>Ga0306867_1000020_pt1 | contig 217736 bp, 228 predicted proteins | sample AntRauTorckE6831_FD_190432 | JGI IMG/M metagenome (GOLD analysis project Ga0306867, IMG submission 190432) | Saline lake microbial communities from Rauer Islands, Antarctica - Metagenome Torckler E6 #831 (v2) (version 2) | ecosystem: Environmental > Aquatic > Non-marine Saline and Alkaline >...
CCAATTCTAATAAAGGTTTGCCGTCGTGGGGTATTCAGACTGCAACCGACGGTGGAACGTGAGGGAGTTGTCGGCTTCACGCCCGCCGTAAACGGCGGGATTCTCGCCTTGAAAAAAGATAGCTACCGTCGCCCACGTCGCCGCACCACTCGCGAGCAACCGTCTCCGGCTCGTTCCACCCTTCTCTCCTGTGTTGTCCGTCTGCGCGTCCGACCTATTTGGGTCCCTGCCTTGGCTCATAGTACGTTCGAACATCACCGAGGAAGTACTTACACGTATGGATGGTTACTGGGCTTCTGGAACGGTCCAAGCGAGGAAGAGTTTCAAGTGCGGACGACCCATAAGGGCGCACATCAATGAACGACAACGCTTTCGACGTCGACGATGAATCCGAGTCACGAGTCTCGCGTCGTCGCCTCGTCGCTGCCGGGGCTGCCGGGTGGGCGACCGTCAGCCTCGCTGGCTGTAGCCGCGTCCTCGACCCGAGCATGCGCGACGACGAAACCGACACGGAAACCGAGGGAACCGACACTGGCGGTGACGGCGGACAGCAGACTACTCAGGCAGGTAACACCACCGTCACGAACGAGACGACGACCACTGGCGACCCCGGTGGGGAGACGACGACCACCGGAGCCGGGACGACCGAATGTGCCAGCTACCGACGGTTCGCACCCGGTATGGAGATCGGATTGCACGTCGAGTTGTTCGACAACGACTCCGGCAGTTTCCTCGCCGACGACGCCATCGAAGGGGTCACGATCGAGTTCCCGGACGCCGACTACGGCCCGGTGGAACTGAACTGGGAGGGCGACCACGAGGCCTACTCCGAGACCACTTGGGGTGGCAAGATCGTGACGAGCGAGGACGCCGACCCCGGTACCTACCGCTACGAGATCAGCGTCGACAGGGGCGACGACGAACTCGACACCATCGTCGACGAGTTCACGATCGTCTAGCCCGGACCGTTTCGTCCAACTCGACCGATCCCCGTCCCTTGCCGTTTCGACGACGTCGCGATCGACCCACGACTCTCGTTCTTTCGGATTGCGGTCGAACGTCTCGCCGAACGACTCATCGACTTCTCGATCGACACGCCGGACGAGGGAAGCCCGCGTACGGCATCCAGAGACGGCGTCCTCGAAGGCAGCTTCTCGAGCCTGTGGGGGAGGACGGTCGGTCTCCAACCCGTGGGGCTTCGTCGGCGAACCCGGGAGCCGCTACTGCGTTCCGAGCCGTCGGACCTTCCCGACCGCCGAATCAAGTGGCGGCGCGTCGAAGAGGTTCATGCCGGTGTACGCGTTCGTGCCGGCGGTGTACATGTCGCGTGCCACCTGGAGAACGTCGTCGTCGAGTGGTTCCGGGTAAACGTTACAGAGCGCCTTCCAGTCGGCTTCGTCGCGTTCTTTCGCTTCGGTCTTCGCGGCGTCGACGGCGTCGACCCACTCGGGCTGGGTGCGCTTGTGGTACTGACGGATGACCTCCTTGGAGAGCTGCGTGCCCTCGTAACTGAAGCGGTTCTCGTCGAACGTCCCGACGACGTCCGCGACGCGTATCTCGCCCCCGTAGTACAGGCACTCGATCTTCCCGTCCTCGTGCGTGAGTCCCTGCGACTCGGCCTGCTGGGTGACGACGTCGTTCACGTCCCGCGCCACGACTTCGAGGTCGTCGACGTCGGCGGCACCCGCGATGCTATCGGCCTCCTCGCGCGTGAGGTAGCGGTCCGAGCGCTCGTACTTCGTGGAGAACTCGACGACGGGTTCCGCGAGGTCGACGGCTTCCTCGGGCCACTCGTCGTACTCGAGGCCGTGTTCGTCGGGCGTGGTGCGCGAGCGGAGGCTGGAGCCCACTGGTACCTGGTTCCGGAACACGATCTCGAGGGGGACGAGGTAGTTCTCGCCGGCGTCGGCGTGGTAGGCGTCGTAGTCGTAGTTCCGGCCGTCGTGTGGGAGGTCCGGTACTTGCGTGAGGTCGATCGCCATCTCCCAGGGCGGCGAGGTGGCGTCGCGGAGGGGGACGACGTCGCCGTCGTCGACGACGCCGCGGTAGTGCGTCGGGATCCCCGACTCTTCGAGCAGTTCGAAGTTGAACGCGCCCATCGAGCACAGCGACGCGCCCTTGTCGGGGATGTGGTCGGGCATCTTCCCCCAGTCGAACACCGAGTAGGCGTCCGTGAACACGAACGCACCGCGGCCGAGTTCGGTCGCGGTCGCGGGCTCCTCGATGCGGAAGTCCTTGACTGAAGTCACGTCTCGCACCCTCCGATTGCGGCGACGGTCATACGTGAACCCCGGATTCGCGGGGTAATCAAGCTTCATAACTGGTCGTCGCGGCGAGTGAGGGGGTGGCAAGAACCGCCCCACGTCGAAGGATTAATTTTCTATCGATTTGTGGGTCAGTCCAACGATGAACGTGACACGAGCGAATACGGTTCGTGGGTGGTGGACGCGGCGTTCGGTTCGTTGATCTACCTCGCGGTGCCGCTGACGCTCGCGGGGTACTGGCTGACGATGCGGGATGCGCGGGTGGGTGCGGGCCTCGCGGGGTTCGTCACCGGACTCGGGTTCGTGCTTCCGGTCGGGAAGACGGCGGCGTTCGGTGGCGGGGCGGCGGCCGCGGTGGTCGCGGGCGTGGTCGCACACCAGGACGACCGCCTGGGGTGGGCGGCCGCGGCCGGGGCGAGCGGTGCCTTGCTGGGCGCGTTCGCGGTCGGTAGCGTCGGCGTCACTGGGGCGGGCGCGGCGGTCGTGACCGCGCTCGTCGCCGGCGCGCTCGCGTGGCGGTACCCGCGCGGGACGCTCCTCGCGTCGACGAGCGTCCACGGCGGGTTGCTCGGCCTGCTCGTGTTCGCGGAATCCGCCGACGGTGGCGTGTTCGCGGTCGACCCAAACTCGCTCGTCGCCGCCGTCGTCCTCTCAGCGTTCGTCGGCGTCATGGTCCAGCCCTGGACCGCAGAGGTCGGCGATATCGTCCCACCGCTCCTGCCGCTGACGGTCCGGAACTGGTTCGACCTCGTCCCCGAGGGCGGCGTCGGGGACGCGGTCTGTCCGAACTGCGGCGAATCCGTCGACCCGACGGCACCGTACTGCGGGAACTGCGAGGCGTCGCTCGCGGGCATCGTCGGCCCCGCAGACGCCGGTGGTGTCGGTGCTGGTGGTGCTAGCGGTCCTGGCGGCGCTGGCGGTGCTGGCGCGAGCGGCGACCCGGGGTCGACGGCAACGGACGTGCCCGCGGACGCGAAGGCGGTGGACGTCCCGTGCCCGGAGTGCGGCGAACGCCCCATCGAGGAGGCGTCGACGGGCGTCGGCTTGCTCGGATTGCTCATCTTCTACCGATGGAGCTCCCGGACGGTCCTCGGGTGCCACGAGTGCAATCGAAGTCGACTCTGGCGGCTCGCGGGGAAGAACATGCTACTGGGCTGGTGGTCGGTGACGGCCCTGATCAACCCGTTCGTCATCCTCTGGAACGTCGGTCGTGGCGCGGTCAACCGCGGGCCGAACGCGGAACTCGCCCGTCAGCTCGCGGAGGCGGGCGTGGACTTCGACTACCTCGCGGACCCCGTAGAGTTCGACCCGTCCGGGCAGGCAGACCACGAACTCCTCCTCCGTGGCTTGCTCCGACTGGGCGTCGCGGTGATGGTCGCGGACGGGGACGCCGACCGCCGGGAGGCCGCGGCGATCCGGGACAGTGCACTCGAACTGTTCCCCGACCAGGACCCGGAGCGCATCGAGGCGCGCGTCGAGTCGTACGCGAGCGAGACGACGAACGCAAGGAAGGTCGCGAACGGTCTCGCGGACACCCTCACCGGGGAGGGACGCGCGCTCGCACTCCGGTTCGCCGCCGAGGTCGCGGTCGCCGACGGCGACGTCGACGACACCGAAGCCCAGTTGCTGGCGACCATCGCGGACGAACTCGACCTCTCCGACGACGCCGTCGAAGCCGCGATCGGCTCCGGCGTCAGCACCGAGGACGCACCGAGTCCCGCCGCCGCGCTCTGATCCAACCGCGACGCGTCGGGGCACGTCCGGTTCCATCACGCTTTTGCCCGCGACTCGCGTCGACTCGAACGATGACTGGCGCTCCTGGTCCGGCGGCGGTTCCGGACGACGGCGAGTTCGAGTTCGACGTCGTCCCGGAGACGACCCAGTACTTCGAGAACGCGCTGGCGAAGGCACGGGCTGGCGAGCGTCTCACCGTAGACGACGGTATCGAACTCATCACGACGGGTACCGACGTCGAGGGCATCGACCACGAGCGCAAGGAGAAGGTCTTGCAGGCGGCGGACGCGCGCCGACGCGAGGTCGTCGGCGAGGCAGTGACGTTCGTCTCGAACCTGAACAACAACGTGACGACGGCGTGCAACACGGGCTGTCTGTTCTGTAACTTCAAGGATACCGCGCACACGTTCGAAGCGGATTACGACGGCGAGACGGACGGGTTCACGAAGACGCCGGCGGAGTCCCGCGCGGTCGTCGCGGACGCCCTCGACATGGGCATCTACGAGGTGACGTCGGTGTCGGGGCTGCATCCGGCGTTCGCGCTCGACGACGAGCATCACGAGATACTGCACGCGAGCGACTGGACGAAGACGAACTACAAGCCGCCCGAGACGTACGCGAAGCACCCCGGCACCTATCTCGAGCAGATGGACGCGATGAGCGTCGGCGACGTCCACTTGCACTCGATGACGCCCGAGGAGGCGTACCACGCGAAGCGCGGGACCGACTGGTCGTACCGCGAGGTGTACGAGCGCCTCGCCGACGCCGGCCTGGATTCGGTACCTGGGACGGCGGCGGAGATCCTCGCCGACGAGGTCCGGGACGTCATCTGTCCGGGGAAGATCGGGACGCAGGACTGGCTCGACGCGATGGAGGGAGCGGCCGACGCGGGCCTGGACCTCACGTCGACGATCATGTACGGGCACGTCGAAACGGCCGCCCACCGCGTCGTCCACCTCGATCGCGTCCGCGACCTCCAGGAGCGCGTCGACGGCGCCATCACCGAGTTCGTCCCGCTCTCGTTCGTCCACCAGCAGACGCCCCTGTTCGAGCGCGGCGTCGTCGACGGCGGTGCCTCGCCAGCCGAGGACGCACTCATGATCGCGGTCAGTCGGCTCTACCTCGACAACGTCGAGCACGTGCAGTCGTCGTGGGTGAAGTTCGGCGACGAACGCGGCCTCCAGTACCTCAACTGCGGCGCGGACGACTTCATGGGGACCATCCTCAGCGAGGAGATCACGAAGCGCGCCGGCGGCGAGTACGGCGAGTTCCGGAGTTTCGACGACTACGTCGAGATGATAGAGTCCATCGGGCGCGTGCCCGTGGAGCGCTCGACGGACTACCGCCAGCGTCGCCGCATCGACGGCGACGGCCCGCACGGGCCGACGCTCGGCCCGCGCGCGGACGGCACGCCGATGCTCGCACGCCGCGACGACGTCGCCGACGTCACCGCCGACGACTGATTCGGACCCGACCGTGCGGTCGGAGCGACACCTCCTCCCGAAGCACGCGCACCTCGTCGTGTACGAACGCGAGGCAGACGGCGAGTCCGGCGAGAACCGTCAGCTCGTAACGATCTACGACTGCGGGGCCGTCCAGAAGCCGCCGTCGGCGCAGTTGCTCGGCGAACTCTACGAGCGTGCGCGCGGCCTGCGAGACGACGGGGAACCCGACCGGGTACGTCGTCAGCATGCGGAGCCCACGGTCCTCGTCGACGAGGGCGACGGCCAGTACGTCGTCCGGCGACGGTGACCGTGGTTCCGGGCGAAGGTCGCCCTCAGCGCGTCGCGACGAGCGTCCGGAGTCGCCGTTCGCCCTTCACGGTGATGCTGTAGCGGCCGCCGGTGCGCGAGCGCACGCATCCCTCGACCTCGAGGTCGTAGCAGACCTCGTCGACGAGGCGGACGTCGCCGTCGACGCGGTCGACGCGCTCGAGAGGTGTCGCACTCCGGACGTCACTTCGAATGCACTCATCGAGTTCAGGACGACCGACGGACGCCACGCCAGGTGTACCAGTCGGGACGATTCCACCGTCAGAAAGAGCAGCGACGGCCCGGGGGGCGGGACCGCACTGCAAACGACGGTCGGGATGACGCGGTCGGGCAGACCACGCCCTCTCAGAGGCATTCCCGACGCTAGTGCGTAGCGCGCGGACGAGCGTATAGCTGATGCGCCGGATGCGAGGCGCATTCAAGTACCCGCCTCGATGGAATTTTATAGACGGCTACCTCACGTCCGATAGTATGCGGTACGCGAAGACAGTGTACGAGCCGCCGGACGGACGCTCGTTCGACGCGATCGGGGAGGCGCTCGCGGACGCGGACGGTGTGACTCGCGAGTACATCCATCGGACCGAGCGTGCACCCGACGACACCGTCGTCACGCTCCTGTCGGTGCGTGGAGACGACGCGGTCGCCGAGGCCGTACTCCGCGCGGAACCGTCGGTTCTCGACGTCGCCGTGACGAACCCGGACGGTGGTGCGGCGCTCGCGTACGTGCGACACGAGGCCAGCGACGTCGTCGAAGCGATGCTTCGCGCTCGCGAAACCACGGCGGTCGTCGTCAGTGAACCCGTCGTCGTCCACGACTCGGGCGCGCTCGAGATCACGTACCTCGGGACGGACGAGGCGTTCGTCGACGCACTCGACAACGTCACTGACGTCTCCCTGGAGGTCCTGGAGACGGGCCGGTACACGCCCGAGCGACGCGACGTCTTCGACTCGCTCACGCCACGGCAGGCGGAGGTCGTCGACGCCGCCGTCCGACTCGGGTACTACGAGAATCCACGCGAAGCCACGCAGGGAGCGGTCGCGGACGCCATCGGGTGCTCGCCAGGGGTCGCCGGCGAACACCTCCGGAAGGCCGAGGCGCGCGTGTTCTCGCAGTTCGTCGACTGAACTGACTGCACTTGCTCGAACGTCCCGATTCAGGCGACGACGACCTCGCCCTCGTACACGCGCCGGTAGCGTTCGGCCGCAGGACCGTCGCCACGGAGCGCGTCGAGGACGGGGTCGCCGAGCCAGTCGTCGCCGGGTGCGGGCGTGCCGTCGAACGCATCTCGACGCATGTCCGCCGGGAGGAAGCGTTCGTGGACCGGGAGGCGTTCGCGCAACGGCACGCCGGCGTCGGTCGCGATCGCTTCGAGTTCGCGGAGCGCCGGCCACTCGTAGTCGGGATTGATGTGATCCTCGGTGACCGGCGACACCCCGCCGAGGTCGTCGACACCGCAGTCGAGGAGGTCGCGGACCGGGGCGAGGTTCGGCGGCACCTGCACAGACACCTCGGTGGGGAGTACCGCGCGCGCCATCGCGGTGACTCGCCGCATCGTCGCGACGTCCGGCGACCCGTCCCCCCAGCGTTCGTTCTCCACGACGGGTTGCACGATGACCTCCTGGACGTGCCCGTGACGCTCGTGGAGCGCGCGGATGGCGAGCAAGCTCTCCGCCCTATCCCGCCAGTCCTCGCCGACGCCGACGAGGATGCCCGTCGTGAACGGTACGCGCAACTCGCCCGCGACGTCGATCGTGTTGAGGCGTTGCGCGGGCGACTTCCGCCGTGGCCCCGCGTGCACGTCGACGTCGGCGGTCGTCTCCAGCATCACGCCCATGCTCGCGTTGTACGGCGCTACCGCCGCCATCTCCTCGCGCGTCTGATCGCCCGGGTTCGCGTGCGGGAGTAGTCCGGCGTCGAGCGTGTGCTCGCAGACTGCCGCGAGGTACTCGTGGATGCCGTCGTACCCCCACGCGTCGAGCTGGTCGTGGATCGCGTCGTAGCGGTCGTCCGGTTCGTCCCCGAACGTGAACAGCGCCTCCGTACACCCCGCCTCGCGGCCGCGTTCCAGCACCGCGTCGACGTCGTCGTCGTCCATCAACGTCGCCTCGCCCGGCGGATCGAAGAACGTGCAGTACGTACACGTGTACCGGCACGCCGTCGTCAACGGCAGGAAGACGTTCCGGGCGAACGTCAACTCCTCGGCGGCCGAAACGTCATCGGGCGTCACCGCGAGCGCGGCCTCGACGTCCGCGTCGGCGACGTCGACGTCGACGCCGTACGCTTCGCCCGGAATCATACCGCGTCCTCCGCTCCGCGTCGGGAAAAGCGTGACTCAACGAAGGCGCCTTTGCCGGGGGCAGAACTCACGCCCGACCGCCGCCTCAGCGCTCGCTCGCGGGTCGTTCGGTGGTGCGCGCGCGAACGAACCCCATCAGGGTAACGGGGTTCGGTCGGGCGCACCGTCGATGCACGGAAAGGTGACGATGCGCGACGCCTCGCGCACTCACACCAACCCCCGCCACCTACTTCAAGTCCGCCAGAGAAACGCGCGCCGTCTCCGGGTTCGTTTGCGCGCTCGAGACGACCGTCGTTCCCGTCGTCGACTCGACCCGTCGTTCGCCGATTCGACTCAGGGTTCGTTTCGGACCGCACGCACCCGGCCGTCGTCCGTCGCCGCCAGCACGAACCCGCGGTCGCGGAGCCACGACGCCGCCGCGCCCTCCCCGTGCGCCAGCACCTCCGTGAGGTCGCCGGGCTCGTCGACGTCCGTCGCCAACCGATGCGAGTCCACCACCGCGAGCGACGCACCCACCGCGTCGGCGGCCTCGCGATGGTCGACGAACGACGTCCCGTGATAGTCCACGCGGAAGTCCGGGTGTCGAGCAACCAGCGCGTTCGTTCCGACGCCCAGCCCCGGCGCCAGCACCACGTCAGCGTCCGGCGCGAACAACGACTCGAGCGCCGCCGGCGTCGCCAGCCCGAGGTCCGCCATCACGACCGCCACCGCGTCGTCAGTCGACGCGAGTACGTCGTTCACCGCCACCGTCAACGACCGCTCGTCCACCACCACCGGCACGCCCGCGTCCACGTCGAGCGTCACCGTCGATAACACCGTCGGCTCCGGCACGCCCGGCGTCGCCGCGAGCGCCCACAACACGTCCGCGAGCAGGACGCGCGCGAAATCGCGTCGCTCACGAGCACTCAACGCCGGCGACAACCGCGTCTTCGGATGCGTCGGCGAAAACGGAACCACGACCTCCACGAAAAGACACCCCGGCTAACCCAGGCGACTCGTGTCCTGCTGGTTCTGCCGATACCAGTAGACGCCACCGCCGATCAGCGCCAGCACCACCACCGCAACGCCAGCGTAGATGAGGAGCTGCTGGGTCTGCTGGGAGGACTCAACCTGGTCCTCTGCGTCGTTCGCCTGCTGGACCGCCTCCTCGGCGTTCGTCAACGCCGCCTCGAAGTCCGCGTTCCGATAGAACCGCTTCGCGTCACGAAGCGAGCTCTCCGCCGCCGAGACGTCCCCGCCAGCGGACTCCGCCGCCGAGATGTTGTCAGCCGCGGCGTCGATCGCCGTGCGAGCCTCCTTGGACTCCGTCGTGTAGTGATGGGTCTCGTACGTCTCGATGACCGACGGCGCACCCGTCTCGCCACCACTCGTCACTGGCACCTGCGCGATCGACATCGTCGTGAACATCTCCTCGTTCGCGTACGAGTAGTTCCCGACGGTCGGTACGTCCCCTTCGACGGTCACACGGATGTGGTCGACGGGCGACTCGATCGTGGTGTCGCTGAACGTCACGTTCTGGCCGACGCGCGTCTTCGTCTCGACGACGTCACCGTCGTCGACGAATTCGACCGTCCACTTCGGCTTGTTCTCCAGCTCGGTGCTCGCGTTCAAGTACCACTGGTCGTTCTCGGAGAACAGCTCCGAGAGCTCGACCGACGCCTCCACCGTACTCCCGACCTCGGCCTCGCTCGGGACGTCCTTGGAGTCGACGCTAACCGCGGCCACCGGAACGGCGACCGACAGGGCGAGCATCGCCACGAGACAACACGCGAACAGTTTAGAATAATGGGTCGAGTTCATCTTCGTCATCTTCCACCAACTCCTCCAAATTATCTTCGCTCTCCTCCCGGATCGACTCGATGTTGTCCTGCGCCTCGATGGCAACCTGCTGGAGTTCCTTGATGCGGGGCACGTCGTTCACGCCCGACAACAGGATGCACGCCGCCACCTGTGGCTCGTTCACCGGGAAGTCGCCACCGCGGACCTCCATCGACCCGGTCTGCTCCTCGAGCCACTTCCGCCCGCGCTCTATCCCTTTCCGATTCAGGTGCTTGGGCGGACCACTCATCACGAGCAACGCCCGTTCGGCGCCCTCGATCTCGCAGGGGAGCGTGAGTCGACCCAGTGCCGCCTTCCGGACCAGGGACGTGATGCGGTTCGTCGTGTGCGCGGTGTCGACGTTCTCGTCGCTCCCCGTGAACCGGGACAGCAACCCGCCGCTGTCGTCGACGTCCACGCCCTCGCTCGCGTACCCGACCGTAGAGACGCCACCGCCGGCGAGCGTGTTGATGATCTCGCTGGAGTCGACGACGGATTCCGCGACCTCGTCGCCTTCGCCGACCTCGCCCGCGCCGAACAGCACGCCGAAGCGAGTGACTATCTCCTTGTTGATGTCGTCGTATCCACCCTCGACGGACTCCCCGGCTTGCCGCCAGGAGTCGTTGTCGAACACGAGGAGGTTGTCGACCTCGCGAACGAACGTCTGGAACGAGCGTGCGGCGTTCAGCGTGTAGATGCCGCCCTCGTCGCCGCCGGGTAGGACGCCGAGGCCGTACACGGGTATCGTGTAGATGCGCTTCAGGTGCTTCGCGAGTACCGGTGCCCCACCGGAACCGGTGCCGCCGCCCATCCCGGCGACGACGAGGAACGCGTCCACCTCGTGCGTCGGAATGGCGTCGATCGCACCCTGGACCTCGTCGACGTCCTCCTCGGCGATTTCCGCGCCGAGTTCGTTGTCTGCCCCGACTCCGTGTCCTTTCACGCGTGATTGCCCGATGAGCACCCGGTTCTCCTCTGTGATGTTCTCCAGGCCCATCAGGTCCGCTTTCGCGGTGTTCACCGCGATGGCGGCACGGACGATGCCGCTCCCGGTCCGCTCGTCGTATTCGACGAAGCGGTCCACGATCTTCCCGCCTGCCTGACCGAATCCGATCATCGCCAGTTTCATGGGTTAAGGGGGTACCGTTGGCTTGATTAGAGAGCCATGAACGCCATAAGGCTTTGGATGGTGTAAAGTTCTCTCATACGTCACTTTTTGACGGCAAACCGCGTGCTGGCGGCCACTCCACCCGGTCTGTAGACTCTCGTTATAACAAAAATTCCGTGACACGAAACTCGCCTATTTAAGGTAAGCGGGGATTACGGGCGCGTCCCGCCCGGTTCGTGGCCCCGCCGACACTGGGAACCGAGGCAGGCGCGACAGCCGGCCCGCCCGACCTTCTCAGTCGGAAACGCCGTGGTAGTTCGCGCCCGACCTTCTCAGTCGGACACGCCGAGACAGCCCGCGCCGATCGCTCAGTCGGACACGCCGAGATAGTCCGCGAGCGTCCGCAGGTCGGACTCGTCGACGTCGAACGCATCCACGTCGTTGTCCGAAACCGTGTTCTGGATCTTCAACGCACGCGCCTGATCCGCGCCGAACGGCACGAACGGTATCGGTCCGGCCATCGTCAACCCGACCTTCGCGAGCGACATCGGCATCCCGACGACCGTCGGGTTCTTTCCCACCGCGCGCCACGCGAGCTTCGTGACCTCGCGCATCGAGAGCACCTCCGGTCCACCGATCTCGTAGACCTCGCCGCGATGCGCGTCGTCCTCGACCGCGTCCGCGAGCATCGGCGCGAAATCCTCGATCCAGATCGGCTGGAACTCGTTTCGGCCACCACCCGGGAGCGGCGCAACGAACGGCGTCGTCAACTGCTTCGTGAACGACACGAACTCGCCGCCATCACCGAAGATGACTGACGGCCGGAAGATCGTCCAATCCAGGTCCGACTCCTGCACGACGCGCTCGGCATCACCCTTCGAGCGGATGTACGCCGTCAACCCATCCGGGTCCGCGCCCAGCGCACTCATCTGGACGAGATCGTCGACGCCGTGGGTCTCGCACGCCTCGACGACGTTCCTCGTCCCCTGCGTGTGCACGAGGTCGTGACTCAACCCACTCGGCGGCTTGAACAGCGGCGAGAGCGCGACGAGGTTCACCGCGGCGTCCTGGCCCTCGAAGTGGCTCTCGATGGAGTCGTACGCCGTCACGTCCCCCATCGCCGCATCGACGGTATCCGGGAGGTCAGCACCATCTGGATCGCGCGCGAGCGCTGTCACCTCGTGACCACGTTCGGCGAGCTCACGACAGAGCCGCCGCCCGACGAATCCAGTACCACCTGTCACGATAACTTTCATAAGTCGAATAGAAACGCGGCGCGCGCTTAAAGCTACGGCCAACGGAAGCTAACGCCTCGTCCGTCGACCCGCACCCGAACTCGCGGTCGACGAACTCGACTCCACTCGGGCGAACGCGCCACGGCGGAGCGGAAGGGTAACGTGGGCCGACACGCAAGCAGAGTGCATGCTCGTCACGCTCGAAGGCCTCGACGGAAGCGGGAAGACCACCGTCTGGGAGGTACTCGAAGACACCTACCCCGACGCCGTCTTCACGCGCGAACCGACGGAGTCGTGGTACGGCGACGCCGTCTCGCGGTCGATCGCTGACGACGACGCGGACCCGCTCGCGGAACTCTTCACCTTCGTCGCGGACCACGCCGACCACCTCTCGCGGGTCGTGCGCCCAGCACTTGCGGACGACGACCTCGTCGTCTCCGACCGCTACGTCGACTCGCGGTGTGCGTACCAGGGCGCGACCCTGGAGGGCGTCATCGACCGCCCCGTGGAGTACATCCGCGGCATCCACCAGCCGTTCACCGTTCAACCGGACCTCACCATCTACCTCGACGTCGACCCGGAGACGGCCGTCGACCGGTCGGGCGCGACGAACAAGTTCGAACAGTTCCAGTACCTCGCCGCAGTCCGCGAGAACTACGAACAACTCATCGAGTGGTCGCCCGACCGATTCGTGCGCGTCGACGCCACCCAACCACCCGAAGACGTCCTCGACGAAGTCGAACACGTCCTCGAACGCGCACTCGAAGCACACGACCCATCGACGACACGATACGACCCACTCGACACCGGCGACCCGAACCGACACGACGACGTCGGCGACGGCCTCGGCGACGGCGTCCACGACCCCGACGCCTAACGACCCGCCACGCCACCCCCCGGAAACACGCCCTCAGAGCGCATCCTCAGGAAACACGCCCTCAGAGCGCACCCTCAGGAAACACGCCCTCAGAGCGAATCCGGAAGCTCAACCTCATCCGGCGACGGCATCCAGAAATAATCGAACGTAATCCCGAGCGCAAGCGGCATCGCAATCGTCACCAGAACCGCCACATACCGCGACCCGACGTTCCCACCGAGCTTGAAAACCCCCGACAACACCATCGTCGACACCAACAACACGAACGCCCCACCCAACGCCGCATACACCGCCCCACCCCACGCAGTATCCATCCGATTCCTGAAGAACCGCGTCACCAACGCCGCCAACACCGCATTCACCAACACCAGCACCGCCAACCCAACCAGCCCAACAGTCGAAACCATACCCCACACTCCGCGTTCCGCAAACAAACGCTCTTCGACAACCTTTTTTCTGCGTCGGGTGCGCCTTCGGCGCACCGCTCCTTGAAAAAACGTTGATGAAAAAAGGGCCGAGCGCTCCCTTCGGTCGCGCTCGGTGGGTGCACTGGATCAACCGCAACCGCGACCGCACTGCGACCGCGACCGCACCGCAACCGCACGGCACCTGCCCTTCCCCTGCTCGGAGCGCGCGACATCCGCGCGCTCCTCGCGGCCGGGTTGCTGGTGGCGAGTAGTATTCGATCGCCGGTTGGCGCGCGGTGTCGCAGTCGCGCGAGCGTCGGCAAGCGCGACTGTGTCGATACCGTGCGAGGGAGGACCGCGATGGCGACCACATGGAGCCGTCACAGGAGTCGGTTGGGGGGATGCCGTGACGGTGCGGTTGCGGTGGCGATGGCTGTGCGGATGCGGTGGCGGTGGCTGTGCGGATGCGGTGGCGGTGGCTGTGCTGGTGCAGTTGCGGTGGCTGTACGGGTGCGGTTGCGGTGGCTGTGCGGGTGCGGTTGCGGTGGCTGTGCGGGTGCAGTTGCGGTGGCTGTGCGGGTGCGGTCAGTCAAGCGCACTCACCGAGCGCGACCGAAGGGAGCGCTCGGCCCTTTTTTCATCAACGTTTTTTCAAGGAGCGGTGCGCCGAAGGCGCACCCGACGCAGAAAAAAGGTTGTCGTCGACCGGAAGTGCTTTTTTCGCTGAGTGGTCATCGTGGTATCATGCATCGGGTAATCGGTGAGCGTGACTTGTCGGAGACGCCGTTTTCGGCGGGTGATGCTCGGGCTCTTTATCGTGATATGGTTCGTGCGCGTCGGTTCGACGAGCGTGCATTGGCATTGCAGCGGCGTGGGTGGATGAGTGGGTATCCGCCGTATAAGGGTCAGGAGGCGTCGCAGGTTGGGGCGGCGTATGCGATGGAGGAGTCGGATTGGTTGTTCCCGACGTATCGGTCGAATGCGATGCAGATTGCGCGGGACGTTCCGATGAGTGACGTGTTGTTGTTCCGGCGTGGGTTCCCTGAGTACGATTCGGAGCACGACGTGCCGAATTTCCCGCAGGCGGTGCCGATTGCGACGCAGATTCCGCATGCGGCGGGTGTGGGGATGGCGATGAATTACCGTGAGGAGGAGGATAAGGCGGCCGTTTGTTACTTCGGTGATGGGGCGACGTCGGAGGGTGACTTCCACGAGGGGCTGAACTTCGCTGGTGTGTTCGATGCGCCGGTGGTGTTCTTCTGTGAGAACAACAACTGGGCGATCTCGCTCCCGCGTGGTCGGCAGACTGCGGCGGATTCGATCGCGCAGCGTGGTGAGGCGTACGGGATGATGGGTGGGCAGGTGGACGGGAACGACCCGCTTGCGGTGCGGGAGTTCGTGTCGAGTGCGCTCGAGTCCGCGCGCGAGGGGTCGCCGGTGCTCGTGGAGAGCTTGACGTACCGGCAGGGCGCGCATACGACGAGCGACGATCCGTCGAGGTACCGCGAGGAGGAGTCGGATCTGCCGGCGTGGCGGACGCGCGATCCGCTGGAGCGGTACGAGGAGTACTTGCGCGAGCAGGACGTCGTGACGGACGAGTGGATCGACACGATCTATGCGGAGGCTGACGAGGAACTCGATGACGCTATCGATCGGGCGGAGGCCGCCGATCCGGAGGATGTTGCTGACGTCTTCGATCACGTGTACGACGAACTGCCGGCGGGGCTGGCGGAGCAGAAGGAGTTCATGCGGTCGTTCGCGGGCGAGCACGACGTCCAGGAGCTCGATCACTGACGCCGCTGTCGGGGCGGTCGCGCTGTTAGTTCATCGAGATGTACGTCTTCGTGTCGGCGACGCCGTCGAGTTTCTGCATCTCCGTGGAGACCGTGTGGAGGATGTCGTATACCTCCGGTGCGTCGACTTCGCTGATGATGTCGTAGTTCCCGGCGACGATGTGCGCGCTGTGAACGGGGTCGATGTCGCGTATCTGCGCGAGGAGGTCCTCTGACTTCCCGGCAGCGGTCTTGACCATGATGAACGCGTGAACCATCGATGGTGTGGTACGCTATGACACGCCAAAAAGCTTCCCCTCGACCGGGAGACGGCGACGGGGTAACATTATTGAGGGGTGTCTACGTACGGTTCCGTATGCGGTTCGTTATCATCGGTGCCGGCCGAGTCGGACTTCGTACGGCCAGAGTCCTCCGCGAAGAGGGACACGACGTCACTCTCGTCGAACGCGACGACCGGAAAGCAGACCGCGCCCGCGACCAGGCGTTCACAGTCGTCCAGGGCGACGGCTCCCGCGAGACCATACTCGACGAGGCGGGCGTGACCGAAGCCGACGCCGTCGGCGCACTCACGGGCGACCTCAACACGAACTTCGCGGCGTGCATGATCGCGAAACACCACGGTGCGCGCACCATCATGCGAATCGACGAGGACTATCGCGAGGACATCTACCGGAAGTACGCCGACGAGGTAGACGAGATCGTCTACCCCGAGCGCCTCGGTGCCATCGGCGCGAAGAACGCCCTCCTGGGCGGCAACATCCGCGCCATCGCCGACATCGCCCAGAACCTCCAGATCGTCGAACTCTCGATCACGGAGGAATCCCCAGTTCGCGGATACACCATCAGCGAACTCCAGCTTCCAGCCGACGCGACGGTGCTCGCGTTCGGGAAGGCGGGCAACCCGGTGACCATCCCTGACCCCGACGAGTCCCTCGAACTCGACGACAGACTCGTCGTCCTCGCCGACTTCGAGGTGCTCGGGGACGTGCGACAGATCGTCGTCGGCGACGCCAGTCGCGCAACCGCCACGACCGGAGGTATCTGACATGCCAGTCACTGCGTACATCATGATCAAGGCGAACACGGGCGAGGCGGACCGACTCAGGAACGACATCGAGGCCATCGAGGGCGTCGAGAACGCGTACATCGTCGCTGGCGACGTCGACATCATCGCGAAGGTGCGCGTCGACTCGCCGGGCGCGGTGAAGGACATCGCGGCGACGAAGATACAGGGCATCTCGGGCGTCGAGGACACCCAGACGTACATCGCGATGGACTAGTCCGTCTCGTCGCCGGTTCGCGAACCGAACCGATTCGAGACGATTCGAGAACATTCGGCACGAAACGAGCGGTCGCGGGTCTGCTTCTGGGAGCGCGTGCCGTCTAGAGGGGGGTGCCACTTCGGTCGCCGCTCTCGGCACCTTGGGCGTTCTGGGTGGCCGCGGACCGGAGGTCGGCGGCGACGCCGACGTAGTCGTATCCGGGGACGAGTCCCTGGAGGAACGTTCCTTCGACGTACTCGGCGAGCGCTTTCGCGTCGGCGACGCCGTCGCGTGCCGTCCAGGATTCGTACGTCAGCTCGACGTCGACCTCGTGGACGCCCCGGTCGAGGGACGGTTCGGTGCCGTCACTCGTCTTTGCGACGTCGTACGCGTCCGCCATGCGGCGTTCGAACGTCTCGAACCAGCCGTCCTCGACGACGTCGGCGACGTCGTCGGCGTCCGCGACGCTCGCGGAGAGCGTCGGAACGGCCATCGTGACGGTGAACGAGCCGGCTCTTTCGTCGTCGGTCGCGCTCGCGGTTGCGAGGACGTCGAACGCGGTCGTGTCGAGCGCGAACCGGTCGTCGTCGACGGCGTCGAACGCGTCGTGTCGCTCGAACGCGTCGACGACGTCCGCGGGCACACCTGCGTCGTCTGTTTCGGTCATTACACCAGCGTAGGGGCCGCGAACGAAAGGCGGTTTCCCTCCTGGCACGGACTGACTCGATTTCAGTGGGAGTCGAGCACTTCGCGGAGTGCGCCCGCGAGCTCCTCGAAGTCCTTGAGCGTCAGGCCGTCGGTCGTGACGAACACGCCGCCGCGGTCGACGGCGATACGGACGAGGAACCCGTTCTCGAACACGCGGATGGTGTACTCGTGCGCGCCGAGCTCGGAGCCGGCGTACGCGGACTGCGTGGTCTCCCATTCGCGCCACTCGTGTCCGACGAACGTCCCGAGGTCGGCGTCGCGCTCCAGGTCGCCCCGGAGGTACAGTTGCTCGTAGTCGTCTCGCGAGAAGTACGTGACCGAGCGGAGGCTGTCACCGATCGCGGTCCGCGCTGCGGTCACGACCTGTTCCGCCACGCTGTCGTCGAGCAGAGTGGGCATACAGCCCTCGACCACCCACACGACCAAAAACCACCCGCCACTGCGTCGCGCCCTCGAGTCCCGCCCTCGATTCGGGGCTCGACAGCGATGGACGAAGTTGCACACGACCAGTCGACAGTTCGCATTCTTGCGTGGACCTGGGTGCGTACTCCGCAGAATCGTACCGTTCGGGCGGTGATGGCGGCGACCGGGAGCTTTACCATTCGAGGCCCAGTCGCCGACTGACACAGGCAACGGTCGTCGACTGCAGGCGGTCACTCCCTGCCATGCTCACTTCGAGTGGCCGCCTGGACTCGTTCGCGAAGCGACGGCTACCTCCAGCGCCAAGCAACGGCTACCTCCAGCGCGAAGCCACGGTCCAGTGCGTTCACGAGAGGTTTCTTGGACAAATCGGTTCATAACGATGCATCGTCGCGCCCACGGTCTTCGCGTCATGCCACGACACCTCGAATGCGTCGTCGACGGATGCGACGCCGTCATCGAAGCGGACACCGACGACGCCATCATCGAACAGGCGAAATCGCACGTCCAGGAGGAACACTCCGACATGGAGGTGGACGACGAGACGGAGCGCCAGCTCCGCTCGGAGATAACGACCATCTGAGCAGGGGATTCGACCCGCGCCGAGTGCGGCGGTTCTCGACCGACCGGGTTTTAGTGTGCTTGGATAGTCGCCGAGCACATGGTCGACCAACTCGTCGCCGCTGGAGTCCTCGGCGTCGTCTTCCTTGCGGCCGTCTACGCGCACTACCAGCGACTCGGGGAGGTCGGGGAGCCGTTCTGGCACCTGGCCGGCGGCTCGATCGGTGCGCTGGTCGTCGTGTACGCCGTCGGCGAGGCGCTCGTCGCCCCGCAGCCGGTGGCGGGCGTCGTCTCCATCTCGGGTGGCGCGATCGTCCTGGGTGCGCTCACGGTGCCACTGGCCGTCGCCGCGTTCGCCAGACCGAACGTGACCGCCGGATAGCGACGGATGGTGGAGCGAGTGTCGCGAGCGGCGCATCGCCGCTATCGGTCGCCAGCGGCGGCCGTCCGGAGTTCGTCGACGACGTCGTCGGAGTCGCCGAGCATGAACGCCGTGTAGCGCTTCGAGACGGCCGCGAGCACGTTCAGGAGGGAGTACGAGTACCCTCGTTCGATAGCTGTCGCTCACCTTTGTTCGCGACAGCGATGCGAGGGGAGGGATTTGAACCACGGTCGCACGGTCGCCCTCGCTTCGCTCGGGCGCTGCGTGCTCCCTGATTCAAATCCCTCCCGCCGATACCCGTCCCTCACGATGTGTTCGGGACGGCTATGCGAGGGGAGGGATTTGAACCCACGAACTCCTACGAGAGCGGATCTTAAGTCCGCCGCCTTTGGCCTAGCTCAGCCACCCTCGCGCATGCCGGCATACCACCGGCCTCGGCAAGTGGGTTTCGCTTACCTCCGGCGCGCAAGCGAGTTCGCCGGCGTCCGTTCGCGGCAGTCGACTGCCGATCCCGAGGAAACCACGTGATAACTTATCACTCATATATGCTTAATACCTTAGCGTGCTTATCAGTACGTGTACAACGCCCTTTCTCGCACCCGTCTCCCCGTCGAAAACCCACGGGAATCGGCTTGCTACAGAGATACCAAAATGCCTACATTCGAGCACACCATCGAGATCGAAGCGCCCATCGACCAAGTCTTCGCGTTCAACGACGACTCCCAGAACTGGCTGCGCACCAACCCCAGCCTGGTATCTGTCGACGTCGGCGAGGAACGCGACGACGGCGTCTGGATGGACACCGCGTACAGACTACTCGGCATGGAACTCGACGGCGGCCTCACCCTCCGTCGCACCGAACCCACCGAACACACCATGACGTTCGAGAACGGTGGGATGCACGGCGACATCCACTTCGAGTACTCCGAGACTGCGACCGGGACCAGGGTCGTCCAGAGCGCCGACTACGAGTTCGGCGACTCGCTCCGCGACCGCATCATCGCACCCGTCGCCAAGCGATACAACAAGCGTCAATTCAAGCAGAGCCTCGAACTCACGAAGGACCTCATCGAGGCCGAAGCGACGGTTCCGGCCTGAACGCCGTCGTTTCTCCGTGACAGCGAGCACGCCCGGCTCGCTTCTGACAGCTTTATTACCAGTCGACGCTGAGCGTCCCGTCGCCGTGGGGATTCGGCGCGATCTCCTCGTCGGTGCGGCGGTCGACGACGTGGATGATGCCCTCGTCTTTCTTCGCGGGACACGCCTCCGCGGCCGCGACGTTGTGATCGAGGTCGTCCTCGTCGAAGAAGTACGTCTTCGGGGTGCCCAGTCCGGTGTCGATACTCATCTCCCAGTTCGTCGACTTCTCCGCGCACTTCCCCGCGCCGAAGCACTTGTTCGCCTCGAAGATGATCTTGTACGGCGCTTCATCGACGGGTGGCGCGTTCGACTCACCGATCTCGCTCGGTGCGTGCGCATCCTCGGCGTCGCTCATTACCGGACGGTCGGGCCTCCGGGACCTTTCGGTTGTCGGTCTCGGCGAACGAGCGAGTGACGCGAGCGCACCCGGTCCACTCGTCCCGTCGGTGACTCTCCGGCTACCTATCGAGCCAGTTCGGCAGGAAGAAACGTCGTCCGGGACGGTGTCGGTTCGTGCGACTTCTCGGAGCGAGGTATGGCGTCGGTTCGTGCGACTTCTCGGAGCGACTCAGTTCTCGGCGCGCGTCAGGTCGAGGTGGTCGACGTCGTCGTGGACGTCGATACCTTCGATGACGGCCTCCTCTTGAGGCTTGTCCTGGGCGTCGGTCTCGAGGTCACCGAGCGCCTCGACGACGTCCATGCCGTCCGTGACCTTCCCGAAGACCGCGTGCTTCCCGTCGAGGTGCGGCTGGGCGTCCAGCGTGATGAAGAACTGGCTCCCGTTCGTGTCCGGACCCGCGTTCGCCATCGACAGCACGCCCGCGCCGTCGTGGGAGAGGTCGTCGTGGAACTCGTCGGCGAACTGGTAGCCGGGGCCGCCTCGGCCCGTGCCCTCGGGGTCGCCGCCCTGGATCATGAACTCGGGGATGATGCGGTGGAACTCGGCGCCAGCGTACAGCGAATCGCCGCGGACCTCGCCCGTGTCCGGGTCCTCCCACGTCGTCGTCAGCGGATTCGGGTCCGCGTCAGCGGCGGGGTCCTCGATCGCGAGCCCGATGAAGTTCGAGACGGTACGGGGGACCTTGCTCTCGTACAGTTCGACTTCGATATCTCCGTGATTTGTCCGAATTGTCGCTTGGAGCGTCATACCTCAATCGAAGAGCCACTCCGGGATAACGTTGCCCCATTTCTCCGAGAACGCAACGGCGTTCCGTGCGGACGCCAGTGTTGGGGTGAGGTTCAAGAGCGCGCACGCCGAAAACTTCGCGTGACGGATGACGCGTTCCGCCCGCCACCATCGCGAGGACGCCACGCTCGCACGATTACCCTCCGGCGTGACGGTGTCGACGACGGTGCACGTGTACGAGGGTCCCGACCCGGGCCCGACGGTGTACGTGCAGGCCGCCCAGCACGGGCGCGAGGTCAACGGGACCGAGGTCCTGCGGCGCGTGCACGACGAGCTCCGACTCTCTAAGGTCACCGGGCGACTCGTCGCAGTGCCGGTGGCGAACCCGCTGACGTTCGATCGCGTCTCCTACACCGCGCCGGAGAGCCTCGACGCGGTGCATTCGAACATGAACCGCGTCTGGCCGGGCGACGACGAGGGGACGCTCCACGAGCGGATGGCGGCGACGCTCTGGGAGTACGTCGCGGACGCGGACGCGGTCGTCGACCTCCACACCGGGAGTCCGGACCTCCTCTCGCACGTCGTCTACCCGAACGGCGACGAGGCGGCGCGTGCGCTCGCGGAGGCGTTCGGGACCGACCTCCTCCTCGGCGAACGCCACGGCGACGACGCGCCCGAGGAATGGCATCGTCGCGGGTTCGACGGGAAGCTCAGGGTCGCCGCCGCACGCGAAGGGATTCCCGCCATCACGCCCGAGCTCGCGCACTGCCGCGAACTCGTCGAACCAGCCGTCGAGGCTGGCGTCCGCGGCGTCCTGAACGTCTGCCGGCACCTCGACTTGCTCGAGGGACAACCGATCACGACCGACCCGACCGTCGCCCGGAACCACCTCGGCAGGGTCGACGCCGCCGACAGCGGCCTGTTCCGCCCGAATCCCGCGCTCGAACTCGACGACTGCGTCGACGCGGGCGACAGCGTCGGCACCGTCTACGATCCCTCGACGTACGAGGTCCTGCACCGGCCGACGTTCGACCGCGACGGCCTCCTCTACGCCATCACGCGCGAAGCGACCGTGAAGGCCGGGGATCGGCTCGCGAGCGTCGCGATCACAGACGAGTGAGGTGGTCTCAGAACTCGCGGAGGTCCTCCAGCACTGCTCGGGCGCTCCCGTCCGCGATGACGGCGCGGGCGTCGTCGATGCCGTCCTGGATGCTGTCGACGTCGTCGCGGGCGTACATCCGGAGTGCGGCGTTGAGTGCGACGGCGTCCGCGAACGCGTCCTCGCGCTCGCCCGCCAGGACCTCCTCGGTGATGGCGGCGGATTCCTCGGCGACGTCGTCGACCTGGAGGTCCTCCTCTTCGACGTCCATGCCGTACTCGGCGGTCTCGATCTCGTAGTCTTCTAGCTCGTCGTTCTCGGCGGTCCATTCCGCGACCTTCGTGTACCCGGGGCGGACGTCGTCGTAGCCCTCCATCCCCTGGAACATCACGACCTTGCTTACGTCGCTCTGCTCGCTCGCCTGGAACGTCTCGCAGACCTTCTTCGCGAACGCGAGGTGGTAGAACGACCCGAGGTGGACGTCGGCGTTCGCGGGGTTCGCGAGCGTCTCGACGGTGTTCACGAACGTCCGCACGCCCATGTTGTCCCGGCGCTCGAACAGGTCGGTGATGCCGGGCGCGAACGCCGGCTGGTAGTAGTACCCGAACCCGGTCGAATCGACCATGTCCGCCGAGTCCTGGGGCGTGAGTTCGGTGTGGACGCCGAGTTCGTCGAGGACGTGCTTGTACGCGTCCTGCTTCTGGGTGGGGACGCGGTCGCCGCTGTGCACGACCACGGGGGTGCCGGCGGCCGCGGCGACGATGCCGGCGGCGACGCCGAAGATCATCGACCGGCCCTTGCCGTCGTAGTTCGCGCCGCAGTCGACGGGGTCGACGTCGGGTTCGGCGGTCTCGACGGTCTCCTCGCGCATCACGTCGACGTACGCGCCGAGTTCCTCGGGCGTGTTGCGCTTCCAGCGGTTCGCGAGCCAGAACGCGCCGAGCGTCGTCGGGTCGGGTTCGTCGGCGAGGACCCGCTGGAAGGCCTCCCGCGACTGTGCACGAGACATGTCCTCGGCGGACTTGTGCCCGGAGCCGACGACCTCCGTCATCAGGCGCTTCAACGGCCACTCGCCGAACCGCTGCTCTCCTGTTGCCATGTACGGGCGTTGGGACGGTCTTCGCAAAAGGCTCTCGGAAGTCCGCGGTTCGTGGGAACGGGCGAGAAACCGGGAATCCCAAGAGGACTCGAGCGCGTATGGTCTCGTATGACTGACGCCGTCGACGCGGTGCTCTTCGATCTCGACGATACGCTCTGTGAGTACCGTCGCACGAGCGGTGAACTCCTCCGCGAGAGCTTCGAGGCGGTGGGCGTCGAGCCGTTCTTCGACGTCACCGAGTACTACGACGCGTACGAGACGGTGGTGAACGACGAGGACGACGACCACGAGGGGATGCGGGAACTCCGCGAGGTATGTTTCGCGCGGCTCGCCGACGAGTACGGTCGGTCTCGGGACGTCGCGTACGTGATGGCGGACCATTTCGCGGAATCCCGCGACCATACGAACGTCGACCCGCTCCCGGGTGCTGGCGAGGCCGTCGAGGCGCTCGCGGCTGACCACGCGCTCGGCGTCGTCACGAACGGTGCGCCGGAGATGCAACGCCGGAAGCTCTCCGCGCTCGACTTCGCGGACCGCTTCGACACCGTCGTCTTCGCGGGGTACGACGTGCCGGCGAAGCCGGCGCCGGACGCGTACCACGCGGCGCTCGCGGACCTGGACGTCGCCGCCGAACGTGCGGTCCACGTCGGGAACTCGCTCCGAACCGACGTTCCGGGCGCACACAATGCGGGCGTGCGGTCGGCGTGGCTCGCGGACGGGTCGACGCCGGACCCGGAACCGCACTATACCGTCGACCGACTGGACGAACTTGCAACACCGCCGTGGCGGAAGTGACTCCGGTAGCATCCGGCGTCCGGGAGGACGCCGGTTCGGGCGTAGTGACCGAACAAGCATCCGGCGTCCGGGAGGACGCCGGTTCGGGCGTAGTGACCGAATAAGCATTCGGCGTCCGGGAGGACGCCGGTTCGGGCGTAGTGACTGAACAAGCATCCGGCGTCAGGGAGGACGCCGGTTCGGGCGTCGTCGAATGCGTGGGTGGGTGGTCGGTGGGTGGGTTGGTGGACCCGAGAGGCTTAGTTTCGGGTGGCGTACGGTTCGGGTATGCACGCTGAGGAGGTCGATCCGCAGGCGTTGGCGGCGGTGGAGCGCCAGGAGCGGGTTCCGATGCCGCACGGTCGCTGGGGACTCAAGTTGTTCCGGTTGTTCGTTCGTGGGGCGACGTGGGTCGAGAACCGGGACGTGCCGAGCGTCGGGGCGGTCGCGGAGCGGACGATTCCGGGGCCTGCGGGCGGTATCGACGCTCGACTGTATCTGCCCGACGGGGCTGGGTCGTTCCCGACGGTGGTGTTCTTCCACGGTGGCGGGTACGTGTTGGGGAGTATCGCGACGCACGAGTGGCTCTGTCGGCACCTGACTCGGGAGAGCGGGTGTGCGGTGCTCTCCGTCGACTATCGGCTCGCGCCCGAGCATCCGTTTCCGGCGGCGGTCGAGGACGCGTACGCGGCGGTCGAGTGGGCGGGCGCGAACCCCGATGCGGTCGGCGGTGGGGACGGGCTCGCGGTCGCCGGCGACTCCGCCGGTGGTGCGCTCGCGGCGGTCGCGGCGCTGATGGCGGCCGAGCGCGACGGCCCCGAACTCGACTATCAGGTGCTGTGTTATCCCGGCGTCGGCATCGAGCCGGACCAGCAGTCCGTCGAGGAGCACGCGGGACTCGTCATCTCCGAGGCGGACATGGAGTGGTTCCGCGAGTGCTACTTCGAGAGCGAGATCCACCAGCGCAATCCCTACGCCGACCCGACGCAAGCCGACGACGTCTCCGGGGTCGCGCCAGCGACCGTCCTCACCGCCGGCTTCGATCCGCTTCGCGACGGCGGGAAGGCCTACGCCGAACAGCTCGTCCACGACGGCGTCCCCACGCGGTACGTGAACTACGACGCGATGGTGCACGGGTTCATGACGTTCCGCGAGGTCGACCGCGCGTCCGACGCCATCGTGGACGTCGCCGGTGACGTCGCCGATGCACTCGGCGTCGACGAGGCGGAATGAGGTCGTCCGTCGCTGGGCCTTGAGGCCGTCAGTCCGGGAGTGTGCGACCGCCGATTCCGGCGGCGTGCGACCGTCGGTCGTGTCGGCTCAGACCGTCCGGATCGGGACGTGAATGCTGTCGCCCTCGGCCATCTCGCGGAGGCGTTCGATGCGGTCGTCCATCGGTGGGTGCGTGGCGAGCAGGCGCGTGAGCTGGCCGTCTTCTTCGCCGTGGACGAACAGGGAGGACCAGAGGCCGCGGTAGGGGTCGCTGGCGCGCTGGATGCGGCGGAGTGCGCGGGCGAGTGCAAGCGGGTCGCCGGTGACGTCGACGGCGCGGTCGTCGGCGGCGAGTTCGCGGCGTCGGGAGTGTGCGCGGAGTGCGAGCGTGAACGCGAGGAGTGCGACGACGACGAACTGGCCGACGCGGTAGTGGGTGCGTGCGAGGTGGACGCCGAGGGGTTCGGGGCGGTCGCCGGCGAGGACGGTTATGACGCGTGAGACGACGGCGGCGGCGAGGCCGATGGGGAGGAGTGCGAGGACGGTGAGGACGGCGACGCTCTGGAGGACGCTGGTCGCGAGCGTCTGCACGAGGCCGTCGTACCCCTCGATGTGCGCGAGTTCGTGTGCGAGTATCGCGTCGAGTTCCTCCGGGCGGAGGAGGTGCGTGAGTCGGTGGTCGAGGACGACGACGCCGCCGCCGCGACCGCCGACGGCGAGCGCGTTCGGCGCTTCGAGCGTCGCGACGTACACGCTCGGCCGGTCGACGCCCATGCGATCGCAGATGGCATCCAGACGGCGGTGGAGGTTCGGTGCGGCCGCTCGCGGCACGTGCTGTGCGTCGAGTGCGCCCAGGATGCGACTCGGGCCGGCGCGATAGCTCAGGTACCCGACGGCGAGCGCGCTCGCGAGGAGCGCGGCGACGAGGAACCACGTCGACGGCGGGTCCACGACGACCGCCGTCACCGTCGTCGCGAGTACGTACGCGACGGCGAGGAAGACGACGACCGACGTCACGCCCGTCGTCACCAGCAACGCACGTCGAACCACGGCACTCATCGGTCGATTTACGCGTAGAACGCCCAAAACGGCATCGCCGGAGCGACGTGGGAACGCCACCGCCAGTCGACCGACGCCCTGCCGACGCAGTACGGACGTCCGGGCTGGGCAGGCCGAACGCGCCCCCTCAGTCGTCTTCGTGCACGCCGACGACCGTGCCGACGCCCTTGCTCTGGCCTTCGCGGAACACGAACCGCTGGCCGTCCTCGACGAGGTACGGCCGGAACTTGAAGCGGACCGTCGCGGTGCCCTTGTCGCCGGGAAGCAACTGGCCGCCTTCGGGGTGGAAGACGGCGGCCTCGCTGACGGTCTCGAGGTGCACGACCGGTTCGTAGCCGTCACCGATCCGAGTGGGGTGGTTCAGCACCATCACCTCCGCCTCGAACTCGCGTACCGGGTTCGGGTCGGCGTCGCGCGGGAGGAGCACCATCCCGCGCTCGATGTCCGCCTCCCGGACGCCCTTGAGTGCGATGCCGACGATGCGGCCGGCCTTCGCCTCGTCGACGCGATGGTAGTGCATCTCGATGCTCCGCGCTTCGACCTCGCGGAACGACCCGTCGGGCATCGGGCCGAGCAGGAGTTCGTCGCCGGCCTCGACCTCGCCGCGCATGATGGTGCCCGACGCGACCGCGCCGACGCCCGTGACGGAGTACGTCCGGTCGATGTACATCCGGAAGTCGCCGTCGTCGCCCGTCGTCTTCGGGAGTCGCTGGAACAACTCGTCGAGCGTCTCCAGGCCGTCGCCGTCGACGGAACTCGTCGCCAGGAGTGGGACGACGCCGTCGCCGATCTCGTCGACGGCGGCGTCGATGCCGTGTCGACCGACGCGCAACGGCGTCTTCCCGACGTCCCGGAGGAGGGATTCGACCTCGCGCTCGACGGTCTCGAGGCGTTCGTGGTCGACGAGGTCGGCTTTCGTGAGGGCGACCATCGTCGGGAGTTCGGTTGCGAGCAGGACGCCGAGGTGCTCGCGAGTCGTCTTCGTGGGGCCGTCGTCGGCCGCGACCGTGAGCAGGCCGTAGTCGAGCTTCTGGCCGACGAGTCCGCGGATGGTCGTGCGAAGCCACGGTTCGTGGCCGACGGTGTCGACGAACGACACGAGCTTCTCGGAGTCGTCGACGACGCGAGCGCGGTCGGACTTCCGGTGCGGGTTGTCCATCCTGACGGGTGCGTCGTCGTCGCTGAACCCGTAGACGGCGTAGGAGAGGTCCGCGCTCAGGCCGCGTTCGACCTCGTGGGGTTTCACGTCGAGGTAGCTCCGCGTCGCACCTTCGCCGTCGTCGGCTTCGCCCGTGACGAGCGACCCGACGAGCGTCGACTTCCCGTGGTCGACGTGCCCGGCGGTGCCGACGACGATGTGTTCGTCGTCCGTGGAGAGCACGGCGCCTTCGCGGATGGTGGCGACGCCGACGATGCCCTCCGCGTCCTCGGGTGCGAAGCCCGCGTCAGCGCCCGCGTCGTCGACGCTCCACGTCTGCACGTCGTCGATGTGTGCGCCCGCTTCGTCGGCGAGCAAGCTCAGGACGTCCATGGACTCCGAGAACTCGCTCGGTGGGGCGCCGGCGAGCCCGCCGTCGTCGGTGACGCCGACGACGTACGTCGCTTCGCCGTCCCCGGAGAGGACGCGATGTCGGAGTTGCGCCGCGAGCGATTCGCGACGCCCGTCCGCCAGGTGGAGGTCCTTCGTGAGGCGCTCCTTGAATTCGACACTCCCCCCCTCCCGCTCCCCGCGTTCGAGGGCGTTCTGCAGCACGGCCCGGTCAGGGCTCATGGGCGCGGATACGGGTGAGACCTAGATAAGGCTTCGCGTCACACGGGTGTGTTCCGCACACGAGGTCTCGCGAGGGCTCCGGATTCTCGCGAGTGCGACCGTCGGCCGTCCGAGAACCGCTCCAGTCGTCGGGTCGACCCCCTCCCGCCGGTGGACTTAATCGTCGGTTAACCGCTCGTATGCGGCGGTCACGCGCTTGAACGCCTCCTCGTCGCCCGCGTTCGTGTCCGGGTGAACCTCCTTGACGCGTTCGCGGTACGCCTCCCGGACGGCGTCCTCGCTCGCACCAGGATCGAGGTCGAGGACGCGGTACGCTGCCTCCAGGGACGGCCCGTCCTGTCGCTGGACGCGACGACGACGTTCGCCGCCGGCCCGGCCGGTGCCAGCGCTGGCGGTCCCGCTCGTACGCGCACGACGGCCGTCCGAGCGAGCGCGACGCCGCCGCTCCCGGTTGATGCGCTCCCGGGCCTCCCGCGCGAACCGACTGCGCCCCCGCTGGGCGCCCTCGCGAGCCTTCTGCTGAGCGAACCGACCTGGATCGCCACCCGCCGTCTGCTCCTTGACGCGTTCTCGCATGCGGCCCGTCGCCTGGTACCACATGAAGTAGCCCGTCGCGGCGAAGGGGAGTGCGACGGCGAGCACGAACGCCTCCTTGGTGACGATGGCGACGACGGCGAGTATCGTCGTCAGGCCAGCGAACACCGACGCAAGCCCGAACAGGAGCGGCGAATCTCTCACGTTCGAACGAAGGAACCGAGAACGCCTAAATCGCTCGGATGATGTGGGAAACAGACTCAAGGTCCGCGAGCGACAATCCACGCGCATGAGCGTTAGCGGGCTCTGCCAGATCTGCGAGGGCGTCGAGGCCGTCGACCGCTGCGAGCGCTGCGGCGCACTCGTCTGCGACCGACACTACGAGGCCGACGCCGGGCTCTGTGCGTCGTGCGGGACCGAATCCGGCGGTAGCGACCGCGACGGCCGCCAGTTCAGTCCCGACGACGTCCCCGGCGACTACCGGTTCTGAGCGGGTCGCGCCACCGGCTCGTGTGGACGACCGGAACGGACTCCACCTGACCGGAACGGACTCCACCTGACCGACCCGGTCGGTCCCCGGTCAGTCGGTTCGCCATGCGGTCGTCGGTGGGACGACGCCGGCTGCGACGAGCGCGACCAGCAGGAGGTACGCGAGCAGGCCGCCGGCGAGCGCGTTCAGGCCGACCGCGGGTGCGACGGCGGCGACGGCGGCGACGGCGACGAGGGCGAGTGCGACCGTGGCGGCCTGGACGGGCCAGTGCATCCAGCGGCGCTGGATCGCGTCGGCACGACGGCTCGCGAGCACCTCCAGGAGAAGGGCACCGATAGCGCCGGCGACCGCCGCGGCTGGCACAAGTGTCGCGTCCGTGACGACGCCCGCGAGCGCGACGACGACGAGGACGCACGCGGCGAGCGTCGCGTCGCGTGCGAGCGTCACGAGTCGAGGACGCCGTCGACGACGAGGCCGACGCCGACGAGCCAGACGCCGCCGGCGACGCTGACCGCGGCGAGATACAGGACGAGCGACTCGCCAGCGACAGCGCCGACGGGGCCGCCGACCGCCTGGATCGCGGCCCGCATCCCGCCGTCGACGGACCCGGTGGCTTCGAGCGCCGACGCCCACGCGAGCACGCCCGCGACGAACCCGACGCCGACGAGAGCGGTACCGGCGCTGTATAGCGACCGGACGACGCCGTCGAGTGGAGGGGACGCGAACGGCCCGCCACGACTCGTAGCCATGGCAGAGTATGTCGCGCGCAATCGTGATAAAACTCCCTCGACACGTCAACGGCGATGGGCGAACCGTGCGGTTTCGCTTCAGTCCCGGTAGAGGCGAGCGCCGTCGCCGATCTGCGTCTGGTACGCTCGCGCGGACACGCCGGCGTCCTCGAACGCCTCCACCATCGTCCCCGCGATCTTGCGTCGCTCGCCCTCGCGACACACCGCGAGCACGCTCGGCCCGGCACCACTCACCGTCACGCCCGTCGCACCCGCCTCGAGTGCCGCCTCCCGCACCGCATCGTACCCGTCGATGAGCGCCGACCGCTTCGGCGTCACGACGTGCTCCTCCAGGCCGCGACCGACGAGCTCCGGGTCGTCCCGATGCATCCCCGAGACGAGCGTCGCCGCCGACCCGACCGTCGACACCATGTCCTCCATCGACACCGACTCCGGCACCACCTGCCGCGCATCCCGCGTCGACACCACGACCTCCGGGAGGCACGCCACCAGCGACACCGACGCGTCCACCTGGAACACGCCGTCGTCGCGCGCGATCGTGAACCCACCGAGGATCGACGGCGCGACGTTGTCCGAATGCGCGTCACCGGACACGACCGCCTCGCCCTTCGCCGCGACGTCCACGAGCGACTCCCGCGACCGCCCGCGGTCGTACAGTTCGTTCAACGCGACCGCCGCCGCCGCCGCCGACGCCGCCGACGACCCCAGCCCCGACGCCGGCCGAACGCCCTTGTCGATGTGGATGTGCGCCGGCGCATCCAGTGCCGCCGCGACTGCTCCTACCGTGTTCTCCTCGGGCTCCTCGGGGATGTACTGGCTCCCGACGCCAGTCACCGTGATCTCCGTCTCCGGCGCGCGCTCGACGCGCACCACGTCCGCAGGAACCCCGAGCGCCACCCCGAACACGTCGAACCCACTCCCGAGGTTCGCGGAACTCGCCGGTGCGCGTACCGTCAGCATGCCCCCGACTTACCCGCCCCCTACGAAAAACCTAGCGGAGCGCGCAACGAGCCCCACGCTCCAGCCCCACGCGGACTCCAACAGACCCATACCCCCCGCAACCGCATCCTTGGGTATGACCGTCGGCATCGTCGGAGGCGGCATCGCCGGTCTCGCCGCCGCCTACCGACTCCAGGAGCACGGCCACGACGTCCGCGTGTTCGAGGCGAGCGACGACATCGGCGGACTCGCCGCCGTCCACGAGACGAGCGGCGACCCCCTAGAGAAGTTCTACCACCACCTCTCCAAGAGCGAGGAGACCATCGTCGAACTCGCGGAGGACCTCGGCGTCGGCGACCGCGTCCAGTGGATCTACGGCAACGACGGCTACTACGTCGACGGCGTCGTCCACCCCCTGAACACCATCTGGGAGATCGCCGCCTACCCCCACATGAGTCTCTACGACAAGTTCCGACTGGGGATGCTCACGATGGAGATCGACGTCCGCGGCGGCGTCCCGAGCTTCGACACCTACGACGACCTGGAAGCGTACGAGGACGTCCCGATCAGGGAGTTCCTCGTCGAACACACCACCGAGGGCGTGTACGAGAACTTCTTCGAACCGCTCCTGGATGCGAAGTTCGGCGACCGGACCGAGGACGTCTCCGCCGCGTGGCTCCTGGGCCGCATCAAGTTCCGCGGGGAACGCGACCTGCTGAAGGGCGAACAGCTCGGGTACTTCGACGGGAGTTTCGCGGTGCTCATCGACGCCCTCATCGACGCCGTCGGCCGGGAGAACGTCACCACGGGCGCGCGCGTCGTCGACCTCGACGTCGCGCGCGACGCACTCGAAGCACCCGAAGCACCCGACGCAGCGGTGTCGGGCGCGGAGAGTCGGACGGACGGCGGCAACAGCGCCGTCGACTCGCTCACCGTCGAGACCGCCGATGGCCGGGAGAGCGTCGACGTCGACTCGGTCGTCGTCGCCGCGATGCCGAACGTCCTCGAGGACCTCACCGGCTACGAGTGCGACATCGACTTCCAGGGCGCGGTGTGTGCGGTCGTCACGATGAATCGGTCGCTCATGCCGGAGACGTACTGGCTGAACATCGCGCACGACGCACCCTTCGGTGCGCTCATCGAGCACACGAACTTCGTTCCGCCCGAGCGCTACGGCGGCGACCACCTCCTCTACATAGCGAGCTACGTACAGTCGCCGGAGGAATGGCTCTGGCAGGCGGACGACGACGAGGTGGAGGCCCGCTGGCTCGACCACGTCGCGGAGATGTTCCCCGACGGGTTCGACCCCGAGATGGTCGAGGACGTCCGGGTCTCGCGGAACCCACGCGCCGCACCCGTGTACGAACGCGGGTACCTCGACATGGTCGTCCCCTACGACCTCGCCGACACCGTCGCCGACGGCGTCTACTACGCAGGGATGGCGTCGCGAGCACAGTACCCCGAGCGGTCGCTGAACGGCGGCATCGTCGCCGGCTTCGAGTGCGCGGACCGCATCGACGACGCGCGGACTCGACCCTGAACTCGTCTCGACTCGAACGGATCGGGTAGACACCAGGGAGGAACCGGAATCCGGAGTTTGGACCCGGACGGGAGACGTTTTCCACGGACCACACGGCCAGTGCTAGCTTTCGGTGGACTCGCACCACCTCCGTCGAAACTTCGACTTCGGCCGGCGTTGCACCGGCATGCTGGCGTATTCCCGAAGTCCGCTTGCGCGTGCTCCGGTACTTGGCCTTCGCCTCCGACCACCATGGTCGTCGGACACTGGCCCGCTGCGGTTCTCCTTCGGAGCGACGACCTCGTAACCGTGTTACCGATTCTTCAGTTGTTGCCCCTACTCCGGCACGTCTCGCTCGACTACGTCGGCCGATTCGTGCCTGGAGCGTCCGGTAAGCCCCTCCGGCTCCCGGCGACACTCGAACGGACGACCGGAAAGATAGTAAGTCTATCTGCTACTTTCGTGTTTCGTACTTACCACGTCCATTGATTCGAATGCTTAGCGAAGATGGTACTACAGGTGGCTCTCGGTACCGGAGACGGCCATCCCCAACCGGACTCTGTGGATCGTGAACGTACGACACGAACCGACGTAAGCGTTCCTCTGCTCAGTTAGACCGGACGCTCGGAACCCGGCTCACCGACCCGGACCGATAACGACGCCAACAACCCCTTCAGTCGCCCGTGACGTGCTCCTCGGGGTCGATGTCCTCGGGTTCGTCCTGGCCGCCGACGACGACCTCACCGTCCTCGGTCTCGACGTATACGTCGTCCGCGAACCCACCCACGGCGTACGGGTGCTCGGGGTCGTCGAGCTTCTCCGGCGTCGACGGCGCCGACGCGATGCCCTCCAGCGGCTCGAACTCACCGAGCGGATCGTCGATACTGATCCCGTACGCCTCGAAGAACTCCTCGTACCGGTCGTAGTGATCGCCGAGCTCGTCGCTCGGGAACTCCATCATCTCCGTCCAGCCGTGATTGTAGAAATCGAAGTTCGCCTGCACGTGCGTCACCTCGCGCGCCTTCGCCTCCGTATACCCGTGGTCGAGCGCAGCGACGTACGTGTCCATCGTCGCGGCGAAGAAATCGTCGAGGTGCTCGCGACGCTCCTCCTTCCGACCCTCCTCGGCCTTCTCTAAGAACACGCGAGTGTGGAGATCGACGAGCTTGTCCCGAGCGATGTTACCCAGTACCGGCGCAGTGAGTGCCTGCTTGAACGCGAAGTGCTTGACGTTCTGACGGATCTTCATCTTATCACCAACTTCGAACCACGGCACCAAGAACGTCCCGCTGGCGGCACCCACCCACGAGACCCGACAGCGACGCCGGCCGCCGCCCACGGGATACCGTGCTCGTGGCCTCGGGTAGCAACACCGCGAATACGGAGTCGAAACGCCACGGATGATCCGAGTAGCGACCGGTTTCCGGTGTGTAACCCGTTCCTATCGCCCCAAGCCTATCGGTCTCGGGTCGTCGTCGACGCCGTCGTTCGAGAGGGTTACTCTCGGGAGTGCGTAAGCAAACGGCCACTGATTCGTCTGGAAGCATGGTCGAATCGTCAGTCCGTCCCCGACGGCGGTTCCACGACTGCCCGAGTAGACGGGTTCGCGACGACCGCGTTGCAGTCGCTCGAAACCCGGCGTCGCTCGTGCGGACTTCCGGGAGATAGCAACCCACTTTAACCCCCGTACCAAACGGTTTGGACATGAGCGAATCGTACGTGATAATCGGCGACGGTATCGCAGGGTCGTCCGCAGCGGAGACACTTCGCGAGGAGGCACCCGACGCCGATATCACCGTCATCACGGACGAGGGGGAGGCCCTCTACAATCGCATCCTCATCAAGGAGTTCGCCAAGGGCAAGATGCCCGAAGCACCCATCTCTATCCACGAAGAGGGATGGTATGAGGAACGCGACATCGAACTGGCATTGAACACGCACGTCACGACGGTCGACGTCGACGCGCACGAGATCAAGACGCACGCGGGGAAGACCATCGACTACGACAAGCTGCTGGTCGCCACTGGTGGGACGCCCACGCAGCTTCCCGTGGAGAACTCCGACGCCGAGGGCGTGCATCACTTCTGGACGTTCCAGGACGCTCGCGGTATCGAGGCGCACGCGAGCGAGGCCGAGACCGGGCTGGTCGTCGGCGCTGGCCTGCTCGGCATCGACCTGGCGGCGATCTGTGGCGCGCAGGACGTCGACGCGAAGTACCTGATGCGCGGGAACTGCTGGTGGCGGTACGCGCTCAACGAGGAGGGCGCGGAGATCATCCACGAGGGTCTGCGCGAGAAGGGCATCGAGCCCGTGTTCCAGTCGGGCGTCGATCGGTTCAAGACGGACGAGGATGGGAAGGTGACGGGTGCGGTCGACCCGAACGGCGAGGAGTTCGACGGCGAGTTCGTCGGCGTCGCCATCGGCCTGAACTTCAACACGGAGTTCCTCCGTGGCACCGGCGTCGAACTGGACGATGGCGTCGTCGTCGACGAGTACATGCAGACGAACGTCGACGACGTGTACGCGGCGGGTGACCTGACGCAGTTCTACGACGTCCTGTTGGGCGAGCAGGCCCAGAACGGCTCGTGGGGGTCGGCGAAGGAGCAGGGGCAGGTCGCGGCGAAGAACATGGTCGCGGACGCGGAGTCGGAGGTGTTCGAGTGGGTGTCGTCGTACTCGATCACGCACTTCGACTTCCCGTTCCTCTCCTTCGGGCATCCGACGCTGGGCGACGATTACGTCGAGCAGAAGTACTCGGACACGGAGTGGCGTCGCGTCGTGTTCAAGGACGGGAAGGTCATCGGTGGCGTTCTCATCGGCGACCTGGCGCCGCAGACGAAGTTGAAGAAGCTCGCTCGCGAGCAGCGCGACCTGACCGGACAGAAGGACGTCCTGCTCGACGAGGAACTCGATCTGGATCGGCTGGACGCGCCGGAAGCCGAGCAGTAACGCGTCGTTTCGTCTTCCCTCGTTCGTGTGCGTGTTCCTGCGAGTAGTTCGTGTGCGTGTTCCTGCGAGTACCTTCTATCGTCCGTGCTGGGGCGTGGGGAGTGGTGGTTTCGTGACGGCAAAGCTTAAGCCAGACGTGTGGTAATAGGTATCACGCCCCATGGCAGTCAGTGACACTACGAGTGATAGTCTGCGATTACGACGCATCGACACCGTTCCCGCGGACGCAAACGTGAAGCACGTCGACCAACTGGACGACAGCGTGTACCATACGGTTGCGGGAGCGGCGAACGGGAACGCGCACGAACTGGACGCGTCGGCGACCGAGCTCACCGCGGGCGACGTCGTCGTGTTCACTGACTACCTACGCGTCGAACGTACCTGAGGGGGCACGTGGTGGGGCTTCTCGCGGCCGGTCGACTCCGAATAGCGACAGCTCGGTCCCCGCGCGAGTAGCGACTCGGACCGACAGTGCGACGGGCGCGAGTAGCGACCCAGACCGACACGTTCTTTCGCCGTGGGCGGCGATTCTGATGCATGAACGGCCCCGATAGCGGCACGATGACGCTCGCCTTCGAGCTATCCGCGCTGAAGGCTCTCGCGGAGCCCGAGGCCGTCTTCGACGACGCGCGACGCTGGGCGAAGTACGTCGGCGTCGTCTCGGACGAACCGACGTACGTGGTGACGAACTTCACGCGCAAGAACCGCGTCCGCCAGGACTTCTTCTCCGGGCCACGCGGTCGCGAGGAGAGCCTGGATAGCGTGCTCGACCAGTTCGACACGGACCGGCACGTCTTCGTCGGTACGGACGAGGACGACGCGGACCTCGCGGATCGCGTCGAGTGGGAGTACCTCCCGGTCGAGGACGCCGCCGACGCCGCGGGCTGGACGCTCGCCGCCGACGCCGAGGGGAGCGACGCGGAGACCGCGGAACCGGCACGGGACGACTGGCCCTGATAGGGATTATCGTAGCCAGCCGAAGGTTCCGAATCCCTTCCTTTGACACTGTCTCTCGGTTCTTCGCGAGAGAACTATGAACTCCTACGATAATCCCTATGAGACGTCGGGCGATCTCGCGCTCCCACGTTCGTACGTCCGAAAGCAGTTGCCGCGGTCGAGCGAGCGACCGTGCGGTGGGGATTCGCGTTTCTTTTAGGCGTTCGCGCCGAACGCGCTGGTATGCCTGAGCCGCGGGTTCCGGGGTCGGACGGACCGAGTAGCGCGCTCGAACTGCCGTGTGGGGAGCGCGTGGACGTGACGGACCTCCACATGGGCGTGCGCGAGTTCGAGTGCGCGTGCGGGGGGACGCACGCGGTGGTCCAGGACGTCCATCCGCCCTCGCGATTCTTCCCGGAGTCGCTGGTCGCGGTGCTCCAGGAGGCGATCGAGCCGGAGGACGAGTTCGAGGAGTTCGGGACCATCCACCTGATGGGCGTCGTCCTGGAGGAGTTCCCACAGGACGTCGCCGCGACGGACGTGAGCGACGACGGGAGCGTCGGCTACTCGATGGCGTGGGTGACGGACTTCGATTCCCGCCGCCTGCACGAGATCGTCGTGGAACTCGTCGTGGAGTTGATGGAGCACGCGGTCAGTCACGCGGAGGACCAGAACGCGGTGCAGGACTTCGAACAGCAGATGCTCGAGTTCGACGTCGCGGAGTTCGTCGACGCGTACCGGGCCGAGCGCGACTTCGCCGACGAACACGACACCGCGTTGTGAGGGCCTGACGCGCTCAGGACCGTGTTTTATGGCGTTTCGGTTCGTGGTTTCGCGTGTGACTCCCGTCGACCGCGGCGAGTTCGAACGGATTCGTGACGTACTGGCGAGCACGGACGTCGACGAGCCGTTGTCCGCGAGCGAGATCGTCGCCGTTCTCGAGGCGCACGACGTCGAGGTGGAGAGTACGCATCGCGTCGCGACCGTCCTGGGGCGGCACGCCGAGTCGGGCGCGGTCGAGGTGATGGGCGAGGACCCGCCGTATCGGTATCGCGTCGTCGAGGCGTAAGTCCACCTACGGGGTTCCTCAGGGGAACGTGATCGTCTCGTTCTGTGGGTCGAGTTCGATTCGCGCGCCGAGTGGGACGGGTGCGTGTGGGTCGGTGTGGCCGACGTCGACGTCGAAGCAGATGGGGGCGTCGACGAATTCGCGGACGGTGTCGCGGACCGCCTCGCGCTGGTTCTCGCGGTAGTTTTCGCGTTCGGCCATCGGTGGGTCGTCCGCGTGGCGGGTCTTCGGGCGGCCGACGACGACGGCTTCGAGTCCGGAGAGCGTGCCGCGGACGCCGAGGGTCTGGAGGACGCGTCGGACCTGGGTCGCCGACGGCCGTTCTTCGCTGGTCTCGACGAGGAGGACGAGGCCGTCGCCGTCGTCGGGGACGAGCGCGCCGTCGGGGTCGGCGGCGGCGACCCATTCGAGGACTTCGAGACAGCCACCCCAGAGGCGGCCCGCGACCGCGTCCTCGAAGCCGTCGAACGTCCAGCCGGGGGCGTCGACGAACTCGCGGGGGTCGCCGGTGTCGAAGTCGAACCGGTCGTCCGTGTACCTCTCGGCGGGTTCTATGCGTCCGAACTCGTCGGCGAACAGTGCGCGTTCGAGGTAGGTGGCGGTGTACTCGAGGAGGTCGGGGTCGAGGGAGAGCCCGGGGAGGGCCTGGCCGCCGTAGTACGACTGGAGGCCGGCGGCGGCGAGCGCGCAGTGGAGGTTCGTGTTGTCGCTGATACCGAGGAAGCGCGTCGGGTGGGCGGCGAGGGCGTCGTGGTCGAGGTGGGGGTGGACGCGGACCTGGCGGTCGCCGCCGGTGGCGGCGACGACCGCGCCGACGGTCGGGTCGCGGAACGCGTCCTCGAGTGCGTCAGCGACGGCCGCGGGCGCGGGCGGACCGTCGGCGTCGAGAAGCGGCGAGCGGTCGACGGCGACGTCGAAGTGGTCGTGGAGGCGGTCGGCGGCGCGGTCGACGACGAACCCCGGGGCCTGTCTGGAGGTGGGGAGGAGCAGGACGTGCTGGTCGTCGTCGAGGGGTGGGGGCGTGCGGAGTGCGTCCATGGCGTGGCGTCGTCGGTGCGAGCGTGTAGTTCTTCGGGGGGCGTGAGATTCACTGGCGTGTAGCGCTACTCGACCCCGGCAATAATTCGAAATTCGAAATCGAGTTACGCGCCTCGTAATCTATCGTGGGTCTTATTACGATGTACGAACTGAACTTCGACAAGCAACCATGACCGGCGGGACACCAACGGACGACGACGCGGACGGACGCACAATCCTCCTCATCGGCTCGGGCCCCATCCAGATCGGGCAGGCCGCGGAGTTCGACTACTCCGGCGCGCAGGCGTGCCGGGCGCTCCAGGAGGAGGGCGCGCGAGTCGTCCTCGTGAACTCGAACCCCGCGACCATCATGACCGACCCCGAGATGGCCGACGAGGTCTACATCGAACCGATCACGACCGACGCCATCTCGGAGGTCATCGCGCGCGAGAACCCCGACGGCGTCATCGCCGGCCTCGGCGGCCAGACCGGCCTGAACGTCACCGCCGAACTCGCCGAGGAAGGCATCCTCGACGAGTACGACGTCGACATCATGGGGACGCCCCTGGACACCATCTACGCGACCGAGGACCGCGACCTGTTCCGGCAACGCATGGAGAACATCGGCGAACCGGTCCCGGCGTCGACGACCATCTCGCTCGACGAGGGCGAGACGACGAACACCCTCCAGGACGCGGACCTGGAAGAACGCGTCGAGGCGGCGGTCGACGCCGTCGGCGGCCTCCCCGTCATCGCGCGGACGACGTACACGCTCGGCGGGTCCGGCTCCGGCGTCGTCGGCGAGATGGACGAACTCGTGAGTCGCGTCCGGAAGGGACTGCGTCTCTCCCGGAACAGCGAGGTACTCATCACCGAGTCCATCGCGGGCTGGGTCGAACTCGAGTACGAGGTGATGCGGGACGCCGACGACTCCTGTATCATCATCTGTAACATGGAGAACCTCGACCCGATGGGCATCCACACCGGAGAGTCGACGGTCGTCACGCCGTCGCAGGTCATCCCCGACGACGGCCACCAGGAGATGCGCGACAGCGCGCTGAAGGTCATCCGCGAACTCGGCATCCAGGGCGGGTGTAACATCCAGTTCGCGTGGCGCGACGACGGGACGCCCGGCGGCCAGTACCGCGTCGTCGAGGTGAACCCGCGCGTCTCGCGGTCCTCGGCGCTGGCGTCGAAGGCGACGGGGTACCCGATCGCTCGCGTCACCGCGAAGGTCGCACTCGGCAAGCGCCTCCACGAGATCGACAACCAGATCACGGGCGAGACGACCGCCGCGTTCGAGCCCGCGATCGACTACGTCGTCACGAAGGTCCCGCGGTGGCCGATAGACAAGTTCGACGAGACCGACTTCACGCTCTCCACGGCGATGAAGTCGACGGGCGAGGCGATGGCGATCGGTCGGACGTTCGAGGAGAGCCTCCTCAAGTCCCTCCGGAGTTCGGAGTACGACCCGGCGGTCGACTTCGGCGAACTCGACGACGACGAACTCGCCGAGGGATACCTCGAACGTCCGAGTCCCGACCGGCCGTACGCGATGTTCGAAGCGTTCGAGCGCGGATTCAGCGTCGAGGACGTCGTCGAAGCGACCGGCATCTACGAGTGGTACGTCGAGCGCTTCCAGCGCATCGTCGAAGCCAGCAAGGAGGTCGTCGACGGCGAGTTCACGCCGGCGGCGATCGCCGGGTTCACGAACGCCGAGATCTCCGCGCTCGCGGGGAACGTCTTCGAGGACAGCAGCCTCACGTGGCTCCCGGAGACGCGCGGTGCGTGGCGGACGGCCGAAGCGACCGACCCGCCTGAAGCAGTTGCGGGCGAGGGCGGCACGGACGCCGCTGGCGGTGCTGGCGCGGCGTCCGCCGGGGATGCTGGCGTGGAGACGACCGACGAGGGCGTTCCGGTGTCGGCCGCCCGTGCGGGCGTCGGACAGGTCGAGGCGGACGTCCCCGGTCGCACGTACAAGCAAGTGGACACGTGCGCGGGCGAGTTCGAGGCGTCGACGCCGTACTACTACTCCTCGCGCAAACCCGAGTGGTTCTCCGGGCCGTTCGAGGGCGACGCCGCGGCTGGCGAACTCCAGGTCGACCGCGACACCGAGAGCATCGTCGTGGTCGGCGGCGGCCCGATCCGTATCGGGCAGGGCGTCGAGTTCGACTACTGTTCGGTGCACGCCGTCCAGGCGCTTTCGGACTTCGGCGTCGACGTGCACGTCGTCAACAACAACCCGGAGACGGTGTCGACGGACTACGACACCTCCGACGGCCTGTTCTTCGAACCTATCACGGCCGAGGAGGTCGCGGACGTCATCGAGGCGACCGCCGCCGACGGCGTGATGATCCAGTTCGGCGGGCAGACGTCCGTCGACATCGGCGAACCGCTCGCGGCGGAACTCGAGCGTCGCGGCATCGACTGCGACATCATGGGGACGTCCGTCGAGGCGATGGACCTGGCGGAGGACCGCGACCGCTTCAATCGTCTGATGGCCGAGCACGGCATCGCTCAGCCCGCTGGTGGGACGGCGACGAGCGAGGCCGAGGCGCTCGACCTCGCGGACGATCTCGGGTATCCGGTACTCGTCCGTCCGAGCTACGTCCTCGGCGGGCGTGCGATGCGGGTCGTCGACGACGACGCGGAACTGAAGGAGTACATCGAGGAGGCGGTCCGGGTGTCGCCGGACAAACCCATCCTCGTCGACCAGTTCCTCGCTGACGCTATCGAGCTCGACGTCGACGCCGTCAGCGACGGCGAGGACGTCCTCATCGGCGGAATCATGGAGCACGTCGAGGCCGCTGGCGTGCACTCCGGGGACTCGGCGTGCGTCATCCCGCCGCGGTCGCTCGACGACGCGACGCTCCGGCGCGTACGCGAGGTCGTCGAGACCATCGCGGACGCGCTCGACACGGTGGGCCTGATGAACGTCCAGCTCGCCGTGAAGGATGGCGAGGTGTACGTGCTCGAGGCGAACCCGCGGTCCTCGCGGACGGTGCCGTTCGTGTCGAAGGCGACGGGCGTCCCGATCGCGAAGCTCGCGGCGAAGGTGATGGCCGGCGAGACGCTCGACTCCCTCGACGTCGACGAGCAGGTGCCCGAGCACTACTCGGTCAAAGAGGTCGTGTTACCCTTCGACCGGCTGCCGGAGTCGGACCCGCGTCTCGGTCCCGAGATGAAGTCCACGGGCGAGGTCATGGGGACCGCAAGCAACTTCGGGATGGCGTACTGGAAGGCTCAGGACGCCGCCGGGAACGCCGTCAACACGGGCGGGAAGGCCGTCGTCGAACTCGAGGAAGACCCCGAGGGCGACGACGACCTCGTCGAAGCGTTCGACGACTACTTCACCGTCGTCGACTTCGACGACACCTCGCAGGCCATCGTCGACGGCGCGGTCGACCTCCTCGTGAGCGACGACCCCGACTCGCTCACGACCGCCGTCGAGGAGGACATCGCGTACCTGTCGACGCGCGCCGCCGCCGAGGCGTACGTCGAGGGGCTCGCCGCCCGCGACGGCGACCTGGAGGTGCTCCCGGTGAGCGACCGGCCGCGCCACCCCGAGAACTGGGGCTGAACGCTCGGCCGCTCACGGACCGTTCTGTTGACGTCGGTTTCGTCGCTATTCGCAAGTAGTCGGTATGAATTTGGGAAAGAATACGGAGAATCCTCTTTAGTGCGTAGGTGACAGTGGGCTCATGGCAACCGGTGTTCTTTGAGCGGTCGTTGGGTCGGTGAGTCGGCGGGTTCGCCGGGGGATGGATCCGCGTGCATCGTTGACTGGGCGTTCGCCGCCACCGGCGTCGTCCACGCACTCCCGTTGCTCGTCGACGCACGCACCGCCGACGCCACCGACAGCGATCAGGACGCTAGCTACGAGTTCCGTGACCTCCACGACGCCACCAGCGAGGACCACTCGTGACCCCAGCACCATCAGCGCGAGACGACGACGCACGCGACGACCGGACGCACGAGGGCGGTCGCGGTGACTCGGCGCGCGAGGGAGCGCGGGCTGTCTCTCGAACCCGTGGAGTCCGGGCGCGACCCGGCGCCGGACGGGGGCGAGCGACGCCGGCGATGGCCTGGCGCCCGCGACCGGGACGGATTCGGGAGGTGGCGACAGGACGACGAGCGACGACACTGGAGCGACCACGACCGATGACACCGGAGCGATGACCGAGGACGACGCCGCGACGACGAGCGACGGCGGGACGACGACGGTCGAATCCGAATCCACCACGACCGAGGAGTCGACGACGGCAACGACCGAGGTTCCGGCGGCGGAGAAGGAGCCAGACCTCGTCGTGGAGGTGGCGCCGGACGGGTTCACGTTCTCGCCGGAGAGCTTCGAGATCAGTGCCGACGACACCGTCCACTGGGAGTGGAAGGACTCGGGGCACGACGTCCGCGTGAAGGAGAGTCCTGGCGACTCGGACTGGACGGGGACGCCCGGGGACGCGACGGATACCTACGGCGAAGGCTACCTGCACGCGCACACGTTCGAGGCGAGCGGCGAGTACGGGTACTACTGCGCACCGCATCGGAGCCTCGGCCTCCGCGGGTCCTTCACCGTGCGCTGAACACGCCATTGGTCGTTCAGCGTGGACTGAGAGCCCGCGGGCAACCTCTCTTGGCGGTACCTACTTGCTGATGCGTCCTGAACGCGAATCCCATGGGGTCAGCGCACGACGACGGAGACGACGCCGGGAGCAGGGACCGCGAAGTCGTCACCGACGGCGGGTACGAGGTCTCGACGTGGGAACCGCGAACGCACTTCGACCGGTTCTCGGTCGCGGTGTACCGTTGCCTCGTCGGATCGGCGCGTGGCGCAGTCGTCGTGCTCGCCGTCGCGACGTTCACCGCCCAGCTCGGACTCGTCGGGTACGGCATCAGCGTCCGACCGGCACTCGGCGTCCTGACGCTCGGGTCCATCCTGCCGGCACTCGTCATCGTCGGCGCCATCTGGCGGGCCACGCCGACCGACCGAGAGCCGCTGTGGCCGCTCGCCGTCACCTTCCTCCTCGCCGTCCTGTTCGCGAGTTTCGCGGCGGTCGCGAACTCGACGCTCGAATCGACGATCAACGCCGTCGTCCCCGCAACGGAGCTGTTGCCCGTGACGCTCATCGTCTTCTTCTTCCTCGTCGTCGGCCCCGTCGAGGAGACCGTGAAGTGGCTCGCCATCCGCCTGTACGCGTACCGCGGCGGGTCGTTCGACGCGGTCGTCGACGGAGCCGTGTACGGTGCCGTCGCCGGCCTCGGGTTCGCGACCATAGAGAACGGCCTGTACATCTCGCGAGCGGTCATCGATGCCGGCGGGTTCCAGGCCGCGCAGTCGCTCCAGGGCGCGTTCGAGACGGCGACCGCGCGGGCGTTCGTCGGCCCCGGTCACGTCCTCTACTCGGCGATCGCCGGCTACTACCTCGGGCTCGCGAAGGTCAGCGACGACCACTGGGGCCCCATCGTCGTCAAGGGGTTGCTCATCGCCGCCGGTCTCCACGCGACGTACAACACGCTCGTCTCCGTCGTCGACTTCGGGGCGTTCCCGCTCGTCGACGGCGGCGCCGCGTTCGTCCTGTTCGTGTTCGCGTTCCAGGGCGTCGTCGGGTACGTGCTCTACCGGAAGCTCGCGCGGTACGACCGGTACTATCGGGCCGGTGCGACGCAGGCCAACGTCGACTGACAACGCGCGGCGACGTCACTGTGGATGCGAACTGTATGGTCGACTGCGCGCTGAGCGCTCGAGGAGCGCGCCCGAGACCCGAACGGCTCGTCGTAACTAACGTGAATAATACGAGAATAATCGATGTCGTATTCGTTCCGGGTCTGCGTGTGTTCGGTGGCGGTTCGATCCGGCTTTGGCGGGGGTTTTCGACCCAATTTTTACATTCGATAAGCGACAACGTGGTATCGAGGCGTGAATCATGAAACGGACGGAGACCGACCACGTGGACCCGGAATCGGTGACGAGAGTATCCACGATGTTGCGCGAGATGTCGCGCTACGATCTCGTGCTCGGCGTGATACCGCTGTCGCTGTTGACGTCGGTGGTCGGTGCGTCCGTCACGGCGCTGGCGCTCGAACCCGTGCTCGGGGTGGGTGCACTCGTCAGTCTGCTCGCGATGCTCGACGCGCTCTTCGTGAACCCGCCGGGTGCGAGTGGGTCGGGCGATGAGGCCGAACGGCCGCGCCAGCGGCGCGCTAGGTAGATAAGTGGCTCGGACGCGGCGACGAGGGACGTTGCACGGAACGTTTTACCTCCCGCAGTACGTACCATGTGAACGTGCAACACGAATCGTTCCGCGTCCTGGTCGCCGACGCCGCAACCGCGGTCGGGCGCTCTCTCGTCACCTACCTCGCCGACACCGAGTACGACGTCCGTGCGCTCGTCACCACGCACGACGACGAACGCTGGGCGCACCAGGCCGGCGCCGACGACGTCGTCGTCGCCGACCTCGCGAACGGCAACGGCCTCGAGCAGGCCGTCGACGGCATCGACGCCATCTGCTGCACGGTCAGCGACGGCGGCCGGAAACGCCTCTTCGGCGACCTCGCCGCCGGCGTCGGCGTCCGGAACCTCATCGACGCCACCGACGACGCCGACCGCCCGTACGTCGTCCTCCACTCCACCATCGGCGTCGGCGACTCCCGGAGCGGGATGGTCCTGCCGCTCCGCGTCTACAACTACCGCATCCTCCGCGCGCTCGACGCGACAGAACGCTACCTCCGCGAGTGCGGCCGTCCATACACCGTCATCCGGACCGGGCACGTCACCGACGGCGGCCGCTCGCGCGAACTCGTCACGGCCGAAGGCGACGAGAGCGTCTCCGGACGCATCGCCACGGCGGACCTCGCGTGGGTGATGGTCGCCACGCTCACCACGCCCGAAGCCCGGAACCGGACGTTCGAGGTCGTGGACGCCGCCGCCGCGCCGACGACCGACGGCGTCGCCTTCAACTGGTGCGGTCCCGAGACCGGGCTCGTCGCCCGCCGCTCGGGCTACTCGATCCCCTCCTGAGGGCGCGGCGGAGCGCGGGCGGCTTCACAGGTTTTCGACGAGCGTTCGGTAGTGGCCCGCGATCTTCACGTCCCACCGGTCGTCGGTCGCGTAGTAGACGTTCATGCCGTCGAGGTTCGGGCCGTTGTACCGGAAATCACCCGGTTCGAGGTACAGGTCCGCGACCTCGCCCATCACGTAGTCGACGCACGCCTCGAACGACGAGAAGCGCTTCGCGCCACCGTAGGGATCCGAGTCCTCCGCGCCCCACCCGAACAGGTTCTGCTTGTCCTGCGCGATCGTGCTCGTGCCCCACGCGGACTCGTGGATGGCGTGCGCCGCCTGGTAGAGGGCGTTCACGCCGTACTTCTCCTGGGTCGCGACGAACGTGTCGCCGAGCCCGATGAGGGGACTGTTCGGGCGTTCGGCCGCGATGGCGTCGTCGATTGCCTGGCCCGTGACGTCGACGGGCACCGTCAGGTCCGTCTCGACGTCGAAGGACGTACTGGGTTCCTTCCCACCGTTCCCGGCTTCGAGGTGTTTCTCGACGCTCCACCCCCAGACGTTCGCCGCCTGCCAGTGGAGCCCCCACCACGTGTAGCCGTCGGCGTTCACGGGCCCGTTCACGACCGCCGCGGTCGCACCGTCGGCGACGGTGTCGACGAGCGACTCGTCCACGCCGGGCTGCTTGCGCGTGTTCAGCGACGTGGTCGCGTGGACCGTGTCGCCTTCGGCGAACGCCTGCTGGTCCCCGTCGTCGCTGGAGTCGTCGTACCCGACGCCGTGGTCGTCGACGGGTGCGGCGTCGAGGTACTCCGCGACGCACCAGCCGGTCTGTCCGCTGTTGAACGCGATCTGCCACCACGTGTAGCCGTCGGCCTGCTGCGGGCCGGCGCGGACGTACCCCGCGGACCCCTCGGGCGCCGTCCAGACGGCTGGCGCGGAAAGCGAGTGGTCGTCGTGGACGACCAGGTCGGCGGTCGTCGCCACGCGCTGGTCGTGGAGGAACTCGACGCCGACGTCGTTACTGTGGTACTTCTCGACCGCCCACCCGACGACGCCGTTCTCGAACGCGACCTCGTACCACGTGAATCCCTCGGCCTGCTTCGGCCCGTTCTTGACGACGCCGCGGACGCCCACGGGATTCGTGTGGACGACGTTGTCCGCGATGGTCGGTGCGGCGCGCGCGTTCACGGTGTCGGTCGTCTTGACGACGTCCCCGGCGGCGAAGGTGCTCCCGGCGGCGCCACCGACCTTCGCCATGAAGTAGTCCCAGTCCCACGTGCTCCCCGGGTCGGTCTTCCCGTTCGTGACCCGCGAGCAGTCGTACGGCGACGGGATCTGGTTGTGCCCGATGATACCGCCCTCGCCGTCGTACGCCGAACACGGCGCGATGTCGTAGCTCGGATGGCGCTTGGGGACCCCGTAGGTCTCGCAGAGCCACGCCGACAGCCGGCCGACGGCGTCGTACATCGCCTCGGAGAAGTCGGTCTCGTTCGCGTACCCCTCCATCTCGATGCTGATGCCGGTGTCGTTGTAGGGACCGTTCCCTTGCGTCCACGCGACGTCCTCGAGGTCGACCATCTGCGTGATCGAGCCCTCGGAGTCGACGACGAAGTGACTGGAGACGTTCGCGTCCGGATTCTGGAACCAGTTGATCGCGGAACTCGCGGACCCCTCGATGGTGTGGACGACCAGCCACCGCATGTCGCTTGCGGTGCGACTCCCCGCGGAGTAGTTCGAGTAGTCCGCGCCCACGTACCGCATCTCGGGTTTCTCGGCGGCGGCGGCACTCCCGGCGGTGCCGAGGAGGGTACCTGCCGCGATCGCTCCGGAACTCGCTTGCATGAACTTTCGTCGACGCATAGTTCCACAAAATTAATCGAGTAAGTAAAATTGTAGCGGTGCGGAATTTTTCACCTCTTCTGGAATAGGGTTCAGAGAGCGTATATTATAAACCAATAACCAATAGCAACGGTTCGTTCGACTCTCCAAGACCCAGCGTGAGTACTCCTCGAGGGTCCGCCGACGGCGACGAACCTCCCTCCGAGGTCGACACTGTGGTGTCCGTGCTCGCGAGGTCGTTCCTCGCGACGTCGTCACTCGCGGGTTCGAGGATCGAAAGGGACGCCTACGTCCGTGGTTCAGTCCGCGAGGACCGTTCGCTTCGTCGCGGTCATCCCGAGCACGTCGTCGAAGAAGGACAGGGAGTCGTGCGGGCCGGGATTCGCTTCGGGGTGGTACTGGCGCGTCATGACGTCGAGGTCGTCGCTGTCGAGGCCCTCGGGGGTGCCGTCGTTGACGTTCACCTGCGACACCTCGAGCACCTCGGGGGCGTTCTCGACGGTGTAGCCGTGGTTCTGGGTGGTCATGACGACCTTCCCGGAGTCGACGTCCTGCACGGGCTGGTTGACGCCGCGGTGCCCGAAGTCCATCTTCGCGGTGGTGCCGCCGAGTGCACGCGCGACGATCTGCTGGCCGAGACAGATGCCGGCCACGGGAACGTCGCCGACGAACGCGTCGACGACGTCGACGGCGGCGTCGAAGTTCGCGGGGTCGCCGGGGCCGTTCGAGACGAAGAGCACGTCGGGGTCGATCGCTTCGACGTCCGCGGGCGTGCTGTCGTAGGGGAGCCGGTGGACGGTCGCGCCGCGCTCGTTGAGCGAGTCGACGATCGACTCCTTCGCGCCGCAGTCGAGCAGGGCGACGGTCGCACCGTCCTCGTCACCCTCGGTCACTTCGGCGGACTCGACGGAGACCTGCGCGCCGATGTCCTCGTGGTCGCTCATCGCGGTACACTCCTCGAGTTCGGCGAGTGCGTCCTCGGGCGTGACGTCGTCGCCGACGGCGATGCCACACGCCATCGCGCCGTCCTCGCGGATGTCGGTGACGAGGTCGCGCGTGTCGACGTGGTCGACCGCCGGAACGCCTTCCTCGGTGAGCCACTCGGCGACGTCGTCCGTGAGTTCGCGAGCGACCGTGGCGTTCGGATGCACGCGGTCGGACTCGAAGCGTTCCGGACGGACACCATAATTCCCGATGAGGGGGTAGGCGAAGGTGAGGATCTGTTCCTCGTAGGACGGGTCGGTGAGGCTCTCCTCGTAACCCGTGTACGCTGTCGTGAAAACCAGTTCTCCGTTCGTCGTGCCTGGAGCGCGTCCACGTGCTTCGACCACGTGTCCGCCCTCGATGGCTACGTAGGCGTCCATCGTTACGAGATACGTACTGTGGCGTGCCCCATAAGCGTTGCTTTCGAAGCATCGTTACGAATTTCGTAATCGTTTAGGTGGGGGCGATAGTACGTCCACATCCTCATGGACGAACTCGACCGACAGATCCTCAACATCCTCCGTCGAGACGCCCGCACGCCCTACACGGAGATCGCGGAGGAGGTCGGCACCAGCGAAGGTACCGTCCGCAACCGCGTCGAACGCATGACCGAAGCGGACGTCATCGAACGCTTCACCGTCTCCACGCGCACGGGCAACGTCAAAGCGATGATCGAAGTGGGCGTCGCCGTCGACGTCTCCACCAACGAAGTCGCCGACCGCATGGCGGAATGGGACCAGGTCGACTTCGTCTGGATGGTCTCCGGCGAAGAGGACATCGTCCTCGTCGTCGACGCCGCCGACACCCAGGGCGTCAACGAACTCATCACGAAAGCCCGCGAACTCGAAGACGTCGACGCGACCAAAACGCGACTCATCCTCGACGAACGACTCGGGTGAATTCTCCGAGACCGTCACATCTCGAATGTGAGTAGCGGATGACCTGCTGATGAAATTGTGGTGGGTTGGAGTTCGTGCGGGCCTACTGTGGACGGATGGACGATTCCGAACCACTCGACATCGGCTTGCCTCGCGAACCACCGTCGGTCGACGAGGCCGTCGCCAAACTCCGTCTTCGACTTCGCGACTGGTCCCTCGCCGAACTGGAGGAGCGGGGACTCGTGGAGTGGGACTGGGAGAATGGGGTCGTGAAAAGGGGGGCTCAGTTCGAGGAGGGGGAACCGGATTAGGGACCCGCGCACTCAGTTCCCCACCATTCCGGCCGCGAGCGTCGCGCGCGGAACTGGGGCCCCACCATTCCGGCCGCGAGCGTCGCGCGCGGAACTGGGAGCCCCACCATTCCGGCCGCGAGCAGGGGGAGGGCAGGCGCGGTGCGGTCGCGGTGCCGTTGTAGTTGCAGTCGAGTCTAGCCCATCGACCGAGCGCGAGCGAAGCGACGCGAGCGAGTCGCTCGGTTCGTTTTTCGCCCACGTGTTTGCAAGCGGGGGTGCGCGAACTGCGTGAGCGCACCCTCCGTAGTACAAAGGCGGTCGGTGACCGACGTGAGTCGAAGGTGGTTTCAATTCGGTTTGCGTCCGAACTGATATGAGCGCACCCGATTCGTCTGCGGATGTATCCGCGGAGGGGGATCTCGATCACGAGAACGCGTCGCAGGACGTCATCGCCGTCGACGCTGACGACAACGAACAGGGGCTCGTCAACCGGTTGGACGCCCACACTGGTGATGGCGTCCGGCATCGCGCGTTCACGTCGCTCGTGTTCGACGAGGACGACCGCATCCTGCTCGCGCAGCGCGCGGCGGACAAGCGCCTGTGGGGGACGTGGTGGGACGGCACCGTCGCGTCGCATCCACGCGATGGCGAGACGCAGGAGGAGGCGACCCGGCAGCGCCTCGACGACGAACTCGGAATCACGCCCGACCAGTACGACGACCTGCGCGTGACCGACCGCTTCGAGTACAAGCGGTACTTCGAGAACGCGGGCCTGGAGCACGAGGTCTGTGCCGTCCTCCAGTGCACGCTCCACGATACCGACGTCGACCCGAACCCCGAGGAGGTCGAGGGCCTGATGTGGGTGCCCTACGAGCGACTGCACGAGCACCCCGAGTGGTACCGTCAGCTTCGTCTCTGTCCGTGGTTCGAGATCGCGATGCGTCGCGACGTCGAGTAAGTGACTCGTTCGATCGGTCGCGTGGTCGATTCCTTCTGTCGACGAGGCCTTCGCGGGTAGTGGGTCGTGGGTTATCATCCCGACGCGGATATGCGTCGTATGTTAACACACAGCAAGGTTTATGTCGGTGACAGACCAATTCGGACGTGAGGCCACCGGCCTCGTGAAAGAACGTGTCGACTACAAACGCATCGGATTCGACGTCGACGAACCGCCTCGCGCTCTCGCGAACCGAGGCCTGGGTCGTCCACCACGTCGTCCTCGAGCACCTCCTCGACGACGACGCCGCGGACGACGACCAGCCCTGGTGGGCGCTCGAAGCCGCGCGGAAGCTCGAAGCTGGCGAGACGCGGTTCACAGTGTTCGAAGCGTGGCGTCTCCGATGCGCCTTGCTCGACTACGCCGGGACCGACGGCACACCGGCGGCCGACGTCGCCCACTCGATTGCGGTCGTCGACCGCATCGAACGTAACTTCGACGCACCACCGGCTGTCGTCAGTTGACCGCGAGGCTACCGGGCCTCCATCCCCTGGACGGCACGATCAGGCAAGCGATGCCGACTCCCTCCTACCCCTACCCCTTCCTGTAACTCGACGCGACCAGTGACGGCTACGGGCGCGTCGTCGCCCACACGCCCACGATACCCAGTAGTACCGCGGGTAGCATCGGGAGTGCGAGGAACGCGACCCAGTACGGCAACACCGGCGGTCGCCAGAGGATGAGCGACGGTGCACCGATGAGGCAGAACCCGAGCACGCCGATCAGGACCCACCCGCGCGCACCCACGTCTCTGTCGACGTCCGAGGGATGTGCACCCGCGACGCTCCCAGCGCTCTCGGCCCCGCCGCGACCGGCGTCGTCCACCTCGTCGGACGCGGCCGTGGCGTGCCCCTCTACGTGCGCGCCCTCGACTCCAGCGCTATCGTCGGCGTGCGTGCCGTCGGCCGATTCGTCGTCGTTGCGGGCCGCGCCCGGCCGATGCACGTACCCGTCGTCCTCAGAGCTCACTATCTGGAATTACGACCACCTTCCCAAAGCCCTCACGGTTCTCCAGGAGTTCGTGGGCTCGCGCCGTCTCGCTCATCGGGAGTTCCGCACGGATCCGTGGCTCGAACGTGCCATCCCATACCTTCTCCAGCGCGCGTTCGGCGCTCCCGTGACTCGCCATCGTCGACCCGCGCACGTCCAGTTGGTTCCAGAAGATCCGGTTGACATGCGTCTCCGGCCGCGGGCCCGTGGTCGCGCCGCACGTCAGCAGACGACCGCCTTTCGCGAGGCTCTTCAGGGAGTCGTACCACGTCGCCGCCCCGACGTGGTCGACGACGACGTCCACGCCGCGCTCGCCCGTCCCCTCGCGGATGGCGTCCGAGAAGTTCTCCGCCTCGTAGTTCACGACGTGGTCCGCGCCACAGTCGCGAGCGTACTCGAGCTTCTGGTCCGTGGACGCCGTCGCGTACACCTCCGCGCCGGCGTCCGCCGCCACCTGGACCGCGGCGTGTCCGACGCCGCCGGACGCACCGAGGACGAGTACCGACTCGCCGGACTGGAGGTCGCCGCGCTCGATCAGCATCCGCCACGCCGTCTGGAACACGAGCGGTGCGGCCGCCGCCGTCGTCCAGTCGACCCCCTCGGGGACGGGCGCGAGCTGGTCCTCGTGCACCGCCGCCTGCTCGGCGTGCACGCCCTCGACGTGCTCGCCGATGACGTGGTACTGCTCGCAGAGCGTCGGTTCGCCGCGTCGACAGAACTCGCACGTCCCACAGGAGACGCCCGCGAGGAGCGCGACGCGGTCACCGGGCTCGAACCGTTCGACGTCGTCGCCGACGGCGTCGACGACGCCAGCCATGTCGCTCCCGGGAACGTGGGGCATCTCCAGGTCGAGGCGACCCATCGCCCCGAGCCCCTGGCGCGTCCACACGTCCAGGTGGTTGAGCGCCCCCGCTTTCACGTCCACGAGGACGTCCTTGCGCCCGACCTCGGGGTCGGGGTAGTCGCCGTACTCGATGACGTCGCGGTCGCCGTGCTCGCTGAACTGGACCGCCTTCATGTTCGACTCGTCGCCCGGTCAATCAAAGAACGTTCCGACCGTACGGCGCGCGCACTCCATCGAGTGGGTTCCGCGCTCGCGACCGTGCGGTCGCGTTCGCCGGTGGGCTTACGTCGCTCCCTGCGAAACTCGCGGCCATGACAGACGGCGACCACGGGGAGGACCACAGTCACGTCAGCGGCGACGGCGAGCACGCCCCCGCGCACGTCTCCGACAGCGAACGCGGGCACGACCATGGCACGGACGGGCACGACCACGGCGAGAACGGGCGCGACCACGACGAGAACGGGCACGACCACGACGAGAACGGGCACGACCACGGCGAGGACGGGCAGGTGGGGGACGCCGAACATCACGCGGGAGACGCGTCGGGCGTGAGCGCGGCGGTCGTGACGGTGTCGTCGACGCGGAGCCTCGACGACGACCCCGCCGGGGACGCCATCGCGAATCTGCTGACGGCGGCGGGCCACGAGGTGATGACGCGCGACCTCGTCCGGGACGACTTCGACGGCATCCAGGGCGCGGTGTCGAACCTCGCGAAGCGCGGTGACGTCGACGTCGTCGTCACCACGGGCGGCACCGGCGTGTCGCCGGACGACGTGACACCTGACGCGGTCGAGGCGCTGTTCTCGAAACACCTGTCGGGGTTCGGCGAGGAGTTCCGGCGACGGTCGGTCAGCGAGGTCGGTCCGATGGGAATCGTCTCGCGTGCGACCGCGGGCGTCGCGCAAGGAACAGTCGTCGCGGTTCTGCCTGGGAGCGAGGCCGCCGCGCGGACGGGCACCGACCTCCTGACGAGCGTCGTCGAGCATCTCGTCGGACTCACGAGCGAACCAGACGACGACGCGTAAGGTGGGAAAGGGGGAGTGGATTGGAGAGGGTGCCCAGCGGGGGTGAGCCTCTGACGTGATCGGACGCCCGGGGGGAGAGAGTGGGCGACCGACCGTTGGGGGGAGGCATCTCGCCTCCATCCACGCCAAAGCCCGGGGGATACATGAACGACCGACTCCCTCCACATCGTTCACGCCCGAAATTCGCGTGAACGGCGTGAAACGTCGGTTCGAACGGTCGTCAAATCGCCCGAATTCACCCAAATTGTACCGATCGGTCCCGGCATCGCGTACAGGTTTCGGCATTCGGTCTCGACCGGGTTCCACCGGTGACGAAGCGAACCTGTACGCGACGTTCGCTCGTATCGGCACTCGCTGCCGCGGCGGGCACTGCGGTTGCGGGCGGTGCAACCGCGAGCGACTCGTCGGAATGGACGACGGTGGAGTCGGCGACGGGGCGGACGCTGTACGCCGTCGACGCCAGTGGGGCCATCGTCGAACGGTCGCCGTCGCTCTGGACGTCGGGCGCCATGCGAGACGTGACCGACGCGTCAGGCCGCGAGTTCTTCGGCGACGGTCTCCGAATCGAGGAGTGCGGGGTCGACCGCGAGCACCTCCTGGCCGCTCACGAACTCCGGGAGCGAGTCGTCGGTGTAGCAGACGACGCGCACGTTCTCGTTCAGGTCCTTCGCGATGGGGATGGAGGTCGCTTGCCCGACGTCCGTGAGGACGTACAGGTCCGCGTCGTGGATTCCGGCTTCCTCCAGCGCCGGCCGGTTCGCGACGTCCGGGACGACGGCGACGTTGTAGCCGACCGATTCGAGTTCACCGACGAGTTCGTGTTCGTCGACGCCCGCGAAAATAGCTCGCATTATCGTGGTTTAGGGGGTAGGAGGGTATGTGTCTTTTCCTCGCCCGGTCCGCAGATGTTGTCAGTCCTCAAGGCGTCCCCAGGTACTCGTGGCGCTTGTACAGGTAGAGACCTGCGACAAAGATGTTGAAGATCGCCGGGAAGGATAGCATGTACCATATTCAGGTCGGCTTCCACTCTGTCTTCCTCCTGCAGACCCGACGATCAAGCGCACGCTCGGCGACGCCGTGCGTGCGCGAACCTGGTACGGTGAGTCTCGAGAACTCGACTTGATGTGTGCGGTTCACAACATCAAGGAGACGGTGAACGAGTGAAATCAAGCCACGTCTGGTGATTCACCACGGCCATCTGTTTGCTACCCATCCCCCCAGGATCGCGCAGAACGACGTCAGAGCCGCACTGATTGTGAGAACAAAGACGATCAACAGCGATCCCCCCAAAATCGCAATCGGAAGACTGTCGAGAGACACAGATAACGCCGTGGAGACGAGATCTACCACGGACCAAAAAACTGGGAGGCCACCAATGAGTCCAGTCCTACTGCCAGCCCGCCTGACGGACTTCGACTTCGTTCCATAATATAGGCCGCATACAAACCCACTTACAAGCACGGGAGTTATCGTAAGCGTGGACGGGTCGGGGGAAAGTGCTAATGTGAACGGGACAGATACGAAGCCGAGTAGAAGGTCCATCCCCGGATTGAGATCTAATACCCGTTCTTTGTGTTCCGAGAACATCTGGCCGTATAAATACCGCAACTTTCTATTTTCAAATACGTTTTGGAATCGCCACATCAACAACGTATCGATGGATCGAATCCTACTCACTCTCTGACGAAGCGAGAGTGGTTCCTCACCTCTCATTCCCGTAGCTGAGATGCCATTTGACAGCGCAGACTGCTCGGGGCTGAGAGCGTCGAGAACCCAAGGCCGGGCGATCGGCTATTCGTACTCGATGGTCGCGGGCGGCTTGTGCGTGACGTCGTAGACGACCCGCGAGACGTTCTCGTGCCCGCCCGTGATGCGGGACTGGATGCGCTGGAGGGTCTCCCAGTCGATCTCCTGGGCGCGTGCGGTCATCCCGTCGCGCGATTCGACCGAGCGCACGGCGACGACCCAGCCGTGCACGCGATTGTCGCCCTTGACGCCAGTGGCCTTCCCGATGACCGCGGCGAGCGCCTGCCAGGGCTCGTACTCCTCGAGTTCGTCCTCGACGACGTGGTTCGCCATCCGTGCCACGTCGAGTTTCTCGTCGGTGACCTCGCCGATGATGCGGACGGCGAGTCCGGGACCGGGGAACGGCATGCGTTCGGCGATGATCTCCTCGAGGTCGAGTTCGCGCGCGACCTCCCTGACTTCGTCCTTGTAGAGGTCCCGCATCGGCTCGACGATACCCTCGAAGTCGACGACCTCCGGCAAGCCACCGACGTTGTGGTGGGACTTGATCGTGCCCTCGCTCTCGATGCGGTCCGGGTAGATCGTGCCCTGGACGAGGTAGTCCGCGTCCACCTCCGTCGCGACCGTCTCGAACTCGCGGATGAACTGCTCGCCGATGACGTGGCGCTTCGCCTCCGGGTCCGTCACGCCCTCGAGCTCGCCGAGGAACCGGTCCTTCGCGTCGACGATGCGGAGCGAGTCCATGTAGTCGAAGACCTCGCGGATCTGGTCGGTCTCGCCCTCGCGCATCAATCCGGTGTCGACGTACACCGGCGTGAGCTGGTCGCCGATCGCCTCGTACGCGAGCGCCGCGGCCGTCGAGGAGTCGACGCCACCGCTGAGTGCGATGACGGCGTTCGCGTCGCCAATCTGACTGCGTATCTCCGCGATCTTCTCGTCGATGAACGAGTCGACGTCCACCATCAGACCTCCACCTCCTCGGGTTCGTCGGCGGCGTCGTCGCTCGCCCCGTCCACGCCGGCGCGCTCCATGACGGCGTCGAGGAGTGCGACGAACGGCGGACTCGGCCGTCCGGGCCGCGACCGGAACTCGGGGTGGAACTGCGTCCCCAGGAAGTACGGGTGGTCCTCGTGCTCGAGGATCTCCATGCGGTTCCCGGCACGCCCGGAGAACACGAGCGACGTCTCCTCGAAGTCCTCGAAGTACTCGGGGTTCACCTCGTAGCGGTGCCGGTGGCGCTCGGTGCAGACGTTCGCGTCGTACACGTCAGCCGCGAGCGTCCCCGGCGAGATGTCCGTCTGGTGCGCGCCCAACCGCATCGTGCCACCCATGTCCTCGACCTCGTACTGCTCGGGGAGGATGTCGATGACGGGGTCGGGCGTGTCCGAGTCCATCTCCGCGGAATGCGCCGCCGGGTAATCCATGACGTTCCGTGCGTGCTCGACGACTGCCATCTGGAAGCCCAGACAGAGCCCGAGGAAGGGCACGTCGTTCTCTCTGGCGTACCGGATCGCCTCGATCTTCCCCTGGGTGCCTCGGGACCCGAAGCCGCCGGGGACGACGACGCCGTCGCACGACCGGAGGCGGTCGCGGTTCTCGCCGTCGTCGTCGCCGTCGACCATCTCGTCGGAGTCCACCCACTGCACGTTCACCTCGACGCCGGCGTTCAGTCCGGCGTGCTTGAGGGCTTCGTTCACGCTCATGTACGCGTCCTCGAGGTCGTACTTGCCGACGAGTGCGACGTCGACGCTCCCGTCGCGCTCGCGCGTCACGAGGTCGCGCCACGAGTTGTCGCGTTCCGGGACGGGGAGCGCGGTCCCGAGGAGGTCCAACTCCTGCATGACGTACTCGTCGAGGCCTTCCTCCTCGACCATCAGCGGGACGTGATAGATGTCCTCGACGTCCGGGTTCGAGAACACGGCTTCCGTCGGGACGTCACAGAACAGCGCGATCTTGTCCTTGGTCTTCGCCTCGAGTTTGTCCTCGCAGCGCCCGACGAGGATGTCCGGCTGGAGTCCGATGGACCGGAGTTCCTTCACGGAGTGCTGGGTCGGCTTCGTCTTCTGCTCGCCGTTCTTCGAGTACGGCACGAGCGTGACGTGCGTGAGCAGGAAGTCCTCCTCGTCCTCCTCGTGCGCGAACTGGCGGAGCGCTTCGAGGTACGGCATCCCCTCGATGTCGCCGACGGTGCCACCGATCTCGACGAGGCAGACGTCCGTGCCTTCCGCGGCCTCGCGGATGCGGCGCTTGATGTCGTTGGTGACGTGGGGAATGACCTGCACGGTCTTCCCGAGGTAGTCGCCCGCGCGCTCCTTCTCGATGACGTTCTTGTACACTTTCCCCGTGGTGACGTTGTGGTCGAACGTCATGTCTTCGTCGAGGAACCGCTCGTAGTTCCCGAGGTCGAGGTCGACCTCGCCACCGTCTTTGAGCACGTACACTTCGCCGTGCTGGTAGGGGTTCATCGTTCCTGCGTCGACGTTCAGGTACGGGTCGACCTTCACGGCGGTCACGTCGAACCCTGCGTTCTTGAGGAGACGGCCGGTGCTCGCGGCGGTGATACCCTTCCCGAGCCCGGACATCACCCCGCCTGTCACGAAAATGAACTTGTTCCCGAGCGTCGGGTCGTACTCGGTGTCGGACTCCTTCGGCATACCGAGTGTGCGCGAGGACGACCCAAAACCATTTCGGAGCGCCCCTACCCTGTCGACTCCTCGCACGGTGGAGAAACGTCTACAACCAATGGCCGCGTCGACGCGAACATGGACGTTCGTCCACTCCAGGAGGACGAGATCGCGACGGTGCACGACGAGCTCTGGATGCCGTTCGCTCGCGAGATGGCGGCCCTCGACGACCACGACGCGCTGGTCGACGACGAGGAGCGAGTCCGCAAGGCGAACGTCGCGTACCGCCGCGAGCGGTTCGCGGACGACGACGCGCACACGCTCGTCGCCGTTCCGAGCGATGCCGACCGAGCGGCGGCGCGGGAGAACGAGCGCGTGGCGTCGAGACTCTCGCGTGCGGGGTCGGGCGTTTCGCGCAGGAAGCCAGGACCTCTGGCGTTCGCGGGGTACGTTGCCGCCGAGATCAGCGAGTCACCGCCGGTGTTCGCGCGCGGCGACGCACTCTACGTCGCCGACCTCTACGTGCGTCCGGCCTTCCGCGGCGACGGGCTCGCGGGCGACCTGCTCGACGCCGTCGAGTCCTGGGGCGCCGAGCGCGGGTGCGAGCGCGCGGAACTGCACGTGAACGCGCGCAACGACCGCGCGCGAGACGTCTACGAGTCCCGCGACTACGAGGTCTTCCAGCACAAGCTCCGTCGGTCGCTGTGAACTCGCGTCGTCACGCGGACGTGGCGCGTCGCCGCAGTCGGCTGCCGACGACGGCGAGGACGACGCCCGCGAGGAGGAGTCCGAGTCCGGCGACGGCGAGCGTCGGGTCGATTCTGCCGACGCAGTCCGGTTGACTTCCTCCTCCGCGTGAACGCGGAGGAATCCCGAGCGTTGGGATATTAGGGTTTCGCGGCATCCGTACGGGCGTCTCGCGGTTGGAATCCGCGAGTCCGGTCGAATTGGATGACGCGTGGCTGAGCCAAACAGCCGTTACCACTATTTCACTGGTATAATTCTATCGGTTGCGGTGTCTTTATATCGACGCTTACGCTCGTGCTACGTATGTCACCCCTCGAGGAGACGACGGTGTTGCTACCGGTCGACGTCTCCGGGGAGTACACGGTCCCGACACCGGTGCTGGATCTGCTGTCGTCGACCCACGTCGTCGTCCTTGGTTACTATCCCGTGCCGAGCCAAGCGGCCCCGGCACAACTCAAACACCAACACGAGGACGATGCGAGACGGCAATTGGACGCGATCGCCAATCAATTGAGTGGTCGGGTAGACGGCGTCACCGACGTCCTCGTATTCACCCACGACCGCAACGAGACGGTCGACCGCATCGCCAGCAAGCACACGGCAGATGCGATTCTCACCCCCGGCAGCGTGAGTTCCGTCGACCGCTTGCTGGTTCCGCTCCGTGGAACGTCCAACGTCGAGAACATCCTCCGACTCGTCGAATCCCTGCTCGCGTCGACCGACGCGGCCGTCACGCTGTTTCACGCGACAGACGACGCCGACCCCGAGGGACACGGTGACCAACTGCTCGACAGTGCGGTCGACCATCTCGTCGAGAGCGGAATCGACGCCGACCGTATCGACAGACAGCTTTCGACCGACGAGGCGGTGACGGGTATCCTCGCGGCCGGTGACGAATCCGACGTGCTCGTCATCGGAGAGACGGAACCGTCACTCCGGGATCGCATCCTGGGTCGCGTTCCGTCACAAATTCTCGAGGACGCCGACGGTCCGGTCTTCGTCGTCCGGGACACCAACGGAACCGAATCCGAGAAGGACGGTGAGATCGACGCTCAATGAGCGGTGAGAGCAGCCAACTCGAACGAAATCTCGGCTTTATAGAGGCGATGACGCTGGGTGGCGGGACGATGATCGGTGCCGGCATTTTCATCCTCCCGGGGTTGGCCGCGGAGGGGGCCGGGCCGGCCAGCGCGATTTCCTTCCTCATCGCCGGACTCGTCGCCCTGCTCGCTGCACTGTCGCTGTCGGAACTGGCGACGGGGATGCCGATTGCTGGCGGAAGCTACCACTACGTCAACCGCGCCCTCGGTGGTCTGTTCGGGAGTATCGTCGGCTGGGGGATGTGGACTGGTCTGATGTTCGCTAGCGCCTTCTACATGATCGGGTTCGGTCAGTACATCGTCGTTCCGCTGGCCTTCCTCGATGGCCGGGCTCTCATCGTTCTGCTTGGCATCGTCGGACTGGGACTCATCGCCGGCATCAACTACTACGGCACCGACGAATCCAGCGGCGCGCAAAACATCATGATCGGCGCGGAGTTTCTTGTCGTTCTCGTGTACGTCGCGCTGGGCGCCTTCTACGTCGACCCGGCGAACCTCCAAGAGTTCGCACCGACCGGGCCGACCGGCATCGTCGCCACCACCGGAACCGTCTTCGTCACGTATCTGGGCTTCGAGATCATCGCCACCGTCGCCGGCGAAATCAAACGGCCCGGGGAACTCATTCCCAAGACGATGGTGCTGTCGGTCGTCTCCGTCTCGCTGCTGTACGCCGTCATTATGCTGGTCAGCACGGGTGTCGTCCCGTATAGAGAACTAGGCAAGTCGCTAGTCCCCGTCTCCGATGTCGCAGCGATTTCGATGTTCGGGACCGTCGGCGTCGGGGCCGTCACTGTCGCGGCGGCTATCGCCGCTATCTCCAGTTCAAACTCCTCGATTCTGGCTGCCTCACGAGTTATTTTCGCGATGGGCCGGGACAGCTTGATGAGCGAACGATTGAACGTCACCCACGACCGCTTCAGAACCCCGCACCGTGCCATCCTCACGACCGCCGTCGTGACCGGCGGGCTCATTCTGCTGGGATTGCGCGTCCAAGAAATCGTCGCACTCCTCGCGCAAGTAGCGAGTTTCAGCTTTCTGGTCACCTACGCGCTCGTCCACGTCGCTGTCGTCGTCTTCCGGACGGCCGACCCGGACGAGTACGACCCGGAATTCGAGTTATCCGGACCGCTGTACCCGACTGTTCCGATCCTGGGGGTGGTAATGGCGGGGCTAGTCGTCTCACAGATGCGTCCCCCGGTCATCGCCGTCGGGATCGGTATCGTCGCTCTGGGTGCGGGCTGGTACGTCGTTTACGCCCGTGACCGCGCTGTCGAGGAGGGACTGCTCAACGACGCGCTCGACAAGTTCCGGGATGATCTCCCGGCCGGCGTTCCGGGGTCGACCGCGACCGCGTCGACCGAAGACCGCTATACGGTCGTCGTTCCGGTGGCCAATCCCGAGACACAGCACGGTCTCCTGCGGCTTGCAGCCGCCAGTGCACAGGCACACGCCGACGAGCGACGACCCGAACTGGTCGCTATAAATGTCGTCGAGGCCGAGGCCTCCTCCCGTCGGAACGTCGAGTCAGATCGCGTCGACCACCAACGGGCGCTCCTTTCGAACGTTCACGACATCACAGCAGAGATAGATATCGGCGTGCAGACCCGCGCGCTCGTGACGACGGACGCTGGCGAGGCAATCGTCGAGGTGGCAACCGAGGAGGCTGCCGATCAGGTCCTCATGGGATGGAACGGAACACTGGCCCGGAATGACCACGTCTTCGGGACGACGCTGGACCCGGTACTCGCGGACGCACCCTGTGACGTATCGGTGGTGGAAATCCAGTCGGAGACTGTCGGTCGCCCGGTCGCACTCGCCGGGCCCGGCCCGCACGCTCCGAAGGCAGCCAAGCGTGCCGTCGAGTTTGCCACGGTGCAGGGGACGACCCCCGTGTTGCTCAACGTCCAGCCGCCCGCGCCCGACGGGGACATAGATCCCGTCCAGCGAGGTCACGAAGCAATCGCCTGGGTCGCAGATCGGGCAGACATCGACCGCGAGAACTACGATACGCAGGTCATCGTTGAGGAGGATACGGAGTCGGCGATTCTCGACGCCGTCGACGAGTTCGACACCATCTGCGTGGGACTCTCTGAGAAGAGTGCTCGGTCGCGGATCCTCTTTGGCTCGATCGCGGAGCGCATTAGTCGGCGGGCGACCGGAAACGTCGCCATCATCCGTGGTGCTGAGGGCGAGACCCCGACGGAAGCATTGGTACGATACCCCAACGACTGATCTCGAACTGGCACTTTGGTAACTCCTTGCATCTTGTACGTCGATCGTGACAGGAACTGGAGAAAGCGACAGTCGGTGCGATACATCTTCTTCCTCTGTTGGGCGATTACTGCAACAACCGGCAGACCGAACAGACGTGCAAGATGTGCGCCTTGTATTTTGTACGGCTTCCAGAACGTCTACTGGATCTGGTAAGACTCACAGCGGTATCTACGCAGTCTTCAAGTGAACTACCCTACCCTACTCACTCACGGCTGACGCCGTTCGCTCCTTGAGGGTGGGGGCTTAGCGCCTATATTCAGCTAAACGGTAGTGCGGAGTGGCCTTCCTCAAGCGCGAGCGAAGCGAGCGGTGGGGAGGGGAGGAGCGCGTGGCGAAGCTGGGGACGACCGTCATCGTCGGCCGGCCCGTCGTGCGATGTCGTCCACTTCGGGCTTCAGACAGCCCTGCAAAGGGTGCCGATACCAATATTGCGGGAGGCAAAGGGACGGTATCTCGGGGTGGACGGGCCGCCGTTAACCGGCCCCGAAGGATGGACCGACGACGTTGACGAGACGCGAAGCGTCTCGTTCGCACACCAGAACCTCCGGTTCTGGTGACGTTCGACAGACCAGTGGTCTGTCGAGCCAGCGAGAGTCGCACTGCGACTCTGACGACGACGACTGACTGGTATTCCCCATGCGTGGGAAACCTCGCCGTTTACGGCGAGGAGGATGTCACGTAGCGTACGGCGACCACCAGGTCGCCGTTTCCCCGACCACCCTTTCGTTCGATCCACGAGTCCCGTTGATTCCAACGGAAGGGCCTATGTCGCCCGAGGTGATACATTGGAGTATGTCACACGGCACTGAGGAACCCTGGGACGTCGGCGGGTTCATCGCGTCAGCGTTCGTGCTGACGGTCGTCGGGTTCCTCGGGCTGATCGCGATCTCGCTGTGGATGGTCGTCCTCAGAGACGTGGCGACGGCGATGATGTGGTCGACACCGCTGTCACCACCACGGGTGCAGGTGGTCGGAACGGTGGCGTCAGGCACAGGATTACTCATGACCGCCGCCGGATATATGGCGTGGAGTAACCGATCCCTCGAGTTCATCGACGTCGAATGGCCGACGCTCAAACACGTCGGGTGGATCGTCGTCGGACTCGTCGGGTTGTTCGCGGCCCTGTACGCGATCTCGACCCTGTTCCAGACGTTCGGCGTCTCCACCTCCCAGCACACCACCTCCCAGGCCGCGAAGGACAACCCCGCACTCCTCCTCCCGCTCATCCCGCTCTCCATCCTCCTCATCGGCCCCGGCGAAGAACTGCTCTACCGGAACGTCGTCCAGAAAGCACTGTACGACACCGCACCCCGATGGGTCGCCGTCCTCACCGCAAGCGTCGTCTTCTCACTCGTCCACTTCTCCGCGTACTCGACCGGAACCACCGCCGAGATATTCGCATCACTCACCATCGTCTTCGCGCTCTCACTCATCCTCGGCGTCATCTACGAACGAACCGAGAACGTCGTCGTCCCCGCACTCGTCCACGGCGGCTACAACGCCCTCACCTTCGCACTCGCGTACCTCGAACTCACCAGCGGCACCGTCTGAAACGGCGACCTCGCGGTCGCCGTACGCTGGGTGAGTCAGATTCGAACAGAAACAGCGACCTCCCGGTCGCCGTACGCTGGGTGAGTCAGATTCGAACAGAAACAGCGACCTCCCGGTCGCCGTACGCTGGGTGAGTCAGATTCGAACAGAAACGACGACCTCGCGGTCGCCGTACGCTGGGTGAGTCAGATTCGAACAGAAACGGCGACCTCGCGGTCGCCGTACGCTGGGTGAGTCAGTTCAGTTCGGATTCTTCCGTGCAAGATCGCTCCCGCAGATCGGGCATCGGTCCTTGTTCTCGTCGAACTCGCGCCCACACCCCTGGCACTGGAAGCGCCAGTCGCGTTGCTCGCTGATGCCGTCGCGCGCGATGACCTCCACAGTGACGTCGAGGCGTTCGGCGACGTTCTGCATCGCGTAATCGTCCGTGACGAGCGTCGCATCGAGTTCGAACGTCGTCGCGACGAGACGAACGTCGGTATCGGAGAGCTCCGCGAGGTCGCCCGTCTCGCGGGCGGCGCGCTCGACGCGCTCGACGGTCTCCGCGTCCGGGATGTGGATGCGCATCCCCGCACCCTCCATCGCGTCGAAGCGGTACCCGCTCTCGTCCTCAAGTTCCTCGCGGACGAGCGGGATAGTCGCAGTCTGGTCGTCAGCGTGGTACTCGTTGATGAACGCAGAAGAATCCAGGACCTTCATCCGAACTATCGGTCGACGACGATGTAGTCCTTCACCGCTTGCACGCGCGACACAGGCACCCGGAATCGGCCCTGTTCGTCGCGGTCGTAGTCGATGGAGCGCGTCGGCGTGTCCTCGTCGGGTTCGACGATGAGGTCGTGGAGTGCGCCGCTCTTCAAGTCCATCGTGACGTTGTACAGCGCGCCGAGCTCGGTGCCGTCGGATCCCATGACGGCCTTGTCCGAGATGTTCTCGGCAAGTATGTCGGGCATACCCTTCCGTACCGAACGAGTGCTAATAAACGCCACGGGGTCGACGAGGGAAACTCGACCCCACGAACGGAGACTGGCGTTCGAACGCCCGACGACGCCGGGGGTCGCGTGGAGACGGCAGCGTTAAATGCTGGCGCGAGTACTTTCGAGTATACCTTCTGGGTGGTTACCATGTCGGACTCATCTGACGCCGGCGACCCCGGCACAGACACGCTACGCACGCCCATCGTCGCCGTTCTCGGTCACGTCGACCACGGCAAGACGAGCTTGCTGGACAAGGTCCGTGGCTCTGCGGTCATCGAAGGCGAAGCGGGTGCGATCACCCAGCACATCGGTGCGACGGCCGTACCGCTCGACGTCATCTCGGACATCGCCGGGAGTCTCGTCGACCCCGAGGACTTCGACCTCCCCGGACTACTGTTCATCGACACCCCCGGGCATCATTCCTTCACGACCCTGCGGAGTCGCGGCGGCGCACTCGCGGACATCGCGATCCTCGTCGTCGACGTGAACGACGGCTTCCAGCCGCAGACGATCGAGGCACTCGACATCCTGAAGCGCACGGAAACGCCCTTTATCGTCGCGGCGAACAAGGTCGACACGCTCCCGGGATGGAATCCCGTCGAGGACGCCCCGATCCAGCAGTCGATGGAGACCCAGTCCCAGCGCGTCCAACAGGACCTCAACGAGCGATTGTACGAGATCGTCGGAGAACTCAGCGACCACGGGTTCTCCGCGGACATGTACTGGCAGGTGCGGAACTTCCAGAAGAACGTCGGCGTCGTTCCGGTGAGTGCGATGACGGGCGAAGGCGTCCCCGACCTGCTGACGGTGATGATGGGGCTCGCCCAGCGCTACATGAAGGAGGAGATGCAGATCGACGTCGGCGGCCCGGGCGTCGGCACGGTCCTCGAGGTCAAGGACGAGAAGGGGTTCGGTGCGACCGTGGACGTGGTACTGTACGACGGTACCATCCAGGCGGACGACACGCTCGTCGTCGGTGGCGAGAACGAACCGATCGTCACGGACGTGCGCGCGCTCCTGCAACCGCGGCCGCTCGCGGAGATCCGCACCGAAAGCCGCTTCGAGCAAGTCGAAGAGGTGTCGGCCGCCGCTGGTATCAAGGTCGCGGCTCCGGACCTGGACGAGGCGATGGCGGGCGCACCGATTCGCGTGGTACGCGACCGCCCCGTCGAGGACGTCGTCGACGAGGTACGGAGCGAGCTCGCGCAGATCGCGGTGGAGACGACCGAGGACGGCGTGGTCGTGAAGGCGGACACGCTCGGGAGTCTGGAGGCGATGGCGAACGCGCTCGAGGAGGCGGAGATCCCGATCGTGCGCGCGGAAGTCGGTGCGGTCGCACCGCGTGACGTCTCGGTGGCGTCGACCGCCGAGGAGGATACGCACAAGACGATCCTCGCGTTCAACGTGGACGTGCTCGACGACGCCGAACGCCGCGTCGAGGAGAGCGACGTGAAGGTGTTCGACAGCGACGTCATCTACCAGCTCGTCGAGGAGTACGACGAGTACGTCGAGGAGATCGAGCGCGCCCAGCAGGAGACGGTACTGGACAACATCACGCGCCCCGCGCGCTTCCAGATCCTCAAGGACCACACGTTCCGGCAGAACGACCCGGCGGTCGTCGGCGTCGAGATCATGTCCGGGACGGTGCAGAACAACCAGAACGTCGTGAAGTTCGAGAACGGCGAACCGAACCGCGTCGGCTCCCTGAAAGGCATCCAGGAACAGGGCGAGGACGTCGACGAAGCCCGCGCCGGCAACCGCGTGAGCGTCGCCATCGACGGCCCGACGGTCGGCCGCCAGATCGAGGAGGGCGACGAACTCTGGATCGAGATCCCCGAGAAGCACGCGAAGATACTCGAACAGGAACTCAAGGAGGAGATCCCGATGGACGAACGCGAAGCCCTCAACATGTACCTCGACAAACGCCGGAAGCGCGACCCCTTCTGGGGGAAGTGAGAGTCGTCGCCGATAACGAGTCGGCCTGTACCGGTCAGAAGCTATTTTTCGCCGGACGAGATAGCCTGTGAGCGAGGTGTCTGCACGTGGGGCTCATGGACAAACTGGATTTCACGCAGAAGCAACTCTGGCGAACGATCGAGGTCGTGGACATGGCGGAGATGGACGAACCGCACGTGTTGCAACAGAAGGTGAAGTACCCGACGTCTTCGGCGCAGACGGAGACGACCGCGCCGCTCGACGAGCATCGGTTGGTTCCGCTGTCGGAACTGCTCGAATCGGAGCCATCGTTCTGGGAGAAGGTGTCGGACGAGATAGATGACGCGAGCGAGTCCGAATCGTCCGAAGGGGTTCCCGAGATCGGCCGGGACGACAGGGAATCGGATAGCTGAAGCGAGCGTCGTTCAGGCCTGGCGGGCCGGTCGTACGTTCACGCACACTATCCAATTCTCCGAGGGCACGGGTCGTTCGACGACAACTCGCGAGTCGGTGGTTGGGGACGGGTCGCTCAGTCCAGTGATTTCGCGAACGTCACCTGCCTCGGTTCGTACTCGCGCTTGCGGTAGAATTCGCGCGCTGGCTCGTTCTCCCATTCCGCGGAGACTTCGAGGAAGTCGCAGTCTTCGTCGGCGGCGAGTTCCTCGACGTGGTCGACGAGCGCCGTGCCGTATCCCTCGCCGCGATGGGGTTCCTTGACGTAGAGGTCGAGTATCGACGCGTACCGGCCGTGCGCGCGGGAGGGGTGCTCGCCGAGTTCGACGCTGACGTACGCGACTGGGTCGTCGTCGACCAGCAGCAGGAAGATGTAGACGTCGTCGCGGTCGAGGAGCGATTCCATGCCGTCGACGGCGTGCTCGGCGGCGTTCTCGCGGAGTTCGTTCAGCTCGGAGTACGCTTCCATCTGTTCGGCGAGGGGATACCAGAACTCGGTCGCGAGCAGGCGGGCGTCCTCGCGGGTCGCGTCGCGGATCTCCATGCGAATCAAGCTCTCGGAGCGCGACGGAAACGTTTGCGCTGGCGTGCGAGGGAATCTCGTGGCGTCGGCCGTGAGTCCCCGCGGCCGTGTGCGTCTGTGCGCCGAGGGTTTTTGTCGGCCGCACTACTCGTTCCGGGTCCGATGGCAGTGGAATTCATCGAGTTCGAGGTCGACGGCGAGACGTACGAAGCACGACTGAACACGCCCGAGGACGGCGACGCGGAGACGTGCGTGGTGGTGCTACCCGGCGCCGGACACGGCCCGTTCGGTGACGTCTTCGACGTCACGGCCTACGAGCTCGCGAACGCTGGCGTCGCGTCCTTCCGGTTCGAGACGTGGACGAGCGACGAGGAACTCGACGAGAAGACGCTCGCCGAACTCCGCGCCGAACTCGACGCCGCCGTCGCGTTCGTTCACGACCGCGGGTACGACCGACTCGCCTTGCTCGCGAAGAGCTTCGGCGGCCGCGTCGCACTCACCGACCTCCCCGACGCCTTCGAGCGCGTCCTCGGTTGGGCGCCAGCCGTCCAGTTCGCCGCGGAATCGAACGTTGACGCCGTCGCGGACGACCCACTCGATGACGTCGACGTGAACGTCGCACCTGGAGACGTCGCCGACGTCGACGCCCCAGTGAAACTCCTGTACGGCGACGACGACTACTTCTACCCCGAGCACGCACGAGCGCTCGCCGACGCCCTCCCGAACGCCGAGTTACGGATCGTCGAGGACGAGAACCACTCGATGAACGAGAACCGACCCGCAGTCATCCGCGAAACCCTGGACTTCCTCGTCGACGCCTGAGATCAACCAGCGGACCCAGCGGGACGACCGAGACCAGCGGACCCAGCGGATTCGCGGCGCCAGCGCTAGGAGAGGAGAGAACGAGAGAAGCCATCGACGTCTCGCGAGCGAGTGTGGTTCAGCGAGCGGTCGGCGTCACCGACCCCTGCAGGGCTTGCTTCACCTGGAACGCGGCGCTCGCGGCGAGCCCGCGCGCGACCTCGGCCTGTTCGTCAGCGTCGATGAGCGGGCCGTCGAGGTCGACGTCCTCGACCTCCGGCGTGAACCCAGCACTCACCGGGTCGCCGACCGGCGGCTGCACCGCAACTCGCGCCTGCGGGCCGCCGACGCCCTGGTGGACGTCACCGTCGACCACGTACTCCTTCGGGAGGAACTCTCGCGTCCGCGCTGCGATCGCCGTGACGTCGCGACGGAGCGCCGACTTCTGATTTCGAGACAGCTCCGGCACGTCGTCGGTTGCACGCTTCCCGGCCTGCGTGATACCCGGCAGTCCAGCGTAGGGCGTATTTCCATTCATCTGCAGTTGCTACCACAGTTACGCGCCAGACGACTGAAAAAGGTTCGGTCGGATGCACCCGCCACGTCGAACCGTCTGCGGGCACTCAAAACGCGACAGTAACGCGTCCGTGGAGTTCCGAACGCTACAGCAACGCGTCCGCGTCCCCGAACACCGCGAGCACGACCGCGGTCGTGTGCGTGCCCGGTTCCACCTCGCTCGACTGCACGCGCACCCGCGACGTCTCGAACGACCACTCGCGGAGGTCCGCCCCCGCCTGGACGCCCTGCCGCACGCGCTCCTCGACGTCCGCCGCGTCCGTCGGCCCAGCCGCCTCGTAGAACAACCCACCCGACGGCGACTGCATCCACGCCAACCCCGCCGACACCGTCCCCGGGTCCGTCGCCGTCGCCCGCGCCTCCACCACCGTCAATCGCCCACCGACCTCGCCCAGGTCGCCGGCCGTCCCGACCGGGTCGACCTCGACGTCAGGCGGCATCATCGACGACACCGACACGAGATTGTAGTTGTGGACGCCAGCGTCCGCGAGCGCCGCGTCGTAACTCGCCATCGCCGTCGGCCCCGTCCCCGAGCCCCAGACGACGCGAATCGTATCCATACGCCAAGACAGCACGAGCGCGCGGTTGGGCGTTCCGATTCGAGCGTCGAAGACGGTCACGGCCGTCGCTACGCGACGACGAGAACGAAGAGAGAAAGACCGCGAGTCTAGATGTAGTCGACTTGCTCGTACAGCTCGAGCTTCATTCCCTTGCGCTCTCGGATCTCCATGATCTGGTCGCGCTGGAGGTTGTCAGCCATGAACTGGAACCCGGAGTTCTCCGTGTTCCACGACGCACGGCCCTCGGTCGCCGAACGGATGTCGGAGGAGAACCCGATCATCTCGTCGACGGGTGCCTCGCCCTCGACGACCATGAGGTCGCCTTCCTGGTACATGTCGTCGACGCGGCCACGACGACCCTGGATCTCGCCGGAGGCCGCACCCATGTGCTCGTTCGGAACGTCGATGCGGACGTCCTGCATCGGCTCCATCAAGCGAACTTCGCCCTTGACGAGCGCATTGTGGACCGCGTTCCTCACTGCCGGGATGACCTGTGCCGGACCACGATGGATGGTGTCCTCGTGGAGGCGCGCGTCGTGCAGGCGGATGAGTGCGCCCTCGACGGGCTCCGCGGCGAGCGGGCCGTCGTCGAGTGCCTCCTCCATCCCTTCGATGACGAGCTCCATCGTCTCGTTGAGGTGCTGGATACCCTTCGTCTCGTCGACGAGGATGTTCGCACGATGGATGGTCTCGACGTCCTGGCTCGTGTCCTTGTCCATGCCGGCTTCCTGGAGGGCCTCGCGGCGCTCCAGCTCGGGCATGTCCATCGAGATGTCGCCTCGCTTGATGCTCTCGCGGATCTCATCGCTGAGCGGCTCGATCTCGAGGTAGAACCGGTTGTGGCGGTTCGGCGAGATGCCCTCGACGTCGCCGGAGGGTTGCTGGATCGCTTCGCGGAACACGACGATCGGCTCACCGGTGTTCACTGGGATTCCCTGGTTGCGCTCGATGCGCTGGGTCTGAACCTCGAGGTGGAGTTCGCCCTGGCCGGAGACGAGGTGCTCGCCCGTGTCCTCGTTGATCTCGATCTGGATCGTCGGGTCCTCCTTGGAGACCTGGCGGAGCGTCTCGATGAGCTTCGGCAGGTCGTCCATGTTCTTCGCCTCGATGGACTTCGTGATGACGGGCTCGCTGATGTGGTCGATGGACTCGAACGGCGTCATCTCGACGCTGGACACCGTCGACCCGGCGATGGCGTCCTTGAGGCCGGTGACGGCGGCGATGTTCCCTGCGGGAACGTGCTCCACTTCCTCGCGCTCGCCACCCATGTAGATACCGACGGACTGCACGCGATTCTTCCCGGCGGTCCCGGACACGTACAGCTCCTGGCCTTTCTCGAGCGTCCCGGAGAAGACGCGGCCTGCGGCGATCTCGCCGGCGTGCGGGTCGACACCGATGTCGGTGACCATCAGGACGACTTCGCCGTCCTCGTCGACCATCCGCATCGTGTCCGCGAGTTCGCTCTCGGAGTCACCACGCCAGATGCGCGGGATGCGCATCGGCTGTGCGTCGACGGGGTTCGGGAAGTGCTCGCAGACCATGTCGAGCACGACGTCGGAGAGCGGCGTGCGCTCGTGGAGTTCCTGGCGCTCGTCCGCGCGCTCGAGCTCCATGATCTCGCCGAAGTCCATGCCGGTGCGTTGCATCGACGGCATGGAGACACCCCACTTGTAGAGTGCGGACCCGAACCCGACGGTGCCCTCCTCGACGCTGACGGTCCAGTCCTCGATGTCGTCCATCTCCTCGGTCATCCCGCGGATGAGTTCGTTGACGTCGCGGATGACGGAGAGCAGTCGTTCCTGCATCTCTTCGGGACCTTCCTGCAGTTCGGAGATGAGGCGGTCGACCTTGTTGATGAACAGTGCCGGCTTCACGCCCTCTCGGAGCGCCTGCCGGAGCACCGTCTCCGTCTGGGGCATCGCGCCCTCGACGGCGTCGACGACGACGAGTGCACCGTCGACTGCACGCATCGCTCGCGTCACGTCGCCACCGAAGTCGACGTGGCCGGGCGTGTCGATGAGGTTGATGAGGTGGTCGGTATCCTCGTACTCGTGCGTCATCGACACGTTCGCCGCGTCGATGGTGATACCGCGCTCCTGCTCGTCCTCCTCGGTGTCCATCGCGAGCTGTTCGCCCGCGGTGTCGTCGGAGATCATGCCCGCTCCGGCGAGGAGGTTGTCTGTGAGTGTCGTCTTGCCGTGGTCGACGTGCGCGGCGATGGCGATGTTCCGGATGTTCTCCGGGTTGTCCATCAGCCGTTCGCACTGTTCGACGATCTTCTTACGTCGGCCCATTGCTGTTTGATACCGTTACGGCGTGTAAAAGGATGCTGTTTTCGATTCGCTTCACGCGACCGAAACGTCCGAATTCGGCTGTTTGAGAACGCCTCAGTGCGTCAACGGTACGCACGGTTCGCCGATAGGGGACGTTCGCCGGTTAGCGTAGCACTGCGGTGGCGAGGTTCGCCATCGCCCGCGGACCGTATGCGAGGAGTGCTCGTGGGAACCGAGCACGGGAGCCGGCGATGGCGTACGCGAGCGCGGCGCTCGCACCGTCGAACACGCCGTCGCCGTGACCGACGAGGACGCGATCGGGGTCGAATCCGACGAGCGTCGCTCGCGGTGGTGCGAGCCGCGCATAGATGCTAACGCCGAGACGTTCGTCGCCGACGAGGAACGTCTCCGTGGCCCTCAGGGATTCGGAGACGTAGAGCGTGCCGTCGTCGCGACGCCAGCAGACCGCTTCGGTCCAGGCGCCCATCGGGGAGACCCGGTGGAGCGTCACGTCCGTCCCGGGGACGTGTTCCTCGACGCGCTCGACCTCGACGGTGTCGCCCGCGGGCGCGTCCAGGCGCGCGAGCGGCCGGTCGATCAATGCTGGGACGGTGACGGGGACGTCGTGGCGGGCGGCGACGGTGGCGGCGTCGCGAGCGTGCCAGCCCGCACAGACCGCGACACCGGCGACGTCGGCGTCGTCGTCCTCCCCGGGGCTTCGTTCGGCGAGGACGTCGTCGGGCCCGGGTGCGTCGAGCGGGTCGAGCAGCCAGAGGCCGTCGTCCGTCCGGAGTGCGTGACTGGTGCGCTCGAAGGACTTCGAGGGATGTGCGATCCAGCCGAAGCCGCCATCGAACTCGTCGACGACGCGATGCGAGTGCTCGGACATCGACCGCGACAGCCGGGTAGAAGTGTCTACCGCACTCGCCTGAGTGGCGCGCTCGCGGCAACCATCACGGCGGGCCGCAACCCTCATACCCACACACGCCATTGTGAAGTTATACCATGGACGTTCGCGTTCAGGGACGCGGGCCGACCGCGCCGTTCCTCGCCGCCAAAGACCGATTCGAGACCAGGTACGACGTCTCCCTGCCCGTGCACGTCCAGGTTCGCGAGGACCCGGACGACCGCACGTGGGCGGGTCACTACGACGACCGGCACGTTCTCAACATCTCCGAGCAGGCCGCGACGAGCGCGATGGCGCGCGAACTCGCCATCCACGAGTACGCCCACATGGCCAGGTACGAGGAGGAACACCCCTCGCACGTCCAGAGCACCGACGAAGCCCTGTTCCTCGGACTCGCCGGGAACAGCGTGGAACGCCAACGGGTCGCGCACTGCTACCAGATCGCGAACCACATGAAGGACATCTACGCGGACGACATCACGTTCGCCGTCGGCACGAGCGACAAACTCGTCTCGTTCTTCGAGGCGAGTCTCGCCGCCGCCGTCAGCGACCGCCGCGAGCCGCCGCGCGCCGGCCTCACTCCCGTCTCGACCGACGCCGACCCCGACATAACTGCGGTGAACGCCGCGTTCGCGCTCGCGCTCTGCGAACGCCACGGGTTAGTCGACGACGACCACCGACTCTACGACCTCGCGCACGCCGCCGGCGAAGACGCGCCGACCATCGCCGTCGACTCGTTCAAACGCCACTTCCTCGAACTCGGCGACGACCCCACCGAGAGCGAGTACCGGAAGGCACTCGTCGACGTCACCCGCGACTACGCACTCGACGGTGAGCGTGCGGCGGACTGACTCAGCAAGCATCCGGCGGGAAGTGACTCCACGAGCATCCGGCGGAAAGTGACTCCACGAGCATCCGGCGGAAAGTGACTCCACGAGCATCCGGCGGAAAGTGACTCCACGAGCATCCGGCGACCGTCAGGTCGCCGGTTCCTGCGGTGCGGTCGAGACACGCCGGTTCGGGGTGTAAACGGGTGCTATACACCCCCAACAGTCCCTCCTGGACGACGCTGTCGTCGGGGACGACGCCGTCGCTATCGGGCACTCGAAACGAAAGAGAGAGGCGAGATTACCGTGCTGCGGCCGCGACGCGCTCGGACTCTTCCTTCTGGTTGATCGCGTACGTCTGGACGTCGTAGTCCGCCGCGCCGACGAGTTGCTGGGCGAGGGACTCCGCCGCCGTCGTCGTCGTCTTGAACGACCCGCCGTAGACGCCTTCGGCGAGGAACATCAGGGACTGGTCGACGCGTCGCTGCGGTGCGACGTCGACCGCCTTCGGGACCGAGATACCACCGTACTTCAGGCGGACGGTCTCCTCGCGCGGTGCCGCGTTCTCGACGGCTTCGACGAGCACCTGGATCGGGTTCTCGTCCGTGCGCTCGTGCACGATGTCGAACGCTTCGCGGACGATCTTGAGCGCCATCTGCTTCTTGCCCGTGTTCTCGTCCGTCTGCATCAGGCGGTTCGCGAGCCGCTCGACGATGGAGAGCTCGGACTTCTTGAACTGCTTGCCCGAGTGTCGACCCATCGTGTGCGCGATCGGCGTCACGGTGATATAGCGCTCCGTGGAGGGGTCGTTGTACTCGATGCCAGTGACCTCCCACTGGTCGAAGAGCTTCGCTCGCGCGCCGTCCTCGTCGGTACCCGCGGATTCCTCGGGTTCGGGTGTGTCGTCTGCGGACATGATTATCGCACCGGTTTCTCCGCGTTCCCGCGGACGAGTTCGATCATCGAGACGCCGTTGACCTTCTCGACCTTGTAGTTCACGCCGGAGAGGTCGCCCATCGCACGACCCTTCGCCCCACCGATACCGGCGATGGTGACCTCGTCGTGCTCGTCGATGAACGAGATCGCACCGTCACCGGGACAGAACGCGGTGACTTGCTTCCCGTTCTTGATGAGCTGGACCCGAACGCACTTCCGGATCGCGGAGTTGGGCTGTTTCGCTTCGATACCTACCTTCTCGAGGACGATGCCGCGACCCTGCGGTGCACCCTCGAGCGGGTCGGACTTCTTGCGAAGTCCACGCTCGCGTCGCGCGTAGTCCGAATCGGACCACCGCTGCTGCTGGCGGTCCTTCTTGAGCTTGCGCGCGGCGTACTTGCCGTTCGCCATAGTATCATCCGGTACCTGTCCGAGGCACTTAAGCCTCCCCTTTTCGAGACGACGTGACGGCCTCAGGTCGCTCGAACGACCCCGATAACGCTCTCTGCGCCCGTCTCGGTGTAGGAGCGGCTGACGGGTTCTGCGCGGCTCGTAGCCCGAATTACGGCGTGAGCCACCGCGAGAGCGGGTAGGCTATCGGTTCGCGTCAGCGCGTCTAGAACAGCGGCGGGAGGCTCTCACCGTCGGAGCCAAGGAGTGCTTCGAGGTTCGCCTCTATCGCGACCACCTGAACTCGGCCCGGACCCACCGCCAAAATCCGCGACGTCGAGGCGTAGCCCTCGGCTACGTCAGCTCGATGTCGTCGACGTCGACGTGACGCACCGCCAGGTCCCGCGCCGCCTCGATGTTCCGCCCCTCGCTCCCGATAGCGACGCCAGTGTCGGCCTCGTCCACCTCCACGTACGCCACAGTATCGCCGTTCTCGCTGATCGTGACGTTGTACACCGCCGCCGGCGCGAGCGCATTCGCGACGAAATCCGCCGCCGTCTCCGCGTCCTCGACGAGCTTCGCCTCCGTCCCGAGGCGCTCCTCGAACGTGCGAACGTGCTCGCCACCCGGACCGATGGCTTCCCCCATCTCGCCGCGAGCGACGAGCACGACGACGCGATCGTCGTACACCAGGCAATCCAGCCCGGTCGCACCCGTGACGTCCTCGAACGACGCGAGGACGCGACGCGCCTCGTCCGACAACGTCCGCGCCATCAGTCGGCTTGCTCGCCCGACTTCGGCAGCGACCCCATCCGGAGGTCGACGTCGCCGGTCCCGAGCTTGATCGGCTTCCCGACGATGACGTTCTCGATGACGCCGTTCAGGTCGTCGACCTCGCCGTGCACCGCCGCGTCCAGGAGGTGATTGACCGTGACCTCGTAGGACGCACGCGCGAGCACGCTGTCCTTGTTCCCGGAGATCCCGTGCCGACCGATGGACTCGATGTCGCCACGATGCGTCATCGTGTCCGCGACCAACATCAGGTGCCGGACGTTCACGTTGTCCAAGCCCTGCTCTTTGAGCGTGTCGTTGGTCTCCTCGATGATGACCTCGCGCGCCGCCTCGATACCGAGCGTCTTGTGGATCTCGTGGATGTTGTTACACGTCGACCGCGACGCGTCCACGCCCTCGATCTCGAGTGCATCACCGAACTCCGACCCCTCCGTGTACAGGACGAACTCCTCGTCGATGTCGCGGTCGTCGTCCTCGACTTCCTCCTTCCGGATGACGACCCGCGAGATATCCTCGATACCCTTGAACGTGATCTCCCGTAGCTCCTCCACGAGCTGCAGGAGGTCGCGGTAACTGGGTTCCTCCGGACCGAACTGGATGTTCGTCCCCTTCTGGATCGTCGTCACACCCAGCGAATCCTCGATGATCTCGGAAATCTCGCCAGCGATCTCGCCGGTGTCGTCCACCGTCGGCCAGCGCTCCTGGAGCGTCTCCGGATTCAGGTCGATCGCGACCTGCATGTCCGCGACGTTCGTCGAGATGTCCCCGAGCGCGAGGATCTTCGTCGCCTCCAGCTGCCAGACGACCTCGTGCGCACGCTCGCGGTTCGTTCCATACTCGTCGTCCAGGTAGATCGTCATCATCGGCGTGTCCGGCGTCTTCCGCGCGTCCACGAGCTCGATGAGTCGCGGCAACCCCTGGGTCACGTCGATCTCCGCGACGCCAGCGTAGTGGAACGTGTTCATCGTCAGCTGCGTCCCCGGTTCACCGATCGACTGCGCACTCACCGTCCCGACGGGGTCGAGCGGCTCCACGCGCGTCTCCCGGTACCGGTTCGCGGTCGCACGCGCGATCTCGTCGGCCGCGTCCGCCCCGACGCTACGCGCCTCGACGACGGCGTACACCTCCTCCTTGAGGTCCTCCGGCAGGTCGGTGTCTTCGACGACCGCTTCGACGTCAGCGGACACGTCGTAGCTAGTCATCCGACTCCACCTCCGTGAGGAGGTCGGGGTTGCGACGCGACTCCCCGTGCTCGCTGAGGTTCGTCGGCCGTTCGCGCTCGCCGAGGAACTCCTGCTTCGAGTGCTCGTCCGCGAACTCCTCGTCGAGGATGCGGTCCGCGATCTGCTCGACGTCCACGCCACTCTCGGCGTCGTGCGCGACCTGGACCGGACTCGTCGAGTCCTCGCCGAACTCGAACTGGACGATGGTGTCGCTCGTGTCCCGCACGGTCCCGTCGTACTGCGTCTCCAGCTCCGCGAGCGCGTTGATGAGGCGCCGCTGGAGGTACCCGGACTTCGACGTCCGGACTGCCGTGTCCACGAGGCCCTCGCGGCCACCCATCGCGTGGAAGAAGAACTCCCGCGGCGTCAACCCGCCCGTGTAGGAGTTCCCCACGAACCCGTGAGCGTCCGCACTCAGGTCGTCCTTCTTGTAGTGACTGAGCGTGCGATCCTCGTACCCGCGATTGATGCGGTTCCCGCGAACCGCCTGCTGGCCGACGCAGCCAGCCATCTGCGTGAGGTTCAGCATCGACCCACGCGCACCCGAGTTCGCCATGACGACCGCCGGGTTCTCCTCGTCGAAGTCCTCCTCGGCGATGTCACCCGCGTTGTCACGCGCCTTCCCGAGCGTCTGCATGATCTTCATCTCGAGCGTCTCGTCGACAGTCCGACCCGGGAGGCTCTCCAGGTCGCCGGATTCGTACGTCGCGATGAGTTCCTCCGTGCGGTCGTACGCCTCGTCGATCGTCTCGTCGATGCGCTCCTGGGCGTCCGTCGAGATCGTCTCGTCGTCGATCCCGATCGAGAACCCGAAGTGCATGATCGAGCGCATCGCGAGCGCCGCAACCTCGTTGATGAAGACCCGCGCTCGCGTGTTCCCGTACACCTTCGTGATGGTGTCGACGATCTGCCCGCCGAACTCGCCGACCTCGTCCTCCGCGATCGTACCCTCGACGAGCACGCCGTCCTCGACGATAACGTCGTCGCCGACGGTTCCGCGGAACTCGAGGTTCAGATCGGCCGGTAGGAGCTCCGAAAAGATGTCTCGACCCGTCCAGTACGGTTCGCCGTCTTCCTCGCCACTGGCTTCGGGCAGTTCGTCGATGCGCGTCGCACGCAGCAGGTCGAGCGCCTGCGTCTCGTTGAAGTGCGGGTTCTGGTTCGTCAGGAGGAACGTCCCCGAGATGTGGTCCTGGATCGCCCCGATGATGTTCTCACCGAAGCGCGGCGACAGGATCTGCTCCTGGACGCGCATCAGGACGCGCGCCTCCGCCCGCGCCTCCTCGTTCTGGAGCGCGTGCATGTTCATCTCGTCACCGTCGAAGTCGGCGTTGTACGGCGGACAGACGACGGTGTTCAGGCGGAACGTCTTGTACGGCATCACCACGACCTCGTGGGCCATGATGGACATCCGGTGGAGCGACGGCTGTCGGTTGAACACGACGATGTCGCCGTCTACGAGGTGTCGGTTGACCTCCCAGCCAGCTTCGACCTTCTCCGCGAGTTCCTCGCAGTTCTTCTCCGTGACCTTCAGGCGTCGACCGTCCGGTCGCTTCACGTAGTTCGCACCCGGATGCCCCTCGGGGCCGTTGGAGACGTACCGGCGCGCATCCGCGAGATTGCGTTCCGTGACGTTCATCGTCTGCGTCATCTCCTTCGCCACGCGATCGGGCACCCCGACCTCGTTCAGCGACAGCGTCGGGTCCGGACTGATGACCGTCCGCGCACTGAAGTTCACGCGCTTCCCCGACAGGCTCCCACGGAAGCGACCTTCCTTACCCTTGAGCCGCTGGGAGAGCGTCTTCAGGGGGCGACCCGAACGGTGGCGTGCGGGCGGCGTCCCCGAGATCTCGTTATCCATGAACGTCGTCACGTGATACTGGAGGAGCTCCCAGAGGTCCTCGATGATGAGCTGGGGCGCACCAGCTTCACGATTCTCCATGAACCGCTGATTGATACGGATGATGTCGACGAGCTTGTGCGTGAGGTCGTCCTCACTCCGCTGCCCGTTGTCCAGCGTGATCGACGGTCGCGCCGTCACCGGCGGCACCGGTAGCACCGTCAGTATCATCCACTCCGGACGACTTCGCTCCGGATTGATACCCAGGACCTCCAGGTCCTCGTCGAGGATGTCCTCGAACCAGTCCCGGATGTCACTCGGCATCAGCTTGTTCATGTCCTCCTCGGTCAAGTCCACGTCCAGCGCCTTCTCGATCGCCTTCCGGTCGGACTCCCGCGGCCGGAACTCCCCGGAGAGGATGTCGTTGATGCGCGACAGGTCGATGTCCGTCGTCTCCGCGAGCTCCTCGCGACCCATCGGCTCCACGCCCTCCTCCTCGTCGCCCTGCATCGCCTGCGCGATGCTCTGGGAGTACTCCGACGTGAGGACCTGCTGGACCTCGTAGTACGTCGTCGGCTTCTCGTGCTGGATGTCGAACTGAATCTCGCCACAGAACGGACACTTGTCCTTCTTCCTTGCCTGCCGGATGGCGGCCTTCGTGACGTCGTTCAGGTCGTTCCCGAGCTTCCGTGCATTGTTCAGATCGCGCTCGAAGTCCTCGCGCTCGTCCTCCGTCAGACACAGACGCGCGCACTCGCGGCACGTCCCACGCAGCAGTCGTCGAATGAGCTTCGTGAACCCGACGTGGATCACGGGCGCGGCGAGCTCGATGTGACCGAAGTGCCCGTTACACGACCCGCTATGCTTCCCGCAGGTCTTGCACTCCAAGCCCGGGTCGATGACGCCGAGACGCGGGTCCATCAGACCCATGTCGATGGGGAACCCGTCGTCGTCGTACGTGTCGGCCGTGATGACCTTCGTGGCGCTCATCTCGCGATACTCCTCGGGGTCCATCAGCCCGAAGCTGATTTCGCCGATCTCCTTGGGTGATTGTCCTGTCGACATGGTTCAGACTGCGTCCTCCAGTTCGAGTCGCGGCGCGATACCCAGTGCCTTCATCTCGTCGAGCAAGAGCTTGAACGCGTAACTCATCTCGATCTCGTGGATGTCCGTCTCCTCGCCGCAATTCGGACAGTACACGCGCCGTTGGTCGACGTTCTCCACAGCACTCATCCCGCACTGCCCGCAGACGTTGATGAACTCGCGGTCGGACTCGTCGAGCAGACGCTCCTTGAGCGCCATCGCCGCACCGTGCCCGATGAGGACGTCGCGCTCCATCTCCCCGACGCGGAGCCCGCCTTCGCGAGCACGGCCCTCCGTCGGTTGCCGCGTCAACACCTGGATCGGCCCCCGAGAGCGCGCGTGTAGCTTGTTCGAGACCATGTGGTAGAGCTTCTGGTAGAAGATCACGCCGACGAAGATCTCCGCCTCGATCTTCTCCCCGGACACGCCCGAGTACAGTATCTCCTTCCCCGACGAATGGAACCCGCGGTCCTCCAGTCCGCCACGGATCTCGTCCTCGTTCTCGCCCGTGAACGGCGTCCCGTCGACGCGACGTCCCTCGAGCGCGCCGACCTTCCCACCGAGCATCTCCAGAACGTGCCCGACCGTCATCCGCGACGGCAACGCGTGGGGATTCAGGACGAGGTCCGGCACCACGCCCTCCTGCGTGAACGGCATGTCCTCCTGGGGCGCGATGTGCCCGATGACGCCCTTCTGGCCGTGCCGGGACGCGAACTTGTCCCCGAGCTCGGGGATGCGTTCGTCCCGAACGCTCACCTTCGAGAGCTTCGACCCGTCCTCGCCCTCCATCAGCGTCACCGTGTCGACGACCCCGGACTCCCCGGAGCGCATCGTCACGGACGTCTCCCGACGCTTCTGGGGACTCAATCCACCCATGTCGTCGGGCTCCTCGAGGAACCGCGGCGGACTCGTCTTCCCGAGGAGCACGTCGTTCTCTCCGACGCGCGTCTCCGGATTCACCAGGCCGTCCTCGTCCAGATGCGTGTACGCTTCCTCACCGCGCGCACCACGCACGTCCTGACTCGGAATCTCGAACCGGTCCTCCTGCCCACCAGGATACCGGCGCTCCTCGCCCTCGTACGTCCGGAAGAAGTGCGACCGAGCCAGCGCCCGGTCGACCGACCCCTGGTTCATCACGAGCGCGTCTTCGATGTTGAACCCCTCGTAGGACATGACCGCGACGACGAAGTTCTGGGCCGCCGGCCGCTCGTCGTACCCGATCTGCTCCGTCGTCTGCGTCTTCACCATCGACAACTGCGGATAGTGCAGGAGGTGCTGGCGCGTGTCCGGCCGAATCCGGTAGTTCGCGCTCGGCAGCCCCAGCGACTGCTTGATCATCCCCGCACCCATGGTGATGCGCGGACTCGCGTTGTGCTCGGGGTACGGGATCATCCCCGCACCGATACCGAAGATGAGCTGCGGGTCGACCTCCAGATGCGTGTGGTCCTCGGTGAGGTCCTCGCGCTCGACCGCAACGAGGATGTCCTCCTCCTCCTCCGCGTCGATGAACTCGATGCGGCCGTTGTCGACGAGGTCCTGGAACCCCAGTTCCTCGTTCTCCAGCGCCGCGATCTCGTCCTGATCGATGAGCGGCTCGCCGTCCTCGACGACGATGAGCGGCCGACGAGCACGCCCCGCGTCCGCGTTGATGATGATCTCTCGCGTCCGGTCCTTCACCGAGACGTTCACCATCTCGGAGATCTCACCGAACCGTCGTTCCTCGCGAATCTGCTCCGCGAGCTCGTGCGGGTCGGGGTGTGTCCCGACCAGACTGCCGTTCACGTACACCTTGGCTTCGCGTTCCTGTTTGCTCATGTTAGTCGTCAGCGGGCTGATCGTGACCCTGGCCCTGCAGACCCGGGATTCCCTCCACGCCCATGGAGTCGAGTTGTCGCTTCAGTCCCTGTTCGTCGTCGATGTTCTGTGAGAGCTCCATCGCTTGCGCGAAGTTCTTCACGAGCCCACAGTTCGGTCCCTCCGGCGTCTCGGACGGACAGATACGACCCCACTGGGTCGCGTGCAAGTCCCGCGCCTCGAAGTGCGGCTGCGACCGAGACAGAGGACTGCGAAGCCGCCGCAAGTGCGACAGCACCCCCATGAAGTCCGTCCGGTCGACGAGCTGGGAGACCCCAGACCGCCCGCCGACCCAGTTCCCCGTCGCGATCGGGTGCTCCAGGCGCTCCGTCAACACGTCGGACCGAACGACCGTGTTCACGGAGAGCTGGCGGTTCCGCATGTTCGCACGCTCCAACTGGTACTTCACGTCACGCGCCAGCTTGTTCAGCGCCGTCCGGAACAGGTCCTTCATCAGGTCCCCCGAGACTTTCAGGCGCTTGTTCGCGTAGTGGTCCTTGTCGTCGGACTCGCGCCGACCCAAGGCCAACTCGAAGCACGCCTCCGCCATCCGGCAGAGATAGTACGCCTTGTTGATGCGTGTCTCCTCCTCCTCGACGCCCTCCTCGTGGAGGTGCGGCAGGAGGTATCGGTCGATGACGTAGTTCGCACGCTTCAGCTGGTAGTTCTTCCCCTGACCGCTCGCAACGCGCTTCCCGAGCGCCTCGATCGCCTCCTCCTCGGACTGCACTTCCGCGGCCTCGAGGTTCTCCAGCATGTACTTCACGACCTCCGGATCGTCACTGACTCGATGGACGATCTCCTCGTCGGACTCGAGCCCGAGCGCGCGAACGAGCGTCACGAAGTTGATCGACCCCGACACCGACGGGAACGACACCTCGAGCAACCCATCGCGGGTCCGCTCACACAGGACGAGCGCCCGATAGCCACGACGCTGACTGAACGTCTTCGCCACCTGGATCTCGTCACCGTACTTCGAGTCGTACTCCGCGAGGATCTTGTTCGGCGCAAGGTCCTCGCTCGTCATCAGCACGCGCTCGCTCCCGTTCACGATGAAGTACCCACCAGGGTCCGCGGGGTCCTCACCGATCTCGATGAGCTCCTCGTCGCTGAACCCAGCGATGTTACACTTGTCAGAGCCGACCATCACCGGCATCCGACCGACCTTCGTCTCCGTCTGGTCGACAACGCGCTCTTCGCCCTCCTCACCCTTCACGATGGACATCTCCATGAACACGGGCGCGGAGTACGTGATGTTCCGCAAACGAGCCTCCTGCGGGTAGAGGAGCTCCTCAGACCCGTCGGCCTCACGCACGCGAGGCGTTACGACGCGCACGTCACTCAGCTCGACGTGCACCGGCTCCTCACCCTCCTTGTCACCGATGTCCGTCTCGATCGTCTCCTTCTCGTCGACGACCCGCTGCATCCCCTGGTTGAGGAACGAATTGAACGAACGGAAGTGATGTTCTGCGAGGCGATCCTTTCCGAAATACTCCCTTGAAATGACGCGTCGATTCTCTCTATCCATTATTCTACCACGAGTCGGTAAACGACCGCTTTGTCTGTTGTTCGCGAATCTCGAACGATCTTCACGACGTCACCGACGCTCGCCTCGTCCGGGAGCGCCGCGTCCTTCCGCTTGATTTTCGGCAGGTCGGTACGGTCGATATCGTACTCTTCAAGCACCTCCTCGATGGCCGCTTCGTCGAGGAGCGTGTGCTCTGGCACGAGTTCGTGTTGGCTTACATCTACCATGAGTGTGTCTGGCGGGCGGGAGAAACTGCTGTCACGAGATACTACAGGCTCATACTAACGGGAGACATTTAACGCTTGCCAAGTTGCCGCGGCATAGCCACTCTCGCGACCCGCCACGAGGAGCCACCGAACGACGACGGGCCGAACGACCTTACCCTACACAAGGACGCTTCCCAGATAAAGAGTTTGTGCCACGATGCACACACCCACACCCGACACGAGTAGAAAGCCTTAATCATCCCACCGCGATACGGGTAAGTGGAGCCCGGGTGGTGTAGTGGCCCATCATACAACCCTGTCACGGTTGTGACGCGGGTTCAAATCCCGCCTCGGGCGCTTCTCCGAACGCAAATCCGTGAGCGACGAGCTCGATCGTCGCGAACACATCGCGTTCGGAGAACGTTGTACGGGATTTGAATCAGGGAGCGAACGTGGTGAGCGACCGTGGTTCAAATCCCGCCTCGGACGCTTTCTGCTTCCAACATCGAACGAGGAGCGTGGCGACGAGTGAGTTCTTTCTGGTTGTTGGATGAACTTGTCGAGTCGAATGATACTAGTTTCGAGCGGTTGAGGTGCCCGTTATTGTGGCGGGAGAGAACACGAAAGACGTGGGGGATGAGACTGAGGCAAAGGTGGTGTATGAGCTCATTGGGGCGGGCCTGAGCGTGTCGATTCCGTTCGGTGATAATGACAAGTACGATCTCATCGTTGACGACGGGGAGGCGCTATATCGAGTGCAGTGTAAGACGGCTTGGCAGAACAAACAGGAGACGGTTCGGTTCAATACGCATTCACAGACCACGAGGGAGGGTGAGTACCACGAGGAAACGTACGAGGGGTCTGTCGATGCGTTCCTCGTCCATTATCCTGAAAGAGGCCAACTGTACTGGGTCGACATCGAGGATGCAACAGAGCAAAAGATGGAATTGCGGTTCAGTGCAGATATCGATCATCCGTCTATCAACTGGGCGTCGGAGTTCGAGTTCGACCCAGAGCAACTATAGTAGCGTTTGCAAGTAATTGCTCACTCTTTTCGTCAAGACCCGTCGTAGGGGCGGTTGCCACCCGAAATCGCGATATCTACTGAAAACAGTTGCAAACGCTACTATAGCCTGAATCCGACGTAAGCCAGCAGTCATGTGAGCGCAACACAGTGCCGGGACGATTGAAAAGGTATAAAAACGAGACTCGTCTACTTGGATGTGAAGGCCCGGGTGGTGTAGTGGCCCATCATACAACCCTGTCACGGTTGTGACGCGGGTTCAAATCCCGCCTCGGGCGCTTCTCCGAACGCAAATCCGTGAGCGACGAGCTTGCTCGTCGCGAACACATCGCGTTCGGAGAACCCTGAATGGGATTTGAATCAGGGAGCGAACGAACGTGAGCGACCGTGGTTCGAATCCCGCCTCGAGCGCTTTCTGTTTCCAACAACGAACGAGGAGCGGAGCGGCGTGTGCGTCTAGATATGTGAATTGGCGGAGGTTATGTGAATTGGCGGAGGTGGGCGGCGGGAGGAGGGTGTCAGAGGTGGGCGGCGGGGGTCACTTCCATCGTTGGTGCCACCGTGTCGTCGACAGGGTTTCGGTGTGGATGACAGGTCCGTCCTGTCGACGGTGTTTCGTTGTGCGGGTGTGTTATTAGTGGTCCCGGTGACTCAAGTGTGCGTTTGAGACTTCGGTGGCGCGTGGGGTGGTGCCGTGGTGTGGGGTGTGGCGGTCGCGGACGTGGACGGTGTGGGTGGCGTCGGTGGGGTCGTCGATGAGGAGGGTGTCGCCGGTTCGAGTGGGGAGGTTGGTGGTGATGTCGTGGGTGGGGTGTGCGGTGGCGAGGCTGTTGCGGTCGTGGCCGTTGGTGAGGCGGTGGGCGATGGTGAGGTCGGTCTGGGAGTGGACGAGTGGTGGGAGTGCGCTGGGGCGTTGGGTGGCGGTGACGAGTGAGGTGCCGGGTGTGCGGCCGCGCGTGAGGAGGGTTTCGAGGGCTGGGGCGGCGGTGCCGTCGAAGAAGACGTGGGCTTCGTCGAGGAGGAGCCAGGGGAGGGTGGTGGTGTCGTCGGTGAGGCGGGCGTGGTAGGTGTCGGTGGCGATGGCGTGACAGATGGCGTTGGCGGCGGGTGTGGGGATGGTGCTGCAGTCGACGACGATGGGGTCGTCGTCGAGGAGGGTGGTGATGGTGGGGGCGTCAGGGTGGAAGACGTTCCAGTGTTGAGCTAGTTGGAGGTGGTTGGTGGCGGCGCGTCGGGTGGCTGGGTCGGCGTCGGCGTCGGTGACGGCGGTTCGCATGGCGTCGAGGGTGGTGGTTTGGGTGGCGGCGCGCCAGACGAGTGCGCCGGTAGGGCTGGTGGGGTCGAGGTCGAGGAGGGTGCACCAGGCGTGTGCGGGGAGTGCGTTGGCGCGGATGCGCGGTGGGGGTGTTCGGCCGTCGTGTTCGGTGGCGAGTGCGCTGAATTCGCCCATCGGGTCGACGACGATGGGGGTGACGCCGGTTGCGGTGGCGAGGCCTTCGGCGATGACGCCGAGCGTGTGGGATTTGCCGCTCCCGCGTTTGCCGACGACGGTGATGGCGTGTGGGTGCTCGCAGTCGACGTGGACTGGTGCGCCGAGTGCGCCGTCGCGGGCGCGGTACGCGCCGAGGTGGAGCGTCTGGCCGGTGGTGTCGGCGTCACGGCCGACGACGGTTCGGGGGGTGTCGTCGGTTCGGGGGGTGCCGTCGGTTCGGGGCGGGCGTGGCATCGCTGACGCTGGTCGCGTCTTCGGTGAAGAGTTCGGGGGCGAGGGTTCAAGTCGGATGGGGCGGCCACGGTCGGTGTGCGTTTCGATGCTTTCGGGCGCGACGACCGCGCCATCGAGGGGTTACCGATTCGGCTCGTGATCGCGCTCGTGGTCGGCGTGGCGAGTCTGTCAGTGATGATGAACATGCTGTCGGGCGTCGGTGGGCTGGCGGCCCACGAGGTGGATGCGCGGGCGACGCCGGCGGTGGTCTCGGAGGGGGATTCGTCGGTGACGGTTCGCGTGGTGGACGACGCCGGTGATCCCGTGGAGAACGCGACCGTGGTGTTGACGTCTGGATCGGCGGATCTGGACGGTGTGGTGACGGGGCGGACTGGCGAGGACGGTCGCGTGAAGTTGTCGGTGTCGACGTCGCTGGCCGCGAACCGCGACCAGGGCACCGTCGAGATCGGCGTGAAACCGCCAGCGAGTGGCGGGTTCGAGGACGAACGCGAGAACGAGGCGTTACTGGTCGTCGAGGAGTGAGTACCGGGCTGGAGTTTGTCGTCGAGGAGTGAGTACCGGGCTGGAGTTTGTCGTCGAGGAGTGAGTTAGCGGAGTCGGGCGCCGTGGTCAGTCCCACTCGATCCAGTCGCGCTCCCACCCGGTCTGGGTCTGGGCGGCGCGAGCGGCGCGTTCGGCGTCCTCTCGCTCGGTCCGGTTTCGTTCGAGTGCGGTGGGTTGTTCGCCGTCGACGAGGAGGGGGTCGAAGGCGACGGGGCCGTGGACGCGTTCGGTGCCGTCGGCGTCGATGGCGACGAGGGATTGGTCGGGGCCGCGGCCGCGGGGCATGACGAGTCGGCCGTCGTCGGCGAGCTGGTCGAGGAGGGCTCGCGGCGGGTCGACGGCGGCGGCTTCGACCAGGATGCGGTCGAAGGGTGCGTACTCGGGGAGGCCGCGGGCGCCGTCGCGGCAGTCGACGAGGACTTCGGGATAGCCGGCGTCGGCGAGGTTCCGGCGGGCGTCGTGGACGAGTTCGCGCGTGATGTCGACGGCGTGGACGTGTCGTGGGCCGGCGAGTTCGGCGGCGACCGCGGGCGTGTACCCGATGCCGGCGCCGACGACGAGGACGTCGTCGCCGGCATCGACGCCGAGGGCTTCGAAGAGGCGAGCGACGGTGCTGGGTGCGAGGACGCGCGTATCCCGGTGTTCGAGCGCCTGGTCGGCGTAGGCGGCGCGTTCGTCGTCGACGAACGCTTCGCGCGGGACGGTGCGCATGGCGAGTGCTGTGGCGTCGGTGTCGACGACGCCCTTGGCGTGGTGTTCGAGGCTGTCGACCATGTCCTCTCGCAGCACCGCGGGATCCATGCCCGAGAGTTCGTGCGTGGACGATTAAGTCCTTCGTGGACTGGCGACGATGGCGTACCGGTCGAGTCCGGGGACGGCACGGCGTTCGACGCGGTCGAATCCGGCGTTTGCGAGGCGGTCGCGGAGGTCAGGTTCAGTCCGGCAGTCCCCAGGGTCACCGGTTGCGAGTGCTTCGAGCCGCCGGGTCGAGGCGTGCGGGGAGTGGTCGCGGACGTGTTCGATTGCGACGAGTGCGCGCTCGGTGGTGTCAGGAGTCGTTTCTGGTGCGCGCGTGAGTGCGTCGTGAGCGGCGGCGAGCGCGCGGTCGAGGTCTTCGTCGTCGAGTCGCGGCGTGAGGTCGCTGGCGAACGCGAGGTCGGCCGTGGGGAGGTCGCTGGTGAGCGGGCCAGGGTCGAGGGTGACGTCGCGCGGTTCCAGGAGTGGGCGTGCGGCCGCGGTGGCGTCGGCGTCGTCTCGGAGGACGACGTCGTGTCCGCGTGCGGCGAACTCGGTCGCGTACGGGCCGGGGGCGCCGCCGAGGTCCAGGACGGTCGTCGGGGCTGGGACGGCGCGGACGGCGGCGCTGACGGCGGCGCTCACTGTCGCATCTGGTGTCGCCTGCACCGCACCGAGTCGGTTCCGTTCGAAGCCCTCTGGTCGGTTCGCGCCGCGGTCGTCGGTATCGGCGTCGAGGGTCTCGGGGAGGGCCGCGTAGCACGCGAACCGGTCGATCTCGTGTGGCGTGGTGCCGATGGAGCGCAGGTCCGTCTTCGTGAGCAATCCGAGTGCGCGGTTCGTGGGTTCGTACGCGCCGTCGACGTGCTCGAAGAACCCGCGGTCGGCGAGCACGTCGACGAGGACGTCGGCGGCGTGTTCGTCGAGCGTGGTGGCGTCGGCGACGTCGGCCGGTGTGTCGGCGTCGTCGAGGAGCGCGTCGAGGACGCCACTGCGGCGGGCCGCGTGGAGTGCGGCGACGGTCGCGACGGCGTCGCGGTCGGCGTCGTGCATGCTCGACGTCTCGGACGGCGGCGTGTTAAGTCGCGGGCCTCACTCGCGCATGGTGACGAATCGAACGCCGCCGCGGTCCTCGCGTTCGAGGTCGCCGCCCCGTTTCTCGGCGTAGACGAGTCGCTGTCGGCGCGTGCCGAGTGGGGCGAGCAGGCGCCCGCCGTCGCGGACCTGGTCGACGACGGCGTCGGGGAAGTCGGAGGCGGCACAGGTGAGGTATGCGGCGTCGTAGGGGGCGTGCTCGGGCCACCCCTCGCGGCCGTCGCCCTGGCGGACGGTGACCTCGCCGTACCCGAGGTCTGCGAGCGTCTCCCGGGCGCGTTCGGCGAGCGTGTCGCTGTACTCGACGGTGTAGACGTGTTCGGCACCGACGACTTCGGCGGTGACGGCGGCGTGATACCCGCAGCCGGTCCCGATCTCGAGGACGTCCTCGCCGGGGTCGAGAGCGAGTGCGTCCACCATGATGGCGACCATGTGCGGGGCGCTGATCGTCTGTCCGTCGCCGATGGAGAGCGGTCGGTCGGCGTACGCCGCGTCGACGTCGCCGTCGCGCACGAACGCCTCGCGGGGGACGGCACGCATCGCGTCAAGCGTCGATTCGCGGGAGACGTCGCTTCGTTTCGCGAGTCGGTCCACGAGCGCGTCTCGTCTGGACTCGAAGTCCGGACTCACGGTGTGCTAGCACGACCCGTGGGTAGAAGAGTTTTCGCGTCGAGAGCAGTCCTCGGTCGTCGACGGGAGCCTACCAGGCGGACCAGGCGGTCGTGTTCTCGTCCCAGGCGTACACGCGCTTGACGTCCTTCGCGGCGACGGTGTCGCCCTCGTGGTCGCGCTTCTTGAACTCGTGGGCGACGGCGTCGTCGCGGACGGCGATGTTCTTGATGGTGAACTCGTCCTCGCCGAAGCTCTCCGTCTCGCCGACGGTGAACTCGAAGTCGCCGGGGACGTACACCTTGATCGACCGGGAGTGGTCGTTCGAGCCGTCTCGCGGGTTCACGGTGACGTTCACGGGGACGTTGTCGACTTCGCGCGTCCAGATAGTTTCGACGTCCTCGGCGACGGCTTGCTCGCGACGCTTCTGCTGGTCGAGTTCGAGGCTGGTGATGCGGACGGTCATCAGCGCCTCTGGCGTGTCCAGGACGAACTCTTCGCCGACGGCGAGGTCCTCGTCGGCGGGGACTTCAGCGGACGACTTGAACGATTCGCCGTCCTGACTGACGACGACGTCGGCGTCGATCGTTCGCTCCTCTTCGATGCGGGTCTTGTGCGTGTGGTCGCACTCCGTACACTTGACTGTGTACTGCGCGCCCGTCTCCGTGAGCACCTCGTGCACCGTCTGTCCAGACGGCGCGCACGAGGGGCAGGAGAGGGCGACGCGCTCGGCGGTCTCGCTCATACGTGTCATATATCGTCCAACCCTAAAAGCCGTCCGAGTCGTCTTCGCGTGGGCGAACGCTTTTTTAGCCGTGCCGGGCAACGGGCGGGTATGACCGAGAATCCGCCGCCGGCGACGGACGACGACGTCGCCGGAAGCGACGAGGAGGTCGCGGCCGTCGAGGAGGATGCGGACGCGGCGGACGTCGAGGAGGGAACTACTGAAGGGACCGTCGGGGCTGGGGCGGACGCGGAGTCCGCCGATGCGGAAACGACGGACGGCGACGGTGGGTCGTCGCCGTCGCCGGGCGTACCCGACGAGTCGAACCTGCCGGGGGACGACGAGGTGCCGCCGGACGTCCAGAAGTACGAGCGGTTCACGAAGATGGACGGTGCGCAGTACGAGCGCGTGAACGACTTCATCCGGGACCGCACGTACGTCACCGCTCGCGAGTGGGCGATCGCGCGGCTCTGTTCGGACTTCCGGACGGAGACGGGCGTGGAGATGACGAAGATCGGGGAGAACCTCCCCGAGCTCGTACCGTTCATGACGGACACGTACACACCGCAGGCGGTGAACCAGGCGCGGTCGTCGTTCGAGGAGAAGGTCCGGAAGGCCGGTGCGACGTTCCTCTACGGCGCGATGTGTGACTTCTTCACCGCCGAGGAACTCGACGACGTGATGTACGAGTCGACGGAGGTCGCGAAGTTCCTCCTGGAGGTCGAGGGCGTCGACCTCTCCGTGGACGAGGAGCTGGAGGCGGAGGAACGCATCTCGTCGGTGATGCGCGAGGTGCGGTCGGCGAGCGAGGAGCTCCGGGACGAGTGATCGGTCGCGTCTGGTTCGCGTCTGGTTCGCATTGAGTCCGGTTCGCGTCTCGGTAACGACTACTTACTTCGATCTCGGTTCGTGTAGGAAGGGAATACGTCCGGATTTCCGTTCCGGTTGCGGCGTCGTAAACCACCGGCCTCCACCCCCGTGATGGCCAGCAGGACCGTTACACCGCGTCCGCGTGCGTGGAATCGAGCCGCCCGTTCTGTCGGGTGGGCCTGCCTCTGCGTTCGCGACCGACGCGACGTCGACGCGAGCGCTACCACTACGACTCTGTGGACACCAGATAAAGGGGAACTACCGTTTGGTTCCGTTTCCAGAGGTATAGGGCTTCTTGCTCGGTTTCAAGGAGAGTACGCGGGTTCTCAGCGGTGGGTTGAACGCCGGTGGTCGATGGGGGCGAAACCGGTCCGGTATGGTTGCGTCCGAAACCGGTTTCGTATTGCGATTCAAGGCGTGATTGAGGCGGTTCTGGGAAGGGTATCTGGGCGTGGAATCCGGGAGAGATGTTATTCGAACGATGTTTCCGGCGCGGGCGGTGTTTTCCGCCCAGTATCGGGGAAGGCGCAAGGCGTGCCGAGCGAGCGCGCACCAAGACGGGCCGACGCGCGGTCGACGCACTCACCGACTCGAACGAACCCAGATCACTCCTCGTCCGATGGCGTGAACAGGTCCGGGTCGTCGTGCGCGAACGTCGAGACGCGTTCCTCGCCGAGGTCGCGGACGTGCGTCCGCATCTCGCCGTTCCGGACGGCGGCTTCGAGCATGTCCTGGGTCTGCGAGTCGTCGGTGTCGTAGTACGCGGGCACGACGATCGCGATCTCGCGAGTCGAGTCCTCGACCGCGATGACGAGGAAGACGATACCCGTCCTCACCGCCCGGAACACCGAACAGGAATCGAAGGCCGCGTCCGGCGCCTCGACGAACTCCTGAACGCGCGCCGCCTCGTCGCCCGGCACGACGAGGTCGAGGCCGTACCTGTCGACGGTCTCGTGCTCGCCCGTGAGCGTGGTGACGTCCCCCGGATGGAGTTCCACGACCTCCCAGCCCGACTCGCGGTACTCCTCGGCGGTCGCCTCCATGTCGGAGACGACAGCGTCCCAGCTGTCGAGGACCCCTTCCGGCGGCAACTGCTCCTGGGGGTCGACGTCGACGTGTTCCTCGTTCATGCCCGAGGGAGCGTGACCCTGGCCAAAAAGGATTGGGAACCGTTCGTCGTGCCGCGAGCGACCACCTCCGCACGAGACGGCTCGTGTGGAAACGCTTTTCACGGGTGCGAGTGCCACGTCAGAATAGTGACTGACCTACTCTCCATCTCGGGACTCCACACTCGGTTCGACACCGACCGTGGAACCGTCCGTGCAGTCGAGGACTTCGACCTGACCGTCCCGGAAGGGAAGACGGTCGGACTCGTCGGCGAGTCCGGATCCGGGAAGTCCGTGACAGCCCTGTCCGCGATGGGACTCGTCGACGACCCTGGATACGTCGCCGACGGAAACGTGGAGTTCCGCGACCCCGACCTCGTCGAGCAACTCGCGAACGAGTACCCGAATCGCGCCGGATCGTTCGTCGACCAGAGTCGCGGCGTCGTCGACCTCACGCAAGCGCCAGAGTCGGCGATGCGCTCCATCCGCGGCGGAGAGATGAGTATGATCTTCCAGGACCCGATGACGTCCCTGAATCCGGCGGTGACCGTCGGCGAGCAGGTCGCGGAGAGCCTGCGACTGCACCGGTACGGGAACCGGAAGAAGGACTCGTGGTTCAACGCCGTCCGAGAGATCCTCCCGAAACTCGGCGGGAAGGGGATGAACGAACAGGTGCTCGAGGACACCGTCGACATCCTCGAGGAGGTCGGGATTCCGGAGCCGACGGCGCGACTCGACGACTACCCCCACGAGTTCTCCGGTGGGATGCGTCAGCGCGTGCTCATCGCGATCGCGCTCGCGTGCCGCCCGCAGTTGCTCATCGCGGACGAACCGACGACCGCGCTCGACGTGACCATCCAGGCGCAGATCCTCGATCTCATCAACGAACTCCAGGACGAACGCGGGATGAGCGTCCTGTTCATCACGCACGACCTCGGCGTCGTCGCGGAGACCTGCGACCGCGTCGCGGTGATGTACGCGGGCAACGTCGTCGAGGAGGGGCCCGTCGAGGAGATCTTCGCGAACCCATCGCATCCGTACACCCACGCGCTGTTGGAGTCGATTCCGCGCGAGGAGAAGGAGCGGTTGACGCCCATCGAGGGGAACGTCCCGGACCTCATCGACATGGAGGAGGGATGCCACTTCGCTGATCGGTGTCCGTGGGCGCACGACGCCTGCCGCGGTCAGGAGATCCCGTCCTTGGATCATGGTGGTCCTGACGTCGACCATACCGCGAAGTGCGTCATGGAGGACTTCGACCCGGCCGAGTACGCCGACGAGGAGGCGGGCATCCGGTCGAGTTCGACGACGGACATCGGTGAGCCACTCGTTCGCGTCCGGAACCTGAAGAAGCACTTCTCGCGCGCGGACGACCTCCTGGACAAGTGGCTGGAGAATCAGCCCCAGAGCGTGAAGGCGGTCGACGGCGTGAGTTTCGACATCCACGAGGGGGAGACCCTCGGGCTCGTCGGGGAGTCCGGCTGTGGGAAGTCGACGACGGGCGAGACCATCCTTCGACTGCTCGAACCGACCGACGGGAGCGTCCTGTTCGCGGGCGAGGACCTCGCGGAACTCTCGGGGGGCGACCTTCGACGGAAGCGCCGGGACATGCAGATGATCTTCCAGGACCCGCTGTCGAGCCTGGATCCGCGGATGACGGTCGGTCAGATTCTCACGGAGCCGTTGAAGATCCACGGCTTACCGAAGCTCGGGATCACCGTCGACGCGGAGACGTCGCGCGTCTCCGTCAGCGGGAAGCGCGTCGAGGGCCCCGTGGAGCGCGACAACGCGAACGTTGCGGTGCGCGTCCGGGACGGGGAAGTGGTGGACGTGGACGTGGACTGGCCGGGCGAGTTGACGGTGAAGGACCTGGAAGTGACCGCGGGTCTCCAGGAGGTGCCGGCGAGCGAGGTCTCCGAGACCGAATCGGACGAAGAGGATGGAGTGCTACAGACCGTGGTGTCGGTGTCGGTCGGGCCCTCGAAGCGCCAGCTCCGCCGGGACCGCGTGATGCAGCTCATCGACGAGGTCGGACTGTCTCGCGACCAGATCGACCGGTATCCCCACGAGATGTCCGGCGGGCAGCGCCAGCGCGTCGGGATCGCGCGAGCGCTGGCAGTGGACCCGGACTTCATCGTGTGCGACGAACCGGTGTCTGCGCTGGACGTGTCCGTGCAGGCGCAGATCCTGAACTTGCTGGAGGACCTCCAGGAGGAGTTCGGGTTGACGTTCCTGTTCATCGCACACGACCTGAGCGTCGTCAGACACGTCTCCGATCGCGTCGCGGTGATGTACCTCGGGGAGGTCGTCGAGGTGGCGAAGACAGCCGAGTTGTTCCGGAATCCCAAGCATCCGTACACGCAAGCGTTGTTGTCGTCGATTCCGGTCCCGGATCCGACCGCGGATACCGACGATCGCGTCATCCTCCAGGGGGACGTGCCGAGTCCGATCGATCCGCCGTCGGGCTGTCACTTCCGGACGCGGTGCCCGCAGATCATTCCGCCCGACGACCTCGACATGCCCCAGGACGTCTACCGGGAGGTGATGAACGTCCGCCAGCGTATCGACGACGAGTCCATCGACCTGGAGCTGGCGTGGAGCATGGCCGAGAAGCAGTCGGCCGCGTCCGCGACGGCGACCGACGGTGGGGCGTCGGTCGCGGACGTCGGCGACTCCCCGGGGTCGCTGGATGCGTTCACGAGCGCGCTCTGGTCGGAGTTGTTCGACGACCCGTCTCTCGTCCGCGGGGAGTCTCGAGACCTCCTCGAGGAGGCGTTCACGCATCTCGCGGACGAGGACTGGGAGGCGGCGGCGGAGACGCTGTCCGACCGGTTCGAGAGCGTCTGTGAAAACGTCAGTCCGGTCCTGCAAGACGACGAGCATCCGTCGGCGTGCCACCTGTACGACCAGCCGTCGAGTGAGTAGCCCCTCGCGTTCGCGTCGACCACGGACTCCGGCGGTTCGAGAAAGATACTACGTTCGTTGTGATTTATTTGGTCGCCCAACGAGCTTCTCCGCGAGAACTCCGGTAGGGAGAGTCTTTATCGAGTTATGCATCCTCAATTTTTATATAGCAGGGCTCGGTGTCATGGGGTATGGCAGACGATGACAAAAGTGTGGAGAGACGTGATTTCCTGAAAACCGCTGGTGCGACGGCTGCAGCGGCGACTACGGCAGTGACCGCGGGATGCGTCTCTGGTGGTGGCGAAGAGACAACGACCGAGGGCGACGGCGATGACGGCGGCAACGGGGACGGTAGCGACGGCGGTGACGGCGACGACGGCGGTAGCATGAGCGGGACGCTCGTGTACGCCCGCGGTGACCACCCCGAGAACTACGACCCCCAGCAGACGACGAGCGGCGAGGTCGCCAAGGTCACGAACCAGATCTACGACCAGCTCATCCAGTTCCAGCCCGGGAGCGGTGGCGCGCTCACAGACGGCCTCGCGAAGGCCGACGGTTGGGAGCTCAGCGGACAGACCGCGACCCTCCAGCTCAAGGAGGACGTCACGTTCCACGACGGAAGCGACTTCACAGCCGCGGACGTGAAGGCGACCATCCGTCGGTTCACGGACGAGAACTACTCGAACTACCTCGGCACGGAGAACGCCTCCGGGTACGCCGGGTTCACGTTCGGGAACTGGATCGACGACATCGACGCGAGCAGCGAGTACGAGGTCGAGTTCACGCTCACGCAGAAGTACGCGCCGTTCCTGCGGAACCTCGCGATGTTCGCGGCCGCGATCCTCTCCCAGGACCAGATCACGAGTCTCGACGACCAGACTCAACTCGGCACGAACCCTATCGGGACGGGGCCGTTCGAGTTCGACGAGCTCGACAACGCCAACCAGCGCGTTCGCCTGACGGGGAACGGCGACTACTTCGGCGAGGGCCCGAACGTCTCTGAAGTCATCTTCAAGACCATCGGTCAGAACTCCTCGCGTGCGCAGGACGTCATCAACGGTGACTCCCACATCACGGACAACCTGGACGCGGAGTCGTCCTCGAGTATCGAGGAGTCCGACACGGCCCAGATAAAGTCCAAGCCCGGCATCAACACGGGGTACATGGCGTTCAACATGGCTCGCGTCGAGGCGTTCCGTGACCGGAAGGTCCGGCGTGCGGTCAGTCTCGCGGTGAACACCGAAGCCATCGTGAACGACATCTATCAGGGCTTCGCGGTGCAGACCGGACAGCCGCTCCCCGAGGGCGTCATGGGCCGGAACCCGAACGTGGACCCGTACCCGACCGACAAGGACCAGGCGCAGACGCTCCTCGAGGAGGCTGGTGCGACCGACCTCTCCTTCGAGCTGGCGACGTTCTCGAACCCGCGCGGGTACAACCCGAGCCCGATCCAGACGGCGAACCAGGTGAAGTCCGACCTCGAATCCATCGGGATGAGCGTCGAGGTCAACCAGTTCTCGACGTTCTCCTCGTACCTCGAGTACACGTCCGCCGGAAAGCACGACGCGTGTTTCCTCGGCTGGTACACCGACAACGCGGACCCGGACAACTTCCTGTACGTCCTCCTGGACCCGAAGGTCGACATGGACGCGGTTCCGGACGGTCAGGACTGGGTCAGCTTCGACACGGAAGGCTACAGTACGCTGAACGTGGGCGGTTGGGCGAACACGGACTACATGCAACTCGTTCGTGACGCACAGCAGTCCTACGACGAGTCGGCGCGCAAGCAGAAGTACCAGCAGGCGAGCAAGCTCGCGCACGACGAGGCGCCGTGGGTGTTCGTCGACCACGCGAAGACCCTGCGCGGGATCAACGAGGCCGTGAGTTCCAGTTCGTTCACCGTGAGTTCCGTCGGTGGACCGTTCCTCGAACTCGTCGAGCTCAACTAGCGTTCCCCGGAGAGAATCGGACGAGGGCGCTGTCGAGCGCACCTCGATGGCAAACGTTTTATTGAGGCCTTATGTGAGCTTCTGTCATAGGCAATGGTCTCGAAGCGCTTCGTTCTGAAACGGCTCATGCTACTCGTGCCGGTGCTGTTCGGCGTGGCGACGTTCGTGTTCGCCATTCTGCATCTCGCCGGAGGTGACCCTGCCCGGATCATCGTCGGGCAGCGAGCGTCCGAGGAGACCGTTCGGCAGGTCCAACGCGAGCTCGGGTTGAACGACCCGATACTCGTCCAGTACGGCCGGTTCCTTCTCGACGTCATCCAGTTCGACTTCGGGAACTCCTACCAGATCTCGAAGGGGAACCCGGTCCGTGACGTGCTCGCGACCCGCCTCCCCGTCACGGTGGAACTGGCGCTGTACGGACAGACCGTCGGGCTCCTGCTGGGCATCCCGCTGGGCATCCTCTCCGCCGTCAAGCAGGACTCGCTACTCGACCACACCACTCGAGTCGGCGCACTCGCCGGCATCTCCGTTCCGATCTACTGGTCGGGACCGATCCTCATCCTGCTGTTCGCGGGATACTTCGACATCTTCCCGGCGGCCGGCCGTATCGGGTCGACGATATTCCTCGACAACCAGTGGACACTGGCGTTCGACGTCGGCCAGTATACGGTAACGATCGCCCGAGACCTCCCGTTGACGGGGATGGTGACCATCGACACCCTCCTGCTCGGCCGAGAGGAGGCGTTCTTCTCGGCGGTCATGCACCTGTTCCTGCCGGTGGTCACCATCGGCGTGTACTCGATGGCGCTCATCTCGCGGATGATGCGGTCGTCGATGCTCGAGGTCATCCGTCAGGACTACATGCGGACCGCTCGCGCGAAGGGCCAGGGCGCGAAGATCACGATCATGAAGCACGGGTTCCGGAACGCGATGATTCCCGTCATCACGGTCGTCGGCATCCAGTTCGGGACGCTCCTGGGTGGGGCGGTCCTCACGGAGACCGTGTTCGGTATCGGCGGCATCGGGACGTTGATCGTCGACGCGATCGGTGCGACGGACTACCCGGTCGTCCAGGGTGCGGTCCTGACGTTCGCGCTGTTGTTCACGCTCGTGAACCTCGGCGTCGACATCACGTACAGCTACCTCGACCCCAGAATCCAGCAATAACATGAGTACGGAAACCCCCGACGCGACGACCGAACGCGAAGAACGCGGGCTCCTAGAGCGGTTACGGAGCTCGCCGTTCCTCTCGGACTTGCTCACGAATCGCCTGGCGCTCATCGGCATCGGTATCATCGTCTCGATGCTCCTGCTCGCGATCTACGCGCGAGTGTTCTACGACTTCGGTGCGCTGACGTCCTCGCAGTTGGGTGGCTCCATCCCGGACAAGGCGGCGCCGGGGTGGGCTGGCGGCCCGGCGGCGGCGAACGAGATGCTGTTCGGGACGGATCAGTCCGCCCGCGACATCTTCAAACGGACGATGTACGGCGCGTGGATCGCGATGAAGTACGGGACGATCACCGTCGGCGTGTCGACGGCGCTGGGTGTGACCCTCGGCATCATCGCGGCGTACTACGGGGACGTGACGGACAACGTCATCATGCGGACGATGGACGTCCTGCTGGCGTTCCCCTCTCTCCTGCTCGCGCTCGCGCTCGTCGCCATCTTCGGTGCAGGGTTGTGGAAGGTGACGATCGCGTTGACGCTCGTGTACACGCCGCGGTTCGCGCGCGTCGTCCGCGGCGCGGCGCTGAAGGTATTGGAGGACGAGTACATCGACGCGACGGAGGCGTTGGGTGCGAAGGATCCACGCATCCTGTTCCGGCACATCATGCCGAACACGCTCGCGCCGATCACGGTGCAGTCGACGCTGAACTTCGGACTCGCGATCATCGACATCGCCGCGCTCTCCTTCCTCGGGTTCGGCGCGCAAGCGGGGTCGCCGTCGTGGGGACTGATGTTGTCCAACGGCGTCGACTTCGGCTTGCAGTCCGGGAAGTGGTGGATGTCGTTCTTCCCCGGACTGTTCCTCGCGTTGACCGTGCTCGGGTTCAACCTCCTGGGTGACGGGATGCGGGACGCACTGGACCCGCGGATGCAGGACGCGGTCGACTGACTGGGATGGACACGGAGGCGTCGGTCCCGTCGCTCGTCAGGGCGTACGTCCTGCCGCGGGTCGTGCTCGTCGGTGGGGCGGCACTCGTCGGCGTCGGCGGCGGTGTCGTGTTGCTCGTCGCGCTCTCGCTGGTCGGGTTCTCGCCGGTCGGCGGTGCGCGGACGGCGTTCGCGTTGTCCTCGCTGACGTTCGGCGTCGGGTTGCTCGGCTGGTCCGGGTCGGCGATGGCGGGTCGCGGGTTCGAGGCGATGCAGGAGCATCTCGATACGAACACGAACTGGACGGAGGACGATTCGCGGCGGGCGATGGCGCGCATCGGTGGGTTCGGTGCGGGCGCGATGACGACGACCGGTGTCGCGGAGGCGGTGGCGCTCGCCGGGTGAGTTCGCGTCGGTCGCGTCAGGTCTGGCGGACGTTCTCGCCGATGGCGCCGGCGGGGAAGGCGTCGTCGTGGGCGTCGTACGCGAGGTCGCCCCGGAGGTAGACGCGTTCGGGGAAGACGCCCGGCCAGTTCTCGAACGGCGTCCATCCGCACTTGGAGTGGAGTGCGTCGCCGGTGATGGGTTCGCTGGCGTCGAGGTCGACGAGGACGAGGTCGGCGTCCATGCCTTCCGCGACGCGGCCCTTGTCGGGGCAGTCGAAGACGCGGGCGGGGTTGGTGGCGACGAGGTCGCGGACGCGTTCGAGCGCGAGGCGGCCGTCGGCGGCTTCCTGCAGGAGGAGTGGGAGCATGGTTTCGACGCCGGGAACGCCGCTCGGAGCGTCCCGAACCGAGGCTTCCTTCTCCGCGACGGTGTGGGGCGCGTGGTCGGTCGCGACGACGTCGACGGTCCCGTCGGCGACGCGCTCGTAGACGGCTTCTCGACGCGGTTCGTCCCGGAGTGGCGGGTTCATGCGGCCGTACGTCCCGAGTCCGTCGCCCGGGTGGTGTTCCGGTGGTCGCTCGGGGGTCTCCGCGGGGTCGTCGCCGCGGAGGTCGGCCCGGGAGAGCAGGAGGTGATGCGGGCTCACTTCGCACGTCGCGCCGGCGTCGCTGGCGGCGTCGATGCCCTCGGGCGTGGACGTGTGCGCGATGTGGACGGCGGCGTCGGCGTCGGTGGCGACGTCGCACGCGCGCTCGACGGCGTCGGCTTCGGCCTCGGGGGTCCGGTACGCGCTCCAGGCGTCGCCGTCGGCGTTCCGGCCGACGCCATCGCCGGCGTTCTCGATGGCGGATCCGTCGAAGAGCGTGGCGTTCTCGGCGTGCACGGTGACGGTGACGTCCGCATCGCGGGCCTTCACGACGGCGTCGGCGAACAGGGCCGCGTCGATACCCATATTGCCCGTGGAGTCGGCGAGGAACACCTCGCCGAGCGCGAACAGGTCCCGTTCGAGGAGCGACTCGGGGTCCCAGTCGTCGGTGACGCCGCCGTTGATCCCCCAGTCGACGTGCGAGTCCTCAGCGAACGTCGCCTTGTCGTCGAACGCGGTCCCGGAGACCGTCGGTGGGCTGGTGTTGGGCTGGTCGACGACGGTGGTGACGCCGCCGGCGAGCGCGGACTTCGAACCGGTCGCCCACGTCTCCTTGTGGCCGTAGCCGGGCTGGCGGAAGTGCACGTGCGCGTCGATGGCGCCGGGGAGGAGGTGTTTGCCGGTGGCGTCCACGTCGGCGTCACCGCCGAGGTCGCCGACGGCCGCGATCGAGCCGTCCTCGACGCGGACGTCCACGACCGAGCCGTCTGCGAGCGTCGCGTTCCGGATGAGCATACGGGAGGCGTCACCGGCGAACGCCCTGAACCCTCCGGTTGGTGGTCGATCAGAGCGAGTCGACCGGGACGACCTCGCGCTCGCGGTCGCCGACGAGCACGGCTTCGAGTGCGTCGCGGACGACGTCCGGGTCGTCGGGGCCACCCGCGTGCGCGACGCTCCCGACCGACTCCGGGTCGAAGGGGACGTCGAGTGCGTCGTACACGGCGTCGAGGACGGCCGCGAGCGCGTCGTGGTTCGCGACGGTGAGGACGCCGCTGGTGATGGCGGCACCCTGCGTGACTCGCTGGGCGAGACCGGCGAGTTTCCCACCGGACTGAAGGGAGTGCTGGCCGGGACAGAACGACTCCGCGGGTTCGCCGCGTTCGGCGTCGACACCGAGGTCGGCGAGCGCACGGGTCACGTCGGTGATGAGCGCGTCGTATCTCGCGTCGAGACCCTCGCGGACGTCGTCGACCGGCGTGATGCGGGCGAACGCGAGCGTCGTCTCGCCGTCGTACGCGACCGCGCGACCGCCGACCGAGCGCTCGACGGGGTCGAACCCGCGGTCGCGAGCGGCGGACGCGGCCGCGTCGTAGCCGTCGCTCCGGACGTCGCGACGACCGAACGCGACGATGCGACCGGGTGCCCAGACGCGCACGGCCGGGCGCTCGGTCGCGGCGACGCGCGCCCGGAGCGTCGCCGTTGCGTCGCCGTCCGCGACCGCATCGGGGAGCCGGTCGCGGACGACGAGCGTCGACTCCTCGGTCATACCAGAGCCCTCGGACCGCGGCGGTTTAGGCGCGTCGACCCCAAATCGCAACCGAATGGACCACCAGGGAGCCCGGACCGGCGTTACCGTCGCGGACGGCGTGGTGACCCTGCCGGCGAGCGTCCTGGAGCGCTACCGGCGCTACACCGCGTACAACTCGCCGTACGCCGCGCACGACCGCGGGTGCGCGGTCGACCTCTATCCGATGGACGGCCGTGCGCCGAGCCCGGTCGCGGGCGAGGTTATCGCGACCGAGACGGTGCGTGCACCCCCGAAGCCGTACGCGCCCGAGCAGGACCACCTCATCGTCGTCGACTGCGGGCCCGTCGTCGCGCGAATCATGCACGTCGACCCGAGCGTCGAAGTCGGCGACCGCATCCAGCGAGGCCAAGACCTCGGCGACCTCGTCCGCGCCGGGTTCTTCGCGCGCTGGGTGCCCAACCACCTCCACGTCGGGTTCCGCCGGCACGACCAGAACCACCTGCGTGCGGGCGGGTCCCTCCCGCTCGACCTCGGCGTCGACCCGACGCCGATAGCGTGGGACGGCACCGGGACCGTCGTCGACGCCGGCGAGACGTACGCCGTCCTCGACGCACCCCGAGTTCCGAACGACGGCTTCTGCGGACTCGCCGCCAGCGTCGACGACGAAACGGTCGTCCTCGACGGCGGGTTCCAGCACTACGACGACGGTGGCGTCCATCCCACCAGTGACGGCTCCGCGGGCCACTCCGTCGACGCCACCGGCCCAGTCGAGTTGCTCGGCGAGACCGTCGGCGACGCGACCGACGGAGCAGGGAGCACGAACGACGTCGCGTGGCGACCCCTGACCGTGCGCGCGAACGGCGACCCGGTGCACGGTATCTCGCTTTACTGCGGCCAGCGCGGCGACTACGCAGTGAAGATCGTCGGCGAGGACCACGGCCTCGCGGAAGGCGACGCCGTCGCCGTGACGCTCGACGCGACGGGATCGCGGTGAGAAGACCGTCTACTCGACGTCAGCGGCCACCTAGTTCTCTGCGTCAGCGCCCGCGTCGCCCTCGTCGTCCGCGTCCGCTTCGTCCACGGGTTCGAGGTTGCGGAACGCGTCGAGGATGACCTGTTTCGTCGTCGCACCACGGGTCGTCCAGTGGTGCGCGTAGTCGAGCATGTCCTCGTAGATGTCCGGCTTGCACCCCGCCGCCTTCGGGTGGCCGCCGCCGTTTACTTGCCCGGCGACCTCGTGACAGCGCTCGAACTCGTCGGTGCCGCGGATGCTCGCCGACCCCGCAGGTTTCACGACGACGCTCGCGTCCGCACCCTGCTCGCGGAACGCCTCCGCGACCTCGTTCTGCGAGCACCGGCCGTACGTGACGCCGACGGTCACGCCGTCGACGTCCTTGATCTCGCCGCGGTCGACCGCCTTCTCGATGAGCGCCTCCTTCTCCACGCGACGCTCCGCGAGCAGTTCCTTGGCGTCGGCAGGCAACTCGGCGCCGTGCTCGGCGACGATCTCGATGTACTCCTCGGGGTCCAGCCAGTACGCGAGGTCCGCGAGGTCGTCGCTCCGTTCGTCCTCGCGAAGCCAGAGGTCGTGGTCGCGCGTCACCGCCGCCAGCTCCACGTACCGGTCGTCGAACGCATAGTCGAGACTGCGGACGGTGACGTCCGCCGTGCACTCCTCGTCGCTGTCGCCGACGACGAGGTCCGCGCCCGCCTCGCGCACCTTCGCCGCGACGGTCTCGTCCCACTGATGATGGTCGAACCACCGCACCGACGCCGCGGTCTCCAGCAACGCCTCGAGTTCCTCCTCGACGTACTCGTACCGGTCCGGGCACAGGTCGCAGACGAACACGTCCAGGTCGTCCTCGCCGTGCTCGGCGACCAGCTCCATCCCCTCTTCGAGGTCGTGCGGGCTCGCGGGCACCAGTCCCGCCTCGCCGTACGCCTCGCGGAGCAGGGCGACGCACGCCAGCCCGTCCGCGTCAGGGTCCGCGACGACCGCGACCGACCGACCCTCGAGCGCCTCGACGGCCTCGCGCTCGCGTCGCTCCTCGTCGACCTCGTCCGGCACGAAGAAGCCCGTCCCCGGCAGCACCGACTTCCGCGCGAGCGACATCTCCTCCTGCTCGATGAGAGACTCGTCCATACCGGTTCGAAGCCACGACGCGGCAAGTAGCCGACGGTTCGCGCGCGGACCGACGGTCGCCCCCCGGCGAACAGCGACGGCCCGCATGTACCGACGATTCCGCGTCCGTCGCGAGACGACGATTACTCCTCGCCGAGTTGCCGCACCGTCAACACGGGTTTGTCGCACGTGCGGACGACGCGTTCGGCGACGCTCCCGATGAGGAAGCGGTTCTCGCCGTGCCGGCCGCGCGTCCCCGTCGCCACCAGGTCCGCGTCCACCTCCCGCGCGTACGCCGTGATCTCGGGTGCCGGCCGCCCCTCGCGGATCGCCGTCGTCACGTCCGCGTTCGCCAGCTCCTCGACGGTCGCGAGCGCGTCCTCGCCGTCCGCTTCGAGCGCCGTCCGTAACTCGTCACGGACCGACTCCGGCGACGACTCCACCTCCGACGCGTCCACGACGTACAGCGCGTGCACGGCCGCATCGAACCGATCGGCGAGGTCGAGCGCCACGCGGATCGCTCGCTCGACGCTCTCCGAACCGTCCGTCGCCACGACGACCGAATCGAACATGTCTGCATCGACGACCGGCCGAATCGTAAAGCCACCGACTCCCCGCGGTCCCCGACCCCGACGGCGCGATCTCGAACGCACGTAGCTTTTTGGTCTCCGGTCTCGCAGTCTCGTCCATGAGTACGCCTGCGCCGGACGCGGCGCTGTCCGTCGACACCGTCCTCGTCCCCGTCGACGGGAGCGACGAGTCCATCACCGCCGTCGAGTACGCGGTCGCCGTCGCCGACGAGTACGACGCCGCCGTGTACGTCGTCTACGTCGTCGGCCAGGACGTCGTTCGCGCCGTCGAAGACGGCGCCGTCGACGCCGACGACGTCGCTGACAACAGCACGTCGTTCATCGATGACGTCGCCCCGATCGTCGAGGAACGCGACGTCCCACTCAAGCACTCGACCGCGTACGGGTTCTCGACGTCACGGAAGACCCAGCATCCCGGGAGCGTCGTCCTCGACACCGCCGAGGACGTGGACGCGGACTTCCTCGTCGTCCCGCGCGAACCGATGAGCGAAGGCGGCGAAGTCCTCGCGAAAGCCGCCGAGTACGTCCTCCTGTACGCCAGCCAGCCGCTCCTGTCAGTCTGACCGTTCCGCGAGGAACTCACTCGGTGTCGAGCGTCAAACTCATCTCCACCTCGAAGCTCTCCGTCCCGCACGTGTCGAACCCGACGTCGCGGTACAGGCCCATCGCCGCCGAGTTCCAGCGTTCGACCGTCAGCCAGACGCGTTCGACGCCCTGGGTCGCGCCGTACCCGAGCAGGGTCTCCAGGAGTTCGCGACCGATGCCCGCGCGCTGGTACGTCTGCAGGACGAAGATCGCGAGTTCGTGCGCCATCTCCCCGTCGTCCTCGGGGACGTCCGGGACGAGCGTCGCGTGGCCAGCGACGTCGTCGCCGTGGTACGCCGCGACGTTCAATCCCTCGTCGAAGATGACGTCGAGCCAGTCGTGCACGCGTTCCTCGCCCGCCGGCGGGATGCCTTGCGCGCGATCCGCGGGGTCGAACGCGACGTACATCGCCGCGATGTCCTCCAGCGCGTCCTCGTCGACCGCTTCGATGCGGATCTCGCGGTCCTCGCGGTCCGTGAACGTCCGCGGCGGCTCCGGGAACCCCGCAGTCGCCTCCTCCGGGTAGGAACGTTGCCCTGTCATCGGACGAGTCTCACTGACATGGTTGCGTTCAACAGTACGAACTCGGTCACCGGCCCGAGTCGGATCTTCCCCATCGGGCTCTCCGTCCCACCGCCGATCGCGAGTTCGTCGAACCCCTCGCGTTCCGCGACGTCGACGAGCGTCGGCCCCGGTTCGCCCTCCAGCACGCGCACCTCGGCGTCGATCCCGTACTCGTCGGTGACCTCGCGCGCCAGCTCGACGATCTCGTCGCTCGAACGCTTCATGTCCTCCTTCTGCATGACCGCTATCGTGAGGTCGTCGCCGGCGTCGACCGCACGCTCGACGGTACGTTCGAGCGCGCGCATCGACTCCTGGCTGCCGGCCAGACCCAACAGTACTCTCATACTCGCACCCATTCCGGGCCACCCCAAAGTGGTTTCCCCCGGTTCGTCGCGCTCGCACCCCCCCACCGCGCCCTCACGAGTCGTCACGCTAACACGAAACACCTCGGCCGCCAGCGAACGCACGGGTTAACGCGTTAACCAACCCGAAAGAAACCGGCAGAAATTGGCAACCACCCGAAGGCCACGCCACCAACCCACCGCACGTCCAGAAGCACCCGTATACAGCACCGAAACGCCAGTTCCTCCCCGTCTCGCGGCTTACCGCCGCTCGACCGTTGGGGGGCTACGACCTCCCCATCTCACGGCTCCGCCGTTCGACTACGTTCGAGGAAGTTCCACTTCCTCCCCATCCGCATACACAGTCGGATTCCGCAGAACGCCGTCGGAGTGGATCGGAGCGTCCGTATCCCCGCCGATACCGGCGTTGTCACCGATCGCGATGTGGACGGTGCCCGCCGCCTTCTCGTCGAGAAGTACCGAGCCGACGAGGTCCGTCACCGCGACGTTCGTCCCGATACCCAGCTCCGCGAGGTTGTACACGACGTCGCCCGCCTCCTCGGCGAGTTCCTCGAACTGCTCGCGCACGCGATCGTCCCCGATGCGCGTCACCTGGCCATCCACGACCTCGAACTCGAGCGTCTGCCCGTCCTCGAGCAACCCGTACGGCATCATCGTCCCGTCGACGACGAACGTCCCATCCGCCGTCTCCGGCGCCACGAACACCTCGCCCGCCGGGAGGTTCGAGAAGTCGCCGTCGTCGTGAACCATCCCCGTATCCTCGCGCCACTCGCGGTCGCCAGACTCGAACGTCACGTCCGTCCCACGCTCCGTCGTCACGCGAACCTCGTCGGCGTCCTCGACCTGCTCGAGCACGCTCTCGCAGTGCACCGCGATCCGTTCGTAGTCCGCGTCCAGTCCCGTCACGAACACGTCCTCAGTGATGCCGGGGAGCGTCGCACCGCGCGCGCCCGCCTCCGTCGCCGCCGAACGCGCTCGCGTATGACTCAAGCTCTTCGACGTCGGCGCCAGGAACACGTCCGCCGCCGCCATCGCCGCCGCCACCGCCGCCGGCGGCTCCTCGCCGTGACTCTCCCCCGGCGGATACTGGAGGACGGTCGCGTCGTCCGTCGCCGCCAGCGTCGCATCGTACAGCGCCTCGCCGATGGGACGCCGCTCGTCGTCCGTTACGACGACGACCGACTCATCGCTCTGGACGTTCAGACACTGCTCGATGGCCGTCCGCGCCGGCGCGTCGAGGTCACTCATATACGCGACCTGCGGCCGGCGCCGGATTAGGTCTTGCTGTCTCGACCGCGGCACTCAGACCACGGTCGCGGCGAGCATCACGAACAACCCGAACGCACCGAGGATGGCACCGTCGGTCTGGACGTACCCGAGCGCGCTATCTCGAGAGCCGACCTCGAACATGCGAGAGGGCCGTTCGCCGTACGCCTCCGGCGGTCGGATGGCGTTCACGCCACCGACGAACAGCACGAGTCCCGCGACGAACGACGCGATGGAGAGCACGATACATTCATCTACAATCGTATAGATAATAAGTTTTTAGCAGTGAAACAAACCACCGAGGCGGGAATCAGTACTCGCTCCCGAGTGAGGGTTTCGCGGCCGCACTCGGAACTATTAACGCGATGGACGGCACAGCCTCGCGCATGATACAGGTCGCGGTCAACGGCTACGGCACCATCGGCAAACGCGTCGCGGACGCCGTGCGCGCACAGCCCGACATGGAGGTCGTCGGCGTCGCGAAGACCCGCCCGAACTTCGAAGCGGAGACCGCAGTCGAGAACGGCTACCCGCTGTACGCCGCCATCGAGGACCGGATCGAGCGGTTCGACGACGCCGACATCGACCTCGCCGGCACCGTCGACGAACTCGTCGCCGACGCGGACGTCGTCGTCGACGCCTGCCCCTCCGGCATCGGCGCCGACAACGTCGCGATGTACCGCGAGCACGACACGCCCGCACTCCTCCAGGGCGGCGAGTCCGCCGACGCCGCCGACGTCAGCTTCAACGCTCGCGCGAACTACGACGACGCCCGCGGCGCCGACGTCGCCCGCGTCGTCTCCTGCAACAGCACCGGCCTCAGCCGCCTCGTCGCCCCACTCGAGGAAGCCTACGGCATCGAGAAGGTCCGTGCGACGCTCGTTCGCCGCGGCGGCGACCCCGCACAGACCGGGCGCGGCCCCATCAACGACATCGTCCCGAACCCCGTCTCGCTCCCGAGCCACCACGGCCCGGACGTCAACACCATCTTCCCCGACCTCGCCATCGACACGCTCGGCCTCAAGGTCCCCGCGACGCTCATGCACATGCACTCCATCAACGTCACGCTCAAGGACCGCCCGAGCGCCGACGCCGTCCGCGAACTCCTCGAAGACGAATCGCGGACGTTCGTCGTCCCCGAACACATGGACATCGACGGCGCCGGGAAGCTCAAGGAGTACGCGCAGGACGTCGGCCGACCACGCGCGGACATCTGGGAGAACTGTATCTGGGGCGAATCCATCACGATGGAAGGCGACGACCTCTACCTCTTCCAGGCGATCCACCAGGAGTCCGACGTCGTCCCCGAGAACGTCGACGCCGTCCGTGCCATCCTCGGCACCGACGACCAGTCGGAGAGCATCGAACGCACGAACAGAGCGATGGGCATGGGAATCTGACCGCAGCCTGGCCCCTGAACGGTCGAGGGTCGTGGTTCCTTGACGCCTGAACGGTCGAGGGTCGTGGTACCCCGACTCTCGGAAGGGTTATCCCCGGAGCGCCCTTACGTCTGTTTGTAATGGCAGAAGGTAAGGTTGATTTCTTCAACGACACAGGCGGCTACGGTTTCATTTCCACTGACAGCGACGACGTCGACGACGACGAAGACGTGTTCTTCCACATGGAGGACGTCGGTGGTCCGGACCTCGAAGAAGGGCAGGAAGTCGAGTTCGACATCGAATCGTCCCCCAAGGGACCGCGCGCGACGAACCTCGTCCGTAACTAACTAACGACGACGCGCACCCAGCGGGCGATCCGGTGGTTGCAAACTCGTTTTCACGCGTCGACGCACCGTAGCCGGTGTGTCTTCTCGCGTATTTCACAACATTCCCGACCAGCGTCGCGCGCGTCTCACCAGCGTCGCACTCGCAGCCACGACAGCGGACGGTCGGTCGACGACTAACTGCTAGTTTCTCCCCGGACAGAAGGCTAGTCTCCCCGGACAGAAGGCTAGTCTCCACGGACAGAAGGCTTTTCAGTACCCTTACGTTACTGGTAGGCATGCGGCGTGACGACAACGACGAGCCGTTCGACGACTTCTTCAAAGAGATAGAGCGGATGATGAACGAGATGATGGGGGACGGCTCGGACGTGCACTTCGACGGTGGTGACGCCGGGTTCGGCTCTGACACCCACGTCGACGTGCACGAGACCGACGACGAGATCCGCGTCGTCGGCGACCTCCCGGGCGTCGAGAAGGACGACATCAAACTGGAGTGCGACGGCGAGACGCTCACCATCAGCGCACACACCGACCACCGGCAGTACGACGAACGCGTCACGCTGCCGGCACGCGTCGACGAACACACCGCGACGGCGACGTACAACAACGGCGTCCTCGAGGTCGTGTTCGATCAGGTCGACTCGTCGGCCGGCATCGACCTCCAGTAACGACGCGATACAGTCAGGCGACTCCTCTTGCCGTTCGATTCGGTAGCGACGCGGCCGCGAGCGACGCGGCTCGCGCGGCGGTTCTCAGTTCGAGCGTGCGGTACGTTCGACGAGTGCGGTGAGTCTGTCGTAGAATCCCTCGACGTACTTCGATTGGGCGTCGACGGTCGGGCGGGCGTTCGTCTCGTTGACGACCGCGCGGTCGTCGGTGACGAGCAGGTCGACGCCGAGGAAGTCGATGCCGAGCGCGCTGGCGGCGCGTTCGGCGAGCCGCCGGAGTTCGGGGTCGAGGTCGACGCCGGTCGCGTCCGCGCCGCGGTGGACGTTGTGCTTCCACTGGCCGCGGTCGCGCGCGCCCTGCGGGAGGCGGCGTTCGACCGCGCCGACGTACTCGCCGTCGACGACCATCACGCGATAGTCGGTCGCGTCCGCGAGGTACTCCTGGACGAGGAACGACTTGTCGCCGGTCGCGCGGTAGTCGTGGACGAGGTCGAGGTAGTCGGTGACCCCGAGGAAGGAGTCCTCGTCGTCGAGTTTCGCGACGCCGACGCCGCGCGTCGTCGAGTTCGGTTTCACGACGACCGGTGGGGCGAAGCGTGCGTACGCCTCGCGGAGTGCGGTCTCGTCGACGGGATTGGACACCATCGCGGTCTCGGGCACGGGCACGCCCTCGCGGGCGAGCGTCGCGAGCACCGCCGCCTTGTTCCGCGACGTGAGGACGGCGTCGCGACCGTTCACCCACGGGACGGCGAGGAGCGCGTCGGCGACGCCGCCCTCCATCATGCGGCCGGGATAGACGAAGCCGGCGTCGAACCCGTCGATGGCGGCGTCGACGCCCGCGATGCCGCCGTCGCCGGTGAGGTCGACGGTGCGTTCGCTGACGGGGACGTGTTCGACGCGGACGCCGCGGTCCGCGAGCGGGTCGCGGATGCGGTCGAACGTCTCCGCGCGGTTCGCGACGGCCAGCCGGAGCATGGTCGACCGTTCGGGACCCCCAGTACATAAGCCCGTGGACGAACCACGGTCGCCGCCGGTCGGTTCCGTCGCGACGACCACCTCCTTTTTCAGCCATCGTCACGGACTATTCCTATGGTACCGCCCGCCACCGATCCGAACCACGAGAAGGGGCCGGACGAGGTCTTCTGCCGGGACTGCGGGCAGATCATCAGCGAACGCGCCGAGATCTGCCCGGAGTGCGGGGTACGCCAGCACGCACCACCGTCCGGTGTTCCCGACGTCCTCGCCGGTGGGAACCCGTTCCTCGCCGCCCTCCTCTCCGCGCTCCTCCCCGGACTCGGCCAGATATACAATCGCGAGCTGGAACGCGGTCTCGCCCTCGTCGTCGCGAGCATCGTCTCCGGGTTCCTCGTCCTGTTCGCCGTCGGACTCCTCCTCTACCCGATCGTCTGGGTGTTCGCCATCTACGACGCCTACACTCGCGCGGAACGCGCTCCCCGGAGCTGGGACGAGCGACCGCGTCGCGGTCCCCACCAAGAGAACGCATCCGGCCGCAGTCGGCCAGACGACGACACCGCGACCGACGAGTGGGGCTCGGGCTCGCAGTGGGACCGGGACGAATCGAAGGAGTAGCCGGGAGACCTCGAAGGATTAGCGATCAGTCGCGTCCCGACGCGTGGTCGTCGGTCGACTCGACCGGTTCGCCGACGTCGAGCGCCCCGAGGAGTCGCGGCCGGACGAGCACGTACGCGAAGAAGACGCCGACGACGTACGCGAACAGGACGTGGTCGAGCGGCGTGACGACCTGTTTGCCGAGCGTCGTTCCGGTCGCCGCAACGTCCGCCCCGAGTCGTCGGACGAGCGGGAACGCTGCGTACTGCCAGATGGCGTGGCCCACCGCGACGATAGCGACGACTTCAACGTCACGCGGGGCTGTTCGGTGTCGAGGAGAACGGGTCGAGAAGAGTAGGTGGTCGCGTGGTCCTTCAGGAGATGAGGAGTTCTTCGCCGCGTTCGACGTCGATGCGGCAGGGCGGGCTGATCTTGTTGTACGCGCGGCGGAACGCTTCCTTGCCGGCGTCGGCCTGGTCGACGTCGCAGTACAGCGTGAACAGGCGTTCGCCGTCCTCGATGCGGGCGGCGGTGCCGACGATCTTCCCGAACGCCTGGCGCATCCCGTCGGAGACGCGGTCCGCGCCCGCGCCCGTCGCCTGCTTGTTCTCTCGGATGACGTGATGGGGGAACTTCCGGAGGAGCATCTTGTAGTTGCCCTCGCCGAGTTCCTTGATCAGGTGGCGGTTCGCGCTCAGGCGCGCCGCCTCGAGACTCCCGTGACGGATCTGGAGTTCCTCGTCGACGCGCAGACTGATCTGGACGGGGTAGTCCTCGCCGTCGGCCTGTGCGTCACCCATCTGGTGCTGTGCGATCTTCGACCCAGGGATCCCCGTGATGTACTCCCGCCGCGTGTACGGCGGCTTCGAGATCTCCCGGTACATCGACGCCGGTTTGTCACTCATGGTTATTACGGGAACGTGCGCCGAGCGCGTAGTTAAGGGCTTCGAAGCGGACCGGCACGTCCGGTCGTCGCGACGGATGCGCCACGACGGATGCGCGACTCGTCGAGTGACAGGACGTGTCAGCGGAGAGAATGTGTCGCATACCTGTCGCTGGATGTGGATGGGAGAACGGAAGAAGATGAGCACGTCGCGACCGCCGTGTTCGTCGTCAGCCAACGGGGAGCGAAGGTCGGTCCCGTCTCAGGCGGAGACCGTGTACGTCCCGTCTTCGAGTTCGACGTGATCGTTGCTCGTAAGGCTGTTGAGGACGCTGAGCAGGTCGATCTTCCGCATGTCCAGGGACGCCTGGAGGTCGTCGATCGTCGCGGTTCCGGCGACGTCGAGGTACATGTAGACGAGCTTCGAGCGGGGCGATGCGAGGTCTTCGGGGAGGATTTCGGGCTTCGCGACTTGGGCTGACTGTTGGATGCTCATGTCAACTGTAGAGACGGGAGAATACAATATAAGTCTATGCGTAAGGCGATTGGGACACCTAGTATGGCATTATATGTATAGGCAGACGATCGCATCCGTGGTGGAGCGTCGTGACTGTGGGTCGACGAGTCTGCGAAGAAGACGTGGACGGCGACCGTGCAGCCACTCACGGCCGCCAGGCATGAGTTCGCGTGCTCACAGAGACGGCGCGATAACGCCATCCTGACGATACCGACGCGGCGGGTTGCCGCACTCAGTGCTTGTGGACATAAGTTCATAAATATACCGATTAGGACAACATCTAGAAGGAGATACTCCCTAAATCCGCTATTAAAGAATTTTTGAGCAGTATTTTAACGGGTTACGTCGTTTTTTGGCCCGTGTCGCGTGGAGAGGCGACCATACGTCGATTCGACGACCGAGGCGTTCTCGGGGACGGAGGGCGTGCGTGGTGGCATGGACGACGACGAAAGCGAGTTCGACGTCGCACGGGCGGAGCGCGAGGAGTTGTATCCGATGACGGGGTACGCGCTCGTTCGGGTGGAGTACCAGAAGCCACCGGGAGAGGCGTTGACCAAGATCGCGCACTACGGACGGCTCTCGAGCGTCGAGATGCCAGAGGACGGTCCGATGACGACGTACGTTGTGTACGACGCGGAGGGGAACGCGTACGATCGGGACGACGTCGATGAATAGTCAGGTTCCGTATAGTATACCCCTTCGTTTCGACTAGAAATCGAGCGACCAGACGGAGATTGCTCCAGAATTACTCGTATACGCTTTCAGATACTTCTGGGTGCAGCACCGACTGCGCACCCACAGCAACGGCCCGAAACTGAGTCCGTCCCCCACTTGAAGGCGTCGCTCCACCGCGAGCGCGGGCGGACCCGAATCCAGACCAACACCGACCCGGACGCAAACCCCGATACCACGGCACGTGGGTCCACACCACACTGTTGGTCGCCCCGGCGTCTGCCTGCGATTAAACGAGTTGAACGCGTTCGAACGACCGCGAACTCGAGCCAACGGCGTCGGTCGTTCAAGACCCCATAGGCCCGTGGGTCGACCACGATGAAGATAGAACGCGCCGCCCTCGCCGTCGTGACCGCCGTCCTCTTGCTCGGGGGCGGTGCCACGCTCGGCGTCACGCCACTCGGACCGGGCACAGCCCAGTCGCTCCTCGAAGCCACGCTGTGGACCACCGCCGCACTGTTCGCCGGCACCGCACTCGTCTGGTTCGCACTCGCGTACGTCGTCGGCGCCGGCTACGAATCCCCACCGGCGACGCACGACGGGAGCGACGTCCAGGTGCGCATCCTCACCATCGACGCCGAAGCCGTCGTCCAGGCGACCGTCGACTCCCTCCCCGACGACCTCGACGACGTCCACGTCATCGCCGAGGACGCGATCGACGTCGCCGGCGCGCACGTCCACGTCGTCCCGGAGAGCTTCGAGTGCGACGCCGTCCGGAAGGGTCGCGCGATCGAGTGGGCGCGTCGCGAGTTCGACACCGACCGCGAGTACGCCCTCTACCTCGACGAGGACAGCCTCCTCACGAAGTGGGAGGGCCTGCCGGACGCGGACGTCGTCCAGCTCCGCGAACGCCCGCGTCACACCGGCTCCGTGCTCTCCTACCTCGCGGACGTCTACCGGATGGGCGTCCAGATCGAGCAACGTGCGTTCGCGCGGCTCTCCATCCCGCTGTTCGCGTGGGGTGGCGGCATCGCCGTCCGCACCGACCTCGAGGACGCCGTCACGTGGAACCGCGAGACACTCGTCGAGGACACCGCGTTCGTGTGGGCCGCCGCACGCGAGTTCGACGTCGACTTCGAGCTCGCAGAGTCGGTCTGCCGGAACGAGGCACCGCCGAACCTCACCGAGATCCTCCAGCAACGTCGTCGCTGGGCGGCCGGGAACCTGGACGCGACGAGTCTCCTCCCGGTCCGCTACCGCGTGCTGACGCGCCTCAGGAACTACGCGTGGGCGCTCTCGCCGGTGGTGACGCTCGTCGTCGTCCCGCTGTCGCTGCTCGGTGCGACCGTCGTGTACGCGACGCTGTTCCTCGCCGTCTCGGTCGCCCTCGCGGCGTTCACCGGGTTCTGGTACCTCCGTGGCGTGTACGACTACGACGGCGACGACCAGCTCCCGCTCGTACTCGCACTCCCGCTCGCGCCGCTCGTGACGGTAGTGCACTCGATGGGGACCGTCGCCGGCATCCTCGCCCCGCCCGCGGACTTCCGCGTCACCGAGAAGGCCGGACCGGACGACTGACCGCGCGCGAGAACCACCCCACCAGAACGCCTTTCGGGGAGCCGAGAGCACTGGCACGTATGTCCGAAGCGATTCTGCAGGAGTCCCTCTCGAATCGCGTCGTCTGCCTCGGTCTCGCCGAACTCGAGCTGGGGGGCGAGACGCCAGCGCACGCGCCCGCTGTCCGGCGAGCGTGCCACGACCGCTCGGCGGTGCTCGCGGACGCCGTCGTCGGGAAGCTCGACGAGGCAACCGTCGCCCGGTCGCTGAACGAACTGGAAGCCAGTGGCCTCGCCGACAGCGTCCAGTCGGAGTCGACCGCCGTCGGCAAGGGCCGTCCCGCGTTCGAACTCGTCGACGACCCCGAACGCACGCTCGACGTGCTCGCCGACGACGACGCCGTCGCACCCGCCGTCGACGCCATTCGAACCGACCGCTGACTGGAGGGCTCCGTCGACCCCGAGCGTTTTGTCACGTGGTTGCGAAGTCGTCGGTATGCTCCGTGGAGTTCGGGAGACGGCGCCGGTCGTGCTCGTGCCGCTCGCGTGGACGTTCGCCGCCGTCGCACACCTCGAGTTCGTGACGACGGATACGGCACTGGTGGCGCACGTCGTGATGGACGTCCTCCTCGTCGCGTTCGCCGCCCTCTCCTGGCAGGACATGCAGGCCCATCCGGTGTTGCGGGCGTGGCTCGCCGTCATCGTCGTCGGCGCGGGCGTCACGTTCGTCGGGACGTACGCGCTCGCGACCGACGCCGGGGAGACGCTCCTCCGCGGGACCGTGTTCGGGTGGTTGCTCGTGCCAGCGGTGGCACTCGTATACACCGGCAGTATGCTCCCTCGCGAGGAGCGCGCTCGCGTCTACACCGCCGGTGGCGTCGTCTCCGCAGTGGGCGCCGTCGCATTCCTCTACGGCTCGCTCGCGGGGTACGCGCTCACGCTCCCCGGCATCGCGCTCGGCGGCGTCGGGCAGACTGCGGGCATCGTCGCGGCCGTCCTCGAGTACTGACCGTGAGCCCAACGGGCGATAGCTGGCGCTCGAACGGCACGGACTCGCGGAAGAAGAGGGATGCGTCGACGTTACAGATCGATGGAGACGCGCAGTTCCGTGTCCGTCACCGTCGCGACGCTCTCGGCGGGCACTTCGATGTCGTCCTCGTCGGCGTCGCCGTAGCCCAGGCCCTGGATGACCGCTTCGGCCACGCTCGCGTCCGGTTCCACGTACGCGACCTGTGCTTCCGCGTCGACCTCGGTCACGATACCGATCTGTTCGCCTTCCGCATCCATCAGGAACTTGCCTTCGTCTTGCGGGGAGAGTACCGTCATCGTCCTACCGTGACAGGTCCGTCGTTAAGAATCAATCGGTGGCTTCGGCGAGGTCGGCCGAGTCACGATCGTACGTCGACCACGTCCGCGAGGTCGGGGTGGGTGGTGTCGACGCCGTCGGGGAGTTCGGTCGCCTGGATGCCGTCGCGAGCGACGGCGTCGCGGACGCGTTGCCATCGTTCGTGCCGGCAGAGCACCTGCACTGGGATGGCGTCGAGGTCGAGGACGTCCGCGATGGTGAAGCGATGGTACCCCTCGGTCCAGACGACCTCGCCGTCGCGTGCGACGACGACGAGCGGTTCCAGTTTGCTCGCGTACGCCGTCTCGAATCGATTGTCGGCGTCGGCGGGCTCGTGGCCGTCTTTTGAATCCCCGTCGCCGCCCGCGGCGCGAGCGTTCGCGCGGTAGCCGTCGGTCGCGATGGACGCGTGGAGGTCGTCGAGGTACGCGAGGCGCGTCTCGCGGAACGCGTCGAGGCTCTCGTAGCCACGGACCTGTTCGCGGTCCTCGAACCGGTCGACGATCTGCTCGTAGAGCGCGGTGTCCTCCCACGCGAGGCCGTCCTCGAACCGCTGACGGAGCCCGCGGTAGGTGTCGGTGTCGCGGATGGACGTACGGTGCTGGTCGACGTCCCAGTCGCCGCCGCGGACGCGACCGAGCCCGTAGTTCAACGGGAGGGCGTTCGTGTTCCACTCGACGGCCGCGGGCGTGACGTCGACGAGGCGGCGCGGGTCGGCTGGCGTGCGGTATCGGCGGTGGTTGGCGGCGTCGTGCCAGCGCGTGTAGTACCAGAACGTGTCGAGGTCCATGACGGGACCGCGAACGGACGCGGCGCGCCGTCAAAAGTGCCGGGGTCGGCGACGAAGCGACGTTCGCGGCGGTCGTCGCAGTCAGTCGTCGGCGTAGAGGTGGGCTTCGAGGAGGTGGTCGAGTTCGGCGCGGACGGCGTCGACGTCGGCGCGGTCGCTGGTGGCGCGACGGAAGAGGCCGCCGAGCATGATGGTGGTGAGGAGTTCGGCGGTGGCGTGGACGTCGACGTCGCGGAAGATACCGGCGTCGATGCCGGCCTGGATGGTATCGGCGAGGCGGTCGTGGACGGTGCCGTCGATGGCGGTGAACCGTTCCCGGTAGTCGTCGTCGTGGGCGGCCTGGGCGCGGAGTTCGACGTAGGGGCGGCCGGACCCGGGGTCGAATCCGTCGAGGGGGAACTCGAGGTCACCGGTGACGCCGTGGAGCGCGAAGTCGAGGTACTGGTCGAGGGCGTCGGCGGGGCCGTCGGCGTCGGCTTCGTCGAACGGGAGCCCGTACTGGCCGAGCATGAAGTCGAGGAAGGAGAGGAGGAGGTCGTCCTTGTCGTCGAAGAAGTGGTAGAACGACGACTTGCTGAGGCCCGCTTCGTCGGCGATGCGCTTGATGGAGAGGCCGCCGTAGCCGTGCTCCTGGAGGACGGTGAGCGTGGCGAACATCATGCGTTCGCGGGTGTCGAGGTCCTCGCCGGTCGAATCGCTCATACCTGGCGGGTAGTCGACCGCGAGTGATACCTATTGCGACACCGAAAGACCTATAGCTTACCGAACGTTCGTTCAGTGCATGGTTACCGAACGTTCGTTAAGCATCTTGTGGACCACGCTCGGGTGGTGGTCCCCGTGACCCGGTCGCTCGCCGCCGCCGTCACCGACAACAGCCGGGTCGTCGTCGCCGTCATGCTCGTGCTCACCGTCGTCGTCGGCGCGGGGGTGCCGCTCGTCGAGCAGTCGACGTCCCTCGACCAGTTCCAGAGCGAGACCGACGAGTCCGAGGCGCTCGACTACGCCGACGCCAACTTCCGGAGTGCCGACGGCGGCGGCACCGTCACCCAGGTCGTCGTCCAGGGCGAGAACGTCCTCTCGCGGGACGCGCTGCTCGCCACGCTCGACTACCAGCGAGCGATCCGCGAGAACGCGACGGCCAACGAGAGCCTCGCATCGACGGACCCGACGCGGAGCGTCGCCACCACCGTCGGCACGCGCGCGTACGCAGACGCCCGCCTCGACGACCTCGACGACCGCGAGACCGAACTGAACGAGACCAGCGACGCGCTCCGCGGCGCCCTCGCCACCCTCGAAGCCGACCCGAACGCGAGCGTCCACGCCGAATTCGACGCGGTCGACTCGAACCACCCGGTCGACCTCGACGACCGGGACTACGAGACGTTCGCCGACGCCGCCGCGACGCTCCGGACCGACTCCGCGAACGCGAGCGCCCGCGAGACCGCCTACCGCCAGGGTACCCGAGGCGTCCTCGCCGACGAGTACGACGCGCTCCGCGCGGACTACGCCGCGATCCGGGACGGCGTCGACCCGTCGCTCGCCGCGCAGCGCGACGCCGTCGCCGCGCTGAACGAGAGCGAACTCGACGCCACCCTCGAAGCCGTCCTCGACGCCGACGACGGAGCCAGCGGCGTCCGCTCGCTCCTGCCGACCGACCACGAGCCCGGTACGACCGAGGCGAACGCGACCCTCGTCGTCGCCGTCCACGATACGAACGAGTCGTCGTTCGCCGCCGGGAACGCTCCCGAGTCGCTCGTCGACGCCGAACTCGCCATGCAGACCATCGCCGACGACGAACTCGCCGGCCGCGGGAACGACGCCACCGGCGGGGACGACCCCGCTGTCCGGTCGGCGCTCGTGTTCGGGAGCGGCGTCGTCGCCCACGAGACTCAGGCGTCCATGACCGACAGCCTCCTCCTCGTCGGCCCGCTCGCGCTCCTGTTCGTCGTCGTCGTCCTCGTGCTCGCGTACCGCGACCTGCTGGACGTCGCGCTCGGCATCGTCGGCGTCGCGCTCGTGCTCGCGTGGACGTTCGGCGTCATGGGCTGGGCGGGCATCGCGTTCAACCAGCCGTTCATCATCGTCGTCGTCCTCCTCATCGGTCTCAGCATCGACTACGCCATCCACGTCGTCATGCGCTACCGCGAAGAACGGAACGCCGGCGACGACGCACGTGGGGACGACCACGATCGACGTGGCGCGCCAGACGCCGGCGGGACGGCCGACGACCACGATCGACGTGGCGCGCCAGACGCCGGCGCGCCACGCCACGCCATGCGGACGGCGCTCGGGAGCGTCGGCGTCGCGCTCGTGCTCGTCACCGCGACGACCGTCATCGGGTTCCTCTCGAACCTCGCCAGCCCCCTCGACATCTTCCGGCAGATCGGCGTCGTGAGCGCCATCGGCATCGTCGCCGCACTCCTCGTGTTCGGCGTCCTCCTGCCCGCGCTCAAGGTCGAACTCGAAGCCGCGCTCGAATCCCGGGGCGTCGACCGCGACGCGACCGCCATCGGCGTCGACGGCGGTCGCGTCGAGGCCGCGCTCGCGGGTGTGGCGTCGCTCTCCCGGCGCGCCCCCGTCGCCGTCCTCGTCGTCGCGCTCCTCGTCACCGCCGGCGGCGCGTACGGCGCCACCCAGGTCGACACCAGCTTCAGCGAGTCCGACTTCATCGCGGAGGACCCCGCGGACTGGCTGTCCGAGCTCCCCGAGCCGTTCGCGCCCGGCGAGTACCGCGCCCAGCGAGCGATGGACGTCCTCGACGACCGGTTCGTCCGTCAGGACGCCGAAGCGACCGTACTCGTCGAGGGCGACGTCGCCGACCCCGGGACGCTCGACCGGCTGGACGCCGCGACCGCGAACGCGTCCACGATGACCGTCGTCGAGTCGTACCCGAACGGCGACCCCGCCGTCCGCAGTCCGCTCACCGTCATGGACTCGGTTGCGGCGTCGAACGAGTCGTTCGCCGAGACGCTCGCCGCCGCGGACGTCGACGACGACGGCGACCCCGACCGGAACGTCTCCGCGGTGTACGACGAACTGTACCGGGTCGCGCCCGACGACGCCGCGACCGTCCTCCACCGGAGCGACGACGGCGAGTACGTCGCACTGAAGGCGACCGTCTCCGTCGCCGGTGACGCCGACGGCTCGACGGTCACCGACCGGATGCGGTGGATCGCCGACGACGTCGCGGGGGACGCGGGCGACGTGTCGGCGACGGCGACCGGCCAGGTCGTCATCAACGCCATCACCGCCGACCAGCTACTGGAGACGGTCGTCCAGGGTCTCGTCGTCGCGCTCCTCGCCGCGCTCGCGTTCGTCGCGGCCGCGTACCGCGTCACCCACGGGAGCGCGACGCTCGGCGTCGTCGTCCTCCTCCCCGTCGCGGCCACCGTCGCGTGGGTGCTCGGGTCGATGGCCGTCCTCGACGTCCCGTTCAACATCGTCACCGGCCTCATCACGAGCCTCACCGTCGGCCTCGGCATCGACTACAGCATCCACGTCGGCGAGCGCTTCTCGCAGGCGCTCTCCGCGACCGGCGACCTCGACGCCGCCCTCGAGGAGAGCGTCACCGGCACCGGCGGCGCCCTCCTCTCGTCGGCCGCCACGACCGCGAGCGGGTTCGGCGTCCTCACCGTCGCCCTGCTGCCGTTCCTCCAGGCGTTCGGCGTCATCACCGCGCTCACCATCGCGTTCGCGTTCGTCGCGAGCGTGTTCGTCCTCCCGAGCCTCCTCGCGCTCTGGGCGCGCTGGACCGGACGTGCGGACGCGCCAGACGGTGCGACGCAGGGGACCGCGGCGAGCGTGCCGACGGTCGACGGGGAGCGCACCGTCTCCAGCGCCGCGCCCGGCACCGGCGACGCGACCCCGGACGCGTCGGTCGCGTCGCGGACCGTCTCGGACGCCGTCGTCGCACCCGGCCGGTCGCTCGACGTCACCGTCACCGTCCACGCGACCGGCGAGCGTGCACTCCTCCAGGAGCACGCGCCCGGAACGGTCGCGCTCCAGTCCGCGGCCCCCTCCCCGGTCCGCGTCGTCGACGCCGACGACGGGTTCTACGTCCTCTGGGACGACGCCAACGGCGACGACGACCACCGGGCGTGGACGCTCTCGTACACCGTCACCGTCCCCGACGGCGTCGACGACGGCGACGGCCTCGCGTTCGACGGCACCGTCGCCACGTCGACGCACGAGACCGCCGTCGGCGGCGACGTCGACGTCCAGGTCCTCGCGGACGTCTTCCAGCGCGTCCTCGAACGCGGCACCGCCACCACCGACGACGTCCACCACGCCGCCGACCAGTTCGAGTCCGACGCGCTCACCGACGCCGAGTTCCAGCGGCTCTGCCGACACTGGCTCGACCGCGACGACGACCACGGCCGTGCACTCGCGGGTGGCGACGACTGACCGCGAGAGCGCGTCGACGAACGAGGACGACCGACCGCCGCGAGAGCGCCCGCGGCCGGCGACCGGCGACCGGCGAACGCAGCGGTACCTCCGCGCGCGTCTCGGACGCCGCCGGGGCAACGCATACTGCGACGACGACCGTAGCGTGTGGTATGCCGACGATCCACTTTCGCGGTCGAGAGATCGAGTGCGAGGACGGCGCCGTCATCCGCGACGCCCTCGAGGACGCCGGCGAGACGCCGCACAACGGGCTCGCGGACAGACTGAACTGTCACGGGATGGCGACGTGCGGGACGTGTGCCGTCGAGGTCGACGGGGACGTCAGCGAACGGAACGCGGCGGAGGCCCGCCGGCTGTCGTTCCCGCCGCACGACGCCGACAGCGGGCTCCGACTGGCCTGCCAGACGCGCGTCCACGGCGACGTCACCGTCACGAAGCACGGCGGGTTCTGGGGGCAGCACGTCGACGAAGACGACTGAGCGTCGCCGGCTAGTCGCCGCTCGCCGACGTCGGCAGGGGCATCGACGGCCGCGGTCGCCACTCGTGCCCGACGTCGCGCATCAGGAGCGCGTTGTCGAACGTCACGGCGTCCGGCGGGAGTTCGTCCTCGAAGAAGCTCGCGTGGACGGATTCGACGTCGAGTGGCGTGACGCGCCACTCGTCGGTCGCCAGTTCGACGCCCTCGAGGCGGTCCCCCTCCGGCGACGGACAGTACCCGACGCTCCCGCACTCGTGGTACGCCGACGCGGCCGCGAGCGACTCGAACCCGCTGTCCGCCGGCAGGTCGTCTGCGACAGCCCCACGGACGTGCATGCTGACGTCGTGCGCGTCGTTCCGCATCGCGACGTCGTAGCGGCCGTCGCCCTCATCGACGTCGAACGTCGCGCGATAGTGACGCCCGAACGTCCGGGAGCCGACGACGCTGTTCAGTCGCGACGACGTGTCGCGCCGCGGGACGTACACGCCCGTCGTCCAGTCGCCGTCGTCCTCGAACTCGACGCCGATGCGGTGCGCGGCGTTCTCGGAGGTCACACCGAGGACCGCCGGCAGTCCACGCGGCCGCATCTCGCGCAACCGGATGCAACAGATGCCACCGACCGCGAACGACCCCTCGTCGCCGTCCACGGTCCGCGGGCGGAACCCCGCCGGCAGGACGGCCTCGAGCGCGTCCGGGTCGAGCCGGAAGTTCACGAGGATGCGACGGTCGATCACGCCCCGGAGCGCCGGCAGGAATTTCACGATCGACAGTACGGAGAAGGCACTGAAGAATCGTTCGCCCGAACGACCTCAGACGTCGAGTTCGACGCCGTCGCGTTCGGCGACGCCAGCGAGCACGTACTCCGCGCTCGTCCGCGTCGTCGCCAGCGGCACGTCGTGCACGTCGCAGATGCGGAGGAGCGCCGAGATGTCCGGCTCGTGCGGCTGGGAAGTCAACGGATCGCGGAGGAAGACGATAGCGTCGATGCGGTCCTCGGCCACCTCGCCGCCGATCTGGAGGTCGCCACCCATCGGCCCCGACTCCTTCCGTTCGACGTCCAGGCCGACCTCCTCTTGGATGCGTTCCCCGGTCGTCCCCGTCGTCACCAACTCGATGCCCTCGAGGTAGGACTCGTACGTCGCCGCGAAGTCGATCATCTCCGGCTTCTCGTCGTCGTGCGCGATGAGCGCGATGCGGGTCATGCAGGGAGCATACGTCGCGACGGGCAAAGAGGTTCGCCGCTCCTCGAGATCCGCCGCGCAACGCCATCGCGCCGCTGGCGGTCCATCGACGCGACGCTGCCTCGTTACTCGAGTGATTCGGGCTACGCTCGCATCGACGCCAGCCCGTACCGCAACCGATTGAGTTTGTCACCGCCCGGACTCAGATCCCACCGGAACCGGCGGAGCGGGACGTGCGCTCCGATCCGCGGTAGCACGTGCGTGCCGCCCCGGTCTACGAGGAACGGCGTCGTCGTCACGGAGACGTCGTGGGTCGCCTCGACGAGCGCCCGGGACTCCTCGTCGAAGTCCCCGTGCGGGTAACTGAACAGGTCGGTGTCGATACCGTACCGGTCCGCGAGCAGTCGCTTGGACTCGACGACCTCGTCGTGCAGTTGTGCCTCGTCGTCGATCGTCGACAGGTCGCGGTGCGTCAGCGTGTGGTTCCCGACGGAAACCAGCGGGTGGTCCGCGAGCGCCAGGAGTTCCTCGTCGGTGAGCATGACCCTGCCCGTAGGGTCGATACCGTGCCGCGAGAGCGCGAGTTCACGGTTCCGGTCGTCGACGAACGCGGGATTCACGAACACCGTCGCCGGGATGTCGTGCGCTTCGAGTATCGGCAACGCCTGCGTGTAGAACGACCGCAGGCCGTCGTCGAACGTGATGGCGACCTGCCGCTGCCGCCGACCACCTGGGTCGAACGCCGAGAGCGGGACGACGTCCGCGTACTCGCTCACGTACGCGAGCGACTCGTCGAGTTGCTCCGGCGAGACGTTCCCGTAGTACCCGACGTCGGGGTCCTCGCCGACGGCGTGATACATGAGTATCGCGTCCTTCGAGTTGCCGGCGAGATGCCCGATGCCCGTTCGCGCGTGAAGCCACTCGAGGCTACTCGAGACGGCGTCGAACGCGCCACGGACGACTTCGACCGGGAGGGAACTCATCGTGCACACCAGCTCGAATACACCTGACCCACAACGGCCCCTTTAGTAATTGGGTCGTAGCGCCGGTAACGGCTTCGTACCGAGATGGCCGTGGCGAACACGCTCGTCGCGGAGGCGGCGTTCAGCTCCGATGCGGCCAGTTGCGTGACTGAACAGCTAGCTGGCGAGGACGACCGAGAGGGCCAGAGAGAGTGCGCGGCTGTGGTTCTCGAACGACCGTCGTCCTGCGGCGCAGACCTCGCGGGCGGCGGCGGCAGACACCGCCGTCTCGTCGGCCCGCTCCCCGTCTCGGCCGCGATCACGGCCACCGTTGCCGAACCGCTCTGGCTCCGCACCCGCAGTGCGCCCCGTCGACGTCGTCGAGCGAACGAACGACCGAACGGCCACCGGCCGCGCACCCACGACGCCACGCCCTACTCGCTCGACTCCGGCATCGGGCGCGTGTACCACCACGCCCACAACATGAGCACCGCCTGGAACGGCAACCGCAACCATCCACCGGCGCGCGCGACGTCCTCCAGCGCCTCCGGCGCGAGCTCCGCCGGCATGTCCTCGCGCGCCATGTACACGTTCGCCGGGAACACCGCCACCAGCAGCGCCACCAGTCCCCACGCCGACTCCTCGCGCGTCTCCGGATGCAACACGCCCGCACCGAGGACGATCTCGGCGACCCCCGACAGATAGACGAGTTCGCGCGGCCGCGGGAACGACGGCGGTACCACGCGCTCGTACGCATCCGGCGCCACGAAATGCATCACCCCCGCCAGCACGTACATCGGCCCCATCACGAACAACAACGGCCGCTTCAACCCCGTGAGCGCTCCATCAGACTCGTCGGTCATGATATCACGAAAAGCAACCCACGACGGCAAGAGCGTTCCCTTCCACGAACGCACGCGAAAATCGTTCCGACGTCCCCGAAGGCGGCCACTTGTGACGTACGAGAAGGCCGATGAGGACGGAATCGTGCCGAAGTGACGGCCTGCCTTCGGTTCTATCGTAGGTCCGGTTCGGTCGGTTCGTACACCTGAGTCCATCCGTCGCTCCGGACTTTGACGAGGTAGTCGGTATACCGGAACTCGACGGTGCCGACTCCCTGCCGCGACCCTCCGGACGCGCCCGGCCCGAAGAACGCCTCTTCTATCGCCGGAACGTCCACAGAGTCGTACAACGGCGGCGATTTCACCTCGCTCGGAGAGACGCCTTCGGCTTCTGCGATCGCGGACACGATCGTGGTCGTGAGTCCCCCCTGTTCGTCCGGTTCGTAGTGGCGCTGTGCAACCTGCGGCCAGTGCGTATCGGCTCCGCTGGCTTGGTCGTCTGCATCCACGATTCCATCGTCGGTCCGCTTACTCATCCATCTCACCCCGAGCGTGCGTTTCCTGATTCGAGTCGGGACTGGCACCCATCCCTTCGAGCGCGATCAGGACCTGTTCGGCGTGTTCGCCGGCCGTAATCGTCTCGGTCGCCTCGTCGAACGTGATCACGCCTTCGTCGACCAACTTCGGAACGTGAGCGTGGTACAGCGAAACGTACACGTCCTCGTGCTGGTCTTCCGAAACGGCGTGTTCGGGGACGTCGTTCTCCCACGCCGCGACCTTCGTCGCCAAGTCGCTCAGCGACCATTCGGCCCCCTCGAAGAGCGTATAACAGAGATAGCGCCGTCGAGGGTGCCCCAACGCCTCGTACACCGGTTCGATCTCCAAGATATCGGATGGCGGCAGTTGCGTCTCGAACGACTCGGACACGTCAGATGTTACTTCCTCACTCGAATCGGGTTCGCCATCCATACCCATACGAAGAGCGAGAGGATATTAACAGTTCCCCGAACCAGACGGAGACCAGAGGCTCCTTGCCGAATACGGAGATTTCACAGCCAGATACCCCTCATATACGAATCTAGTAAACTACCCCACCCTACTCCCTCGGCGCTACGCGCCTCGGTCCTTGAGGGTTCCGTCAGACTGCGTCTGACGACGTGCAGCGTTCACGTTGTCGGCCGCAGAAGTATGCCGCCTCCCCGATTTGAACCACGGTCGCTCCCGTTCGCGCCTGCGGCGCTCACCTCCCGCTCCCTGATTCGAATCGGGTCGGTGGAGTGATTTCCCGCTCACGGACGACTCGCTACGCTCGTCGTCTTGTTCGCGGGAAGAATCATGCCGCCTCCCCGATTTGAACGGGGGACAGCTCGATCTTCAGTCGAGTGCTCTCCCAGTCTGAGCTAAGGCGGCTTGCACGCTTACGTCGGCGGGTTTGTTTGAAAAGGATTTCGAATCGGGTTAGAGGTCGCCGGCGTGCGTCGCTTCGTCGTGGGTTTCCCCGCCGAACTCGGCGGTGTCGGTATATGCGGTGGGGTAGCCGTGGTCGGTGTAGAACTGGCGGGCGCGGTCGTTGGCCGCGAGCACGGGGATCTCGAGGCGTTCGAACCCGCGGTCGCGGAGGCGGTCCTCGATCTCGGTGAGGAGCTGGTGGCCGACGCGTTCGCCCCAGTGGTCGGGGTGGACGTAGCACGTGTACAGCGTCGCCCGCGTCGGCGGCGGGTCGTCGGCGTCCGCGTCCTTGCTCTTGGGCGTCGGGCCGCCCGAGGCGTACCCGACGACGCCGTCGGTGTCGTGGTCGGCGACGAGGAGCGTGGAGGCGTCCCGGAGGACGCGGTTCTCGACGCTATCGGTGCTGTACCACTCGTCGAGCTGGGCGTCGAGCGCGTCCGCGTCGAGGAAGTCGGTGTAGGCGGCGTGGTAGGCGGCGCGAGCGACGCGCTGGATGGCCTCGACGTCGCTGAACTCGGCGTGACGGATCGTCACCGCCGGATGCATGCGTGGGACGTCGAGTTGAGACGTCAAAAGGTATTCCCAAACGCTCGCACTGGACGGCCGACAGTCGCGCCGCGGTCGTGGAGCAGTTGCACAGCGAGCGCGGGAGCAGGGGTCGCAGAGGCAGCGGCGCGGAGGCAGCGGGTGGTCGACCTGCGGTGTCCCTCGGTTCGTCTGACCACCCCGAAGACCAGTATCGATTTATTTGGGGGCTGGTATTGCAAAATCGGATGGACGAATCAGTCCGGCGACGGCGCGTGCTGGGAATGGTCGCGAGTGCAGCGGTCGGTGGGACGGTTCCGGGACGAGTCGGCGCGAGGGGTTCCAAGAGCGAGCGATCCTCGACCGTCGCGGAACGCCGGCGTGTCGGCCGACAGCAGCGTCGCGGCTCCTGGCCGACGTTCGGGTTCGATGCAGCGAACACGGGCTACGACCCAGGGGGGATCGGACCGGTCGCGAACCCCGAGCGCGCGTTCGCGTTCGAGACCAATGGCTGGACCGGGCCGCCGTCGGTCTCGGACAGGACGCTGTTCGTCGGCAGTCGCGAGGACGGCGTGTACGCGGTGGCCGCGACCGACGGCACCGAACGCTGGCGGTTCGACGGCGCGGACGGCGTCTACTCGGCGCCTGCGGTCGTGGACGACGTGGTGTACGTGACGAGTTACGACGGGCACGTGTACGCGCTCGATGCGGACTCGGGGAGCGAACGCTGGCGGCACGACGTGGGTTCGATGATCGAGTCGTCGCCGGTGGTCGTCGACGGTGTCGTGTACGTCAGTGCGGGCGACGTGTTCGCGCTGGATGGGGATAGCGGCGACGTCCGCTGGCGGTTCGTTCCAGCCGGTGACGTCACCGCGACGGTGGCGGTGGCGGACGGGTCCGTGTTCGCTGGAACGACGACGCCGACGGGCGAGCAAGATTACGTGCACGCCATCGGTGCAGATGGTGGCGAAGAGCGCTGGCGCGCCCCGATGGACGACTACGTATACTCCGCGCCGGCGGTCGCGGACGGTCGAGTGTTCGTTGGGAGCAACGACCAGCAACTGCACGCGTTCGACGCGACGTCCGGCGACGTCCTGTGGCGGTATGAGACGAACGACTGGGTGCAGTCGTCGCCAGCGGTCGTCGGCAACACCGTGTTCGTGGCGGGGAACGACGGGAACGTGCACGCGCTCTTCGCGGCGACGGGGGCGGAGCGCTGGTCGTTCGAGACTGACGACACGCTGTCGGCGTCGCCGGCGGTCGCCGGTGATACGCTCTACGTCGGGAGCTGGGGCGGTTCCCTGCACGCTCTCGCCGTCGACGACGGGTCGAAACGCTGGACGTACGACGTCGGCTCGCAGGTGCGGTCGTCACCCGCGGTCGTGGACGGAACCGTCTACGTCGGCGGAACGTTCGGTGCGGTTCGTGCGGTGACCGGCGACCTGCAGGCGGGCACGTCGGTCCAGCCCGAGACGACCCGGGCCGTCGACCGGTCGACGACCACGACGCCGGATTCCGAGACTGGCGACGACGCCACCGACGCTGGCGACACCGAGGTCACCGACGCAGATGGTGATGGGGGTGACGGAACGCTGGCTTCGTTCGTCGCGGGTGCTGGGGTTGCGGGCGCCAGCGGTGCAGTCGGCTGGTGGCTGCGCGGCACCGTCGAAGAGGAGTGAGCCGGCGACGTCTCGGGCGACTGGTAGCGGAATCACGACTGACGGCAAGTGGGAGAGAAGTGGGCACGGACGGAGTCGAACCGTCGGCCTCTTCCTTGTAAGGGAAGCGTCATGACCAACTAGACCACGTGCCCGCAGTTCGAGTGGAGCGGACCCGTGGCCCTAATCCTTTCGCTCTGTTCCCAAGCGATTTCCCCGTCGAGTGCGTCGATTCGTGCGTGCAACTCGACCGGAGGCGTGCGTGGCAGGTTGCGATCGCTGGCGTGCTCGCGGTGCTCGTCGTCGGCGTGTTCTACCAGGCGGGCGCGTTCGCGTTGCCGTGGGCGAGCGATCACGACCAGGGCGTGGTGGCGGTGACGGACGCGGCGTCCGGGGAGCGAACGTGCGTGGTGGTCGAGGTCGCCGATACGCAACCGGAGCGCTACACTGGCTTGAGCGAGCACGAGTCGCTCGCGAACGAGAGCGGGATGTGGTTCGTGCACGGCGACGAATCGGCGCGGACGTACGTGATGCGGGACATGGACTTCGCGATCGACGTGGTGTTCGTCGGCGCGGACGGTCGCGTGAATTCGGTGTCGAGCATGCGTGCACCCGAGGCTGGAGAGGACGGTGAGAGCATCCGGGCGTCCGGTCGCGCGAAGTGGATACTGGAGGTGCCACGCGGGTACGCGGCGGCGAACGGCATCGACGCGGGCGACCGCGTCGACGTCGCCTACGGGACGAACGACCGAGACGACTGTCCGACGTGAACCGACTGTCCGGCGTGAACCGACTGTCCGGCGTGAACCAACTGTCCGGCGTGAACCGACTGTCCGACGTGAACCGACTGTCCGGCGTGAAGCGATTATCCGACGTGAACCGAGTGAGCGCTCACGCGAGCACCGGCAACCGTCGTGGCCGGTCGGTGCGTTAACGAACCTCAAGACCGCTTTTTGTACCATGGTTCGGAAATCGATGCATGGCCGCCCCACTGGATGTAGCGACCCCTCCCCGACACCGCGTGTTGTTTCGGAACGTAACAAGTCATAAGCGTCCGTAACCCAGAGGTACGAATCAATGGAACTCGACGACGCCGACGACGACCCGTTCGAGGAACAACGGGAGCAGGCCGAGAACCCGATGAAGCGGCTGTTCATGGAGTACGGCGCCGAGAACAAGCTCGCGTTCGTGGTCGGTCTCCTCTCCAGTGTCGTTGCCCGACTCCTCGACCTCGTCCCGCCAGTCATCCTCGTGATGACGCTCGACACCACGTTCAATCCGGACGGCGAACAGGAGTTCTCGCTCTGGCTCGTCCCCAACGCGTGGCTCCCGGCCGAGCCCGCCGGCCAACTCGTGCTCTCCGCGACGTTGATCGCCGTCGGGTTCTTCGGCGGTGCGGCGTTCCACTGGACCCGTAACTGGGGGTGGAACTCGTTCGCACAGGACATCCAGCACGAGGTCCGAACCGACACGTACGACAAGATGCAACGGCTGAACATGGACTTCTTCTCGGACAAACAGACCGGGGAGATGATGTCCATCCTCAGCAACGACGTGAATCGCCTGGAGCGGTTCCTGAACGACGGCATGAACTCGGCGTTCCGCCTGAGCGTGATGGTGCTCGGCATCTCGGGCATCCTGTTCTACTACAACTGGCAGCTCGCGTTCGTGACGCTCGTCGTCGTCCCCCTCATCGGGTACACGACGTACCGGTTCGTGAACGCCATCCAGCCGAAGTACGCCGACGTCCGGTCGTCGGTCGGGCAACTGAACTCGCGCCTGGAGAACAACCTCGGTGGCGTCCAGGTCATCAAGACGTACAATACGGAAGACTTCGAGTCCGACCGCGTCGAGGACGTCTCGCACGATTACTTCGACGCGAACTGGGACGCCATCAACACGCGCATCAAGTTCTTCCCCGCGCTCCGCGTGCTCGCGGGCGTCGGGTTCGTCGTCACGTTCTTCCTCGGCGGCGTCTGGGTGTTCGCGACGCTGAACGGGAATCCCGGTCCGTGGTTCTTCACGGGCACGCTCTCCCCCGGCGAGTTCGTCGGGTTCATCCTCCTCAGTCAGCGGTTCATCTGGCCGATGGCGCAGTTCGGCCAGATCATCAACATGTACCAGCGCGCTCGGGCGTCGAGCGAACGCATCTTCGGGTTGATGGACGAACCGTCGCGGATTGCGGAGGACCCGGATGCGGACCCGATCGAGGTAGGGGACGGCGACGTCGTGTACGACGACGTCACGTTCGGGTACGACGAAGAGACGATCATCGAGGACATCAGCTTCGACGTCGACGGCGGGGAGACGCTCGCGCTCGTCGGTCCGACGGGTGCGGGGAAGTCGACGGTCCTGAAGCTCCTGTTGCGGATGTACGACGTCGACGAGGGCGCGATCGAGATCGACGGCCAGGACCTCCGGGACGTCACGATCCCGAGTCTCCGCCAGCACATCGGGTACGTCTCCCAGGATACGTTCCTGTTCTACGGCACCGTCGAGGAGAACATCACGTACGGGACCTTCGACGCGGACCGCGAGGACGTCGTCGAGGCGGCGAAGATGGCGGAAGCGCACGAGTTCATCCAGAACCTTCCCGAGGGCTACGACACCGAGGTCGGGGAGCGCGGCGTGAAGCTCTCCGGCGGGCAACGCCAGCGCATCTCGATCGCGCGCGCGATCCTGAAGGACCCCGCCATCCTCGTGCTGGACGAGGCGACGTCCGACGTGGACACGGAGACGGAGATGCTCATCCAGCGCTCCATCGACGAACTCGCCGCGGACCGGACGACGTTCGCGATCGCGCACCGACTGTCGACGATCAAGGACGCCGAGCAGATCGTCGTCCTGGAGGACGGCCGCATCGTCGAACGCGGCACGCACGACGAACTCATCGCGAACGACGGCCTGTACGCGCACCTCTGGGGCGTCCAGGCCGGCGAGATCGACGAGCTACCCGAGGAGTTCGTCGAACGCGCGAAGAACCGCGAGAACCGGATCGAAGTCGACCAGGACGACGACTGAACCTCACCGGTTCCTCGCCGGTTTCTCCGTCGCGACCCGTGACGATCCGCCCGCAGATTAATACAGCTTCCATCCCAATCGTCGACCAAGAACGGTCCAGAGGCTCGATACGTTGCCCTACGATTTCACGCCACTCGCCGTTCCCTACGTCGTTTCGCTCGTAGTGACAACGCTCCTCTTGGGGGTGTTGTGGCAGCATCGCGACCGGCGAGCGGCGAAAGGGTTCCTGCTGGACGTCGCTGGGACGATCTTGCTGTCGGCGGTGATGGTGCTGAAGCTCTCGGCGACGGACCTGACGACGAAGGTGTTCTGGTGGAACTGGCGGTTCCTCGCGGTGTCGTGCATGTCGATCGGGTACATGCTGATGGCGGTCGAGTACACCGATAACGACTCGCTCCTCGACCGGCGTGTCGGGATCGGCCTGGGTACGGCCGTGGTGTTGACGCAGGTCGCGGTGGTGACGAACGGTCGGGACGGACTCCTGTACACGACGACGGCCAGCGACCTCCAGAACGGGTTGCTCGTCCCGTCGTTCGGACCGCTGTACTGGGTGTACGCAACGATAATGGTGGGCTGTATCGCTGTCGCGGTGACGCTACTGTTGACGCTGTTCCGGTCGCGGCCGGGGTTCCGGACGCAGGCGACGGTGCTCGTCGCCACGATCACGCTCGTCATGAGCGGGGTCGTCCTGTGGTGGGCGCGCGTGCTGCCGGTCGACGTCCTCGCGTTGACGAGCGCGGTGAAGGTGATCGGGTTCTACGTCGCGGTCGAGCGCCTGCAGTTACTCGAGACGCTCCCGGTGGCGCGTGCGACCGTCTTCCGGAACATGGAGGATGCCGTGTTCGTGTTGAACGAACGCGGGCAGGTGGTGGACGTGAATCCGACGGCGAAGTCCCTCGTCGGCGAACGGGGCGTCACCGGCGAGTCGATCGACGACGTCGTCGACGTCGACGTCGCCGCCGACGTCCGCGCGGCGAGCGCGGCGTCGGGGGACGCGGCGGACCTGGAGAACCGCGAGGTGACGCTCTCCCGCGGCGGCGAGACGCGGTACTACGACCTCGAGCTGTCGCGGTTCCCGGACGGCACCGGTGCGGTCGCGGTGTTCCGAGACATCACCGAACGCCGGAACCGCGAGCAGGAGATCAAGATCCTGAACCGTATCGTCCGGCACGACATCCGGAACGAGATGAACGTCCTCAGTGGTCGTGCACAGCTCCTGGAACCGCATCTTGACGCGGCGGCCGCGGACGACTACCAGCTCGTCCTGGAGAGTGCACAGCACGTCACCGAGATCACGGAGACCGTCCGGGAGTTGATGGAGACCATCACGCGCGGCGGGTCGATCGACGGACGACCGTTGTCGTTGTCGTCGGTGCTCGCGGCGGTGACGACGAAAGCTCGCACGAACTTCCCGCAGGCGTCGATACGGTACGAGTCGCCGGGGACGGACGTGTACGTCGCGGGGAACGAGATGCTATCGTCGGTGTTCACGAACCTCTTGAACAACGCCGTCGTCCACAACGACGGCGAGAATCCGAACGTGTGGGTCGACGTCACCGTCGACGGGGACGTGGTTCGGGTCACCGTCGCGGACGACGGGCCGGGTGTGCCGTCGGACCAGCGCGACGAGATATTCGGTCGCGGCGAGAAGGGATTGGCGAGCGAGGGAACCGGCGTCGGCCTCTACCTCGTGGAGACGCTCACGACCGAGTTCGGGGGGTCGGTGTGGGTCGAGGATGCCCCGCAGGGCGGGGCCGCGTTCGTCGTCGAGTTCCCCATCGTGGACTCGGACGATGGGGACCGGGTAGCGGTTGAGGACGCCGGTTCCGGAGCGACTGGTCGGGCTGGAACCCCTGCGTCGGACGGCGGCGATGACGCTGAGCCTTCCGAGGGGGCACGGACGGACGGGTAGGTTAGCGCCAGTCGTCGCGGTCGTAGACGGCGGCTTCGTCGACGGTGAGCCACGTCGTGACGAGGTCGGCGGCGCTGGCGTTCGCCGGACAGATGGTGTATTCGCGGCCGTCCGTGGTTTCGTCGACGAGTGCGACGAGTTCGCACTCGGGTGTGTCGGGGTCGGCGTCGTCGCCTCCGTCGAGGTGGTCGGCGGTGTCGTGGCTTGCTTCGGAGACGTCGTCGGCGGCGGGTGTGGGTTCCGGCATCGGTGTTCGCCTCTGTCGACCCTTCGCCGCGTGATCAAGTATAAAGAACTGGTCGTTACAGCGCCGTGGGAACGCGTGGTGGGGTGGCGGCGGGAGCGTCCGGCGTTAGGGCGTGTATCAGTGTCGGCGGGAGCGTCCGGCGTTAGGGCGTGTATCAGTGTCGGCGGGAGCGTCCGGCGTTAGGGCGTGTATCGGTGGCGGCGGCGGCGGCGGCGTCCGGCGTTAGGGCGTGTATCAGTGTCGGCGGCGGCGTCCGGCGTTAGGGCGTGTATCAGTGTCGGCGGCGGCGTCCGCCGTTAGGGCGTGCATCGGTGGCGGCGTCCGGCGCTGGGACCTTCGTCGATCGAGGCGTGCGTTTCTTGCGGTGGGCGGTCGAGACGTGTGGTATGGACCTCGATGCGGCGACGTGGACGGACGTGCGGGATGCGGACCCGTCGGTCGGCGTGGTGCCGGTCGGGAGCACCGAGCAACACGGGCCGCACGCGCCGCTGGGGACGGATTCGACGGCGGCGCGTGCGGTCGCGGAGGCGGGCGTGGAGGCGTACGAGACCGAGTACGGTGCGGTGGTGGCGGTCGCGCCGACGATCCCGGTAGGTGTCGCCGAGGAGCATCGGTCGTTCGCGGGGACGCTGTGGGTGTCGCCGGATACGTTCCGGGCGTACGTCCGCGAGACGGTGGCGAGTCTGGCGAGTCACAGCGTCGACGCGGTCGTGGTCGTGAACGGCCACGGCGGGAACGTCGACGCGCTCCGGGAGGTGTGCGCGCGGCTCTCGCGCGACGACGTCGTGGACGCGGCGGCGTTCACGTGGTTCGACGTGGTGAACGCTGACGTCCCGATGGGGCACGGCGGCGGACGGGAGACGGCGTTGCTCCGGCACGTCGCACCGCACCTGGTGCGCGAAGACCGCGTCCAGGCGGCGGCCGAGGGCGCGAGCACGCGCTGGGGCGAGTGGGTGGGGGGCGTGAACGTCGCGCACGACACCGACGCGTTCAGCGAGAACGGCGTCGTCGGCGACCCCCGCGACGGCGACGCCGACACCGGCGCGAAGATGCTCCAGGAGGCCGCAAGCTCGCTCGCGGACGTCCTGAACGCGCTCGCCGACCGGGACTGACTGGTCCCGTCGGGCGCTCACGCGGACGCCGGGTCAGCGTCGTCAGCATGCGAGAGCGCGGCGACGCCGCGACCGACGAGGACGGTGGCGACGAGGAGGCCGCCGAGGCCGGCGACCGCCGCCAGCGGTCCGAGTGCGTCCGCGACGACGCCACCGAGGGGTTTGAGGACGAACCGGACGGTACCGTAGCACATCGCGGCCGCGGAGAGCACGGTCGCGCGCCCGAGCGAGTCGACGTGGTCGTTCAGGTACCCGCTCGCGACCGGCGCGACGACCTCGCGCCCGGCTTTCATCACGACGAACGCGGGCATCGCGACGACCGGCACGAGCAAGGCGGGGGCGACGAGGACGACGCCGACGACGAGCGGGACGAGCGCGAGCGCCGTCGTTCGGCCGAGCACACCCTCGATGCGGTCCGCGTTGTAGCTCGCGACCGCGGCGACGAGCGAGAACCCCGTGTAGAACGGCCCGAGAGCGGTCTCGGAGAGGCCGACGCCGTTGACCGCGATGGGCTGGACGTAGGTGTCGGCGGCGCCGACGACCCCGAAGAACAGCGCGACGCCGACGACGACCGACCGAACGGGTGGCGTCAGGAGCTGTTCGCGGACGACCCCGGCGGCTTCGCGGACGCCGAGGCGGTCGTCGCCGGTGCTGTTGTCGCCGCCCGTCGAATCGTCCCCACTGCTCGCGCCGCGTTCGACGCGGGGCATCGAGAGAAGCACCGGGATGCCGGCGGCGTTGACGGTGCCGCCGACCCAGAACGGGAGCGTCGGGTCGACGGCGTAGAGGGCGCCAGCGCCGAGCATCGTGACGGCACTCACGGTCATGTTGACGGCGCCGCCGCGACCGCGCACGCGCGTGTACCTGCTCTCGTCGAGTCGTTGCGCGAGGACGTCGTAGAGCCAGGCGTCGCCGGCACCGGACGTGAACGCGCCGCCGACGGCCCACACCGCGTAGACGGCGACGAACCCGGGAAACGAGTGGACGACCGCGAGGCCGTAGACCGAGGCGGCGCGCGCAACGGCGCCCAGGAGGAGGCTGTTCCGGCGGCCGACGCGATCCCCGACGTACCCGGTTGGGAGCTCGCCGAGGACGCCGACGCCCGCAGAGAGCGACCCCAGGAGCGCGATCTGCGTGTAGTTGAGGTCTCGCGACAGCAGGAAGACGGTGAAGATCGGCCAGAAGAACCCGAAGGTCGCCGTCGCCCGGTACGCGTAGTACTTCGCGACGAGCGGCCCGGGGAGTCGCGCAGCGAGCGAGCCAGCGGGGGACGGTGGCCGACGCATCGAGAGGATGGACGACGGCGAGCCCGTTAACCGTAATCTACCACGCGTTTTAGTAGATTCGTTGATGGGAACGGGTTTGGCGCTGGCGCGACCAGACGCGGTATGGTCGACGACGCCGAACCGGACTCCCGGCACGAGTCGGACGCGGAAGCGAGAGCGAGCCCGAACGCTCGGGCAGGCACGGGCGCGGACGCGTTCGCGCTCGTCGGCAACGAGCACCGCGCCGCCATCCTCCACGCACTCCTTGACTCTCACGCCGACCCCGACACGCCCTATCCGACGCCGTTCGCCGTGCTCCGCGAGGAGGCCGGCGTCGACGTCTCCTCGCAGTTCGCGTACCACCTCGACGAACTCGTCGGCGCGTTCGTCGCGAAGACCGCCGACGGCTACCGGCTCCGGTACGCCGGCTGGAAGGCCGCCGCCGCACTCGCCGCCGGCACGTACGCCAGCCAGCCCGCGTTCGGTCCCACCAGCGTCGACGGTGCGTGCCCGCACTGCGACGCCACGGCGCTCCACGCCAGCTACGGCGACGCCTGGCTCACCGTCGCGTGCCACGACTGCGAGCGCGTCCTCGCACGCTACCCGTTCCCGCCAGGGCCCGCCGCCGACAGGCTCGAATCCGAGGGCGTTCGGGGGCTGCTTTCCGCGTTCGACCGGCGCGTCCGCTCGCACTTCTCGCTCGCCGCCGACGGCGTCTGCCCCGAGTGCGCCGGGCGAACCACGACGACCCTCGAACCCGTCCCAGACCCAGACCGGACCGAACCGACCACCACCCGCGGCGACGGCCACACCGTCGAAGCCGTCGCCGACTGCGAGCGCTGCGGGAACCACCTCACGTTCCCCGTCGGTCTCCTCGCGCTCGACCACCCCGCCGTCGACGCATGGGCGAGAACGCACGACCTCACCGACGACGCCACCGATGACGCCACCGGCGACGCCACCGACGACGCCACCGGCGACGCAACGCCGTTCTGGACGCTCCCCGTCCTCGACGACGACGCCGTCGACCGCACCGCGACCGACCCGCTCGAAGCCACCATCACCCTCGCCGGAACCGACCACGAAGACACCCACGCCGGAACCGACCACGAAGACACCCTCGCCGGAACCGACCACGAAGACACCCTCGCCGTCACCGTCACCGACGACCTCGACGTCCAGCTGCGGCACTGACCGCCACTCACGCGCGATGTCGACGGAACCGCCAGCTTCTCACCGTCTTCATTCGAACGCTCGAACATGGACGCAGCGCCGACCGTCGTCCTCACGAACGACGACGGCATCGACGCCCCCGGCATCGCCGCACTCCACGACGCACTCCGCGACGTCGCCGACGTCACCGTCGTCGCACCCGCCGAGGACCAGAGTGGCGTCGGGCGCGCCGCCAGCCGCGAGTTCGACGTCACCGAACGCGACCGCGGGTACGCCGTCACCGGCACGCCCGCGGACTGCGTCGCGTTCGGCCTGCACGTCGTCGACGACCCGGACTTCGTCGTCGCCGGCGCGAACGACGGCCCGAACGTCGGCGCGGACAACGTCGGCCGGTCGGGCACCGTCGGCGCCGCCGCCGAAGCCGCGTTCCTCGGGTACGCCGGCATCGCCGTCTCCGCGTACGACCCAATCGAGGGCGGCCTCGTCGACCTCGACCGGAGCGACTTCGCGAACGCCCAGGCCGCCACCACGACCCTCATCGACGCACTCGACCCGAGCACGCTCACCGGCCAGGACGCCTACCTCAGCGTGAACGCCCCCACCGAATCCGACCACCCGCGTCGACTCCGCCTCACCGAACCCGTCCACGACTACTCGCTCCGCGTCGCCGAAACCGAGACCGGGTACGCCGTCACCAGCGAATTCTACGACCCGCTCCGCACGGACAGAGACGAACCCGTCACCGACCCGATCGGGACCGACCGTCGCGCACTCCACGACCACGAGACCAGCGTCGCACCGCTCTCAGTCGCCGCCAGTACCGTCGACCACGACCGATTCGGCGCACTCGACACCACGTACTGACCCGGTGCCGTCGTCCACTCGCAACCGACCAGTTACTCGTCGTCGTCGCCGTCGTCACCGTCGCCGTCAGCGGCTTCGTGGGCGTCCTCGAGCGTACTCCGGAGCTCCGGCACCGTCGACGCCAGGTCACCGACCTGGTCGTGCGCCTCCTCGATGCTCGCAACGAGCTCCTCGACCGTCTCGATCTGCTCCTCGAGCTCCTCGGCGTCCTCGAACGCGTCCGCGCGCTCCCCCATCACGAACGCCTTCTTCGCGTCCCGCAGATGATCCTCCGCGTCGCCGACGTCCAGCGCCGACCGCAGGCCGTTCAGCACGCCAAGGACGTTGTCCGCATCCGTCTCCCACACCGCATCCGCCTCCGGGAGCGAATCCCGCGCCGCCCCGAGTGCCTCCTCAACGTCGCCACGCATCTCCGACGCCATCTCGCCGAACAGTTCGTCGTCGTCGAGACTGGTCTGACTCATACGTATCAGGTCGACCGGGACGGGGTTAAGTACCCGCCTGAAAGTGAAAGTGAAATCCCCCACGAGAACCCCGATGTCGCCAGTTGAACGCACCCCGACCGATAGAGATCACCCCGTCACTCGGAGTTGGACGATCTCGTAGCCAGTCATAGTGATTATTGCGGTGATTTTCGGCAGAGACATCCAAAAACAGACTGCTTCAGCCCTAACGGACGAATTCTCTCGTTACTCAGCGGTAAAGACTCGCAATAATCACTATCAGTCCTCGCCAGCGCACTCGATCGAATCCACCTGCATCAACGGATACCCGTCCTCCATCGCCATGCTCGTGTACGCCGTCACACCCTCGTACTCGATGCGCATCGACACGTCCACGAACCGCCCCGTCAACTCCGTGTACTCCGCCCCACCCTCCTCGATAGCGTCTGCGAGCGCCTCCTCCCGGATCGCCACCTGCACGGCCTCGCAATGGGGCTGATTCTCGATCGACTCCTCCATCGCCCGCGCCAAACTCCCCGCACTCGACGGCGACACCGGCGTCCCCGCGAACTGATGATAGAGCGACCCGAACTTGATCCCCGCCTCGAACGCCGCCCGCTCGCCAGTCGTCGGCTCGTCGTCCATACGTCGTTCCTCGGCCGGCACCGCAAAGTCGGTTCGGGTCCACGACACCCACATCCAGCGATAGCGACCACCCCCACTCCGCCGCGAACCGTACGCTTCTTGTCGTCGGTACCCCTTCGACCACACGAATGGACGATCCGGTTCTCCTCACCGGCGCTCGCGGGCACGTCGGCACCGCACTCCTTGATTACGCGGGCGAGGAGTATGACTGGCGGTTGCTCGACCGTGATCCGCCCGCGGACGAATCCGCGTACCCCGGCGAGTTCTTCGTCGCGGACATCACCGACGAGGACGCCGTTCGCGACGCGATGGCTGGCTGTGGCGCGGTCGTCCACCTCGCGGGCGACCCACGGAAGACGGCGCCGTGGTCGAGCGTGCTCTCGAACAACATCGACGGGACGCACACCGTCCTCCAGGCCGCCGTCGACGAAGGCGTGGAGAAGTTCGCGTTCGCGTCCTCGAACCATGCCGTGAAGCACTTCGAGACCGACCGTAGACCCGACCTGTACCGCGAACACGACGACTTCCTCCTGGACGGCGACGAACTCCCTCGCCCCGGGAACCTCTACGGCGTCTCGAAGGCGACCGGCGAAACCCTCGGCCGGTTCTACCACGACGAACACGACCTCTCCTTCGTCGCCGTCCGCATCGGGAACCTCACCGAGGAACACCCGCCGAAGGACTACGAGCGCGGCCAGGCGATGTGGCTCTCCTACCGCGACTGTGGCCACCTCTTCGCCCGCACCATCGAAGCCGACTACGACTACGAGATCGTGTACGGCATCAGCGACAACGACCGCAAGTACTACTCCCTCGAGAAAGCGAAACGCGTGCTCGGCTACGAGCCGAAGGACAACTCAGCGGAGTACGACGGCGAGTAGCGGCGCTAAGAAGCGTTCTTAGGCCCTCACGGGAAAACCGATTTTCCCGATTTTCTCCCGCCCCGTTTTCGTAGTCATACAGGGCGTGTTGGTGGGTCGTCGCCATCTGTCGGTTCACTCGTAGTAGACTCTGGAGGGTGCTAGTTCTTTCGGTGAGAAAGGCCGTGTTTAGACGCTAGTCAGAGGGGCTAGGATGGTTGATTTGTAGATAACAACTTGTGCTGAGCTGTGAGTATCGATGTGATCGTGACCGAACCCACCCGATTTGTTCCGACTAATCGCATCAGCCGACGCTATGGGACGGGCGAAGGAGTTGAAGGGCGATGGAACGGCAGCCCCGGAAACTTCCCACTCACAGTAGACCCTCTAAAAGGCCTGAATTCCGGCGTCTAAACAAGGCCGTGAGAAATGATATAGACACGGGCCACAAGTCACCCAAGGAATCTGATTTAGGCTGGTTTCCCGGGATTCAGTCGTCGCTATCTGTTTCTGCCGCTTCCGAATACCCTGTGAGAGTCCGTTGACCTTCTTGTGCTTCTTCCTGAGCAAGGAATTCTCGAACTCTGAATTCTTCCAGCTGGTCTCCGACAGACATGATATTCGCCATGTTTGATTTCCTAAACACATATTCCTCGGAGATTTTGACACAGGCGTCCATCTGACGGAGGAATGCCATAGCGTCGTTCAGCTTTGACCTGGAGATTTTTCTGTGCCGGAATCTCTCGACAATTTCGTCGGGGTGGATAGCGAGTTCATCGTCCTTCCCAATACTGTTCAGAACAGCATCGTGAACGATAGCATAGGCCAGAATTTCCCGGTTTACATTTTCCGTTAAATAAACCATCTTATCGACTAACTTCGGGACAGATATGCCATCTAAAAGGAGGTCTCGGAGTTCCGAATCATCTATATTCTCTTCTTCTGCGCGTAAATCTCCTCCCTTCTTTTGCGACAACACAGTGCAGTGCTCAGAAACCTCCTCAAGAGCTTCTGAGCAGTTCGATAAATCCCGACACTCCTCGATGAAGTCCCGGTAATACACGATTGCTGATTCGATATTAGTCAGACCGTTCGGGTCATAGCCTGCGGCTTCAGGTTCGGCATCACGTAGCCACTCTATTGCGGCTTCAATAGACAATTCTTCCGCCGCTTCCATTTGCCGAATATCCCGCTGATTGATATTCGTGCCTGACTTGATTTCTGCGAGAAGCAGAGTAGACCCGTTGAATAACGCGAAATCCGGCTCTACATCAACATCATTTCGAGGGTCGGGGATCTCGACAAACATCCCGGCTAGGCGGTAGTCGTAGTTGTAGAGAGAGTCTCCTTCTGTTCTTCCTTTGAATGCACTGAAGAAGACATTATACGAATCGACCTCTCGCTGTTGCTTCTCCCACTGTTCTGTCATGCTTTGAGCTTGCGCGAGGTCTTTTCAAGCGAATACGTCGAATCAAACTCTTCAAAGATTAGCGAACAAAAATCACGCAGGGAGGAGGACGTTGTAGACTCTTTTGCGTGTATCAGCAGGTCAGCTCCCTCCACGGTGATTTCAAACTGCTCACCGTGGTCCTTGTCGAAAACCATGTAATTGCCACGCTCCCATTCGGAGAATTCGTACTGTTGCTTCCCGTCGAGAATATCTGCCTCTAAGCGGTTGGCTGTCTCGTACGTAAGGTCATCACCATCTTCGTCGATTAATCGGATTGTAGTGAATCCCTCTATCTTTGTCCCGCCTTCGAAGAACTGGCGGACAGGCCTCTGCTCAACATCATAATTCCGCTTGTCGTGCTCTTCGAATGCGTCCGACAGTTCGTTTAATGTTTGAGCACCCCTGTCTTTGGAATCTGGCCGTACACTGGAAAATGTGTAATGACCCTCCTGAGCCACCGAACTATGAACCGCGTTAGCGGGGCTATTCCGCTGTCCAAACTCCAACCGCGTCGGTTTCGCTTGGAAGACACGCTCAACATCTTCCAAGTCCTCACGAGTCCCGCCATGGAATCTGATGCTGGCTCGCTTATCTGTTTTGTAGGAGTGGTACTTCGCAGTGAAACCTGTTACTGATGTTCCGTAGAGGTCCTCAACGATTTCCTCCAAATCTCCGGGCGTCAAGAAAATACGCTCAAGCGAGGGCAGATATTTGATTAATTTCTCCGCTGTCTTTTTCGTCCACTTACGGCGTTCTGCAGTGATAATCCGAAGGTAGTCGTCATCGTCAAAGAAAACGAACTGGTCTGTCCGTTGGCGTTTCGGGGTGTCAATTTCCACTAGAGAGGCATCGTCGCTCAATCGCTCTTCCCGGAAGTTATGATCGGAAATGTAGCGCTGAACGTGTTTGCTAAGCCTCTGTGTCTCAGCCAAGTTTTGGATAGCACTGCTGAGGTTGCCAACTTCGAACCCGTCATTGTTCGCGAGGAAGACCTTAACATCCGTCTTCCGACGACCCTCTTCCTCTTCGGCTTCTTGTTCCTCCGCTGTCCGGGCGATATGGTCGATGAAGACCGAGACAATCTCTTCTCTATCACCGGACAGAGAAGACGGGTCTAATTTCATGTTTGGCACCTCCTGTGTCTATGGGAAGTTTGCAGTTCCGTCGTTAATAACTACTGGTTGAGAAACATAGACTGTCTGCTCTATTTTTACTGAGCTACATCTCATCGAGGTAGCCCCGCCGCTGTTCCAGTCTGAGTGTAGGACTTCACGCGAAAGTGAGTCACGAAACTTTAGTTGACTTACCCGAGAATTGACTGCAGGCGTCCCGTCTTGTGTCTTTTAGCCCTTGTAAGTTATTTAAGTATTAGGTTTGAGGCCATTTAGAGACAGGTGCGGTTACAAAGGGAAATCTTGGCATTTTTAGACGTCATCCCATTCAACCGAACCTTTTGTAGGGCAACCAGTTTCGATGGCGTAAGTCACATCGTCAATATTGTATCCTATCTGATTTAACGTCTCTAAACACAATTCGAACGCTTGGTTACCGGACCAGCCTTCATCAAGGACCCAAACTTCTGGTAGTTCTTCATACTGAAGGTCCTCACGAGCAAGAAGGGAATCTTGGGCTTTCTGTGAATTGTCTGTAGCGGCTAAATTGAGCGCCCCATATGAGAATTGTAGCGCCACTTCTCCGTCCACATGAATGTCGATGAAGGGAGTAGCATTAGCCCCTTCAATTTCATGAGAAGCATGATGTTCAAAAAGATCTCGCAACTTTTTTTCTCCATCTTTCTTTTGTGCCATGCTGGTTCACATCGCCTCATAGGAGATAGTGTTAATGGTAGGACAATAGCAATACCAGACAAGACCATTCCACTAGTTCAGGGGTTCCGGTAAGCGCAAGTCCATGAGTTCGCTCGAAAGTCATCTATCGGGTTTCGCGGGCCAGATTATTTCTATGGCTCATGTATCAATGGACCGGAGTTGAACAACCCTCGACGGAGTTGAACCTATTCAATCAGGACCTTAACGACCAGAAGGTGCTACAGATTCCGAATCTTTTCCGTGATCTCAAGAACGCTCTTTTAGATTCGAGGACTACTTCTGAACTAGGTTTCAAACTCATACTGCACAGAAGGGACATCTCCCCTTCTCGTCGTTACTATAGTCTGTTTTGAGGATTTGTGTTTGCCTCCTTCACAGTGCTTCTTCCTCAATGCCTCCACCTAAAAGAATGGAAAAGGGTTTAAATACCCCTCCGGTTTTGCGACCGTTTTTGATACCTCAAGTAATCATAACTACAAGGCCCTCCACTATCTACGTGACTCCTGTACTTTGAGTAAAATTTCCGAATAGAATTTTCACTCAGACCGAGACTATCTGCGATCTGAACGAATAGCCGGTCCTTATTTTCCTTCGTTTGGTTATAATGATACTCCCGGTTAGTATCGTCATTATGTACGGTGACTGCGCATACACAGAATGCAATAAGATTCGCAGACATTCCCCAATTGCTCAGTTCTAATTGCATGAATCGGTTATAGACTCGCCTCCGTTGTCTCCTATTTAGGCCCAACTGGCTTGATAGCGCCAAGATATGGTGTTGGTTCAGTAAATAGGTGGTATAAGGAGAGTTTGTCCAAACTCGGTTTGAAATGCCAGAATTGTATTTATCTAATCTCTTCCACTTTCGTTCGGATAGACTGGCATCGGAAAAGTCGCTTAGTTCGTAGAGTTTAGTAGCATTATTTGCATCTGGTTCATCAATCGGGTTGCCACAATCCCGAACGAACTCACAAAGCGAAGGCCGAGTCTCCGCTTCTCGTTGTGACCAATCGACAAAACGCAAGGTGTCTTGATAACCAATACCATCGGTTCCCCGTTGACTATTCTTGCTCATAGTTTTCGAAGGGGAGAAAATCAACTGTGGGTGGCGCTGAGACTTGCCAGAAGGGTGAACTGCAGAAGCATCAACGGCTCCGCGTTTTATTTCCTCTCTTACAACCACTTCTCAGACGTATATATCTGTCGGGTCCTTGGCGAGATCTACAGAAAGAGTGGCGGGAATAAACCTCGCATCAATGTCTTTGTTAAAAAGTTGTGGAGAAACGTTCCAATGGCCTTCGCCAAAATCGCGAAAATTTGAGAGCCAGTAACCACTATCAGACGGCTATAGAATTACGCTTAATGTTCTAACCCCCCGCGTTCAGTATTGAAGGGCCATTCTGGTCGGAAGTAAGGAGTCTATTTCGGGGAGAGGTAGTTATTTTACACTGTCAGGATACGTCTCCCTATGGATAGCAACTACCCTTCTGATTGGAGTTCACGTCAGAAGAAGGTTAAACGAAGGGACAATCACCAGTGCCAGAATTGTGGTGCATTGGGTGGGTCAAGAGGGGAGGCAGAACTCCATGCCCATCATGGAGTGCCAATTAGCAAAGGAGGATCACACAGATTAGGGAATCTAACTACATATTGCAAGGACTGCCACCGTGCAATCCACATTGAGGACAGAACAGCTCCCACAACGACTGGTGGTTTTACTCCCTTTGAACAAATCAATTGTCCCAATTGTGGCGGCAACGGCTTGGAAAATCAGGGATATTCCCTTGACTCTCTTGTGAATATTCAATGTTCGGACTGTCGTGCGAAGTTTAAAACGACGCGGGATTGGAGAAACGATAATTCGTGGGTTCTTGTAGAAGGAAAGCAGGAATTGAGAGGCCTTAGTCTATCACAGGAAGAGTGGGAAAGCCTTAATCAACTCCGGCTGGATCTCTCCTCGCTTGAGCGAGAGGTCCATAGTTATGCACAAGAGCACCTTCAGGGAGAGATTGTAAGAGACGATGAAGAAGTCGATATTATAGATAGAATGAAAGAGTCCCAGATGCAGGGAGAGAAGACATTGCTAAACCCGGATCATGAGGTTTGGGAAGAGTATTTGAAGATGAACTCCCCCGAAGATACTTCATCCAAAATCTGTGCAGCCTTCGAAAATCTGGAAGATAAGAACCTGATCGAGACACATACGTTAGAAGATGAAAACTATGAGAATTCACAGTCTTTCAGTCGATTAGTTGTCAAAGGTATTCCTACTGAAAGCGATTTAATTAAATATGCTAACGAAATCGGCGAGAGGGTCGAAGTTGCAAATGGTAAAATGACTAATCAACAAGTGGACCCAATGTTTGTGATGGCTCTTGTTTGGGTCGTTGGACTTATTTTAATCGTCGCTGTAGGAACGACCCTCATCTAGTAAGTAGAGTACAAGGAGAATAATGGCAATAACCTCAAGTCTAGTCCTCGGAATATTCACTAAATATTAGATAGAAATTTTCTGCGTTGTTCCGTCTTCTCGTCCTCAGTCCTTCGGTCGTAGTGCTCATCAAGAACATCTTGGGAGACGTTCATCCGATCACTCACTACTTTTTCCGGGACGTCCTTCCGCAGGTGGTGGGTGATTGCACCACGTCGGACTGGATGACCGGATACAGTCGAAGAACATTTAGAGGCGTCATTGGTCCGTTGTGCCGCTTTACAGGTATCGGGATCTTTGTCATGTGGACATCCTTGTCCCGTCTCACATGGCCTAGTAGCGGCGTAGATATTCCGTCTGATCGAGTTCTTCGCAGGACGTCCGCGCTTAGTTGTGAATAACGGTTTCCGGTCGTGCTCATCAGTGACGTCGTGCCGGTTAGTAGCAACGTAGTCAGCGAGAATTTCACTCACCTCAGTTGAGAGTGCAACGTACCGTTCCGCATTCTCTTGATTCTTTAGTGGCGTCTCCGTCTGGGGTCGGTGTCGGACGCGTAGGCGGTCCTTCTCGTCGTTCAGGTCACTCACATCAAGGGCTTGGGCAGTACCAGTCCGAATCCCCGTATGCCAAAGGAGAGCCATCAGCGCGTGCGTGCGACTTGCGTAGTGGTACTTTCGAAGGTAGGTGAGGATAGCAGTAGCATCCTCTTCTTCGAGGGTCTCCGTCCGAGCATTGCGGTCCCGGTCTGGAAGGACGATTTTCTCAGACACACCACCAGCGACGGCATCGATACTTTCGCAAAATTCCACGAATTGCCGGATGGTACTGACATAGATACTCAGTGTAGATTGAGCAAGTCCATCCTTGATGTGAAGTCGGTACTCGTGAACGGTTCTGGCCGTCACGTCATTCATATTCGATTCCTCCGCTTCCTTTTCAGTGAGCCACTCTACGAAGGAACCGACGTGTTTCTCGTGGAGTTCCAGCGAACGATCCGCCAGTTCTTCACTCCGTGATTCGAGGTAGAGTGATTTCGCTTTGGTCGGGACAAGTGGTTCCAGCGTCTGACCGTGGGGGTTCGAGCCGTTAGTTCGGGGTTCCATTGATTGGTCCGAACCGAACAGATGGCGAGGCCACTATCCGAGCGCAGGTAGCGACAACGACCGCAAGTACTACTCCCTCGAGAAAGCGAAACGCGTGCTCGGCTACGAGCCGAAGGACAACTCAGCGGAGTACGACGGCGAGTAGTCCGCTGGCAACGGGCGCGAACGAACGGGAGCGGCGTCTAGTCCTGCTCCTCCACGTCGGCGCCGGCGGCGTTCAGCATCACGCTCTCGATGCCGTTCCGGGCGTTGGCCTTCTTGCTGTAGCCCTCGCCGCCGTCGGCGATGATGTTCCCGTTGTCGTGACGGAGCCGCCACCGCCACTCGCTGGCCTTGTCCACGTAGAGCTCGAACGTCGCCTGGCTGTCCGGCGACGCGTCGTCCTCGAACACGCCGTCGTCGACGGCGGCGTCCGTGTCCACGCCGCCCTCGCTCTCCGGCCACGCGAACTCGAGTTCGTAACTCAGCTTCTCGCCCACGCGCTCGACGTCGACCTCCATCGATGAGTCCGCGGGCGGGTCGACGGTCACCGAGTCGTCGACTGGAACCGGGTCACCGCGCTCGAACGCCGCGGCGACGCGATGCAGGTACGCGCCGATCGCTTCGCGAGTTCGCGTCCGCGTCGACTTGTGGATGGTTTCGTCGGTCACGCTCCATTCCACGAACGCCGCCCGGATAACTGTTGAGCGAGCATCACCCGGGCGGACCGCGCGTGCCGATGGCGCAATCGTAAGCGCCCTCGGCACGTACACGGAGACATGGGAACTGAGAACGATAGACACGGCGAGCGAGAGGGGTCCGTGGACGACCTGAGCGACGCGGAGGTGTCGGGACTGCACGAGATGGAACTGGGGATCGAGCACTTCCGGCGCGCGCACGGCCACCTCGTCGCGTTCCATCACGCCACCGGCCGCGGGATGGACCACCTCGCGACCGCCGAGTCGGACCTCCGCGACGCCGGGCACGAGGCGCTCGCGGACGAGATCCGCGATCACTTCCTCCCGCGTGGCGTCGTACCGAGCAAGCGACCAGACGACCACGGTCGATGGTCGTACGACGTCCTGGAGACGTACGAGGAGTTGTTCCTGAACGACGTCGTCGCGCTCGGCGACGCGGTCGCCGACCGCGTCGCCGACGGTCGACGACACGTCCAGGAGCGCGAGCAAGAGCGCGAGTGGCAGCGACGCGCCAAGCAAGAGTAGGGACGGCCCGTCGGTCGGTACGTCAGTCGAAGAGTCCGTCGACGTCGCTGGCGCGGTGGTCGCGGCGCTCGACGTGCTGGGCGAGTCGCTGGAAGACGATGCCGTAGTCGTCGGTGCTCGCGAAGTCCGCGACGAAGCGCTCGAGTTTGTCGGATTCGTCCCGAGAGCTATCCGCGAGCGCGTCCTCGCGCTCGCGGTCCTCCCGGACGTACTCGACGGCGCGTTCGACGATGGATTCGTCGAGGCAACGTTCGTCCGCGAGCGCCTGGGCGGCGAGTGCGACCGCGTCGAACTCGAGTCGGCGGCACGTGACGCGTTCGCCGTCGTGTTCGAGGTACGGCATCGGGCGGCGTTCGACGACCTCGGGGTCCGTGGCGAGCGTCCCGAGGACGCGCCGGAGTAACGCCACGTCCACGCCCGCGTACGTCTCCGGGAGTCCGTCGAGGTACTCGCGGGCGCTCGTCGCCAGCCCGACCGCACCACGCCAGTTCCGGTTGCGGGCGTGATGCACCGCCGCCGTCAACTGCACGAGCCCCTGGAGGAATCGCCCGCGGTCGTCGTCGCGGTCGCTCTCCAGCCACGCCGCCTCCAGTGGGTCGTGGGCCGCGTGATAGTGCTCGTCGTTGAACAACGCCAGTCCGGCGCGAACGTTCGCACGCACGCCAGGGCGTACGTGCTCGCCCCCCAATCGTCTTTCCATCCCTCGCGACGAGCACGCCATCCAGTTCCAGTACGTGGGTTGGACAAACCCGGATTTGAGCTACCGGTACCGCTTCTTGGTGCGCGTGCATTCGTTCGCGTATGCGTCGACGAGCCCTCCTCGCGAACGCGTCCGCGCTCGGTACCGTGACCGCCCTCGCTGGTTGCCTCAACACCGGAGATGGCGACGAAACCACCACGCAGGAGACGACCACGACCGACGACACGACCACGACCGACGACACGACCACGACCGACGACACGACGACTCGGGAGACGACCACCCAGGAGCCGGCGACCACCGTCGCCCCGCTCGCGGTCGAATCGACGGGTATCCAGACGGAAACGACCGCATGCGGGACCGAGAACGACGGGAGCATCGAGTTCACCGACAACGGTGCAACCATCACGATCAGCGGATCAATCCCGACGAAGACGCCGTGCTACGAAGCCACGTACGTCGGCCAGCGCCTGCTCGGTGACGTCGTCCAGGTCACCGTCGGCACGGAACAGACCGACGCCGAAACTTGCCAGTCCTGCCTCGGCCACGTCGAATACACCGGCACCGTACAGACGAACCGCACCCCGCACTCCTTCGTCCTCGTCCACGAATACACGCCCGAAGACGAAGACGAAGACGAACCCATCACCGAAGTCGTCGCCGACAAAGCCCCCGACGAATGACGGAACGCCAGCGCACGCACTCCTCGCTACGCTCGTCGTCGTAGTCCGCTGAAAACGTCCGGACGGAGTTCGACGTGAGCGCAGCGAGCGTCGAGCAGGGCTGGCCTCGGCCAGCCCGAGATTTGAACTCGGTCGCAAATCGAAGATTTGCTCCCTGCTCAAATCTCCGCACGTCCGTTTCCACCGGCCACACGCTTCGCTCTCGCTCGTCGTCGTCGTCCGCTGAAAACGTCCGGACGGAGTCCCCGCGAGCACAGCGAGCGGGGGCACGTCCGGACGTGACTGAACGACTGAAAGGAGTGAAGGAACGTCCGGACGGAGATTTGAACCGGGCGAGACGGTCGCGCTTGCTCAAATCTCCGCGCGTCCGTTTTTAGCGGACGCACTCCTCGCTGGCGCTCGTCGTTGTTGTCCGCTGAAAACGTCCGGACGGAGTCCCCGCGAGCACAGCGAGCGGGGGCACGTCCGGACGTGACTGAACGACTGAAAGGAGTGAAGGAACGTCCGGACGGAGATTTGAACTCCGGTCCCTGGCTCCGCAAGCCAAGAGGATAGTCCACTACCCTACCCGGACTCATCTTTACGTGGGTTGGTGGTACACAAGAGGGTTACGATGTGTGGAGTGCGGAATCGGGGGGCGGCGCGTGGGGTGTGGTAGCGTGCGGGCTAGCTGAAAGCGTTTTTTCAGCGTGCAAAGGGCCTTTGATAACGGAGTTCATTGGGTGGAATATGAAGCGACGTACTGTGTTGAAGCAGGCTGGTGCAGTGGCAGGGACGATCGCGGTTGCTGGCTGTCTCAGCGAGGGCAGCGGCGGCGGCGATGAGACTGAATCGACGACGAGTGAGAGCGACGATACCGAGTCGACGACGGAGCCGACTGAGACGGCGTCGATGTCGTTGTCGGTGAAGTCGGTGGAGACGACTGGGTCGAGCTGTGAGAGCGAGGATTCTGCGTCGGTCGCGTTCAGTGATGATGGGGCGTCGATCGAGGGGAAGATTCCGGCGAGTAATCCGTGCCACGAGGCGGCGTTCGTGGATGCGACGCTCGAGTCGGGGTCGTTGTCGGTGACGATGGAGGCGGTGGAGAAGGACGTCGATGCGTGCCAGCAGTGTCTGGCGACGGTGTCGTACTCGGCGGGTGTCGAGACGAACGATGGCGTGCCGAGTTCGGTGACGGTGAAGCACAAGGCGAACGGTGAGACGTCGACGGTCGCGGAAGCGTCGAACTAGCTGGTTCGTCGACGGTCGTTGGGCGCGACCGTCGGTGGCGCGTGGTTCTGCGAGCGGCGGTGACTGCGACCAGTGTCGACGCCGCCCTTGACCGAGGGTTCTTCCGTGAAGCCGCGGGAAACGACGGCGATGATCACGACTTCGAGTCGTCGGGGACCGCGAGCGGTGAGTGGGCTCTCGACGCAAGGACAACGCTTAAGCGGCGGCCAACCCTGCGGAATCGTGTAATTATGGGCGCGATAGAGGACGTCTACGAGGACCTCGAGACAGACGTCTCCGTGGAGGAGTTCCGGGAGGCCGTCGAGGCGAAGGTCGAGCAGATGGGTGGCCTCGCCGACGAAGAGTCCGCCGCGATGCTCGTCGCGCACGAACTGAAGGACGGCGAGGTCGAGGGGGTGGCGGACGTCGAACCGGGGATGGAGGACGTGAAGTTCCTCGGGAAGGTGACGTCGGTCGGTGAGAAGCGCGAGTTCGAGCGCGACGGCGAGGACCAACCTGATGGGCGCGTCATCAACGTGGAGGTGGCGGACGAGACGGGTAGCGTTCGGCTCGCGTTCTGGGACGAGAAAGCGGATGCGGCCGAGGAGGAGTTGGAGGTCGGGCAAGTGATCCGCGTCGGCGGTCGCCCGAAGGAGGGGTACAATGGCGTGGAGGTGAACGTCGACGACGTGGAGCCGGCGCCGGATACGGACGTGAACGTCGACGTTTCTGGGACGAGCACGATCGAGGGGTTGTCCCTTGGGTTGTCGGACGTGAACGTCCAGGGTCGCGTGCTGGATACGGAGTCGGTTCGGACGTTCGACCGCGACGACGGGACGGAGGGGAAGGTCGCGAATCTCGTGCTCGGGGACGAGACGGGGCGCGTGCGCGTGACGATGTGGGACGGGATGGCCGAGACCGTCGAGGACGTCGACGCGGGGACGAGCGTCGAGATCGTGGACGGGTACACGCGGGAGCGCGACGGCGACCTGGAGTTGCACGTCGGCGAACGCGGTGCGGTCGAAGCGCTAGACGAAGAGATCGCGTACGAGCCGGAGTCGACGCCGATCGATGCGCTGGAGATCGATACGACGGTCGACATCGCGGGCGTGGTGCGGTCGGCGGACCCGAAGCGGACGTTCGATCGCGACGACGGGAGCGAGGGGCAGGTGCGGAACGTGCGCGTGCAGGACGATTCCGGCGACATCCGGGTGGCGCTGTGGGGCGACAAGGCGGATTACGACATCGGGCCGGGCGATCGCGTGGCGTTCGCGGACGTCGAGATCCAGGACGGGTGGCAGGACGACCTGGAGGCGTCGGCGGGCTGGCGGTCGTCGGTCACGGTCCTCGACGGCGACGCGGACGCTGGCGGTGGCGGAGATGCGGGCGACGACGCGAGCGGCGACGACGGGGCGACGGGACTGGATGCGTTCGGTGGCGACGACGGGGCCGACGAGGGTGCTGGCGCGGGCGAGACCGAGGAGGCGGCGGCTGGCTCGAACGGCGGCGGGAGCGTTGCGGCGACGAAGCAACCGCGCGGGGACGGCGAGACCGTGGAATTCACGGGCACCGTCGTCCAGGCTGGCGATCCGGTGGTGCTCGACGACGGCGACGAGACGCTGTCGGTCGACACCAGCGAGGACGTCCACCTCGGGCAGGAGGTCACCGTCCGCGGCGACCTCGTCGACGGGCGACTCGATGCCGACGACGTCGTCTGAGTCGAATCCTGACCGTCCGTCGGGACGCGGTTCCGTCGTGCTGACTCGCGCTGTAAGCGAGTTGCGTGGAGTGGCAACGCCGCGACGGGTCGAGAACGCACGACCGACGTTCTCGCCGTGGCTCGTTTCGTCTACGAAAACTACTAAGGCGTGGCCGAACCGGGTTGTTGTATGAGCGTCGAGTTACCGTTCGCCCCGGTGGATACGATTATTCGACGGAACGCTGGCAATCTTCGCGTGAGCGCGGGTGCGTCGGAGGAGCTCGCGCGACGCATCCAGTCCCACGGCGCTGACCTCGCCGTGGAGGCTGCCGACGTCGCCACCGGTGATGGACGGAAGACGCTGATGGCGGAGGACTTCGGCGTGACGGCCCATCTCGACGGTGACGAGCTGGAACTGCCGATCGCGCCGGTCGACCGAATCGCTCGCATCGACATCGGGGATTCCTATCGCGTCTCGATGGATGCCCGCATCGCGCTCGCGGACATCCTCGAGGATTACGCCGACAACGTCGCGAGTGCGGCGGCGACGCTCGCGCGGCACGCGGACAGGCGCACCGTGAAAGCAGAAGACATCGAGACGTACTTCGCGTTGTTCGAATGAGATGAACTTCGGGTATAGCGAGACGTGCCTCGACCACGATACCGGCGCCAGGCATCCCGAGACCGCGGACCGCTTGCGTGCGATCCGCGAGGGCTTGAAGCGCAAGCACGGTGTCGAGTACGTCGAACCTGATTCCGCGAGCACGACCGCTATCGAGCGCGTGCACGACGGCGAGTACGTGCAGTCCGTCAAGGAGTTCTGCGCGGACGGTGGCGGTGACTGGGACCCAGACACGGTCGCAGTCGAGGAATCCTGGGACGCGATGCGCCAGAGCGCGGGGCTCGCGCAGTGGGTGGCCGACGCCGCACTCGACGGCGACCAGGGCCGGGACACGCCGTTCTCGCTCGGTCGCCCACCCGGGCATCACGCCGTCGTGGACGACGCCATGGGGTTCTGTTTCTTCAACAACGCCTCTGTTGCGGCGGCGCACGCCATCGCCGAGCGCGACGTCGACAGCGTCGCAATCGTCGACTGGGACGTCCATCACGGGAACGGGACGCAGGACATCTGGTACGACGACGACAGCGTGTTCTTCGCGTCGATGCACGAAGCCGGACTCTACCCGGGAACGGGCGACCTCGAGGAGACCGGTGAGGGCGACGGCGAGGGCACGACCCTGAACGTCCCCTTGCCTGCGGGTGCGGGCGACGTGGACTACGCCGCGACGATCGACGACGTCATCGGGCCCGCAGTCGAGCGCTTCGACCCCGGGCTCGTCCTCGTGAGCGCCGGGTTCGACGCACATCGACACGACCCCATCTCGCGGATGCGCGTCTCCACGGAAGGGTACGCCATCATGACCGAGCAACTGAACGACGTCGCTGACGCCGTCGACGTCCCGATCGGGTTCGTGCTCGAGGGCGGCTACGGCCTGGACGTGCTTGCGGAAGGGGTGGCGATGGTGCACGAGACGTTCGACGGCCGCGACCCCATCCAGAGCGACGACGACGTCGACGAGGACGTCGCCGACCTCCTCGCGGACGCCCGCGAACTCCACGGGCTCGACGACTGAAGCGCTCGAGGACGCTCTCGGCTCTCGACGACGGTCTCAGCTGTCGAAGACCCCTCAGGGTTCGGGGTCGAAGTACGATGCGAGTTCTACACCGAACGGGCCGGCGAGCGCCGCGACGTCGTCGCCGACGAGGACGTCGTAGTCCGCTTCGAGCGCGGACGCGACGTGCGCGCCGAGGCGAACGTCAAAGAGTGCGTCGCTCTCAAGGAGTGCCGCGGCAGTCTCGAACTCGCGTTCGCGTTCGACGACGTATCGGTCGTCGTCGACGAACGGCCCGTACACGTCCGGGTCGTCAGCGTACTTCTCGTAGAACCCCTTCGCGTGCTCGGCGACGTGCACTGGCGGGCCCGCGTGCCGACGAACGCGCGGTCGCTCGCCGACCTCGAGTTCGACGAGGAGCGCCGCCGTCTTGCGGTCCTCGGCCGCGAGCGCTCGCTCGCGGAGCACGTCGAACCCGCGCCGGTCGAGTTCGTCCGCGACGCCCGAGAGCGAGCGCCGGAGTTGCGGCCAGAGCTGGTCGTCGACGACGTCCGGCGGCGAGAACCGGATCGCAACCGGCGTCGTTCCGCGGTCGGCGACGTGCTCGCGCACCGCCTCGGCGGCGATCGGGTCGGGGTCGCTCGGGAAGCACCGGTCCACGGTCGGCTCGGCGAGGAACGCGCGAGCGTGATGCTGGAGGCGCGCGACGTTCGTCGCCGAACACACCGCGGCCACGTTCCGCTCGGGGTCCGTCGGGTCGACGACGACGAGCGGATCGTCGAACGACGCCGCAACGTGCCCCTCCGGGTCGACCGTCAGGGGTGGATGCCACTCCGCGACCGCCTCGAGGAACTCGCGGAACCCGCCGTACTCGAGGACGAGCAACTCCGCCAGGTATCCCGAGAACCCGCGCGTCTGGAGGTCGCTCCCGTACACGCCGACGCCTTTCAGGAACTGCTTCGTCGCACGCACCTCGCCCGCCAGCTCGTCGTCCAGTCGCTCCTCGAGGTACAGCGTGTGGAACGGCGTCCGGTCGACCGCCGACCGGATCTCGCTCGCGGACTCCACCGCGTAACACGGCACGCAATCCACGTCGAACCCACGGTACTCGCCCTTCACGTACGGATGCTCGGCGTACTCCTCGCGGCCCTCCGGCAGGACCTCGTGCCCGACCGCCACTCCCCACTCCTCGAGATCCTCGCGAGACACGCTCGTCGGGAATCGAACGAACAGATCGACGTCGCGGTCGCCCGCGATCCACGTCCCGCGTGCCGTCGACCCGACCTGGACGACGTCCGCATCCTCGCAGTACGCCGCAACTGCATCCGCCGCACGCGACGTCAGCTCCGCCGCAACGTCGCGCATCCGCTCGCGCTCCTCGGCGTCCGGATCCACGCGCTCACGAACCCGCGCCACGACCTCCTCGAACTCGTCATCGTCATCGCCGGCCTCGGGCGCACCCTCGTCGCTCATACCACACCACACACGCCATCGCACGGAAAACCCATCGAAACCACGACCCCCAACAAATCACACGACACACCCCCGCACGCCCAACCGCGAAACGAAAGCCCTATAAAAACCTGAGCGACAAGGAACAAGTGCATCAAGCCGTCGTAGCTCAGATGGTAGAGCACCACGCTGTTAACGTGGTTGTCCCAGGTTCGAGTCCTGGCGACGGCGCTTCTCTCCCTCGCTCACCGTCGTAGCGGCGGCTGTCGAGAGTGACTGTGGCAGTGCCGATACGCTGGTGGATTCTGCGTAAACGACAGGTTCAATAGCGACGATTGACACCGTGTTACTACAAGCGGGCCCTTAGCTTAGTCTGGTTCAAAGCACCCGGCTCATATCAGTTGTTTGATACGAACGCCGCTGGCGTGGGTATCAAGACTGTGGGACACCGGGCGATCGGTGGTTCAAATCCGCCAGGGCCCATGCTTCTGTGACGAACGAACGTGAGGAGCGAAGCATGAGCGCTGCGGATTTGAAGCAGGGAGCAGGCTTGCTGCGACCGTGGTTCAAATCCGCCAGGGCCCACTTCTCGCGACGACCAAATCTTTAGCGGTGCGTGCGTCGGTTGCGTGCGCTGGTCGGGTGTTGCGTGTGTGTTCAGTGCCCGACGTGGCTGTAGGGGTCGCGTCTGGCGTAGCACACCCAGGTTCTGGGTGGGATGGTGAGTTCGGTGTGGCCGTCGTCGTCGGTAGTGATGGGGGTTCTGTGGTCGGTGTGGTCGTGGAGGTGCTGGTTCGTCCAGGAGGTCTGGACGCGTTCGGTTCGGTGGGTAGTCGCGGTGTTGAGGCCGACGAGGAGGGAGTGATGGCGTTCGAAGACGAGCGTGTCCTGGCTGACGTGGCGGGTGATGGCGGGGCCGCGGGCGAGGTTGTTCCGGATCCAGAGGAGGGTCTGGACGTCGTCGTCGTCGACGTCGACGCGTCGGTTGTAGACGCGCGGGTAGCCGGGTTGGGTGAGGATGTAGGCGTGGGCGAGTTTCTCGTATTCGGGTGGGTCGGTGTCGTGGTTGGAGACGAAGGTCAAAGTCGTCGGGTCGTCGTGGACGGTGGCGTAGTCGAGTGCGCGGAGGTCGCCGTTCGGTCGGAACGCGTCCTCCTGCATCTTGAAGTAGAGTGGGTAGTCCATGACGGACATGCCGGTGGTGGCGTAGGCGTGGTTGACGGGTTTGGCGCCGTGGAGGACTTCGCCGAACCGGAGGAGGTCGTGGTCGTCGGCCCAGTCGTTCGCGTAGCGTTCGAAGAACCATTCCGGCATGTGTTTCGCGGCGTCGTACCGGAGGCCGTCGATGCCGGTGTCGCCGATGGTGGCGTACTTCTCGACGTAGTTCCGGAGTTGGGTGCGGACGTATTCGCTCCCCTGGTCGAGGTCCGGGAGGCCGAGGAGGTCGCCGTTCTCGACGGAGTCGGGGTCGTCGTAGTCGATGGGGCCGGCGTGGTGGAAGTCCTGGTAGCTGAATGCGGGGAAGTCGTGGCCGCGGTCGGCGGCCATGTGGTTCATGACGGCGTCGGCGATGACCCCGAGGTCCTGGGCGTGGGCTTCCTCGACCATGGTGGCGTATTCGTCTTCGGTGCCGAACGCGCTGTCGAACGACCGGTGGTCGACGGGCTGGTAGCCCAGTGGTGGATGCAGGTCGTCGTTCTGGTCGGCGCGAGTGAGTGCGCTCTGCTGGGCTGGGGGCACCTGGACGTAGCCGTAGCCGGCGTCGGCGATGGCGGCGAGGTCGTCGGTGATGGTCGTCCAGTCGGTGTGGTAGTACTGGTAGACGGCGGGGTACGTGTACGTGGAGGGCGTGGTACTGGTGTCGTCGGTGGTGGTCCCGTCGTCGGTGGTGCCGTCGTCGGTGGTGGCGGTGGACGTCGATGCTGTGAGGCCGAGTGCGGCGAGCGTCCCGAGTACCGACCGCCTTTGGTGTGTGCGAGGGCGGGACCCGTCGAGCGAGCTCATTTGAATATTCACTACGAACGTAGTTGCATAAATCTACTCCCGTCGGTGCACGCATCGGCGACTGCGGGGACGTGACGTCGGCCGCCGGCGTCGCGGTTGGACCGCACCACAGTCGTGAGGCTCTTTGTCGTGCGCTGGATAGGGGGGTGCGATGAGTGCGTACTACGTCATGGTGGGTAGTCGCGAAGTGGAGGGACCGTTCGACTCGCGGAAGGAAGCGAAGCGACGCGCGGACGAGTTGAACATGAACGAGGTTGGGACGAACTACACGGTCGGGAAGGGGTCGGCGTAGCCGGCGAACGGTTCGCTCGCAGTCGCCGGCAACTCCGTTCCGGGAGCGGACCGGTTTTGTGGGAGGCACGAGTGCGTTCGCGCATGGACGACCGAGTTCGAGAGCACGCCGAGGTGCTCGCCGACTGGAGTGCACGGGTGGAGGCGGGCGACGACGTCATCGTGTCGGTGAGCGAAGGCTGTCACGACCTCGCCGTCGCGGTGTCGGAAGCCCTCGGGGAGCGTGGTGCGAACGTCGTGACGCTGTACTCCTCGGCCGAAGCGAATCGCGCGTACCTGCGAGCGCACGACGTCGACGACTTCGAGCAGGGCGAGCACGAGCTGGCGCTCGTCGAGAACGCGGACGTCGCCCTTCGCATCGGTGGTGGCCGGAACACGAGCGCGATGGTGGACGTGGACGCGGAGACGCGCGCGGCGAGCTCGAAAGCGACCGAGGACGTCCGAGAGGCGTGGATGGACCTCGACTACGTCTCGACGCTCCACCCGACGCGCTCTCTCGCCCAGCAAGCGGAGATGTCGTACGAAGCGTACCAGGACTTCGTGTACGACGCCATCCTCCGGGACTGGGAGGCCCTCGCCGAGGAGATGCGTCAACTGAAGGACGTCCTCGATGCCGGGAGCGAGGTCCGACTCGTCGTCGGAGACCATACGGACGTCTCGATGTCGATCGAGGGACGGACGGCGGTGAACTCGGCGGCGAGCGTCGCGTACAACTCCAGTAACCTCCCCAGCGGCGAGGTGTTCACCGCGCCGTACGACACCGACGGCGAGGTGTTCTTCGACGTCCCGATGACGTTCCGCGGGCAGACGGTACGGGACGTCCAGCTCGCGTTCGAGGACGGCGAAGTCGTCGACCATTCGGCGGGCCACAACGAGAGCGTGCTCGGCGACATCCTCGACACCGACGCGGGCGCACGCCGCCTCGGCGAACTCGGGATCGGCATGAATCCCGGCATCGACCGGTTCACGGACAACATCCTCTTCGACGAGAAGATGCGGGACACCGTCCACCTCGCGGTCGGGCGTGCGTACGACGCGAACCTCCCCGACGGCGAGACGGGGAACGAGTCCGCGGTGCACGTCGACATGATTACGGACGTGAGCGAGGATTCGCGACTGACGGTCGACGGCGAGGTCGTGCAGCGCAACGGGACGTTCCGGTGGGAGGACGACTTCGACGCTGACGCGTGACGGCCGATCACTCGCTGTGTCGGGCTCGGAGTTCCAGCCAGCGGTCGGTGCTCTCCTCGACGGCGACGTCGTCGAACCCGGCTTCGAGTGCGAGTTCGCGGACGGTCGCCGAGCGGTAGCGTTCGAAGTGGCGGTCGTCGTCGGCGTGCCGGTCCGTGCCCTCGCGCTTGAGGGTGGCGACGAGCAGTCCGGGTGTATCGAGGACGCGACGGAACTCGCGGAGGGTGCCGGGGACGTCCTCGCGTGGAACGTGGAGGAGGCTCGCGCACGCCCACACGCAGTCGAAGTTTCTGTCGCGGAACGGGAGCGATCGCATGTCTCCGCGCACGAGTGGGGCGTCGACTCGGTCGCGAGCGTCCGCGAGGAAGGATGCGGTGAGGTCGAACCCGGTGACGTCGTACCCGCGGTCGGCGAACGTCGCCACGTCCGACCCCGGTCCACACCCTACGTCCAGTATCCGCTCACCGGGGAACGCGGACGCGAACTCGTCCCAGAACCGCTCGGCGATCGACTCCCTACGATACTTCTCGACGAACGCGTCCGCGTCCGCCTCGTACGCTCGCGTCGTCCGCGAGAGCTCGTCCATACCGACGCAATCACGCACTTCCTTTACGAATCTTCGGGCTGAGAACCGACGAGACGGGAGCGGTGTCGTGCGGTCGCGGTCGCGGCGCAGTCGCGGCGCGGTCGCGGTGCCGTCACCGCACGGTCGCGGTGCGGTCGCGGTCGACGCTCCCCGCCACCAACCACCGTTCCAAGGTCGCCTGCACACGAACTTTTTCATCAACGTTTTGCGAGCGACGGCCGCGGCCCGCGCGAAGCGCGGGCCGCACAGCCGTCGCTCGACAAAAGGTTGTAGCGTTGTGGTTGAGAGGAGTAAGCCCCCTTCTGTTCGACGGCATTCGGCTGAGCGTCCACACCGTGTCCGGGCTACCATGTGGTGTGGACTTGCACCGGCGAGGATTCACCGTTCCATCCGTTCTCACCGGTCCGAGTCGGGGTCGGTTGGACCCCGAATCGCTCGGCGGGTTAGCTTCCGTCCCTCGCGGGTTGGGTCGCGCGCTCGCGGCGTGTGCCGTTCGCGCCGGGCGGTGACTTGCGTCGCCGCCCGCGCCTCATCGCTCGCGGTGAGTGGTGTCGTTTCTGTTCCAGTGCCAGCGGTCTCCCGCTCTGGACTTGCGTCCAGTCGCCTGCCCGGACGGTGGGGGGACTTTCCTCGCTCGCCCCGTGTGGGGCAGCGGTGGCCGGGCTCTCTCTACCGATTGAGGGTAGGCTACTCTCGGGGTTAAACCCAGCGGTGCGGTCGTCGCGTCGAAACGAAAGCGTTGAAGGCCGCCTGGGCCAGTTATAGTGGTATGTCGAAGGCGACAACTGCTAGTTTCTCGTATGATGACGGTGCGCGGGCGGTGGAACTCGCTCGCGAGTCCGTCGAGTCGTTCGTCGTCAACGGACAACGCGAACAACCCGGGAGTATGCGGGATGCGTTCTACGAGCGAACGGGTGCGTTCGTTCGACTGGAGTCGACGCGTGGGCGTGGGAGTCTTCGTGGGTGCGCTGGTGGGTACGAGAGCGACGAGCGCGTCGGGCACGTCATCGTCGATGCGGCGATCGAAGCGGCGAGCGAGGATTCGTGTGGGTCGGAGATCACGCCGTCGGAGCTGGACAACCTCACGGTGTCGCTGTGTTACGTCCAGAACGTGGTCTTGACGGACGATCCGGTCGCTGATCTCGAGATCGGTCGGCACGGTGCCGCGATCGATACGGGTTCGAACTCCGGTTGGCTGTACCCGACGGTGCCCCTGGAGCACGGCTGGAGCGCCGAGGAGTACCTCGCGCGCGTCTGCCGGAAGGCCGGACTGGCGCCGAACGCGTACGAGCGCGAGGACGTGATGGTGACGCTGTTCGACGGACAGGTGTTCCGAGAGCGCAAGCCCAACGGGAGCGTCCAGGAACTGCAGTCGCCCTAGAAAGCACTTGTTACTGGGCGGGGACGCCCGAGGTGTGCAGGATTCGACGCGTCGAGCGTTGCTTGGTGCGTGTACGACCGGCGTTCTCGCCGGGGTCGCGGGTTGTGGCGCGCAGTCCGACGAGGCGGACCCCGTAGAATCGACGACGCGCGAGGACCGTCCGACCGAGTTCGAGGATCCGGACGCACGGCCGTCCCGGTACTGCCACGACCGGGAGCCGCTGGAGCCGTCGTGGTCGGTCGGCGGTCCGGGGCCGCGGAAGGGGTTCGAGCTCCGCATCGACGACCCGGACGGCTCCATCGGTGGGCGACTCGAAGTTCGGTTGCGGAACGTCACCGACGAGACGCGGACGACGGGCGTGAAGAAGAAGTTCGACATCCAGCAGAAACACGACGACGGGTGGCGGTCCATCTTCGGCGTCGAGTCGTATCAGGGAATCATCGACAAAGCGGTCACACACGAGCCAGGGGAGGGATTCGACTGGCAGCTCATCTTCTCGAAGGAAGGACTGTCCGACGCGTTCCTGCGTTCGCCGACGTACTACGTCTGCTCGCCGATCGACGCCGGCGAGTACCGCTTCGTCTATCACGGGATCTCCGCCGACCGCGCACTCGGGCATCCATTCACGATGCAATAGAACGAGTCGCGCTCGCGCGACGCCGGCCGAGAGTTCAAGTACGAGACCGCGGCCACGGTCGGCGTGCCCGAGTAACGGGGGCGTCGACGTCCAGGCGGGAGCGCGACTCGCGTCGACGCCACTGCGAGAGCGACGAGTCGCCTGTTCGCCACCCAATCGCCAGTGATCGTGAGCGTCAGGTATCGATCCGCACTGAACCGCCGTCCCGTCGGACGACGGATGCTTGTGCGGTCAGTTCACTCGAATCGCGCTGAACCGCCGTCCTGACGGACGACGGATGCTTGTGCAGCCACTTCACTCGAATCCGACGCGTTTGGCGTCGGCGAGACAGCGGTCGGTCGCCTCGTCGAGGTCGAACTCGCGAACGATCTCGCCGTCCGCCACGAGAGGTTCGTGGAGGGGTTTGCCGTCAGTCGGCCCGGGCCGACTGGCGAGACCGACGTGGTGCCCGCCGTCCTCAGTGCGGTACACTTGCTTCGTCCCGGAGAGCTTCCCGCGTTTCGCGATCGGGTCGCCCTCGACCTCGACGATGTCGAGCGCGAAGTCGACCGGGTCGGCGTCCGTGATGGCGCTCCCGACACCGAAACCGTCCGCGACGTCGCGGAGCGCCCGGAGTTCCTCGGGGCCGAGACCGCCGCTGACGAACACGTCCACGTCGTCCTCGTCGTGCACGTCCAGTTCCCACTGGACCTCGCGGATGATGTGCTCGAAGTCGCCGCGTCGGCTCCCCGTGGTGTCGAGGCGGACGCCGTCCAGTCGGTCGCCGAGCGCGTCGACCGCACGCATCACCTCGTCCTTCTCGTCCGTGAACGTGTCACAGAGCGCGATCCGGGGGACGTCCTCCGGTGCGGCGTCGTCGAACGCGCGCCACGCCGCCTCCTGGTTCCCGCGACCGAAGCAGAGCATGAGCGCGTGCGGCATCGTCCCGCTCGCCTCGCGGCCGAGTTGTTCGCCGGCGGCGACGTGACTGAACCCGTCGAGGCCCGCGAGCAACGCCGCCCGTTCGACGACCGTCGCGAGACTCGGGTGAACGTGCCGCGCACCGAAACTCAGGACGTTCGAGTCCGGTGCGGCACGCCGAGTGCGGAGTGCGGCGGTCGCGAACCCGCTCGCGTGCGAGAGGAATCCCAGGAGCGACGTCTCCAGGCGCGCGAACTCGAGGTACGGCCCCTCGACCCGCATCACCGGCCCACCGTCGAACGCACGACCTTCGCGGATGGCGTGTGCGTCGACCGGCCGGTCCTCGAGCAACCGAGCGACGTCCCTGACGCCCGCGAACACCTCGAACTCGCCGTCGGGGAACTGGTCGGCGGTCACTTCGGCGACGACCTGCGGGTTCCGGCCGGCGCCCTCCAGTGCTTCGACCGTCCGATCGAAGTACGCGTCCGTCGCCCGCCCGGCGCGAATCGCTTCGGTGGAGATCGTGTCGAAGTCGGTCATACTGCGAGTAGTCGCGGCCGAGCGAAAAAGGGGTCGGTTACGCGACAGCGACGACGGTCGCGGTGACGGGACCGGCGGTAGCTTCCGTTGCGTCCGTCTCGTTCTTGCGCTCGTGGACGCCGTCGAGTGCGTCGACCGTCGGTGCGTTCACGACGAGGACGGTGTCGTCGCGCTGGACGACGCGGAACGCGTCCGCGAACCCGCCGTTGGGGACGACGTACACGCCGTCGTCGCGAGCGGTCGCGCCGTGCGCGTCGAGGAGGTCGCGGTATGCCGCGGCGAACTCGGTCGCGTCCGCTCGCGAATCCCACGTCGTCTTCCAGACGTACCCGTACCGGTCGTCGTTCCCGTACGCGACGAGGCTGTCCCCACCCCAGCCCGCCGTGATGGGGTGGTCGTACGTGTACCGGGAGGCGTTCCCGGGGTTGCTCGTGTAGTGCGCGCTCGGGATCTGGTCGTTGTACCAGAACGTCGCGTACGTGGTCGCTTCGCCGACGCGCTGGGGGTCGCCGACGCGCTCCCAGTGGTCGTTCGACCGGTCGGGGACGACGACGCGCTCCGGGCGTTCGTCGGGGTACGCGTCCGGGTGGATGACCTGTTCGGTGCTCTCCGGTTGGTTCTTGAATGCCGCGTCGACGGCGTCCCAGCCGCCGCGTTCGCGGAGCGACGCGACGAACGTCGGGCCTTCGGCGTACGGCAGGAACGTCGACACGAACAGCCCGCGGTTGTACGGTGGACCGTTGCCACCACCGCCGTCACCGTCGTACTTCTCCGGGACGGTCACGCAGTCCCACGTGTCGTTCTCGCATCGACGCTCGTACAGGCTCTCGACGTAGTTCGCGTCCCCTTCGATTATTCCGCGGCCGGCGAGCGTTCCGTCGCGCGTGCTCGCGGCCACGCGAAGCGTCAACTGTTGATCCTGGAGGGCGTGTTCGAGTTCGTGGACGAGCGTCGCCCTCGACACGTGGAGGTCGCCGTCACCGCCGTCGCTGACGACGACGATCCGTCCGCTCGTGTAGTATCCCTGCACTGACGACCCGTACAGTGCCTCGAAGGATTCGCCGACGCCCTCGTCCTCGCCGACGACGAACGTCGCCTCCCAGAACTGTTCCTCCGCCGGCGAACCGTTGCGGTCGCCGCCACCGCCCGACCGGTACTCTTCGCGCGAGATGACCTGCACGTCGACGTCTTCGGTGAACTCGTGCCCGCGGATGTGTTCGATTCGCGCCATCATCCGCGCGGTCACCACCTCGATCTCGGCCTTCGACAGGCCGTCGCTCGCGTCGACGGCGACGGAGTCGTTCCACCAGTAGCCGTTCTCCCACCCGATGACGTCCTCGTCGGGGTCCGGGTGGTTCGAGTCCGGTTCGGGAACCCCACCGAGTTCGAAGAAGGTGGTACAGCCCGCGAGCGCGGTGAGGGCGAGGAGGGCGACGACGGCGAGGACTCGACGCATCATGCGTCGGTACGCGATGCCGGTGAAAAAGGGTTGTGCGAGTCGTCGCCCGGCGTCGTTCAGGCGACGGCGACGTTGGCGGTGGGACTCGTCGCGTTCGCGCTCGGCGCGTACTCGGGCTTGAGGTCGTTCACGGCCGCGGTGTCCGGTCCGTTCACGATGACGACGCGCGTCCCGTCGATGACCACGCGGAACGTGTCCGCGTACTCGCCACCGGACACTCGCCAGGTGGTCTCGTCGAGTCGTTCGGCGTCCAGCCCCTGGAGGATCCGGAGGTAGGCGTCGTGGAACTCTTTGGCGTCGCGTTCGGTGTCCCACTCGGTCACCCACACGTACCCGTCTTCGTCGCTGTTCGGGGACGTGTATGGGTACACGCGGTCGTTCGCCCAGCCCGCGGATGGTTCGCTACTGTAGTCGTAGCGGTCGCGGGGTTTGTCCGAACTCAGGAGTCCGCGCCAGTCGACGATGTCGAGTCCGAGTCCACCGCCGCGTTCCGGGTAGGACGCGTACCAGAACATCGAGTAGATCGATACCTCGCCGACGGTGTCGTACCCCTCGACGCCCTGGTTCGAGAACCGCTCCCAGCCGTTCGTCGCGGTGTCATCGTACTCGATCGGTACGGGGTCTTCGACTGCGTCGGGCGTGCGAGCGTGGATGACCGTTTCGGTCGTCGACGGCGGGGAGCGCAACACCTCGTCGACGAGCGCCCAGCCACCAGCTTGCTTGAGTTGGTGGACGTAGTGCGGGCCGTCAGCATATGGATTGAACACGGTGACGTAGATTCCGAAGTTGAAGCTGGCACCACCGCCGCTGTCGGACGCCGGCGTGTTCACGCACGACCACGTTCCGTTCGAGCAGTAGTCCGCGTACACGGCCTCGACGTAGTTCGCGTCCCCTTCGATGACGCCGTCCACCGCGAGGTCGCCGTCCTGGGTCTGCCCGGAGTACTTGTCCTGTGTGAGGTCGAAGTACTGGTCCTGGAGGGCGTGCTGGAGTTCGTGGATGAGCGTGCTGTTACTGATGACGGGACTGTCCGGACTGTCCGTGATGATGACGATCGAGTCCTGTCGGGGACTGTAGAATCCCGCGACGCCGCTCGAGTAGAACTCCGCGATCTGGGTGGTGACGTTCTCCGCTTCGCTGGAGATGAACAGTGCTTCCCAGACCTGGTTGTTCCAGTCGGACTGGGCTTTCGAGGTCCCCGAGCCACTGGAGCGGTTCGCGTACTCGCTCCGCGTCATCACGTCCACGGGAACGCGTTCCGTGAACTCCTTCTGTCGGATGTGTTCGACGCGTGCCATCGCTCGTGACACGTACACCTCTATCTCCTCGTCGGTGAGGCCGTCGGACTGGTTGACGTCGATCGATTCGTCGTACCAGACGCCGTCCTCCCACCCGATGACGTCCTCGTCGGGGTCAGCTGGTGGGTCGTCGGTCGCGTCGGTCGTCGTCTCGGTCGGTTCCGTCGTCTCTTCGGTGGTCGTCGCCGTCGCGTCGTCGGTGGTCGGTGTCTCGTCCGTCGTGCCGAACGTCACAGGGGCGTTACACCCGGCGAGAACGACGAGGAGGACGACCAGGGCGGTTGCGAGGCGCTTCATGCGTAGTCTGGTGTGCTCTGCATAAATCAAATGTCGGATTGTGACACGGCCTCACATGGTCTGGTGGGTTCGCGCGGTCGAATCGACCGGTCGGTCTCGATGGCGAACCCGACGGAAGGATTACGAGGACAGCGACCGTATTCCGGCGTATGAACGTGGACGCTGATTCGACTGCACTGGTCGTGGTGGACATGCAGAACGGGTTCTGTCATCCCGACGGCAGCCTGTACGCGCCCGGGAGCGAAGCCGTCGTCGAACCGGTCGCCGGGCTCGTGGACCGCGCGCACGACGCCGGCGTTCGAGTGGTGTTCACGCGCGACGTGCATCCGCCCGACCAGTTCGAGGACGCTCACTACTACGACGAGTTCGACCAGTGGGGCGAGCACGTCCTCGAGGACTCGTGGGACGCCGAACTCGTCGAGGAACTGGACGTCGATGCGGACGACCACGTCGTCGAGAAGCACACGTACGACGCGTTCCATCAGACGGAACTCGACGGCTGGCTGTCCGCTCGTGGTATCGACGACCTCCTCTTCTGTGGGACGCTCGCGAACGTCTGCGTCCTCCACACGTCGGGGTCGGCGGGACTCCGCGATTACCGGCCGGTGCTCGTCGAGGATGCCATCGGTGCGCTCGAGGACGACCACAAGGAGTACGCGCTCGAGCACGCCGACTGGCTGTTCGGCGAACTCACGGACAGCGACGCAGTCGAGTTCTGACCGCGATCGAGCGACCGTTTCGTCGCCGTCGACAGACCGGTCAGTCGCCGTCGGCGACCCACTTGTCGGCGTACGCCGCACCGCACGTGCAGTGCGCGTAGGCGTGCAGGACGTCGCCTTCCGTGTAGAGACCGTCGAACTCGTCGTCGTCTTTCTCTTCCTCGGCGAACGCGAACACGAACTCGACGGCGTGCTCGACGTCCGGCTCGACGTCTCGCTCGGGGCACTCGCCGTCGGTGAGGTCGTGGTCGATGGGGGCGTCGGTCCCCATCGCGCCCTGTGCGAAGTTCATCGCGTCCATCCCGGTGGCGGCCTGGAACGCGTCCCGTCCGCTCTCGCCGTCGACGACGATGACGATGCCGTGTTCGGTCTCGACGCCGTACTTCTCGAGTCGCCCGAGGTCGTCGACGTAGTCGTCCGCGAGGTAGATCGCCACGTCGTCCGGTCGGTCGCCAGCGAGGAATGCCCCGTGGCGTGCTTCCACGTCAGTCATCGTTCGTGTTCGACGGTGGAGGCTGAAAAGTATCGCGTGTTCCACTCGACGTCGCGCGAGTACGTGACCGCCGGTCGCTGGCGCTATCGAGCGATCGTCGAAAGAATCCGCGTGTGGATTCGGGGGTCGCGCCGTCGCGCGACTGCCGAATCCGTCTGTCGTGGTGAACTCGGCGCGCGAGCGCCGATCGCTGTTGCCTACCGATGTGGGATACGCCGAAGCGTTCGTTCGCCTGTTCCTCGGTCAGTTTCGCGCGTTCGTTCCGTTCTCGGTATCGCGTATTCGTTCGATCCGAGTCGGTCGTCGCCACGTGCGTGCGTGACGACGCCGACGCGTCGTTCCTCCGCCTGGGTCCGCCACTATCGTTCCTCGAATCGGTACGTGGCCGGGTCCTCGAGCGCATCAGGCCGGCGCCAGACGCGCTGCCAGCGGCGCACACATCCGATACGCGTGCCACCGGCGCATCCCCGGCGTCAACGCCGGAGCAAGATGCGCCCGGGGACGTGTGCCCGGTCTATTCCGGGACGGATGTGCGCCTCAGACCGCCACGTACTCTTCGTCGCTGATCGTGTCCGGGACGTTCACGCCGTAGATCGTGCTCGCGCCGGACTGGTCGACGAACTTCACAGTCGCCTCCTCGCCCTCTTTGAGTTCGTCGCCGATTCCGGTACTCGTCAGATCGACGCTGATGACCTTCCGTTCGTCCTGTTCGTTCAGCGTGACGTCGTCACCAGCGCTCAAGTTGAGTGCCGTGTCGCCGTCGGTGTTGTACACGACGTACGTGTTCGCGTCCGCCGTCTCCCCGAAGTCGAGCGTCTCCGCGGCGTCGTCGCTCTGGTACTGAACGGTCGCGTTCGCGAGGTCGATGTCGTCCGACCCCGCGGACTTCATGATCGTGAAGTTCAGTTCGGTCACGTTCCCCGTCCCGGAGTCGACGTCACCGACCGCGCTCACGACCGCCAGCTGGTTCGAGACCTGTGCCTGCGAGTCCGCGCTCGTGTCGGACGCGGTGGACTCGAGCAGTCCGGCGGTGTTGATGAGTACGCCGGCTGCGACCGCGGCGACCAGCACCATGGCGATGAAGATGATCAGGGTGCCGATGCCGACCTGCCCGCGGTCGTCGTCGTTAGTTGGAAGTTCGAACATCGTTTTACACCGCCACGTAGCTCTCGTCGCTGATGGTGTTCGGGACGTTCACGCCGTAGATCGTGCTCGCACCGGACTGGTCGACGAACTTCACCGTCGCTTCGTCACCTTCCTGGAGCTTGTTGTTCAGGTCCGCCAGCGAGATGGTGATGACCTTGCGGGCGTCGCTCGAATTGAGCACGACTGCATTGGGACCGAGCGCCGCGTCGCCGTCCGTTTCGCTGACCTTGAACGCGTTCGCGCCCGTTCCGGTCGAGCCGTAATCGAGCGTTTCGGCGACCTGGTCGCTCTGGTATTGCACCGTCGCGTTCGCGAGGTCGATGTCGTCCGACCCCGCTGACTTCATGACCGTGAAGTTCAGCTTCGTCACGTTGTCGGAGTTGACTTCGCCGACTGCACTAACGACCGTGATCTGGTTCGAAACCTGTGCCTGTGAGTCCGCGCTCGTGTCGGAAGCGGTGGACTCGAGCAGTCCGGCGGTGTTGATGAGCACGCCGGCTGCGACCGCGGCGACCAGCACCATGGCAATGAAGATGATCAGGGTGCCGATGCCGACCTGACCGCGTTCGTCGTCGTTCGTAGGGAGTTCCACTATCATTCTTTCCTCGTGTGGGGATGCGCCCCGAGTAACCCATTCGTCCGGTATCCTATCAAGGGGTGTATCAGTTCAGATGCCGTATCGAGGCACGACTCAGGTCTCGAAACGAGCGCGCGAACGGTTCCCGAGAAGCGTACTGTCTGCTATTCTCGTTCGCACACGCGTATGGAGCGCCACGACTATGCAGTCATACTATCGACAGAAAAGTACCAGTCTGCGTTCAGAATTCCAGTTCCGACGCCGCACGGAGCACCGACAGCGTCTCCGCCGGATCCGAATCAGCGTCCAGCTGGGTCGCGTACCATCGTAGCATCTCGGTGAACACCTCCCGGATGTCGTTCGACGTCACTCGTCGCCGCGAAACACCGTCCTCGGTCTTCACGGCCACGTCCACACCGAACCCTGCAGACGACTGCACTAATGCCTCGGTGGGGGCGGGTGACCCGTCGGTCACCGGCCGACCGCCATCGGAGCGCGTCGGCCGCGATCGCCCACCGGTCGGCGGTGGCGACGCCACACCCTCGCCAGTCGAGACGAGGAATCGGTCGTCGCCCAGCGAACGAACGTGCTCGTCGTCGTCGAGCGCAAGCTCGTCGGGCGACAGCACGCCACCTGCACCGTCGTCGGCGCGTTCGCCACGAGCTCGGTCGTTCGCTTCGTCCGTCGCGTTGGGTTCGTCGTTGGTCATGTGGAAACTCTCATGCGTGCCCACGCGGGCACTTGTGATTCGTCATCACACCGTCACGTAGTCTTCGTCACTGATCGTCTGCGGGACGTTGATCCCGTAGAGCGTCTTCGCTCCGGATGCAGTGACCACTTTCAACATCGCCTTTTCACCTTCGGGGAGGGACTGGCCCTCCACCTGAGAGTCCGTGACGTCGATCGTCAATACTATGCGGTCGTCCCGGCTGTTCAGGACGTCCGACGTCGAACTTTCGTCCGTGTTGGTCAAGTTGACCGCGGAATCGTTCGACGTGAGAGTCACAGCGGCGGAGTCCGAGATGTACTCGAACGACGCCTTGCTCAGGTCGATGTCGCCGGCGCCGGCAGCCTTCATCACGGTGAGGTTCAGGGTATCGACCCCGTTCCCGCCCGAGTTGACGGTGCCGACCGCGCTCACCACGACGATGTGGTTCGAAACCTGTGCCTGTGAGTCCTGACTCGTATCGGACGCCTTCGCCTCGAGCATCCCCGCCGTGTTGATGAGGACGCCAGCGGCGACGGCAGCGACCAAGACCATCGCTATGAAGATGATCAAGGTCCCGATACCGACCTGACCGCGTTCGTCGTGTGCTTCGGGTATCATCGGTAGTTCACCATCCGTGAACAACCGTACCCGACTCGCGTACGCTCCCACGAGCGCACGAACCCCGACTCGGCCGTCGGCCGACCGCGGCGCTCCTCGACGTCGCGACCGTCCGCTGACGGCCGCGAGCGTCCACGAGCCCCACGTCGGGGCGAGTCGGGAAGGTTCATCACGAGATACGGGGGAGTGCCCCCGAGTACGAGAAGGGTACTCCCGCTATTCAAGACCTGTACGCGATCAGACACCGATTCGAGGTTCGACTCACGCTTCGAAACGCGGGGCGAAGTCGTACTCGCTTCTTTAGTCGTATGCCCGGTACAGTCGGTTGGCGTACCCCAGGTATCGCTCGGGCGAGCTCGCTCGAACCACACTCGACACGACGAAAACGACAGATGGGAATCCGAGACGTCCTCACCAACTTCCTGAGTTCGGAGGGGAGCCAAGATCGCGGCGGTCGCGACGACGGCTCCACGAGCGGCGACACCGCCGATTCGGCGGACGCGCAGGGTGGGTCGGACGACTCGGTCCCGAGCGAGACCGGCTTCGACGTCGAGCTCGAGGAACTCGACCAGGAGGAGCAAGTCGAGGCGCTGGAAGGACGCCTCGAGGACCTGGAAGGCAACATCGAACAACAGGATTCCGAGCTGGAGACTATCAAGGGCTCCCAGCAGGACGTCGCCGAGCAACTGAACGAAGTGAACGACACTGTCAGGCAATTACTCGGTATCTACGATCAGTTGACGGCGCAAGTGAATCCGTTCATGGACGGCCCCACGCGCGACGCGGACCCGGACGCGGACGGATTCGGCGTGGTCGGTGGCGAGGAACCCGACCCGGAGGGCGACGTCGTGGAGGCGGTCGTCGACGGTGACGCCGACGATGCGGACGACGCCGACGAGGACGCGGACGACGACGAGGCGACGACGATCGGACTCGACGACATCCGCGAGGAGGCAACTATGGCGGCGGACGAGGCGGACGAGGCGGACGAGGCGGCGACGCAGCGGACTGCGGACGCGGCGGAAGCCGCGGTGGTACAAGACGATGAACCGGCAGATAACGAGATCGAGGTCGAACCGACGACGAACGAGGGCGAGATGAGCCAGCACGACGTTCGGAACGAGCGTCGGGACGAGCAACGGAGCTGGCGCGAGGACGACGCGTCGACACCGTCGCAGTCGACCGCCATCCTGGACGAGCTCGCGGACACGTACGCGTCGGAGATAATCGTGTTCGAGTGGTTGACGAGTCTCGTGTCGACGGGCGGGCCCGCGGCGACGCTACGGGCGATCGCGTACTACGAGGATATCGGGTGGATCGACCACGGAGTGAAGGCGTACCTCGAGGACGTGCTGTCGGGACCGGATCTCGACATGAACGTCGACCCGAGTCGGGAGCCCAACGAGTTGACGGCGGAAGATCACGCAGAGAGCTACGAGTACATCATGAAGCTGGACGCTGTCCAGCGCACTATCGAGGACACGGGGTTGTAACATGGGTTTCAGCACGAGTGGTTCGATGGCGGTCCTGTTCGTCGGCGTGCTGGTCGCCATCAGTACGGCGTACCCGGTGATGAGTACGGCGAACGAGCGCGTGAACGGCGCGGTCGAGGACCGGGGTGACCGGTCGATGTCCGAGCGGAACTCGAACATCGAGCTCGCGAATACGACGTACAACGCGTCGAACGACACGCTCGTCGTCTGGGTGACGAACTCGGGATCGCGGACGCTCTCCGTGAACGACACGGACGTCCTCGTGAACGGCGCGTACCGACAGGGGTACGACGCGACCGTCGACGGCGCGAGCCGGACGGTGTGGGTACCCGGCGAGACGCTCCGCATCGAACTGTCGGCGTCGACTCGACCCGATCGCGTGAAGGTGATAACCGAGTTCGGTATCGCGGTCACGGAGACGGAGGTGTAGTATGGCGGGGAGTTCGATGTCGAGTCTCATCCTGTTCATCGCGGCGATGCTGATCGCGGTGGGCGTCGCCGGGACGATGGTGACGAACGTCGCGCAGATATCGAGCGCGATCGATTCGAAGAGTCTCGACGCCGAACAGACGATCGACACCGAGATCGAGGTCATCTCCGACCCGGGTGCGTCGGCGGTGTACAACGACTCCGATAGCACGATCTCGGTGCTCGTGAAGAACACGGGAACGAACACGCTCCCGGCGGAACCGGGGAAGATGGACGTGCTCGTCGACGGCCGGTACGTCTCGATGTCGAGTCAGACGATCTTCGTGCTCGACGAGACGAAGTGGAAGACCGGGACCGTGATTCGACTGGAGATAGACGAATCCCTGGACGCGGGCGAGCACAAGGTCGTGCTCGTCATCAACGGCGACCGCGAGGTGTTCACGTTCTTCGTATGAACGTGGATGGTCACTACTCGCTCGGACTGGAGGACACCGACCGCGTGAATCACGCGATCGGTGGTGGGATTCCCGAGGGGAGCATCGTGCTCGTCGAGGGCGTCGACGGCGCAGGCAAGTCCGTGTGGACCCAGCGGATGTGTTATGGCATGGCAGCGGAGGACGCGTACGTCGCGTACGTGTCCACGGAGTTGACGGCGGCGGATTTCATGCAACAGATGCACTCGCTTTCGTACGATGTCGTCGACCACATGCTCTCCGGACAGGTGTTGTTCCTGCACGCGGACGTGGACACGCATCGTGGTGGCGACAGCCGCGAACTGCTGTCGGGCTTGACGGAGCCGAGCACGCTCTGGCAGGGCGACGTCATCTTCGTCGACGCGTTCTCGGCGTTCCTGCGGAACGACCCGCGGTTCGACGCGATCACGGACGCGGGCGAGGAGGACCACGAGATGGAGTCCGTCCTCACGTTCCTGCAGAGGATGACGAACCAGGGGAAGACGGTGGTGTTGACCGTCGACCCGGAGGCGACGACCGAGCGTGCGCTCCGGCCGATCCGGAGCGTCGCCGACGTCTTCCTCCAGATCGAGACGGAGGAGGTCGGGCAGGACATCCGGCGGAACGTTCGCGTCCGGCGGTTCGCGAACATGAAGCAGCCGGTCGACGACGGCATCGCGTTCAACGTCCAGCAGGGACGTGGCATCACCATCGTCAACCGCACCATCGCATAACCATGTCAGAACACGGTACTCAACGGATGACGACGCAGTTGCGTGACCACGCCGAAGATTCCCCGCACCTCCAGGACCACCTGGAGGAGTTCTTCGACGAGTTCGGCGAGTACCCGCTGTTCGTCGAGAACGTCGGGGACTACGAGGCCGACCGACCGAACGTCTGCTATCGCATCAGCGACGAGGTATACGTGCAGGTGTACGGCGACCTCGGCGTGAGCAAGACGTACTACTGCATCGAGCCGCAACTCGACGAGGAGCAACGCGAGGTGTACGCGCAGATCCGGCAACGCATCCTCGACCGGAGCGTCGCCCGGCCGGCGCCCAGCGACGACGACGAGTTCGAGGCGCACCTGGACGCGCTCCTGGACGAGGTTGTGTCGATCGGTAGCGCGATCGGGAGTCTCTCCGGCGGGCTCGGTGGCTCCGTGACCGTCGACCAGTCGACGTACGACTCGCTCCGATACCACCTCCAGCGGGACATCGTCGGACTCGGCCCGCTCGATCCCGTGATGACGGACACGCAGAACGAGGACATCCACGTCATCGGCCCGCACCAGTGCAACGTCGACAACGGGACGTTCGGCATGTTAGAGACGAACGTCGACTTCGGCGACCCGGACGCGTTCAACACGTGGCTCCGGAACATGGGCGAACGGATGGACTCGCCGATCAGCGACTCGAACCCGATCGTCGACTCGACGCTCCCGGACGGCTCGCGTATCAACATCATCTACTCCGACGACGTCTCCGTGAAGGGCCCGTCGCTGACGATCCGTCAGGGGAGCGAGATCCCACTCTCCATCTTCCAGATCACGAAGTGGGGGACGCTCAGTCCGGAACTGGCGGCGTACCTCTGGCTGTGCCTGGAGAACGAGCGGACGGTGTTCGTCGTCGGCGAGACCGCGTCGGGGAAGACGACGACGCTGAACGCTTCGCTCTCCTTCATCCCGCGGGACTCGAAGATCTACACCGCCGAGGACACCGCCGAGGTCATTCCACCTCACGACACGTGGCAACAGCTCCTGACGCGCGAGGGGCAGGGGAGCGACGATTCCAGCGACGTCGACATGTTCGACCTCGTCGCCGCCGCACTGCGGTCGCGCCCGGACTACATCATCGTCGGGGAGGTCCGTGGCGCGGAGGGTCAGATGGCGTTCCAGGCCGCCCAGACGGGCCATCCCGTGATGTTGACGTTCCACGCGAGCGACATCGTCTCGATGATCCAGCGCTTTACCGGCGCACCGATCAACGTCCCGGAGACGTTCATGGACAACTGCGACGTCGCACTGTTCCAGAACCGCGTGAAGCAGGGCGACGACGTCCTCCGTCGCGTCACCTCGGTGCAGGAGATCGAGGGGTACAGCGACTACGAGGACGGCGTCATCACGCGCCAGGCGTTCAACTGGGATCCGCGCGACGACACCGTCGAGTTCACCGGGCGGAACAACTCGTACGTGCTCGAAGAGCAGATCGCGACGCTCCTGGGGTACCAGGACACCCGGAAGATCTACGACGAACTCGACCGGCGCGCGGAGATCATCCGGCAACTCATCGACGCGGACGTCCTCGGGTACCACGAGGTCAACGACGCCATCCAGAGCTACCAGCGCGACGGCCTCGAAGGCCTCCCGATCGACGTGTCCGGGCTCCAGACGGTGACGATGTAGGCCGATGTCGACGGCACACCACGACGAGCAGACGTCCGTTCGCATCCTCATCGAGGACCTGCGCCAGTCGTATCGGCGCATGGAGATGCCGATGCGGACGTACCTGCTCGCGGTCGTGTTGCCGTCGGTCCTGTTCGCGGTCGGTGCGGTCGCCGCGGCCATCGTCACGTCGCTCCCGATCACGGTCGCCGGCCCTCTCGTCGCACTCGGCGTGTTCGCGGTGTTCGCCGCGTTACTGTACCCGAAAGCCGTCCAGGACCGGAGCCGCAAACAGATCCGGCAGCGGTTCCACCTCTTCCTGACGCACATCACGGTGCTGTCGATGACGAACATCAATCGCGTCCAGATCTTCCGTACCCTGGCGGGCGAGAAGGAGTACCAGGCGCTCGCCGAGGAGATGGGGCACCTCGTGGCGCTCGTCGACACGTGGAATCAGAGTCTCGACGACGCCTGCCGGATGCGCGCGAACCAGGTGAACTCCGACCTCCTCAGCGACTTCCTCGAACGACTCGCGTACACGGTCGGGAGCGGCCAGCAGATCAGCGAGTTCCTGATGGACGAACAGGACTCGATCATCCAGCAGTTCGTCATCCGGTACGAAGCGGACCTGAACAAGCTCGACGTGATGAAGGAACTGTACCTGTCGATGATGCTGTCGACGGCGTTCGTGCTCGTGTTCGCGATCGTCATCCCCGTCATCGTCGGCATCGACCCGACGCTCGCGGTCGGCGCCGTCATCGGGTTGTTCGTCATCGTCCAGGCCGGGTTCGTGTACGCCGTCCACACCATCTCGCCCCACGACCCGCTGTGGTATCGCGAACCGGAGTCGATGACGTATCCCCTCGAGCACGTCGGGTCGCGGCTCGTGCTCGGCGTCGCACTGTCGGTCGTCCTGTCGGCGGCGGTCGGCGCGACCCTGCTCGGGTACGCACCGGTCGCGTCGGACGTCCTGCCGCTTCCCGTGATGGCGGCGCTCCCCGTCACGCCCCTCATCATCCCGGGGTGGAGCGTTCGACAGGAGGAGAAGCGCGTGCAGGTGCGCGACGAGGAGTTCCCGAGTTTCGTGCGCGCACTCGGCGCGGTCGAGTCCGTCAAGCAGTCCTCGACGGGGAGCGTCCTGGAGAGCCTGCGGAAGAAGGACTTCGGTGCACTCACCGAGAACATCGACAACCTCTACAAGCGCCTGCACATGCGCATCGACACCACGCGGTCCTGGCACCTGTTCGCGGCCGAGACCGGGTCGTTCCTCATCCAGAAGTTCGGTGACATGTACGTCGAGGGGCGACGCAGGGGTGGGGAGCCGAAGGTGCTCGGGCAAGTCATCTCCCGGAATCACGGCGAGGTGATGAAGGTCCGCGAGCAACGCAAGCAGGCGACGACGACGCTCATCGGCGTCCTCTACGGACTGACGGCGGCGTCGGTGTTCGCGTTCTTCGTCGGACTGGAGACCGTCGAGATGATGATCACGATCATGGACGAGATGGACGACCTCGGTCGGATGAGCTTCCTCATCAACACCGCCCAGTACGACCTCGAGGTCATCGAGTTCCTCATCCTCCTCACCGTCCTCCTGAACGCGTTGCTGTCCTCGATCATGGTGCGCGTGAGCGACCGCGGCCACCAGGTGAGCGGGTACGTGCACTTCGTCGCGTTGACCTGGACGGGTGCGCTCACGGCCGTGGTGACGCGGATGGTCGTCGACGCCCTCATCACCGTGTGAATCGTCAGCGCTCGGACCGAATCGCCAGCGCGTGTTCGGTTCGAGCGCACGACTCAGTGCTCGATATCGCGCGACGGTTTATCCGTTGGGACTCCTTCTTTGGGGCAAGGATGGAGCGCGAGAAGCCGTATCTCGACTCGTTGTCGCAGTCGCCCGAGCAGATGGAGGCGACGATGCAGTGGGCGCGGTACCTCGGCGAGACGTTCGGGACGAGCGGCTCGCTGAACTGCCTGCGGTACTATCAGCGCATGGACTGGATCTCTCAGGAGGTCCGCGAGGAGATGATCCGGTACATCCGCGGGCTGTCGCTCTCCGAGATCCACAACAAGAAGTACGACGAGCCGGCGACCCTGGAGTATCCGCTGGAGACGCTGTCGGGGACGCCGTTCGGGACGCACGCGCGGTCGCTGAAGTACGTCGCGAAGATCGCGGGGGACGATCTGGAGGAGCACCTGATGCTCGCGCGGCTGGCGGAGCGTCGCGTGGACAAGCAACTCGACGACCGGCCGGCGCGCCAGGAGGTCGTCGAGGCGATCGGCGACGATTGAGGCGGGCGATTCGCTGGGGGCGCGAGTCCTCGTCTCCCTCGTGCTTGCCTGTGGTTTCCACTCACGGCGACATATCGTACCATATTTCTTATAAACTAACAATTTGTGCTTTGTTTCTGAGTCGAGTCTCGATTCCCAAGAACCACTAATATAGACCTTCTACCCAGCGACAACCGCATCCTGTTGGTTCGTTCATATTCCACTATACGGCCCGAAATAAAACTGTCACGGACCAGAGAACGGCCACACAACTTATGTAGGACAGGTCCAATGTGGGAGTGTACTCTGGAACGGTCTCTTGACACGCCGTGGGTACGTGGGTCGTGTCTCAGGGGGAGGCCGGTTCGGAGGGAAGGTGACGACTGATGTACGAGGAATCCGAAGACGCTCAAAGCGTCTTCAACGAACTGACCGCATCGGCTACGAACGACGACGACAACGGGGTGGAACTCATGATCGGGTCCACCCCGAAGGCGGACGACAAGACCGTCGAACGCGAGCTCGAGGAGATGCTCGCGGACGTTCGTAGCGCACTCCCGACGGACGACGTCGACTTCGAGGAAGACATCGTCAAGGAGAACCTCGACGAGATACTGCTGATGCTCATCTCGCTACGCGGTGAGACCCACGGCAAGGAACTCATCGCGGACCTCACCCGGCTGTTCGACGCACAGCTCAGCCCGGGCACGGTGTATCCGAGCCTCCACCAACTGGAGGAAGAGGACGTCCTCAAGATGCACAAGAAGGTCCGAACGAAGGAATACTCGATCGACGACGAACGCGAGGTCCGCGAGACCGTCGAACGGACGATGGTCCAGCATCTCGCCTTCGGCTTCCTTCTCTACTCGTTCCTCCCGCGCCTCTAGAAGCCCTCCCCGCAACCGACGACCCCGCCCTCGTCGCGCTCGAACTCACGCTCGACCAGCGACGACTACTCTTTGCTCTCGACCAGCGACGACTACTCTTTGCTCTCGACCTGCTCCGCGATATCCGTGAGGCTCTCCGACGGCGACTCGTGAGCCGTATAGTACGTCTTCTGCCCGGGTGCACGGAGTCCGTACAGGAAGTCCTCCTCGATGACGTCGACGAGGACGCTCCCGCCAGCCTGCCGGTTCGCGTCCGCCGCCCACGACTCGAGCCGGTCGGTCCCCGAGCGCTCCCGGGCGTCGTCGGGCGTGTCGAACGCACCGGCGAGCAGGTACGTGTCGTCCGTGAGGTGTCGCTTCACCTCGCTATGTCGCGTGTCGCCGTCGAGCACCACGCGAACGACGTCCCCACCCGGGAATCGATCCATCTCGTCGCTCGGAATCTCCACGCGCAAACGATCCATCGCACCGTGCTTGACGAGCGTCGCTCGCACTGTCGACACGGCATCCGAAGAAACGCGGTCGGCCATATACCTGCATTGGGAGACGCTGACGCCTAAACCCGTCGCTCGAAGAAGCGAACGTCGACCAGGTGCGCGCCGAGGACGACGTCCTCAGGAAACCTACGACGCACCCGGTCAGTACCGCGACTGCGCGTTACTCGTCGTCGCCGTCGTCGCCGTCGTCGTCACCGAGCCCGAGGGCTTTCTCGATGGAGTCGTCGCCGCGAGCCGTGATCGTCGTGTTGACCTGGACGACCTCGTCGCTGACCTCGCGACCGCGGACGGTCAGGCGCTTGCGTTCGCCAGGACGATCCTGGTTGTACCCGACGCCGTCCTCCTCCATGAGGACGGACTTGAGGTTCGGGCCGGGGACGTCGGCGCGCATCGGCCGACCGGCCTCGTCGCTGCCGCCCGTGATCTCGAGCGTGTACCCGCCGAGTCCGACGGCGCTGCCCTCTACCTCGTCGCCGAGTTCCTTCCCGACGAATCGGTTCGCGTCCTGTTCCTCTGCATCCAGCTGGTGGGAGAGCCCCGACTCGGGGTCCGCAACCACGACGTTGAAACTGGGCATGGACGGATAGAGACGGAGCGCGTAAAAAACACCATCGAAACCCACTCCGCGTCGACAGCACGCAAGCGTCGGGGTCGACGCGCTCGCGGTCGAGGACTGCCGCGGCCGAGGACGCCACCGAATCGAGCGCGTTCCCGGTCGCCGGCACCATCGCTTCGAGCCCCTTCGTGTGCGCGGCCGCCGCTGGACGTATAGTGATCCCGCCCGTAGTCGGAGGCGTGCAACCCGGGCAACTGGAGCTGGCGCTAGAGCGCGAGTTCGGCGGCGAGGCGAAGGTTGTCGTGCGGCAGGCCGTCGACCTCCGGGACAGCGGGTACTACAGCGACGACGTCGGCGAGCACCTGACCGTCGGCGTCGTCGTCGACAACCTCCGGGACGCCCCAGAGGAGTGCACGGACACCGTCGAACGCTGGAACTGGTGGGTGGGGTCGCTCGCGCTCGCGTACGGCGACCACTACGGACGATTCACCGTGCGACGACCACCAGACCTCGGCAAGGACCCGTACCGCTGACGCGTCGCGTGCGTCGCCACAGACCCGGCGCTTTTCGGCGTCCGTACCCCGAGTGCGGGTTCCGCACGGACCGCGAGGCGTTCGCGTACTGTCCGCGCGACGGGAACCCGTTCGAAGACCGCAGTCGCTGACCGACAGGACCGGCGGCCCGCCGGCGCGTGCTGCCGATGGGATACCACCGGAACGACGACCAGTATCTACGGGTTCGGGAGATATCTTGCGGTGAACCCGCCGCTCGACTTCCGAAGAGGACAACGTTAAATGGCGAAAGCGATAATCTAACGATAATGACTCGCTCAAATCAGGACTGGTGGCCGGACCAGTTGAACCTCCAGATCCTCGACCAGAACGCCCGCGACGTCGGGCCGTACGACGACGACTTCGACTACGCCGAGGCGTTCGAGTCCCTCGACCTCGACGCCGTGAAGGACGACATCGAGGACGTGATGACGACCTCGCAGGACTGGTGGCCGGCCGACTACGGGCACTACGGGCCGCTATTCATCCGGATGGCGTGGCACAGCGCCGGCACGTACCGCACCGGCGACGGCCGCGGCGGCGCCTCGGAGGGCGCGCAGCGCCTCGCACCGCTGAACAGCTGGCCGGACAACGCGAACCTCGACAAGGCCCGTCGCCTGCTCTGGCCGGTCAAGGAGAAGTACGGCCGGAAGCTATCGTGGGCCGACCTGATGATCCTCGCCGGGAACGTCGCCATCGAGTCGATGGGCGCGAAGACGTTCGGATTCGGCGGCGGTCGCGAGGACGCGTTCGAGCCGGACGAGGCCGTCGACTGGGGGCCCGAGGACGAGTGGGAGGCCTCGGATCGCTTCACGAAGCCCGGGGAACTCCAGGAGGGCCTGGGCGCGACCGTGATGGGCCTCATCTACGTGAACCCCGAAGGGCCGGACGGCAACCCGGACCCTGAGGCGTCCGCTGCGAACATCCGCGAGTCGTTCAGTCGGATGGCGATGAACGACGAGGAGACGGTCGCGCTCATCGCCGGCGGGCACACGTTCGGGAAGGTCCACGGCGCGGCCAACCCCGAAGAGCACGTCGGCCCCGAGCCCGAGGCCGCGCCGATCGAGAACCAGGGCCTGGGCTGGAAGAGCGACTACGGCTCCGGCAAAGGCAAGGACACCATCACGAGCGGCATCGAGGGGCCGTGGACGCAGGCGCCGACCGAGTGGGACACGGGCTACCTCGACAATCTGCTCGACTACGAGTGGGCGGCCGAGAAGGGCCCCGGCGGCGGCTGGCGCTGGATCCCGCTCGACGAGGACCTCCGGACCTCCGCGCCCGACGTCGAGGGCGAGGAGTCGGTGACGCCGATGATGCTCACGACGGACATCGCGCTGAAGCGCGACCCGGACTACCGCGAGATCGTCGAGCGCTTCCAGGACAACCCGATGGCGTTCGGCATCAACTTCGCGAAGGCCTGGTACAAGCTCACGCACCGCGACATGGGGCCGCCGGAGCGGTTCCTCGGGCCCGAAGTGCCCGAGGAGGAGATGCTCTGGCAGGACCCGCTCCCCGACCGCGACTACGAGGTCGTCGGCGACGACGAGGTCGACCAGCTGAAGACGGAGCTCCTCGACTCGGACCTCTCGCGGCGCGACCTCGTGAAGACGGCATGGGCCGCGGCGTCGACGTACCGCGACAGCGACAAGCGCGGCGGCGCGAACGGCGCGCGCATCCGTCTGGAACCCCAGCGAAGCTGGGAAGTGAACGAGCCCGAGCACCTCGAGGCCGCACTCGATACCCTCGAGGGCATCCAGGCGGAGTTCAACGACTCGCGGAGCGACGGGACGCGTATTTCGTTCGCGGACCTGATCGTCCTCGGCGGGAACGCCGCGGTGGAGCAGGCGGCAGCCGACGCCGGCTACGACGTCGAAGTGCCGTTCGAGCCGGGGCGCGTCGACGCGTCGGCCGAGCAGACCGACGAGGAATCGTTCGAGGCGCTGAAGCCAAAGGCGGACGGCTTCCGGAACTACGTCGCCGACGGCGTCGGCGAGCGCCAGGAGGAGGAGGAGCTGCTCGTGGATCGCGCCGACCTGCTGGACCTGACGGCACCCGAGATGACGGTCCTCGTCGGCGGGATGCGAGCGCTCGGCGCGAACTACGACGACTCGGACCTGGGCGTGTTCACCGACGAACCGGGGACGCTGACGAACGACTTCTTCGTCGAACTCCTCGGGATGGAGCACGAGTGGGAGCCGAAGGACGGCGACCGCGGCTACGAGGTCCGCGACCGGGAAACTGGCGAGGTCGAGTACGAGGCGGGCCGCACCGACCTCGTGTTCGGGTCGAACTCTCGGCTGCGCGCCATCGCCGAGGTCTACGGCGCCGACGACGGCGAGGAGCAGTTCGTCGAGGACTTCGTCGACGCGTGGCAGAAGGTGATGACGAACGACCGGTTCGACCTCGAGTAGGCTGACGCTCTCGGGCACGCGGTCCGCGAACCGTCATTCGATTCATCCGAGAGTGTTCGTTCGTAGAACCCCTAACAGTTTTTCCGGACGGAGAGGCCTTCTAACGCCGCTTTTTCTCGTTCTATCGTGCAGGTTGAAGTACTTCCTCGGGTAGCGACGCGCCTTCGTCGGGTCGAAATCCCCCGCCGGGGCGTGACGCCACCGCCTACTCGGGGTGAGGTTCGTAGGCGTCGCCGACGCGGAGGTCGAGCGCACTCGGACGCACCTCGACGTCGAGGGCCTCGTGTTCGGCGAGTTCGCCGTCGCGACTGAACCGGATCGGGTCGTCGGCGGTGACGTGGAGTTCGCTCGCCTGGAGGTGCGTGACGCCGGGCGTGTCCTGCCCGAGGAGGCGTTGCCCGACCGCTTCCGCGACGACGTTCCGCGCCGGCATCCCCTCGACGATCGCGACGTCGAACAGGCCGTCCTCCATGTCGCCCTGGCCGCCGCCTTCGACGAACCGGCGGGCGTTCCCGACGAGCAAGCAGAGGGCTTCGCCCGTCCAATCCTCCGGTCCGGCGTCGGTCATCGCCGTCAGCTCGATGTCGAGTCCGTTCCAGTCCAGGGCCTCCTGGACGCCGGTGACGACGAACGCGAGCGGCCCGAACCGCGCCTTCAGGTCGCTCGACGCGGAGAGGCTCGCGTCAGCCGGGAGGCCCGCGATGGTGGAGACGAGGAACGGTTCACCGCCGGCGATACCGACGTCGACGGTCCTGACGTCGCCCGTGTCGGCGACCTCGACAGCCGTCTGGACGTCCTCGACGCCGACGTTGCCCGCGAGCAGGTTCGCGGTCCCGACCGGGACGACGCTCAGCGTCACGTCCGCGAGCGCGTCCGCGGCCGCGAGCCCGCGAACGACCTCGTTGATGGTGCCGTCGCCACCGCAGACGCACACCTCGCTGACGTCGTCCGCCGCCGCGTCGCGACCGAACGTGACCGCGTCGCCGGGACCGTGCGTGCGTTCGACGTCGAATCCTCGACCGTTGAGCAGTCGCTCGACGTAGTCGGCGTGGTCGCCCGACCCACTCACAGGGTTGACGACGGCACGACGGGACCCCTGGTACACGCCCCCACCGATGGCCGGCGACCCCCTAACTCCATCGAATCGGTGCGTCCCGCGACCCCCGAACGCGCCCCTGTGTGCGTCCTCGGCGACGGAACGAGCGTGCTGCTTCCGGCGAAGGTTGAAGTGAAACCAACGCCTGCCCGTAGCTATGCGCACGCAGTCAGTGGACGCGAACGGCGCGGGCGGCACGGGCGGCCTCGATCGCGGCGACCTTCCCGGGCTCCTCGTCGCGATCGTCGTCACGGAACTCGCCGGCATCGTCCCCGCGATCCTCACCGCGAACGAGGTCGCGGAGTGGTATCCGACGCTCGCATCGCCACCGCTGACACCGCCGAGTTGGGTGTTCGGTCCGGTCTGGACCGTGCTCTTCGCCGCACTCGGCGTCGCCGCGTACCTCGTCTACCGCGAGCGCGAGCACGAGATGCGAGCGTTCGCACTCGGCTTCTTCGGCGTCCAGCTCGCCCTGAACACCTCGTGGTCGCTCGTCTTCTTCGGGATGCAGGCGCCGGCGGCGGCGCTCGTCGTCATCGTACTCCTGCTCGTCGCCATCGCCGCCACCATCGTCGCGTTCGACCAGGTCGACCGTCGCGCGGCGCTCCTCATGGTCCCCTACCTGGCGTGGGTCGCGTTCGCGACGTACCTCAACGCCGGATTCTGGTACCTGAACTGACGGCGACCACCGGCCGGTGCCCTCGACCGCTGGGTCAGACCCCGTCGATCGACTCACTCCGACCTCGAGAGATAGCCACCTGACGACGTGAACCGCCAGCACCGCTTATTCCGTCCGGCGGGCAAGCATCGGTATGCGACTCACCGCCGGGCTCAAGAGCAGTTTCGTCTCCGGGATGCTACTCATCGCGCCGATGGTGCTCACGCTCTACGTCCTCAACGTCCTCGTGAACTGGTCGTTCCAGTTCGTCAACCCAGTCGTGCAGGGGACGCGCCTGACGCGGTACACGGGCAACGTCGAGGTGGTCGCGCAACTCCTCGCGGTCGTCCTCATCGTCGGGAGCATCACGCTCCTGGGGTACGTCGCGAAGAGGAGCGTCGGCCGGCACGTGTTCGGGAACATAGGGCGGGTCGTGAACGTCATCCCGCTCGTCTCCACGATCTACTCGAGCGTCCGCCAGGTCGCGGACGCGCTCGTCGAACGCAGGACCGCGTACGACAGCGTCGTTCTCGTCGAGTACCCGCGCGAGGGCGTCTACTCGATCGGGCTCGTCACGGGCGAGAGCCCGACTCCGGTCGCCGACTTCGCCGGTCAGGACGTCTACAACGTCTTCCTCCCGAACAGCCCGAACCCGACCGGGGGCCGGCTCGTCCTGCTTCCCGAGGACCAGGTCCACGAGATCGATATGAGCGTCCGCCGCGGCATGCGTCTCGTCGTCACCACGGGCATGGGCGAGAACGAGCCCCAACCCACGGTCTCGGACCCGGCCGCGTTCGGCGACTGACGGCGGCATCGGGACACCGACCCCTGGAGTCGGAGCGACGAACGCAAGTGCGCCCGGTCCCTCTCCTCGGACGACCCAGATGGACGTTCGCTTCCTCGGTGGCGCTCGCGAGGTCGGTCGGAGTGCCATCCTCGTCGACGACTCGCTCCTCGTCGACTTCGGCATCCTCACCGGGAACCCGATGCGGACGCCGATCGAGACGCCCGACCCCGACGCCGTCGTCGTCTCTCACGGCCACCTCGACCACGCCGGTGCCGTCCCCGCCCTGCTCTCCGGCGACAGCCGACCGCCGATCCACTGGACGCCACCCACGCAGGAGCTCGCGCGCACGCTCGCCAGAGACACCCTCAAACTGCACGGCGGGACGTACAACTGCCCGTTCACGGAGACCGACGTCAAGCGCGTCACGCAGGTCTCCCACCAGCACGGGTACCGCGAGCCGTTCGACGCCGCCGGCTACGAGGTGACGTTCTACGACGCCGGCCACATCCCCGGGAGCGCACACGTCCTGATAGACGATGGCGACACCAGGTTGCTGTACACGGGCGACTTCCACGTCGATCAGCGAGGCGGCGACGCCGCCTCGACCAGCGCGAAGGAGCGCGACGCGCCCGTGAGCGGACAGCGCCTCGTTCCTGGCACGACCGCGCGGCCGGACGCGGACGTCGTCGTCTGCGAGTCGACGTACTACGGCGTCGAGCACGAGGACCGGGACGTCGTCGAGGAGCGCTTCGTGAAGTCCGTCGAGCGCACGCTCTGGGAGGGCGGCACCGTCGTCGTCCCCGCGTTCGCCATCGGCCGCACCCAGGAGATGCTCCTGATCTGCGACGCCCACGACGTCCCGTGTTACGTCGACGGCATGGGGCAGTCCGTCACGCGGATGCTCGGCCATCATCCCGAGTTCGTCCGGGACGCCGACGCCCTCCAGCGCGCCACCAGTCACGCGCGCTTCGTCACCGGCCGCGACGGCCAACGCAAACGCATCGCGGAGAAGCCCGCCGCCATCGTCACCACGAGCGGGATGCTCTCCGGCGGCCCCGCGATGACGTACATCCCCGAGATCCGCACGAACCCGACGAACAAGGTGACGATGACGGGCTACCAGGTCGAAGGCACGCCCGGCCGGGACCTCGTCGAGACCGGGAGCGCCGAGCTCGACGGCCGCCGGATGCCCGTGAGCGCCCAGGTCGAACAGTACGACTTCTCCGCGCACGCCGACGAAACCGGCCTCCGCGCGTTCCTCGATTCCTACCGGGACGCGACCGTACTCGTGAACCACGGCGACGACTGCGAGCGCTTCGCCGCCGACCTCCGCGAGGACGGGTTCGAGGCGAGCGCGCCCGCGGTCGGTGACGACGTGTTCCTGTAGTCCACGACCGTCCGAGTATCCCGACGCTGGACCGACGACGAGTCTGGCAGTGCCACGAGTCCCGGAGCGACTACGACCGTCCGACGCCGCGAGTCCTGGAGCAATCGCTGCCGTCCGACGACTGCATGGGTGAATTGTAAACCCTGTTTCGGCTGAGGGGTTTAGAAGTAAAACACGAAGGTTATTCGTCCGTGGCGGCTACCGGGACGCGATTGCGAACGCGCTCCCACACGTTCCCTCTTTCAGCATGGAAAACACGACACGCGAACCCGTTGCCGTCCTCGACGACGCGACCGTCCTCGTCGTCGACGCGGCCGACTGGACGACGACGCTCGTCACCGCGCTCCGCGACCGAACCGCCGCAACGGTCGAACGAGCGACCACGCGCTCGGCCGCCATCGACGTCCTCCAGTCCTGCGACGTCGACGCCGTCGTCGCCGAGAACGCACTCGACGACGGCACCGGCATCGAACTCCTCCGCACCGTGCGCGACCGCACGGCGACGCTCCCGGTCCTCCTGGGAGCCGTCGACGGGAGCGAGACACTCGCGAGCGACGCGACCGCCGCCGGCGTCACCGAGTACGTCGCGGTCGATGCCGCCCCCGACACCGTCGTCGACGACGTCCTCGACCGCACGGATCGCGCCATCCGAACTGCTCGCCGCACCAGAACCCACCGCGAGCGCGCCCGCCAGTTCGACGCCATCTTCCACGACGACCGCACCGCGACGTGGGTGCTCGCCCCGGACGGCACGCTCGACCGCGTCAACGGAACTGCGCGAGACATGGTCGACGCCGACGTCGACGCCGTCGTCGGCGAACCCTTCTGGACGCTCCCGTGGTGGACGGACGCGACCGACGACCGGAGCGACGTCCAGCGGATCGTCGAGACCGCACTCGACGGGTCGTTCGGGCACGCCATCGTCCTCCGTGAGGGCGTCGACGACGGTCGCGTCGTCGAACTCTCCGCGCGCCCGGTCACGGACGAACGCGACCGCCTCGCCTCCGTCGTCGTCGAAGGCGTCGACATCGCCGACCGCGTCGACCTGGAACGGGACCTCCGCCGGTCCGAGGAACTGCATCGCGTCACGCTCAACAACATGACCGACACCGTCCTCATCACCGACGAGGACGGCGAGTACACGTACGTCTGCCCGAACGCGCACTTCATCTTCGGGTACGGCGCCGACGAGATCCGCGACCTGGGCTCCATCGACGCACTCCTCGGCGAGGACCTCTTCGACCGCGAGGAACTCGCCGACGCCGGCGTCCTGAAGAACATCGAATGCACGGCGATCGACAAGGCCGGGCGAGAACACACGCTCCTCGTCAACGTTCGCGAGGTCTCCATCCAGGACGGCACGCTACTGTACAGTTGCCGCGACATCACGAAACGCAAGCAACGCGAGGAAGCGCTCGCGACGCTCCAGGAGACAGCACGCGACTTCCTCTACGCCGGCACGCACCGCGAGATCGCCCAGCAAGTCGTCGACGACGCCACGAGCGTCCTCGACCTGGACGCCAGCGCAGTGTACCTGTTCGACGCCGAAGAGAACCACCTCCAGCCCGCGGCGTACTCGCAGGGGATGCGGGACGCACACGGCCCGCTCCCGACCGTGCACGCCGACGGCCGCGACCTGACGAGTTACAGTTTCGTCGAAGACGAGTCGCTGTTCTTCGACGACGTACACGACGCCGACCGCCTCGCGAACCCGGCGACGGAACTCCGGAGCACGACGTACGTCCCCCTCGGGAACCACGGCGTGTTCGTCGCCGGGTCGACTCGCGTCGATGCCTTCGACGACGTGACGCGCGAACTCGCTGACCTGCTCGCCGCGACGGCCGAGGCCGCACTCGACCGCGTCAGTCGCGAATCCCGACTCCGCGAACAGGACCGCGAACTCCAGGCGCGCAACGACGAACTCACGGGACTGAACCGGATCAACGAGACGATCCGCGAGATCGACCAGGCGCTCGTCCGAGCGAAGACGCGCGAGGAGATCGACCACACGGTTTGCGACCTCCTGACGGCCGACGACCGCTTCCGGTTCGCGTGGATCGGGAGCGTCGACGGGACGACCGACGTCGTCGAGCCGCGAGCGTGGGCCGGCGCCGACCAGGGCTACCTGGACGCCGTCTCGTTCGACGTCGACGGCGTCGACGTCGAACCGGTCGGCCGGACGGCCGCGACCCAGCGAGTGACGAACGTCTCGAACGTCGCCACCGAACTCCGCGCGGCCCCCTGGCGCAAGGACGCGCTCGCCCGGGACTTCCTCTCCGTCCTGAGCATCCCGCTCGCGTACGACGACGTCACGCACGGCGTGCTGACGGTGTACGCGGAGACGCCGGACGCGTTCGACGAGACGGTCCGGACCGTCCTCGAGGAACTCGCGGAGACCACCGCCTCCGCAATCAGCGCCAGCGAACGCAAGCGAGCACTCCTCACGACGGCGATGACGCGCTTGACGTTCGCGGTCGAAGACCGGTCGTTCCTCCTCGCCGCGCTCGCGCGCGCCGCCGACTGCACGGTCACGTACGAGGGCGGCGTCCAGCAGACGTCGACGGGAACCCAGGTGTTCGTCACCGTCGAGGACGCGCCCGTCGACGCGGTCGTTGAGGCGGCACGGGACGTCGTCGGTGTCGACGACGTCCATCGGATGGCCGGCGGTACCACGGGCGGCGTGGTTCGCGTCGGAATCTCCAGGCCGTTCGTCGCCGCCGAGCTCGCCGACTACGGCGCCGTCGTCCGTCGGATCGAGGCGACGTCGGCGGGGACGACGCTGACCGTCGACGTGCCCGAGCGCGTCGACGTCAGGCGCGTCACGCGCGTCGTCGAGTCTCGATTCGACGACGCTGACCTCGCGTCGAAGCAGACGCGCACGCAGGCGTCCGAGCACGGGTTCTACGCGACCGTCCTCGACCGCTTGACGGACCGGCAGCTCGAAGTCCTCGAGACCGCGTACTACAGCGGGTTCTTCGAGTCACCCCGACAGTGCACGGGCGACGCGGTCGCGGATTCGCTCGACATCTCGCCGCAGGCGTTCTACCAGCACGTCCGAACGGTGCAACGGAAGCTCTTCACCGCGCTCGTCGACGACCACGTCCCCGTGTCGCCCTCACCGAACGCGTGACTCGACCACTCGCCAGCCAGCGCGCGACTTTACTACTAAACCCGGGGTCGCGTCGAGGGGTTCGGTGGCCAACTGGCACCTACACCCGACGGACGCCGGTAGGTGGTCGTAGAGTGCCCGTCGTTCACGCGAGGGACTCGCCGATCATCATGAGAGACGTAGATCACGATCCGAACGAAGTATCGCCATACGAGTGTTTCGAGTGCGGGAGCATCGTCGTCGTCGAGGACGACCCCGGTTCGTGCCCCGACTGCGCGGGGTCGTTACGCAACCGACGAACCCCGATAGAATAAGATGGCATCGACCACGACCACGGACGACGAGACGAACGTCGTCGACGACGAGACGGAATCGACCCTGGAGACGGCACGGCGACAGCTCCAGCAGGCCGCCGCCCTCCTCGACATCGACCAGCACATCGTCGACCGCCTCAAACACCCGAAGAACGTCCACGAGGTGACGGTCCCGGTGGAGCGCGACGACGGAACCGTCGACGTGTTCACGGGGTATCGTGCGCAACACGACAGCGTCCGCGGCCCGTTCAAGGGCGGACTCCGATACCATCCCGAGGTCACGCGCGACGAGTGCGTGGGGCTCGGGATGTGGATGACCTGGAAGTGCGCCGTCATGGACATCCCCTTCGGCGGGGCGAAAGGTGGCATCGCCGTCGACCCGAAGTCACTCAGCGACGAGGAGACCGAGCGGTTGACCCGTCGGTTCGCGGGCGAACTCCGGGACGTCATCGGACCGAACACGGACATCCCGGCGCCGGACATGGGGACGACCCCGCAGACGATGGCGTGGCTGATGGACGCGTACTCGATGCAGGAAGGGGAGACCACCCCCGGCGTCGTCACGGGGAAACCACCGGTCGTCGGTGGGAGCGAGGGCCGAGATGGAGCGCCGGGGCGGAGCGTCGCCCTCGTCACCCGGGAGGCCGTCGAGTACTACGGGCAGGACGTCGCGGAGACGACGGTCGCGGTCCAGGGGTTCGGGAGCGTCGGCGCGAACGCTGCGCGCCTCCTGGACGAGTGGGGGGCGAGCGTCGTCGCAGTGAGTGACGTGAACGGTGGCATCTACGACGAACGTGGACTCGATACGGACGCGATCGCGTCCCACGACGAGCAACCTGAGGCGGTCCTGGGCCACGACGCGCCCGAGACGGTGACCAACGCAGAGTTGCTGGAACTGGACGTCGACGTCCTCGTTCCCGCCGCCATCGGGAACGTGTTGACCGTGGAGAACGCGCACGACGTCGACGCGGACCTGATCGTCGAAGGCGCGAACGGGCCGACGACGAGCGGTGCAGGCGAGGTGTTCGCGGAGCGCGGGATTCCGGTCGTCCCTGACATCCTCGCGAACGCCGGTGGCGTGACGGTCTCGTACTTCGAGTGGTTACAGGACATCAACCGCCGGAAGTGGTCGCTCGAACGCGTCCACGAGGAACTGGACGCTGAGATGCTGGCGGCGTGGGATCGCGTCCGCGAGGAGTTCGAAGCGCGCGACGTGACGTGGCGGGATGCGGCGTACGTCGTCGCGCTCTCTCGCGTCGCTGAGGCACACGCCACCCGCGGCCTCTGGCCGTAGAGCAACGCGCGCCAGTCCGGTTCTCGCGCGCTGAGAACCACGACGTTCGTATTTCGTCGCTCGCCGCGTTCTTCTCTCCATGAGACTACACCGCCTCCTCAGCGCTGTCGGTGTCGCCGTCGTCGCGTTCGGCGTCGTCGCCGTCGTGGTCATCGAAGCGTTCGGTTCAACGGCCGACGTCGGCGCGGGCATCCTCGGCGTCGTCGCCGGTGCGATCGCGGCGATCGTCGCGTTCGTCGTCGTCACGATCTACGTCGAGGGACTCGCAGGGATCGCACGCTGGGCCGTCGACGCCGTCGCTGTCGGCGGGTTGACGCTCGTCGCCGTCGGTGCGGTCGTCTACGTCGACGTGGTGTCGCTGGAGACGACGACCGCGCTCGCGATCGCCGCATTCGCCGCCATCGTCGCGTTCGCGGGCGGCTGGCTCGGCGAGAGCCGCGGTCGGACGTCGCAGTGACCGCGAACGACTTCACCAATCCTTATTAATCGACCGTCGCTGAGTTAGTAGCATGACCGTTGCGAGCGTTTCGATGCCCCAGGAACTGCTGGACCGGATCGACGAGTTCGCGGACGAACACGGCTACACGGGCCGGAGCGAGGTGCTCCGTGAGGGCGCGCGGAACCTCCTGGGCGAGTTCGAGGACAAACAGCTGGAGGACCGCCAGCTCATCGGCGTCATCACCGTCCTCTTCGACTTCGAGACGAGCAACGCCGAGCAACGCATGATGAATCTCCGGCACGAATACGACGGGCTCGTGAAGTCGAACTTCCACAATCACGTCGGCGACCACCAGTGCATGGAGCTTTTCGTGCTCGAAGGCGGCCTGGCGGAGATCTCGGCGTTCGTCGGGAAGGTCCGCGCGACCCAGGGAACGACGACGGTCGACTACTCGGTGACGCCCGTCGACGCCGACGACCCCGTCGTCTGAGGCGGCGATCGCCGTCACGACGCCGCGACGACCACTCGCGGACGCCGGCGGTCGTGCGCTTGCGGTCGTGCGCTCGCCGGGCGATTCCGGGGGAATCATATTGTCGCTGGCGAGCGACGACGCAGGTATGCCAGAGCCGTTCGTGATAGTCGGTGGCGACGCGGCGGGGTTGAGTGCGGCGAGCAAGGCCAGGCGCGAGGACCCAGAGCGCGAGGTGATCGTGTTCGAGAAGGGGTCGTGGGTGTCCTACGCGCACTGCGGGACGCCGTACTTCGTCAAGGGCGAGGTGGAATCGCTCGACGACCTGCTGTCGCTGTCGCCCGAGGAGATCTCCGAGCGTGGCGTGGACCTGCGGCGCGAACACGAGGTCGTCGGCGTGAACGTCGACTCGGGGACCGTCGGCGTCGACGGCCCGAACGGCCGGTTCGAGCAACCGTACGGCGACCTCCTCGTGGCGACGGGTGCGCACGCCGTCACCGACCCGATCGAGGGCCACGAGCTGGACGCCGCGCTGCCGATGCACGGCCTGGACTGTGCGGCGGCGATGCGCGCACTCCTGCTCGACCCGGACGCGGACGCGCTCGCCGACGTCGGCGGCGAGACGTACGTCGACCGCGAGATCGTCGCGCACTACGGCGCGATGGCGCCCCCGGAGACGGTCGCGATCGTCGGCGGCGGCTACGTCGGCGTGGAGATGGCCGAAGCGTTCAGCGCGCACGACCTCGACGTCCACCTGTTCCAGCGACCCGAGCACGTCCTCGAACCGTTCGGGGAACCCGTCGCCGAAGTCGTCGAGGACGAACTCCGCGAGCAGGGCGTCACCCTCCACCTCGAGACCGAGGTCGCACGCTTGCGGGGGGAGAACGGGCGGGTCGCCGGTCTCGAGTGCTCGGGCGGCGAGACCCTCGACTGCGAGTTCGCCATCGTCGGCATCGGCGTCCGCCCGAACACCGACCTGCTCGCGGACACGCCCGTCGAACTCGGAGACAGCGGTGCGGTCGCAGTCGACGAGTACGGACGGACGAACGTCGACCGCGTGTACGCCGCCGGCGACTGCGCCGAGATGCAGCATGCGGTCCACGGCGACGCGACGTGGGTCCCTCTCGGGTTGACCGCGAACCGCGCCGGACGCGCTATCGGTACCACCGTCGCCCGAACCGGTTCGTCCGCGGACGCAGGCGACCCGGACTCCGGCGACCTCGACCCCCAGCCCGGCGACCTCGAACCGGTCGGTGACGTCGCCGGCACCGCCGTCGTGAAGGCCTTCGACGTGGAGTGCGGCCGCACCGGTATCACCGACCACGAGACCGCCCGCGAACACGGGTTCGAGCCCGTGACCGAGACCGTGACCACGCGCTCGCGCTCGGGCTACTATCCCGGTGCGGCGGAGACGGTGGTGTCGCTCACGGGCGACCGCGACACCGGCCGATTGCTCGGCGGAACCATCGTCGGCACGGACCGCGCCGCCGTCCGCATCGACACCGTCGCCACCGCACTCGAGGCGGACATGACCGTCGCGGACCTCGAACGGAGCGACCTCGCGTACGCGCCGCCGTTCTCGCCCGTCTGGGACCCCGTGCTCACCGCCGCGAAGGTGCTACGCGGGTCGCTGTAGGGCCGCGCCACACCCGGCTCGCGGGGCGCGTTCGTGTGCACACTGTACTTTTCTTCCTTGGCGTCTTTCGTCCGCGTATGAGCGACCAGTTCCCGGACGTCGAAGCGACGGTTCCCGAGATAACCGCCGCCCAGTTGAAGGCCCGGATGGACGCCGGCGAGCACGTCGTCGTCCTCGACACGCGCCGCCCCGCCGACTACGAGACATGGCACATCGACGGCGACACCATCACCCCGATCAACGTCCCGTTCACCGAGTTCATGGACGGCAACGACCCCGCCGACGGCGCTCCCGACGCGCTCGTCGAAGCCCTCCCCGACGAGTACGACGAACCGATGGTCACCTGCTGCGCGAAGGGCCTCTCGAGCCTCTACGTCGCCGAGTTCCTCTCTCGCGAGAGCTACGAGATCGTCGCGCTCGACGATGGCATGCGCGGCTGGGCGGGCCTCTACGAGTCCCGCGAACTACCCGCAACCTTCCTCCCCGACGGCACGACCGTCCACCAGTTCCACCGACCCAGTTCGGGCTGTCTCGCGTACCTCGTGGTCAGCGGGGCTTCACGCGCCGCGGGACAGTCGAGCGGGGGGAACCCGCGAGACGGCGCAGGCGAAGCGATGGTCGTCGACCCGCTCCGTGCGTTCGCCAGCGAGTACGCCGCCGCGGCCGCCGACGACGACGCCGCGCTCGTGCACGCAGTTGACACGCACGTCCACGCCGACCACGTCTCCGGCGTCGCCACCGTCGCCGACGCGACCGACGCGACGGCGCGCGTCCCCGAGGGCGCACGAGCACGAGGCTACGAGGGCGACGCCGCGTTCGTCCGCGACGGCGACGAACTCGCGGTCGGCGACGTCACCGTCGAAGCGCTCGCGCTCCCCGGTCACACGAGCGAGACGCTCGGGTTCAGGGTCGGCGACGTCCTCCTCACCGGCGACACCGTCTTCACCGATTCGGTCGCTCGACCGGATCTAGAAGAGGGCGACGACGGCGCGAAGGAGGCCGCGCGCCAGCTCTACGACACCATCCAGGCGATCGACGACCTTCCCGGGGACGTCCTCGTCGCCCCGGGACACACGAGCGAGACCGCGCAACCGCGCGCGGACGGCACGTACGCGGCCACGCTCGCCGACCTGCGCGAGCGCCTGCCCGCGTTCTCGCGCGACCGCGAGTCGTTCGTGAACGCCATCCTCGACGGGATGCCGCCCCGGCCGAACAACTACCAGCGCATCATCGCCGCGAACCTCGGCAAGGAGCAGGTGAGCGACAGCGAGGCGTTCGAACTCGAACTCGGCCCGAACAACTGCGCCGCCGGCGAATAGCAAACGTCGTCCGGAGACCCGGTCCCTGCAGGCCGCAGACGGAAGCACGCACGCGGTGAACGTGAACGCGATGCCAGTCACACTGACCGACGACGACGAAGGCAAGACGGTCGTCGACGCAACCGGACGCAGGCTCGGGCTCGTCACGAAGGTCGTGGACGACACGGCGTACGTCGACCCACAGCCGGGGCTCGCCGAGAAGCTGAAGGCCGCCGTCGGCTGGGGCGACGCCGACGCCGAGGAGTACACCGTCCACCAGGACGCCATCGAGGCCAGGGGCGACGACGAACTGCGTCTGCGAGGCGAACTGTAGCCCGGCGCGTCGACCGCGACGGTCGTCCCGCCACAGCGACGGTCTCGCCGTCGGGAAAGCGAACGAATCCGGCGACCTCGTGGGGGTTGGGAAACGCCTACCCTTCCGGCACTCGAGGAGTCGGTATGGTCGAGAACCATTCGGAGACGTTCGATATCGGCGGGACAGACACCGTTCACCGGCTCGGGTTCGGCGCGATGCGCCTCTGTGGCGAAGACATCACCGGGCCGCCCGCGGACGAGGCGGCCGCGCGGGACGTCCTGCATCGCGCGGTCGACGTCGGCGTCGACTTCGTCGACACCGCCGATTCGTACGGGCCTGGCGTGAGCGAACGCCTCATCCGCGAGGCACTGCATCCGTACGACGACCCGGACGTCTTCGTCGCCACCAAGGGCGGTCTGCTCCGGAACCGCGACGGCGAGTGGAAGCCGATGGGCGACCCGGACTACCTGAAGAACGCGCACTTCGCGAGCCTCGACCGGTTGGGCGTCGACAGCATCGACCTCTATCAGCATCACCGCCCCGACCCCGACGTCGACGTCGAGGAGTCCCTGCACGCGCTCGCGGAACTCCAGGACGAGGGCGTCATCGAGCACGTCGGCGTCTCGAACTACTCCGTCGAACAGCTCGAACGTGCGAGCGACGTCGTGGACGTCGCCACGGTACAAAATCGCTTCAACCTGAGCTATCGCGAGGAACGCGACGTCCTCGAGTGGTGCGAGGACAACGACGTCGGCTTCATCCCGTGGTATCCCCTCGCCGCCGGCGACCTCGACGACGTCGACGCCGTCGACGACGTCGCCGCCGCGCACGACGCCTCCCGCGAGCAGATCGCGCTCGCGTGGCTCCTCCACACGAGCGACGTCACCCTCCCCATCCCCGGCACATCCAGCATCGACCACCTCGAAGAGAACGTCGCCGCGAGCGCCATCGACCTCGCCGACGACGACGTTCGGCGGCTCGACGACGCCGCCTGACGGCGACGAGCCGAACGCGCGCGTTCCTGGGATTCCGTCGGCAGGTTTCAAGACCCCGGCGGGCGTCGCTCGAATGGAATGTCCGCGGCCACCGACCTGTTCACCGCGATCGCCGGCGACAGCGTCCTCGTGCAGGCGCTCGTCGGCGGGGTCGTCATCGCCGCGATGAACCTCTTCGGCGCGTCGCTCATCCTGTTCGTGAAGGACCCGAGCGAGCGGTTCCTCGACGGCGCACTCGGGTTCGCGGCGGGCGTGATGCTCGCGGCGGCGTTCACGAGCCTCATCCTCCCCGGTATCGACGCCGCCGGCGGCGACCCGCTCCCCGTCCTCTTCGGCATCCTCCTCGGCGCGGCCTTCCTCGACCAGGCCGACCACTTCGTGCCGCACGCGCACTACCTCCTCACCGGCAAGAGACGCGACGACGCCGCCAACCCCGGCGAGGACGTCCCCGGGGTCGACGACGCGAAGGTCGCGAGCGTCGTCCTGTTCATCTTCGCCATCACGCTCCACAACATGCCCGAGGGACTCGCCGTCGGCGTCGGCTTCGGGAACGCGGCGAACGCCGTCGCCGCCGAGCAGACCGCGGCGCTCGCGGACGCACTCGCACTCATGCTCGCCATCGGCATCCAGAACATCCCCGAAGGCCTCGCCGTGTCCGTCGCCGCCGTGAACGCCGGCCTCGACCGGCGCGCGTACGCCGTCTTCACCGGTATCCGCTCCGGACTCGTCGAGATTCCCCTGTGCGTCCTCGGCGCACTCGCCGTCACGCTCGCCACCCCCATCCTCCCCTACGCGATGGGGTTCGCCGCCGGCGCGATGCTGTTCGTCATCAGCGACGAGATCATCCCCGAAACCCACTCCGGGGGCCACGAACGGGTCGCCACCGCCGGCCTCATGATCGGGGTCGTCGTCATGCTCTACCTCGACGTCTCGCTGGCCTGACTACCACACACCTCGACGTCTCGCTGGCCTGACTACCACACACCTCGACGTCTCGCTGGCCAGACGAACCCGAGGTTTTGCTGAACGTTCAATGGTCGTCGGGACGAACGCGCACGCATGACCGTCCACGGCGTCCACCACGTCACGCTCACCGTTCGCGACGTGGCGACCGCGGAAGCGGCGTACCGCGACGTTTTCGGCCTCGACGTCCTGTTCCGCGAAGGCACGTACGACGACGAGTTCGGCGCACTCCCCGACGGCATGAACTGGGACGTCGCCGAGACTGCCGGCGTCGACCCCGGTATGACGTTCCTCGGCGACGACGACGTCGCGATCGCCGTCGCGGAACGCGAGGGAGACGACTCCGACACGGACGAAGCCGGCGTCCTCGACCACGTCGCACTCCACGTCGACGCGGACGTCGTCGACGAGATCGTCGAGCGGGCGCGCGAGCGAGACTGGGACGTCGACGAGCGCGAGACCGTCGCGTTCCTCGTCGACGACGACGGCATCGAGTGGGAGGTCACCACCTCCGACCCGCCACCGGCGACGCCGTTCGACGAACTCGACGTCGACCCCTAGCCGTCCCGCGAAAGCGCGCGTTCATCGTCCTGTGGACCGTACGTATGCCATGGGTACACAGCCTCAGAGTGGACTTTTCACCGTCGAGCCATTAGGGACGTACATGACCGCCCAAGAGTCCCTCCAGCGACGCGATAGCGACGACCCGCCTCCAGCGACGCCACCGAAGGCGACGCTGTTCTGTCCCGATTGCGACCGCACCGGCCCCGTCGACGGCGACTGGCAGGAACGACAGCGCTCCTACGGTGTCGCCGTGCACTGCCCGCACTGCGACGCACGACTCACGCTCCGCCCGCAGTTCGCCGACGACGTCACCGAACTCGTCCACGGCGACTGACGCGACTCCACGTTCTTTTCGGTACGCGCTCAACAGTCCCCGGAAACCACCCGATAGAGGTGGCCGTCCACGGTGACCACGTACGCCATCGTCGACACCCCCGCGTCGACGTCCACGTGGTAGTGCTCGGGGACGCTTCCGTCCCGCGAGATGCCCCCATGAATCTGCTTGCTCCCGTAGAAGTGCCCGCCAGTGCGTAGCGTCGCGGTCGTTCCCGTCGTCCCGGTCGTCGTCGCCATCGTCGTCCCCGTCGTCGCCGCGTTCCGATCTGCGAGACGTGCGCGGACGATCGCCATGGCCGCGGATTCGTTCGGCACCTCGTCGACGGGTTGGCCGACGTGGAGTGCACCACCGTTCCCGAGCGGTGGGCAGTCCGAGACCGGACTGTACAGGAGCGTGGCGGCGACCATCGCCGCGACGAGTACAACGACGCAGCCAGCGAGCACGCCGACGACGGCCGCGAGCCGTCGCCACGGGTACGAGCCGTCGATCACGCGACGTACCCTCGACTGGGTGAAAGAAAAGCGTTCAGGCCGAGTGCGGTCAGTCGTCGCCGTGGTCGCTCGCTTGCGCGGCGTCGACCTTGTCCGCGTGCGTTTCGAGTGCCGCGGCGAGGTCGCGGGCCTGTTCGGGGCTGAGTTCGAGTTCGTCGACGTGCCGGACGACGCCCTCGGGCTGGTCGTCCGCCTCGAACTGCAACTGCACGCAATCGGGGTCCTCGCGTGGACTCGTCGCGTTCGCCACCCCGAGCACGCTCGCTTCGTCCTCGGCGGTTCGAACGTTCGCGTCGACGAGGTCCAGCGTCGTGTACGCGTTCACTCGCATCAATCGTCCAACCATCACTCGCCTCCTACGGGAGCCAGCGACATCAGTCGTCCGCCGGTGCCGCGTCGTCGCCGTCCTGGTCGAGGGGTGTCCCGTCAGCCGCCGTCGGCGCGGGCGACGCCGCCATGTCGTCGTCATCGGCGTACGGATACCACGTGCGCTTCGTGTTGTGCATCATCGGGTCCTCGTAGCTCGTCTCCTCGGGGTCGACGAGCGCCTCGAGTTCCTCCTCGTCGCGCGCCTCGACGAAGTCCCGGAACGTCTCCGACCCCTCGCGCTCGGCCTTGTAGGTCTCGACGAGGTTCGCGATCGCGCCCGGCACTTCGTCGGCGGGGATGCGTTCCCCGACCCAGTCCGCGAACCGCGGGTTCTCGCCGAGACCGCCACCGAGCCCGAGGTCGAACGCCTCCACCGGCTCGCCGTCCTTCCGCGTCTTCATCCCACGAAGGGAGACGTCCGCGATCTGGGGCTGCGCACACGATGCCGTACAGCCCGAGAGGTGGACGTGGAAGTCCTCGACCTCGTCGGGGAGGGAGACGTTGTCCCGGAGGTGTCGCGCGTAGCGGACCATCCGGTTCTTCGTCTCCACGATGGAGAGCGAGCAGAACTCGGTGCCCGTGCACGCGATGGAACCACGCATGAACGGACTCGGCTCCGGCTCGTAGTCCACGAGCAGGTCCTCGGCGAGGAAGTCGTTGAGGTCCTCGTCGGGGACGTCCGTGACGATGACGTTCTGGCGCTGGGTGAGTCGAACCTCGCCGCTCCCGTACGTCTCGGCGAGGTCTGCGAGTTCGAGGACGTCCTCGGTGCCCATGCGGCCGACGAGGACGTTCAGGCCGACGTAGTGCTTCCCGTCCGCTTGCGGGTGAACGCCGACGTGGTCGTCGTGCCCGTCGTTCTCGCGACCGGAATTGTAGCTGTAGGAGTCCCGGAACCCCTCGCCGGCGGTCTGGAGTTCGAAGTCGACGAACTCCGCCTGGAGCGTCTCGCGCACCGTCTCGGCGCCCCATTCGTCGACGAGGAACTTGATGCGTGCCGAGTAGCGGTCCTCGCGGTTCCCGTACTCCTCGAAGAGCGCGGACATGCCGTCCGCGACCTTCGCCGCCTTCTCGAAGGGGACGAAGACGTCGATGTCGCGAGCGAGCCGCGGTTCGTTCCGGGCGAGGCCGCCGCCGACGCGGACGTTGTACCCCTTCACGCCGTCCTTCGTCGCCGGTTCGAACGCGAGGTCGTTGATGTCGCCCTGCCCGCAGCCCTCGCGACAGCCCGTGACGGCGACCTTCCACTTCCGGGGCATGTTCTCGTACCGGTCGTTCTCCTTGAACTCGCGCTGGAAGTCCTTGACCGTCTCCAGGGCGTTCACGTGCTCGTGCTCGTCCTTCCCGGCGACGGGGCAGCCGACGATGTTCCGCCACGAGTCACCACACGCCTGCACGGTCGACAGGCCCGCGGACTCGAGTGCGTCCCAGACGTCGACGATGTCCTCGACCTTGATCCAGTGGAGCTGGATGCTCTGGCGCGTCGTGAAGTCCACCCACGAGTCGCCGAACTCGGGGTTGTCGACGGGGCCGGTCGCGTACTCTCGCGCGACCTCGCCGACGACGCGGAGCTGGCCGGGGTCGAGCACGCCGTTTGGCGTGCCGATGCGCATCATGAAGTAGCTCTCCTGGCCGGCGCGCTGGTGGTACAATCCGTACCACTTGAAGCGCTCGAACCAGGCGTCGCGTTCGTCCTCGGGAATCGACTGCCAGCCCTCCTCCGCGAAGCGCTCGATGTGTTCTCGAATGTCGGTACCGTAGATGTCGGCCTTCCACTCTTCGACGTCCGTGGGCATTCTTGTCCAGTTAGACGGTATAGGGGGTCATACTCGCAGTCGTCGCGTCAGGATTCCCCCGTACTCGCGGGAACCGGCGAATGCTGCGAGCGCTCTCACTCGCCGAGCGTCGGTTCGCTGAACGAACGAACGTCGCCCGATGGGTACGCGCGGAACGAGCCGTCGAGAACGCGGCCGACGCCCAGTCCGGAGAACGTGTCCTTCGTGCCGCAGTCGACGCACTGGCCGACGCCGTCGACGACAACCTCGCGACCGTCGACGCCGACGCTCGTGAACGCCTCTAGCAGGACGAACGCGATCGAGCAGTCACAGAAGTCGGTGACGGCGAACGGCCAGATGTCCGTCGTCGCAACCTGTCGGCGGTTGTCTACGGACACCCACGCGCCGTCGTCGAGCACTCGGAGTTGGGTCGCCATACGGGTCGTTGAGACTCCGCGGGCAAGGCCTCGTTGGGGGTCGCAAGGCTCCGTGGCGTTCACGACACGGGAATCGCCTCGAAACCGCATCCAGGCGCCGGAATCACCCGGGGTCTCGCGCGACCGTCATAACGGCAACATCGTCCGGTAGACGCAAGCGCCGGCCACGATTGAAGCCACGACCTCACTTAACCCACTCGGGAGGTTAGAGGCAGTCGATGACCGACTCGCACGAGAACGACGACCCGGCCGGCCTCGACACTCTTCTCGTCGACGCCACCACGACGGCCGCCGCCACCGTCCGCACCGCGACGCGGACCGACCCGGCCAGCGACGACCACGACAGCACCGTCGAACCACCAGCAGACGTCGCCCCCGAACTCCACGAGGTCGAAGACGCATGACCGCAACCGAACGCGAACGCGAGGACCCAACGGCCACCGACGACGTCGACGCGACCGACGACGAAGAGCGCGAGCGCGACGACGCACACCTCCAGGACGTCGAACCCGGTGCCGGCTGCACCGAGATCTGGGAGCACCTCTCCGAGACCCGCGAAGAGTGAACGACTCCCTGATTCGACGGACTCCGACCCCCTGACTCGACGGACACGAAGGGGGTCAGCCGCCGGAGTCGGGTCGCTCGTCGTGAACACTGACGGGAGCCGACGGTTTTTCTCCACTCGCCCCGAAAGGCCATTCAGATGCAAGAGGACGACGCACCGCGCGCGGACCGACAATCGCCGGTCGGGAAGCCCGTCATCCGCGGCGACCCGCAGGTCACGGGGCAGACGCCCGACGAGGCCGTCCAGTTCGATCCCGACGACCCCGAGAGCGTCGTCGCAGCCGCCGACACCGTCGCGAAGTTCGCGACCAGTAGCGTCGGCGACGACGACCACGTGTACGTCCTCAGAGGTGCCGCCGCCTGTGCCGCACTCGTCCGCGGCGTCGGCTCGTACAAGACCGCCGCCGAACGCACCGACGGTGTCGCGTCCGTCTCGTTCATCCGGAAGTGGGCGCGCGTCCACGACCTCCCGCGCTCGATCCGCCTCCACGTCGCCCGCGGCGACATCGCGCCGACCGCCGCGAAACACATCGCGCGCGTCGCCGGCAAAGCCCGCTTCCACCTCGCGTGGGCCGTGCTCGACGCCGGCCTCACCGTCCGAGACGTGCGCGCACTCGCCAGCGCCGTCGACGACGACACCACCATCGAGACCGCGCTCCGCGACCACGGCATCCGCCCCGGTCACCTCGAACTCGACCTCCCCCTCGACGCGTACTGCGAACTCCGGCGGCAAGCCGCCGAAGAAGGCCGCACACCAGGTGCAGTGCTCGCCGACGCACTCGCAACGTACGACCCCGAGCGCTACGGCTGACTCCCGGCGCCGTCAGCGGAACAAGAGCGCTCCGACTGAGTCCGACCGCCACCACCGGTCGACCGTCAGCGGACGACCGTCACCGGAACCGGCGACCGACGGAACACCGTCTGTGCGACGTTCCCGACGAACAACCGGTCCGCGAGAGAGCCGCCGTGACTCCCGATGACGACAGCGTCGAAGTCGTCGGCGCGTTCGACGATCGCCTTCGACGGCCGCCCCCACATCACGTCCGTCTCGATCTCCGCGTCGTACTCCGCAGCGACCTCTCTGGCACCGTCGAGGACGTCCTTGGCGAGGTCTTCAGCCGCCTGCTCCAGGTCGGGTTCGAGCGCGAGACTCATCGCTTTCCCCATCATCGACGACGGTTCGCCGACGACGTGCAGGACCGTGATCGACGCCGAGGGATACACTTCGAGCGCGTGCCGGAGCGCTTGCTCGCCCATCTCCGACTGATCGATTGGAACGAGGACGCGAGATACCATACGAGATAGACGCGGAGCAGACGCTTAATTCCCGTCGGTCAGGAAGCGAGGAAGGCGACGGTCGCGTCCGCGAGGACGTCCGCCGCCGCCCGAACCTCGGCGACGTCGACGGTCTCGTCCGGGAAGTGCGCCTGGTCGATGCTCCCCGGCCCGAAGACGACGGTCGGAATCCCCACTGCCTCGTAGTGCCGCGAGTCCGCGCCGTAGGTCGCACCTCGCGGGTCGTCGTCGAACCCGGCGTCGCTGGCGGCGTCCCGGACCGCTCGCACGACCGCGGCGTCGACGTCCACGGTCGCAGGCTCGAACTGGATGCCCTCGCGCTCGAACACCGGCGGATGCTCGCGAGTCCACGCGTCCGCGTCCGCGACGTCCTCGAGCCGGTCTCGAAGCGCCGATTCCACGTCCGCCACCGTCTCACCCGGGGCGACGCCGACGCGCACGCCTGCTTCCAGCGCCGCCGGCACGGACGACGCCCATTCACCGGCGCGGACGGTGCCGACGTTCACCGGCCACTTGATCGGGTGCTCGTCGTACAGCGGGTGCGTGACGGTCCGCTCGCGCTCGCGCTCGAACGCACGCAAGCCCTCGCGGACGCGCTCGAAGTGGTCGAGGACGGACTCGCCACGCCATCGCGTCGCCGCGTGCGCACCCCGGCCTTCGAGTCGAATCTCGCCCATCAGACTCCCTTCGACGGCCGTCACCACCTGCATCTCCGTGGGTTCGGCGACGATGCACGCGTCGCGCTGGAACCCGTACGGCGACGACAGCGCTGCCATCGCCGCACCGATACCACCTTCTTCCTCGCCGGCGACGCCCTCGACGACGATGCGCCCGTCGATGCCGCGTTCGCGCGCTCGCTCCGCCGCCGCTCGTGCCGCGAACGCCACCGCCGTCAACCCGCCCTTCATGTCCGCCGCGCCACGCGCGATCAACTCGTCGTCGTCCCACGTCGCCTCGAACGGCGGACTCGACCACGACCCCTCCGACGCCGGCACGACGTCCACGTGCCCGTTCAGGACGAGCGTCCGCCCGGCGTCCGGATCGCCGAACTCGAGGACGCCCGCGACGCTGGGCCGCTCCGCGACGTCGATCTCGCCGGGGTCGTCGGGGAACGACGGATGCCCGGCGAGCACGTCCGCGTCAGCCGTCCAGGTCAGCGTCTCGAACCCCCACTCCGCGAGTCGGTCCTCGAACCACGACACCACCGCCGCTTCCTCGCCCGGCGTCGACGCGAACTCGACGAACGACGACAGGAACGAGCGCACGTCCGCCTCGCGCGTCACCTCGAACGGATCCATACGAGAACGCTCACCCACCACCCCCCTAAGCGTTCTCCACTCCGACGCCAGTCGCCGGGTTCGCGACCACACGGTCCGCGAGTTCGACGTCGAGTGCGTCGAGCATCCCTGGCACCCACTCCCCTGCATCGATAACCCTTAAATGCGCGGGTCCGAAACGAGAAGTCGAGGGCCGGTAGCTCAGTCCGGCAGAGCGTCTGGCTTTTAACCAGACGGTCGGGGGTTCAAGTCCCTCCCGGCCCGTTCTCCGCGACGCCAATCGACGAGCGACGCGAGTCGTCGGCGTCGCGGAGCGGAGGGACTGAACCCTGCGAGTCGCGCGCAGCGAACGAACGTGAGCGAGCTACGTCTGGATTCGGTTCAAGTCCCGCCCGGCCGCTCGCGTCGGGTGCGGTGGCTGGTGGAGGAGGGTTCGAGTGAAGTGCTGTCGCGTTCGGGCGGTGCGTCGAGAAGGGACGGGGGCGTTATTCTTTGCGGGGGAGGAAGGCGAGTGCGATGAGGAGGAGGGCGGCGGTACCGCTTCCGATGGTGACGCCCCAGACGCCGTTGATGCGGTCGTGGAAGCGGTCGTTCGTTTCGATGGCGTCCTGGAGTTGTTGTTGGGCGCTCGTGCCCTGGCCGAGGAGGACGGTGTTATTGTTCTTGAAGTGGACGACGTACGGCTGCTCGTTGAGGGTGATGTTCTGGTTGTTCGTGGATTCGACGGTGTTGTCCCGTGGGGCGGTCCATTCGAGGCGGACGCTCGTGTTGGAGACGTTCGCGACCGTGGTCTCGTTACCGTTGTAGTCCGCGAGCGTCTGGCCTTCGGTGAGGTTCACGTACCCGATGGAGTCGTTGTTCGAGTTCGCGATGAACTCCGTGACTGGGACGTCCTGTCGGCCGGCCTGGTCGGGGTTGCCGTCGACGTACTGGGTGCCGTTGACCCACGAGGGGGCGTACTCGTCACCGGGCTCCCAGCGCAGGACGACGTCGTCGGTGCCGTTCTGCGTGAGGACGCGACGGGTCTGGCCCTCGTAGTCGATGGTGGTGTTGCTCGTCCACGTTTCAGTGTAGAGCGCTGATTCGTTCGTCCACTGGAACGTGACGTGGTACGCAATACCGCCACCGCCGCCGTGGTCACCGCCTTCCTCGACTTCCGCGGAGACCTCCGTCACGGTGTACGTTCGTCCGTCGACCGTGATCGAGTCCTCTTCCTGGATCTCCTGGACGTTGTCACCGCTGATGGTGATCTCTGGGGCGTCCGCTGTCGCGATGAACGCGTACGACCCGGCAGCGATTACGAGAAAGAAAGCGACGTAGGCGGCCGCTGCTCGTCGTTGCATAATCGAAGCGAAGTACGCACTCGATATAACGGTTTCTAACTGATTACGCGGTGTCGATGGTGTCGGTCGGGACGCAACCGCTAACCGTCGTGTGCGTCCCTATTCGAGTATGAGCTGTACGATTCGGTCGCGGACCTCTCCGTGACCGTGGAGTCGTACTCGCTCGCACGACACGAACAGTCGACGTCGAGCGGGTTCGATCGCGTCACCACCACGGTCGCGCTGCACGGCCCCGAGAACACGGGGTACGGCGAAGACGTGACGTACGACGCGGCCGACCACGACGGCTTCCAGAACGAACACGAGATGGACCTGGCGGGGTCGTTCACCGTCGACGAGTTCAGCTAGAGCGGGAGTCCACGCGAAAGCCCCAGTGGAGGCGCACAGCCTCCACGTCGTCAGATCTCGTCTGTCGGAGCTCTCAAGGAAGCGAACGGCGAAGCCGTGAGCGAGTAGGGTGGGGTAGTTTACGGGAGTGCAAGGAGAAACCCCCGTGCGTTAGCGCGGGGCTGAATCCGACGCGTTCATGCCACTCACCCTTATACGATGGTCTCCTGGAGTTCCCTCGCCGGGACACACCGACTTTGCCGGTACGGACGCTTCGCGTCCACGTCTCACGGGGTGACAGATCCGACCGCTCCACTCCACGACGTAACGGCTTGGCCGACGCGGATCGTGGTACCGTGCGGGCTGAATACCCCGCTGTGGGAGGACGAACGGGATTCGTCCCGACGAAGCGCCGACCGTGCGTCGGACGGAAGGCCCCGTTGACAGGGCTACACGCACTGAAAAGCACTCCCCCGGTCATAATCGGGAGGTGACCATCGACGTGGGACGCGAAAGCGTACCTCACCATCGAGGACACGCACACCCTTGCACTCCCCTTCGGGGAATCCTCGCCGTTCACGGCGGGGAGGATGTCAATACGCACCTCGAGGGCGTCGACGCGTTCCCGGAGCCGCCAGAGCGAGAGGTGTCGCGCGAGTACCGTCGAGTGGGCGCTCGCGAACGACGTCACGTGCTACGGCGACGGCCAGTTCGAATTCGACGTCGGCCGTGGTCACCTCCACGAGCTCGCCGCGACGTTCCACCCTGGCCCGCCGAACGACGTCGCACTGGCGAGCTACAACGGCGTCGACTTCGCGGCGTCGCTCGCCGCGAGTCCGCTCCACCCGCCTGCGGACGCAGTCGATCTCCGTTGGGACTGACCGCTCGGACGACGAACTCGGTTTGGACTGACCGCTCGGACGACGAACCCGCGTCTGCTCGATTCACCCAGATGCGCACAACAGATCGACGTGTGTACTGGTCGCTATCTACTAGTATTCGGTGAGCTATCGTTATTATCTGTGTATATATATGATATCGAGTTATTACGAAAGGATTGCTTCCGTCCGTTTCGGGTCGGCGGCGACTTTGTACCAGGAATCAATACTTATTACCATATGCCAAAGAAATTTGAGCGGCGCAAGTTCGTCGGCACCGCAAGCATCCTCGGAATCGGCGCCCTCGCAGGCTGCCTCAGCGGAGACGGTGGCGGCGACGGCAACGACGACGGCACCGACGACGGCACCGACGGCGGCACCGACGGCGGCGACGACGGCGGCGACGGCGGCGAAACCCAGCGACTGTCCTGGCACGCGGGCGGGACCGGCGGCACGTACTTCCCGCTCTCCAACGAGATCAAGCAGGTCGTCGAGAACAACACGAACTTCAAGTTACAGGTCCAGTCGACGGGTGCATCGGTCGAGAACGTCGGGTCGCTCAAGAGCGACGACGCGGACTTCGCACTCATCCAGAACGACGTCGCGTTCTTCGCGAAGGAAGGCACCGGCATCGACGCGTTCAAGAACAACGCCGTGACGAACCTCAGAGGTGTCGCGACGCTGTACCCCGAGACCATCACCCTCGTCACCCTCTCTGAGACCGGCATCACGCAACCCGGCGACCTCGAAGGCGCGGTCATCAACACCGGCGACCTCGGCTCCGGCACCCAGGTCAACGCCGTCCAGATCCTGGACGCACTCGGCATCGAGGACTACACCGAACAGAACGCCGGGTTCTCCACCGCCGCAGACCAGTTGAAGAACGGCGACATCGACGCCGCGTTCGTCGTCGGCGGCTGGCCCGTCGGCGCCATCAGCGACCTCGCCACCACGAGCAACATCGAGATCGTCGAGATCGCGGGCGAGGACCGACAGGCGGTGCTCGACTCCGCACCGTTCTATGCCGAAGACACCATCCCCGGCGGCACGTACAGCGGCATCAGCGAGGACCGCGATACGGTGTCAGTACAGGCGATGATCGCGACCCGGGCCGGCCTGGACTCGAGCACCGTCGAAGCGGTGACCAGCGCCATCTTCGAGAACCTGGACGCACTCAGCATAAAGACCGACTTCATCACGAAAGAGAGCGCTCAGGACGGGATGTCCATCGAACTCCACGAGGGCGCGGCCGTGTACTTCGAGGGGTAAGTCGATGCGGTGGCGTCGCGTCGTCGCCCTCGTGCTCGTCGTAGCGAGCACCACCGGGTACGTCGCCGCCACCCAGTCCCAGTCCGTGCTCGTCGTCGCCGACGCCGACACCGGCACGCAACTCCGGACGATTCCGGTCGACGACGGCACGACCGTCACGCTCACGTACACGCACAGCGTCGAGAAGACGCCCGTCCAGGACCAGTACACCGTCGACGGCGCCACGCTCGACAACACCCGGATGCGGTTCAAGTCCTACGGCTGGGGGCTCCCCGCGACCGCGAACGTCACCCTCCAAGACGGCTGGTTCGTCTACGATCCCGATCGCCGATACGACGCCATCACCATCCAGACCGGGACCGTCGCCGGGCACGAACTCGTCGTCGACGAAACCACGTACGATCTCGTCGAGCTCGCCGACGGTGACGCCGTCACCATCACCGTCGAACGACGACCGCACCTCTCCATCCTGACGAGACCGACCCACGACCAGCACGGACTCGACGTCAACCAATGAGTGACTCCGACGACAGCAAGATACGGCCCGAAGACGAAGCACTCAGCGAACAGGAACGCGAGGAACTGATCCAGGAACTCGAGCGGAAACGCACGCTCTCCGGCGGGTTCGCCGTGCTCGTCTCGCTCGTCGCGATCGCGTTCTCGCTGTACCAGGTCTGGCTCGCCGCACGCGGGTTCATCTTCGCCGTGTCGCTCCCTGTCGTCGGCCGCATCGAACTCGCCTCCCTCCAGCAACTCCAGGCGAACGCCGTCCACGTCGTCTTCGCACTCCTCCTCGCGTTCGCACTGTACCCGCCCTCCACCGGCGACGGCTTCCTCTCGAGACGCCTCGCGCGACTCCGAAACGACATCCACACCCGCTTCGACGACGACAGCCCCGTGGCCCGCACCACCGACGCCATCGCCGGCGGCATCGCCTGGCTCGCCGGCGACCCCGACATGAACCGCATCACGCCACTCGACGCCATCTACATGGCGTTCACGCTCGCCGGCGGCGTCTACTACATGACCGAGTTCGACGAGATACTCCGCATGCGCGCGCTCGGCCTCGACGCCGGCCGCACCATCGGCGACATCTACACGTTCCTCGCCCCACTCAACAGCGTCCCCATCCTCGGCGAGGCATCCTGGGCGTACCTCCTCGGCGTCGCCGCCTTCCTCCTCGTCCTCGACGCCACCCGTCGCGTCCTCGGCTTCTACCTCATGACCATCGTCGGGTCGTTCGTCGTCTACGCCAAGTACGCGTTCCTCATCCCCATCGACGCCCCCATCATCGGCGTCCTCTCCACCACCGAAGGCACCTGGGCCAGCATCGTCCGCAACCTCTGGTACACCGACCAGGGCATCCTCGGCGTCCCCGTCCTCGTCTCCGTCCAGTTCATCTACATCTTCATCCTCTTCGGTGCGTTCCTCGAGATGAGCGGCGCCGGCCAATGGCTCATCGACCTCGCGTACGCCGCCACCGGCAAACGCAAAGGCGGCCCCGCGAAAGCCAGCATCCTCGCGTCCGGCTTCATGGGCATGATATCCGGGTCAAGCATCGCCAACACCGTCACCACCGGCGCGTTCACCATTCCACTCATGAAGAAGAGCGGGTACCGCGCGAGCTTCGCCGGCGCCGTCGAAGCCTCCGCCTCCAGCGGCGGCCAAATCCTCCCACCCGTCATGGGCGCCGCCGCCTTCCTCATCGTCGAATACACCCTCACTCCCTACGCCGACGTCATCCTCGCCGCCGCCATCCCCGCCATCGTCTTCTTCTTCGGCGTCTGGGTGATGGTCCACCTCGAAGCCTCCCGGCTCGGCATCGGCGGCGTCGAAGACATCGACCTCGTCGACTTCCGAACCCACCTCACTCGCGGCTGGTTCTACCTCGCCCCCATCGGCCTCCTCCTGTTCTACCTCATCGTCGAACGCCTCAGCGTCGCCCGATCCGCGTGGTTCACCATCCTCGCCATCGTCTCCCTCATCGCCGTCGTCGCCGCCTACAGCAAGGATACTCGCGTCCCGCTTTTCGCCACCATCGGCACCCTCGTCGCCCTCCGCGCGGGCACCGCCTTCACGAACGACGCCCCCGTCCTCGACTCGGTACTGGGCTCCCTCGGCTGGCTCCTCATCGGCGGCAGCCTCGTCGTCCTCCTCGCACGACCAACCACTAACCCGGAACTCCTCGACTACAACGAGAAAGTCAACAAGGCCGCCGAGAAGACCGCCACCGCCCTCAACAGACCGAGGCTCTCCGACATCGCCGCCTACCGATACGGCACCTTCCTCCTCAAATCCCTCGACAACGGTGCACGCACCGCCACCACCGTCGTCATCGCCGTCGCCGCCGCCGGCATCATCCCCGGCATCATCGCCACCACCGGCCTCGGCCCGAACCTCACCAGCCTCATCCTCGACCTCGCCGGCGGCAGCCTCGTCGTCCTCCTCGTCATCACCGCCATCTCCTGCATCATCCTCGGCATGGGCATGCCCACCACCGTCACGTACATCATCCTCGTCTCCCTCCTCGGTCCCGCGATCAGCGAGTTCGGCATCCCCATCCTCGCCGCGCACCTCTTCATCCTCTACTTCGGCGTCATCGCCGACATCACCCCACCCGTCGCCGTCGCCGCCTACGCAGCAAGCGGCGTCGCCAAGAGCGACCCCTTCGACACCGGCGTCGAAGCGTTCAGCCTCTCACTCAACAAAGCAATCGTCCCCTTCGCGTTCGTCCTCTCCCCCGGCATCCTCCTCATCCGCGGCACCGGCACCGGCGAAGACGTCCGCGTCCTCAACATCCCCGACCTCACGGACCCCGGCTACATGATCCCCGAGGTCATCATCCCGGTCCTCGGCATCTTCATCGGCGTCATCGCCCTCGCCGCCACCATCATCGGCTACCTCTACACCGACGTCAGCCGCCTCGAACGCATCGCATTCGTCGTCTCCGCCTTCCTCCTCATGGCGCCCGGACTCCTCTTCCTCCCGCTCTCCGGCATCATCGGCACCAGCTTCCTCTTCGACATCGCCGGGCGCGCCGTCGGCGCCATCCTCTTCTTCGGCCTCGCGCTCTCGAATCGGTCCACCGCACGCACCACCGCCACCACCACCGAACCAACCTCCTGACCGCGCGAACGCCACACCCGTCGCCGTTCTGCGAGGTCGTCGACGACCATCAGTCCGTGTGGAGGTCGAAGTGACCGACTCCGGGACCGATCTGAGACGCGCTCGATGGGGTCGTCAGTTGCCCGTCCCGGCGACCCGCTCGACCGCGTCCAGAATTTTCTCGTACCCCGTACACCGGCAGACGTTCCCGGACAGTGCCGATCGGAGTTCCTCACGGTCTGCGTCGGGGTTGTCCCGCAGGTACGAGAGCCCCGAGAGGACGAATCCAGGCGTGCAGTAGCCACACTGGATGGCGAAGGCTTCCTCGAACGCGTCCTGAACCTCGCGGCCGAGGGTGCCGTCGTCGATGCCTTCTACAGTAGTGACCGATCGACCGTCGACCTGTGCGGCCATGATCAGGCAGGATTTGACCGCCGCACCGTCGAGCAGGACCGTACAGGAACCACACCGACCGCTGTCACAGCCAGTCTTGACGCTCTTGCGGTCGCACTCCTGGCGGAGCAGTTCGCGGAGCGGTCTGTCCGGCGGCGTTTCGACCGTGCGTCGTTCACCGTCGAGTTCGAACGTGACGTTCATAGGTCACCTCCCGCCCGGTCGGTTGCGGTTGCAAGACTGCGCGCGACGAGCGTGCCGGCCAGGCCCCGCTTGTACTCGGCCGACCCCGAAAGGTCGTCCAGTGGGTCGATGTCCGCAATCACTTCCTCGCTAGCCGCCTCGATCGCGTCCTCGGTCACCGGATTGCCGACCAGTGCCGACTCGACGGCGGGCGACCGGACTGCGGTGTCGGCCACGGCAGTGAGGCCGACGCGCACGTCGAAGAAGGTGCCATCCGAGACTGTGACGAGGGTAGCGGCCCCCACTGTCGTCCACCCATCGTCGACAGCGGCGTGTTTCTCGTAAGCCGACCCGGACTGCTCGGGGGCGGGCAGGTCGAACGCGACCCCCTCTAGCAGTTCGTCGGGACCAAGGTCGGTACGCATGTGGCCGACGAGAAACGCAGACAGCGGGAGTCTTCGGTGGCCGTCCTCGCTGGCAATCGACACCTCGGCGTCCAGACAGAGCAACGGCGGCACGATGTCGAAGGCCGGGTCCGCGTGACAAAGCGCGCCGCCGATGGTCCCGGCATTGCGCACCTGGCGATCGGCGATACCGTTGCAGGCCTCCCCGAGCATCGTCACGCGATCCGCGACCTCGTGGGCAGCCAGGTCCGCGTACGTGGTCGTCGCGCCGACCCTCGCTCTGCCGTCCCCCGTAGAGAGACCGGACAGCTCCGGTAGGCGACTGACGTCCACCAGCGCGTCTGCCTGGACGAACCCCTGCCGGAAGAGGAGCATGAGGGTCTGTCCGCCCGCCACGACCTTCACGAAGCCCTCCTCCTCCGCGAGTCGCCGGCGAGCGTCCGCAACCGACTCCGGGGCGAAGTAGTCAGGAGTGGCCCGTTCACCGCTCATTGCTCTCCCTCCTGGAGTGCGAGGAACACGTCCTCGTCCCGGACCGGCGCTGTCGTGAAGCGGACACCAACGGCGTCACGGATGGCGTTCGTGATCGCGGGCGCAACCGGCGGAATCGAGGGTGTACCGACGCCCTTCGCGCCGAACGGCCCGGATCGTTCGTTGGTCTCGACGATTTCGCAGGCCAACCGGTCGGGCATCTCCGCGGGCGAACTGACGGGGTAATCGGCCAGGTTCGCGTTTTCCGGGATGCCCTCCGAGAGTTGCAATTCCGAGAGCGTGGCGAACTCGATGCCGTGCTGGACGGCCCCCTCCAGTTGCCCCTCGACCATCGTCGGATTGATCGCGTAGCCGACGTCCTGAGCAGCCACGTAGACCGTCACATCAGTCTTCCCGGTCTCACGATCGACGGCTACCTCCGCGAAATGGACGCCGTAGCCCGGCACGGCGGTGTTGGTCTCGACCCGGCCGGTCGCCACGATCGAGTCCTCCACCAGCGTTTCGAGGGCGACCGCGTCGCCGTCGGGTGCCTCGACACGACCCCCTGTGACGGTCAGGTCATTGGCCGCCGAATCAAGATGGGCCACGGCCCGCGAGCAGAGTTCGCTGGTCAGATCCTCGGCGGCCCGCTGGACCGCACTGCCGATGAGATACGTCGTCCTGTTGGCGATGGAGCCGTACTTGTCCTCGATATCGGCGGTAGGGTCGTACCCCTCGACGGTCACGCGGTCGAAGTCGATGCCGGTTTCGGCGGCCGCGATCTGTGCCAGGGCCGTCTCCGCGCCCTGTCCGATATCGATTGCGCCGGTCCGGGCGACCAGCGACCCATCCGCGTCAAGAACGAGTTTCGCCTCGGAGTAGTCGGTGTTCTTGTCGCTCGCTGGTGTCGAGACCTGCCCGCCAGCGGCGACCCCATATCCGTAGACGACCCCGCTATCCCCCCCGTCTGGCTCCGAGCGGATGTCGGCGAACGTCTCCTTGCCCCGGGTAAGACACTCACGCGGCCCCGGACTCGCTACCGGGCCGCTCGAGACGGGATGGTCCTCCCCCGCTTCGACCCAGTTGCTTCGGCGGAACTCCACGAGTTCGAACCCGGCCTGCCGGGCGAGTTCATCGAGGTGCGATTCCAGCGCCCACGTCACCTGCGTGACGCCGATACCGCGGTACTCGCCGGCCGGCGTGTTGTTCGTGATCGCCGAAACGCCCTCGAAGCGGTAGTTCTCCACGTCGTACAGTTCGACGGGACGGTTCTGACAGCTACTCAGAACGATGTGGCCGACCCCGTTCGGGTAGGGGCCAGTGTCGGCAGCCACATCGACGATTAGCGTCGTCAAATCCCCGTCCGCGGTCGCGCCGGCGGCCACGTCGATGACCGTCGGGTGTCGGGAGCCGGTAGCGGTAAAGTCCTCCTCGCGGTCGAAATCGAGCCTGACCGGACGGTCGGTTTCGCGGGCCAACACGGCGGCGACCGGTTCGAGCGTGAGTTTGACCAGCGACCGGCCCCCGAAACTCGATCCGGCGGTCGGCGGGCGCTCGATCTCGGCTTCGCAGTCCGGAAACAGACGTTCGAGCGTCTTCTCGGCGTGCCCGCGGTTGCCCATCGTGGCGGTGACTCTGAGGGTGTCGTCTTCCCACTCCACGAGACAGCAGTGGCGGTCGAGGTTGCAGTGGTTCGTCCGAGGCGTCCGATAGGTCGCCTCGTGGACGTGCTCGGCTTCGGCGAGTCCGGCCGCTGCATCGCCGAAGTCGGCGCTGTGGTAGTCGTCGACGTTCTGGACGTATCCGGTGCCTTCGGTGAATCGAGGGTGACGGTACGCGTGGCTGAACTCGGGGTACTCCTGGACGAGCGGTGCGTCCTCACGGACCGCCTCCCGCGGGTCGTGGACCGATTCGAGGGAGTCGAGGTCGTATTCGATTGCCGACAGCGCCACGTCGACGGCCTCACGGGACTCCGCGGCGACCGCCGCGATGACGTCCCCGTAGTGACGAACCCGGTCGCCGTAGCCCTCAGGCAGGTCGGCGCGCGTGACGACCGCCGCCACGCCGTCGACGGCGGCGGCCGCCTCGGTCTCGACGGACTCGACGCAGGCGTGAGACTGCTGTGATCGGACCACGCCAGCGTATAGCATACCTTCCCGTTCCATGTCCGTCCCGTACCTGGCGGCCCCCCGAACCTTCCGCCGGGCGTCCTTCCGGGGGGCGTTCTGCCCAACCGACCACCCGTCGTCGCTACACTCCCGGCCGCTCATGGTATGGCCTCCTGCCGCTTCGGTTGTGCCTCTGTGTGGTATTCCCTATCATTGGCTCTCGGTGATATATTCGACGAGGTTGTCGAAGTATGTGTCGACATTAGCCGTCACTTGGCGCTTGAGGATCCGCGAGCCGAGCGTCGCAAGTTTGCCAGTGAAGGTGATGTCGACGGCGTAGTCCATGACCAGCTCGTCGCCGTCTTCGATCAGGTGCACCATCACATCAGCGTCCATCCGGCTCCCCGTTCGGGAGTCGGAGCCAGTACCGGAAAACGTCAGCCGCTCGGGTCGGTCCATATCCAGGATCTCGACCTCGCCCTCCATCGAGACGGTGATACCAGCGACGGACTGCCGAATCAAACCCTCGTACTTGCGCTCGGAAACTCGTGTCACTTCCTGAGCGCCCATGATGCACGAAGTCAGTACCTCCGGGTCGGTGATGGGGCCCCACGCGTCCGCCCTACTCGCGGGGATAGTCGCGCTCCCCTCGTACTCCATGATTCGGAAATGGGGCCGCCCGCTTTAGAAAACCTCCGGACGCCCCGCCCTCGCGGCAATAGGATAGTCATCGAGAAACCCCGGACAAGCGCCTTCCTCGACACGCACCTCGCGAACCAGCCCCATCACGAGGGCGTCGACACCCTCATCGTAGCAGGAATGACGACCGGCGGATGCGTCACGGCGTCCGTCGTCGACAGTCACTCCAGCAACTTCCGTACCATCGTCGCCGAGGAGTGCGTGGCTGACCCGTCGCGCCTCCCCCACGAAGTCGGCCTACTCGATATGGACGCCAAGTACGCCGACGTGACGCCGCTGTCAGAGGTACTCGACCGCCTCGGCGACTATGCATAGTAGCCGGTGTCCAGCGTCTCCGTGAAGAACAACTCGTCGAGGTCGTGTTGCTCCGCCGCCACGCCCTGATCGTGGGCGTACTCGATGAGCGCCTTCAGGGTGATGCGGTTGCCCTCGGTGAGACCATACTCCCATGGGTCCTCCCCGAATAGCTCGCGCTGCTCGTCCTCGTAAACGTCGGCCCAGACCAGCGGAATCTCGCGGGGACGCTCCAACACCGAGAGCCCGATGTCCTTCGCCTCCTCGAACGCGTCGTAGAGCTTCTGGACGACCCACCGTTCCCGCTCCAAGAGATCGTCGCGGAGGACGATGGCGTGCATGATCGGGAAGATCGAAGTCTGCTCGTAGTAGTCCCGTTCGACCGCCTTCGCGTCGTCGAACAGGCGCGTCGCGTTGTTGGCATCGGAGTCGACGGGATGGAAGAGAGCGTCGATGTCACCCCGTTCGAGCATCTCCTTCTGGACGTCGATAGTGCTGCCCTGGTAGTTCTGGTACTCGACGTCGAACCCTTCGGGTACGTCGAAATCGACGATTTCCGACCCGCCGGCGACCCACTCCACGTCCCTGATATCCAAGTCGTGGTGCTCGTCGAGGACCCCCCGCTGCCAGATTCCGGTCGTCGTCTGCCAGTTGACGATACCGACCCGCCGGCCCGCGAGGTCAGCAGGGTCGTCGATACCGGCGTCGCTGTGCTTGTACATATAGGAATGACGGAACTTCCGGAACGGAAAGACCGGAATCGCAGTGAACGGGAAGCGATCGGCGTCGCGGCGAGTAGCCATGTACGTCCCCATCGACATCTCGCAGGCGTCGAACTCCAGGTTGCGGACCATCCGCGAGAACCGTTCTGGGTTAGGGTAGTTGACGGCCGTCAAGTTCACGCCCTCCGGTTCGACGTGACCCTCGTGGAGCGGCGCTGTCCACGCGTAGTCGTGACAGGCCAACGCGAGATCGATCGCCATACCCGAACACGCGTGCTCCCGTCAGTTGACAGTACCGGCCCGGGCTGTGACACAAGAAGCGGCACCATCCGCGTGTCAGTCCGGCCGATCGTGAACCGGCCCGGTACGGTTGCGGAGATGCCCCGGTGTCCGGTCGTTGTGGACCGCCAGCACCTCGCCGGCGATGCTGAGCGCGATCTGTCCGGGTGCTCCCCCGCCGAGGTTCAGGCCGACGGGCGCGTAGATGCGGTCGCAGTCGGCCAAATCCAGCGAGCGGCAGTCCTCCCCAATGGCGTCGAGCAAGTTCTCGACGCGACCCGTCGAGGCCACGATACCGATGTACGGGGTCGGTGAGGCGAGAAGCGACTCCAGAGCCAGTCGGTCGTCGACGAAATTGTGCGTCATCAGGACGGTGTAGGTCTCGAGCCCGACGTCGACGGCATCCAGCAAGTCTACCGGTGAAGTCGAGACAACCTCCGCGGCCCACGGGAACCGCTCGGGGTCGGCCTTGCCGCCGCGGAAGCCAGCGACGGTGACCGAAAAGCCCGCTTGCAGGCCGGTCCTCGCGACCGGCGGGGCGTCGTTTCCGGTGCCGACCACGAGCAATCGGGGCGGCGGTGCGATGCCGTCCGCGAACACGCGAACCGATCCCGTCGGTCCATCCACAGTGACTGTCTCGCCACGACCCGAAGAAGCGAGGCGTTCAGCCACGTCCCGGACACCGTCGACCAGCCAAAACGGCCACTCTCCGCGAGTCGTGACCACGCTATCGCCCTCACGGTAGCAGGCACGGTCGCCAAGCGCCACCTCGCCCTCACCGTCGATAACCGTCAGAAGCGTACACGGCTGACGGTCATCGTGCGCCGAAAGTACCGGGCGAAGGCTCTGATTCAGCGGTTCCAGCAGGACTTCGACAGTGCCATCACACCCGATTCCGAGCCCCCACGCGTCGTCGGTCCGCAGGTCGAAGGTCTCCAATCGCGGCGTGCCTTCCTCGAGAACCGACCCAGTCAGGCGCTTCACCTCGTCCTCGAGACATCCGGCTGTGACTGCACCGGCCCCCTCGCAGCCCTCCGGTGCGACAAGTTTCGCTCCCGGCCGGCGATAGGCACTACCCTTCACGTCGACGAGTGTGGCAAGCACGGCGCGCCGCCCCGACTCGAGAAGGTCCCGCGTCCTGTCGAGCACTGCCGTCTCGGGCTGACCCCACTCGCGTTCCATCGCTCGTTCGGACTACGCGACGCGACGAACATATAAGCCGCGCCTCGCCGTTGTTCCGAACGTGTCCGAACTGCCGATCGAGATGCCGCCGGAGGAACCGATCGAGGGGGACGAACGGGTCGTCGGCATCCTCCTGGCAGCGGGGCGGAGCACGCGCTTCGGGGACGCCAACAAACTGCTCGCGGAGGTTCGCGAAGACCACGTCGTCACCCGCGCCGCGTCGACGCTGTGCGCAGTCGACCTCCCCGCAGTCGTCGCAATTCTCAGCTTCGAGAGCGAGCGCATTCGAACGGCACTTCCCGACAGCGTAGCGACAGACGAACACAACTCTGACGAGGAGGCTGGCCTCTCTGCATCCGTCGCCACCGGTATCCGGGCAGCACGGGACCGCGACGCAGACGCAGCGGTGTTCGCACTCGGCGATATGCCCTGGGTCAGCCCCGGCAGCGTCGAAGCCCTCACTGCCGCCTACCGAGACGAAGCAGGCACCGCGCTCGCTGTCGCATGCAACGGCAAGCGCGGCAACCCCGTTCTATTCGACGAGAGTCACTTCGACGCACTGCTGGCTCTGGAGGGAGACGTAGGCGGACGAGCCGTGCTCCTCGAAGCAGACGAAGCGACTCTAATCGAAACGAGCGACCCCGGCGTCCGGCGGGACATCGACCATCTTGGTGACACCCGAGAAGAATGAGGAACGCAGAGTCAGTGCATGTAGCTCTTCTCTGCAATCCAGAGGACCGTCCCACCAGACCGAACCCGGCCCCCAGACGAACCCGTTCCCACGTTCGATCTACTAGAGACCAACTCGCAGTTCACCGATTCCGGAACCCGCGTTTTTGACCTGTCCCTACAGGGTCTCGTGGCAAAGCTCTACAAGACGGATCGATAGAGACACCCCCTCATAATCCACACACTCGCGAGAAGACAGACTAAGACATCGTCGTCTTCGACTTCAAGGAAAACGTCCAAGCCAAGGGCCGGATTTGAACCGGCGGGGGTGCGGCTCTGCAGGCCGCTGCGTTCGGCCGGACTCTGCCACCTTGGCGCACCCAAACCTATCGACTCACCGGATTTAAGCATAGCGGAACACCCTCACGCCACCCACCATCACCGGCCCGGCGCGCGAGCGAGCGCGACCGACGACGGCGCGACCGACCACCGGGAGGGAGCCCCCGAGTCGGTCGCGCACACACCCGCGAGGGACGCCACCCGAACGCGGCCCCCGGCCGCGTGAG
>Ga0306867_1000022_pt1 | contig 210667 bp, 186 predicted proteins | sample AntRauTorckE6831_FD_190432 | JGI IMG/M metagenome (GOLD analysis project Ga0306867, IMG submission 190432) | Saline lake microbial communities from Rauer Islands, Antarctica - Metagenome Torckler E6 #831 (v2) (version 2) | ecosystem: Environmental > Aquatic > Non-marine Saline and Alkaline >...
TGAGAAGAGCGTACCAGCGCAGATGACGCTCACGGCCTACGAAGAGTCGAAACCCTCTACCAGCGACGACTGACTGGTATTCCCCCTGCGTGGGAAGCCTCGCCGTTTACGGCGAGGAGGATGTCACTCGATGTCGGACCGAACGGTTCGCGTATGACCGATGACTGCGACCTGGACAGGTACGAGCAGTCCATAGACGAGGATCGAGACCTCGTGACGAGCGAACCCGAGAGTCTGGCGCTCGACGTCGTTCCCGACGCGGCCAACGGCATGGTCACGTTCATCGCCGCCGACGCCGACGCGTACGACACGCGCACCACCTGGCTCACAACCGACGCGTCCAACCTCGTCGACGTCACCGAGATGCGATGAGCGTCAGGTGACACGAAGTAACCGAGGCGAAAACTGGTGCGGAACTGTGGACGGTCGCTCGAAATCCGCCCGATTCGCGTGAATTACTAGCGACCGCGCGGTGTCGGCGGAGAGCACAGAGGACACCGTCTCGGACTCGGTTTCGTCGAGGTCGACGACCTCCGGACCCGTGTCCTGCACGTCGGTCACTTGCTCGTCAGGCAGTAGTCTACTCATGTTCCAGACCAGTACTCCCAGGCCCTCAACGACTGTCACTACACCAGTGGTTACACCGTAGAGACGAGGCTAGATAGATAGCTCTCCGTCCGAGAACGCCCTCGAGGATAGCCACAAGCGCCGTACGCATCGAATGCTCGCGGTGCCGTCTCGCCACGAGGGCTCGTTCTCGTCTCTCTGGAGGCCATGGGTTCGGGTCTCCCACCCCATCGCGTCCGGCGCATCGAGCAGGCTGGTCGAGTCCGACTAGCTCTCAATTTGAACCCCGCATCAATCCGACGGCACCGAAACCGGTGGTAGAGCCCTTCCTCCAGGTGATGTCATCCCACGTTGTACTCGAACTGGGCGAACGGTCGGTCGATGCGTCCGGCGGTTCCCGTCCCGACCATGTTACCCCACGACCCGTCCGGTTCGAACGCCTGTGGGGTAACGAACTGCTGCGGCGCCACGCCGTCACATCGCCATCCGTGTCCTGGAACTCGCTACCCGAGCGCTTTCACGTGCCTGCTCCTGTCGTCCATTCCGTCGCATTCTGAACCGCTCTCCGGGCTACAGGAAGGAGATCTCGGACACGAAATACAACCATCTGTTACAAACAGTTATTACAAACAACCGTTACAAACACTCGTTACAAATATACCCTGCAGCGATCGTTCGCTCGGTGGATACTGGCCCGTACTCAGGGGTGTCGGGCGATCACGGCGACGAACGGGTCGGTCTGGGGCTGGGTGCTGACGACGTCCGTGACGGTGAGACCGCCGGCGTCGCAGTAGGTTTCGACGAGGTCGACGCGCTCGTCCATGCTCGCGTGGCGCCACGCCCGGATGGCCTTCGTCGCGAACATCCGATCCGTGAAACTCACGACGAGGATACCATCGGGCGCGAGCACACGTGCGAACTCGGCGAAGACGGCGGCCGGATACTGGAGGTACTGGACCGAGAGCGCACAGAGTACGGCGTCGAACGAGTCGTCGGCGAGGGGAAGCGTCTTGTCGTCGTTCAGGTCCTGGACGAACCACTCGTCGAGCGCCTCGTTCGCGTCCAGCTCCGCTTCGTTGAGGCCGTGCCCGACCATGCGCCCGGAGTCGAACTCCGGGAGGTGCGACACCCAGCTACTCATCGCGTCGAACACGCGATCGCCATCGCGCAGCACGGACGCGTACGTCTCGCTCAGTGCGTCGAGGAAGCCGTCGTCGGCGTGAGTGACGTATCGCGGACTGTCGTAGAAGGCGTCGTCGTCGCTCGTATCGACCTTGGTTCGGTCCACTTCTGAGAGGACTGGCTTCACGTCAGCGCTACGCACGCGCACACGAAAGCGGTTTTGCTGGCGCTGTTGGCCCTTTGCTGGCGCTGTTGGCCCTACCCGAGTGCGACTTCGAGAGCGTCGCTCGTTTCGACTCCCGCCCACTCCGGTCGCACCCTCCATGCTCGATGTACCAGCGCAGGTGGCAGTCTTAGAACTCCAAAGCATATTCTGAGTGACCTTTGGCCAGCCACGAGAAGACTTTTGGAGCCAATCACTGGTATCAGATGGTAGTAAATGGTATTTAGCGCTACCTTTATATGCTCTGGGCGCGTCCACTAGAGTATAATGAGTCAAATGAACTCTCCCGTCAGTATGATGTTCGACGTCCAGCGGACAGCGATCGAGCAGTCCCAGGACGCGTTCAAGCAGAGCGTCGACGCACAGCAGGAGTTCGTCCAGTCCACGATGGACTTCGACACCGCGAAGCAGATGCACGGCCGCAGTTTCGAGGCCACCCACACGATGGTCGACGCGTACTTCGACGCCATCGAGGCGACGATGCCCAGCAACCAGACGACCGCTCTCGAGGACGTTCGCGAGACGATGACCGAGCAACTCGACGCACTCGAAACGAACCAGAGCGAGGCACTCGAGACGTTCGAGGCGACCATCCACGACGCCAACGAGATCACCGAACAGGGCCTCGAAGCCTTCGTCGACGCCCTCGACGAGCAGATCGACGCGATCCTCGAGATCCACGGCGAGGTCGAGACCGAGACGCTCGAGTCCGTCGAAGCCCTCGAAGGCAACCTCGAAGAACTCGAAGCACAGATCACCGAGATCCAGCACCACATCGAGGACGCAACGGACGAGATCGCTGACTCCACCGAGGAGATGGTCGAAGTCCAGGTCGAAGCAACCGGCGAGTCCCTCGAGTCCCTCCCGGGCCTCGGCGCGACCTACGCTGAACGCCTCCAGGAGAACGGCATCCAGACGCTCCAGACGCTGACCGAAGCCAACGTCGACGTCATCGCAGAGGCAGCCGACGTCTCCACCAAGCAAGCCCAAACGTGGATCGACGCCGCCCAGACCGCCGCGAAGTAACACCCGCAGTTCTTCTCTCTTCGCTCGTTCGTTGAGGAAGGGGCCATAGCGCCTCAAATCAGGAAGAACGATTGGCCACCAACTGGTCTCTGCGCCACGACCAGGGACATGCCATGGTATCACTTAGCCTCGTGTCACCGACTTCAGCACCCACAGACACCTACCGATAAACTAAATATCGCTATATGCAAACTGTCCCGTCTTCGCTCCCCACAACCTCGGAGGATGGCTTTGATGCGTGCCTTCTATTCTTATCCCTCAGAAAACCTTTCTAGCTCATCTGTCCTGACCGACTTCGCAAACCGCCAGACTGCACTCTAATCAATCAGTTACAGGTGAAACGAAGGTACGCATCAGATTCCAAACTCCGAAACCGTGTCGCTCCCAGCGTTTCGGAGGATAGGCTAACTTTCGGATTCATCCCCGCCCTGAAGCACGGGGCTTCCTCCTCGAACCTCCCTAAATCGACCCATCCTTGCCGCCATTACCATCGATGACGAGGAGTCGAACCAATGGTTTTCCCGAGCTCTCAAGGAAGTGTATTCCCTCGACTCAAGAAGGTAAGACGTATCGTCCGATTCGGCTGAACGTTCCACTATCATCTCCCCTGGAACGACTTCCAGTACTGATTTGTCACTGGCCTATCTACGTCTCCGCTGAGTGTCTGTGTTTCAGAAAATTCAGCGTCTTTTCGGACTCGATGGTTCGAGTTCCGCAATGCATCGATACCGGTGTACCGAGTGTGACACGGAATTTGACTCCGATGCCCCTCCCCGACGTATCCAGTGTCCAAACTGCCTCTCGACCAAGGTGACGGAACTCGACGATTCCTGAAACTCCCTTCGAGCTGAAGGATCCCGTCTATAGACGGATCGACTGGCTCGAACGGTCCGCCGTTGACTGGCCGTCTACGGGCGCTTGAGTGCGCCTTCCTCGTCGAAAAGGCTATGACTGTCTTTCGGTTCCCCGGGGTGGTCGCGAGCTGCATCCGGATCGAACGTGACACCGAGGCCAGGTTCATCCGGCACCTCGATCACACCATCTTCGACGGTGTAGTCGTGGTCGATGATTTCGTCGCCCCACTCGACGTCTCGACTCATGTGTTCGAGGACTTCGAGATTTTCGAGTCCGGCACAGAGGTGGACCGATGCAGCCGTGCTGATGCCAGCGTTCGGGTTGTGCGGTGCAATCGTCATGTATCGCGACTTCGCCATCGAGGCCGCGTGCTGGACTTCCTGGAGGGTCCCGTAGTTCGTCACGTCTGGCTGGATGATGTCGCAGGCCTGCTTCCGGACGAGGTCTTCCATCGTCTCGTTGTTGTAGATGCGCTCGCCCGTCGCGACCGGCATGTCGACGTGTTGCGTGACGTCGGCCATCACTTCACGGTCTTCGAGCTCGACCGGCTCCTCGAGGAACATGATGTCGTACTCTTCGAGCGCGTCTGCAACCTCGATCGCTCCGCGTCGAGTGAACCGGCCGTGGCAGTCGAGGGCGATACCAACCTCCCAACCCACGGCATCTCGAACGGCTTCGAGGAGTTCAGCGACTTCATCGAGTTGCGCGTCACTCAACGAATGCTCGTAGTGAGCGAACGGATCACACTTCAGTGCAGGATATCCCTGTTCGTCGACCGCCTTCTCGGCATGGCGTGCGTAGTTCTCCGGGGTGCGCTCGCCGATATGCCAGCCGTTCGCGTAGACGGGAATCTCATCACGAACCTTGCCGCCGAGAAGCTTCCAGACCGGTTCGCCGTAGTGCTTGCCGGCGATATCCCAGAGCGCGATATCGATAGCTGAAGCCACCGCGTTAATCAGCTTGCCGCCTCGCCACGCGAAGGGATAGCGCCGAAGTTTGCGACTGATCCCTTTCCGATTCAGCGGATCCTCGCCGATCACGTAGTGTTTGTGTGCCTCCGCGGTCGCTTCCAGGGCAGCGGTCAGGCCTTCCCCGCTCAGAGCTTCTCCGACACCAGTGATGCCTTCGTCAGTCGTAACTTGAACGAAGAACCAGTTCCGCCAGTCGGCATCGACGACGAACGTCTCGACGTCAGTTACTCGCATACGGATACTTTCTGAAGGAGTGAAAAAGCCGTTCCGACTTCGATACGATTCCGAAGGTAGTTCCCCGGATCACCGATCAGAGATATTATTGACACCTCTTTGCAGCTATCTATACTTGAGTGAAGTTTGCTTTCATTCGTGTGTTCTTCGAGTACTCGGCCGTACTGTTCTCGTTCGAGTCGCTTCGATCACGTTCTCGTAGTTCACTTCAGATGAATCCCTATATCTCCATCAAGTGGGCTGAAAGAGCGTATGAAGCCACGTTCAGGGTAACACCCGTTTCGGCTTCTTCCCGGGCTTTCACACTCGGCGTTAGTTATATATAGTACTGGAGTAATCAGTTTTCTATGCCAGAATTCGCTTGGCATGGTGATGGCATTGAGCGAGAGAACGCCCGGGCCGGTAGTCGGCATATCTCGATGACTCGGGGTGGTCAGAATGGCTGACCTGTTTTTGGTCGGACTGGCGCTGTTGCCGCTGGTACTCATTGCAGTGTTGATGGTAGGGCTGTACCAGCCAGCGACGCGGACGATGCCACTCGCGTGGATCGTCGCTGCAGGGGCGGCGTACGTCGGCTGGGGTATGGCACCAGAACTGATCGCCGCAGCGTCGATACGCGGGGCGATAACGGCTACCCGAATCCTGGTCATCGTGTTCGGGGCGATCCTGCTGCTGTACACCCTCAAACAGTCCGGTGCGTTCGACGTCATCAACGCGGGCTTCTCGTCGATCAGCGATGACCGTCGCGTTCAGGTCGTGTTGCTCGTGTTCCTGATGGGGTCGTTCATCGAGGGCGCGGCCGGGTTCGGGACGCCCGCGGCTATCGTCGGCCCGCTACTGGTCGGGCTGGGCTTTCCGCCCCTGGCCGCCGTCGTCGTGGCACTGACCGGGAATATCCTGGCCATCACGTTCGGTGCGGTCGGGACGCCGCTGATCATCGGGCTGCGTGACGTCGTCTTCGCGGAGGGGACCGACGCTGCGCAGGCGGTGGTCACCGAGGGTGGTTTCGAGTCCGTCGGTGCCTACGTCGCACAGATCGGCGTCTGGGCGGCGATCATCCATGCGATCGTCGGCGTCGCTATCCCGTTCATCGGCGTGGCGATGATGACTCGCTTCTTCGGCGAGGAGCGGTCGATCAAGCCGGCGCTCGAGGTTCTTCCGCTGTGCCTGTTCGCGTGGGCAGCGTTCGCGATTCCCTACGTCGCGACGGCGTACTTACTGGGACCGACGTTCCCGGCGCTACTGGGCGCGATGATCGGCCTGCTCATCACGACGACCACGCTCCGGGCCGGCTACTTCCTCCCCGACGAGGAGTGGGACTTCGGTCCGCGTGAGGGCTGGCCCGAGCACTGGGTCGGCACCATCGAACCCGGGACTGGCGTCAGTGACGGGGCTTCCCAGAGTTCCAGTGATACGACGGTCACGGCCGACGGTGGAACCGGCTCCTTCGAGGACAATCACAACCAGGACATGTCGCTGGCGATGGCGTGGGTCCCGTACCTGCTGGTCGCCGCGTTGCTCGTCGTGACGCGAGTCGTGGGCCCAGTCCAGGAATTCCTGTCCTCAACCGGCGTCCTCGCGTGGGAGAATATCCTCGGCACGCCGTTCGGGGAGGGCATCGAGTTGCTGTACCTTCCCGGTACGCTGTTCGTTCTGGTCGCCGTCATCACGTACTTCCTCCACGGGATGGGAAAGAAACAGATCAAAGAGTCCTGGGGGGAGGCGAGTCGGAACATCGCGCCGGCGGTCGTGGCGCTGTGGTTCGCGGTCGCGACGGTGATGGTCATGCAGTTCACCGGGCGTGAGATCGTGATAGAACAGGCGACCGCGAACGCCGGGATGCTCGGCGTACTGTCCGCAGAGATGGCCAATCTGACCGGGCAGTCGTTCCCGTTCTTCTCCGGGTTCATCGGGGCCTTCGGAGCGTTCATCGCGGGATCGAACACGGTCAGTGACATCCTCTTCGGACTGTTCCAGTTCCAGGCCGCCCAGGACATCGGTGCGCCGACGCAGATCATCGTCGCCGGACAGGCTGTCGGCGGTGCGATCGGGAACCTGATCGCCATCCACAACGTCGTGGCCGCGCTCACGGTCGTCGGTCTCATCGGCGAGGAAGGACGCGTCATCCGACTGGAGCTGATTCCAGTCCTGTACTACGGCGTCATGACGGGCATCCTGACGCTGATACTGGCGTTCGTCGTCGCCCCGACAGCGTTCTGACCACCGCCGTTTTGTTTTTTTAGTCAAACACCAGATTATGTCACACGATACGAACTCGACATCGAGTATGGACCCAGCCAGCGACCCGGGAGCTGACTACGACTACCGCAGCGAGGACGCTAACCGTCCCGAGATCGTCGCCGCTCTCGAACCTCGCGTCGATGGCGACGTCCGGTTCGATACGTACACGCGAGAGCTGTACGCGACCGACGCTAGCGTCTACGAGGAACTTCCGATCGGTGTCGTCGCCCCGAAGTCGACGGCCGACGTCGCCACGGTCATGGAATACTGCGCCGAAAACGGTGTTCCGGTGCTTCCTCGGGGGGGTGGTACCAGTCTCGCCGGTCAGGCGGTCAACGAAGCGGTCGTCCTCGACTTCAAGCGACACATGGACGGGTTCGTCCGATTCGACCCCGAGGCCGCGACTGCACGCGCACAGCCCGGGATCACGCTCGCGAGGCTCAACGACCAGCTGGAGCCACACGGCCTGAAGTATGCCCCTGACCCAGCCTGGGGCGACAAGAGCGTCCTCGGGGGCTGCATCGGGAACAACTCCACCGGCGCACACTCGCTCAAATACGAGAAGGCGGACGGCTACATCGAGTCCGTCGAGGCCGTGCTGGCCGACGGTACCGTGACGACCTTCGGGTGGGTCGACGTCGAGGACCTCGACGAGCGCGCAGCAGGGGCCGAAGACGGGAACATCGAGGCGCGGATCTACCGCGAAGTACAGCGAATCATCGAGGAAGACGGAGACGAAATCGACGAGCGGTTCCCGGACCTCACTCGAAACGTCTCGGGGTACAACCTCGACCGGCTGCTCGCTGACGCCCGCGAGCGCGGCGCGGTCAACGTCGGTCGTCTGCTCGCGGGCAGCGAGGGGACGCTGGCGTTCGTCACCGAGGCCGAAGTCTCGCTGGAGCCGATCCCCGAGGCGACCGCCGTCGTCATGCTCACCTACGACGGCGTCCTGCCGGCGATGCGGGACGTCGCGCCGATCCTCGAACACGACCCCTCGGCAGTCGAGGTCATGGACGACGTCTTCCTCGACCTCGCACGGGATACCCCGGAGTTCGCCGATCTGGTCGAGACACTCCCCGATGGGACGAACTCGACGCTGCTCGTGGAGTTCTATGGCGCTTCACCAGCGGACGCACAGCAACAGATCGCCGACCTGCTCGCCGACCGCCTCCCGGAATACGGTGCCGAGGGCGACCCGAACAAGGGTGCCGCCGAGGTGACCGAGGCCGACGTCCACGCGGTCGACGCCCTGGAGGCGTACGACTCGGACAGACAGGCGAAGTTCTGGAAGATGCGCAAGGCAGGCTTGCCGATCCTGCTGTCGCGGACCGGCGACGACAAACACTGGCCGTTCGTCGAGGACACCGCTGTCCCCGCCGAGAACCTCCCCGAGTACGTCGCGGATATCCAGGAGCTCTTCGAGAGCCACGACACGTTCGCGGCCTACTACGCTCACGCCGGTCCCGGTGTGCTTCATATCCGGCCCCTGCTCAACCTCAAGACCGAGGCCGGCATCGAGACGATGGAGGCCATCGCCGACAGCGTCACCGATCTGGTGGTCGAGTACGGTGGCTCCGTCTCGGGCGAGCACGGAGACGGGAAGGCCCGAACCAAGTGGAACCGGAAGCTGTACGGCGAGGACCTCTGGGAGACCTTCCGGGAACTGAAGACGGCCTTCGATCCCGACTGGCTGCTCAACCCTGGGAACGTCTGCGGCGACCACGAGCCGGCCGAGGACCTCCGGTACGACCCCGACTACGAGTTCGACGCCGGCCTCGACCCGGTCCTGGACTGGGACAACGAGAACGGCTTCCAGGGGATGGTCGAACTCTGTCACGGCTGTGCGGGCTGTACCGGCCACCAGGAGACGACCGGTGGCGTGATGTGCCCGACCTACCGGGCCGCCGAAGAGGAGATCACCAGCACTCGCGGCCGGGCGAACATGCTACGACAGGCCATGAGCGGCGACCTCCCAGCCGACCCGACCGACGAGGAGTTCGTTTCGGAGGTGATGGACCTCTGTATCGGGTGCAAGGGCTGTCGAAACGACTGTCCCAGCGGTGTCGATATGGCCAAACTCAAAGCCGAGGTCGGCCACGCCTACCACCAGCGTGAAGGTGTCTCGCTTCGGGATCGGCTGTTCGCCAACGTCGAGACGGTGCTCAAACTCGGGAGTGCCTTCGCCCCGGTGTCGAACTGGGCGATGGACCTTCCCGGATCGAGCCTGCTCATGGAGAAGGCTGTCGGTATCGCCCACGAGCGGGATCTGCCCGGGTTCTCCCGGACGACCTTCCGGGAGCGCGTCAGCTCGCTGGACCCGGCGGTTCCCGAAGCCGACGCCGACCGGAAGACCCTGCTGATCGCCGACCCCTACACCAACTACAGTCATCCGGACGTCGGGATGGCGGCCTATCGCGTGCTCGAAGCGGCGGGCGTCCACGTTCAGGTCCCCGACGAGGTGACCGACAGCGGTCGCCCGGCATACTCGAAGAGTATGCTCGATCAGGCACGCGCGACCGCCGAGGACAACGTCGAGGCGCTCGCCCCACGAGTTCGCGACGGCTGGGACGTCGTGACGGTCGAGCCGTCCGACGCCGTGATGTACCAGCTGGACTATCTGGACCTGCTCTCGGGCGAGGGGGTCGAGACGGTCGCCGAGAACGCCTACGGGATCTTCGAGTACCTCGACGTCCACGGGCTGGCCGAAGCGATCGATTTCAGTGCGCCGTCCGAGTCGCTCGCCTACCACGGCCACTGCCAGCAGAAGGCCACCCGGAAAGATCACCACGCAGTCGGCGTCCTCCGGCGGGCGGGCTACGAGGTCGACCCCATCGATTCGGGATGCTGTGGCATGGCCGGGAGCTTCGGTTACGAGGCCGAGCACCTCTCGATGAGTCGCGCGATCGGCTCGATACTGTTCGACCAGCTCGACGATTCGCCGGCCGACCAGCCGGTCGCGCCCGGCGCGTCCTGTCGCTCACAGATCGAGGAGTACCACGACGTCGAGGGGGAGCCACCGCATCCGATCGTGACGCTTGCGGCGGCGCTGTAGCGGCGTCGACGCTTCCGGTGGTGCGTCACCGACGTCGGCACCCCGGTCCGAGCGAACCGTTCGTCTGCGATTGTGAGAGCGGGACCGACCCGTCCGAACACGTCGAGACCGACCTTTTCACCCGGTTCTTCAGGCAGTCCTCGGACATCGAGGGCCGAGAGCACGGTCCGGAGTTCCTCGACCAAGCGTCCCGTCTCGTCGACGACCAACTTCTCCGGGACTGTGACGACGCGGAACGACGCCCGGTCAGGATTCCTGGTTCTCTCGGCTACGGTCTCGAGCCGACAGGAACCGCCACAGACTGTTCCGAGGGCTGAACCCGCTTCCCGAGGGACGCTCGATAGCGAAGCCGCGCCGGTCACCGAGGGACTCGAGCGCCCTCGCCAGGTTCTCGACTTCGACGGGCGCGTGGATCCGGTAGGCGTAGGGTGGCCCCTCGGCGACGTCGACCGCTATCTTCGGTCGAGTCCCCGGGGCGTCGTAGAGGCGGACGCGCTCGACGCGGTCGTACTCCACCCGATGGGTGTGCTCGGCCAGTGTGGCCAGACCGTCGAAACCCGCCTCGCGATATCGTTCGCTCGCCCGATCCCCGGCCGCGGTAACCTGTCCCCGAGCGATCCCGAAAAGCGGTGTGAGGTATGCGTATTCCGGAATCACGAGCTCACGGTCGGTGAACAGGATGTCCGCGACACGGAGCGGGAACGAACCGGTGGCGACCCGGTGGACGTGAACGTGGACGGCCGAGGGGCCCGCCATCAGTGCAGGAGTCCCCATGCCTCTTCGGCGTTCTGTACGGTGTCTCGGGCGCGGTACTTGCCGCGAGCGGAGACGGCAACGACGACCAGCTCGACGGCGGCGACGACACCGAACACGAGGTATCCCCCGGGCGCACTCCCGACGACGCCCCACTCGATAGCGAACATCGACCCGAACAGTGCCTGCAACCAGTTCGTGAGGAGGATCGCGCTGAAATACCCGAGGAAGGCGGTCGCCCACCAGAGCGCCACCAGCCGGATCCAGCCGGGTTGGGTGTGCTCGGGGAGTCGAGTCGTGTTCGTCACCGTCAGCACCGCGGTGTAGGGCCACATCATCAGTCCCGAGAGCGCCGCTCCAGCGACCAGCAGCCCGAACGGCCGTTCGAGACTGAACGGTAACGGGAGCGCGAGGATGGCGACCCCCCACAGCGTGAACACCGTCAACAGCCCCCAGAAGATCCGAGGGAGGCTCCAGCCGGCGTCCCGACCGTAGAGTTCGTAGATGACGTCGGCGCTGTTGCGGACGAACGACTCGACGATGCCGTACTCGGTCGTGAACAGCGCCACGAAAAGCGTCACGTAGATGATTCCGCCGGAGACCGCCCCGACCTGCGGAATGACGGTCTCGGTCCACATCACGAGTGCGTCGTCCGTCCTGACGGGCGCGAACTCCGCGGCCACCGAGATCAGCATCGTCGCGACCACGAGCAAGCCGACGACGAACGTCAGCAGGTGTTCGAGCTGGACGAGACGCCACCAGCCACGCCAGCGGCGCATGTTCGCGACTGACGGCGGAAACGAGAAGCCGTCCCGATGGACGGGCTCGGAGTCATCGCCGACCACCGGGTTCTTGATCCGTCCCTGATAGCGCCCCATGCCGTATCCCTTCTCGCGGACCCAGAGACTCTGTGAGAGGTTGAGATATCCTCCGGCCCCGGCGAAGGCGATCCCGCCGAGCAACAACGCGACATCACCACCCGGCGGGATCGCACCCCGGTCTACCAGTGCCCGTGGGGCGTTCGCGAGTTCGCCGAACGACCCCAGGGCGAGAAACAGGACGACAGCGGCCAGGACCGACGTCGTGACGAGCAGGATCTGGAGGCGTTCGACGACGTTGTACATCACCGGCGTCAGCTGGTAGGACAGCCAGATCAACACGAGCAACCCGATCCCGGCCAGCTTCCAGGCTGCCATCGACAATCCCGGGACGCCGACTGCGTCCGTCTCGACACCCAGCCCGATCGTCCCGACCTTCGCGGCGCTCGCGGCCCACCCCGGCCAGCCCAGGCTGACGAACCCCATCACGAGGAACGCGAGCGGCCAGAACCGACTGACCCGCTCGAACCCCCGAAAGATCGACTCGCCCGTCGCGACCGTCCAGCGCTGGATCTCGGTGTTGACGAAGAACTGCGTGAACACGCCCAGGATGAACAGCCAGTAGATCCCCCAGCCGTGGGTCGCGACCAGCAGCGGCCAGAACAGCGTCTCGCCGCTCCCGAGTGAGGCTCCCAGCAAGATCGCGCTCGGACCGACCACGTGGGCCAGTTTCGGGACTCGGGGAAGATCGAGCAACCGGTGGCCCGACTCGCCCGTCCCCCGGTCCGGGTGAGCGTCAGTCTCGGGCGCGACGTCGAGGTTGTCGTAGGCCGTCGGCATGTACGAACTGCCGTAATAGCTACGACCTTCTACTCCGGTCGCGTACACGTCCTCGTGGCTGACCTCGTGTGTGTCTTCTGGCATTCCTCTGGGAGGGTACCGCGCCCGTCCGTACCCACGAAGTAATCCAGTAAAAGGATTTATCAAGTAGTGCGCGGAGTCGGGGATCCGAGAGCGTTCATCCGCCGAGGAAGTGCCAGATGTGCCCCCGTTCTTCCGGGGGATTGACTCCGGGGAGGTCGGCCAGTGCCGGTTGGATGGCGTTCCACCACCCCTCTGCAGTCTCGAACTCCGCGGGGTGGTCCGGGAAGATATCCTTCAGGAAGTCCGATTTCTTCGCTTCCGGGTGTGCACGGAGGTACTCGTAGGCGGCGACCAGTGCGTCCCGTCTGGCCTCCAGAGTCTTGCCAGTCCCCGGGAGGTCGACTTCCTCGACGAGCCCACGGCCGAGAATCTCTTCTCTTTGCTCTTCGCGGTCGGTGTTCTCGATCGGCGACCACCAGACTCGGCTCCGGGAACCGACCTTCCGCGTCTTGAGGACCCCCTCCTCGACGAGTTCGTTCAGCTTGTTGTGTGCCGTCCGGCGAGAGCAGTCGAGCGCGTCCATGACGTCGCTGGCTGTAACGGGACGCGCGAGATCTTCGCGCTGTTTGAATACGTCGTGGACGTCACTGACGGGGATACGGGAATTACTCCTCGACCTGGGACCGGATCCTGGGGAGGGCGCCATCGTACGCTACGTTCGGTCCACTAGCCTGAAAAATATTCGGGAGTCCGTTCGAGGGCTGGATCACGAAGATTCAGACGTGTGTATTCTTGGCCGTTGACGACTCCAGGAGACCGCGCCCACTGGGACCCCAAGAGATAATATCACCCGTTACTCATGCTAGATACGTTCCAGACCAGTATCGGGCCGCGACGATGGTACGCCGGTCCTACCGGGCCGGAGAAGAACCTGATCACAGATGACGACACGACCTGACACGTACGACCGGTTCGCCGATAGCGCGAGCGAGTACGGCATCGAAATGACGCGGACGACCGCTGAATCGCTCCCCCAGACGCTCGAATCCGTCATCACGATGCCCGTGGTTGGGGCCCCCTTGCCGTGGGACGATTGTTCGCTTCCGGAGATCGTCCCGACCGACCCCTCCCCGGCCGAACTCGATGCGGCCGTGACCGGCGTCAGCGCTGCCTCGTTGGCCATCGCCGACTACGGCAGCGTCGTCCTGGAAGCGACGCCAGACGGGGCCGAACCGGTCAGCCTCTTCCCGGATCAGCACGTGGTGGTCCTCCGGGAGGACGACATCGTCCCGGACATGGAGACGGCCTTCGAGTGGTTCGGCGAACGATTCCGTGACACCGGTGGATCGGCGATCATCGCGACGGGCCCCTCCGCGACGGCGGACATGGGGGCGCTCGTCAAGGGCGCACACGGTCCGAAAGCGGTCCACGCGGTGGTGGTGACATGAGTTCCGAGAGCCGGGCTGCCAAGGCCGCCCACATCCGACACCTGCTGCAGACGGAGGGCGACGCCGTCGCCACGAACACCCGCGGGTTCAATCAGGGCCGCTACGACTCGGTCGCCGGCCTGGAGGATTACCAGGGGCTCAAAGACGAGGCTCGACTGATCAAGGAAAGCGCCATCGAACGCCTGCCAGAACTGATCGACGAACTGACCGAAACGATCGAAGAGAACGGCGGGACCGTCTACATTGCTGACGACGCCGCCGACGCCAACGAGTACGTCGCCGAGATCTGTGCCGAGCAGGACGCCGACCGGATGGTCAAGAGCAAGTCGATGACCTCCGAGGAGATCGAGGTCAACGAATATCTCGAACGCGAGGGCGTCGACGTCGTCGAGACCGACCTCGGCGAATGGGTCCTCCAGGTGGCCGAGGAGGCCCCGAGCCACATCGTTGCACCCGCGATCCACAAGTCCCGCCAAAGCATCGCCGACCTGTTCAACGAGCACTTCGATCCCGACGAACCCCTCGAAACCGCCGAGGAACTCACGATGTTCGCCCGCGAGAAGCTCTTGACCCACATCAAGGGCGCGGACGTAGGCATGACGGGCGCGAACTTCCTCACCGCCGATACGGGGACGATGGCACTCGTGACCAGCGAAGGTAACGCCCGCAAGACCGTCACGGTCCCGGATACGCACATCGCGGTCGCGGGCGTCGAGAAGGTGATTCCGGCCGTCGAGGACCTTCAGCCGTTCGTCGAGCTGATCGGTCGTTCGGGGACTGGCCAGGACATCACCAGCTACATCTCGCTTTTCACGCCGCCGATCGACTCTCCCTCTGTGGACTTCGACGATCCCGACGCCCCGATAACCGACGGCGAGATCGATCGGGATTTCCATCTCGTGCTCGTCGACAACGGCCGCCTGGCGATGCGCGAGGACGACGACCTCAAAGAGACGCTGTACTGCATCCGGTGTTCGGCCTGTTCGAACACCTGTGCGAACTTCCAGTCGGTCGGCGGCCACGCCTTCGGTGGTGAGACGTACTCCGGTGGCATCGCCACCGGCTGGGAGGCCGGTATCGAGGGATTGGACACCGCCGCGGAGTTCAACGACCTCTGTACCGGTTGCTCGCGCTGTGTCGAGGCCTGTCCCGTGGGAATCGACATCCCCTGGATCAACACCGTCGTCCGCGACCGGATCAACGAGACGGGCGACGGCCGGTTCGACTTCCTCGTCGACGGCCTGACCCCCGATGCCGAAGACGAGTCGAACCCCACGCTCCAGAAGCGAGTGTTCGGTAACTTCGACACGCTGGCGAACCTCGGCAGCGCGACCGCGCCGCTGTCGAACTGGATGATCCACTCAGGCCCGATCGGTTGGTTGCTCGAACGATCGCTTGGCGTCGATCGTCGCCGGGAGTTCCCCGCGTTCCACCGGGAGACCCTCGTCGAATGGGCGAACAGTCGTGACGCGGCGACGCCGGCCGACCCGGAGCGCCGAGTGACGCTGTACCCCGACGTCTACACGAACTACATGCTCGTCGAGCGCGGGAAAGCCGCCGTCAGGGCACTGGAAGCGCTGGGTGTGGCGGTCGAGGTACCACCCGTGCCGGGGACTGGACGCCCCCCGCTCTCCCAGGGGATGATCGACACAGCCCGGGCCAAGGCCGAAGGCGTCGTCGAGGTACTGGACCCCCACATCGAACAGGGCCGCGATATCGTGGTGATCGAACCCAGCGACCTCGCCATGTTCGAGACCGACTACGAACGCCTGCTCGAACCCGAGGCGTACCGGCGACTCGCGGACCACAGCTACGAACTGCTGGAGTACGTTTACGGGATGCTGGAGAACGGCGGGAGCCCGGACGCGCTCTCGGTCGCCGACGGCGAGGAGACCGTCGCCTATCACAGCCACTGCCAGCAACGGACCATGTCGCTGGAAGCCCACACCGTGGCGGTCCTGGACGAGTGCGGCTACGACGTGACGACCAGCGACGTAGAGTGTTGCGGCATGGCCGGCAGTTTCGGCTACAAGACCCAGTACTACGACCTCTCGATGGACGTCGGTGAAAACCTCGCGGGCCAGCTCCGGGACGCGGACGCCGACCACGTCGTCGCCAGCGGCACCTCCTGTACCGACCAGATCGGCGACCTGCTCGGCGTCGAACCGCCGCACCCGATAGAACTGCTGGATCCGCTCAAGTAGGGCCCGCGAGCGCCCTGCGAGCGCTCGCGGTGTGAGTCCACTCGACGGACGTCTCGCTTCGTGCGGCCGCCGCCGCGGCCGAACAGGTCGGCGTAACTCGGCCGTCCCAGGCGGTGTGGCAACGGGTTCACCGCACTGCGAAGACGGCTCTAGACCCGCCGACGGCGAAGCCGTCGCGGGTCGCCGTCGACGAAACTCCTACTCGGAGCAGCCGTCGCCGGATGTCGGTTGCTGGACAACTGGTCTACTTGTTGGGCTCCCGTCCGCTGTAATCGGTACTGACCACCGAAAGCTAAGACCTCTCCAGGCGTACGTCCTGTATCCGATGGCTGCCTCCGCTTCGACGGACACCGAAGCCTGGTATTCGCAAGGACTCGACCAGATTTACGACGAACTGGTAGCCGATCCGGATGGTCTCTCGAGCGAGGAAGCGACGAACCGCCTCTCCGAGCACGGGCCGAATCGCCTCCCGAAGGCGAAGCCGGTTACCGTCTGGCAGATCTTCCTCCGACAGTTCAAGAACCCACTCATCTACATCCTCGCTCTTGCCGCAATCGTCTCGTTCGCCATCGGCGAGGAGACGGACGCAGGGTTCATCGCCGCGGTGCTGTTGGTCAACGCGCTCGTCGGCGGGGTTCAGGAGTGGCAGGCGGAACGCAGCAGTCAGGCGCTCCAGGGACTCATCCGTACCCGGGCGACGGTCGTTCGAGATGGAGAGACGCGCGACGTCGACGGGGAGGAAGTCGTCCCGGGAGACGTCGTGCTTCTCGAATCGGGCTACCGCGTTCCTGCGGACGTCCGACTGATCTCGACGCACGGCCTGGAGGTCGACGAATCCGCACTCACTGGCGAATCGGCACCTGTCCTGAAAGACGAGGGATGGGTCGGGGACGACCGGGCGTCGCTGGGAGATCGGCGCAACATGGCCTACGCCGGAACCGTGGTCAACCGCGGTCGCGGACGCGGCGTCGTCGTCGAAACCGGCGCTGACACGGTCGTCGGCCGACTGGCCGAGGACGTCACGACCGTCGAGGGTGGACAACCGCCCCTCGTGATGCGCATGGAGCGATTCACCCGCATCGTCGGGCTCGTCGTACTCGTCGCCGCGGCGGTCACCGCCCTCCTCGGGATCTTCGTCCAGCAGTACGACGCCGTCGAGATGTTCCTGTTCGCCGTCGCACTAGCCGTGTCAGCCATCCCCGAAGGACTCCCCGTCGGAATCACCGTCGCACTGGGTGTCGCGAGCCGGCGGATGGCGAAGGTGGGCGTCATCGTTCGTCGGTTGCTGGCCGTCGAGGGCCTCGGAAGCTGTACGATGATCGCGTCGGACAAGACGGGAACGCTGACCGCCAACGAGTTGACCGTCAAACAGGCCCAACTCCCCGATGGAAGCACGTTCGAGGTTACGGGCGAGGGATACGCACCGGAAGGGAACGTGCTCGAAGACGGGCAACCTCCGGAGCCCGACCTCGCAGACGAACTCTCTCGGCTCGCCCGCGCATCCGTGCTCTGTAACGAGGGGCGCCTCTCTCGACGGAACGACGAGTGGACGTGGCGCGGCGATCCGACCGACATCGCCCTCCTCGCGTTCGGTCGAAAACTCGGATGGTCCCGTGAGTCAGCACTCGATGCATACCCCCAAACCGACGAGATCCCCTTCGAACCCGAGCAGCGTTATGCGGCGACGTTCCACCGAACTGACGACGAGACGGAGGTGTTCCTCAAGGGCGCGCCCGAACGCGTTCTGGAGATGTGTACGGACGCAAGCGAAGGAGAGTTCTCGCAGCACGCACTTCAGCAGCAGGCGAACGAGATGGCGCAGGATGGATATCGCGTGCTCGCTGTCGCGGACGGAACGGTGGAAACCGCCACCGGGCACGGGGAGCCGCCATCCGAACCGACCGATCTGACGTTCTTGGGGTTTCTCGGGTTGATGGACCCGCTTCGACCCGGCGTCGCGGAGGCGATCGTGTCCGCACAACAGGCCGGAATCTCGGTCACGATGATCACTGGAGATCATCCAGAAACCGCACTCGCGATCGCCCGCGATATCGGCCTCGCCGATTCCCTGGCAGAGGTCACGACCGGGGCTGCACTCATCGACGCCTCCCAGGAGCAACTCGAGGCGATCCTCGAAACGACGCGGGTGTTCGCTCGCGTCTCCCCGGATCAGAAGCTCAAGATCGTCGAAGCCGCACGGAGCATCGGACATTACGTGGCTGTGACGGGCGATGGCGTCAACGATGCCCCAGCACTCCGCCAGGCGAACATCGGTATCGCCATGGGGAAGATGGGAACCGACGTGGCCCGCGATGCGGCGGAGTTGGTGATCAGCGACGACAACTTCGCGACCATCGTCGCAGGCATCGAACAGGGCCGAGTCGCATTCGACAACATCCGCAGGATCATCTTCTTGTTGATCTCGACCGGCGCTGGCGAAGTGGTGCTCGTCCTGCTGAGCCTCGCAGCTGGACTCCCACTTCCGCTGTTGCCAGCGCAGATCCTCTGGTTGAACCTCGTGACGAACGGTATCCAGGACGTCGCGTTGGCGTTCGAACCCAAGGAGGGCGACGTTCTGAAGCGACCGCCGCGGTCCCCGGACGAACGAATCTTCAATCGCATCATGGTCGAGCGGACGCTCGTCGCCGCACTCGTGATCGGTGTGCTCGGATTCGGGACGTTCGTCTGGTTACTCGACCAGGGGCTCTCCGAAGCCGCCGCTCGCAACCATCTGCTCTTGCTGGTCGTCCTGTTCGAGGTCGTCAACATCGGCAACGCCCGATCCGAGACGACGTCCCTGTTCCGGCTGTCACCGCTCAAGAGCCCGATCTTGCTTACCGGGACGATCGCAGCGTTCGCGATCCACCTCGGAGCGATGTACTTCCCACCTGCCCAAGCGGTCCTCGGAACGGCACCCGTCGCGCTGGAGCAGTGGCTCGTTCTCGGTGCGATCGCCCTGACCATCGCCGTCGCTATCGAACTCCACAAACGGAGCTGGAAAGCGCGATACCCCCCACGCTCGGAGACGGAGGGACGATCCACCTCGGAAACTCACGAGACGGAAGCGTAGGGATCGAAGTCTGATAGTGATTATCGCGAGTCTTTACCGCTGAGTAACGAGAGAATCCGTCCGTTAGGGCTGAAGCAGTCTGGTTTTCGATACCTCTGTTGAAAATCACCGCAATAATCACTATGATTGAAACTCAGTCCTGCTTCTCGCTCCGGACGGTTAGGACGGGAACGGGCGACCGTCGAACCACTCGTTCGGCGACGCTGCCCACGATGACCCGGTCGAGACCTGTTCGGCCGTGGGTTCCCATGACGACCAAGTCGCGTATCGGCGACGTGCAGGGCATGAAGGGTGGAACCCCACTGTGACGCGAGCTCTATGGCGTGTTCGAGCCCTGCGTTCGCGCCGTGACTCCCGTCTGTCGGGATGAGAATACGTTCGTACGTACTGGTTCCTTCGCTACCCCCAGATACAACGTCTTTTGGTAGCATATGTCAAGCAAATGTGGCCGGTTGGACGAGATAGAACGCTCCCATCCATCGAACCCATGGCGTCGAATCCGAGCTGGCAGCGGAATCGGTAACCATGGACGACCAATCTGCCCGGACGGAATTCCGGCTATCGGCGACGACGGAGACGCGGAGGTGCGGGGAGTCGATTCCGTAACTCCCACCCGAGCACGGCGAAGACGAGGAGGAGGGCGGCAGCGACGAGCAGACCCAGTGGCCCGTTTCGAGTATGCGCAACGACCAGTCGCCACGCCGGGCGAGCGATGCCGACGGTCCGGGCGGCGGTGACGACGACGAGCACGACCGGGATCAGATAGCGAACGAACGGATAGAGCCGTCCGAGCTCCTCGCGGACGACGTCGAGATCGGTTGCCCAGACGAAGACGAACACGATACACAGCGCCGAGATGGGCAACGCGAACGTACCGACCGACTCGTCGACGAGGTCCAGAACCGGCCGCCCTGCAACGGTCAAATCGATGGGACTATAGCTCAACGCAGACGGAACGCCAGCCACGAACACCCCACTCGTCAACAGCAGTGTCGCACGTGCACGGGAGAGTCGCGTCGTGTTCTCCGCGGCGGCGACGCCGACCTCGAGGAGCGCCACGGACGACGACAGCGCGGCGAAAAAGAGCAGCCCGAAGAACGCGACGGCGATCACTCGCCCGAACGGCATCGTCCCGAACGCGGTCGGCAACGTGGTGAACGCGAGTTCCGTCCCGAGGGTCGGCTGGAGACCGAAACTGAACACGATCGGGAAGATGACGAGTCCGGAGATGATGGCGGCCCCGATGTCGGCGACCGTGATCACGAACGACGATCCGAATAGGTCGGTTCCCTCCTCGACGTAGCTCCCATAGGTGAGCATGATCCCCTGGCCGACGGACATCGAGAAGAAGACCTGGCCGAAGGCCGCACTCCAGATACCCAGATCCGCGAGCACCGAGAACTTCGGAGTGAACAGGAATGCAGCGGCTTGCTCCCACTCCGACAGCGTGACCGCGTATAGCGCAAGCGCGATGAGGAGGACGAACACGGTCGGCATCACGACCCTCGCCATTCGTTCGATACCGCCGCGAACCCCCATCGAGACGACGCCTCCAGTCACCGCCGTCGCGACGACGAAGTACGCAACAGGATGCCAGGTCGCGGTGAACGGCGCGAACGTCGTCTGTGACCCGGCGAGCCACGAGAGGAAGAACCCGAGCACCCACCCGGTGAGGACGAGATAGTAACTCAGGATGAGGAGCACCCCGCCGAGAATGAGCCAGCCGAGTGCCGTGTACTCGGTCTTGACGGAGCGGAATGCGGAGACGACGTCCGTCCGGAGCCGTCGGCCGATCGCAAGCTCGAGGACGAGCATCGGAACGGCACAGACGAACGCCGCGATCAGGTAGGGGACGAGGTAGGCACCGCCGCCGTTCTGGCCGACGACAGCGGAGAACCGCCAGATGTTCCCCAGGCCGACCGCCGCCCCGACCGTCGCGAGAATGAACCCGAACCCGGAGGACCACCGCGTCGTAGCCATAGTCCGGTATGCGGCCAGCAAGTGCTTAAATGTCAGTTACGGCCGGAAATATCGAATCGAGGGGCACGTCTCAGATCCATCCTCCAAGGTCGTGCTCCGCAGTCAGAAGCTCCCTACCGACGACACCTGCACCGAGCGAACCCGTCGGCGTGCGAGACGTAGGGTGGGGAGGATGTCAATCGCGCGTGTATCCCATCTCCTCGAGTTCGTCGACGACGACGTCGCGGTTCCGGAGGGCAGCGCGGTAGACAGCTTCGCGGATGTCGAAGACGGGGATGTCGCGCCCGAAGAGTTCCTGCGCGTGCGCTTCGAGTTCCTGCTCGCCGGCCTTGACGTCGTCGTGAACGAACAGCGTCAGTCGTTCGTCGCGCTCGAACTGCACGGACTTGTCCTTCAGCATCCGCCGGACGACGTACGGCTGCCCGGAATCGCCGTCGTCGTCGGTGGAACCCATCGAACTCGATTCCGTCGACGCTGCCCCGTCGTCGTCCTCGCTTCGCCCCCCGACACTCGGCGTGGAGCCAGCCGTCGTTCCACCCTCCGACCGTGCGCTCTCTCCGGAACTCGTCGGTGACTCCGAGAGAACCCTGGACTCGCCCGACGACGCCGTTCGCTCGCGGTCGCGCGCACCCTCACCCCCATGTTCGATCTCGCTCTCGTCACCTTCGACTTCGCTATCGTCACCTTCGACTTCGCTATCGTCGTCCTGGATCGACTCCTCCGCTTCGTCCTCGTCCTCGTCGTCGCCCCAGACGTCGCCCGTGCCGGACTTCATGCCACCCATCGGTCACACCTCCGCGATCGCTTCGAGGTCGCCCGGTTCGGGCGGGTTCGGTGCCTCGATGTCGCCCTGTGCCTCGATGTGGCGGGCGAGTTCGTCGAACTTCGCGAGCGTATCCATCTCGTGGTCGCGGTACCGGTCCCGGTGTCTGCGGACGTACGTGAACGCGCTACATTGCTGGCGCCAGCATCCCTCGAAGAGCGAACTCCGCTGTCGGAACACCACGGGGACTTCGTAGCCGAGACCGCGCACCGCATTCAGGACGTCCGTCTGGTCGTTCGTGCCACTGAACCCGTTTGGTACTGCGGCGAGCACGCCGACCCCGATGTCGAGTTGTTCGCTCAGTCCGCTGACGAGGTCCTCGAGTCCCCCGACGGACGCCTGCCCCTTCGCGCTGGGTTCGATCGGGAGCACGAGGTTCCCGCTCGCGGCGATCGCGTTGTAGACGCCCGCGCCCGGCGACGCCTGGGGGTCCATGATGACGACGTCGTACTCCTCGTCGACGCCGTTCTCTCGGAGTACGCGGAGGAGCTGGGTGTACTTCGGGAAGCTCTCGCCGAAGTCCGAGCGCGAATCGGCCTCGCGCTGGAGGACGTCCTCCAGGTCGTCGAGCATGTTGTGCTCGGGGATGACGTCGACGCCGTCGTGGTCGACGTCGTGATAGATCAGGTCAGCGAACGTCCCTTTCTCGCGTTCGACCAGGTGCCGGACGAGGTGGTCGGCCTCGGCGTCCGCGCGGTCGTGATCGATGTCGAAGAGATGACTGAGGTCGCCGTCCTGGGGATCCAGGGGGATGACGAGCACGTCCAGGCCGGCGCGAGCGTGGGCGACCGCGAGGTTCGCGGTCAGCGTCGTCTTCCCGACCCCACCGGCTTCGCTGTAGACCGTGTACGGTAACATTTGGTATCCGTTACAAACCACTACTACAAATAATTCATCCATCCGAACCAAACAGCTGTTGCAAACGGTTGTAACAACCAATCGTTGCAACCAATTGTTACAAACGATTACTATAAACAGTCGTTACAAACAGCTGTTGCAAACGACCGTTGCAAACAGTTGGTGCACATGGACGTTACGTGTAGTTGTTCGTAGCAAGTGATTTATACGGTTGTTCTATCGGGGTGGTGCAATCGTCGGTTGGTCACAGCCGCCGAAATCAGCCGTTTCAATCACCGATTCGAAATTGCTGACTCGGGGAAGATCCCGTTTCGAGCGGATTCTGGGCAGTAGGTCCCGTTCGCCGAATTCGATTCGTGCCAGTCCGCCCGACCCGAACTCGACTCGGGTGAACGCGATCGAGGGACTGTGACGCACCAACATAGAGGCCATCGACGTCGGGGGTGCCGGCGGTCGTCAGGCAAGCCGTGATGGAGTGCGGCGCCAGTCGGTCACTCGCAGTCGCAACCGCCGTCGTCGAGGAGTTCGTTGATCTCCCACTGGGTGCCACAGTCGTTACAAATTGGTCTGAATCAGGCATAAACTGCGCCGTGGATTCCTAGCCCGCCGGAATCGGTGTCGCGATGATCGCGGCCGTGTGAACAGCTCCCGCCGGTCAGTGATCCTGCTGCGGGCCGAACCGTCCGGAGTTGTGGCTGGGTGGTGGTTCGGGTTGCGAGGTGGGCCCCGCCGGCGCGACGATCCCACGACCATCCTGCGCGCACCGAATCGACCTACCCGGATGCTGTCAGTCACGCCAAAGCAGAAACAGCTGACGAGTGGCTCGAATCGTTCGCCTTCACATGGAATCAACTGATCTGAACACGATGGACACAGTCACGCCAAGCCGTATCAGTCGTCCGCGGCGGGGTCGGTACCGTCGTGCGATTCGAGCGAGACCTCGATGTCCGCGGCTGCAGCCTTGTACTCCGGAATCTTCGCCCGTTTGTCGAGTACATCGTTAGTCAGGCGGTTCCCCGCGGCGTCTGCGAAGTGCGGGGTCGTCCACACGGTACCTTCCTTGATGTCCTCGGTGACGCGAGCCTCGACCTCGATTTCGCCGCGCCGGGACGTGAGCGTCACGTAGTCGCCGTCCTCGATGCCGTAGTGCTCGGCGTCGTTCGGGTGGACGTCAACGAAGTTCTCCGGCTCGACGCGGTTGAGCGTCTCGGAACGGCGGCTCATCGTTCCCGTGTTGTAGTGTTCGATGATGCGACCCGTGGTGAGGATGAGCGGGTACTCGTCGTCGGGCGTTTCCTTGGGTGGCTGGTGGCGCACGCCCTCGATCTGTCCACGGCCGCTTTCGGTGGTGAATCCATCCTCGTAAAGGAATGAGTCGCCCTCGTCGCCGGGTTCGTAGCAGGGCCAGTGGATGCCCTCCTCGCCGAGGCGGTCGTACGTCATGCCGTGGAAGATGGGCGCAATCTGCCGTAGTTCCTCGAACACCTCCTCGGGCCCCTCGAAGTCGAAGCTCCCGTCGCCGAACAGGCGGTTGCCCACGTCACAGAGGATCTCGAGGTCGTCTTTCGTGTTCGAGTGGACCTTCTCGACGCCGCGCATCCGCTGGGTGCGGCGGTCCGTGTTGACGACCGTCCCGTCGCGTTCGGCCCACGAGGTGGCTGGCAGAATCACGTCGGCGTACTCGGCGGTCTCCGTTTCGTAGATGTCCTGAACCACCATGAAATCCACCTCTGCCAGCCGCTGTTCGACCATGTTGGTGTCAGGTTCGCTCATCGCGGGGTTCTCACCCATGACGTAGAGTCCGTGGATCGTGTTCCCGATCTCGTGGGACAGTTCCACGTTCGTGAGGCCGGGTTCGGACGGGATCTCGAACTCCCAGACCTCCTCGACGTCGGCGCGGACCTCGGGATCGGACACGTCGCGGTAGCCGGGGAGGACGTTCGGCATCGCGCCGACGTCCGAGGCACCCTGCACGTTGTTCTGACCGCGCAGGGGGTTGACACCAGTGCCCGGGCGGCCCAGATTGCCCGTGATCAGGGCGAGGTTGATCTCGTTCTGGACGTTGTCGACGCCGCAGGTGTGCTGGCTCATTCCCATGCCGGTGAAGATGGCGGCGTTGTTCGCTTTCGCGTACTTCTCGGCGGCGAGTTCGATGTCTTCGAGGGGGACACCACACGTCTCGGCACCGGCTTCCTTGTCGAAATCCGAAAGCGTCTCCTTGAGGTCCTCGAAGCCGTCGGTGCGCTCCGAGATGAACTCCTCGTCGACCCAGTCGTTCTCTAGAATCGTCTCGATGACGACGTTGAGCAGGGGGATGTCCGTTCCCGGCTCCACCTGGAGATGCATGTGCCGGTCCGTCTCCTGGATTTCGAACGAGTGCGTCGTCTTGTTGACATGGGGGTCTACCTGAATAACCGTTGCTCCTTCCAGTACGGCCTGTCGGAAGTACTGGCTGTTGGCGATGGGGTGTTGCTCGCCGGGGTTAGCTCCCTGGATCCAGAACACGTCGGCGGTCTTCTCTAGGTCGGCCATGCTGTTGGTCATGGCGCCCTCGCCGAGGCTGTGTTCGAGCGCGTATACCGTCGAGGAGTGGCACATCCGCGTACAGGTGTCGACGCTGTTGGTGCCGTAGTGGCGGGCCAGCTTCTGGATGAGGTAGTTCTCCTCGTTCATGGCCTTCGAACAGCCGTAAAACCCCATCGCCTGGGGGGTATGCTCGTCACGGATGCGCTCCATCTCGTCGACGATCAAGTCGTAGGCCTCGTCCCAGGATGCCTCTCGGAACTCACCGTCTTCGTCGCGGATTAGCGGGTCGGTCAACCGGTCCTCGTCGTTGACTGACTGCGTCGCCGCACCACCCTTGATGCAGATGCTCCCCTCGTTGACCGGTGCGTCGGCCCACGGTTGGAAGTTGACTTCGCCGTCGTCGTCTTGCTTGATCTGGATACCGCACCCGACGCCACAGTACGGACAGATCGTCTTGACCGGCTCCTCGCCTTCGTTAGACATGATACCCCCTCTTCGGTTTGTGAATCATTATCATTCGTAACGAACCGAGCCACACGCATGAATCTTGCTCATGGTCTCAGCGTCCACGCTGGGCCCCGAGCGGACGATCGGGGGAAACGTTGAGGGGGCCGGCACCGCTACGTGGATGGGATGGAACTCACCGCAGCGGTCGTCGACGAGAAGGTCCGGGCATACCCGGACGTCCAGCCACTGTCGGCGGTCGAGGAAGACCACGTCGAGATGCTCCCGGACGTCTTCGCGCGCGGCGACTACAGTCCCCGCGACGCCGAATGGGTCGTCCGGTGGTACTTCCGTCGGTACCTCGGCGCGTATCCCGACGCCGAACGCCGCGCGACCGAGTCGACCTACGGCGAGAACGACTTCGAGGCGGTCCGCGCGGTCATCGGAGCCACGATCGATGCGGGTGATCCCGGAAGCAAACTCGACCATTTGACGAGTCTCGCGGGCGTCGACGTCCCGGTCGGGTCCGCGTTCCTCCAGTTCCTCGATCCCGACCGGTACATCGTCCTCGGCGAACGCGAATGGACTGTCCTCGGCCGGACGGGAGCCGTCGACGAGGAGTATCCGGATTCACCGACGATTCCGCAATACGTACGGTACCTCGAGAGCTGTCGCAGTGTCGCCGAGGACTGTGACTGCACCCTCTGGGAACTCTATCAGACGCTGTGGCTGCTGGGGACGGAGTGAGCCCTCGCAGCCGCCGGTCTGCCACTCGTCCCCTCCGAACGGAGCCCGCCGGTTTGTCGGTCGTCCAGAGAACAACGTGATCTGCCTGCCCAGTATCGAGCAACTGAGCAGCAAGCCACACGAGTACCGTGTCCGCTTTCTCGGTGATGTCCTCGTCGCGGTCGGTTTCGTTAGCGATGAATTGGCGTGCTTCGTCCATCGCCGTCTAGACGAGTGGATCGGTGTAGTCGAGGTCGTCGGCGACGACGATTCAACTCTCCTCGAATCTATCGGAATAGGGAATGTTCCCTGAGGGGTACTCGTCCGCTACAAATCCCTCTCAGTGGTCTCGGCCAAAATGAGTCAGGCCGGTTCAGAGCCGTTCGATGCTCCCTGCGACGCCGAGTCCGGTGACCTCGTCGTTCTAGTCGGTGACGTCTTGGAGGTCGACTGGTTTCACGGAGACTTGTGACATGTTAAATTCTATTATAGCCGGGAGTCTGGTTATCACTATCTTTGGACTTATTGGGCTATTCCCCGTGTTGCGGCGGTTCCAAGCCAATTATGCCACCAGGTTTAGAACCCGGTATACACGCTTCATTACTAATGGAATCTCATTAATCGCCGTCGCAATCGCAACTGCACACGCAGTCCTCGTTGTCGGCTGGCTAGTTGTCGGACCTGACTGGATTTTTGATGCTGTCTTCCGGACAGCCGTACTTGGCCTGCTTTCTCTTGCGATGCTTGGGGCTGTAGTCGTGGTAATAGTGGTAGTGCTTGGGTTCGTTGAAGACAATTTAGAAGCGGCAACTAACATAGAGCGGGAGTCATGACGGAGGGAGATAACACATCCGAAGAGTTTGAGAGCCGTCGAGAATTCTTAGCTGTCGGCATTGGAGGCGCCATGACAGTCGTCGGTATTTTTGGATTCATTGGGTTCGGTGGCAGATATGGTAATGGATCAATCGGCGAGATTATCGGTCAACCTAATATTGACCGGATAGGAATGCTCATCTCAATTCTCTTGATGGTCTCCGGAGCTTGTCTGGTTCATTGGTCTGATCGATTCAGTTGACTCAATCAATTCTCTCCATATACATTATCAATGCGTAGCATGAGCTGAGAATCAGTTGGTAGTAGCTGAGAACCCGATTCCACCAGCCACTATAACCTGACTAAGGTTACGACCCCGAGTCAAACTGGGCTTCTGGGTAATATCCGGGGTACTCTCGTGTTCTTCTCGGTCGTTGTGGTTCGGCAGCGAAGAGTCGCAGATTTTGAGCGGTGACGTTCGGTACTGGTACCTCCCCTCCTGTTTTGTGGTCTTTAATCCTGTTCTCAATACGCTCCGAATCCAGACCCAAGCCTCTAGATTCTGTATATCGGCATGTGATTTATTGCGTATTCGCCGAGTGTGGGCTGCATTTAGCTTGTTTGCAACTGACTCCAACGGTCAGTTGCACACAGAGTATGATTGGATATCTAATAATAACACTGAGTCACGCCAAATTCGAGAGCTTAGAATCAACAAGACCCTCAGCAACCTGGTTAGCGCCGGAATCACGCGAGCCCTTCCACACATGAGTCTGGCATTGTCGCGCGCGTGCTAGCCCGGACACAGTATATTCCGATGCACCGTGCACAGGTTACTGGACCGAACAAAGAGTCAACAAAATGTCGGGTGCGTTCTGGTGGTACGTCACCTTCGACGTTCGCGGCGAGGGACTCGAGCTCGAATGGTTTGCTACCCGAAAACGACGACACCGCTTGTGGCTTCTACGGCGTGGCGTTTGTGAAGAGGTGGATAACGGGTACCGTCCGGCGGTGCCTGGGTTTCCCTGCTAACACTGTGTCCGCACGTGACCGCCTGTTCCGATACAGGAGAAACCAGACCCAGGTGTCGAGGGGGCCAAGTCACTTCACGAATCATTCCTTTTGGGTGAACTGATTTGCTGGCCATAATGTTTATCTGGCCTGTAATTTTGATTCCCTAATATGAAAGACGATGGTAATCACCAATGGATTAACAGCGGCGAAAGGAACCACCAGACTCACCTCGGTCGACGACACCTTCTCGGACTTCTCGGCACCGCCAGCATCGGCCTCACGGCAGACCGCGCCACCGCCACGACCGACGACGACTCACGTGAAGTCACCAGATTCGACGGCGACGGCAGCATCGAAAGCCCCAGCCAGCTCGAACAAGCCGTCCTGACATCCACCATCGCAGCCAGTACCACCGATCGCTCGTTCACCGGCGACTACGGCCACGCCGAAGTCTTCACCGACGCCACCCCACTGCTGGGATTCCCGTCGAACGGCGACACCTATGGCGTCATCAGCACCGGCGTCGCCGAAGACGCCCCCGGCGACCCAGACGAGTTCCTCTCGACCGGGTTCTTCAGCGACGGCGCCGGCGACCTCCCGGTCCCCGGCACTGGTGACATCAACGACGCCAGCTATCTTACCGTCACATTCGACGTCCCGGAGGACGCCACCGAGCTCGCCTTCACCTATCGATTCGCGAGCGAAGAAATCCCATTCTTCGTCGGCAGCGGCTTCCAGGACTACTTCGCGTTCGAACTGGAGTACCCCGACGGATCCAGCGAAAACGTCGCCGAACTCCCCAACGGCGAACCAGTCACCGTCGACAATGCCGCCTCCTACACCAGCCAGCCCAGCGACGTCGCGTTCAACGCGGCGACCCCACCTATCACCAACACTGTCGACGTCACAGCCCACCAGGGCGAGCAACTCACCGCGAACGTCGGCGTCGCCGACGTCGGCGACACCGCCTACGACTCCGCCGTCTTCCTCGATGCCGTCGGGTTCGACGTCGACGCGGTCGGCGACCCGACGATAGACAGCCTCGACCTCCCCCCAACCGCCATCGAGACCGACGACCGAGCCAGCTTCAGTGTCGACGTCACCCGGAACGGAACCCCAGCAGACGACATCGAACTCGACGCCAGTGTGACGGTGAAACGTCGCGGTTCCACCATCACCACCACCAACGCATCCATCGACCGCACCGTCAACGACGACGGCACCGTCAGCTTCGAGGGCAGTCTCCCACGAGCTGTCGACGTCGCCTCCACGCCGGAGGGCGTCGAACTCACCGCCGATATCGCCCTCACCAGCGACGGCGCCGCACTCGGCGACCCGATTGCGACTTCGACGTTCGCCTTCCAGACCGTAGACACCGTCTTCGGGGTCGCTGCGAAACCCAACGACGTCACCCCTCAGAGTCTCTACACCTGGAGTAATCTCGAAGCGTTCCTCCGCGACCAGGCCGAATACGTCAACCGCTACTACGCCAGCGGCTACGGCGCCATGGGTGCGAAAGGGTTCGCGTTCCAGTGGTTGAACGTCGAGGGCGACGACGTCCTCGACGACGACGGCTACCTCGAACTGAACAACGGCTACGATCACTACGACGACGGTGGCAACGTCCCCGACAACTCGCAACGGTTCGTTCAGGAGGCACTGGACGTCGCGGCAACAAACGCCGACGTCGATTACGCCGACTACGACACCGCTATCGCGACGAACGCTCCGTATCAGGCGGAACCGACGCACGTCTTCAGTCGGTCGTTCTGGCGTGGCACGCCGCTTCCACGAATCAACCTTCCCGTCGTCAACAAGACCATCGACCTCGGCGAACCCTCCGCGCTGGAACCCTTCGACACCGACGGCGGACTCATCGACGGCATCTACGCTCCGCTCAGCGAAGATACGTGGCTCCACGAGTTCGGGCACGGACTCGGCCCTGGACTCCAGATCGGGTTCCCCGACCTCTACGACATCGACTCGCCATTCCAGAACTTCGGGAACGTCCAGGGATGGGGACTCATGGGTGGCCGCGACGGAGAAATCATCGGCGCGTTCAACCGCTCGCTCGGCAGCAATCCCTTCGACGACGAGGGCTGGCTGAACGAATCCATCACCACCCACATCATCGATGACGTCAGCGTCGACCTTCCCGCGCTCACCCAGCTGGAACTCGGCGACGACGCCACCTACATAGTCTCCGTTTGGGCGTACGTCTCCGTCGACATCGGGTTCAAGATTCCCGACGTCGACACCGACTGGCAGCTCGGCATCTTCCTCCTCGAAGGCCGCCCCGGCGGGAATGCCCCCTTCACGTCGCCGTTCGGCTCGCCAGTCCCCCTCTCGCCCGATCCGAACGACCGAGATGGCGTTGCGCTCTACGAGTTCGGTGTCATTGACCTCGACGTCGACACTGACGGTATCAAGCAGATACTCGACGACATCGTCAACCGCCGCGTACCGGACATCACGGTCGATGACCTCGACGCCGTCGACATCGACTACGTCCCGCCATCGCCCAACCGCGCGGACGAACCGACGCTCCAGGGAGAGGGCGACGAGTACTATCAGAGCGGTGCCGCGACCACGTTCGAACTCACCGACGGGCTGGACGGCTCCGAGGCAACCGTCGAGCTCAGTCGAGATACCGCCGAGCTCGGCGACACCGTCTCGTTCGTCGTCGAGGTATTGAGTGCACTCGAAGACTACATCGACTCGCAATTGAGCGGGGAAGAGGACCCGCTTCCGACCCTCGACGTCCTCGCTGAGACGCCTGACGGCCGCCGTGTCGGCTTCGACGCGGAGACGGGCGAGGTCATCAACGAGGTCGACGGTGCCCGCGTCAGCGGAACCACCAACCGCCGCCGCGTCACCGTCCCATCCACGGAGGAGGTGGACGTGACGGTCTCCGCCGGCCGGTTGCGGCGCGAGCTCTCCGAACGCGGCATCGAGCCGCCTGAGACCATCGAGTACGAGCGTCGCGTGGTCGCCGAGGAGACCGACACGCTGCGTTCGCGTGATGGCTTGCCGTTCTTCGAGGGTCGCACGGTCGTCACGGAATCGACGACGGTCGGGGAAACCTCGGAGCGCGCCATCAGAACGGTCGACCTCGATCTGGCGCCAGACACGCTCAATACCGGTGCGAACGGCGAGTTCGTGACCGCCTGGATCGGGTTCGATAGCGACGTCGATCTCGCCGCGTTCGAGCCGGCGCGCGTCCTCGTCAGCGGCGTGCAAGCGGTTCACGACGACCAGTATGGGTTCGTCCGTAACCCGCCGGTCGAGGAACGAGACGGGCGCACGTACGTTCAGGTCAAGCTCCCACGGGAGGAGCTGACCGATGCGCTGGAAGTCGGGGACGTCCGTCCACAAGTACTCGGCCGGCTGGCAGACACGCTCTTCCGTGGTCGCGACACGCTCGCCGTCATCTCGCCTGGTGCCGATGGGGAAAGCGGTTCGGACGCTGGCGGCAATGACGGTGCTGGAAATGGTGCAGGTGGGAAAGGCGGCGACAACAGCGGTGGCCGCGGAGGTAAGTAGAAGGATGGTGGCGTTCAACGAGGCGGTATGATGCACGCGGACCGCCGCGTAGTCGTGGTGGTTGCCACCATCACGGTCGCTGTCCTCCTCGGCGCAGCGGCAGCGAATACCGCAGCCTTGGCAGCAACCCCTTCCGACGAGGCCGCGTCCACGGTGGCGAGCACGACCGACCGGGCTGGCGACGCTCGACCCGCTGGTTCGGATCACATCCCACCTGAGCGACCGACCGAGAACGTCACGGCACGGTTCCAGATCTCGGTCAGCCCAGACACGACGACCGGCACGTTCCAGGTCGTGGTTATCTATCCGGCACGGACCGAGGCCGAAGCCGCAGCCGCCCGGAACGGCTCGCTCGACCCGGATTGGTTCCGCGGCAAAGAACGCGTCCAGGGTGTCTTCGACGCGCGGAGCGATGGCGAGGAGAGCCTCGCGAACGGTTCGACGACGGTCAATCACGCCGCGACGCTCGCGGGCCGAGAGCCGACCAACCCGGAACACGGGTGGGTGACGGTTCGGTACGAGACGGCGTGGTACGGGTATCTGGACGGCGACACCGACCTTCGCATCGATGAAGCGTACCTCTCGGCCGTCGAAGCGGACTGGGAGCTCAGGGTCGCCATACCGTCGGAATGGAAGCCACGCACGGTTGCCGGAGACCCAGTCCGGGAACCAGCGGGCCAACAGCTCACGCGGTATCGGTGGACGACGACGGACTCGCTCACTCCACCTCTCCTGGTGGTCGCGGACCCAGTCACGACACAGTCCGAAGAAGGCTCGCCCCTCGGTGTCAGCGCCGGGCTCGTCCCAGCAATCGCCGCTCTCGTGCTCGTCCTCGCCTGGGCTCGACGAAATACCGGAACGGGTTCGAACTGACACCTCCCTCCTGAACGTCATTGTCCGGAGATTCGCTTTCGCGCAGACAGTCCACGCACTCAGTGGCAGGGTCGGCATCCCGCTACGAACACACCGGTATGCTGGGTCTTCCCGGTTCAGCACGCGGATTCACGTGGCTAGCGCCGTCAGTAACAATCACTAAGTAGTACGTAGTCCATCACGATAGCAGAACCCCGCAAAATCACGCCGCTTCGAATCGGGGAACCCTAACGCAACCTCACTTCCTCGGAACCCACCGCGAGCCCACCACACACCCACGCTACACTCCATGTCCAACCGCGAAAACCCTGGATTCGAGCCCGCAAACGACGGCATCGACAAGACGCGCTGGACGACGATGAATCTCGACGACATGCGCCAGCACTTCCAGCGCCACATCGCACCCGACGCTGCCCAGGACGGCATCGACACCAGCACCGAGAAACCAACCTACAGCTGGCTCTCCGACAACGACCACCGCCCGTTCATAACCGCCCTCCGCCGCAACCACGACCTCCCGTTCGACGAGTTCTGGAGCGACTATATCTCCGAGGACGCCGCATCCTGGGACTACGACTGGGGCACCGACGACCACGAGACCATCGAGGCCCTCGAACACTTCCTGGACCGACGGCAGAGCCGCTACCAACTCGCCGACTCCAGCGTCGACACCCTGCGGTATCGCCTGAATGGCTACGTGCGGGCGTTCAAGCTCGCGAACGACCACGCGCGCCTCCTGGACTCCGTCGGCCGGGATTCCGACACACCAGCGTATCAGGCCGTCGACGAGGTGTTCGCCGCCTTCGACTACCTCAACGAGGCAACGGGAAAGAGCGACACCACCATCAAGCGGATTGCCGACATCGTCGACGCCTTCTACTCCCACCTCGTCTCCCGCCGTCTCGCCGGGACGAATCCCGCGAGCGGGCTCGACGACGAGTTCAAATGGACAACCGGCGGCAGCGAAGACCCACCAGCCCTCGCAGCCGACCAGATTCGCGCACTCTACGACGCCACCGACTCGCCTGACGACGAACTCCTGATAATCGCGCTCGCCGCCTGGGGGTTGCGCGCTGGCGAGGCCGCCGGCCTCCACGTCAATCAGATCGAGGACCTCACCGCCGACGTCCCCCGCATCGTCTTCGAGGAACGCAAGAACGGCCCAGGGTCGGTCTCGATGCTCTACGGCGTGAACATGCTCGAGGACCGCCTCGCGCAGATGAGCGAGCGCGACTCCTGGTCGGGCTACCTCTTCACGAGCACGCGCGAGGACAGCGAGCACGTCTCCCGACAGACCGTCTGGCGGCGATTCCAGGCCCTCGCCGACGACGCTGGCCTCCCAGAGCGCATCGACGGTGAGCGACCGTCGCCGCAGCTCTGTCGGCGGTTCTGGTACGACCGCTACTCCGAGACTCTGGAAGAAGTCATCGTCGGCCTCGACGAGATAGCCGCCGAGCAAGGAAGCAGCGACCCCGAGCTCGTCCTCCGAAACTACCTGTCCGAAGACCGAGCACGTCGACTCCGACGCGAGGCGATGCGTGAGAAGTTAGCTGTCGCGTTCGAGTAATCGGTTTACTGTAGCAGAACGGTTTAGACTGCTGCTTTTGACTCCCTCCTACCTCTGTAGGGAACTGGACTCTCGTAATCGACTTCGCGTTTCGACCGCTTGGTGTCGTCGTCGACGTCGAAGTGGAGTAGGACGTGCGCGTACTCGTGAACCAGCGTCCGGGCGAGATCGGCGTCGTTCTCCCGATTCCGAACCTCGACACGCGCCTGCATATCGACGAGACTCAACTGCTCGCAGATGCCCTTTGCCTCACCGTGAGTCCACTCGTCGGCCGGAACGATCCGCACCGTCACGCCGAGTTCGTCCACGGCGTCGGTCAGTTGGCTGACGAGGTCGCCGACACCGCTAAGCGGATAGCAATTGTAAGGTTCGAGTGAGCCCTCGATGACGACCTGGGATGAGCGCTTCCGAAACGAGGAGTATCCGACGAACCCGGACCCATCGCCGGTCCTGGAGCGGTATCTCGACGCGTGCCCGGATGGCCGGGCGCTTGATATCGCGACGGGCACGGGCCGGAACGCGGTGTTCCTCGCATCGGAAGGGTATCGTGTCGACGCTCTCGACCAGTCCCGGGAGGGACTCCGGACTGCTCGGGAGAACGCCCGCGACCGGAGCGTCGCCGATCGCGTCGACTGGATTCAGGCGGACGTCGGGAGCTACGAGTTCCCGCCGTCGACGTACGACCTCGTCACGATTAGTTTCTATCGCGCCGTCGACCGGTTCCCGGATATCAAAGAAGCGTTGACGCCAGGCGGCGTTCTGTTCGTTCAGCACCATCTCCGGACCGCCGACCCAGTCGAGAGCGGGCCGGACGGCGACCGCTATCGCTTTGCATCCAACGAACTCCTGCACGCGTGCCTGGACCTCACAGTCCTCCACTACACCGAGCGAACCGACGTCCGTGAGGACGACCACCGGAGCGCCATCGCGGAAATCGTCGCACGAAACACCTCGGGCCACCACCAATCCTACCCGGAAATCGACTGGGACTCCCTCTGAAAACCCAGGGATGAGAAGGGCTTAATATCTTTGCCCGACGGTACCTTAGACGATGGGAGAGGCCGATACCGAAACCGACGCGAAAGCGGCACTCTCCGACTACGCAGTTCTCGACGGTGAGACCGCGATCACCGTCGATGCCCTCAACGCAGAAATCAGCGAGGTGCTTGACGCGACTGAGGACCTCTATTTCGATTACGTCGTCGGTGACGTCAGCGACTGTCGTGAGGCCAACGGGAACGTCCACTTCGATCTAAACCACGAAGACAACAGCATCCACTGTGTGCTCCTCGGCTATCGGCGTAGTCGCGTGGACGCCGAACTCGAAGACGATTTGCGGGTCGCGGTGAGTGGCGATCTGACCTATTACAAAGCTCGGGGGAGTTGTTCGGTGATGGCCGACGACGTCGTCGAACTCGGTGACGGCAACTATCAGGAAATCTACGAAGAGAATCGCGAACTCCTGGCCAAGGATGGGCTCTTCGAAGCGGCCCACAAGCAATCGCTACCTGCACACCCGGAGACGATCGGACTCGTTACAAGCATGGATAGTGACGCCCGTGAGGACGCGGTCACGAGCATTCACTCTCGCTATCCGGATGTGGATATCATCGTGCAGCACGCGACCGTCCAGGGTGACCGGGCGATGATGGAGTTGATGGAGGCGATCAGCGAACTCGACCGTGACCCGGAGGTCGACGTGCTCGTCCTCACACGCGGCGGTGGTGCGGATACGACGCTCCGCGTGTTCAACGAGACACCGCTCTGTCGGGTGATCTTCAATACGGAGACGCCGATCGTGGTCGGCATCGGCCACGAACGTGACCGAACGCTCGCCGAGGAAGTCGCCGACCAGCGCGTCATGACGCCCACGCACGCTGGCGACGTCGTCCCCGAGAAGCAAGCGTTCGTGGAAGAACTCGACGAGGCCGCCATGGAACTCGAAGAGACGTTTGCCCGCCACGCCGAGCGGGAACTCGTGGAGACGATGGAGACGCTTGAGGGTGCGTTCGCGACGCACGCGAGAGACGTCGTCGGGACTGCGAGTACGGGTCTCGACAGTGCGCTGGAAACCCACGCCAGTCGAGATTTGACGGAACTCCGCAATCGTCTGGACCACGCCTACGCCTCACTCGAACAGGCCAAGCAGCTCGAAGCGGAGAAGGAAGCAGCCGTCGAGGAGGCTGTTGAGACGACCCACGCGCAAGCCACGGTAGACCTCAAAATGGAGTACGAGCGCAAACTGCGATGGCAGCGTGCCGCCATCGCCATCCTCATTCTATTGTTGATGGGCCTGCTAGCGTATATCCTCATCTGAAAGACAGCCAACGACATGAGTGACTCTGAACCCAGTATCGACGCTGACGCATCGATCTCCGAGAAAATGGACCGAGTTTACGAGATTATCGAAACCATCGAAGACGGCGAGGTCTCGCTCGAACGCGCAAAGCACCTTCGCGACGAAGGCCGTACCATCCTCGAAACCGTCGAAGAAGACATTGACCTCGGCGACTCGACCATCCTCGAACGAGAATAGCGAGACCACGATAGCCGATTAGGGTACTGCAGTGAGCCGTGAGAGGGGTATCTCAGTTGATCGTCTCCCTCGCGCACAACCTCGATACACATTGCGGATCTTCGGAGTTCACTCTCGTTTTCAGAACAGACGGCAACTCTGCGACCCTTCGTAGCCGTTGAGCAGACACTTGCAAACCCTACTAGAGGTACACGTCGGTCCACATCTCTAATAGAGTTCAAGAACAGTCAGCAGGGACGCAAACTACAGAGGACGTTGTGACACATCTCAGGCATCGGTTCCGTCTGGAGTATGTCCGGTCTCCTGAAGATTGCTGAGAACTTGGTCAATTGTTTCGAGGATGTCGTACAGATTTTCCGTTGTTCGGCCGCTGCTGAGGAAGTCGTTGCTATCGGTGTTTTCGACGAGGAGGTTGGCATGGGCGACGTCGTTTCGGAGGTCGGTAACTTCGTGGAGGCGAGAACTGGCGGAGCCTTTTATTGAGAATCCGCAGGTCTCCCAGCAGTCTTCGACATTGATCACGATTGTTTCGAGCGTGGAGAATTGTGCGTAGTGAATCTCAGTTAACGCTACGTTGGCGGATTTTGCGTCTTCATATCGGTCTTGGATGTTGTCGAGTTTGTTTCCGGTGACGGATGTGTTCTTCCAGTTTGGAGCCTTGTCGATGATGAGTTCACGGAGGTGCTCTTCGAGGTATGTGATGCGATCGAAGAGGTAGATACGGGTGGGCGCGGTGTTGAGATCTGCGCGAGTGAGGATACCGGTGACGTTGTTGTGGCCGCCGAGGAAGTACACTGGTTGCTCGATGAGTGCGTCCAGAACGTCGGGTAAGCTAGCGTCGCCGCTTATCATGTGATCGATGGTGAGTGGAGTGAGGTGGTCGTCGAGGGTATCGCCGTTGTCGTCGACTGTGACGTCGTCTGTATGGATGAAGCCGATTGGACCGTCGTCACTGTAGATTGGAGCGGCGTCGTACCCATTCTCGTCGAGCCATGCGGCGGCCTCACTTGGGGGTGTATCGTTTTGGAATTGTTCGACGGATCGAGTGGCGAGTTCCCCGGCGGTACAGTTGTAGAGGTCACGCGGCATGAAGGGAGAATTGCATCTGGGGGTACTCAACCCTGGGGCTCGACAGACATAGCGGTGAGTCTTTCCACCACAAGTTTAATGCACAATAGACATATATTCTATTGTAGTTATGCCTAAAGGGCATTTTACGTCGGCGGGGGCGAGCATCGAGCACGGGGATGCGAGCATGCTCTTTCCTGTAGAGGAACTTGACGGGACAGTACTCACGGGTCGAGATGCGGAACTGGCTCTCGCCAATACTGACAGTGCAGCTGTCATCGTTATTGCGCCGACGAGCTTGGCGAGTAGTTACTTCCTCACCCAGCACGGCCTCACTGCCATTCCCATCGACGAGCTTGTACCCGCGGTGCGGTCACGACTTGCCGGCGCACTGGACAAGCCTATCGAGACGTTCGACCTCATCCAGATCGGCAAGTGGGCCACCGACAGTCCCGACCACTCCCTCGCCGAATACACTGACGCGTGACCAACACTCTCGACGCGCACTGCCCACCGAACGCCAAGCCCCGTATAAACACTCCCGATGACTGAGATAATTGCGGACGACTACCCCGAGGCAGCACCGTACATCCAGGACGCCGTCGACGAACATGGTGAGGAGTGGGTGCTTGAGCACTACTACGAGCAACTCTACCCACTTACCCGATTGATGGATATGCCTGAAAAAGAGGAACTCCCGTTCTACGACGAAGCCGAACACGACACGATGACCGAGGACGAACGAGTTGCGATGTACCAAGCATGGTCGGAATACCGGGAGAATCTCCGCACCAGTACGAAACCCGGAGAGTGATTCACACCCGATATTTTTGCCGGTGGTGCTCCTTGGCGTGATTTATGGATTCAGATCGAGCGCGGGGTATCCTACTTGGGCTCGCGTGCGGTGACGCCCTTGGGCGACCTGTTGAGTTCTCCTCCAGTTCAGTGATCACCGCCGAGTACGGCCAACTCGACGAGATGGTCGGACAGGGAACGTGGAATCAGCCAGCGGGCACCATCACCGATGACACCGAACAGGCGTTGTGTATCGCGCGCAGTCTCGTCGATCACCAGCGGTTCGACCCCGCTGATATCGCGGCTCGGTTCGTCGACTGGTACAACACGAATCCGTTCGACATCGGCCGGATGACCCTCCGCTCGCTGAGTCGGCTTGACAAAGGCGCCGCCTGGGACGAAGTAGGTCAGGCCGTCTGGGAGCAAAGTTCAGAAGGCAGCAACGCCGGTAACGGGAGCGTCATGCGGTGTCCCCCGCTTGCGATTCCGTATGCGACCGAGTTGGACCGCCTCGTCGAGGTGAGCCGGCAGTCCTCGCAGATCACGCATGCCGACCCGCGGTGTACCTACGGTTGTGCGATTCTCAATCGGACACTCGCCGGCTTGCTCACCGGGTCGGACACTCCCTTAGGGGATGCACTCGACGACGTCGGCACAGAGGCTCCCGATGAACTCACTGCGGCGCTCCGACCGCTCGTACGTGGTGACTCCCCTGCCTCCCTGGAAACGTCGGGGTACGTGGTGCACTCGCTCCAGACCGCACTTCACGACGGATTGAACGCGGAGACGGCCGAAGATGCAATCGTGACGGCCGTGAATCGTGGCGGCGACACCGACACGATCGGCGCGATCGGTGGCGCCGTCGCTGGTGCGAGGTTCGGCGCAGCCGGCCTCCCTGACCGATGGGTTACCAGGATCGACGACGCTGAGGAACTCGCATCCCTCGCCGAGGGACTTCTTGAGGTCGAGTGATGTACGTGCTTGCGTTCGATCGCGACTGGACTGTCGACGTGAACCCACATCCACGACACGAAGCAGTCCCGCTTGAGTGGGTGCAGTACTGGGCGCACGACACCGACCACGAAGTCTGGGCGATCGGCAACCAGGACCTCGTCGACGAGGCGGACATTCCCGGTATCGTCGAGTGTGTTCGGCGCCGTGACGGAGACATCGACGCGCTCGGAGAGCAAGACGAGGCGGGCTACTACGAGTGGTGGCCCGAGCGCGAACACCGCTTAGAGATTCTTGCCGAACTCTTCCCTGGAGCAGCGGGATACGTCGTCGTCGATGACCTGGATTTGAGTCACGTCGACGGCTGGGAGCACCATCACGCCTGGGAATTCGTCGATCGTATTCGACGCGACGAACTTCCGCTGGACACGCCGCCGTCAGACTCGTCATGAGTTGACGAGTCAAAGCTCTCAAAGACCGAGTCACCGGTTTGTGTCCCTTGAGTCACGGAGTTCTACCTCCGCTGTTCAGTACGTTTCGATAGGTTCTACTGGGTTGGTTCTGGAGCCGAGAGTTCGACGTACTCTTGTTCCCAGTCGCGGCGGGCTTTGAGCTCGCGCTGGCCGCGCCGGGTGATTGCATAGTAGTTCGTTCGCTTATCGAGTTCGCCTTTTTCGACGAGGCCTTTGTCGACGAGCGTGTCGAGGTTCGGCTAGAGCCGGCCGTGGTGGATCTCTTTCTCGTAGTAATCCTCGAGTTCGTCTTTGATGGCGAGGCCTTTGGGTTCGTTGAGGCCTGCGATGGTGTACAGGAGGTCGCGCTGGAAGTCAGTCAGATCATAAATAACTAAATATAGATACATTGAGTATTATGGCACTGTCTAGTTAGCGCAGATTGAGGAACAAGCAGGTCGTTGAGTAACTTGTCCAGAGATGCTCGTAGACCTACTCAACGAGACGTATAACCGGGATTTAGAAGAAGTTTGGGAGCGCGAGCGGACGGCAACGTTGACGAGACGCGGAGCGTCTCGTTCGCACACCAGAACGCGGAGCGTTCTGGGGACGCCCGTTAGGGCGTTCGCCGTCCGCCTCCACCAGACCGGTTGTTCGCTTAGAGAAACAACAACGATTCTCGCGGAACTAGGCGTCGAACGCTCTCACGGAGCGGTCTGGACCTGGGTGCATCGGCTCGCTGACAGCGGCTGCGACCCGCCGACGGCGCAGCCGTCGCGGGTCGCCGTCGACGAGACCGCTGTCAAGATCAACGGCGAACAGTCGTGGCTGTACGCTGCAATCGACGTTGACACGAAGTTGATCCTTGACGTCGCATTGTTTGGTCGGCACCGCACCGATCCAGCGGCTGCATTCCTGCACTGACTGACGGAGAAACACGACTGCTCGGAGGCTATGTTTCTCGTCGACCAGTACGGCTATTGGACTGCCCTCGCCCGCTTAGGGTTGAGCGGTCGGGTGAACTATACCGAGCGAAACCTCATCGAGAAGTGGTTTCACACGCTCAAGATGCGGGTCGACCGCTTTCACAACTCGTGGGTGGGCAGTCGGCGGAGCGTCCGCGAGTGGCTTGCGCGATTTATGCACTACTACAACCATCAGCGACCGCATCAAGCACTTGATGGACGCACGCCAGCTACCGAGGTGCTAAACTAGGCACTGTCTAGTTTAGCACCTTCGCCGGCGTTGGTCCGCTGAGCGACTGATGCGGTCGATGTAAATTATGTACTGCACGAACACTGCAAGCCACCGGCGAACGCTCGGCCGACTGCCCACCCACGACTGATGGAAGCGGTCGATACGCATCGCAAGCGTCTGAAACCACTTCTCGATCTGGTTGCGATCGACATAGTCGAGCCGACCGCGCAATCCGATTCGAGCGATGGCAGTCAGATAGCCGTAGCCATCGACCAGGAACTCAGCCTTCGAGAGGTCGTATTTCTCGTCGAGTTCGCGGAGCAACACAGCCGCCGGATCGGTGCCACGCCGAGCAAACACGGCGGTGTCGAGGATCAGCTTCGAATCGAGGTCGATTGCAGCGTACAACCAAGACAGCTCGCCGTTCAGTTTGAAAGCGGTCTCGTCGACCACGACCCGCCTCGGCTGTGCCCTCGGCGGGTCGCAACCGCTGTCAGCGATGCGATGTACCCACTGAAAGATCGTTTGATACGACCGGTTGACGCCGAGAGAAGCAAGAATCGCTTCTGTTTCTCTGAGCGAACAACCGGTCGCGTGGAGCCGGACGGCGAACGCCCAGAGGCGTCCCCAGAACGCTCTGCGTTCTGGTGTGCGAACGAGACGCTTCGCGTCTCGTCAACGTCGCCGTCCGCTCGCTCCCAATATTCATCTAACTCCCATCATACGTCTCGTTGAGCAGGTCTGCGAGCATCCTAAGGGGACTACTCAACGACCTGCTCGTTCCTCGATTTACGCTAATTAGACAGTGCCATGGAGACTGAAGAATCGCTTGACTGACTGGCCAGCATCATCGCTGACGATATCTCGACAATGCCGAAATAGAGGGATAGGAACCAACATTATAACCGGCTGTTGAACCACAACCTTCGGAGGATGGTGCTCTTTGGCCTGGGTACAACGTTGAAGGGTATGAGATTCTCTGGTAGAGCTCTGCCTGTACTTATCGTAATCAGATTCGTGGTGCTCACCCACTGTTCAAGCGCGGTTCCAGTAACCGAGATGCGAATAGAGCCGAGATGTTACTTGTGACAGTTACCGATTGTTAACTGTAGGACTCAATAAGATTTGGTGGAGTATCGGCCTCATCGACGTCGACGCTCGATTCTCATCCAAACTGGGGTTTGCGCGTGTCTTTGAATGGAATCAGAATTGGTCCGGGGGTCTACAACAATTCTTTTATATACACATCATAGTATGATGAATATGTTAAATCTGGGCGTTCGCAAGCTATTCGGCGGGGTTGTCTTATTAGGAGTCGTGTTATTTCTGGCGTATTATCTCATTGGTGCGAACATGGGGATGCAAGGTCAAGATCGCTCGTCGTCAGTGGTGTCGGTTACACCAGAGGTAACAGAAGATGATGGTGAGTTTACTGTGTCTGGTGAATTGGACCATTTCGGGTTCGAGAGTGAGACGGGCGTTATCGAAGGGGTTCGAGTGCGGATTCTGGCAGCTGATAATTCGACGCTGAAAGTGGTTGAGCTGGGAGATGTTGAACTTGCTTCGATTGAACCGGACGCACATACGTTCACTGTGACGACCGACCGAGAACCGGCTCGACTCATCGTGGAGATCGACGCGGTCAGAAACCTCGAATCGGATCTCAAGCTCCAGGTCAAAGGCCGATATCGAGAGGGAGATAATTGGGTGCCCTTCTATGAAGCGCCAGACACCTGGCGCTACGACGTTACACAGCGCGAATCCCGCGTTCTAACCGGTGTGTAGCGGTCAGAGAATCTGCTCGGGGGGTTGGCCCGGTTGGCAGGCGAGTAATCGCAGTGTGTTCTGGCAGAACTGAATCAGAGCTAGAGTTCGTACTATTCGTTGACCTGTTCGCGACTGCTGTCGAACTTCTAACGGAGACACCGCCAAGGCCCAACGCCTCGTAGAACGTGTTGTGTAATTCCATCGTCGAGACTTCCTCGATAGAGAACGGGGTGTACGAGTCATAGAAGATATCTTGGTCGCGAATCTTGTCCGGGAGGCTTCCTTCAGACATCACACTCCACTCGGTGCTCGTGATGGTTTTCGTCTGGCCGTTCTCACGATACTCTAGCACGACTCGTTCGGGCGTCGTATCATCGTCCTTCCCACTGTAAACTTCGTCGACGATTTGTCCGGCCTCGGTTTGGGTGTTGTCGTCAGCTCGTCCCGCGCCGAAGATATGCCCTGACTCATGCACGATGGTTTTCGTCATTTCAGCATCTGAATCGATGTCTTTTGCGAAGACAGCGGTGCCAAAGTCCCACCCGATCAGGCCATCGCCATCGCTGGAAGCAGTCCCACCTCTGATGCCATTGAAGTCGTTTCCTGTTCCAATCATCATATACATCGCCGACTCATCATCGTGCGCGAAACTTCTGATGTTATTTAAGTCCACTCGACCCAACGGAGCCGAGCAGCCCGGAGTACACGGGAGAGCACTACCACGGTCAAGCCTATCCGCCTCGATTTCGTCGTCGATAGTGTAGTCGACTGATAGCCCATAGAGCGCATAGACTTCCTCCGCCTGATCTAACGATCCTGCAAATTCTGACCGGGACACCATCTCAAGGTAATCCACTTCGAATTGATACGATAACTCGGGTTTGGAATCCCGGTCGCGTGGGTCCGCATCCTGGGACTTATCGACAGTATCCCAATGGCGCTCTCCGATATGGAGGTTCGAATGATAGCGCGTCGAATCTCCCGGGACGATTGCCGCACTGGTCGCTGAAGCTGTCGAATCATTCACGTTCGCCTTGTGAATCCCAGCTTGCTCAGACACCCAATCATTCGAATCTAACCCACCCAGGAGATTGTGTTGGTAGAGAACGACGTTATCAGTCCGTCCAACCCCGTAGACGCCATACCAGCCATCCCAGTATCCATCTCCGTCCGTATCGGGATCCAAGGGATCGGACACATACTGATTCCTGCCAGCCTCAACGATCTCCTTCTTGTACGTCCCAGGTTCGTCAGGGATGAAGAACCGAGTAATGTGGAACCATTCCTGGCCATCGGTTAATCCATCATCATCAGTGTCGGGATCCCATGGATCTGTTCCAACAAGAAGTTCGACCTTGTTGCTCATCCAGGTATCCGTTCGTAGTTTGTCGTCTTGTGCGATGAACTGTGTCGAATCTCTCCAGGGAGCCGTACTGTCAGGCGCAGTATCTGGTCGCACAAAGTCGAAGTCCGTCGTGGCGTCCGTCAGTGATAGAATCTGGAAGGGCCCGACAGGGTTCTCACAGAACAGGGCGCCACTGCATGGGAGGTTGGCGACATTGGCGATGTACTTGCGTTCTCGGGATGATCGGTCTCTGAGTGGGTCGAGTAACGCTGCTTCCTGTTGGCGAGAGAGTTGATACGTAACCTCTTTTCGCGGGTCAGTATGGAGTTCGCGTTCTTCGGCGTCCGTGAGACCGTCGCCGTCGGTGTCCTGGACCATCGGATTCGAGGTGGCGAAGAAACTCGATCCGCCATCGGAGTCCCATCGGAGCGGTTGCCCATTCGCTGCTGCTTCGTATCGAACCTTGTTCGACTCCTGCCGAACGTACTCATCGTAGTCCGTCAGACCGTCATAGTCCGAGTCCGTGCGTCGTGGATTCGCCACCACGTCAACCTCCAGTGTCTGTTCCTTGACGTTCGGTTCGAGAACGATCTCTTCACCGTCAGTCAAACCATCACCGTCGGTGTCGACAGTCTGGGGGTCTGACGTGTATCGGTCACCATACGCGCCAACGAACCCCGTAGTTTCTCGATGATTCGTATATTCGTCGCCATCACTATTCGCACTGATGCGCAAGGAGTCCACCGCCAGTTCGGCATCCCCGGAGATAATGTATGTCACTCGGACGCGGTCATCCGCTATTAGTTGAAGATTGTACTTGTTCGCGGTGATGGTCTGCCAACCACTCCCCGAGGTGCTCTCCTCACCGGATTTGGTGTAGATGACTGTTTGTGTGTCACTGGCCAGTGATTCGATGCGGATTGTAACCTCTGCATCTGGGGAATTGAACTGCGTGCGGAGTCGCGTGTTGAGATTCAGGTTCTCCTTCCCACGCAGATCAAATTCCTTCGTGAATTCAGTCCGCTGATCAGTCGTTGCAGTCTGATTCACACCCGACTGGTTCATCGCGTCCATGGTTTCCGAGGTGCTCGATGCGTTCAGCCGCGGCACCTCACCATCTCGATCTGGGAGGTCCGGCAAGGACGCGAGTGACTTGTCACTGATAGCGGTGAGTCCTGCACGAGAGAGGCTGTACACGACCGCATCATGCACGACCAAGGAACCCGATCCAAGTCGCACTCCGATACCCTCGTCACCTCTCGCGGTCGGTCGTGTGGCTTGGACTTCCCCACGCTCCTTCCCAAACCGATAGTAGTTGTCCTGTCCCTCGATGTAGACGCCGTCATCGGAAACGACTGGTCCACTTCTCGGGAACCCAGACAACTCCGTCCGCCATTTGAGCGACCCGTCTGTACGATCGATTGCGATGAGCGAGGCCGTTTGTTGTTCGATCGATCGTTCTCCGCCGACTGCGTAGATTGTCTGGTCGGTGACCGCTATCTGCCCGCCGAATAGGAACTCCCCTGTTGACACGAGTCTCGATAGGGCCCCAGTCCGGAGGTTGACTGTGGTGATGGAATTCCCTCTCGCGATGTAGGCTGTGTCATCAATGACGGCTGGATCGGAGATGGCGATTGGGCGAATCGGCAGGGGACCTCCGCGTTCATGCTCGGAGAGATTATAGGGGCTGCTGGCGGTAGTGGGACGACTGGAATTCGTCGTATTCCGTGGGCGCCCCGCGGTTTCCTTCCACAATAGGTCACCGCTTGCTACATCGACCCCCATTCCAGTCCCGAATTGGTAGAGCATGAGGCTTTGGTCAGACCGAACCGGTGTCCACGTTACTGGGTTCTCCGTCGTTCGCTGCCATTTGACTGCGCCGCTTTGCGTGTCGACGCCCAGTACTGTTCGGTCACGAACAAGCACGACCGTCTCCTCCCCCGCGAGCACCGGATGGGAGGAACCACCAGGCAACAGCAAATCGCCTTCCCTGTCTTCAGTGGTTGGAATCGGTGTCTGCCACGCGAGGTCGCCGGTCCGCTGGTCGATTGCGATGAGGGCAGTCTCGTTTTGGAGGAACACGAACTGGTCGGTTACGACTGGACTAGTCCCGAGCAGAGTGCCATCGATGGTCGTGGTCCATTGTTGTTCGCCAGTCGAGAGCGAATCAGCACGGAGTTCTGTGACGACTGGTGGGACCGGGTCGATGTGATCCGATTTGTTCACCGGGTCCGGACGGTCGATCTCGGAGGTTGCGTTCCCTGATTCACACCACCAGCATGGGTCTGTCCGTTTCCGGGTCGTACTATACATGGTATCATCAACAATGGCGATTCCTCCCCCTGGCCCCTCTCGGAGCGTCCGCGTGTTCGTGAACGCGTCGGGGCCGTCGTTCGATGTCGAATACGTGTGTCTCGGACCATTCCCATACCCTCGCCACACGCCAGAAGCGCTATCGTCGGGTTCCTCAGTCGTGATTCGAGCAATCCCGTTCTCGATCGTTGCCGGGCCACGCCACCCGTTCCGTGTGTCGAACGTCTCGTTGATGCCGTACTTGTCCGGGATTGGGTTCGCAGTCAGGTCCCTATATTGAACTCGATCGAGCACGACGTACGTTGAGAAGTGCGTTGTCGTTGCATGCACCTGGTTGCTCGCTGTATCGACCCGGGTCTCGACGGGTTCGAATCGCAACGACGTCTCATTGAGGTAGTACACTTGGAGGTCTGCTTCGGCTCCAGGCACGGTGCTCTCAGTATAGTTGAACGTCAAGTTCGCGGATTGGAATTGCGCGGGACTCTCGAAGGCGACGTACGAAGTTACAGAGACGTTGGTGACAGGTGAGTCCAGCAGCGGGCGGCGCGTGTCAGTAGTGATGGACACCCCACTGGCGTTCGCACCAGTCGCAGTGACGTCAACACGCACGTCGAGAGTGTCGTTCGTGGTCGTGCTTTGGAAGGTTTCGTTCCCATCGAGGACCCCATCTTGGTCGCTGTCAGGATTTGTTGGGTCCGTGTTGTACGGTGCCTGGAGTTCGATCCCGTCAGGGAGCCCGTCGTCGTCTGTATCACCCTGTAGTGGGTCCGTCCCAGCCGCAAGTTCGTCGCTGTCTGTCAGATTGTCCCAATCACTATCGACGCGCGTTTCGAAGGTGCCGTTCGCAGCTTCTTCGCCCGCAGTCAATCCGTCACCGTCGAAGTCGGTCTCGTTATCAGGAATGCCGTCGTGGTTCGTGTCCGCAGTTGTTGGATCCGAGGGTGAGTACGTAGTTTCATAGCCGTCGCTGAGGGTGTCTCCATCAGTGTCTTTCGCAAATGCATCGAGTCCGTGTTCGCGCTCGTAGGCTGTTGGGAGGGTGTCGTTATCGTAGTCTTCGGCGGCATCACGAATCCCGTTGTCAGCCTGGTTCCCTGGGACACGCGTTGAATTCGAGTCGGGGTCCAACGGATCCGTCTTACTGACCTGCCGTTCGTAGGTATCAGGTAATGAATCACCATCTAACAGCAGGGTGTCTGAGCCCGACAAGACAGCTGCACTATCTCCGTCCTGCTTGTCCTTGCCTGTCTTTGGTTTTCCGTTCCCTCTGGCGTTCTTTCCGTTCTTCCCGTTCTTCCCGTTCTTTCCGGTTTTCTTGGTCTTCCCGTTCTTGCGGTTGCCTTTCGTTTTGGATCGTGTCTTCTGGTTGGGGCTGTGTTTGCTTGCGTACGTGCGTCCGGGATCCGTGACTGTCGCTGTGATTGTATTGCGTTGGTCGTCGAGCGTCACGGTGGCCGTGAAGTATTTCGTAGCAGACTTGTTAGGGAGGTTCTGGAGTGGGACGGTCTGATTCTCACCGTTGATTGAGATGGTGGCGTTTTCGAGATCGTGGACGCGAACGTCAGTCACCGTCCCACTGACCGTGTAGTTGATGGAGGTATTGTGTGCTGGGTCCGATCGGGTGACGATGGTGACGTTGGGTTTGGATGCAGCATCCATCCGGTCGAGGGCCCGCTGTGCGTGGTACCATGCTTGTTCGTACTTATTGAACGCGCCAATCGCGCCTTGTTGATGCAGGCGCTGCCCTTTGTCGAGTGCGCGCTGAGCCTTCTGCAAATCCTTTGTGACCGCCTTGGTGTCGAAAGTCGCTTGCGAAGATCGGTTTTGGAAGATGCTTTCGGCTCGCGTTACCGTTGTCGTTGCAAGTCGCTTGTCAGCTAACAGGAGATATTCGCGTATTTCTGGGTGTTTCGCCTGTTTTTTTGCGGCGAGTTTGCGGTCGATATCAAATGGCGGGGCGTCAGTTCGGTTCCCTGCATAATAGTAGGAGACGGTGTTGTTGAGTGCGCTGAATCCATCTGCGTACTTTTGGTTCTTACTGGTAAGGTTCTTGAGTTCTGCAAGGGCATAGACCCGTGCTTCGAGTGATGTCGTTGAGGGCCGGAGGTCGTCGGCTGTTGTGTCAGACTGTGATTGTGTGGGAAGAGCGGCCGAAGCCGGAACAACTGCAACAGACGTGATCATCAACAACGAAAAAAGGACTGCTGTAATCTGACCGGAATCTAAATTCATAGTTTCTCTCTATCAGTTTTATATAAAGAGATTTTGTTTTAGGATTATAGAAGCTAGTATAGAATCTAACTACCGCAACACCATACGGCACTGTCTAGTTCAGCACCTCCTCGGCGGGGGTGCGTCCGTCTAGTCCCTGATTCGGTCGATTATGGTTGTAGTAGTGTCTGAACCGCCGTAAACACCGTTTTGCGCTTGATTGACTGCCCCGCCAGAACGAGTGAAAGCGGTCGATCCGCATCGCTACGGTCTGGAACCATTTTTCGATGTGGTTCCGCTCGCTGTAGTCGAGGTGACCGCTCAACTCACGCCGAGCTAGGGCAGTTAGATAGCCGCCAGCAACGACGAGAAACTCGACGAGGTCGTCGACTCAGCGTGGCGAGAACCAAGCGACTTCCTCGACCCACTGACTGGCGGTCCCTTCTCCAAGCTACGAGTCGGCCAGTATCGACTCGCGTGTGTTCTCGACCGAGACGATGGGGTGCTCGAAGTTCATCGAATCGAGCACCGCCGAGGCGCTTACACTGCTGACGATTAACCTACCAGTGGTGAGATGGTTAAATGTTGGTTAATGTGATTCGCTCTCCTTGAGAGTTCCAGAAGCGCCAATCGATAGAGACAGGTGAAGCACGTATCGTTCAATACAGTTGGCACCATTGCTGAATGGGGTATCCGCCTCTTTATTAAGGGCCTGAGTTCCGATCTATGAGTATGCCTACTTTGCCGGAGTTCCTAACGAGAGTCCGCAGTAAGTCATTGACTGGCTTGATTCTGATGGCACCACATTACGCTTGGACAGTCCTCTATAGCCGTGCAATTGCAGCGTACTATTGGAGCAATCTCCACGCAACCCCGTCTGCTCGAAACCATCGCCGTCAAAATGCTGTTCAACAATTACGTGATGCTCAAGAGGTATTGTTCCTCTGTCACGGGAATATTTGCCGAAGCCCCTTCGCGGAACGATACGGCCAAAAGGAACTATCTTCTCGTGGAATCAATACGCTCAATGTTAGTTCAGCAGGGTTTGTTGATATGACCGACCGTCGTTCCCCTCAGAACGCTCAGAATGCCGCCAAGGCATATGACATAGACCTCACAGACCATCGATCAGTCAAAGCAACGGATGAAATCATCGAAGATGCTGACCTCATCCTCTTGATGGACTATCGAAACTATCACAACTTCACGAACCGCTTTCCGCAGGCCGCCGAAAGGATGTTTCTTCTTCGGATCTTTGAGCGGGGATCTACGATGCAGCTACCTGATCCACATGGTTACCCTTCGTCAGTATTTGACAACGTCCACGCGGATATTACCGCTTGTATCCGCAGTCTCATTCACGAGTACGGCCAGCTGTCCTTCGAGTAGATTGAAGCAGTCTTGTTTCGATAGATTAGCAGACATACTTACCAGCGGTTTCACTCTCAAGGCGGCCGAACGAAACAGAATTCAACGATTTGATTCGAGCGCGTCGTCGAGGGACTCGATGAGTCGTGAGGCGGTTGACTGGATGCGGTCGAGGCGCTCACGAATGTCCTCGTCGTCTTGGTTTGCCCAGGCGGCGAGGTAGAATCGCGAGTTCTCGGCGTCAAGTCCATAGTGGCGGGCGACGACGTACGCGGTGGCTTCGGCTTCGAGCTCTCGCCGTGGGCGCTCCTCGTCGCTCCTGGTAGGCTCGTGGAGGACGGCGTGGGCGAGTTCGTGGACGGCGACTCGCGCTACTTCAGCCTCGTTCGATTGCACCTCGACTTCGATTGCATCCTCGTCGTGCTGGTAGATGCCGGCGGCGTCGCCGTGAGTCCACTCCTCGCTCGGGACGACCTCGACGGAGAGTCCGCGGTCGACGGCGACCGCCCGAACCCGTTCGAGGAGATCGCCGGAACTTCCGTGGGTCGTGGTGTCGAGTTCAGCGAGTGGCTCGCCGCCAAGGAGCATCCCGGTCGTGAGTTCGTTCGCGTAGTCCTCGTGAGACCGAACGTCGACCCAGCTGGCGTGCAGCCGGCGCTTCCCGCGTTCCTTGCACCATGCTTCGAGTGCTGCGTGCAACTTCGAAAGCGCGTCTTCACGACTCTCGGGTTGGAGTTCGTCTGTCTCTCCAATCGAGGGGCGGAGTGTGATGTTCGCCCACGGACCGGTCTGTCTCGGTGGCTCGATAGTAATCGTGACAGTCATGATGGTGCCTTTCGGCACCTCGCCAGGCGAGCAAGAAATCAGCCCGACGATCTACATGTCTCTGTGTCACCAGTAGTTGAGCAGGAATCTTCCAGAACGAAGAAGAGAAGCGATTAGCCTAACAGTCGCGTCAGTAGCGTTCGTTGCGTTATTCGTCTTCGAGGACGTCGTAGATCTCACGATTCGCATCACGGTCGGCGGCTGCGACGCGCCGCACGAGTTCTCCGCGGATGTCCTCCATCACGTCGTCGAGTGGAGATTCACCCTCGGGGCTTTCCTCTGTGGCCATAGTTCTGGTACTGGTTCGGGCGTGGTTAATCGTTCGGGTCAGTCGACTCGCCAGTCAGTTCCGAAGTTCGACGTGTGGGTTCACCCACGACGATAACCGCCACGGCGAGGAGTTCGAGTGTCAGGATCGTGGCTACCAGAACCACGCCGACTACGACGCGGCGAAGAACATCGGCTTGCAGTATCTCCGGCGCCCCCAGAAATCTTCGATTTCTGGTGTGCGAACGAGACGCTCCGCGTCTCGTCAACGTCGGCAAAACGCAGACGACGGAGGCGCACCCGTAGACGTGCGCTTGAATCGCGGGACGCTGAACGTGAGTGGAGAGTACGATCTCCCCGCCTCATCCGAGACGTAGAACGGGAGTCCACGCGAAAGCCCTCGTGCAGGCGACAGCCTGCACGTCGTCAGACCTCGTCTGACGGAACCCTCAACGAGCGAGTGCGGTCATCGTCCCCGAGCGAAGTAGGGGAGGGTAAATTAGTGGAGGATTGCACGACTCTCCCCGCACCCACCTCGGGGAATACAAACCGCGGTGACGTCCCGTCGGGACTGAATTGTGAGCGTGTTGGACTACTGTTCGCGAGTTGGTTAGCCGATGAGGTCTGTCGGGGTGAATAGCGAGACGTCATCTCGTTGGGCGGCGGTTTCCCGGAGCCCATCGGAGAAACCACTGCGACAGAAACAACAGTAGTGATAGTCGAGGTCGCCGCCGTTCGGGGGCGTCCATTCGAGGTCGCTGGCGCTCCGTTCCAGATCGGATAGATCGCCTTCGTGCATTTCACGACTCGTGTACTTGCATTCGCCTGCTAGGACTGTTCCGTCGGTCGTGAGGCCGACGACGTCCAGTTCGTGCCGTTTGTGCCACCAGTATCCGACGCCCTGGAACGTGTAGGAGAGGAGTGAGGGAAGACGGAGTTGGCAAACGTGCTCGAACATCGGGCCCATGTACTCCGTGAACGAGGGCGCGATCAGTTCCGCGTAGGCGTCATCACCGAGCTGTTGGAGTTTCGCCGATTGGCCGTACACGTACCGGAACCAGAACCGGAAGAGTGGTTCGTTCAGTCGATACCGGCTTTTGCGGGTGCTCGTCGGGTCTGCTGTCACGGGGATATCGCGTTCGACGAGTCGAAACTGGCGGAGGTTCGAGAGGTACGCACCGAGTTTGTTCGAGTCGACCCCAGCGAAGTCCGCGATCTCGCTGGTGGCTCGCTTGCCCATCGCGATGGCGCGAAGGACCGTGTAGTAGGTCTGTGGTTCACGAATCCCGAACTCTGTCCGCAAGAGGAACTCCGGCTCGGTATGGAGCACGCCGTGCTCTGAGAGTATCGTCGTCTGGATATTCTCCGCCAGTGACTTCGAGGACTCAAGCGCCTGGAGGTAGTATGGGGTCCCGCCGAACACACTCCACGTTTGGATGATGTCGTCGGCGTCACTCGCCGGGTAGAGGTGCTTGGCGTCGGAGAGATCGAGCGGTGGGAGGTCGATAGTGGCGGTACGTCGCCCATAGAGGGGGCTACCGTCGCTGAGGACTTTGTCCTCCATGACGCTGATCGAAGAACCGACGAGAACCAGCGTCATGCCGGTTTCTTGGAGATGCAAGTCCCAGACGCGCTGGAGTTTCGACGGGACCGCATCGTCGGATTCGACGAGGTACGGAAATTCGTCGAGGACCACGATCGCGTCTTCCTCGCCGAGTGTCTGGAGGAGTGGTTCCCAATCGCGCTGGATGTTCGCGAGATTCGGATAGGTGTCGGTGGCTGTGTCGATGAAATGCTTCAGTTGGACGCTCGGCGTTTCCTCGGTGGCCTGCCAGTAGACCGCATCCTCACGGTCACGGATCGCTTCACGCACGAGCTCGCTCTTCCCGAGGCGTCGACGACCGTAGACGACGACGAAATCCGCGGTGTCGCGTTCGAACCGCGATTCGAGAAGGTCGAGTTCGGATTCGCGGTTCACGAACTGACGGTGCACCATAGGCGTAATACGATCCGCGCAGATATAGCTCCTTTGATTATCTTAATCCTAATTTAGTTAATCGTAATTTTGTTCTTCGCCGGTGGTGAACGCAATGCAGTTGGAGTAACGGGAAAGCCCGGCGACGAACCACGACGGTGAGTCGTCTGGAACTTGGAGGTGGCGTCGTGTGGAAAACCACCGCCTCCTCGCCTACAATCTCGACGCGCAGTAGTCGGGTCTCCGACGGCGCGCGCACTGCCGTCCGTCACGAGGGTCGAGAACCTCGCCGGGAGGCGAGGAGTCGAGGGCGTCCGGACCGCAACGGAAGGTGCGACGTAGTCGCACCCCTGGGACGCGCGCCGAGAGAGAAGCCTGGAGGAGATGGGCGGGCGCGGCGGACGCGCCAGCGACGACCACGCCCCCACCTCAGTAAGCGCGTGCGCAACGAACGCCGAGAACAGTGTGGTCGCCCGCCGGCGAGGAAACGCCGATACCGATACGATTCGCCCTCTTCGAACTCCGGGTGGCAGTTACTGGGTGTCAGTCGGGAGCCGTCTTCGGGACCATCGTCGATGCGATCTGACGCAAGTGAACCGCGGGACAGCTACGTTCCGGCGTCGTCGGTCAACGCGTAGAGGCTCCCATCCACAGCGCAGGCCAGCAGCCACTCTCCCACGACCGCCATCTTTGCGACCGTCCTATCGACCCCGACATTCCAGCGGACAGTTCCATCGCCCGCGTCGACGGCAGCGACGCGTCGTCGCCGACCGCCGAGCGCGACGTAGACGGTACCGGTTCCGCACACGGAGCGGGCCCCGAGCGAAGACAGGTCACCGTTGGCCCGCCATCGCTGCTGGCCGGACGCCACATCGATCGCTTCGAGGGCGTGCTGGCCGGTGTAGACTGCGGTATCGTCGACGGTCGGGGCGACTTGAGGGACGTTTGACTGCTCGCCCGCCCACCGTCGGTCACCGGTTTCGATCGCCCACGCCGAGAGCTCGTGCCGGATCGTGTAGACGGTCTCGTTGGCGACGACCGGTGCGGGCGGGGAGCAACATGGGAGTCCTTCGCGCCAGCGTTCGGTCCCATCGTCCGCGTCCAGGACGACGACCGCCTCGTGGGTGGTCGTGACGACGTGCGTCCCGTCGGTCACCATCTGGGTGCCGGTCGGAACGCCGTCGCCGACGTCAGTCGTCCAGCGCACGTCGCCGCTGGCGGCGTCGATAGCTCGCAGGCGACCGCTCTCTTCGGCCACGAAGAGGGTTCCCTCGGAGAGGACCGGTATCGACAGCGGTGTGTCGGCGTCGACCGTCCACCGGAGGGACCCGTCAACGCGTTCGTACGCTCGGAGACGCGAGGGCTCCGTCGCGACGTAGCACCCGCCGTCATCGAGTGCAGGCGCGGTTGGGCCGTTCACCTCGACGGACCAGCGACGCTCGCCGGCTTCGAGGTCGAAAGCGACGGCCGCCTCGTCGCCGACGACGACCAGCAGGGTGCCTGCGACCGCGACCCGCGGCGACCCGTCGGTGCTCGGTCGCACTTCCCACTCTACCTCGGGCGTCTCGATCGGTCCCGTGGCGGCGGGACTGTGACCGGTGTTGGCAGGGTCGAACCCGTCCATTCGCCAGTCGGTCGCGAGCGGCCCGAACGGTGGCGGCTCCAGCGACCGCTGATTGAAAAGCGAGTCCACACAGCCTGCCAGTCCCGCGGCGAGTGCGGAACTGCCCGCCCGGAGGGCAGCGCGCCGTCCGATTGCATCCCGTGACACGTTTCGTAGATTTCCGACGCGAGACTTAATTACTTGACTTCGCGCCTTATACGCGATGAGATGGCGCATCGAGACGTTCTTCAGAGACACCAGGCAGGACCTCGGTTTTGGAGACTGCGAGCTTCGGCATGCCGCAGGTGCCAGTGGCCACTGGCACCTGCTGATGCTGGCCTACAGCCTTCTCAAATTGGGTGCTGCACACAGCGCTCTTGGAGCGATTCTCGGTCACGCAGCGTCACTTCGTGCCGATATCAAACGATCGTTCCACGAAGGCGTCGAAAACCTCCTTTCCTGGGCACTCAACAGCCCGAACCGAAGTACCGACGAGCTAATGCACGGTATCGAGGGAATCTTCGTCTAACGTGCGAAGTCAAGTAACTAGATAGTACCCAATAGATATAATAAATTGTAATCTGTCATTCTATCGTCTTGCACCCCGGTGGTGTTTGTCTATTGGACGCTTGACACGGCCGAGGAACACGGAGCGAAGCAAGAACCGTTCTGTTTCCCTGGGTGAACGCGCGATCGCGTGAAGGCGGCCGGCGATGGCTCTGACGGGCGTCCCCAGAATGCCAGTTCGGGTGTGCAGTCGAGACCCAATGCTTCTCGTCAACGTCGCCGTCCGTTCACGCACCCCTTCTTCTATATCGCCCAAAGCCCTCGCCGGGTGGGCCTTCGAGCGACAGTACCGGTTCACTCCTCGTCTTCCGCACCGATATTGATGTACTGGATAAAAAACTGCATGATGCTCTTTTCTGCTTTCCTGAGATGCTGAGAGGCAGTCGTTTTTGCAATTCCAAGGTCATCTGCAATCTCTTGCAGCGTCGTTTCCCGCGGAATGTCGAAATACCCGGCTTCAAGAGCCTTGTTGAGGGTTTCTCGACGACGCGGCGTGACGGTCTCGAATAGTTTGCTCCATTCCGTTACACTCGGCGTCGTACGTCGCTGGAAGTCCGACGAAACGGACTCGATCCTGACCACTCCGAACCGTTCGAGTAGGTCGACTGCCGCCGCCAAGTCCTCTCTAGTAGTCAATAACAAATCGAATTGCTCAGCCCCATTATATAATTCTCCGAAGCCACCGAGGGGAAGGAATCCCTCGTGGAGTAGCAATTGCAGCGGCGTGTACTCGAAATGCTGACTACGAATCAACAGGGTCGCGGAGAGACGGGCGACACCACCGATAGGATACTTCTCGATGACGTCGACGGACGTAGTCGACTCGTGCTCTCGGATGATGTCGATCACGTCGTCGTAGTCACCCTCGGCGACTTCGAGCGCCAGTAATCCGAAGTAGCGCCGGTCACGGAACGTCGAGGCGAGGAACTCGCCGGAAACGTCGTAGCTGGACAGACTACGGGTCCAATGACCATCGTACTGGACACTGAGGCTTGCAGTTAACATGGGTGTCTCTACCGAGATTCCCGAGGTAAATCAAATCACGGGGCGTCACCGCCTACAGGTCACTGCGAGGGAATGAGCGTCGCCCGCGTCAGGTCACGGCGCTCCGAGGCCTCGAGTGCATCCTCGATATCGTCGAGTTCGAATTCCGCGTCGACGAGCTGGTCGTAGGGATAGTCGTCGACGGTGTTCGCGAGGAAATCGAGCGCGTCGTAGAGTACCCACGGGTCGTATTCGACGGCGGTCGTGATGTCGATTGACTTCCGGGTGAGCTTCCCTGGATCGAAGTCGACGTCGTAGCCGGGGCGGACGTTCCCCATCTCCAGATACCGCCCGCCCTTGCGGAGCAGTTCGATACCCTCGACGAACGCTTCGGGGACGCCGGCCACTTCGATGCCGACGTCGGCACCGACTCCGTCGGTGATCTCGTCGACGCGCGCTTTGCGGGCCGCTACCGTGTCGAGGTCGCGGAAGTCGATGACGTGGTCGGCACCGAATGATCTTGCTTGTTCGAGGCGTTTGTCGACGCCGTCGATGACGATCGTTTCCGCGCCGAATTCGTTGGCGACCACCGTCGCGTTGAGGCCGAGACCGCCAGCGCCCTGTACGACGACGGTGTCGTTGTAATCGACGCCGACTTCTTCGATACCGAAGAGGACTTGCGAGAGCGCACAGTTCGCGGCGGCGGCGACGTTCAGGTGTTCTTCGAGTGCCTCGGGTATCTTGTAGAAGTGGTTGTCCGGGTAGATGTAGTAGTGCGTTCCCCAGGGCGCGTGGAAGTGCGGCCAGATCTCGGGGGATTTCCCGGTGTGTTCGTAGTCGTTGTCGCACGCGTAGAACTCGCCGCGGCGACAGAAGTCACAGGACTGGCAGGTCTGGAAGTACACTGGAGCGACGAGATCGCCTTCCTCAATGGGATTCCCGGCGCTATCCGTCTCGACCTTCTCTCCGAGTTCGCTGACGCGACAGAGCGCCTCGTGACCGAGCACGCAGTCTTCTAACGGATGGTCGCCCTTCCAGACGTGTAGTTCGGATCCACAGACGTTCGATCGGACGACCTCCGTCACGACGGCTTGCGGGTCAGGGGATGGTACCGGATACTCCCGGAATTCGATGTCTCTGGGGCCGTTGAGGTAGACGAGACGACCGGTCTTTGCGTCGGCTTCGTCGACAGGAGACTCGCTACTCATTCTGCCTCGGCCCGAACGTTCGGGACGTCTTCTGGGAGTACGTCGACGTACCCGCGGTAGTCGAGGTACGCACGGAAGGCGACGATCTCGTCGTCGTCGTTGAACTCCATCACGTCACACAGTGGGACGCCGTTGGCCTGCCGGCCGACCGCTGTTTCGCCGTCGAGGTAGCCCTCACAGACGACGGTGTTGCCGTCGCGATGGAAGTGCTCCATGTGGTGTTCGCCACCGGTGAAGAACTCCGAGTTGTCCTCGTAGAACTGTCGGATGTCGTCCAGTCCGCGGACGACACCTGCTCGCGAGGAGTGAACGACCGGATTGTCGCCGTACAGCTCCAGGACGTCTTCTGTTCCTGCGTCCGCGCTGTCCATCAGTTCAAAGTACCGTTTGGCAACTTCGACGCTCATCTATCGTGAGAGACGGCACCGTTTCTCATATCCTTTGAGGTGAACATAGTTTCGGGTTTTTATATTCGCCGTCTGGCGGCGGTCGAAGGGGCGCGAATTCTGAAGATGGGTCGGCGCCACCGCGTTCGATACGGTTTGGTCAGGCCGGCGTTATGTCGGCGCAGACGTTCTTGACCTGGGTGTACGCGTCGACGGCAGCGAGTCCCTTCTCGCGGCCGAATCCACTGTCTTTGAAGCCACCGAACGGTGTCTCTTCGCCGCCGGCGAACCATTCGTTGATGTAGACCTGTCCGGCGCGCACGTCGCGGGCGAAGCGATGGGCGCGGCCCATGTTCTGGGTGTGGATACCTGCGACCAGGCCGTAGTCGACGTCGTTCGCGATCTCCATCGCCTCTTCTTCGGTGCTGAACTCGATGACGGAGAGTACCGGCCCGAAGATCTCCTCTTGGGCGATGCGCATGTCGTTGTCGACGCCGGTGAACACGGTCGGCTCGACGAAGTAGCCGTCTCTGTCGAGTGCCTCGCCTCCGACGAGCGGTTCGCCTGCTTCCGACCGACCGATTTCGAGGTAGTTTGTGACCTTCTCGAAGTGCTCTGCAGAGACGAGCGGCCCCATGTCGGGATCGACCTCGCCGCTATCGACGTCCATCTCCGCGATACGGTCCGTGAGTACGTCGAGGAACTCGGCTTTGACGTCCTCGTGGACGATGAGCCGCGACCCGGCGGAACAGACCTGGCCGGCGTTGGCGAAGATACCAGTCATCGTGCTGTCGACGGCGCTGTCGATGTCGGCGTCGGGCCAGACGACGTTCGGGCTCTTCCCGCCGAGTTCGAGGTGGACGTTGGTCACGTTCTCGACTGCTGCTTTGCCGACTTCGATGCCGGTCGGGACGGAGCCGGTGAAGCTGACGCCGTCCACGTCGGGGTGCTCGGAGAGGGGTGCGCCCGCTTCCGGACCGAATCCTGGTACGACGTTGAGGACGCCGTCGGGGATGCCGACCTCGGTAGCGAGTCGACCGATCTCGACGGCCGTCAAGGGGGTCTGTTCGGCGGGTTTGACGACGGCCGTGTTTCCAGTTGCCAGCGCCGGGGCGACGCTGCGTCCGAAGATGTTGGTCGGGAGATTCCACGGGATGATCTGTGCTGTCACGCCGAGTGGTTCGCGCACCGTGTAGTCGACGTAGTCGTCGGTCAGCGGTATCGAGTCACCGTGGACCTTGTCCGCGACGCCGGCGTAGTACTCGAAGTACCGTGCGCAGGTCTCCACGTCGGCACGCGCGTGCGAGAGGGGTTTGCCGTTGTCGCGCGTTTCCAGCAGGGCAAGGGACTCCTGCTGGGAGCGGATCTTCTCGGCGAGGTCGTCGAGGAGGCGACCGCGCGCCTGTGGTGGGGTGGACGACCAGTCGTCGAAAGCGTCGTTCGCGGCCGCAACGGCCCGGTCGACGTCTGCTTTGCGAGCCCGGGCGACCGCCGCAAACGCGTCTTCCGTCGCTGGGTTGACCGTTTCGAATCGCTCCTCGGCGGCCGAGGCGACGAGGTCCCCGTCGATGAGGAGATCGTACGTGCTCAGTTCTGTCTGCGTTGCCATGGTAGAGCATACCCGTCACGACCTTTCGTGGTTCTGCTGAACATGTGCAGGCATTCATATCCCGATTCGTGGTGTGCTCGTCGCCTGAACATGTGCAGGTGAATGTTTAACTCATCAGGGGAAGCAGGTGATGGCACGCATGGAGATAACCGACGTCAACCAGTACCACCTGCGGTACGACATGGCAGATAGTTTCCACCCCGCGTGGAAACCGGGGTTCGAACAGACCGAACACGAGGTCGTCTTGTTCGAACTCGAGACGGACGCAGGCATCTCGGGTGTCGCGACGGCCTCCGGATTCGCAGGTCGGATGGACTACCTCGAGCTCGCCGAGATGTTCCTCGTGGGCGAAGACCCGCGGGAGATCGAGTCGATCGTGGAGAAGCTGGATCCGCTCAATCTGTGGGGTCCGCGACCGTGGCACTTCGAGGTCGCCCTCTGGGACATCGTCGGGAAGGACGCCGGGAAACCGATCTACGAACTCCTCGGCGGGAGCGCCGACCCCATCCCCGCGTACGCCTCGACCGGCGAACGACAGGGCGTCGACGACCGTCTGGACTACGTCCACGACCGCGTCGAGGAGGGGTTCGAGGCGGTGAAACTCCGCTGTCACGGCGACGACCCCGCTCCAGATCTCGAGGTGGCGCGACGGATCCGCGAGACGTACCCCGACTTGACGCTGATGATGGACGCCAACATGGGCTGGAGCGTCCCGATGGTCGACGTCGACCCGTGGTCGTTCGACGACGCGCTGTCGGTCGCTCGCGAACTCGAGGACATCGGGAACGTCGGGTGGCTCGAAGAGCCCCTCGACCGCCGCAACTACGACGGGTTAGCTCGACTGCGCGAGAAGACCGACGTCCCCATCGCTGGCGGCGAGTTCAACAACGGCGTCCACCACTTCCGCGAGTTCATCAAGCAAGGGTCGCTCGACGTGCTACAGCCTGACGCGGTGCTGGCGACCGGCATCAGCGGTGGGAGGAAGGTCGCAGCCATGGCCGACACGCACGGCCTGGAATTCGCCCCGCATACGTGGAACGACGGTCTGGGGTTCGTCGCGAACCTCCACCTCCTCGCTGCGACGGGCGCGCGATGGTGCGAGTACCCCATCGACCCACCGGGGTGGACGCCCGAAGCTCGGGACTTCCTCCTGGAGGAGCCGATCCTTGCGGAGGACGGTGCGGTTGCGCCGCCCGACGGTCCCGGTCTCGGCGTCGACCTGGACTGGGATCTCATCGAAACGCTCGATGAGTCCTGACGGTCAGGACTGATCGGGCCACCGCTCGATGTAACTCGTCTTGTCGGTGTAGAAGTTGATCATGTCCTGGCCCTGTGCGTGCAGGTCGCCGAAGAACGAATCCTTCCGCCCGCCGAACGAGAAGTACGCCATCGGTGCGGCGGTTCCGAGGTTGACGCCGAGATTCCCGGCCTCGACCTCGTGCTTGAAGCGGTTGGCCTTGTGGCCGCTGTCGGTGAACAGGCTCGCGGCGTTCCCGAAGTCGCTCCGGTTGACGACGTCGACGGCCTCGTCGAAGTCCGCGACGCGAACCAGCCCCATGATCGGACCGAAGTGTTCCTCGCGAGCGATCGTCATGTCGGGCGTGACGTCGCCGAACAGCGTCGGGCCGATGAAGGTCCCGTCGTAGTCGTCGACGGTGACCTCGCGGCCGTCGACGAGGAGGTCTGCGCCCTCCTCGACGCCCGACTGGACGTACCCGCGGACGGTCTCCAGGTGGTCGTCGCTGATGATCGCGCCGATGTCGACCCCGTCGTTCAGCCCGTACCCGACGGTCTGTTCGCGAGTCTTCGCTTCCAGCGCTGCGGCGAAGTCGTCGTAAACGCTCTCCTCGACGACGATCACGTCGTTCGAAAGGCATCGCTCGCCAGCGCAGGCACACGCCGACGACACCGTCTTCTCGGCCGCGTAGTCGATGTCCGCGCTCTCGGTGACGATGATGTGGTTCTTCGCGCCACCCTGTGCCTGTACGCGCTTGCCGTTCTCGGCGGCCGTCTCGTAGATGTGTCGCGCGACCGGCGTACTCCCGACGAACGAGACCCCCTCGATGCCGTCGTGTTCGAGCATGGCGTTGACGGTGTCGGGGCCGCCGTGGACGAGCTGGAGGACTCCGTCGGGGAACCCCGCCTCGTCGACGAGTTCGAAGATGCGTTGGGTGACGAGCGGGTCCTGTTCGCTGGGCTTCAGGATGAAGCTGTTCCCGGTGGCGACTGCGTGAGGCAGGAACCACAGCGAGATCATCACCGGGAAGTTGAACGGCGTGATACCGACGAACGTCCCGAGTGGTTCGCGCACGGCCGTCTCGTCGATGTTCGGCGCAGCGTTCGGCAGATTACCGGCCTGCATCATGGTCGGGATGCCACACGCGGTTTCGACGTTCTGGATGCCCCGGCGGATCTCGCCGCGTGCCTCCGGCCGCGTCTTCCCGTGTTCCATCACGAGGAGGTCAGTGAGTTCCTCGATGTGCTCGTCGAGGAGTTCCTTCAGGCGGAACAACGGCTGGACGCGCTCCTCGACAGCGGTGTGGCGCCAATCTTCGAAGGCGTCGTTGCTCGCCTCGACCGCAGCCTCGAGGTCGTCCGCGTCGCTGAACGGCAAGTACGCCAGTTCTTCCCTGGTAGCCGGATTGACGACGGCCTGTCCGTCCGCGCTCGATGGCGTCTGCCACGCACCATCGACGTAGTTCTGTACCTCGTCGTTCTCGCTCAGTGTCTCGGGGATCAAGCGTAGTTAGATTACGACGCCGACATCCCATAAACCCTCGGTATTCTGTGTTTCTACTGAAGTCTATTGGGTATCTTGCAATATTTCTACGAGATTTTGGAAGATTATCGAATTCACCAGCCGGTACGCGAGGTGCAGTTCACGCGTCACCTGAAGGCAACGAGTGACCCGGGAGCTCAGGCCTGGTCGAGGTCGGTGTCGAGCGGGTCGCTCATCTCCGCGTCGCTGAGGTGGCAACTGATGCAGTGACCAGCCTCGCCTTCTTCTAGCTCCGGTTCGTCAGTCTCGCACACCTCCCCGATCTTCTGCGGACAGCGCGCGTTGAACGAACACCCACTCGGTGGGTTCCGTGCATCCGGCACGTCGCCCTCCAGTCGGATGCGCGTCTTCTCCTCGAACGGATCGAGGGTAGGGATGCTCGAGAGGAGTGCTCGCGTGTAGGGATGGTACGGAGGCTCGAAGATCTGTTCGGTCGACCCGACCTCGATGATCTTGCCGAGGTACATCACGGCAACCCTGTCACAGATGGCTTCGATGACACTCAAGTCGTGGCTGATGAGCAGATACGACGTCCCGTACTCCTCGCAGAGGTCATCGAGCAGGTTCAGGATGCTCGCCTGCACGCTGACGTCCAGCGACGACACCGGCTCGTCGAGCACGATCAGGGACGGGTCTGCGGCGAACGCACGCGCGATCGCCACGCGCTGTTGTTGCCCACCGGAAAGCTCGTGGGGTTTCTTGTCGACGATGTCGCTACCGAGATTCACCTGCGTGAGCAGTTCCTTCGAACGAGCCCGTCGCTCCTCTGCCGATTTGTCCGTGAACAGCTTGAGTGGTCGTTCCAGGATCTGCAGTACCGTCCGATTGGGGTTCAGACTCGCTTCGGGATCCTGGAAGATGATCTGGCACGCGGACCGGAATTCGTTGAGTTCCTGCTTCGAGAGCGAGTCGATGTCCTTCCCGTCGTACTCGATACGCCCGTTCGTCACCTCGTGGAGTTTCAAAATGGTGCGGCCGAGCGTGCTCTTCCCACAGCCACTCTCGCCGACCAACCCAACGGCTTCGCTCTCGTGGACGTCGAGCGACACACCGTTGACGGCTTTGACCGGTTCGTGGTCCCCGAAGAAGTTCTTGACGAAGCCACCTTCGTCGTAGTACTTGCACAGGTCGTCGATCCTGAGTATCGGCTCGCCGCGGGTACGATTCGACGCCGTCTTCTCGGGCACCTCGATCGGATTGTCCAGAACGTCTTGCCAGTGCAGGCACCGCGATTCGTGCTCGCGGTCGGCGTCGACGGTCTCCATCTCGATCTTGCCGGAACGACACGAGTCGGTCGCGAACTCGCATCTATCGGCGAAGATACACCCATCCGGGACCGCGCTGAGTTCCGGAATCCGGCCGGGGATGGGCTTGACCGCCTTGTCCTTCGCTATCTCCGGCGTCGTCGCCAGCAACGCTTGCGTGTAGGGGTTCGCGGGCGACGTGAACACCTCGTCGACCGGGCCTTTCTCCACCATCTCGCCGGCGTAGAGGATGTTCACGCGGTCCGCGATCTCCGAGATGACGCCCAGATTGTGCGTGATCAGCAGGATCCCGGCGTCGTATTCGGCCTTCAGATCCTCGACGAGATCCAGGAACTTCGCTTGCGTCGTCACGTCCAGACCGGTCGTCGGTTCGTCGAGGATGAGCAGATCCGGGTTACACGAGAGGCCGATCGCCAGCAACGCTCGCTGTTGCTGTCCGCCGGAGAGCTCGTGCGGGTAGCGATCCGCGATGCCCGCGGGATTCGGCAGGTTCACCTGGTCTAGCACGTCGTGGACGCGACGAGTCGCATCGTCCGTACTCTCGATGTCCTGGTGGAGTTCGATGGTCTCGCGTACCTGTGCCCCTATCGTCATACTGGGGTTCAGCGACCGCGCGGGATTCTGCGCGACGTGCGCGATCCGCTTCCCGCGGATCGAGCGCAGTTCGCGCTTCGAGGCAGAGAGCAGGTCGATGTCCTCGAACGTGATCGAGCCGTCGTCCACCCAGCCGTTCGCGTCGAGGTATCGGACGATTGCGAGTGCAAGCGTACTCTTTCCGCTCCCACTTTCGCCGGCGAGCCCGACGGTCTCACCTTTCTCCACGGCGATCGAGACGTCGCGGAGTGCATGAATGATGCCATCAGTGACCTCGAACTTCACGTCGAGCGAGTCGACACTGAGGAGCGATTCTTGGTCGCTGCGTCGCGTCGGCGTCTCCATACTCATGAATGATCACCCGTTTCGCGCGGGTCGAGGACGTCACGTAGACCGTCGCCGATGAGGTTCGTCGACATCACAGTCAGTAACAGCGCGAAGCTGGGCCAGATGAGGTACCACGGCGTCTGATAGATGTGGTCTCTCGCCGTCGCGATCATGAACCCCCAGTCCGGGTTCGGCGGCCCGGCACCGAGACCGAGGAAGGACAGGGACGTCCCGATCATGATCGCGTACCCGACGCGTACCGATCCCTCGACGACGATCGGCCCGGTGACGTTCGGGAGGATCTCACGGAAGAGGATGTACGGACTCGACTCGCCTCGTGCTCTGGCAGCCATGACGTACTCCTCTTCGCTGACCGACAGCGTCGCCGAACGCGTCACGCGGGCGATGCGTGGCGCGTAGACGACGCCGATAGCCATCACGATGTTGATGATGCTCGACGGGAGGACGACGAGGATGAGAAGCCCGAGCAGTAGCGTCGGGACGCTCATGATGATGTCCATGATGCGCATGAGGACCTCGTCGACGCGCCCCTTCGCGTATCCAGCAGTCAGCCCGATCGGGACGCCCACGAGGAGCGCGAGCGCCGTCGCGCCGAAGCCAAGGATGAGACTGGTTCGACTCCCGAGGATGACCCGCGAGAGCAGGTCGCGACCGAGGTGGTCGGTCCCCAGGACGAACTTGCCGCCGGGGTCTGCGTAGCGATCGACCACGTGCGTCTGCGTTGGCTCGTACGGTGCGATGGATTCACCAAGGATGGCGACGAGCACGATCGGTAGCAGGATGGTCAACCCGAGCTGGATACGGCGGTCACCCAGTAGTTCCCCGACTATCGGCGGGAGTTCGAACGTGCTCGAGTCGGTCGACGTTGCGTTATCTGTTGCCATCTATTCGTCCCCCAGAGTGATGCGTGGGTCGAGCATGGTGTAGACGATGTCCGCCCCGAAGTTCGCGAAGATGAACGCGATAGTCGGCACGAGGATCCCGGCCTGGATGACCGGCAGGTCCCGGTTGTCGATCGCCTGCACGATGAGTTCGCCCATGCCCGGGAACGCGAAGATCTGTTCGATGATGACGACGCTCCCCATCATCCATCCGAAGTTCAGTGCGAGTACGGTGACCGTCGGGAGCAGGCCGTTGCGGAGTCCGTGTTTGAACAGGACGTTGCGTTCGGCGACGCCTTTGAGTCGCGCCGTCCGGATGTAGTCCGATTCCAGCGTCTCCACCATCGACGACCGCGTCTGTCGCAACACGTACGCGAGGATGATCGTGTTCATCGCGAGCGCTGGCAAGAGCAGGTGATGGAGCCACGGTATCACGCCCTCACTGATGGGGACGAACCCGCCCTTCGGGAATAGCGACAACGGCGGCGTCGTCAGGAACAACAACAGTAACGTCGCACTGACGAACGACGGGATGCTCAGTCCGACGTACGAGCCGCTCGTTACCACGTGGTCGACGATGGTGTCTCGCTTCGCTGCCGCGAGGATGCCGAGCGGAATGGCCGCGACGACCGAGATGAGCATCGCGACCGCTGCCAGCTGGAGCGTCCGCATCAACCGTGGCAGAATCATGTCCATGACGGGTTGACCCGAGATGAGACTCGTCCCGAAGTCCCCGGTCATGACACCCCCGACGAAGTCGACGTACTGGACGTGTAGTGGTCGATCCAATCCGAGGTCCTGATTGACCTGTTGAACCGCTTCGTCGGTCGCTTCCGTCCCGAGGACGATGTTCGCGGCGCTCCCGGGAAGGAGGGTCGTGACGGCGAAGACGACGGTTACGACGATGAATATCGAGAGAACCGCGATCGCCGTTCGCTTCACTAGATAGAGGTAGTTCATAGCTGGTCTCTCTGAGTCTCGTTATTTATCCACTGCACACTGGCTGATGAAGTCCTTGATGTACGTCGGATACATGTCGTAGTTCTGGACGTAGTCCTTGTACCCACCGTAGATCTTGGGGTGGAACGTGCCGACCCACGCACCCTCCTCGTGGTTGATGCGCTGCATCTCCTTCATCGCCTCCGCCTTCTCTTCCTCGTCGGTCGCGGACGTCGCCCGCGCGAACGCTTCGTCGTACGCTTCGTTGCTCCACTTGGCTTCGTTCCACGGACCATCGGACCGGAGTGCGAGCTGGGGAACCGTACTGCCGAGGACGCGCGTCGAGTAGTTCGTGATGTACCAGACGCCTTCGGTGTTCCAGTAATCGGACAGCCACTTCTCTTCGGTGAGTCGGTTGATCTCGAACTCGATCCCGGCTTGCTTCATCTGCTGTTGGAAGAGCTGCGCGATGACCTGCTTCGAGGGAACGCCGTCGTCGTAGTGGAAGGTATCCATCTCGAGGCCGCCGCCGTGCCCGGCATCGGACAGCAGCTCTTTTGCTTTCTCGGGCTTCGCGGTCGTGCCGAAGGTGTCGCCGACGTCCAGGTCTTCGTCGTAGTACTCGTGGACTGGCGTGACGGCGGCGTGATGCCCGAGAACGCCCTCCGGGGAGACTGCCTCGAGGATCTCTTCGCGATCGAGCGCGTACTTGATGGCCTTGCGGACCTTCGGGTCGTCGAGCGGTTCGACCGTCGTATTCAGGACGATCGGGTACTGGAGTCCGGACGTCCGTTTGACGAGGGTCGAACTGTCCTGGACGCGTCCAGCGACGTTGGGCGAGGTCCGACTGACTGCGTCGATACTCCCGTCGGACAGCGAGTTCGCGCGCTGGATGTTGTCCGAGAGGATGTTCCACTCCAGTTCGTCGAAGTACGGCAGCGGTTCGCCGTCGACGCCCTCGAGGTGGTAGTCGTCGTTCGCGGTGAAGGTGATGTCGTTCTTCTGGTTCCAGTTCTCGAGATGCAGCGGGCCGGTCCCGTAGTCGGTGTCCTCGAGCTTCGACGGGTCGTCCTCGAGGACGTCCTTCGGGACGACGAAGAACGCGCCACCGGTCTCCGCGATGCGCTTCGTGAAGTCCAGGTCGGAGTTGTCGAGCGTGATCTCGACCGTCGTCTCGTCGACCACGGAGAGGGACTTCACTCCGCTCAGGCTCGATGCAGAGCCGGAGAAATCGTCCGAGGTGAGGTAGTCGTACGACGCTTTGACGTCCGCGGCGGTCATCGTCTGGCCGTCCATGTTGTTGAACGTCGCGTTCTCCTCGAGCATGAACGTCCAGACGGTGTAATCGTCGTTCGCTTCCCAGTCCTTGGCGAGGTTGGGGTGGACCTCGAACGACTGGTCGACGCGCGTCAAGCGGTCGTACATCGCTTCGCCGATGAGGTAGTCCGCGAGGAAGCCACGGAAGGGCGACATCGTCTGGACGCCCTGTTGGGCGCCGACGGCGAACTTGCCGCCCCGCGGCAACGTGTCCGGGTTCTCTTCGGTTCCGTCCTCGGCTTGGGTCTGGATGTCGTTGTCGCTATCGTCGCCGTCGCTGCCGTTGCCGCCGTCGCCACCATCGCCGCCGAGGCAGCCAGCGAGGCCAGTGATACCGAGTGTTCCAAGCGTGGTGCCGAGCTTAAGAATCGACCGTCTATCCGTCCCGATGGTTGCATCCGTGTCTACCTTTGGCATACGGTACGAACCCATGGAACCCTACCAAATAAGTCCTTTGGCGTATATAATTATGTTTATTTCCATATCTTTTCGATTCGTCGTGGCGTCCTCCGGACCAGTCGCCTCTCGAAGGAACGTATGACGGAACCGGTATTCCACGCTGATACCCCGGCCTACATGGCATCGACAGACCGGCAACTGCCGCGCGAGAGGGAACTCGCAGCGACTTCGGGAAAGGTATATCAGTTAGCGACTTCGGGAAAGGTATATCAGTTGGCCTGCGCTGATGTGAGACATGCGAACTGCTGCAGTGCTCACTGAGTACGATGCACCCCTGACGGTGAAAGAGGTCGAACCCGTAACGCCGGCTACGAACGGAATCGTCGTCGAAACCGACGCGTGTGGAATCTGTCGTAGCGACTGGCACGCCTGGAAGGGACACTGGCCCTCCGTCCCGACGGACGACCACGTCCTCGGTCACGAACCCGCGGGGACGGTGACCGCGGTCGGCGAAGACGTCGAGAACTTCACCGTCGGAGACGAAGTGGGAATCCCGTTCAACGTCGCCTGTGGGCGCTGTAGCAACTGCTGGTCGGGCGACTCGCACCTGTGCTCGGACGGACTCAGCCTCGGCTTCACGGGCGATCTCCCGGGCGCGTTCGCCTCCGAGTTCACGATCCCGCACGCGGACTTCAATGCCGTCCACCTGCCCGATGGTATGACTACCGAGGAGATGGCAGGCCTCGGCTGTCGCTTCGCGACGGCCTTCCACGGGCTCGCGCACAAGGCGGACGTGCACGCGGGCGACTGGCTCGTCGTCCACGGATGCGGCGGAATCGGGCTCTCCGCCGTCAACGTCGGAGCCGCACTCGGCGCGAACGTCGTCGCCGTCGACCTGAACGAGGACGCGCTCTCGCTCGCCGAAGAGGTCGGTGCCTCCGCGACGGTCGTCGCAGGGGAGACCGACGTGCCGAAAGCAGTGCAGGACATCACTGACGGCGGGGCAGACATCTCCGTCGACGCTCTCGGTATCGAAGAGACCTGCCGGAACTCGATCGACTCGCTCGCCCCGCAGGGCCAACACCTCCAGGTGGGGATGACGACCGACGACGAAGCGGGCGAGATTCCACTACCCGTGGACGCCATGGTCGGCGCGGAACTGGAGTTCGTCGGCGTCAAAGGGATGCCGCCGAGTCGCTATCCGGAACTGTTCCGCATGATCGCTGGCGACAAACTCTCGCCCGCGGACCTCGTCACGAACGAAGTGTCGCTCGGTGACGTCTCGGGTCGCCTCGAATCGATGGACGACTACGGGACGCTCGGAATGGAAGTCGTCACCGAGTTCTGACGGAGAGACCGTCGTCTCGGTCACGCGGGTATCCAGTTCAGGCCGTCGATTCTGCCAGCTCGTCGACCAGATCCCAGTCGAGTTCGATACCCAGGCCGGGGTCGGTCGGCGGCGCGACCGCACCGTCCGCGGCGGTGAGAGGGTCCTCGAGCAGGAAGTCTCGCGTCTCGATCGACCAGCCCGGCGGCTCGATGGGGTACTCGCACCAACTGGGGTTCGTACAGGCGAGCAACTGCACGTTCGCCGCGAACCCGATCCCGTCGTTCCAGGTGTGCGGCGCGAACTGGAGGCCATGCATCTCCGCCAGCCCCGCAATGAGCTTGGTCTTCGAGATGCCCGCGCTCAACATCACGTCCGGCTGCAGGACGTCGAGCGCCTCGTGGTCGACGAACTCTCGGAACTGGTGGACGCCGTTGTTGAACTCGCCGCCCGCGATGGGGACGTCGGTCTTCTGGCGGAGGCGAGCGAGCGCGTCGTAATTCAGTTGATCGAACGGTTCCTCGAGCCACCCGACGTTCCCGACGTCCTCGAGTTCCCGGGCGACCGAGAGGGCGTCGTCGAACGTCCACGTCCCGCCGCCAGGATGCGCGAAACTCCAGCCCATGTTGAGGTCGACCATCAGCTTCAGTTCGGGATACTCCTCGCGAACGGCGCGGGCGACGGCGAGGTCGTCGGCCATGTCGTCCGAGTGGAATCGTAGCTTGACGGCCTCGAATCCCTCGTCGACGCGGTCGGCGACCCAATCGAGGCGCTCGTCGACGGGTCGAAGTTCGCCGCTCGACGCGTACGCCGGGATCGGTTCGCTGTCCCCGCCCAACAGTTCGTGGATCGGTTTCCCGACCTCCTTCCCTTTGATGTCCCAGAACGCGACCTCGAAGTGCCACGGCCGCGGCCCGTACGAGTTCAGCGAAGCGAGGTCGTCGAGTCGCTGTTCGATGTGTCGCGGGTCCTTCCCGATCAGGTATTCCCTGGCGAGATCGAGCGAATCGACGCGCGAGGCGTCGCCCGTGACGGACGTGATCCCGCTGATGCCCGCGTCGGTCTCGACCTCGTAGAGCTGTACCTCGTGGACGTGTTGTTCGAATCCGGGGTACCAGGATGGCTCGAACGGCGCGTCCATCTCGTACTCGATATGCCAGGCGTTGATGTCTGTGATCTCCATGCTATCTGTCGGTTCCTCCAACGGACTGCAGTCGCCACGCGACGTACTTAGTCTTTGTCGGCAGAACTCGACCCTCGTCTACTCGGGAAACGGGTCGTGTAAAAGATCGTACGGTCAGTCTTCGCCGAGGTTCCAGTTGACGGCGGTCGCTGTACTCCCGTTGGCGGCGTTAACTGTAGTCGTGGTAGACGCTCTTGATCTGCGTGTACTTCAGGACGCCGTACTTGCCGTCGTCGCCGCCCATCCCGGAGTCCTTCCACCCGATGTGGTGGCCCTGCCACGCCTCGCCGAGCGTCCGGTTCACGTACGTCTCGCCGTAGTCCAAGTCCTCGACCGTCCGCATCGCCGTCTGGTAGTCCTCCGTGAAGACGTACGAGGAGAGCCCGTAGCGCGACCGGTTCGCGTACTCGACGGCCTGGTCGACGGACTCGACGGTCACGATCGGCGTCACCGGACCGAATACTTCCTGTTCGACGACGTCCATCGACGGGTCGACGTCACCGAGGACCGTCGGCTGATACCAGAACCCGGTCTCGAAGTCGCTCCCCGTCGGTGCCTCCCCACCAGCGAGTAGCGTCGCACCCGCTTCGACGGCGGTGTCGACGGACGAGCGCGTCCAGTCGAGTTCGCCCTGCGTCACCTGTGGGCCCATGTCGGGGTCGCTCTCCGGTGCGCCGAGTTCGAGTGCGTCCGTCGCGGCGACGTACTTGTTCGTGAACTCTTCGACCACGTCCTCGTGGACGAAGACACGTTCGGCGCACGTACAGACCTGCCCGGCGTTCGTGATACGAGCCGTGAGGATGTCCTCGACGGCTGCGTCGACGTCGGCGTCGGCCGCGACGATCGCAGGAGCCTTGCCGCCGAGTTCGAGCGAGACGGGCGTGAGGTTCTGTGCGGCGGCCTCCATGATCTCCTTGCCAACGCGCGTGGAGCCGGTCATCGTCACCATGTCCGTCTCGGGTGCCGTGACCATTGCGTCACCGACGTCACTGCCACCGATGACGAGATTCAGGAGTCCGTCCGGCAGGTCGAGTTCCTCGTCGAGCGCTTCGAAGAGGCGGATCGTCGACAGCGGCGTGGTCGAACTGGGTTTGACGACGACGGCGTTTCCAGCGATGAGCGCCGGGAGGATCTTCCGCATCAGCACCGCAATCGGGTAGTTCCACGGGATGATCGCGGCGATGACGCCCATCGGATGGCGCTGTAACTGGATCTGTTCGTTGCGGTTGTCGCTCGGAACGATGTCGCCCTCGATACGACGCCCCCATCCTGCCGCATAGTCGGCGAGCGTCAGCGTCCCTTCGACCTCGCCGTGCGCGGCGGACCTGGGCTTCCCTTGCTCGGCCATCAGGACGTCACCGATGGCGTCGACGTTGTCTTCGACGACGCTCCCGATTTCGCGGATGACGTCTGCGCGCTCGACGCCGGGCATCGCGCCCCACTCGTCTTGCGCCGACTGCGCGGCCGTGAGCGCTTCCTCGACGAGCGCGTCGTCAGCGCTCGGCACCGAGGCGATCGTCTCCTCGGTCGCCGGGTTCTGTACGTCTATCTCTGCGGGGCCCGTTCGCCACGTGCCGTCGATGTAATGACTAGTCCGGAGTGTCTCCACCATAGCTCATCTTCCGTGAGAACGTGTATAGTTCTTCGGGAGGCCGCAGATGCGTTCCCGAAGCCGAGACGTCAGCGTCGCGAACGACTCGATCCCGTGGTGCTACGGCGACCGACGCCGAGTCGAGCGGTACGTTTCAGAGGAGTGATTCCTGGAGTTGCCGGAGGTGATAGAGCGGCGAGTCGGTGTCCAGACTGACGTCCGCGGCCGAGATCGGCTGGTCGGTACTCACCGGACGGTCGACGGTCGCGCCGCAGAGCAACTCGAAGGGGACGAGGTCCGCCTCGGACGCGACGTCGGCGTTCTGGAGTCGCCCGTATATCGTGTCGCCGCCGCCACCGACGATGGTTTCGCCGGGTTCGAGGTCTCGCTTCGCTGCGGCGACGACCTCGGTCGTCTGTTCGGTGACGACGCCAGTCGGCCGGTCGTGGAGGCCAGCGAGCGCGACGCTGACGATCGTCTCCTGGGGGAGGTGGTACGGACGGTGGAACAGCTGGTACCGACCGTTGCTCGTCGTCTTGATGTTGTATCGTTGGCTCAGATACGCTTGCGTCGCTTCGTTCGTCGCCTCCGTGACGACGAACGCACTGGGGTTCTCGTCAGTCGGCGTGACGGAGTCGATCACGCCCGTCCGGTCGAGGACGCCGCCGTCCTCGACTGGCCTGAGCTTCTCCAGCATCCCATCCTTGTCCGTCTTCGGCATGTGGATGCCGTCGGTGTCGGTCGGTAACCCGAGGGCGTTCGCGGCCGCACAGAGCTCGACGGCGACCTTCGTCCCGTCGAGGAACGTGTTGTACATCCGCGCGTTTGGTTCGCTGTTCTCGATGAACGAGTCGGGGAGGTCGTAGCGCTGGAGGGAGTCCTCCTGGGTCGCGTGCGGTTTGAACGTCAGTTCGGTGCCCTGTCCCGCGGCGACGATGTCCAGGCCTTGCGTTTGCGCCCAATCACACATTTCGACGACCTGTGCGGGCTCGTCGCCGTACGCCATCGAGTAAGTGACCCCGCGATATTTGGCGAAGCGGGCGAGGAGCGGTCCGATGGTCGCGTCCACTTCGACGCTGACCATGACGACGTCGTTGCCCGCGTCGATTGCTTCCCACGCGTGCACCGCTGCCGCTTCCGCGTCGCCCGTCGTCTCGATGACGACGTCGACCGGCGCCCCCGCCGCCAGCGCCCCGTCACTCGTTGCGACGCGCTGGTCTGCAGTGAGCGCGTTCGCGATGCCTTCCGGGCTCTCCTCGATCGTTACGTCCTCGTCTGGGACGCCCGCTTTCCGAAACGTGTCTTCGGCTTTCCGTCGCTCGATGTCGGCGAGAATCGTCGGTTCGACGCCGGGTGTCTCCTCGATCTGGTACGCGAGATGCGATCCGTACACGCCCGGGCCGATCAAGGCTACCGAGAGCGGGTTCCCTACTCGCGCCTCTAGGTCAGGCACTACATTCATCCGTGGTAGGTACTGACCGACTCGGCAATTAAGTGTTTTTGTAAAGGTTATTATGGGAACTCTCCCGTCAGTTGGGCGGACTGCCACGACCCCGGGATAGCGGCTGTTTACCGAGCGTACTGTAGGGTTGCAAAGAAACTGTATCGTCGAACGTAGCATACGTAATCTGTCTATTCTCCGATGGAGAAGCGGAGCGGCGCTCGAATCCGGGGCAACGCACGTCCACGCTGCGCGGCAACGTCCATCACAGACGTACTGGCACTCCGGAATGCAACCGAGTTGGATGCTACCGAGTACTCGGAGTGACACGGGTCGGTTCGATACAGTAATTCGCCCCACCGTCACCAGTAGCCCCTGCAGAGACGGCCTCGAAGCGTCTTCCCGTCGACGTTCCCTCCGAGGAATAACCTGATTCTCCATGACAGAACCTCGTGGTCGCACTTGCATCCCCGTCTTTCGAGAGGTATCCGGGGCGCGCCGTTGCCCGGTTTGGGTTGTCGTGGACGACATACTAATGGTGCAAGCCCAACATTGTTCGAGCATGCCGAACCACCCAGCGGACGAAAGTCAGACCGGGATCAAATCGGTCGATACGTCGCTGGATATCATCGAGACACTCACAGCCGACGGGCCGATGACGATCACGGAATTAGCGGAGGCGCTCGATCGGTCGCCCAGCAACGTCCTCGCCCATCTGCGGACGCTCGAACGCCGCGGATTCGCTGTCAAAGAAAACGACCGCTACCGGCCGGGGCTTCGATACTACGAGGTTGGGAACAGCATCAAAGAGAACTATCCGCTCTACGTTCATGGTACCGACCCCGCGGACGAGCTAGCGGCGGAAACGGGCGAGTTCGTCTGGCTGATGGTCGTCGAGCAGGGACTGGGGTACTACCTCTACAAGACCGGTGGCAAGGGTGCCGTCGAGAGCGGGGCGTACACCACGGGTAGTCGGTGGCGTCTCAATTCGACTGCCAGCGGAAAGGTCGTTCTTGCACACATGGACGAGGACCGCCTGTCGAGTGTCCTCGACACACATGGCCTCGATTCGATGACGCCGAATACGATATCGGACCGGGAGGAGCTGGCCTCTGAGCTGGAGACGATTCGCGAGCAGGGCTTCGCCAGAGACCACGAGGAATCGGCAGTCGGTATTCGCGGCGTCGCCGCTCCCGTTCGGGGGTTGGATGGCGTCATCGGTACCGTCTCGCTCTCTGGGCCCGCCAGTCGCATCAAGGGCGAGTACTTCCAGACGAAGCTCCCACAGCTCGTCATGGAGACTGCGGACATCATCCGCATCAAGCACAACGGCGCGTCGGCAGCCGAGCGATGAGTCCCTGATCGGGCGGCCTCCGGTTGCTGGACCCGGTGTGGAAACTCCTGGCTTTGATTCGCGCCCCGTTAATTGTATCACATAACTAGATGTGTAATAGAAAGTGTCGGCTAACATCTGCGCCTCCCGAGAAAACTGTGTTACATATCTATGGATGTAACAATAAGGGTCGGCCCTCGTCTGCGTCCTTCCGGGACCGTCGACGAGGTGCGTCGACCCGTTCTGCTTCTCGAGGCAGTACGTGCCGACGCTCACAGACGTCCTCGTCGTCCTGATCGCCCCAGGCAGCGAGGTAGAGCTGTGAACTCGACGCATCCAGCCAGAAGTGACGGGCGGGGATGTGATTCCACTCTGGGCCGCGCTCGTCACGAGCGAGTCCGGCGCCGCTCGCAAACGCCTCGACGTCCTGTCCGAGGTCGGGCAGATCGTTCGGAGCGAGGACGCCGACGTCGTCGACAGCCTCGGTGACGTCGCCACCGAACAGGGCAGCAACGACCCCGAAGTCGTCCTCCGAAACTGGTTCTCCGATGGCCGATCTCGCAGGTCCCGTCGCGACCCGACGCAGGAGAAGCTATCTACAGTGGTAGTCCTCCTGACTTCTCCGCTCGAGAATATCGCAAAATCATACTAGTCGAAGATAGTATGGAATATCTATATAAACTGTGTCCGTCGTCGGTGCACCGTCCATTATCCGGTGTGGAGTACAGATCGCCAACGCGCTAGCGGTGGACATCCGTATCACGGCTGCGCTGACTGGTGATTGCTTCACGTCCAGGAGTCCGAGTGACGGCTGTTGGTGGCCGTTGAATCCACGAGGAATGTATCGGCTCCATCCCTGTCAATCGATGGGTACGGCCGTCTTCGAAGGCGTTCCTCTCGGACGTTCTATGAAGGTCGCGCCGACGAACCTCGCCACGACGTAACTCGTTCATATGAAGCGGTTTTCCTCGTCGATAGACCACACTGAACTCCGTTTTCCGTCACCTATCCGTGCAGTGATCCCGCCATTATCATCGCTAGAATCTCAACCAAGCTTAATTATCTGTTGAGGGATAGTATTCCGAACTAACCAGGAAACGTTCTATTCGCACCGCGACCTGACCCGACGGACCAGGGATTCACGGCGGGCGATCGGTGAGTCGATACCAGTCGTTCGAGGAGCGGAGTGGACAGGTATAACCCCGGGCGGTGAGACGTACGAATATGACCGAAGAGGGTTCGGGGTCGCCGTCGAACAAGGTCGACCGCGTCGTCGAGGAGTACGGGCTCGTCGACCTCGGGGACGAACTGGAGGCGCGGTGGCTCGGAGTCGAGGGTGACCAGTCGAGCACCCGCGAGCTGGCGGACCTCTTCAACAGGCGCGTGCTCGCGGCAGCGGTCGACCGGAGTGACGCGTTCACGTTCACGGGGAACGTCGACGAACTGTACCGAGGGTTGACTGCGGAGGACGGGAGTGATTCGATGCTGATTCGGTCGCGACTGGAGCAACACGGTGTCGACGTGGACGCGGTCACCGAGGACTTCGTCTCTCACCAGACGATCTATCGGTATCTGAAGAACCATCGCGAGGTGGAACGCCCCGAGCAGTCCGCCGAGGAACGCCAGGAGAACGCCGTCGAGACCGTTCAGCGACTCCGTGGGCGGACGACCGCCGTCGCGGAACGCACCGTGGAGACGCTCGCGCGTAATGGGGTCCTGGACGTGGGGGAGTTCAGCGTGCTGAACGACGTGCAGGTGCTCTGCGAGGACTGCGGCCGGAGCTACGACGTGACGGCGTTCCTGGAGCGCGGCGGCTGTCGGTGTGCGGACGAGGACTGACCGTCGCCACGTCGTGATGGACCGTCGCCACGTCGTGATGGACCGTCGCCACGTCGTGATGGACCGTCGCCACGTCGTGGGGGACGCTACTATGTTCGAACGCGGAACCGAAGTGACGGGGGCCGGGGTTCGGGATTCAGAACGACGTGTCAGTAGGAAGGTTTTAGACGCGAACCGCCCTGTAGTGAGATATGAGTCGGTCTTCGCAACGGGAACAGCCGGTGCGTCTCTCCGTCGAGAACGTCGGCGGTATCTCTGAGACGACAGTGACGTTCGAACCCGGCGTGAACGTGCTTTCGGGACGGAACGCAACGAATAGGACGTCTCTGCTCCGCGCTATCATGGCTGCGCTCGGGAGCGACGACGTGTCCCTGAAGAGCGACGCGGACGAGGGCCACGTCGAACTGGAGGTCGGTGGGGAGACGTACACGCGCCGATTGTCGCGCTCGGACGGGCGCGTGACGATGGACGGTGACCCGTACCTCGACGACCCGGAACTGGCGGACCTGTTCGCGTTCCTGCTCGCGACGAACGAGACCCGGACGGCGGTATTGACCGAGCAGGACCTCCGCGAGGTCATCATGCGGCCGGTGGATATGGCGGCGATCAAGCGCGAGATCGAGTCCCTCGAGGACGAGAAGTTCCAGGTCGACGAGGAACTGGAGGAGTTGTCGGCGGTCCAGCAGCAGCTCCCGGAACTGGAGGGCGAGCGCGCCGACTTGACCGAACGGATCGAGGAGACCGAAGCGGAACTGGCGGCGAAGCGCGAGGAGCTGGCTGACGCGGAGGCGTCGGTGGACGAGTCCAGGGAGGAGAAGCGTGCAGTCGACGAGAAGATGTCGGAGCTCGGTGACGTTCGGTCGGACCTGGAGAGCGTTCGCCAGGAGTTGCGGGCGCAACGGGAGAGTCTGGATTCGCTGCAGGCGGACCGGGACGAACTGGCGGCCGACGAATCCGAACTGCCGGACGCGCCGGCGGGGGAGATCGAGGAGATCGACGCCCAGATAGACGAACTCCGCGCGGAGAAACAGTCGTTGCAGTCGGAGTTGAACACCCTCCAGCGCATCATCCAGTTCAACGAGGATAACCTGGAGAGTGCTGGGGGGAACGTCCTCGAGGACCTCGTCGAGTCGTCGGCGCACGAGGAGTCGGGGACCGTCACCGACAGCCTCGTCGAGGAATCCGAGTCGGTGGTGTGCTGGACGTGTGGCAGGGAGGCCGATCGGGAGCACGTCGAGGAGACACTCGAACGACTCAGGGGGCTCCGGCAGTCGAAACTCCAGGCGAGTGGGGACCTCGACGACCGCATCGACGAACTGGAGGATCGACGCATCACGTTCGAGGAGAAGCAACGCCAGCGCGAGCAGGTGAAGCGTCGGCTCCGGGACACCGAAGCCAAGATCGAATCCCGCGAGGAACGCATCGAGGAACTCACGGACCGCCGCGAGGCGCTGGAAGACGAGATCTCTGAGATCGAGGACTCCGTCGAGGCGATGCAGACCCGGAACGACGATACGGTGCTGTCGCTGCACAAGGAGGCGAACCAGTTGGAGGTCGACCTGAACCGACTGGAGAGGGAGCGCGAGGAGGTCGTCGCGGAGATCGAGGCGATGGAGGCGGAGCTGGAGCGACGCGAGGGGTTGCGGGAGCGACGCGAGGAGATCACGTCGCGGTTGACGGACCTGCGCACGCGCATCGAGCAGATCGAAGCGAAGGCAGTGGAGGCGTTCAACGACCACATGGAGACGGTGTTGTCGGCGCTGGAATACGACAACCTGGCGCGTATCTGGATCGAGCGGACGGAGGAGGAGGTCAAGGAGGGCCGTCGGACGGTGTCCGCGAACGAGTTCGCGCTCCACATCGTCCGTGAGTCCGAGGACGGTGCGGCCTACGAGGACCAGCTCGGGCATTTGAGCGAGAGCGAGCGCGAGGTCACCGGACTGGTGTTCGCGCTCGCGGGCTACCTCGTCCACGACGTGCACGAGGAGGTGCCGTTCATGTTCCTGGACTCTGTGGAAGCGATCGATTCGGACCGGATCGCGCGATTGATAGAGCACTTCGAGTCGTACCCGGACTACCTCGTTGCGGCGTTGCTCCCGGAGGACGCGGCGGCGACGAAGGACTCGTACCCGGTCGTCAGCGAGATCTGACCACGAGACGCCGTGGCTGTCGGGGTGGTGTGGTGGACTCGATACGTCGTCGGGTGGTGGTGGGGTTCGTTTTCGCGGACTCGTTCCCGGTGACGTCGATCACGGTGACGGCGAATTCGTCCGATGCTCCTGCTACGAGGTCGACGTTGTACCGGAGATATGGGCTCGCAATGCCCGGGCTGGAATCACACGGCCGTGGTGACGTGGTATGTCGGGGAATCCGAGTGAACGGGGATGCTTTGAGTTACAGTCGCATGGATGTACCAGCATCAGCCACCACTGTGTTACGTTACTATCGGTGTAACAACGATGTGCCGTGGAGACGCGTTATCACGGTTCGTGGAACGAGATGTTCGTCACGACCAGCTCGTACACCTCCATGTTCTCGAAGACGGCTCCCCAGCCGCCGATGGTGTACGCGTCGTCGCCACGGTCGAGTTCGATGGTCGCGATACCGGCGAGTTCCTCGAGCGACGGCCGCCCGCCCTCGACCGTCCGGCTGCCGTACCAGATGTTCGTCACGGTGCCGTCGACGGTCCGCACTCGGTTCTCGTCGTTGTCCCACCCGGTTGCCACGACCTTGATCCGTACACCGTCGCGCCAGAGCTTCACGAAGTCCTGGATGAACTCCTCGATGCTGATGTACGGCAGCGGTCCGTCGCGGGCCGTGTACACCTGTCGCTGGACTGCCCACAGGCACGTCTGGAAGTACCAGTGGAAGATGAAGGAGAGGATGTCGTCGTTGATGATGACGCCGTACGGCTTCCGGCTGCGGTCGTTCGGTGCGAAGAACGTGTGCCGCCGGTCCACGACGGCGAGGAACGGCCCGGGAATCTCGCACTCGCGGACCTCCATCGCGACGCCGTCCAGCGACAACTCTTCGCGGACCGCGGTCGAATCGTCGTCGTTGTACACCGAGAGTCGGATGAGGATGCCGTCCTCGTGGGCGTCCCGGAGGACGGGAAGGAGCTCCTCGACTTGGTCGACGGTCGCCGCGAGCTCGATGGCGTTCTTCGCCTCGGAAAGCGACGCACGCACCCGTTCGTGGATCGTCGACTGGTGCTTTACGACGCTCATCTGGTAGTCCTCCTCGTAGGGTTCCTTCCAGCGTTCCTCGATCTCGTCCGCCGCGTCGAGGACGTCCCGGTACGACCGCAGGTCGTTCAGGACCTCGACTGGGTCGCTCGGTCGTACGTGTAGCGTCTCTCGGTCGATCGTTTCGACGTACCCTTTCTCTTCGAGGTCGTCGAGGACCTTGTACACTTGCGCGACCGGGACGGACGAGCGTTCGGCGACGTCGACGGCTGGCGCGACGCCGAGGTCGAGGAGCGTGAGGTACGCGTCGGCCTGATACGTCGTCAATCCAGCCCGTTCGAGCGCGTTGCGCACCTCCTCTGTGTCCATGTGTTCCGAATGTGTGCTGGGTGTGATAGTCGTTGTGTCTCCCGGTGAGTTCCACGTGCCGGGGTCTGGCCCGCATCCTATATAGAAGGGAGAATTACCTATTCTCGTATATGCTCGCTATAACCGCCGCACTTGGCGGGGATGAAGAACCATGTGTTTCTTTTTTGGCGCATACAAGACATATTAGTGAGAACTCTCGTGGCCGCCGGCGTCCTCGAGACGTCCCGATGCCGACGATCCGCGACCGTGGGATGTATGGGACGCGTGGGCCTGACTTCACGTCGATCCAGTTGATGACGCGTTCACCTGCCGTTGTCACTTCGTTCCGACAGCGAACGTCACGTACGGTGAATTGTCTTGATTACACGATGTTTCGGAGAGAACCGACATCCATGACCGGGTTCGTTGCCGTCCTCTGTATTCTTTCGACGCGTACAAGAAATCGAACCGAAACGTTCGCGAGGATCGTCGACGGCTTCGAGAACGCCGATATCACCTGGAAGAAGCCCGAGCGCCCCGGTGCGACATAGTCCGAATCAGCGCCGGGGGAGGGAGTCGTCCACCAGCCACGGGTACGGGGCGTGCCCGTCGGCTTCCGCGGTCGGCGTCCGGAGCGTATCCATCTATCCGCTTGCGGTAGAACATAGATTTAATACGTGGTAATTAGGATTGGTGAGTGTCGGCATACCAATCACCGAATCCCAGTCGACGCTCTGCTACCGGGACGACGGCGTCGTCCACGAGGACCGACTCGATCAGACGCGAACCGGTCGCTCGGTCACCGAGTTGGGCGGCGGGAACCGGTCGCTCAGTCACCGAGTTGGGCGGCGGGAACCGGTCGCTCAGTCACCGAGTCGACGGGGACTGCGGACCGAGAGTCCGGTCCGCCCCGAACGAGGACGGTGATGCAGGCCGACGTAACGACGATACAGCCACTACACATGACTGACGAACGTGAAAACGACGAATGGAGCACAGACATATCCCGACGGAACTGGCTGCAGGCACTCGGCGTAGCATCGGGTGCGTCCATCACCGGTCTCGGCGCGGACGTGGCCGCGGCCGCGGCCGACGCCAACCAGGTCGGCGCGGGGAGCTACACCACCACGTACCCCGGCGACTCGACGGAAGACATGCCGCCCACGACCGACGAACTCCTCGTCACCGACAACGTCGACCAGCCCATCCCGACGAACGGCGTGTGGAGCGGCATCCACTTCGAGTACGACCCCTACAACGAGACGACGCATCCGTACTCCAACGGCGCGACGGTCACGTACCCGTACTTCGCGAAGGCACGCGAGAGCGGGCTCCGGCTCCAGATTCCGGACACGTGGCAGGGCTGGCGCGACCCCTGGAACACGGACGAGGACGCGCCTGCGCCAATCGACGAATCCGACTTCGTACGCATGGACTACGCGGAGACGCCACGGCTGGTGATCGGGAACACCGACACCGCGAGTTACGCGAACGCGAAGACACACGACTACGGCGACTGGCACAACGTCGCTCGCTGGGGCGACGGCACGTCGACAGCGATGGACGTGACGCAAGTACGGGGCTGTCCGTTCGTGTTCGTCGAGTACGACGGCGGCGGCGCCGAGATCTCGCTCCTCGACGCGACCGACGCGGCGCTCGACGACGCGAACGTCAGCGTGTTCGCCGACCATGGGAACGTCCTCGGCGTAACCGTCGAACCGACGCAGTCCGGTCACTCGGTGCAGCACTTCGGGCTGTACGCGCCCGACGGCGCGACGTGGTCCGGGACGGGCACGGACACGCTCACGAGCGACCTGGCCGATGCGGGGTACCTCACGGTCGCGACGCTCCCCGACGGCACGACGGCGACGCTCGACGAGTTCGAGGGGTACGCGTACAACGTCGTCAGGGACACCACGGTCGACTGGACGTACGACGAAGCGGCGTCGGCGGCCCGGACCACGTACACGTACTCGCTCGAAGAGAAAGCCGAGAGCACGACGAGCGGGACGCTCTCGGCGCTGTTCCCGACGCAGTGGAAGTACACCGACGAGTCGGTCACCGACCACGAGTACTGGTCGCCGAAGGGCACGATGAAGGTCGTCGCGGGGTCGTCGTTCCAGACCGAGCACACCTACCACGGCATCCTGCCCGTCATGCCCGACGTCGGGACCTACGACGGTGCCCAACTCGACGAGTACCTCTCGACGCTCCGGAGCAAGTACGGCCCCTACGAGTCCCAGGGCGTCCCGGCGTGCGCGTACTGGTCCGGGAAGGACTACATGCGGAACGCCCAGGCCGCCCCTATAGCGGACGTTCGCGGGTTGACCGCGGAACGGGACTACTTCCTGCAGGCGATGCGCGGCCGTCTATCGACGTACCTCGACGTGGAGAACAACGCCTGGAGCGTCGACGGGGAGAGCTTCTCGACGGCCGTCGACGAGGAGGTGTTCTACTACCACGACGACCTCGGCGTCCTCCAGTCGTACCCCGACTGCGAGTTCGGTGGGGCGTTCGCGGTGAACGACCACCACTTCCACTACGGCTACTTCGTGAACGCGGCCGCGGAGGTCGCGCGCCTCGACCCCGAGTGGGCCGAGGACGTGAACCTGGGTGGGATGGTGAAGCTCCTCATCCGGGACTACGCGAATTGGGAGCGCCCAGACGCCTCGAACCCGCTGGACCCGGCGAGCTACCCGAAGGATTCCTTCCCGTTCCTCCGGAACTTCGAGCCGTACGCCGGGATGTCCTACGCGGCGGGTATCAACGGGAACGTCTACGGCCAGAACCAGGAGTCCAGCTCCGAGGCCATCGCGGCGTACGCGGCGATGGTCAAGTGGGGCGAGGTGACCGGCGATACCGACATCCGCGACGCCGGCGTCTGGATGTACACGCGAGAGGTCGCCGCGGCACGCGAGTTCTGGTTCGACGAGGACGGCGACACCCTCCCCGACGATTGGGGGTCGAACCTCGCGCCGGACGAACTGGACACCGACGGCTCCGGACCGTTCGAGTACAACTCGCAGACGTGGGACGTCGGTTCGTGGCGGACGGTCTACTGGGACACGACCGACCCCATCGAGACGTTCGGCATCAACTTCCTGCCGATGGGTGGGCATTCCTACTACCTCGGGTACGACGAGACGTACCACGAGAAGAACTGGGAGAACCTCATCGACGCGCGGGAGGCGCTCGTGAACGGCCCGAGCCCCTACGACCGCTGGCTCGACGGCTGGCAGCAGGCCGCGTGGGGGTATCGTGCGATGACGAACCCGTCGCGCGCCATCGACCCGAACATGAGCGACGAACTCCCGATTCCGCCGGGTGGGAGCTCGTCGGCGTTCGTCTACCACTTCGTCCACCAGCTGAACGAGATCGGGTTGCCCGACGAATCGGTGACGGCGGACACGCCGTTCTACCAGGTGTTCTACGACAGCGCGAGCGGCGAGCGGATGTACGTCGCGTACAACGCGGGCAGTTCGAGTACGACGGTGACGTTCTCCGACGGCACGACGCTCGACGTACCGGCGAACGACGTCGCGTACGCGAGCGGGTCCAGTGGGTCCGGGAGCGCACCTGCCGTCGACTCGCTCTCGGCGAGCGAGGTCGAGACCAGCGACGGCGACGCGGCGTTCGACGCGTCCTGGAGCGTCAGCGACGCGGACGGCGACCTCGAATCGGTCGACCTGGCACTCGTCGACGACGACGGCGCAACTGAGGACTCGGTCTCGACGACGGTCAGTGGCGGGACCGCGAGCGGCACGACGCGCCTGGTCGCAGCCGGCGACGACGGCAGTGGGCGGTCCTACACCGTCGACGCTGTGGTGACCGACGCCGCGGGCCGGACGAGCTCCGACTCGACGACGGTGTCGGAGACCGAGAGCGATAGCGGCGGGAGCGCACCCGCCGTCGACGCGTTCGCGGTCACGGACAACAGTGCTGGCCCGTGGGCGAAGGCGACGGTCGACTGGGCGGTCTCCGACGCCGACGGCGACCTCGCGACCGTCGACCTGGAACTCGTCGACTCGACCGGGTCGGTCGTCGACAGCGTCTCGACGGCTGTCGGTGGCGACAGCGCTAGCGACGTCGACACCCTCCGCGAGAAGGGGAGCGGCGACTACGACGTCGTGCTGTCCGTGACCGACGCCGCGGGCACCACGACCACCCGATCGAAGACGGTCACGCTCGGGTAGGCCGGCTACTCGAGGGCCCAAGCGGTTGCGCACGGACGGGCGGCGTTCGTCGCCACGCCGTTCAGCGCGACCACTGGCTTCTTTACACTCCTCTGCTACCGTCGATGCATGTCGATGGCGTCGACGTTGTTGGACCTCGTCTGCGCGCAGCGAAACCGGATGAAGCCGATTCTAGCGCTCCTCATCGCGAGCGGGTTGCTCCTCGCGCTCTCCGCGCTCTACGTCGGTCCCGGCGACGACGCCTTTCCGATCCTCGTTCTCGACGCCGTGCTCGTCGTCGGGTCCATCGGGTTCTTCGGCGTCGGGTTCTGGTACTGCACGAAACGCGAGATGAACGAGTAGAGCGACGCTGGCCGGACACCGCGGTCGCGCTCGCAGGGACGGGGACGGGGTCGATGGCGGGTTGGTGACCGCACAACAGTTTTATGCGGACCCGTGGAACGTGGTAGCGTATGCCCACGAACGAGCAACGTGGGCTCTCGCGGCGATCCATGGTTCGTGCCGCGCTCGCCATCGGTGGGTCGAGTGCGCTCGCGGCTTGCATGGACGCCGAGCGAGCCCCTGAGGAGACGTCGACGGAGACCCCCGCGTTCTCGCGTGGCGTCGACGACCCGACGACGTTACCTGACCGACAGCACGCCTGGGACGACTACCTCGTGCGGAACGCGCACGGGACGACGACGCAGAGCCAGCACCAGTTGCTCCTCGGCCTCCGCTACGAGGGCAGTGTCCCACCGACCGACGCCGAACGCGACGGCGTCGAGACCGCGCTTCGGACGCTCGAACGCGCGTACCAGTGGGGGAGCGGCCCGGACACGAGCGGGAGCGTGAACGACGGCTTGCTGTTCATGCTCGGGTACGCACCGCGCTACCTCGACCGCATGAATATCGACGTCGACGGCCTCCAGTCGCCCGAGGCGGTGCTCGAGGAACTCGACGAGGACCCGTCGCTCGCCGCGTCGTTCGACGCGTTGCTCCTGCTCGACAGCGACTACGCCTCCGTCCTGCTGTCGGCCGAGCAGGCGATGTTCGGCGAGAAGGAGTCGCTGAACGGCGTTCCCGTTGACGCTCGCCTCTCGGAGGCGTTCTCGGTCGTGGAACGACGGACGGGCGTGGTCGGCAAGGGCCGGCCGGCGATGGAACTGGAGAACGAGGACGTCCCCGAGGACGCACCGCTCTCGATGGGGTTCCGTGCCGGGTTCGACAACAGTCTCCCCGACGAGGACGTCGCGACGCTGTCGGACGGGCCGTTCGCCGGCGGCACGACGCTCGCGGTGTCCCGCATCCGGACGGACCTCGAGGAGTGGTACGATCAGCCCCACCGGCAGCGGCAACAGGAGATGTACTGTCCCGCGCACGACGCCGAGGACGTGGGCGAGACGGGTAACCGACTCGGGAACCACAGCGGCGTCACCGAGTCGAACGTCGAGGACCTCGACTCGCTGGCGGACGAACACGGCATCGTCGGGCACGCACAGAAGGTCGCGTCGGCGCGCGACGACGACTTCCAGACGCGCATCCTGCGGCGCTCGGAGGGCGTGGCGACCGACGAGGCGGGCGGGTCGGCGTTCAACTTCTCGTCGATACAGCGAGACGTCTCGCACTTCGTCGCCGTACGACGGGCGATGGAGGTCGAGGAGTACGACGTCGACGTTCCCGACAACCGTCACGGCATCGTCGACTACCTCGGCACCCAGTCCCGGAGCACGTACCTCGTGCCACCGCGGGACAGGCGTGCGCTTCCGGACGACGGATGACCCCCTCGTCGCGCTTCCCGGCCGATTCCGTTCGACGGACGTCGCTCGCACTGGCGCTGACCGCGTTACTCGTCGCCAGCGCTGGGTGCGCCGGACTCCTCGATGACCGGTCGACGCCCGACACCCGTATCGAGTTCCAGGAGCGCTCTGACGCGGTCGGCCTGGAGTACCGGACCGACGGTGGTGGCGCGGGGAACGGGAACGACGGCGCGTACGTCGCGGACGTCGACCGCGACGGCTGGCAGGACGTCCTCGCGGTCGGCGGCGAACACCCGGTCCTGTTCGGGAACGACGGCGGCGAGTTCGAGCGCGCGCGGGCGTTCGACTCCGTGAACGGGACCGTCAAGAGCGCGCTGTTCGTCGACCACGACGGCGACGGCTGGGTGGACCTCCTCCTGTTGCGCTCGCACGCCACCCCGGTGCTCTTCGAGAACGACGACGGGTCCTTCAGCCGGACGAACGCCGAGTTCGACGAACTCGCGTACCCCATGGGGGCGACGGCGGACGACTACGACGGCGACGGCGACCTGGACGTTCTCGTCTACCAGTCCGGTGATTGGACCAGGGGGAAGCCCGAGGGCTACTTCGCGTTGAACGCCACGATCGTCGACGACAACGGCAACCCGAACGTCCTCTACGAGAACACCGAGGACGGCTTCGAGCGCGTCACCGACTCGGGCCTGGGGGACGCTCGGCGGTGGAGTCTCGCCGCGAGCTTCGTGGACCTGAACGACGACGGCCGCCCGGACGTCCACGTCGCGAACGACTACAACACCGACGTCGTCTACGTCAACGAGGGCGACGGCACGTTCGAGGAACGCCAGCTACGAGGCAACACGTCGCGGAACGGGATGGCGTCGGAGATCGTGGACGTGAACGGTGACGGCGCGCCGGACGTGTTCACGACGAACATCTACCTCCCGCTCTCCGAGGTCGAGGACGAGGAGCGCGCGGAGCGACTCCGACTCCTGTTCGGGAAGGTCCTCAAGTCCGGTCGGACGAAGGGCAACACCCTCGTCGTGAACGACGGCACCGGCGAATTCGAGGACGCTGCGGTCAGGTTCGGCGTCCGGGAGGGCGGCTGGGGGTGGGCGGCGAGCGCGACCGACCTCGACAACGACGGCGACCGCGACCTGATCCACGCGACACAGTACGTCGCTCGCATCGATCGCGACGACCCACACTACACGTACCCGATGCTGTTCGAGCGCGACGGCGACGCGTTCCGGAATCTCGACGCGAGCGATCGCGGACTCGGGGAACACGACGGGCGAGGGCTGGCGACCCTGGACTTCGACCGGGACGGCGACCGCGACGTCGTGATCGCACCGTCGGACGGCGAACTGGCGCTATACGAGAACGTCGGGGCGGCCGCGAACAGCGTCGCCGTGCGCGTCGTCGACGACGACGGCGCGACCGCGTACGGTGCAACGGTCACCGTCACTGCAGGTGACCAGGAGACGGTCGTCCAGCAGACCATCCGGTCGGACTTCCTCTCCCAGGAGAGCCGCGTCCGCCACGTCGGCCTCGGCACCCACGAGACGGTCGACCTGACCGTCACCTTCCCCGACGGCACTCGTCGAACGTTCGAGGACGTACCCGCCAACCAGCGACTCCGCATCTCACGGGACGGCCTCGAAGTCGTCGGGACGTGGACGGCCGACGCCAATTCGACGACTCGAGTGACGGGTGGCGTCGACGGACAGCAGGTTGCGGTGACACGAAGTTATTTAACGGATTCTCTCGTCGGGGTGAATCATGCAGCCTGAATCAGCGGCTGAGCCGTATCGACAGCCGTCGTTACCGGTATCGGAACGCGTCGAGGACCTCCTCGGACGGATGTCCGTCCCGCAGAAGGTGGGGCAGCTCGTCGGCACGTGGTCGGGGAAGCTCGGCGACGTGAACGACCTCGAGGACGCCGAACGAGCGGTCCGGGAACAGCACGTCGGCGTCGCCGCACTGTTCGGGTGGGCGGGTGCGAACGCGAAGTCCATCGACGAGACGGTCGCCGCGGCCGAGCGCATCCAGACGGTCGCGACGGAGGAGACGGAACTCGGCATCCCGATGCTGTTGAACGTCGACGCCGTCCACGGGAACGCGTACGTCGCCGGGGCGACCGTGTTCCCGAACGGACTCGGGGCCGCGGCGACGTGGGACCCGGCGCTCGTCGAGGCCAGTGCGGGGGTGACGGCCGAGGAGACGCGTCGCGTGGGCGCGCACCAGAACTACTCCCCGACGTGCGACGTCGCCCGCGACCCGCGCTGGGGGCGCGTCTTCGAGACGTTCGGCGAGAGCCCGCGGCTGTGCGCCGAGATGGCCGCCGCGAAGGTCCGGGGCTACCAGGGCGACGGGCTCGACGACCCGGACGCCGTCGTTGCGACAGCGAAGCACTTCCCCGCCTACGGCGAGCCCGAGCGCGGGGAGGACGCCTCGCCCGTCGACGTCTCCGAGTACAAGCTTCGGAACACGTTCCTCCCGCCGTTCGAGGCCGTCCTCGACGAGGGCGTCGAGTCGGTGATGCCGTCGTACAACTCCATCGACGGCGAACCCATCCACGGGTCCTCGACGTACCTCGACGACCTGCTCCGCGAGGAGTACGGGTTCGAGGGGCACGTCGTCTCCGACTGGGGTGGCGTCGAGCACCTCAACGAGGACCACCTGACGGCGAGCGACCGACGCGACGGCATCCGCCAGTCCCGGGAAGCTGGAGTGGACGTCGAGTCCGTCGGTGGCGTCGAAGCCGTCGAGCACCTCGTCGACCTCGTCGAGTCCGGGGACCTCGACGAGTCGATCGTCGACGCGAGCGTCCGGCGCGTCCTCCGCGTGAAGTTCGAACTCGGGCTGTTCGAGGACCCGTTCGTCGACCTCGACGAGGCCGACGAGACGGTCGGTCGAGCCGACCATCGCGAGCGTGCGAGGGAGACCGCTCGCGAGTCGATGACGCTCCTGGAGAACGACGGCCTCCTGCCGCTGTCGGGCGACGAGGACGTGTTCGTCGGCGGCCCGAACGCCGACGATATCGTCTCGCAACTCGGCGGGTGGAGCGTCAGCGACCCCGCGGACGTCCCCGGGGACACCATCCGGGAGGCGCTCGCGGCACGGGTCGACGGCGACGTCAGCTACGAGCGGGGTGCGACGCTCACCGACGAGCTCGACGTGGACGCGGCGGTGGAGAAGGCCGCGGCGGCGGACGTCGCCGTGCTCGCCGTCGGCGAGGGCTGGTACATCCACGAGTTCGGGCCCGCGGAGATCGCGGGCGTCGAGACCGGCGAGTGGCCGACGCGCTCGGACCTCCACCTGCCGGACGCCCAGCGCGAGCTCGTGCAGCGCGTCCACGAGACGGGGACGCCCGTCGTCGGCGTGCTCGTCACCGGACGGCCGCTCATCGTCGACTGGATGGCGGAGCACGTGCCGGCGCTCCTGATGGCGTACTATCCCGGGAGCGAGGGCGGTGCGGCCGTCGCGGAGACGCTCCTCGGCGAGAACGACCCGAGCGGTCGGCTCCCCATCTCCGTGCCACGGTCGATGGGTGACGTGCCCCAGACGCACGACGCACTCGCACATCCCTGCCCCATCGGTGCGGACGAACACCCGGATTCGTACGATCCCCTGTACGCGTTCGGGCACGGCCTGAGCTACGCGGAATTCGAGTACGACGACGTCGACGCGGGACGACAGACGGGGGACGGCGGTGAGCGCGTCGACGTGACGGTGACGCTCTCGAACCACGGCGAGCGCGCCGGCACCGAGACCATCCAGGTGTACGCGCAACCGGAGACGAGCGAGCGCGTGCGCCCGGAGCGGACGCTCGTCGGCTTCGAGCGCGCGACGCTCGACGCGGGCGAGTCCGTGGAGCGAACCGTGTCCGTGCCCGCGTCCGCGTTCGGCTATCATCGCCCACCGGACGGACACGTCGTCGAACCCGGGACGTACCACGTCTACGTCGACGACGAGTCGACCTCCGTCCAGCTCGGGCCTGACGCCGGAACCCAGACCGAGACGTAGGCAACCTGTTCGGACGCGAGCGCCAGTCCGAGTCCGAGAGTAGCGGATAGCGGCCGCCACGCGGTGTTCTACGACGCTCTTATCTATACGCTTTCAATATCTTTAAATAGTATTGGATTGATGTCTTTCGATGTCATGCCACGCGATAGCAACCAGGCGGACGTCGAGGAGTATCTCACCCGCCGGAGCGTGCTCGCAGCCACGGGCGCAACGGGACTGACGACCATCGCAGGCTGTACGAGTTCCTCCGGGAACGACACCAGCGAGAACGGGAGCGGCAACGGCGACGGCGGGGACGGCGGGGACGGCGGTGATGGCGGGGACGGCGGCACCGACGTCAAGGAGGCGACGTACACGACCGCGTTCAACGGAGACCCGGCGGACATGCACTTCAACTCGTACGCGAACAAGAACTACACCTGGCACGCGGGCGAAGGCATCTTCGCACCGTTCATGCAGTACTCGTTCACCACGGACGAGTTCGTCATGGGTGCGCTCTCGGACGTCGCCGTCGACAACGGGACGGTCACGCTCACGTTCCGCGACGACCTCACGTGGAGCAACGGCGACGACTGGACGACCGACGACCTCGACGTCCAGCTCAAACTCGCGGAGAAGACCGGGAACTCGTTGTTCGGGTACATCGACGGCTACGAGATCGTCGACGAGAAGACCGCGGAACTCACCCTCACCGGCGCCACCAACCCCCAGATAATCAAGTTCGAACTCACGAACTTCCGCATCGACGTCAAGAAGGACACGCACGAGCAGTTCGTCGACAAGGAAGCCGCCGAGTTCCTCCAGTGGGCGTGGGAGGACCCCGTCGCCAGCGGTCCGTTCAAGTTCGACAACAAGGGCCGGCAGGCGATCGAACTCAAGCGCAACGAGGAGTTCTACAACGCGGAGAACGTCAACTTCGAGACGCACCTGCTCAAGGCCTACGGCGGCAACAACGCCCAGCACCAGGCGCTCCTCACCGGGGAGCAGGTCGACGCCGCCATCAGCCTGTTCACGCCGCCGGAGACCGCCGACCAGTTCGCCGACAACGTCAAGGAAGTCCGTCTGCCCGCGAAGTGGGGGTACGGCATGGTCTTCAACCACGACGACGAGCACTTCGGCCAGCGCGCCGTCCGCCAGGCCGTCGCACACGTCGTCGATCGCCAGGCGCTCGTCGACAACGCCGGACCGCGCACCAAGACCCCGGCACCCATCCCCTGTGGTATCGCATCCGGAGACCAGGAGAACTGGCTCGGTGACTGGTACGACAAGTTCGAGGACTACGGCCCCGAATCCAGCCAGACCGACAAGGCTGCCGCGATCCTCGAAGATGCAGGGTTCTCCAAACAGAACGGGACCTGGACGGACGGCGACGGGAACGCCGTCGAAGCCGAGTACCTCACTCCGGCCGGCTGGACGGACTGGGTGACCCAGACCCAGACCGCCGTCAGCCAACTCAACGACTTCGGGTTCGACATCACCATCTCGACGATTCCGACGAACGACCTGTTCGGCAGGTACTCCGAGGGCAACTTCAAGCTCGGGGCGTTCTACTGGCTGCCGGGTGGCGCGCGCTCCGCGTTCCCGTACTTCCCGCTCCAGTACCAGCTCAAGGGCACCGACATCGGCGGCGGTCACAACTACGAGTCGAAGGCGAAGTCCGAGCAGACCATCCCCGGTCCCGACGGCGGCGAGATGACGCTGACGCCGCTGGACACCGCGGAGAAGATCGCACAGCAGTCCTCGGACGAGGACGCGATGCCGTACGCTCGGAAGGCGGCGTGGCACAACCACATCGAACTGCCGTTCCTCAGCCTGGTCACGAAGTTCGACCAGTCGTGGGTCACCGACGACACGTGGTCGATGCCCGCGGAGGACGGCTCCTCGCACGGCGTCAAGTGGCCCCAGCACTGGTGGGTCCACCAGGGCGACCTCCAGTACAAGGGATAACATTACAATTGTGACCAACGCTGCTACAGATAGGCACACATGAACTACTACCTCAGACGGACAGCACGCATCCCGCTGACGATACTGGCCGTCGCGTCTCTGACGTTTGGGCTCATCAGACTGCTTCCCGGGGGACCGTTCACGCAGCTCCGCGTGCAGCTCGCCCGCAAGGGCGTGCCCGCCGAGCAGGTGAACGCTCGTATCGAGGCGCTACAGAACATCCGGCCGGACGCCCCATTGCACGTCCAGTACGTCGACTACATGGTCAGCGTCCTGCAGCTCGACCTCGGCCAGTCCATCTCGATGAACGAACCCGTGATGGCCGTGCTAGCGCGAGCGCTCCCGTGGACGGTGTTCCTGGTCGTGACGTCGACCGTCCTGATGTTCGTGCTCGGCGTGTTCATCGGCGCAATCCAGGCGTACTGGGAGGGGTCGACGTTCGACACGGTCGTCTCGGGCGGCTCCATCTTCCTGATGTCCATCCCCTACTACATCTTCGCCGTGCTCTTCCTGTTCGTACTCGCGTTCAAACAGGGCTGGTTCCCGACCAGCGGCGCGCACGCACGGACCCTCGACCCCGCCATCGGCCTCGACTACTACGTAAGCGTCCTCAGGCACGCGGTGCTCCCGGTTGCGGCGTTCACGATCGGCGGTATCGGGTCGATGGCGCTGAACATGCGCGGGAACGGCATCCAGATACTCGGCGAAGAGTACGTGGAGGTCGCACGCCTCCGCGGGCTCTCCGACACCCGGATCGCGACGCGGTACGTCGCGAAGAACGCCATCCTCCCGATGTACACCGGACTCCTGCTCCTCATCGGGTTCCGGCTCGGCGGGACCGTCATCCTCGAGGAGATATTCACCTACCCCGGACTCGGGGACTACCTCATCTCCGCGGTGAACGCGAACGACTACCCGCTGATGATGGGGTGTTTCCTCGTCATCACGGCGACGCTCGTCGTCTCCGTCTTCGTCGCGGACATGACGTACGGCCTGATCGACCCACGCGTCAGCACCGGTGAGACCGATGGCTACTGAGACCGATTCGCCGTCCGACGACGTGGACTGGCAGTCCGAGTCCACGTCGGTCGACATCGGACTGCGGGAGCGCGTCGCCGACAAGTACCAGCGACTCGTCCGCGAGCCCGCCATCGTCGCGTGGGCGGACCGACGGACCAGGGCCGGCATCTTCATCCTCGGCGTGTACGCGCTGATGGCGCTCGTCGAGGTGTTCGGGTTCTACAGGGACCCGAAACCGAACCAGGCGGAGCGCCTCCTGGCGCCGTTCGCGGACTGGACGTACCCGCTGGGGACCACGCAGTCCGGCGTCGACCTGCTCGCGCTCATGATCGACTCCACGCCGTTCATCCTCTTGATGATCGCGGCGGGTGGCGTGTGGGCGACGAGCGTCGCCGTCCTCGTCGGCACCGTCTCCGGCTTCAAGGGCGGGCGCGTCGACTCGATCATGATGGGGGTCTCGGACTTCTTCATGGCGATCCCGGGACTTCCGCTCGTCATCGTGCTCGCCATCACGCTCAGTCCGAAGAACCCGATCTTCCTCGGCGTCATCCTGACGATCAACTACTGGGCTGGCCTCGGTCGCTCCATCCGGTCGCAGGTCCTCTCCATCCGCGAGAAGAGCTACGTCGAGGCGTCACGAACGATGGGGACGAGCACTCCACGCATCATCCTCAAGGACGTCCTGCCGAACATCATGCCGTACGTGATGGTGAACTTCGTCCTGGCGGCGCGATACACGATCTTCGCGTCCGTCGGCCTGTACTTCATCGGCGTCCTCCCCTACACCGGCCAGAACTGGGGGGTGACGTTGAACAATGCGTACAACCAGGGGGCGCTGTTCACCGACGCGGCACTGCACTGGTTCCTCGTCCCGATCGTGACCATCGTCGGGCTGTCGTTCGGTCTCATCCTCGTCAGTCAGGGGATGGACCGCATCTTCAACCCGCGCGTCCGGACGCGACTCACCGGCGAGTCCGAGTCCGTCGACGAGGAATCGAACACGACGACCACGGAGGTGTACTAGATGGCGACAGAACCCACGACGGCCGACGGAGCGAGCACGGACCACGGGGTGGACGACCCCGTCCTCGAGGTCCGCGACACGAACGTCACGTACAGCGGCGGCGAGACGTACGTCCTCAACGACGTGAACGTCGACGTCGAGCGCGACGAGGTATTGGGGATCGTCGGGGAGAGCGGGAGCGGCAAGTCGATGTTCGCGTCCGCGCTCCTCGACGCCGTCCCGGACCCCGGCCGTCTCACGGGGAACATCACGTACAACCGCGCCGACGGGTCGTCCGTCGACGTCCTGGAGTTGAGCGACGAGGAACTCCGCCAGTTCCGCTGGGAGGAGATATCGATGGTGTTCCAGGGGGCGATGAGTTCGTTCAATCCGACGATGAAGGTCGGTGCACATTTCGAGGAGACCCTCAAGAGCCACGACAAGCACGTCGGCGAGGGCATGACGTTCGCCCGTCGACTCCTCGAGGACCTCTACCTGGAATCGGAGCGCGTGCTGGACTCGTATCCCCACGAGCTTTCGGGTGGGATGCAACAGCGCGCACTCATCGCACTGAGCATGGTGCTCGACCCCGAGGTGCTCGTGATGGACGAGCCGACGGCGGCACTGGACCTGCTGATGCAGCGCTCGATCCTCCGGTTGCTCGAGACCCTGCAGTCCGAGTACGACCTCACGATCATCTTCATCACGCACGACCTCCCGCTGGTCGCGTCGCTCGCCGATCGGATGGCGATCATCTACGCGTTCGAGTTCGCCGAGATCGGGCCGCGCGAGAAGATCGTCGGCAACTCGGCGCATCCCTACACGCGAGCGCTGTTGAACGCGACGCCGAACATCGACGCACCGCTCGCGGAGATGCAGCCGATTCCGGGCGAGGGCCCGGCACCGGTGAACGTCCCCGAGGGCTGTCGGTTCCATCCGCGCTGCGACCTCGCGACCGAGGAGTGCCGGTCGGACGCGCCGACGCTCGACGACGTCACCGCGGCCGGCGGGCACCGCGCCGCCTGTCACTACGAGACGGAGGCGCGCGAGGAGATCCCGCTGAACTTCGGTGCCGACGCCGACGAGGCCGTCGAAAGTACCGACGATGACCTCGATGCCCAGGACGCGACCGGAACTGGCGGGGACGGCGACGACGAGACGCTCCTGTCGCTCGACGACGTGGAGGTGCACTTCGAGAAGGAACAGGGCCTGATCGAGCGGTTCCGGTCCGACGCGGACGTCGTCCGCGCCGTCGACGGCGTCTCGCTCGACATCGACGAGCAAGACCTCGTGTGTCTGCTCGGGGAGAGCGGGTGCGGGAAGACGACGCTCGGGAAGACGATGATCGGTCTGCAGCGGCCGACCGGCGGCACCATCGAGTACCGGGGGACCGACGTCTGGGAGGCCAAAGCCGGGAACGGGGACGTTCCCTTCGACGACATCCGGTCGGCGCTCCAGATCATCCACCAGGACCCGGGGAGTGCACTGAATCCGAACCGGCGCATCCTCGACATCCTCTCCGAGCCGCTCGGGCACACGCACCCGAACGTCGACCGAGCCGAGGGGCGGACCCGCATCAAGTCGCTGCTCGAACGCGTCGGGATGACACCAGCGGGTGACTTCCTGGACCGCTACCCCCACCAGCTCTCCGGGGGCGAGCAGCAACGCGTCGCGCTCGCTCGAGCACTCCTGATGGACCCGGATGCCATCCTGGCGGACGAAGCCATCAGCGCCGTCGACGTCTCGCTCCGCATCGCCATCATGGACCTGATGCTGGAACTCCAGTCCGAGTTCGACACGTCCTTCCTGTTCATCTCGCACGACCTCTCGAACGCGCGGTACTTCGCCGAGCACGGGAACGGCCGCATCGCCGTGATGTACCTCGGCGAGATCGTCGAGATCGGGTCCGCGGAACGCCTCATCCACGATCCCCGTCACCCGTACACGGAGGTGCTCCGGTGGGCGACGCCGTCGCTCGACCTGGACGCCATGGAGGCGTCGGAACCACCGGTCCGCGAGATCGACGTCCCGGACCCCGTGGACCCGCCGAGCGGCTGTCGGTTCCACACCCGCTGTCCGGAAGCCCGCGAGGCTTGCCGGGAGGAGACGCCGTCGCTGGACTCGCTGTCTGACGCCGACGGGAAGGTGGCGTGCTTCCGCGAGGACCCGGACCACGCCTACTGGGACAGCGACCCGATCGACGACCACGCACCGGCCGACGACTGACGATGCCCACCTCACACGTAACACGACGAAGCGAACGCACACGCCACCGCCTCGACCGACGATGCCCACCTCACACGTAACACGACGAAGCGAACGCACACGCCACCGCCTCGAGTGACGGCCACGACCGGGTGCGACGACTCCGACTGGCCCTCATCTCGTTCTCGGCGCGAGCCCGAGCCCCCGGTATTGATATGCGAGTGGCCCCGTCGTACGTGCATGAAGCGGTACGAACCCGAGTGCGTAGACGGGAGGCTGTTCGTCGTCGCCGACGAGGACCGAGTCGAGGTCGGGTCGATCGACGACGTCGTCGCGGCCGTCGGCGGCGAGACCTACACGATCGAGTACGACGAGAAACAACGTCAGCAGCCGTGGCTGGATACCGACGACGGCGAACTCGAAATCGACGTCCGGGACGCCGTGACGTCGCTCCCGCACACGCCGGAGCTGGTCGACGGCATCCGCGACGTCGACATGAACACCGACCGCTACGGTCTGCCGACGCGGACCGTCGAGTTCGCCGACCGGTTCGTCGACGTCCTCGAAGCCCAGGGCCGGGAGTGATACTCGGACGCGACCGCGTCACGGAACGGATGGGCTCGCAGGAGGAAACCGTCGTATTCGAGCGCGACGAAGGCTTTATGCGGTTGTCGCGCGTCAACGTGGATGCATGAAACGAGGACTCGTTCTCGTCGAGGAGAGTGACGACCACAGGGCGCTCCTGGCTGAAGCGGTCGAGCACGCAGTCGGCGCCGGCGCCGACCTCGTGTTGTTGCGCACGATGAGCGAGGCGAGCTTCGAAGCGGACGCGGAGACGCTCGAATCTATCGGCCGCGTCGAGGACACGAATTACGGTACCGATAGCGTCCTCGACGGCGCGGTCGCGGACGTCCGGTCGTACTTCGGCGACGCTATCCCGGGTTCGGTGGCCGTGACCGTCGTCGTCAGGGCGACCGACGACCCGGCGGAGACGATGCTTTCGGTCGCGAACGAGCGCGACTGCGACCACGCCTTCCTCCTGGGGAAGAACCGGTCGCCGACGGGGAAAGCGCTGTTCGGGGACGTCGCCCAACAGGTCGTCCTGCGCTTCGACGGTCACGTCACGCTCGCCACGCACTGACCCGCCACGTCGAGCGACGCTCGGGGACGCACGGAGCGACGCGCCAGGGCTGGTACCGTCACTTCGAGACGGGACGACCGGCCGTCGAATTCCGGGACGTGCTCGACGCGGTCGAGTCGCTGGTCGGGCGGTGAGAGGAGAGCGCACTACGTGTAGACGACGCCTCACTCGTCGGTGGGACAGACGTCCCGAGTGGGTGACGACGGACCGGACGGCATGCGGTCCGTCGCCGTCGGGACGTTCGAGGCGGCAGTTTCACAGAGAGTAGTCGGTGGCATGACTTTGCAGACGGCTCACTGCCAGGAGCCACATATACCAATTCAGACAATAGTTATAAACATTTGGAATCTCCGGGCGACGACGTCCGGCGTCGAACGAATCGGACACGATGCGCCGGACAGCACCCAATCGGACGTCGGCAACCCATCGTCGTCAGCGGACCTATAGTAGCGTTTGCAACTGTTTTCAGTAGATATCGCGAATTCGGGCGCCAACCGCCCCTACGACGGGTCTTGACGAAAAGAGTGAGCAATTACTTGCAAACGCTACTATAATTCCACGGGGAGAGAACCGATTGAAGAATTAACTTAGATATGATAATTCGACAAAGCCATAATAATGGTGATGTTTCTTTTGGGACGCCTTCTCCGATGGCCAGATCTCTCGTGCTGTCCCAGTCCCCTGTGTTTCGTGGCGGAACTGAGGCCGCTGTCGGTAGCAGGCAGCATTGAACCACTGCATTCCATCGAAAACGATGCACACGTCGTCCACGCCGTTCCTTGCGGAGTCCCACCGAGAGGCTCACGGGCTTCGTGGGCTTCGACGCCGAACACGATCGAACGGGCAACAGGCTATCGCTAACTGAAACGACGGCGTTGCCGATGGCATCGCACTCGTTCGCCTACTGGCACTCGATTTACCCGGGTTGCGACGCACTGGCAGTACCGTTCGTGACGGAACTGGATCACTGTCCCTTCGAATGCGACGCGATCCGGGTTTTGCCCCGGTGAAGAGTGGTCCGTCCGTACCCCGTATCCGATACTGGACCGTCGAATGACATCGTCCAAAGCCAGATATATATGAGAACTAGGATACAAGTAAATATGATAGGTATCGTGCGTTCGCTGGCGGACGTGACAGTTCGAATTTCGGTATCGGCTCTCACTCCAGAACCGATCGCTCGAAGCAGCTGCGTCCACCGAAAGGCGGCCATTGCCTTCCGGCCCTCGACTCGCGCGGTCCCCGACGCGCTCCCTGAGCCCCTCAACAGTCATCATCGATTCAACTCGTTCGTCCGTCGATCGTGTGTCCCACCAGCATCGGGAACATTCAATAACGGAACGACCCTAGATGGTACCGAAATGGGTCTTGCCCAGGAACAATGCAGTTGCAAGGTCGGTCGGACCGTCGAGGCGTTCGGCCTCTCGGAGGTGAACGACGAGTTGGCCGTCCGTCGGTCAGGTCGGGCAGGTGACGTGGAGAGCCTCCGCGACCTCGCGGACTACTTCAACCGGTCCGTGCTCCTGGAGGCGATGGTCGACGCCGGCATGAGTCCGCTCGAGGGCGAAGTCGAGAACGTCTACCGGCTTCTGACCGACGACGACGTCAGCGAGGGGATGCGCGTTCGGACGCGGAATCGCCTGGAGCGCGAGGGCGTCGACCTGGATGCGGTCGAGTCGAGTTTCGTCTCGCATCCGACGATGGGGAACCACCTCCGGGACTGCCTCGACGTCGAACCGTCTACGTCGTCCCGGGATCCTGTCGAGACGGCGCGCGAGCGCATCTTCAAGATGGTCACGCGAACCGAACGCGTCGTCGAGAACACCCTCGACGGTCTCGCCGCCTCGGGGCACGTCGTGGCGGGAACGCTCGCCGTGACGGTCGACGTCCAGGTCGTGTGCGAGGACTGTGGCGCACACGGCAGCGTCTCCTCGTTCGTCGCCGGCGGTGGCTGCGACTGCGAGCACGACGAGTGACTACGTTCCAGTTCGCGGACCATTCACGGCGTTTCATGCGCCGTTAACCGCGTTATACTGCACGTGGGGTCAGCATTCGGTCCCTGAATGACGGTGCCGGATCGGTGTGGTTGCGTCGATTTTACCAGAGTATTTACGCGGAAAGGCCGAACTACCGGTATGGAATTGATCGAGGAGCCGGAGGAGGCGGCTCGTCTCCACGTCGAGAACGTCGGCGGTATCGACGAGACCGACGTGTCGCTCGAGCCGGGCGTCACCGTGCTCGCCGGTCGGAACGCGTCGAACCGGACGTCGCTCCTCCAGGCAATCATGGCTGCGCTCGGGAGCGACCGGGCGTCACTCAAGGGCGACGCCGATGCCGGCCAGGTCGACCTGGAACTCGGGGACGAGACGTACACGCGGACGCTCGAACGCACGGACGGCGGTGTCGCGTTCGGCGGTGACCCGTACACGACCGACCCCGAAACGGCGGACGCGTTCGCGTTCCTGCTGGAGTCGAACGAGGCACGGCGTGCGGTCGCTCGCGGCGACGACCTCCACGACGTCATCATGGGGCCCGTGGACACGGACGCGATCGACGCTGAGATCGACCGGTTGGTCGATCGTCAGCGCGAACTCGAATCGGAGCTCGAGGAGCGCGACCGACTGGAATCACGCGTCCGGTCGCTCGAATCGGAGCTCGAGGACTTGGAGGACGAGCTGGCGACGAAGCGCGAGGCGTACGAGGACAAACGGACGGCGGTCGAGGAGGCGGACGCTGAACTCGAACAGTCCCAGGAGCGCAAGGCGGAACTCGAGGAGAAGCTCGCGGACCTCCAGGAGACCCGGTCGTCGCTCGAGTCCGTCCGTTACCGGATCGACACGCAGACCGAGACCGCCCAGCGGCTCAGCGAGGAGCTCGACGACGTGGCGGCCTCGCTCTCCGAGCACGCGGACGCGCCGGCGGCGGAACTCGACGGATTCGCCGCTCGAATCGACGACCTGCGTGAGCGAAAGCGCGAGCTCGATTCGAACATCAACCAGCTCCAGTCGCTCATCCAGTTCAACGAGGAGATGCTAGACGGCGAGGGGAACGTCCTCGACGTTCTCGGGTCGACGCTCGAGGACGGCGACCACGACGGTCACGTGACGAGGCAGCTCGTCGACGGTGACGAGCGCGTCTGCTGGACGTGCGGGCAGGCGACGACACCGGATGACGTCGAGGATACCCTCGACGACCTGCGAGACGTGCGACAGTCGCTCGTCGCGGACCGCCGGAGCGTCACGTCCGAGCTGGGGGACGCGCAGTCGCGTCGCGACGACCTCCGCGAGCACGAGCGCGAACGCTCGCGGCTCGAATCCCGCCGCGAGGACCTCGAGGCGGAGCTCGAGGACGCCGAGTCCGAGGCCGAGTCGCTCCGGGCGCGACGGGAGACGTTGGAGTCCGAACTGGAGGCGGAGGAGGCGGCCGTGGAGGCGCTCCGCGAGGACGAGTACGAGGAGATCGTCGAACTGCACCGGGAAGCGAACGAGCTCGAACTCGCGGTCGGCCAGCTTGAGGACGACGTGGCGGAGACGCGGGCGGACCTCGAGTCGGCTCGCGAACGACTCGAGCGACTCGACGACGTCGAGGCCGAACTGGAGGTGGTCACGGAAAACCTCGACGCGGCGCGAACGCGCATCGAGCGTCTGGAGAACGAGGCGGTCGAATCGTTCAACGAGCACATGGAGCGAGTGCTGGAGGTACTGGGTTACGAGAACGTCGAACGCATCTGGATCGAGCGCACCGAGCGCGAAGTCCGGGAGGGCCGCCGGACGGTGACGCGTGGCTTCTTCGACCTGCACGTGGTTCGGTCGACGGCCGACGGTGCCGTCTACGAGGACAGCGTCCAGCACCTGAGCGAGAGCGAGCGCGAGGTCACTGGGCTGGTGTTCGCGCTCGCGGGCTATCTCGCGCACGAGGTGTACGAGGACGTGCCGTTCGTCCTCCTGGACTCCGTGGAGGCGATCGACGCCGACCGAATCGCGGCGCTCGTCGAGTACCTGTCCGACGTCGCCGGCTACCTCGTCGCCGCGTTGCTCCCCGAGGACGACGCGGCCGTGGACGACAGCCATCCCCGTATCTCGAACATCTAACCCGAACCCGCTCCTGCGCTTCGTCCTCGCGATCACTGTCGAGTCCGGATTCGCGTCCGCGATGACGTTGCATCAGTAATCGACTCTCGGTGCCACGGTGCATTGGCGACGTCGACGGGCTCGCGATACCGAACGGTGTCGTTCGGTGACGGCCTCCTGTTCCGTGCCCGGGTGCATCGTCTCTCCCTGTCTACGCTACTGGTTGTGCGGATTCATGCAAGCCGTCGTTCGCAACTAGGGGTAAAGGAGTCTGAATTGGCGTGCCGCCTCGTGGGACGGTCCGGTCGAGCGGAAGAAGTCGTTGCTCGCCGTCCCCAGCAGTCGGTCGGCCAGACGGCGAGTCGGTGGTCACATGGACGCGTCGTCGGCGTCCTTGCCGGGGGTTTCGCCGCCGCGGTCGGAGTAGGCCTGGCGGCCGACTGCGGCCGAACCGACCATGTTGAAGATGGCTTCCCGGACCGCGTCGGCGCTCTCGAACTCGCGTTCCATCTCCTCGGGAAGGACCTCGCCGACGGTCGTCGACCCGTTCTCCAGTTCCAGTTCGCGGTCCCCGTACCGGTCCACGACCGTCTCGTGCGTCATCGGGTACGATTCGGTCTCGAGGTCGTCGGCGAGCGATCCGAACTCGATGCCCTGCTCGCGGTTGTCGTGGTCTCCCATACAGTCCCGTGGGGACACGCGTGGCGTATCGCTGTTGCCGGCGACTGCCGGGGCGGTCAGTCCCGCGGACTCGTGACGCGAGGACGTCTGGGGGAGTTAGTGACCGTCGCCCTTGACGTGCTCTTCGAAGGCAGCGACGTTCCACTTGTTCGACTTCCAGAGCGCGTCGAAGAGCACGCCGACGACCGGCACGGACCCGGCCACGAGGTCGACCGCGACGAGCGCGAGCATCTTCATCAGCTTCGCTCGCGGTACGCCCGCCCGCGCCGCCTCGAGCACGATGTACAGCGAGCCGACTGCGGCCACGGCGTCACCGGCGCCCGGGAGGATGCCGAGGATGGGGTCGAGACCGATCTGGAACGACGTTCCGGGAATCGTGATGGCGTCGTCGAGTGCGGTCCCTACCTTCCGCGCACGCACCAGTCCAGGGGGCGTCGATGCTCCGTCGTCGTCGCTTTCACCGTCCGTCGATTGCTCCTCGCTCGACCGGAGCGCGAGCATCTTCGAGCGCAAGGACTCCGCGGACCGGGAGAGTATCTCGGACGTCTCAGCCGCGGGTTCGAAGTACTGCGGTGGCTCACCGTACTCGTCCGCCGACGACCGACCCGGCTCTCCCGGTGGCTCGCTCGCCTCCATGCCTTCCTCGCGTCCGTCGTCCACGAGTTCGTCCTCGCGTTCGGTACCCCCCGCCTGTTCGACGGCGTCCTCGTGTTCGAAGCCGTCGTCGCGCACGGTGGTGTTCTTGCGTTCGAATCCGTTCTCGCGGTCGAACCCGTCGTCGCGGTCGACGCGTTCGGAATCGTCGTCGTTGTCGTCGTGGTGTTCGCCCCGTTCGTTCAAGATGTCGTCCAAGATGTCGTCCTCGTCGCCGGTATCGTCTGTCGAATCAGGTGTCTCGTCGTCGACTCCGTCGGTCTCGTCGTCGGTATTTCGGTCCGTCACGGTGTACTGGAGCGGAACCAGCGGGTTAACGCCACGGCACGCAGGCGAAAGCCCGGAACGACGGCCACTCCCCGAGTTCGGTCCGGACAACGGTGAGCCCACGTTCAGGGACGTCTCTCGGACGGTTCCGGCTTCTCGCGACGAACGGGCCGGCAACTGCAGGCATGGCGGTCAATGGGGTCTTCGGCGTACCGTCACCGAAATGGGCCTCTTCGGCGACATCATGCGCGCGTTCCCGTACGTGTTCCATCCGAGCACAGTCCTTGGCGCTTTCATCCTGTTGCTCGTTCACTACGAGTGGGTGCATCAGGAGGACCCCGATACCGGGCTGTGGCCTCGCATCGGCGCGTTCCTCGCCGCCGGCGCCCTCTCGCTCGCTCCGACCGCGGTCTACATGTTCGTCACCGGCTCGGGCATCAGGGAGACGACTCAGGGGAACGCCTGGCAGGTAGACGCCCTCGTCGCGAGCGGTATCTTCGTCACTGCGACCGTCATGTGGTTGGTCTGGCGACGCTACGACTTGGGGACGCTCGTTCCATCCGCGATGGTAGTGCTCGCTGCCGTCACCGTGCCCTACGCCGCGCTCTCGCCGTTCTGGAACGTCTCCGGACACGTCACCACCGCGTTGATGCCGACGCTGTACCTGACCCTCGTCGACCGGAAGTACTGGCCGTTGCTGTTGATCCCGGCCGTGATGGTGCCGAACCGCCTCTACCTCGGTGTGCACACCTGGCAACAGGTCGTGGGCGCGGTCGTCATCACGACCTTCGTCGTCGTCGCCCTGTACTGGCACGCGAACGACGACTCGCTCGACCAGGCGCGGGGACCGACCCGGACCTAGTCAGCTCACTACCATGCACGAGTACTCCGCCCACGACTGCCGGACCTCGATGCACGACTCGAGCGAGCGCATCGCCCTGCAGGATGCCAGCGGACGTGCTCGCTTGCACGACCGATTCCGGCGCCGCTCCGGGGAGCGATCGCACCGATGAGTGCGCTGGGGGAGGTCCGCGAACAGGGACGGGGCGTCGTGGGCGCACTCCTCGTCCTCGGCGTCGCGTTGACCTACACCACCGAGACGTGGTGGCTCGGGCTCCAGGTGTCAACGCTCCACCTCGTCGCGTACGTCGTCCTTGGACTCGCGCTCGTGGTCCTCGTCACGCGAACGGTCGGCTTCCGCGACGAGGACGACGACGAGGCCGGGCACTCCCCGTTCTGGGTCGAGTTCACGGAGGTCGTCTTCCAGAGCCTCTTCGCCGGCTACGGGATGCTGTTCTTGCTGGGCGTCGTCTCCCTGGACGATCCGACGTCGCTAGTCGTCCGTACCGGTCTCGTGCACGTCGTCCCGCTCGCGTTCGGTGCCAGTCTCGCGAACGAACTCCTCGGCGGCGACCAGACCGAGGTGTCTGAGCGCGCGTTCCCGGGGAACCTCGCGGTGTTCGCGATCGGCGCGGTGTTCGTCGGCGGCCCCATCGCGCCGACCGGCGAAGTCGGCGTACTCGCTTCGCGCGCAGGCTGGCTTCGGGTCGCGGCCGTCCTGGTCGTCACGCTCCTCGTGGCGTACGTGATGCTGTACGTACTCGAGTTCCGCGGGCAGTCACGCCGACTCGAGGGGCGGTCGCGAGCGTGGCTGATAGGGCAGACGTGTCTCGTGTATGCCGTCGCGGTCCTGGTCGGCTTCGCGCTCCTTATGGCGACGAACGACCTCGCGAAAAACCCGATGTCGACGTGGGTCCAGCAGACCGTCGTGCTGGCGTTCCCCGCGAGCGTCGGCGCCGGCGGTGCACGGGTGGTCATCGGATGACGGCGGACGCCAGTGAACTCGGGTCCGGGAGCGACGACGCGGACGACTCCGGGCGGACGGACGAACGCCCGCGGGCGGGTGGCGACTCGGAGGGCGAGGACGACGCCGACGGCCCGGTGAGCGCGGTATTGGTCGAGCGCGTCGTCGTCGCGGCGAGCGTCGTCCTCATCGTGACGATGCTCGGGTACGTGCTCTGGCAGGCGGCGGTCACGCCGGCGGTCGTCGACCCACACGCGTCCGTCGACGCGGTCGAACCGATGGCGGACTCGGACCGCGAGCGCGTGTCGGTCGTCCTCGCGAACGACGGCAACGTCGGCCTCGCGTCGGTCACCGTCGTCGTGGACTGTGGCGACCGCCAGCATACGCTCGAGTTCTCGCACGTCCCGGGGAACGGGGAGCGCGAGGGAACCGTGGTCTGTCCGGCCGGCTCCAGGCCGCGCGCGTTCGTCGACACGTGGATCGAGGCCTGACGACCTGAATCGAGACCTACGGACCACCAGGCGTCAGTCGTCTTCGCCGCGGAGGTCGTCGACGTCGTAGCGTTCGAGGTCGTCGACGGCGGGCGCGTGGAGGACGGTTCCGTCGTGATCGAACCGCGAGCCGTGACACGGGCAGTCCCAGGTGTGTTCGCCGTCGTTCCACTCGACGCGACACCCCATGTGCGGGCAGACCGCGGACACGACGTGGAACTCGTCGTCGGGGTCGTGGTAGACGCCGACGGACTCGTCGTCGACCTCGACGACCGCGGCGTCGCCTGGGTCGACGTCGCGAAGTGCCTTCGGTGGCGGGCGTTCGAGTCGGTCTTCGAGCATGTGCGTCATCGCGTGCCTGTTGTGCTCGAGGAGGTCGTCCTTCGAGGCGCCGAAGTTGAACCGCGTCGGCCGGAATACGTGTCCCCAGTCGGGGGTACGTCCGAGGACCCGTTCGGCGAGCAGTCGTCCGGCGGCGGTCCCGTTCGTCATCCCCCAGCCGCCGAAGCCCGTGGCGACCCACACGCGCTCGGTGCGCGGCGAATGGTTCCCGACGAGCGGCACGCCGTCCACCGAAGCGAAGTCCTGGGTCGACCATCGGTGCACGACGGACTCGACGTCGAGCTTCGCCCGTGCGCGTCGCTCCAGTTCGCGGTAGCGGTGGGTCGTACTGCCGCCGTGGCCGGTACGGTGGTTCTGGCCGCCGACGAGAGCCATCGGGCCGTCGGCGTGCGGGAGCGGGCGTAGCGAGAAGTACGATTCGGTGGGGTCGTAGTACAGGCCCTCCGGCGGGCCGTCGGCGAGTTCGACGGCGAGCACGTACGACCGCTTCGGATGGAGCCGCACGGAGTACAGGGCGTGGTCGTAGATGGGGAAGTTCGTCGCAACGACGACGTCGTCGGCCGCAACCTGCCCGTCGGGCGTCGTCACGCGACACGGGTCGCCGGGGTCGACGTCGACAACGCGGGACTTCTCGAAGACGCGACTGCCGTCGCCGTCGACGACGTCGGCGAGCGCCAGCAGGTACTTGCGTGGATGGAACTGCGCTTGCTCGTCGACGCGGACCGCGCCCGCGTCGTCGAACGGGAGCGGTGTCGACTCGACGAACTCCGCGGAGAGGCCCGCTCGCGACGCCGCGTTCGCCTCCGCCCGGAGCGAGGCGACGTCGTTGCGGGACTGCGTGTACGTGTACGCTGGCGTGCGTTCGAAGTCGCAGTCCACGTCCCAGTCGTTCGCGATGGACTCCACCTCGTCGATTGCGCGCTCGTTCGCCGTCGCGTACCGTCGGGCGGCGGTCTCGTCGAACTCCTCGAGCAGGTGCGTAAAGATGCGTCCGTGTAGCGACGTGAGTTTCGCGGTCGTGTGCCCCGTGACGCCAGTCACGATCCGGTCGCGCTCCAGGACGACGACGGACTGTCCGGCGGCGTCCAGATGGAACGCTGTCGTCAGCCCGGCGATGCCGCCGCCGACGACGACCACGTCGGCGTGCACGCCACCGGCCAGTTCGTCGTATTCGGTACCCTCGGTCGTCGCGAGCCAGATCGACGTCGACTCGCTCGCGTCCGGAGCTGCGTCATCGGTGGTTCCTGACATGGCAGAGACGTTTGGACCTCAACACGAACCCGCAAAGGTCCGCGGCCGGCGGTCGCGTGCTCGCCAGCACGCACCAGACACGCGGTCGCTCGCAGTCACTCATTTGGCGGCCCGTCACTCACAAGCCAGTCGCGTATCGGTGCGCCAACGGTACGTCGGACATGGTCAGAACGGACGCCGACTGGAAGAGCGAACGACCGAATCGCCTTTCTTGGGTCACGGTCGCACTCGCTGTCGGCCTCGTCGCGCTCTACGTCGCGACCTGGCTACGCACCGACGGACAGGAACCACTCGTCCTCGCAATCCTCCTCACCGCGTGGGTCGGCGTGTACTTCACGCGCTACTGGCAGCCTATCCTCTACCTCGTCGCCGTCATCGTCTTCGGCGGGATCGTCGCCGTCGACCTCCTGACTGGTGTCTCGGACGTCCCGTTCTACTGGCTCGTCGTCGCGACCACCGCCGCGTTCGTCGCCACCGCCATCTATCTGTTCGTGATTGAGGAATCCTACGGATGACCGATTACGCTCGCCCGGTGCGAGCAACTGCCGCCCGCACGTATTTCTGACTCGCTACCGAATCCGAGGGTATGGTGCGTTCGAGCGAACGCGAGGAGTCGTCGGGCGCCCGACGCCGCCTCGTCCTGAACCCGACGAGTGGCCGTGGCCAGCACGTCTCGGAGGCGCGTCGACTCGCCGCCAAAGGCGGATTCGACGTCGTGGCGACCGAGCACAGTGGGCACGCCGTCGAGCTGGCGCGGGCGGCCGCCGCCGACGGCGTGAACACCCTCGCCGTCTGCGGTGGCGACGGCACCGTCCACGAGGTCGTCGTCGGCCTGGACGACTGCGGCGCGCTCGACGACGTGACCGTCGCCGTCGTCCCGGCCGGCACCGAGAACTTCTTCGCCGAACACCTCGGAATCACCTCGCTCGCTGAGGGGTTCGCGGTCGCGAGCGACGGCGACCGCCGCCGTATCGACCTCGGCGTCGCGAACGGCGAACCGTTCGTGCTCTCGGCCGTCCTCGGCCTCCCGGCGGACGTGAGCGCCGGCGCGACACACGAAGACAAGCGCGAGTACGGTCCACTCGCGTTCCTCGCCGCTGGCGTCCGCGAGAGCATCGACTTCGACGAGCTCTCCGTCACTGTCGAATCCAGTGCACCGGACGGCGACGAGACGTGGACGGGCGAGGTGTTCGCGGTCCTCGTCGGGAACGTCCGGCGGTTCTCGAAGGACGGCGGGCAGGCCGACGCCGAGGACGGCCGCCTCGACGTCACCGTCGTCGAGTCCATGCCCGTCCAAGACGTCGTCGCCGAAGCCATCGAACACCGGCTCCTCGAGTGGGAGACCGAGCACGTCCGCGACGTCCAGGCGACCGACCTCGAGGTCACCGTTCAGGCGGACGAGACGACGTGCAGTCTCGACGGCGAGAGCGAGAGCGTCGAACACGTCACCGTCACCGTCCGCCCGCGCGCGCTCAGCGTGTGCGTCGGCGACGGCTACGACCTCGACCCCGAGTGAGCTGGAGCCTACAGAAGCCGTGTAGGAGGCGTTGACATCCTCCCCGCCCTGAAGGGCGAGGATTCCAGCGTGGGACAGCGGGCCGGTCCCACATCCCCGCTGGCAACTTCTCGCCTGCCGAACGAGGTCCGGTGAGGCGATACCGGGTGTGTGCGCGATACGTCGGCCCCGCGAGGGGTGTGGCGTGTTCGGCGTCCGTTCGGACGCGGTATCCGCTTGCACCGTGCATCCCGTTCGTCTCGGTGAGACGGCGGGGATGCTCCCGGTCGCAGGTTTCCCCGCGTCCGGGCACGGGCCGTGCCATCGGCCTGTCTGCCCTTCGTGCCACGGCGGGCAGGCACAATCGAGCGAGGGTCGCTTTTTGTCTGCCGTGTCGCCACGGCCTCGGAGACGCCCTCTCGGGAACGGTGTGGTAGCCTTCGTCGTCCGGGCGGACCCCAATCCAACCGCCAGTTTTTGCCCGTTGTGCTCACCCATAGATACGCTGTCCGAGGGGTTAATTCCGGCGATTGTGGCGTCGTTGCCGGATTCATCCCCGCCGTGAACGGCGGGGCTTTCTCCTCGTACTTCAGTAAGAACGAGTGTATCGCCCGTTCACCCACGTCACATCCGGTGTAGTTCGGAGCGCGTCGCTCGCGGACGCGTACACGAGCGAAGGGATTGGAACGCTGGCGGGCACGACGGCCGCGATGACAATGCAGGGCGCAGCCACAAGCCCGTGGGGCGACAAGGTTTAGACCGAACGATGACCAGAAACAACGAACCGACAGAACGGCACGTCACGACAGACCACTCGACGATCCGCGAATGGGCCGACGAGGCCGACGCCGAACCGGTGCAGTCGGTCGGCGGAGACCGCGACCTCACGATCATCCCGTCCGGCGATCACGGTGCGGAGTACGAGCGCGTCGACTGGGACGAGTTCTTCGAGGCGCTGGAGCGCGAGAATCAGGTCGTGGCCACGCAGGGCGCGGGCCAGGGGCGGATGCTCCAGGTACTGGACCGCAACGAAGCGACCCAGCACAGCGAGCTGTCGAGCGAGGAACTCGAATCCACGCTGATGGAGGGCGAGACCGTGACGACGGAGGTCACGGAGACGACCGTCGTCGAGGAGACGATCGTCGAGCACGCGGACATCGAGAGCGAGCTCATCGACCGCTCGACCGTGAGCGAGACCGTGGTCGACGCGGAACTGCAGTCGCGCGACCTCGGCGAGTGCCAGATCGAAGGGCTCGAGGACCACCGAACGATGCACGACGACGAGATGTTCGAGGTCGGACACGCGACGGTGGAAGACTTCGAGGTGACGGTACAGGCGGACGAGGTGTGGACGGTTACGAAGGAGGTCGGCGAGCAGGCCGCGATCGAGAGTCACGTCGTCGACAGGGACGTCGAAACGAGCGCCGAGGTCCAGTCGGACACGGTCGAGTCGGAAACGATGGAGTCCCGGATCGATCTCAGTGACGTCGAGGGGACGATACTCGAGAGCGGCATCCTCGATTCGTCCGCGCACGACGCGGAGGCGGCCGGCGAGGAGCTGTTCCGGAGCGAGTTCACGGACGATGACGCGATCGTCACGGAGTTCATCGAGCGCAAGACCGTCGAGGAGGAGGTCTCGGTCGAGCGCGAGTTCTCGGGGACGATCGACGCGGCGGAAACCCGGTCCGTGCACGACGGTGCGATGGAGACGGTCGACGCTGAGATGGTATCGGCCGACGAGTACGAGGTCGGCGAACTCGACGTCGACGCGTACGACCGGCCCGGGACGACCGGCGGCGCGGACGTCGGGACGACCGGCGGCGCGGACGTCGGGACGACCGGCGAGTCGAGTGTGTCGTCGGTCACCATCGACGAGTCCGCTCAGGGCAAGACCGTCGTCGATCAGTCCGGCGAAGAAGTCGGTATCGTCTCCGAGGTCGAGGCAGGGACGCTCTACGTCGACCCCCACCCGTCGCTGACGGACAAGATCCGAGCGAAGCTCGACTGGGGCGACATGGACGAGGAGAGCTACCCGCTCGACGAGGACCGTATCGACGAGATCACGCGGTCGAACGTGAAGATCCGCGGCTACGAGTAACGCGCCGACGCTGCGGGGCGTGGGGGTCCCTCTCCCGGAGTCCGGTATCCCCTTCCTATCCGCCCACCTCGCGAAGTTTCCTGCGCGCTTCTCCACGAACTGCTTCCAACGACCGACGAGATTTGGGTCTCCCGGATTCGAGCCACGAAGTACTCGACCCGGTTGCTGCTCGACGGGTCGTGTGCGTTCAGTCCAGATTACTGCCAGCGGAGGCGTCGTAGGCCATCCCGTCGCCGTGTAACTCGATACTGTGGATCCCAACGGCCGTCTCCATTTTTAGGCCGACTGGCGAAAAAGTGGGTATGGCGTCTCGATTCGCCGAGCCGTTAGTGATCGCAGTGGCATTGCTCGTGATGACAGCCGGCGGTGGACTCGCCGTCGTGACGATCGCCCCATCGGTCGCGTCCGGCACCCTCGACACCGGGGGTGGTGGCGCGGACGCTGCGGCCGCGTCGAACACGGCGGCCGACGCGTCGGCGCTTCAACCGAACGGGACCTGCGAGTACACGACTCTCTACAACGAGACCATCGGGTCCGTCGTCCTGGTGCAGGCCAACGAGGGGCAGGGCTCCGGGTTCGTCTACGAACGCGCCGATGACGGCACGAGCTACGTCGTCACGAACCAGCACGTCGTCGGGGAGTCCGCGACGACCCAGATCCAGTTCAACCAGGAGGAGGTCCGGACCGGCACGGTCGTCGGGACCGCCGCCATCACCGACCTGGCGGTCATCCAGGTGAACGACACGCCGTCGTACGCCACCGCCCTGGAGACGTACGACGGGACCGTCAGGCCGGGCCAGAAGGTCGCAGCGCTCGGCAGTCCATTCGGCCTCCAGAGCACCATCACGAGCGGTATCGTCAGTGGTACCAGCCGCCAGCTCCCCACGCAGCGCGGGACGACCGTCCCGAACGCCATCCAGACCGACGCCGCCATCAACCCGGGTAACTCCGGCGGACCGCTCGTGGACTGCGCGACCGGTGCGGTCCTCGGCGTGAACACCGCCGGCGGGGCCGAGAACATCGGGTTCGCGATCCCCGCGGACGTCATCGACCAGGTCGCCGGCGAACTGATCGCGAACGGGTCCGTCCGGTACGGGTTCCTCGGCGTCCGCATCGCGCCCGTGACGCCTGCAGCCGCGCAGGCGAACGACTTACAGAGTCCCCAGGGCGTCATCGTCACCGACGGGATCGCCGGGACGCCGGGCGCGGAGTCGCTCCAGCCCGCGTCCGGCACCGAGGTCGTCAGCGGGATGCAGGTCCCGGTCGGCGGCGACGTCATCGTCGCCATCGAGGGCGAACCCGTCCGCGGGCCGGGCGACCTCATCGGCTACCTCGTCGCACAGACGGACCCCGGCGACACCGTGGAGCTGACCGTGATCCGCGACGGCGAACGCCAGACGGTCAACGTCACGCTCACGAACCGCCCCGAGGAACCGAACGCGGCGATCGATCACGACGTCGACGTGGCGAGCACTACCGCGGACGGCTGACGGACGTCGCGCCGTGCCAGTGCTCCCGGCGCCACTCCCGTTCCCCGCGACGCGCCTCGATCACCCTCGGTGAGAGCGCGTTCTCGGACCACCAGTGACGCGTTACCGGAACCGGGAGTATAGGGGCGGTCAGTCGCCGTGGTCGTCCTCGAACCGGACGGCGCGCCCGGTCTCGCTCGACCGGTAGATGCCGTCGACGATCCGCTGGACTTCGAGTCCCTCCTCGACCGTGTTCATCGTCACTGGGTCCCCTGCGGCCGCGGCGGTGAGGAAGTGCTTCATCTCCTCGACGTGGGCGTCCGGGCCACCGCGTGCGTCGATCTCGCTCGTGACGTGATGGTCGACCCCGAGGTTCCCCGTCTCGTACAGTTGCACGACCTTCCCCTCGAGTTCGAGCTGTGCACCCGCTTCGGTGCCGCGGACGACGAGTTCGTTCGCCGGCGTCCGGTTCGTCGCCCACGCCACCTCCAGCGAGATGGTCTTCCCGGACTCGAGTCGGAGGAACGCCGTCACGGAGTCGTCCACGTCGAACCCGCTATCGGTGTCGTCCCAGTTCGCGGCGAACCCTTCGGGGTCCGCGTAATCTTCGCGGTTGCCGAACGTCGACCGGGCCACGCCCGACACCTCGACGACCTCCGGGAACTCGAAGATGTCCATCGCGAGGTCGATGACGTGCACGCCGACGTCGATGAGGGACCCGCCGCCAGAGAGCTCCTTGTTCGTAAACCACGACCCGGTCGCGGGGATGCCGCGGCGACGGACGTACGTCGCCTCGATGTGCTCGATATCGCCGAAGCGATCGGCGTCGCGGTAGGCGCGCGTCGCCTTCGACGCAGGCGAGAACCGGTTGTGGAACCCGACCATGCAGTGGCCCTGTGACTCCGCGGACGCCTCCGCGATGCGGGTCGCGCTCTCGAGCGTGTTCGCGAGCGGTTTCTCGACGAGGACGTAACAGTCGTCCTCGAGCGCGGCCACGGCCGCCGCTTCGTGGAACCGGTTCGGTGTCGTGATGACGACCGCGTCGAGGTCTTCCTGCTCGAACATCGCCTCGTGGGACTCGTAGGTCGGGACGTCGAACTTGTCGACGAACGTCTCGCGCGCGTCGCCCACGACGTCCGCGCCGGCGACGATCTCGGCACCCACGTCCTCGGCGTTCCCGGCGTGCACGCGACCCATCAGTCCCAGTCCAACGACGCCGACGCGGACGTCGGTCATCGCCGCGGCCCTCCGCTTCGGTGCTGGTTCCGGTGCGATACGCGATTCGGGAGAAGAACGACCATACCAGAGGAGGAGAACCGGATGTCAATAACGGTTTCGGCGTCGCATGCTGTTCTTACCCTCCTATTTTGCTGTTCATACGGTGACGGTTGCCAGTCGGTTCGGGCCGCTTGGGAACAACTCGCAGATGGTTCACTTACCGCTTCGGGGTACCGAACGGCACGGTCACACGGGCGTCGAACACCCGTGAACGCCCGACGTGGTGTGGGTTCTGTACGCCGTTCCATCTTAGGACTGCCCGGTCTCCAGCCCGACGTCCTCGAACGTCACCTGGACGTCGTCAGCGTAGCGGTCCCCGTTCGTTCGGTCGCGTCGAGCGAACCCGGGCGGCTCCACGTCGACGCGGATCGTGTACGTGCCATCCCCCGGTAGTGCCACGTTAGCAGTGTAGTGGAAGAGGCCGGGATGCCATAGGAACCCGGGGTCGAACTCGACGACGGTGTCGTCGTCGGGCTCGCGCCACTCCAGGTCGCCGTTCGCGTCCCGGACGTACATGCCTTCGGCCTCCTCCTGGGCGAACGCGACGCGGTAATCCCCGATTTCTTGGCTGGCGCCGGTCTCCGCGACCTCCTCGACCATGTAGGACAGCGCCGCCTGGTAGGCGTCGCCCGCTCTCGCGGCCAGTTCTAGCCGTCGTTCGTCGACCTCGTCACTCGTCGAGAGTGTCATGGTAGCGTTCAGGGGCCGACTGGGCGTGACGGTTCTACTTGCCATCGCAAGGACCTAAAGCAGGCACCAGCTGGGCGCAATCGCCGGGCGCACGCCTTTCAGGCTCCACGACGAACACCGAGCATGGCACCTCGAACTGGCTTCGTCAGCCAGACGCACAGCGGCGACGCCGCACTGGCGGACTGGATGGATCGCGGTGGCGCCGCAGGCTTCGACTTCGTCGAAGTGTACATGGACGGCGCGACCAGTCGTCGTGCACTCGACCCGGCCGCGGTGGTCGCGCGCGCCGACGAACACGACCTCGACGTCCTCGTCCACCTTCCGTTCGTCGACCTCGACCTCGGCACGCCCCGCAACGGCGTCCGCGACGCCGCCCTGGCGGAACTCGACGCGTGCCTCGCAGTCGCCGGCGACATGAACGCCGAGAAAGCCGTCGTCCACCCGAGTTCGCACGCGAGCCCGCCGGAGTGGGACCGCGAGGTCGTCGAACCCCGTATCGTCGACGCCATCGCGGGCCTGGACGCGACCGCCGCCGATCACGGCGTCGAACTCTGCGCGGAGAACCTCCCCGTCGGGTACTTCATGCTCTCCGCGTTCGACCGACTGCTCGACGAGACCGACGTATCGATGACGTTCGACACCGGGCACGCCCGCGTCGACGGCTACAGCGCCGAGGACATGGCGCGCTTCCTCGACGCGCACCGCGACCGCGTCTCGCACGTCCACGTGAACGACGCTCGGACGGACGCCGACGAGCACGTCCCGACCGGGTCGGGCACCACCGACTTCGCCACCGCGCTCGCGCCCCTCGGCGACGACTGGGACGGCACCCTCTCCCTGGAAGTGTTCACGTACGACTTCGACTTCCTGGAACTTGGTCGGGAGAAGCTCCATGCCGTCATCTGAGGACAGTTCCGTCGCCAGCGACTCGACCGCCCCCCGATCGGACGCTGACGCTTACGGGGACGCTGACGCTTACGGGGACGTGGACGCTGACGCTGACGTTGACGCAGACGCGATCGCTGACACAGACGCTTACGGGGACGTGGACGCGGACGCGAGTCCGTCGCCGGAATCGTTCGACCGTCTGGCGCAGGCACGATTCGTGCTCGCGACCGCGCTGTTCGCCGTCATCGCGCGGCTCTCGACGTGGTACGGCCGCAATCCGTCGGTGTGGGTCTTCGGCGCACGCGGCGGTGCCGCGTTCGCTGACAACGCGAAGTACCTCTACCTCCACACGGTCGAGCACCACCCGGAAGTCCGCGCGGTCTGGCTGTCGCGTGACCGCGGCGTCGTCGCCGACCTCCGGGACGCCGGCTACGACGCGCACCACGTCCACTCGCTCCGGGGCGTCCACGTCGCGTTGCGTGCCGGCGTCGTCCTCCTCACCGAGGACTTCCGGGACGTGAACGTCGCCGCCGTCGGTGGCGCGCGCGTCGTCCAGCTCTGGCACGGCATCCCCCTGAAGCGGATCGGGTGGGACGCCGAGCTCCCGGCGCTCCCGCTCGCAGTTCGACTCTGTCTCGGGCACCTCCAGCGCCGGGTCGCCCAGCTCGTCCTCACCGCGAGCGACCTCGCCGACGCGTTCGCGTCCGGCCTCCGCATCGACCGGGACGCCCACACCGTCGCGGGCTACCCGCGGACTGACGCGCTCACTCGCGCGGTCCCCGGGGAGGACGTCACACTCGATCCCGGCGTCGTCGCGCGACTCGACCGCGCCGCCGCCGACGGCCGTCTCCTGTTCTACCTGCCGACGTACCGCGGCAGCGACGAGGACGGGTTCGCCAGCCACCTCGATTTCGACGCACTCGAAGACTTCCTCGCCGACCGGGACGCCTCCCTCGCGGTCAAACCACACCCGAAGGAGGAAGTCGACCTCGACGCCACCGGCCCGCGCATCCTCGAAGTCCCGCCCAACCAGGACGTCTACCCGCTCGCGCGCCGCGCGGACGGCCTGCTCACCGACTACTCCTCCATCGCGTTCGACTTCCTCCGCGTCGACCGGCCGATCGCCTTCTACGCGTACGACCGCGAGCGCTACGAGCGAACCCGCGGGTTCTACCGCGACTACGACGCCGTAACGCCTGGCCCCGTCGCCGAGGACTTCGACGCGCTACTGGACGCTCTCGACGACGTCCTCGACGCGATAGAGAACGCCGACGACCCGCTCGCGGCCGAGTGGCGGAACGAGCGGGCTGCCCTCCGCGACCACCTTTTCGAGTACCCGGATGGCGACCACGCCGAACGTACCTTCCAGGTCGTCGCGGACGCAGACCGCGAGGCGCGGCGACGCTAGTCGAAATTACCGCTGGCGACCACGAGATGGGGCGTTAGTCGAACGTGCTGCTGGCGACCGCGAGATGGGGCGTTAGTCGTGCGTGCTGTAGGCGACCGCGAGGCGTGGGTTCCACCGCGAACTGGCGTCGCCGACCGTCCACACGGCTCGTCCCGGTTCCTGGGGTTCGTTGGTGGTGGCGGGTTTCTTCCCAGCGCTGCCGACTGCGGTGTCTCGGAACTCGACTTCGACGACTATCGGACGGTCCAGTCGGGCTGTCAACCGTCGCTGGAGCGCGTCCACCAGGTCGGGGAACTCCGTATCCGCCGGACGCTTGACGACGACGGTCACCGTGCTGGGACCGTCGAGAATCGAAGTTCGTCCGAACTCGGCCTCGACCGCGACGAGGACGACATCGTCGTACTCGGGGCTCGACAGGACGTCCTCGACCGAATCCGTCGCCGTCCGCTCGAACGCCACGTGCTGGATCGTCAGGTACCCGGAGCCGGCGAACACGAGCGAGATGAGGAGAATCGCCGCCATCGCCGGGCGAAGCGCTTCCATTCCTCGTGAGGGTTCCGTGTCCCGACGGCTGTCGTCTCCCGGACGATACCCGAGCGCCCAGAGGCCGGCGATCCCGGTCAGGTTGATCGCGGCGGTGTTGACGGCGAGGAGGACGAGAGCGCCGGCAGCGAGAGCGGGTTCGCCCCACGCGATGCCGATGCCGACCGTCGCGGCGGCCGGAATGAGTGCCGCCGCGATCATCACGCCGACCAGCGACGTCGGCACTGCGGTCGCGAGCGAGAACGCGGCCGCGAACCCGGCGGCGATGGCGACGACGACGGACAGGACGCCGGGCGAAACTCGCAGGTGAAGCTGCTCGAGGGGCATCGACGGCACTCGCGTCGGACCGACGCCCAGCCACTGGACCGCCCAGCCGAAGAGTGCGGCACCAGCGATGGCGACACCGAGTCCGAGAACCTGGGATCGCACTCCGTCGACGATCATCGTCCTGTCACCGAACACCGTCCCGACACTGGTCTTGAGTGCGGAACCGACCTGTGGGGCGATGACCATCGACCCGACGACCACGGCCGGTGCGTCGAGCAGGAGCCCGGACGCCGCGACCACTGCACTGAGGATCGTCATCGTGTAGTATATCAGCGTCCGCTGCCCCATCTCCAGCGCACGGGTCCGGAGCTCTGCGGGAGCGATGTCCTTGTCCTCCTGCTCCGTGAATCGCTCCTCGAGGTTCTCGAAGTTCCGCGTCTCCACCGTCTTCGCGCCGGTTATCACGGTGTATTCGATTTCGGGCGCAGCCTCGTTCAGGTCGTCGAGTACTCCCTCGACGGCCGGCGTCGGAAGGGGGAACTCGACGACGACGGCGTCGTCTTCGCCGCTTTCAGGCAGCACGAGGTAGTCGATGCCCTCCTCCTCGAGGTGAGCGAAGACCGCTCGTTGATCCGCCTCGGGAACGAGGATGCGTACGACTCGCACGAGTGAATTACGCGCTCGCCGTGCAAAAGCCCGTAGGTGGCAGTGTCCGGCGATCCCCGATGGTCGCGGTCCGCTTCGCGCTCAGTCGTCGTCGGAATCGACTGTTCGGATCGGGGGCGGTTAGACGTCGTCGGAATCGACTGTTCGGATCGGGGGCGGTTAGACGTCGTCGGAATCGACTGTTCGGATCGGGGGCGGTCAGTCGTCGTTCTCGTCGACGGGCGCGTTGTGCGTCTTCGGGTCCGCCTTGGACTTGTCCGGAATCATGCCGTCGAGGTCGTCCTCGTGTAGGAGCGAGTACTCGCCCTTGCCGTCGACGGATTCGCCGGCCGTCCACGGTGCCTCGTAGTCAGCGCGCTCGCGCATCGTTGACAGGAACGCGTAGTTGTACTCCTGGAGCTTCTCTGCGTCCGGGAAGCTGTCCGGGATGGGGAGGTGATCGTAGGGGTCGTCGGGATCGCCCAGGGAGTGCAGTGCCTCCAGCCACTGGTTCTGATGCATGGTGTCGCGAGCGACGAGGTACGCGAGCATGTCCTTCATGCCGGGGTCGTCGGTCATCTCCCAGAGGCGCGTGGCGAGCACGCGGCCGGTTGACTCCGCCATGACGTTCGCGTACATGTCCGCGGCGAGGTTCCCGCTGGCGACGACGCAGCTCGCGTCGAACGCGGACCCGTTCGCGTCCACCGGCATCGCGTTCAATCCCGAGGAGAGCACTTGTCGGGGCATCATGCCGGCCATCGCCGCGTTCACGGCGTCGTCGTCCTGCATGTTGCGGCGCAGCTGGAGGGGTGCGCCTTCGAGGTTCTTCGCGACCGCGGTCGCGAGCATCTCGATGTGCCCGATCTCCTCCGTCGCGGTCTCGTACAGCAGGCGACGGTACTCCTCGTGCTCGTCGGGGACACCGAACGCCTGGAACATGTACTGGAGAGTGACGCGCATCTCGCCCTCGACGCCGCCAATGGCTTGCTGGAGCATCTTCGCGAACGCCGGGTCTGGTTCGTCGACTTCGACCGGAAACTGGAGTTCTTGATCGTGGTAGAACACGGCGTCCGTTCCCTCGACGAAGACCACCAAATTCGTGGTGCTTGCATACACATCGTGGACGAAAGCGGGGGTATCGAGGACAGCGATCGGACGGTCGCGGTAGCGGTGAGGGCGCCGGCAGCGGGTAGCAGCGAGTGCGTTGGCAGCGACGATGGCCGCGCCAGCGATGATGGCCGCGCCAGCGATGATTGGAGCGCCCGCGAGCGCGCGAACGATATAGAGTAAATAGCCGCCACGTCTTGCGATTCGACGGCGATAGCTGGCCCGAACCCGGCGACTGCAAGCCAATCTACTTCGGGTTCGGCACGTCTCAACAGGAAAGTGACCACTACAATGCACGGAGTGATCCTCGCCGCTGGTGTCGGGTCGCGATTGAAGCCGCTCAGTCTCGAGCGGCACAAGTGCTGCGTGACCGTCGGAGACGACCCGATCGTCGTTCATCAGTTGCGTGCGTTCGCGGCCTCGGACGTCGAGCACGTGCACGTCCTCACCGGCTACCTCGCCGACCAGGTCGCTGCGACCTGTCGCGAGTTCGCCGAGGGCCGCGACGACCTCGACGTCTCCACCAGGAAGTGCGACGTGTTCGCGAACACGAATAACATGTACTCGCTGTACGAGATCCGGGACGCCGTCGCGGGCGAGCCGTTCGTGCTCGCGAACGCGGACGTGGTCTTCGAACCCAGCGCGTTAGAGCGCCTCGTCGACGCCGACGCGGGCAGCGCCATCGCGTGCGATACGTCGACGTACGACGAGGAGGCGATGAAGGTGACCGTCGACGACGACGGAAACGTCGACCACATCTCGAAGGACGTCCCGGAGTCCCGGGCCGCGGCGACGTCCATCGACCTCTACCGGTTCTCCGAGTCGCTCTCCGGGAAGCTATTCGACGAGGTCGTCCGCCGCATCGAGGTCGAGGACGAGTACGACTGCTGGACGGAGGTCGCCATCGACAGCGTGCTCGAAACGGGCAGGCACGAGGTGGCGCCCGTGGACGTCGACGGCGCGAACTGGGTGGAGGTCGACGACTACGACGACCTCCTCGCGGCGGACTGGACGTTCTCCGGCATCGGAGACCTCCGGTCGAAGGACGCCGTGTTCTTCGACCTCGACGGCACGCTCTACCTCGACGACGACCTCGTCGACGGTGCCGCGGACGTCGTCAACGCGCTCCGCTCGGCCGGGACGGACGTCTACTTCCTCTCGAACAACTCCTCGGGCTGGAAGACGGATTACGCCGAGAAGCTCTCGCGACTCGGCCTCCCCGCGACGTCCGACCAGATCGTGCTGTCGACCGACGGCGTCATCGACTACCTCACCGACAACGGAATCGAGGATGCGTACGCCGTCGGGACGACGGCGATGCGGAACGCGCTCACGGCGGCCGGCGTCGACCCGACGGCGAGCGACCCGGAGGCGGTCGTCGTCGCGTTCGACACCGAACTCACGTACGAGAAGGTCCGCGAGGCGACGCTCGCGATCCGCGACGGCGCGGAGTTCCTGCTCGCACATCCGGACAAAGTGTGCCCGACCGCCGAGGGCCTCGTTCCGGACTGTGGCTCCATCGGCGCGCTCGTCGCCGCGGCGACCGACCGCGAGCCGTCACGCGTGTTCGGGAAGCCCAAGGCCGAGATGCTCGCACCCGTCATGGACGACCACGACCTGTCGCCAGCGGACGTCGCAGTCGTCGGCGACCGCCTGAACACCGACGTCCGGATGGCGGCGAACGTCGGCTGCGAGTCCGTCTGTGTCCTCACCGGCGACGCCTCGCGCGTCGACGTCGAGACGCACGACCTGTCGCCGACGCTCGTCGTCGACAGCGTCGCCGCGTTCGAGTACCCGGACCTCACCTCCAGCGAGGAGGGCAGCGTCTCCGGCGCCGTCCAGGAATCGAGTTGACGCCACTTCGACGGTCCCCCTCGACTGCGCTCGTCCGGGCGGGAATCGCTCCAGACGGTAGCAGATGTCTACCGCCTTGTGGTGGCTGTTCTCCGAGTGTCGACGCGTAACCATCGTGTTCTTGTCTGGCGATTTCAGGCGAAAATCGAGCGAGCGCCACCGAAGGAGTTACAACCGTCGGGTAGGTAGTTCCATCCACGTCGCAGCGCGTCGACGGTGGTGGAAACCCGGCGTTACTCGAACCGGTGCGGAGCCGTGCGGGTGTCGTCCGTCGGGGTGGACGCGCTGTGGCAGTCACAGCAATGACTCGCGACAATCACGCGGACCACGAATCGAAGGGGATCGGCCGTCGCAACTACCTCGCGTCCCTCGGCGTTGGACTCGGGACGCTCGTTGGAGGTGCCAGCGTGACCGACCGGGCTAGCGCGGACGGCGAACCCACCGGAGCGGACGCGTCGAAGCCGTTCCATCCGACGTATCACGCCGCGCCCGCCGAGGGGTGGATGAACGACCCGAACGGGATGGCGTACGTCGACGGACGCTACCACCTCTTCTACCAGGCCGGCAAAGACAGTCGGCGCTGGGACCACGCGACGAGCGAGGACCTCCTCACCTGGACCCACGAAGGGACGAAGGTCCCCGACGACGGCTTCCAGGCGTACTCCGGCGGGGCGGTCGTCGACGTCGACGGTCGATCCGGGTTCGGGGAGGGTGCGCTCGTCGCGACGTTCACGGGCCACCACGACGACGGCCTCGAGGACCAGCGGCTCGCGTACAGCACGAACGGTGGCGACGACCTCGTCCAGCACGAGACGAACCCCGTCATCCCGAGCGACGTGAGCGACTTCCGCGACCCGAATCCGCTCTGGTACGGGCCCGACGATTCCTGGCGACTGGTCGTCGCTCGCGTCAACCCGGCCCCGGACCGACCGCGTGGCATCGAGATCTACGAATCGGACGACCTCGTCGACTGGACGTACCTGAGCACGTACGAGTCGGGCGAGGCGGGCTGGGAGTGCCCGAGCCTCTACGAGCTCCCGGTCGCGGGCAGCGACGAGGCGCGCTGGGTGATGTCGATCTCCGTCGAGTGGAACCACGTCGAGCACCACGTCGGCCACTTCGACGGCGACCGGTTCGTCGTCGAAGAGCGGTTCCGCGCGGACCACGGCCACGACTACTACGGCGCGCAGTCCTGGGCGAACGCCCCCGAGGGCCCCGGCCTCCAGCTCGCGTGGATGAACAACTGGGCGTACGCGCACTCCGTGCCTGGGAACGGTTGGCAGGGCGCGCAGTCGCTCCCGCGACGACTCACGCTCTACGAGACCGACGACGGCATCGATCTCCGCCAGCACCCGACGGACGCGGTCGCAGCGCTCCGCGACCGCCGGCTCGCGTCCCTCCGCGAGCAACCCGTCGCCCCCGACGCCGACCCGGTCGCCGACGCCGGCGTCCACGGGCGGACGCTCGAACTGCTCGCGACCGTCGACCCAGGGAGTGCCGACCGCGTCGGGCTCGCGGTCCGTGCCTCGGCCGACCAGGAGACGCGCATCGAGTTCGACGTCCCGTCCGAGGAACTCATCGTGGACCGCGGGCGCTCCGGCGCGCTGTTCGCTCCCGGCCACTACGACGTCGAAACCGGGCCGCTCCCGCGGCGCGAGGACGGTACCATCCAGCTCCGCGTGTTCGTCGACAACAGCTCCGTCGAGGTGTTCGCGAACGACGGTCGCCATGCCAACACGAACCTCGTCTTCCCCGACCCCGAGAGTACGGCCGTCCGTGCGTTCGCCGAGGGCGGTACCGCGGAGCTGACCGCGTTCGACGCGTACGCGCTCGCCACGCCCGAACCGCAGGCCCACTGACGAACTCCCCGCCCGGACGGAACTGACGCCGTCGGACACGTCTGCGTCCGTTTTGAGTCACATACTCAAAAATCAAAAGTTTGTGAAAACTGGCAGGATATTTGATTCCTGAAGCACCTCGTCTGACCATGGTACCGAACCATGATCCCAGCAGCAGCATAGTCGACCACTTGGACCGGCGAACGATCCTGAAATTGACAGGTGCAAGCGGACTGGGCGCTCTCGCCGGGGTCCAATCCGGACTGGCACGCGAAAGCATCGAGACTTCGAATCACTGTCGGCTCGGCGAGGAGACGGCAGCGTGGACGGTAGAAGCAGCCGAAGGTATCGAGTTGACCAATGCAAATACGGTACCGGTCGTCGGCGATATCGACGAAGCGGCACCGGGACTACACGTCTGGGACACCTGGCCGCTGCGTAACCGCGACGGTTCGGTCGCAATCGTGAACGGCTGGTCGATCCAGTTCGCGCTCACCTCCCCGGACGAGGTGCTCCCGGGGAAGCGCCACGACATCGCCGAGATTCGGTACTTTTACTCGCGCGAAGGACGGGACTGGCAACTCGGTGGACCGGTATTCGTCTCCGGGACGGCCAAGGGCAGCCGCCAGTGGGCAGCCTCGGCGGTCTGGGACGACGAAACCGAGGAGATGTTCATGTTCTACACCGCGACCGGCCGCAGCGGGAACCCGACCAATCCGCGGGCCGACGACATCGACATCAGCTACGAGCAGCGCATCGCGCTCGCCGAAGGGGCCACAATCGAGACGACCACCTCGGGCGTCGATATCGTGGGCATGTGGAACCACGAGATCATACTCACGGCCGACGGCGAGTACTACCAGAACCAGGAGCAGGCCGGTGACGACATCATCTACGCGTTCCGAGACCCGTACTACTTCGAGGACCCCGAGAGCGGCTGCCAGTATCTCATCTTCGAGGGCAACACCCCGACCGACCCCGAAGAGGTGGACTGTGAGGCACAGGAGCTTGATTCTGGCGACTACACCAGCGGTGTCGCCGTGACGGGCGCACAGTTCAACGGGAACGTCGGGCTCGCCATCTCGACGGCCGAAGACGACATGAGCGAGTGGGAGCTACGACCGCCACTTCTCGATGCCGTCTGCGTCAACCAGCAGCTCGAACGGGGGAACGTCGTGACGATGAACGACAAGTACTACCTTTTCTTCGACAGCCACAAGTTCACCTTCCCCGAGGGGCTGGATGGCCCGGACGGCATGTACGGCTTCGTCGCCGACTCGCTCCGTGGCGACTACGAACCGCTCAACGGAAGCGGCCTCGTCCTCGCCAATCCCGAAGACCAGCCGTTCCAGACGTACTCCTGGATGCCGGTTCCGTACGGGAACGACCACATCGCGGTGTTGAGCTACTTCAACTACTACGACCTCGGCGAGACCTCGCTCACCGGGGTCGGAAGCCTCTCGCGAGAGGAACAGCAGGAGAAGTTCGCCGGGACCTTCGCCCCGACCGTCGTGGTCGAGTTGGACGGGACCGAGACCGAAATCGTCGACACCCTCGATCCAGGGTTCCTCCCGTCCACGCACTCGAACCCCCCGATCGATTCGACGGCGAAGGAATCCGGTCCCGAGTTCGATATCGGTGAGGCCGCCAACTGGACGGAAGAGGACGTCGCCGAGATCGAACTGGGTGACACCAACACCGCGCCGGTGTTCGAGGACCCGGTGCAGATCTCCGAGGATCGGCTCGTCTGGGACACGTGGGCGCTCCGGAACCGCGACGGGTCGATCGCGGAGTTCGACGGCTGGCAGGTCATCTTCTCGCTGACGGCCGATCCCACGAGACCGGAGATCGATAACCCGCAGGACCGCCATCCGTGGGCGCGGATAGCGTACTTCTACTCGCGTACCGGACAGAGCGCGGGCGAAAAGGGCTGGAAACAGGGGGGAGTCGTCTTCGAGGGCGAGGACTGGTACGGCAACCAGCAGTGGGCCGGGTCGGCGATCTACGACCCGGACGAGGAACAAATATACCACTTCTACACGGCTGCCGAGGACTTCGACGGGTCGGCCTCCGTTCAGGAAGCCCCTGGCCAGCGCCTCGCGCTCGCGAAGGGCCACGACGTCGAAACGAGCGAGGACGGGGTCGAGATCGTCGGCGATGCCGACCACTACATCATCGGCGAGGCCGACGGTGAGATGTACGAGCAACTCAACCAGTCGAGCGGGATCCTTTACTCCTTCCGCGACCCGTGGTACTTCCGGCACCCCGAAACGGGGGAGGACCTGATCGTGTTCGAGGGGAACACTCCGACCGAGTCCGACGACCCGGACGACCCGATGAACTTCAACGGGAACGTCGGCGTCGCGAGAGCGACGAACGACGAATTGACCGAGTGGGAACTGCTACCACCGGTCCTGAAGGCAGTAGGGGTCAGCCAGCAACTCGAGCGACCCCACTACATATTCAAGGACGACACCTGGTACCTGTTCTTTATCACCCACACGTTCACGTACGCACCCGGTCTGGACGCCGGGCCGGAAGCGGTCCACGGGTTCGCCGCAGAAGGGCTCTACGACCCCGATATGGAACCCCTCAACGAGAGCAGCCTGGTCGTCGCGAATCCCCCGGAAGCCCCGATTCAGGCCTACTCCTGGAACCTGCTCCCGTGGGGCGAGAACGCCGTCGTGCAGAGCTTCGCGAACTGGCCGAACGGGAACGCCGAACCCTTCGACCTCGGAGAGATGTCGGACGCTGAGCTGACCGAAGCGTTCGGCGGAACGCTCGCCCCGAGCCTGGAGCTAGCCATCGAGGACACGGAGACGCGGATTCTGTCCGAACTCCCCGACGGCTTCATTCCGGCGTCACGGCCGGATTAGATCGTCGTCTCGATTCGCCCCTGCGAGTCTGAAAGTAGAGCCAGTTTCGCGGGGCAACGCGGTCCTTTTTTGAAATCTTGGTGCCGGTCGCACGGAAGGTCGTAGTCATCATCGACGGCAACGAGATGCCGCTCCTCGAGGAACTCCCTCCATCCTTGGTCACGCCGACGTGCCAGTGCAAACGCGAAGACTGGGCGGATGGGCCCGGGCGCGCACCGGTAGCCTACTGGGTTGCTCGCGAGGGCTGCGGGGTGACTCACTCCTCCGCGCCGAGGGCCTGTTCGACGTGCGCGGCCGTGACCAGGCCCACGCCGCCGACGACGTTCCCGGCGGTGACGACCACGGTCGCCTCGCCGAGCGCAGCGAGGGTGACGTCCGCACCGAGGAGCATCCCGAACGCGACGTGGAGGACGGAGACGATGACGTGGTCGAACGGGCCGAGCGCGAGGAGGACGCCGACGACGTACGAGAGCAGGATGCGACCCGTCGCCGCGTGGACCGCGTCCAGGAGGTAGGTTAGCAGGGCTACGAGCGCACCGCCGATGAACGCGCGGATGAAGACGACCACGGTCGGCCGGCCTGCGGCCTCCTCGGCGAACCCGACGAGCGCGTCCGCGGCGCTCGACGGGATGGCCCCGTCGACTGAGAGCACGGCGACGATGAGCAGTCCCCCGACGAGGTTCATCGCGAACGTCACGGCCCACAGCCGCCCGATGGACCCGAGCAGCCAGGAGTCCTCGTCGTCGACGGCGGCCGCGACCGGGTCGAGGAAGTTCTCGTTGAACAGCTCGGTCCGCCCCATGACGAGGAAGACGAGGCCGGGCCCGAACGCGAGCGCGCCGGCGAGCTTCGCGAGCTCGCTCGACACCGGATGGACGATCCCCTCGACGATGCCGAGCGCGACGATCCCGAACACGATCGTGAACCCTGCGATGAACGACGTCGACACCAGCTCGACCAGCGACTGGTCGAGGCGGCGATTGCCCTCATCGGCCGCCCGCTCGAATATCTCACCCGGGTCTGGAACGTCGCTCATGCTGACCTCGCTGCGGTCTGGGCAGGTGCGTCGCTCATGTTGGCCTCGCCGCCGTCGAGGGAGAGGTGTCACTCATGCTGACCTCGCCGCCGTCTGGGGAGGGGCGTCGCTCACGACGCCGTCACCAGGTCGGCCACGCTAGCTCTCGATCTTCTCGGCGATCTCCCGGGCTTGGGTCTTCGCCTCGTCCTCGCTGGCGTCGTCCGGGATGAGGACGCTCTGGACCTCCCAGTCCTCGTTGCCTTCCTCGTCGCCCATGCGGACTTCGGCGCCGTCGACGACCGATTCCGCGGGCTTTCTCGCCCAGTCCGGCGTCCTGATGCTCTCGAAGTCGTCGGGATCGCGGAACCGCACGTGGATGAACTCGTCGCCCTCCTCGACCGTCTCGACGCTCACTTCGTTCACCATGTCGGCGATTGCCCGTCCGGCGCCAAAGTCGCTGGCCTTGCACTGGCACGGTCCGGAATACCCCCGGCGCTAGTCGCCGACGCCCCGTCCGGTCAGGGCATCTCGTCGACGGGCGTGAACGCCCCGAACGTCGTCGTCATCTTCGCGATGGTGCCCATCCGGAGCCCGTACGAGAACAGGACGTTCATCGGCATGAGGACGATCCCGAACGCGACGCTCACGACCAGGAGCAACACGGGGTCGGCGAGCGAGATCGAGTCCCGCGCGTACAGCAGGATGAGCGCGAGGCTGACGAGCACCGCCGGCAGTCCGGTCAGGAGGATGAGGCGCGACACCGTCGCCAGCTCCTCGTGGATGTACAGCGTCTTGAAGTAGTGGCGCGTAATCGTCAGTTCCTCCAGCGCCTCGACGACGCGGTCGAGCGCGCGATCCTCCGCGTGCGATAGGTCCGTGGTCGCACGTAGCTGGTGTGCGGTCTGCAAGTGGTTTGAGAACTCGTTCGTCAGGATCGGAGCCAGGACGTGGAACAACGACAGCTCCGGATCTTCGAGGTCGTCCTCGACCTGCTCGCAGATGGTCTGCAACGTCGACGCCAGCTCCGGCACCGACTGGTCGCCGTCCGGACGGCCGTCGCGGGACTGGTAGGACGCTTCGAGTTCGTCGGCGCGCTCGTGGAGGGTCACGACGAGCTCGCGGAGGAACGCCGCCGGCATCGTCGACGTGACGGCAGTCTCCGGGTCGAGGTCCTCGACGCGCTCCCGGAAGTCGCGGACGCTGTCGACGCGCTCGCGGATGCGCGTCGGCGACCCCAGGATCCGCGACAGTACGAGCTGGTTGATCGAGATCGTGACCGCGACGATCGTGAACACGCCCGTGATCGCGGAGGTGAACGCGCTCGCGATGAGGCTCCCGGACGTGATACCGACGACCCCGACGACGTCCGCGACGACGAACGCGACCGTGGTCCCGAGCGTCAACAGCCACACCATCCGTCGCCGGTCGCCGCCGACGAGCAGCCAGTGCACGAACCAGTTCCGGTTCGTCTCCCGCCCCGCGAGCTGGGGGTCCTCGGCGTCGCTCCGGTCCGCGGTCGGCGCGTCGCTTTCCTCGGGGCCTTCGGCAGTACCGTCGACTGTCGCGGCCGTGCTCCTGTCAGCGGCGGCGTCGCCCGTGCCCTCACCGTCGGTCATCGCTTCGTCCTCCACGCCGAAACCCTGGTCGTCGGGCTCACCAGTCCTGGGTGTACGCCCGGCGGTACTCGTCGATCTCGTCGCGCGCCGTCTCCAGGTGCGAACGCACAGGCGGGTCCGTCTCGGACGCGACGTCCACGATCGTCGATTCGAGGGACTCCAGGTTGTCGCCGTGAGGCGGTTCGTTCTGCGTGCTCGCCGCCGTCTCGTCCTCCTCGTTCGTGAGTTCCTCCAGCCCCTCTTCGATCGATTCGAGGTGCTCGCGAAGCGTCGGGTCGTCCGTCTGCGCGATAGCGCGCGCGATGGCTGCTCGCGCATCAGTCAGGTCGGCGTCCATGCACACTCGAACGCAGGAGTCGTACATAGGGGTCGGGGTGGCACGTGCAGGGTCACCGTCGACACCACCAGTAGTCGGACCCGTCAGTCCGTCCAGAACGCTTCGTCGGGCTCGGTCTCGAAGACCGCCCGCTGGAGGACGTCGACGGCCTTCTCCAGCCCCTCGCGACTGCTCGTGAGCGCGTCCTCGTGCTCGATGCTGAGCGCGCCGTCGTACCCGACCATGCGGAGCGCGGAGACGACGTCCTTCCAGTGGGCTTCGCCGTGCCCGTACCCGACGGTCCGGAACAGCCACGAGCGCTCGCGCTCGTCGTCGTACGGCTTCGCGTCCAGCACGCCCTTCGTTCGGACGTTCGACTCGTACATCGCCGTGTCCTTCGCGTGAACGTGCTTGATGCGGTCCCCGAGGAATCGGATGGCTTCGACGACGTCGATGCCCTGCCAGTAGAGGTGGCTCGGATCGAAGTTCGCCCCGACGTAGTCGTTCGTCTCGGCCGCGAGCCGCTCCAGGCCGTGAGGTTCGTGAACGAGCATGTTCGGGTGCATCTCGATGGCGACGTCGACGTCGTGGTCCGCGGCGTACGCGGCGAGTTCCGTCCAGTACTCGAGTGCGACGGTCCACTGGTACGCGAGCGCCTCGGCGTGCTCGGGCGGCCACGGTGCCGTGATCCAGTTCGGCACCGAATCACCGGGCGCGCCCGCGGGAAGGCCGGAGAAGCAGGTGACGGTCCCGACGTCGAGCTGTGCGGCGAGCTCGATCGCGGTCCGGAGGTCGTCGTCCGCCTCGCTCGCGCGGTCGTCGTCGGGATGCAGCGGGTTGTTGTGCGTCGCGAGCGCGCTAATCCTGACGTCGTGTTCGTCGAGGACGGCGCGTAGTTCCTCCTGGGCGTCCGGGTCGTCGAGGTACGTCTCCGGCGGCATGTGGGTGTTGCCGGGGTTACCGCCGACGCCGGGCTCGATGGCGCGGACGCCGAGGTCGCTCAGGTACTCGATAGCGGACTCGATCGACCGGTCGTAGAGCGGGGGTGTGTGAACGCCGATGTGCATACGTTCGGAGTTAACAGGTCCGCGTGTTAAGTGTGCAGGACACGTATTCTGGACCGCCGTCGCGGCGGCGACGCCCGACGCCGACCGCGCAAACGGAAGCCCGCCCGTTAAGCGGGTGCGTGCGTTTGTCGAGGTATGTCCGTGCTTGACGGGGTCGGGTCGCGACTCCAGCATCGGGTCCCACGCCTCTGGCGCATGTACCAGACGTTCACTGAACGGCAGGTGTCGTTCATGGCGGGGAGCGTCGCGTTCTCCGCGTTCCTCTCCTTGCTCCCCCTCTTCGTCCTGCTGTTCGTCGTCCTGGCGGTCGTCGGCGACCAGGCGCTCGTCGACCAGGTCGTCGCCGCGAGCGCGACCGTCCTGCCCGCGGCGGCCCAGGACCTCCTATCGGCGTCCCTCGAGAAGCAGACTGGCGTGTCGAGCACGTCCATCATCAGCATCCTCGTGCTCGCCTGGGGAGCCCTCCGGCTGTTCCTGAACCTCGACACTGCGTTCCTGGAGATATACAACTCGGACGCCGACCCGTCGTACGTCGACAAACTCGTCGATTCGGTCGTCGCCCTCGGCGGGCTCCTGCTCGCCATCGTCGCGGTCGCCATCGCCAGTGTCGCACTCACGTTCGTCGACTGGATCCCCTACGTCAATCTCCTCGCACCTGTCGTGCTCGTCGTCGGTCTCACCATCGCCTTCCTCCCCATCTACTACGTCTTCCCGAACGTCGACGTCTCGCTGAAGTCAGCGGTCCCCGGAGCCGTCGTCGCCGCGGTCGGTTGGACGATACTCCAGTCACTCTTCCAGATCTACCTCTCCGTCGGCGCGGACTCGGGCGGCTCCGGGTTCCTGGGCGGCGCCATCGTCATCCTCACCTGGCTGTACTTCAGCGCACTCATCGTGCTCGTCGGCGCCGTCGTCAACGCCGTCCTCTCGAACCACGTCGCTCCGCTCGACGTCGACGACCAGCAGGTCACGACCACGACCAGCGCCACCTGAGGTGAAAGCGAGGCTCCAGCGTCCGTGGGTCGAAGCGGCTTGCGACGCCCGGCAGTACGTTCATGCGGTCGCCGGGCCGTCATCTACTGCATGTTCGATAGTCTCCGTCCGGCCGCCGAGGACAGCGACGGGAGGACGACCGACAGCGAACCATCGACGGTCGACGTGCGGTCGCTGACGCGTACGGTCGCGAACGGCGCACTCGGCGGCGTCGTCGGGACGATCGCGATGACCGCGTACCGCCTTCCACTGTTCGAGGGACTTCCGCCCACCGCCGAGTTCTGGGCGCAGTACGTCGGCGATGGCGACCCGTCGTCGTACCCGCTCCAGGCGCTCGCACTCCATCTCGGCTACGGTGCCGCCGGGGGGAGCGTCCTCGGACTCGTGCTCTCACGGGCCGGTGACGACCCCGGCGAGCGAGACGAGCGCGTCACTCTGCTGGCGGGCGTCGCGTACGCGCTGGCGCTCTCGGCGTTCGGCAATCGCGTCGTCCTCAAGCGACTCCTCGGCGTCGACCTCGCGGCCGACGAACGCCTCGTCTTCCACGTCGGCCACGTCGTGTACGGGCTCGCGCTCGGCACGTGGCTCGGTGCCGCCGGCGCAATCGGGCGTTCCCAGTCGAACGCGTGACCAATGCAGGGCGAACCGCTATCGGCTCGCGGACCGAACTCCCGGCCATGGCCACGATAATCGGGGTCGAGGGAGCCGACGGCGTCGCGCTCGCCGCCGACCGCCGGCACGTCGAGGGAGACGTCGTCACGAACGAACGAGTCGAACGGATCCACGAGTACGGCCGCGCGCTGGCCGCGGCCGTCGGCGACCCCGGGGACGTCGCTGCGTTCCACCGGACGCTCGACGCGGCGGTCGACCAGTATCGAGCGGACCACGATGGGTGGCCGACGATCGACCCGTTCGCGGAGATGGCGGCTCGCGTCGCGTCGCCAGCAGGCGTCGAGGTGCTCGTCGGCGCACGAACCGAATCCGGAACCGCCGAACTCCGTACCGTCGACGCCGACGGTGCCGTCCTCCACGACACGACCGTCGCGCGCGGCACGGGCACGCAACCGGCACTCGGCGCACTGGAGGCGCTCGACTCGAACGCGTCCATCGAGGAGGTCGCCGAAACGCTCCACGACGTCATCGCCAGCGTCAACGAACGCGACCCGGAGAGCGGATCGGACGGGGACGTCGCAACGCTCACCACCGATTGACGACAGCGCCGTGCCTCACCGCCGACTGACGACGCTGCTGTGTCACCGCCGACTGACGACGCTGCTGTGCCTCACCCCCCGGCGTCTACGACGTCCACCAGCCACGAGAGGAATCCAGCGACGTCGGCCTGAGACTCCAGGCGATAGTCGGCTCCCGACCCGTGCCCAGGGCCGACGTGGATGCCGACGTCCTCGTCGTCGAGGACCGCGAACGCGTCCTCGTCGGTCACGTCGTCGCCGACGTACACCATCCGCTCGACAGAGTTCAGGTGCTCGAGCAGGTAGAGGACCGCGGACCCCTTGTCCCAGTCGATCGCCGGCCGAATCTCGAAGATCGCCTTCCCGACACCGACCCGGAGGTGGCGGTCGTCCTCGGGAACGACCGCGAGAACGGCCTGGCGGACGTCCTCGACGGCCGCCGGCGGCGTCCGCCGATAGTGCACGGTCAGCGTCAGGTCCTTGTCCTCGACCTCGCACCCCGGAACGTCGCCGACGCGCTCCTCGAGTTCCTTGCGGACCTCGCGGAGGACCGGTCGATGCGTCGCCGCGGCCGGATGCGTCTCCGTCTCGCCGCGGTACTCGAACTCCAGGCCGTGATTCCCCGCGTACACGACGCCGTCGACGTCGACGCGCTCCTTCAGGTCCGCGAGCGCGCGACCGCTGACGACACCGACGGTCACGCCCGGATGCGCCACGAGCGCAACGAGTGCGTCCCTGCAATCGTCCGTGATCTCGGGTTCCTCGGGCGTCGACGCGATCGGCGACAGCGTCCCGTCGAAGTCCACGCCGACGAACACGCCACCCGGCCCGCCCAGTAGCGACTGCACGGCCGCTCGCTCGTCGTCGACGGTCGGCGGACGCCGCTCAGCGTCGGCCATCTGCGACTGCGGAGAGCGGTCGTTCGGACCGTGTCACCGCCCCGACGAACGTCTCGACCCACTCCGAGAGCGAATCCGACACGACCTTGTCCCGAAGCAAGGCGTTACGGCGTCGACGCTCCGCCACGGGCATGTTCAACGCGACCGTGGTCGTCGCCGCGAACCCCGAGCAGTTCAACGGCGACACGGAGAGTGCGAACTGCCCGAGGCGGTCGTGCGCGCCAGTCTGCTCGCTCAACACGAGCACGCCCGGGTCTTCCCTTTCCTGTGCCGCGACGAACTCCGGCGCGACGAGGTTCAGGCCGTCCCGGATGGGGCTGACGATGCAGACGTCCGCCCGCCGATACAGGGCGTATAGCTTCGCGGGCGACAGCCGCTCGGTCGTGTACACGATCGGCGTCCAGTCTTCGGTCCCGAACCGGTCGTTGATGCGCGTGACCTCCGACTCGACCGTCTCCTGGACTGCCGTGTACTCCGGGATGCACGACCGGCTCTCCGAGGCCTTCTGGACGTAGGTGAGTTCGCCACGCCACTCCGGATCGGACTCCCAGATGGCCTCCAGTGCGCGCAGCCGTTCGGGGATTCCCTTCGTGTAGTCCAGGCGCTCCACCCCGAGTGCGATGGTGGCGTCCTCGCGGATGCCGTGGGCCGCGGCGAAGGACTCCCAGGCGCCAGCGGCTTCGCCCGCATCCGCACCCTCCCCGACGCGGTCGACCTCGATACCCAGCGGGCACTCGATGACGTTCGTTGACTCGCCCTCGTGCTCGACCCAGCCGCGGTCGTGGTCCACGGTCGCGTCCCCGAGCGCCCGGTCGACGCACCGCAGGAAGTTCTCTCCGTACCGCGCCACGTGGAACCCGAGGAAGTCGTTCCCGAGGAGTCCGCGGAGGACGGCGCGACCGTGCGGGCACGCCCGGAACGTGTCCCAGGCCGGCCACGGGACGTGCCAGAAGTGCAGGAGGGCCGCGTCGTCGGGGACGGTCCGTCGAACCAGCCGCGGGGCGAGCGCCAGATGGTAGTCCTGGAACCAGACGATCGGGTCGTCAGCGACGACGATCTCGTCGGTGACGACGTCCGCGAACCGTTCGTTGACCTCGCGGTAGCGCTGCCAGAACGACTGTTCCGTGTGGAGGTTACCCAGGAAGCTGTGACAGAGCGGCCAGAGGACGCGGTTGCTGAACCCGTAGTAGTACCCCTCGACCTCGTCGTCGTCGAGCCAGACGCGCCGGAGGTCGTACGCGGGGTCCTCCGGCGGGACGCGAACGCGGTCGTGGTCGTCGACGGCCTCGCGGTCGGCGTCGCCGTCCCCCCACGCCACCCACGTCCCACCGCAGTCGCGGAGGAACGGGTCGAGGCCGCTGGTCAGTCCACCGGTCGCCGCGTCGACGACGACCTCGTCGCCGTCGTAGTTGTGCGCGTACGGTTGCCGGTTCGAGACGACGATGAGGTCGCGGTCAGCGAGGACCGCGCGAGCGTCTTCGGTTCCGAACCCGCCAGTCCCTGATGCGTTTCCGGTCGGCGTGTCCTGTTGCATAGATATGTGTCTCATGCGCTCCAGCGAGCGCCTACTAGCATCTAACAGGAATCGATGCATACCCGTGACGCCTGCACGCGCAGGTTCACGACTCAGGGTCGATTCCGGTCACGACCGCGGCCGACGCGAGGAGCGCGACGACCGGTCTCCGCGATAGTGCGTACGGTTACGGACAGAGGATACCGGCAATCCCGGGTGGAAACCCCGATGTACCACCACTGAAGTAGCCGAAAACTGACGTGAACTGTCCACGAAAGCGCCAGCAGGAACCGTTCACGAGGAGTAAGATGGACGAACTTACGGAAAACACACCGTTTCTCGCGGAGTTACTTTCGACGATGACCCCGTCGAGAAGTATCATCCCTATACTAATACCCCGTATCGGTCAATGAGGAAATCATGGGTACAATCGTAGACGCGACTTTGCCAGCCGACCAGTTCGCGCTGGAGGACACGTTCGCCGCAATACCCGATGTGGAGTGCGAGACCGTCCAGCTCGTCGCGATGGAGGACGATTGCGTCGCACCGTTCCTCTGGTTCTCCGCGCCGGACGTGGACGAACTCCACGAGACGCTCGAAGCTGACTCCTCGACGTGCGAGGTCGAACGACTCCTCGAACGAGACGGCCGGTACCTCTACCACATCACGTGGCAGACGCGCATTCGGGTGCTCGTCCACCTCCTCGGCATCGAAGATGGGACGTTGCTCGACGCTCGCAGCGACGACGGACGATGGGAGCTACGGGTCCTGTTCCCGTCGCACGACGCGGTGTCGGCCACGTACGACGTCTGCCAGCAACACGGCATCGACCTCACCATCCATCGCGTGAAGGGCGTCGTCGAGTCGATCGACCGGAGCGGGAACGAACTCACCGAAAAACAGTACGAGGCCCTCGCCGCCGGCATCCAATCTGACTACTACCACGTTCCACGCGGTCGGAGCCTCGAGGAGCTCGCGGACGAACTCGACATCTCGCACCAGGCGCTCTCCGAGCGACTCCGGCGCGGGCACCGGACGCTCATCCAGCAAACCCTCCGATAACGCACTCTCGTGGGAACCCGTTCGCGGCCGCACTCTCCCCTCGACGACGGCCGACGACCACCCGACTTGGACCGGGTAGATGACGGGATCCACACTGAGCGACGCGTTCGGCTCGACACGGCCCCGGTCTCGAGAACGGAGTTCGCTCTCCGGGACCGCGAGCGCGCTCGAATCAATCGCAGGTCGAGTTGCGAGCCCGCACGATCACGGCCCGTCGTTCGGTCTCGGATCCCGGACGTTCGAGCTCTCGATGCCCGCCAGGTCCGACGGGAGCACCGGTCCATCCGCGCTGTCGTCCCCGTCGAGGTCGCCGAACCGGACCGTCATCGTCTCGAGGCACTCCTCGTACAGCGCTTCTCGTTCCGTGAGCCGCTCGGACGTGGATGGATCCTCGTCCGCCGAACGACCACGGCAGTACCGTTGGTGGGTGTCGAGTTCCTGGTACGGAACCTTCTGCTCGCACCCGTCACAGATTGGCATGGTATACCCGTACATACGACGGTACGCAACTTGACTGTTGGGCCTGTGTACTTGGACTCCTGACGCCTTCGAGGGACCCCGTCGTCACGCCCCGTTGGAATTCCGTCGACGTCCGATCGGTCCTTGCCCACTGGTCCGTTGCGAGCCTTCTTCGACGGGGTCGAGATCTGGGGGCGTCCCGACGAAAGCACCAGTGAGCCGACTCGACGTGACCTCTCCGGGCGGCCAGCTGGCGTGCGAGCCGGTCGGTAGCGACACGACGTCGACGCGTTATGGACCGCCGTCAGGTCGTGGACGTACCCGCAGATGTGCTCTGGAGGGCTCTCCTCTCGCTACTGTATCGAGTGCGTTTCCGTCGGAACTCATCCGTCGCTCGCTCCCGGTCAGCCCCCGTGTCCCGTCCTCATGCCCTCGAACCGCCGTCGGTGTCGACGGTCGGCGTACGCAGCGGTCACTCGTCCACATCTACTCTGGCTTCCAGGATGTCGTTCTTGAGCGAGACGTCGGTGATGCTCGCCCTCCCGTCGTCGACCGGGACGCGCCATGCGAACCGGTTGTCGACCGTGAGGACGAGTCCGTTCTCGCTCAGGTCGATCTCGGTCTGCTGGTCGTCGCGGACGACCCCCCGGAGGTCGGCGACGACGAGCAGACCGGTGTCGACCTTGCGGGCGGAAAAGCGCGGGATACCACCGTCGACGGCGACCCGTTGTGACCGCTCTTCGTCGGTGTGATCACCGGAAATGGCGTCGTGACCTCGGCCGATTGCCGGGGTGGGCGACCGCCGGTCGTTTCGAGGGTCGCTGGGCCGGGAGACGTCGCTCAGCGGGTCGGCATGGAACCGGTCGGTGTAGCGTCTGATCGCGAACAGTCGGTCGACGATCGCCGCCACCGCGCCACGTCCCCATCGGCTCCGCCTGCGCGTCCGTCGCTCCGTTGCCTCGTCGCGTCGATTCTTCCAGCCGGTCGGTTCGTCGCTGGTCTTGGTACTCAATACTGTAGGTACTGTTCACTCGTGGGGTTACAGCTACCGCTGGCACGTGCAAGGTGGAATTCTGCCAGGCGTCGTTGCGAAGTCGACGATCGCGTCGCCACGGCGACGGCTGAAGTAGTCACGAGCAACCGCGCCGAGCCGGCGGTACGGAGCGTACTGTGACGGGGCCGACTGCGAGGGCCGAAGCGAGGGCCGGGCGTCTAGGGTCGGTGGTCTGGGCACCGGGACACGTCTCGCGACCTGACCGTCGACGCTGACGGTGAGTTAGAACTGTCGGATGTGAACCTCGTCGTCGGTGATCTCGGTGACGTCCTCGTCTTCCAGGGTGTACGTGTCACTGTCGGCGTCGCCCCAGCCCAGTTTCGACCGCATCGTGTCCATCAGCCCAGGGTCTGGGTCCACGTGCGCGGTGTGCCCGCGGACTTCTGTGATGCGGCCGATCTCGTCTCCGTGTGCGTTTATGACCTTCTTCCCTTCGTCCTCGTCTGAGTATTCGATTTTCGCCATTGCGCCCTGTCCGAGGCGAGTACGAGCCTTAGTTATCAGTATCGTATCCGACCGCGGGTGGTAGTAACGTCGTGCATCTGTGGGTAACGCTCGCTTTCCTCTCCCCCCGGAGCTTTACAGACCTATTAATGGAAAGCAACTGTCCCGCTCGGCGAGTTCGGTGACCGACGACAGGATGGACTCGGAGTGAGAAAGCACGTTACTATGGGGCGAAACTCGACGTTACCCCGCGGTCACTCGGTCACCGACCGAAGACGAACCGACGCGACCGACCGACGCCCGGGGTCCCCCCGGGGGTCGCTAACACCGGGCTACCGCGACGGTGAAGACGAAGGCGGCGACCGCCACGGCGACCATCGCCGCGAGCACACTCGCCGCGCCGAGAACGCCGCCCCAGACGGCGGCCGATGCGACGAGACCGACCGCGGCGACGCCGCCTGTCGCTCCGACGACGATCCCGCCCGCGTCCTCGGACGGGATCGTCCGCGCGGACTGGCCGGCATCGGCGTCGTCGTATTCGTCGTTGGCGTCGACCGCCGCCGTCATCTCGAGGAACGTCTCGTCCTCGGCGTCGGTAAGCGCCCGGACGACCCGTCGCCGCCGCTCTTCTGCAGCGAGTGGAATAGGTCGTCTGGAGCGAACGGTTCGAACGGGGCCAACGTCTCTTCCGCTCGCTCGTCGGCCGCTACTGTAGCCATGTATGAGAATAGATTCAACGACGCTGATCAAAGCCGTAGCCTCAGTATCTTCGATTCGGGGTGAATCCGGGGTTCGGACGCGCACGTTCGACGCGACCGCGACGCCGAGCCCGCGCGGACGCGAGGCGTCACCAGGACGAGACGGTTCGATGGCGGAGTTGCCCCTGCAGGCGTTCGCCTTTTACACCCGACCGTACTACGCCAGCCCACGATGGTCGACCTCATGGGTCACGTCGCGTTCGGACTGCTGTTCCTCCTCCCCGCCTGGTTCCTCTGGAGCCGTCGGGTCAGCATCGCCTTCGTCGGACTCGGGATCATCACGTCGCTCCTTCCCGACATCGACCTCTGGCTCATCAAACTCTTCCCCGGCGAGTTCCACCACCACGGCTTCACCCACACGATCCTGTTCGTCGCCCTCGTGAGCGTCGTCGCGGGCGCGATCGCCGCCGCCGTCCTCACGAAACCCCTGGACCGCTGGCTCGGCTGGAACCGCTTCGAAACCCGGAGCATGTTCGCGTTCGCCACGCTCGCCTTCCTCCTCGGCGGGCTCGCCCACATCTTCGCCGACATGCTCTCCGCGCCCGACATCTCCACGCCCATCGAGCCGCTCTGGCCGCTCGTCGAGGGGTCCTGGGGGATCGACGTCATCTACTACAACGACCCCCTCTGGAACTCGGCGTTCCTCGCCGTCATGCTCGTGGTTCACATCGGCGTTGCACTCGCCGTCAGTCCGAACAACCACCCCTACCGGTTCCGAGAACGGACCTCGTAGGAACCAGCTCGGTTCGTCCCGCGTGACTCGCTTCCTACGCTCACCTCGATTTCGCCGAGAGTCGCGAACGCGTCATTCTTCCCTGGAACCCGCGAGCGGCGGCCCGGTCACGTCGTGCTCCTTGTCACCCTTGCTCGCGAACGACCCCTCGAACTCCATCCCGAGACTGTTCGTCATCAGGACCTGGTGACCGCGTCGCAAACGCTCGGAGAGCGCCTGATGGGAGACGTCCAGCTCGCAGGCGAGCTCCTTCAGCTTGATCTGCCGCGGAATCTCGTAGTAGCCCGCCTCGTACGCGGCCTGGATCGTCTCGTACTGCTTCGCCGTGAGTTCGAAGTGGTCGCGCGTGAACGCGTCCGACAGCGCGTACACGCGGTCGACGTCCAGGTGCAGTCCCAGTTCCTCGCACTCCTCGGCCACCGCGTCGATCGCGACTGCTTCGGGATAGACCAGGGAGAAGCGCCATTCTACGCCGTTCGTCGACGCGTTCAGGAGCGCGGCGCCATCCGCTCCGATGAGAGCGTGGTACGGCGTGTGGACGCGCGCGGTCCACGAAACCTGGAACAGGGACTCGTCGTCGAACCGACTGACGAGTTCGACGGTCTTCGTCGTCGGGTCCTCGCAGAGGGACGCCTCGAGGTCCTCTACGGGACCGCCCGACGCCCAGAGGAACGGCATGACCTCCTCGGAGTTCGTCGCGATGGCACGCGCTATCTCGAACCGAGCGTTCGGATGCTCAGTAAGTGTTGCGTCGAGTGCGAACTCCTCCGCCGCGATACTGGCATCGACAATCGTACTCATGGCTCTACTATCGATACCGTTACCAGCGGATTAATCGTGTAGCCTAAGATAATCAGTTCCGGCTGGACGCACGCGGCTTGCAAGCACGAGGACGGCGAGACGGTCAGTGGTTCGACGAGTTGTCGTCCACACCGGAGCGGCGACGGCGGTAGAGGATGGCCGCCACCACCAGGCCGAGCAAGATGAGAACGCGGAGCCCCCTACTGCCCGAGGACGAGTCGTCGCTCTGGGACGCATCGCTCCCCTCGGCGTCGTCCGCACCGCCACGTCCGGCCTCGTCTTGCTCGGCCTCTCCGTCGTACTCCGACAGCCCCTCACGGACCCCGTCGCGGACGATCGCCTCGAGTTCCGACCGCGTGATGTTCATCGACTCCTGCGACTCGAGCGACTCCCACGACTCGGGCGACTCCCCCGTTTCGGAGTCGACCGACTTCACCTTGCTCTCTAGCGCGTCCTTGACGAATTTCGTTGCTGACTGTGACATCCTTCTGACCGTGGGTCGGTCGCGTCCGTAGGTCTTGGGCTTGCCTCGGCAAGTGATCGCTCCTGGGGGAGTGACGACGCTCGCCGTTCGCGGCACCTGTCACTCCTCGCGGTGGAGATAGCAAGTGAAGCGTTCGAACTGGTCGCCCCGTTCGATCGTTCCTCGCTCTTCGTTGTACGAGATTGCCGACGTGGAATCGAGCTTCGGGAGATGGCAATGGGTCATACTCACGTGCACTCGCTCGCGTTCACGTGAAGTAAGATCCTCCGGGTGTTTCTCGCACTCCCACACGGCGACTCGTTCGACGAGGTCGGTAGTGGTGACGCCCTGCGGCCGCATGCTCAGGTACGTAAGTGCGTAGCGGCGTCGCTCGTCACCGAGCGTGTTGAACAGTCGGTCCATGGAGAGCTCATCTCCGTCCGAGTCGCCCCCGACGTCGGGCGCTCGACGAAACGGGTCGGTATCGTCGACCCGACGTGCGTCAAGGACGACGTCGGCCTCGTCGGAGTCACCGTGCTCGGTTGGCAATCCGCTGTCGGTTCGGGAACTATCGCCCAGTAACGTCGTTTTGATTTCTCTTAGCATGGTATTACGTGGTACGTAGCGAGACGGCCCAACAGTTGGGGCCGTGGCGGTTCGATGTCTTGAGACGCGCTTCGAGGCATCGTGGTGTCTGGTAGGATGTTACTATACGCTTGGATTGTGGCTTACCCGGCAAGACGGCTCTCCCTAAATGAATTACGCGTCGCAAGCGACGGTCCAAACGTCCGGAACGACGTCGCACGTGGTAACTACGACGGTACTGCAGGGCGGTGGCCACCCACGTGATGTGACGTCTCGGACGGACCGACGGGACGGGTGCGTCCCGACGGGTCAGTCGCCGTTCTCTCCCCTGCCTGCCGATTGCCACGGTGACGCCGGCATCGTCTCGCCGGTCTCGTCGGTCTCGAACACCGCTTCGAAGAGCGTCCGTTCCGCCGACCGAAAGTGCTCGCTGAACGTGGCCTGCGTGACGCCGAGTCGGTCCGCGATCTCCTCGCCGGTGCTCCCCCGCGGCCAGTCGAAGTACCCGGAGTGGTACGCCGTCTCGAGCACGGCGCGTTGTTTCGCCGTGAGTCGATCCTCGAACGCCGTATGGAAGTCCGCGATACCGGGTTCGTCGCGGTGGACCGTCTGCTGGGCGCGGAGCGTCGCGTCCGGGTGATGGTCGGTCACGAGTTCGACGAGTCTGTGCTTGTCCCGTCCGGGCGGGACTTCGACGACGAACTGGCACTCGCCGTCCGCCACGGTGACAGCGGTGACGAACGCGCCGTGTTCCGCGAGCGCCGACACCAGTTGGCTCCCCCAACTCGTCGTGAGTTCGATCTCGTACTCGTCTGCACCCGGCGAGAGCACTCGGAGGTCCTCAAGGTCCGACGAGCGGTCGACGACGTCGCGCAACTCGGCCTCGGAGATGCCGTCGGCGACGCCGTACGCGAGGATGCCGGAGCCTTTCTGGACGAGGCGTTCGAATTCGAGGGTCCAGTCACCTGCCACGTTCGTCGCGAACGCAACGGTCGGACAGTCCTGCCTGAACGTCAACTGGATCGCCGCGTCGCTCACCAGGGCGTTTCTGCGTGCGACCGAGGTGGTCGCGTGACCGATGATCTCTCCGAGGCGTTCGAGGTTCTCCGGGTCGGTATCGACGAAGGCGGTCGGCGACTCGTCGTAGATGGCAAGGATACCGTAGGAGATGTTCCCGTAGGCGACGGGAATCGCGACCATCGTCTGATACCCACACTCCTGGAGGTCCTCCCGATAGGGTTCGAACTCGGGGGCGTTCTGGAGGTCCTGCACGATCTGTACCTCCTGGCTGCGTACCGCTTTCGCTTCGGGTCGCTCGACGGGGGCGTCCTCGTCGTCCGGAAGGGCTTCCACGTCGAACCCGCAATCGCCTGGTTCCGAAGCGCGCACGGAGAACCGACCGGTCTCGTGATCCACGTCGCCGAGCCAGGCGAAGCTGTACGCGTCCGGTTCGACGAGTCTCTCACAGACCGTTCGTTCGAGGGCCTCACGCGTCGACTCCGTGATGAGGGCGTGGATGACGTCCTGACTGATCCTGTAGAGTCGGTTGAACGCCTCCAGTTGCTCGCGGTGGCGGAGGCGCTCGCGCTCCTGGCGGGACTGCTCTATCGCGTACTGGATCGAGTGAACCAGCAGGATTGCGGTTACCTCGTCCTTCACGAGGTAGTCGTGAGCGCCGTGCTGGATAGCCTGGATGCCGAGGTCGCGGTCGTCCAGCCCGGTGAGTACGATGACCGGCGTGAACTCGGTGGCTTCGACGACGTTGACGAGCGTCTCCAGCCCTGTGCTGTCGGGAAGCCCGAGGTCGAGCAGTATCACGTCCACTGCCGTCTCCGACAGTCGGTCCAGCCCTGCTGCCAGGTCGGACTCGTGGTGCACCGACGTTCGGTCGGGCGACGACCCGTCGAGTTCGATCCGCCCGAGTTGGGTGTGTGCCACGCCGAGCATCTCCTCGACGAGTCGCACGTCGCCGGGGTTGTCCTCGACGAGCAGGACGTCGAGTGTGTCGCTATCCATCGTCACCCCCGTTCGGCGGGAGACGGACGACCTCGAGCCAGAACTGTTCGAACGTCTTGATGGTCTCGATGAATTCGAGCGGGTCGACGGGCTTCGTCATGAAAGCGTTCGCCCGCAACTCGTAGGATTTGACGATGTCCTCTTCGGCCTGCGAACTCGTCAACACGATTATTGGAATCCGGGCGAGGTCCGGATCCTCCTCGTGCAGTTCCTTGAGGAACTCCGTACCGTTCTTCCGTGGGAGGTTGAGGTCGAGCAAGATGAGGTCAGGTCGCGGGGCGTCCGCGTACTCGTTTCGATTGTTCAAGAAATCCATGGCTTCGACACCGTCAGTCACGACGTAGAGGGTGTTGGCGATGTGACTCTCCTCGAACGCCTCTCGCGTGAGTCGGATGTCCCCCGGATTGTCCTCGATCAGCAAGATGTCAGCCGGTGTGTTCGACCTGACCGTCTCAGTCATCGTCGTCACCTGCGGCCGGGAGCGTGAACGAGAACGTCGACCCCTCGCCGAGCGTGGAGTCGACGTGGAGTTCCCCATCGTGGCGTTCGACGATCCGCTTGCACAGGGCCAGTCCGATCCCGGATTGCTTCCCGTCGCCGAGGCTCTGGAACACCTCGAAGATACGGTCGGTGTCGGACGGATCGATGCCGACGCCCTCGTCCCGGACGGAGACCAGCCATTGGTCGCACTGGCGCTCGGCGAACACCTCTATTCGCGGCGGTTCGTCGCCGCTGTACATGATCGCGTTCTCCAGCAGGTTCTGGAACAGCTGGCGAAGTTGTCCACGGTCGCCCTCGACGGCCGGAAGCGCCGTTGCGGTGATGTCGGCGTCCTGTTCGTCGCACAACATCTGGAGGCTCTCCTGGACGTTCTCGAGGACCACGTTCAAGTCGACGCGTTCGAACGAGTCGCCCTCCGACTCGATCCGCGAGTACGCCAGCAACCCGTCGATCATGTCGCGCATCCGGTCGGCTCCATCGACGGCGAAGTCGAGGAACTCCTGTCCGTCCTCGTCGATCACGTCCGCGTACCGGTCCTCGATCAGTCGGAGGTAACTCGAGACCATCCGGAGCGGCTCCTGTAGGTCGTGGGATGCTGCGTACGCGAACTGTTCGAGGCGTTCGTTTGACTCCTCGAGCTGGCGTTGCCGGCGCTTGCGCTCGGTCATGTCCCGCCCGATGAACGTGACCATCGGTTCGTCACCAGGGGTTTTGACCGCGGACGCGACGAACTCCATCGGCACGTGATATCCGTCCTTCGCCTTGATCTCCGCCTCCACGCGAGCAGTCCCCGTTCTGAAGGTCTCGCCGATGGTTCTGGCGACCTGCTCGCGGTCCTCCTCGACGATGATCTCCAGGGGCTCCATCGCCTCGATCTCCTCGTCCGAGTAGCCCGTGACGCTCCGAACCGTCTCGTTCCACCGCTGGAAGCACCCCCTCCTGTCGATCACGTAGAACAGGTCGTCGATCGTGTTCAGGATGTCGTCCGTGAAGTTCTTGTGCGCCTCGAGTTCGCGCTCGCGTTCGCGGACCGCCTCCCGTCGCTTTCGCCGTTCGGTCACGTCCCTGAAGTACACGGACAGCCCGGTTTCGGAGGGATACGCCGACACCTCGAACCACGACTCTAGCGGCGGGAAGAACTCCTCGAAGGAGACGACCACCTGCTCGCGCATCGCTCGCCGGTACTCCTCCTCGTAGAGCGTGTCGAGGACGTCCGGGAACAGGTCCCAGATGACCTCTCCCATCGCTCGCTCCGGACACACGTCCATGAGTTCGGCCGCGCGGTCGTTGACGTAGCTGAACCGCCAGTCCTCGTCGAGCCCGACGAAGCCGTCCGAGACGCGGTCGAGGATGTTATGGAGCTCGCTCTCCAGTCCCTTCTGGTGCTCGTGTTGCTCGGTCATGTCACGAGTGACCTTCAGGAATCCCTCGTTGTTGCCGTCCTCGTCACGTACCGCCGTGATGGTCACGTTCGCCCAGAACCTGGACCCGTCCTTGCGGACGCGCCAGCCTTCGTCATCGACGGACCCCGTCTCGGCCGCGATCTCGAGGTTTCGCTCCGGAACGCCCGCCGCCCTGTCCTCGCTCGTGTAGAACGTCGAGATGTGCTCGCCGAGGATCTCCTCGGCCTGGTAGCCCTTGATGGCCTTCGCGCCTTCGTTCCAGCTGGTGACGATGCCGTCCGGACTGAGGCTGAAGATGGCGTACTCTTTGACTGCGTCGACGAGCGAACGGAACTCCGCTTCGGTCTCCCTACGGGCGTCGATGGATTGCTTCCGCTCGGAGATGTCGGTGTACCGTTCGACCCGACCGCCGGCGTACTGGCCGGACGTAATGGGGTTGCTATAGTGCTCGAGCCATCGTTCCTCGCGGCCGTCGCCCGCGGTGACGTGAACCGGGAACTTCTCGAAGTACGTGTTGTCGTCGTAGGTGGCCAGCACTCGGTTCGCGAAGCCCGCCGGGTCCGCGACCGTTCCTCTCATCGTATCCTGAACGACCTGTCGTTTGTCCCGGCCAACCAGTTCGGCCGCGTCGATACCGAAGTACCGACCGACCGACTGGTTGACCCACACGACCTCGAACGCATCGTCGAGCACGAAGGTCGCGCTCTGCGTGTCTTTGAGAGCGGTCGAAAGGACGTCCCTCGTCTCCAGCGACACGTCGTCGGGGGGCGTCGCCGCGTCGTGGCGAACGACGCCGATCGCGCCCCGTGGGTCGGCGTCCGTGGACAGCGGGCTCACCCACACGGTACACTCCGTCGTTCTCCCGCAGGCGGTGCGCACGGACAGATCGAGGGGGATGGCGTCGAGCGAGTCGCGCTCCCCCGCGAGTGCGTCTTCCAGCCGTTCGACGTCGTCGGGGCCGAGGACGAGCGAGACGTGCGAACCGAGCAGTTCGTCCCGCGGATGCCCCGTCGTCGCGACGAACTGGTCGTCGACGGCGACGAACGTCAGGTCGGGGTCCAATCGATAGATGCCGTCGGCAACCGCTTCGAGCATGGTTCGATCGCGTCGGCGCGACACCGCGTCGTCGGCGTCCCCGAAGACGTTCCCGTCGGTGGCGTCGGGTGACGAATTCATGTAGGGCGAGAAAGCCCTTCAGCCACTTAAATACACGCTGACGTTCGGTGACGGGGTAGTGGCCAACGCACTCCCAGGAACTGTGGCGCCAGCTACTGACCGGATTGGTGCAGATACGTACGGCATAGTCCGGTATGGTACGTTTAGGCCCGCTCGACTTGCCACTGGAGGGTCGTAACCGGTACCTATGGGAGCACCGTTACATCACGCCGTCGACCGACGCCGGACCGAGCGCGGTCTGGACGTACCCGACCGATACCGGTCCCAATCACCGACACGTCCCACCGCACCGATAGGATCCCGCATCGACGAGTCGCCGAGGGTCCCCATCGGCGCGGAGTGTCGCCCGATAGGCCAGTACAAACCGGCCCCCGGAACGGGACGCGACCATCCCACAGCTCACCTCGATCTCGCGTGACTCTGGACATCACGACGGGCATCGAGATGGAGCTGTGGGTGACGGACCAGTTCGGTGAGTTGGCCGACGGCCGCGACGTCGCCGATGCGCACTCGCGGATCGAACGCGAGTTCGTGCCCTGCCTCCTCGAAGTCAAGACGGAACCACACGATACCGAACAGGGACTCAGGGACGACCTCTACGCGGTCCTGCGGACGGCCGTCGAGAGCGCGGCGGCCGATGGGTTCCGGCTCGTGCCGTCCGGAACGCCGTTCTCGGAGGCGACGATACCGGCCTCGGGCCGTCGTGGTCGACTGTTCGAGAGGATCTACGGGGACGGAGTGATCGCCGCGAAGAACTGCGCCGGGTCGCACGTCCACTTCGAGCAGTCGAACGTCCGTCGACAACTCAACCTGCTGACGGCACTCGACCCCGCGATGTCGCTGGTGAGTGCGTCCCCGTACTATCGGGGTGAGCGGAACCTGACCTGTTCTCGGGCGTTCGCGTACCGCGACGAGTGCGGCGAGGAGTTCCACCAGTTCTGTCGCCTGCTGCCGTACGTGGACAGCGTCGACGAGTGGGAGGAACGAACCGAACGCCTGTACGAGAACTTCTGCGCACTCGCGCGCGAAGCGGGCGTCCCCGAGACGACGGTCAGAGAGCATTTCAGTGCCGGTAACACGGTCCTGAACCCGGTTCGCCTCCAGCAGACCCAGCCGACAGTCGAGTGGCGGGCGCCCGACTCGACGTTGCCGAGTCAGATCGTCAGCCTCGCGGTCGACGTCGGCTCGCTCGTCGCAGAATCCGAGTCGAAACCCCTGGAATTCGGGTCGCGTGGGGTCACGGACGACCACATCGGGGTTCCGGAGTTCGAGGAACTCGAGCGACTCAGCCGCCTGGCAATGCGGAGCGGGTGTCACCAGGAGCAGGTCCACGAGTTCAACCGAGAGATGGGGTTCGACGTCGACAAGTACGAACCCCTCTCCAAACACATCAGCGGCGAAGCCGTCCTGTCGAACGAGGACGCGCGCCGCGAACGGGTCAAACAGTCCCGACGACTTGAACGCGACCTGCAGGGCCTGTGCGAGCGGGAGGCGACCGACCCGCTCGATTGCCCGCAGGTGTCGCCCGAAGTCGAACGACTGCTCCCGCCCGCACGACAGGGTAACCGATGAGGGGGGCGCGAGCGAAGACCCGGGGACGCACGGCGAAAGCCAGGGTTATTCCAGCAAACCGACCGACGTACCGTGGCTTGCCGGATGTAGCGGACGGTTCGTTCGGCGCCCGAGTCCGAGGTTGCGAGCGTGTAACGAAGTGCGTGCACGGCTGTAGTAGCGTTTGCAACGATTCGCAGGCATGCTCGCGATACTCCCGGTCCAGAGCCGCTGGAAGACGTCTCGACGAAGCCAGTTGGAGAATGATTGCAAACGCTCCCATAGAACGAACCCAGTACGGCGCTCCGACGAACTGCGGACCGTACGGTCAGTCACCGCATCGACTCCGGAACGAGGGTGACCTGGTCGCCGACGAGTAGCGACGGACCCCCGACGGACACAATGGCCTGGAAACACTCTCTCGCACAGAACGTGACAGTGAACGCGGCCGCGAACTGGTTGCTGATAGCCGTCGCGCTACTGACCGGCCTCACGAGTCTCGTCGTCGACTCGCTCCTCGGCGGCGTCCTGGCTCTGGCGGCGGTCGCGGTACTCGCGGCCCCTGCCGTGGTGCAACTCGACTGGCGAGTGATGCTCCCGTGGCCGCTCGCACTCGCGGTCGCCGTCGGGCTCGTCGCGCGCTCTCTCAGGTACGCCCCGGAGGTCACCGGATACGTCGTCATCTCGGCGGTCTCCCTCGCGGTCGTCGTCGAGCTAGACGCGTTCACTGGCGTCAAGATGAGTCGCCGGTTCGCGGTGCTGTTCGCGCTCATGACCACCATCGCGTTCCAGACGTGGTGGTCGATCGCCCAGTACTACTCCGACCAGTTGCTCGGAACCACCTTCATCCGCACCCAGACGGAACTGCAGTGGGACCTCTTCGCGGTCACCGCCGTCAGTCTCGTCATGAGTGCGCTCTTCCTGTGGTACTTCGACCACATCGAACACGTCGGGACCCGTCGACGTCCCGTGATTCCGGAGGAGGCATCGTGACCGTTCCCGACGTGGTTCACGTGTCCGCGGACAAACAGCGCGCCCTGACCCGCCTGCTGCAGGCCGTGCTGGGGCTCATCCTCCTGTACGGACTCCTCACGCTCCAGTTCGGGATGGCAAGCAACGGCGCGTTCGGGCTCGCCCTCACCCTCGTTCCGGCCGCGATCCGTCGAGAGTACGACTACACGATGAGTCCCGTCCTCGTCCTCTGGATCACGATCGCCGTCAGCCTGCACAGCGTCGGGGCCCTCGGACCGTACGAGTCGGTTCCCTGGTACGATAGCGTCACCCACACCCTGTCGGGTACGGTCGCCGGCGGCCTGGGGTACGCGACGTTCCATGGATTCGAGCGCCACTCGGAGGAGCTTACTGTGCCGGCGAGGTTCCGACCGGTCTTCATCTTCGTCTTCGTCCTGGCGATCTCCGTGATCTGGGAGCTCATCGAGTTCGCGTCGGGAATCCTCCCCACGCTCGTCGGGATCGACGCGCCGCTGGTGGTGTACGGCGTGGACGACATCGTCACCGACATGCTGTTCAACACGCTCGGGGCAGTCGTGTTGTCGGCCGGTGCCTCGGGATACTTCAAGTCCTTGGGCGGCTTCTTCCGTCGACGGTTCGACTCCCGGTCGTCGTAATCCCTAGCCAGGGAGCCGTCGCCTCCGTCCACGTTCGCCGTAGCATCGCGCCCGCCGTAGCGACGCATCGATCGTAGCATCGCGCCCGCCGTAGCGACGCATCGATCGTAGCATCGCGCCCGCCGTAGCGACGCACCGATCGTAGCATCGCGCCCGCCGTAGCGACGCACCGATCGTTGCACCACTCTTGGTTGCGTATCGGTTCACAGATACGAACCGGATACGTATTGCATCGATACAGGCATTGGGTATGACTTTAAGCGGCCATGGACGAAATCCTCTCGAATGGAAAACGATTCCAAGACAGTTGACCCTTCGATACAGCCAGGTGAGGAAGTGTACGACGAGAGCGGCCGTCTATTGGGGGTCGTAAGCGGCGTCACAGAAGACGGATTCGAGATGGAGATGGTGGACGAACGGACCAGCGGCACCGAAGAGATCCCCGGTCAGGAGTTCGGTGAGGGGTACCTCATGTGGCGGTGCACCGTCTGCGGTGAGATGGACGAGATAGAGGACGGGATGCCCGAAGTCTGCCCGAGCTGTGGTGCCGAGAAGGAAGCGCTCACCGAGGTTCGGGAGGACTAGCGACGACGTCGAGAGCCACGAGTTCCGGCCGGACGACACTCACCGGTCCGACGACGAGAACAGCCACCTCCATCGCCTTCGATAGACGGCGGAAGGGGGTAGCCGACGAACAGCTGTCCCAGTGCACGACCGACGCTCCGAATGTTCCCACCCCCGATTCACCATCTCGATTCCGTGTCACACGCTGCCGTCTCGCTGCTTCGACGAGATCACCCGTCCACCACCACAGAAAGTGCCGGAACGGGCCGTCGACGTCCCGGGGTGTTCGATTCGTGAACTCGCCGGAGCGGAACACCATGTTCTGGTGGCTGTACATAATCGTTCTCGCAGCAGCGGCGCTGTTCATCGGGTACTCGTTCGTCGGCGTGCTCGTCCTGGGGTTGTTCGGGTACTACGCGACCCGACCGATCTGTACCCGATTCCACCGGCGGATCGACTCGAAAGGACTGGCGGCCGCGTTGACGGTGCTCACGATGCTGGTCCCGTTGTTTCTCCTCACGCTCTACGTGGGGTTCCGAGTGGTTCAACAGGTCCAGCAGCGATTCGACGACGGCGTGATCACGGTGCTGTTCTCGCGAGTTTTCGGAGTGAACATCGACGAGTCGGCCCCGACCGACCTGTTCCAGAACCCGCCGTCGCTCGGAGAGGTGACCGAACTGCTAACCGGGTCGACCGTCCAGCAGGGATTGCAAGTACTCGACATGGTGTTCGGGACGGTGCTCCTGGTATCGCTCGCGGTCACCCTGTCCTACGCGCTGTTGGTGTACGACGATAAGCTCTCGTCGGGGTTCCAGAAACTCGTCGGCGGGCGCGACGAGACCGTGTACGCGTACGCCGTCGCCGTGGACGCGGACCTCGAATCGGTATTCTTCGGGAACCTTCTGTTCGTAATCGCCATGTGGGTCCTGGCGACCGCGACGTACTTCCTCACCAACCTCGTGGCCCCACCCGGACTCGCGGTGCCGATGGTGTTCACCGTGGGGTTCCTCACGGGAGTGACGAGCCTCATCCCCGTGATCGTCAGCAAAGTCGTGTATCTCCCCATCGTCGGCTACCTGGCGCTGTCCACCGCTCAGAGCGGCGACGGGAACTTCCTGTTCGTCGCCGGCGTGCTCGTCGCGTACTTCCTCGTCCTCGACATCCTCCCGCAGTCAGTGCTCCAGCCGGTGATCTCGGGGCGACAACTGAACCCGATGCTCCTCCTCTTCGCCTACATCCTCGGCCCTATCCTCTTCGGGTGGTACGGGTTCTTCCTCCTGCCGATCGTGTTCGTGCTGATGCTCGAAGTCGTCCGGATCGTGCTCCCGGAACTGTTGCACGGGGAATCCATCCGGTCCGAACCGGAGCTCGCCGAGGAGACGGGTGCGGACGGGGACGAAATACCGGATACGAGCGCGGACGCGGACGACGTTGGGGAGCCGGGTTCGGACGCGGAGGAAATCCCGGATACGGGCGCGGACACGACGGACATCCAGGAGGATGCCGCGAACCAGCCACCGCCGGAGGCGGACGACCTGGATCCGGACTCGGGCTGACGCGTTCCCGACCGTCGTCGGAGACGGCCCTCGATCCGCCGGTCGACTCCGTATTCGAATCTTAACTAACCGTCGCGGACCCGTAGTGGGAGCATGGAAGCCACCAGCCACTCGAACGGCGGACGGTTCCGAACGACCTACGTACGGACGGGAACAGTCCTCGACCGCGGGACGGGACGGCTCGAACGATGAAGGTCTCCGACCTGCTGGTCGCGTGTCTGGAGCGCGAGGGCGTCGAGCACGTCTTCGGACTCCCGGGCGAGGAGATGGAGGACCTGTTGTTCTCGTTGCGCGACTCGTCGGTCACGTTCGTTCCCACTCGACACGAACAGGGGGCGGCGTTCATGGCGGACGTCCACGGTCGCCTGACGGGCGACGCCGGCGTCTGTCTGGCCACGCTCGGTCCCGGAGCTACGAACCTCGTGACCGGCGTGGCCGACGCGCACCTCGACAAGAGCCCGCTCGTCGCGATCACCGCCCAGGGCGGGCTCGAACGGCTCCACCAGGAGAGCCACCAGGCGATCGACGTCCTCGGAACGTTCAGGGCGGTCACGAAGTGGAACACCCAGCTCGATAGTCCGGACATCGTCCACGAGTCGGTCCGCAAGGCGTTCAAGCTCGCGCAGTACGAGAAACCCGGGGCTACGCACCTCGAACTCCCCGAGGACGTCGCCGCGGAGGGAACCGACACGCGGCCGATAGACCCCGGGGACCGGGTGGCGCCTCCCGCGCCCGACCCCGACACGCTCGAGGAGGTCGAGGCGAGACTCCGGGCGGCGTCCCGCCCGATAGTCGTCGCCGGCAACGGCGCTGTCCGGGCGCGCGCTGCCGCGGAACTCCGGAACTTCGTCGACGTCGCCGACGTCCCAGTCGTCTCGACGTACATGGGGAAGGGCGCGGTGTCGGACGCGGAGGCGCACTCGCTGATGACGCTCGATTCGGGGCCGGACGGCGAACCGGTGCGGGCCGTCGAGGCGTCCGACCTCGTCGTCACCGTGGGATACGACATCGCCGAGCACGACCCCGCGGGTTGGTACGAGGAGGACGCCCCACTGGTCCACGTCGACAGCGAACCAGCAGAGGTGTACGAGGCGTACGACCCCGACGTCGAGGTCGTCGCCGGCATCGAGCAAACGCTAGAACACCTCGTCGACCGGTGTCGCGACGCCACCCCGTCGTTCGACGACGACTGGTACCGCGAGTACCGCGACCGAGTCGTCGAAGACGTCGACCGCGAACCGAGCGACGGTCCGCCGTTCACCGTCAGGTCCGTGCTCCCATTGCTTCGCGACGCGATGGCCTCCGAGGACGTGCTCGTCTCAGACGTCGGGAGCCACAAGATGGCTATCGCGGCGAACTTCCCCACGTACGAACCCAACACGTGCATCGTCTCGAACGGGTTCGCCTCGATGGGTATCGCCGTCCCCGGCGGGGTCGCCGCCGACCTCGCGGTCGACTCGAACGTCGTCGCGGCGACCGGCGACGGCGGATTCCTGATGAACGCAGCCGAACTCGAGACCGCGACTCGCGTGGGCTGTTCGTTCACCGTGGTGGTGTTCGTCGACGACGACTACGGGCTCATCTCCGAGAAACAGACCGCACATACCGGCGAATCGTTCGGGACGGAACTGACGAACCCCGACCTCGTGGCGTTCGCCGACAGCTTCGGCATCGACGGGTACCGGCCGGACTCCCCGGCGGACCTCCGTCGAATCCTCCAGACGACGGTCGGGGGCGAGATGTCGCTGGTAGAAGTTCCCGTCGCATGACTGCTGGATGCCGTAATCGCGACGTAGCGAATCGCGGTCGCGTAACCGGCCGCTCGACGTCGCGATGGCATGCCTGCTCGTCGACTCACGGTGAGACGCTGTCCGTACGAGCCCGGTCCCGAGGCCATCGTCACGAAGTGACCGGGGTTTCGACGCCCGTAAGCGACCGTTTCTCGGGGAACGGTCGTGGTGACTTATCCCGTTCCGTGGTCTCCCTCCCGCATGGAGATTCGTCCTGCGGAGTCCGCCGACCGGAGTCGCGTGCAGTCGATCGCGCACGATTCCCTGCGGTCCTCGTACTCGCTCAGCCCCCAGCAGATCGAGTCCATCGTGGAGGAAGAGTTCAGCGCCGAGCGCCTCGACGACAGGTTCGACGACCCCGACGTGACGGTGTTCGTCGCCGAAGCATCGGTGGGAGACACTCGACAGGTCGAGGGGTTCGTCGACGTCGACACCGCGGACGGTCGACGAATGCGCTGGCTGCACGTGGACCCGGAGGCACGAGGGAACGGCATCGGAACGGCGCTACTCGAACGGGTCGACGAAGACGCCGACGGGACATCGCTGACCGCGCACGTCCTCGAGGACGCCGTCGAAGGCGGCGAGTTCCTGGAAGGGTTCGGGCTCGAGAGCGACGGGACGGAGACCGTGGAACTCGGCGAGGAGGAGTTCTCTGTCGTCGTGTTCACCGCGGGAGACTCGACGGAGGACCCCAACGAGCCGTCCGTCCCGGTTCCCGAGGTCGTCGAGATCGACGGGACGGACCACATCATCGACCAGGAAGAACGGATTCCCGGGCGGACCGCCCCGTTCTTCTCGATCTACGAGACCGAGGACCAGGACGAGCCCTACGGCTACTTCTGTTCGAACTGCGCCAGCACGGACGTCGCGGCCGATGGCCTCGACCGGTTGGAGTGCGGCGAGTGCGGAAACGCCCATCGAGCCGACCAGTGGGACGACTCGTATCTCTGACCGACGTGGTCATCGTAAGCGACGCACCCCGAACGCGGGCGCGAATCGAACGCATCGACCCGAATCGACTCCAGTGTTGCCATCACCCATATACGATGAATGACCCGTCGGCGTTCGAGCCTGACCGTGGCGTACCGGAAGACACGTCGTCACGGAGCGACGACGAGAAGACGTCTTCGATGCGACCGACGGCAGGCCCTTCGCGCGAATCCAGCGACCGAGCCGATTCGGACACGTCCGACGACAGCGTCGTCGACGTCGGCATCCTCGTCGCACACTCACCCGGAGAAAATCCAACCAAGCTAAAGGACTTCGCACAACGGGTCGTCGACGATGCCGCGGCCGAACTCGCCGCTGCGACCGACCTGCACTGGCGGACGCACGCCCCGAAACCCGACCAGTTGTCCGACCGGAGCGCGCGACGGCCGTCAGAGTTCCTCGACGAAGCGGCGTTCCACATGGTGACGCAACCATACGACCTCGTGGTCGTCGTCACCGACGTCCCGGTGACGACTCGAAGCCAACGAATCGTCGAAGGGCTCGCGTCGCCAGTCAGTCGGTTACTGGTCGTCTCCACGCGACGACTCCGGTACCCGCACGGTAGCGAGTCACCGAAGTCACTCGACGCCGAGTCGCTCCACTGGAACGCCGTGACGCTCGTCGTCCACCTCTTCGGCCACGTCCTCGGAGCGAAACACGACGACGGCGGCGTCATGGAACGGTTCACGTTCGACCAGTCCCGTCGAAGCGTCCCACCGTTCAACGCGGACGTACAGGCACACCTCCACCGGATCGCGAAGCAGGTCCCCGAAGAATCGAGTCGGCGAGGACGCGTTCGCGGACTCGTCTTTCACGCGACGAGTCTCGCGCGCAATCCAGGCACTGTCGCGAGGGCCCTGCTCGACAGTCGCGCCCTGTTGCTCCCGTTCTCCCTCCCACGGCTCTCGACCGCCGCCGTGACGCCGACGCTGATCCTCGTGTTCAGCGCCGAAGCGTGGGACGTCGGAATCAACCTCTCGAACCTCACCGCCGTCCTCTTCGCGTTCGGCAGCATCCTCGCGGCCGCGGTCCACCTCCAGTACGTCCAGCGACTGTCCTTCCCCAGGGAGCGCAGCCAGATCATCACCGAACACATGGCGCTAGTGAACGTGACCGTCTTCGCCATCCTCCTGGTGGCGATGGTCGGCCTCTTCGTGCTCGTCGGCAGCATCATCTTGTCCATCGAACTGCTGGTGTTCCCGCCGAACCTGATGACGAACTGGCCGAATCTGGAGGATCCGACGGTCGACCTCGTCGACCTCGTCCGGGTCGGCGTCTTCATCAGCACCATCGGCGTCCTATCGGGCGCCCTCGCGGGCGGCATCGAGAATCGGATGGCGCTCCGCCACCTCGCACTGTTCCGCGATGACCCGTGATCGCACCCGCCAACCTTCGACCAGTAGACCACCGGTCCCGGCAGGCTTCGTCCCGACGCATCTCCGGTCGATCGCCGCTCGAAGTCGACCGAATCGACTGGATTTCTGTGGTGTATTGGGCGTACTGTTTTACGCCTGCCTTCCCTACTGGAGATACCGTGCAATCGATCGATCGTCGGGTCGTCGGCGGAGAGCTATTGGTGCGGTAAGATGAATCTGGGACGCGTACTCCGCCAGTGGCGCAACTGCTTCCCGGTCCCGACCGAGGATGGTGAGTTCGGCATCGTCCGATGGATACTGTTGGAGGCGAACCGGTTGGCCATTACCGGGTGGTTGCTCACGTTGGTCTTCGTCGCGTTCCTGACCCTCGGAATCCTCTGGACCATCGAGATGCAGAACCTGCTAACGGAGACCCGCGCAGTCGAGACGATACTCAACACGCTATTGAGCGGCATGATCCTGCTCGTCTCCATCGTCGTATCGATCAACTCGATCGTGCTGAGCTACGACATGAGTTCCGTCACCAACCAGACGGACCGCGTCGAGGGCGCGTCGACCTTCCGCAGGGACCTGAGTAAGTTGACCCGCCCGGACGAGAACCCATCCGAGCCGACGTCGTTCCTGAAGGTCATGTCGCGAACGATCCGGGAACGTGCGGAGGGACTAAACGACGACATCGACGAACGCGGCGACGACGGTACAGAAGACCTCCGAAACTACACCACCTCTGTCGCGGAGATGGCCGAAAATCTCGGGTCTATCGAGGAAACGGACGGGGCCGAGTTCGCCGTACTCTGGAAAGGGATGGAGTTCGGGTACGGCACGCAGATAGAACAGTCCCGACAGCTCAAATCGACGCTCAGTAGCGAATCGGACGGCGACCTTCCCGAGCAGTTCGATGCGCTCATCGAGGCGTTCGAACTGTTCGCGATCGGTAAAGAGTACTTCAAGACGCTGTATTACACCCAGGAGGTGTCGAAGCTCTCGCAGACCCTGTTGGTGATCACGCTCCCGGCAATCCTTATCAACGCGTCGACGATTCTCGCGGTCAACGCGCACGTCCTCCCCGATTTCTGGTTGCTTGGCATCCCGCCACTGCAGGTGTTCGTCGCCGCCGCATTCACCGTGTCGCTCGCCCCGTACATCGTGCTGACCGCGTACATGCTTCGCCTGTCGACGGTCGCGCGACTGACGTCGTCCGCCGGCATCTTCTCGCTGAACTGACCTCCGCTCTCGCGTTCGCGACGTTCTCCGCCGCCAGCACGCCGACAGCAGCTCCTCCTCCTTCCTGCCCTGCTCGGGTGCCTGTCGGAACTACCCCGGTCCGCGCACGCATCACGCCCGAGGGCTTCAAGTCTGACTGGTGGACGTGCGTCTCGAGGACCTCGCGGTCGAGGTGCCCGACGACGAGGCGGCGTACCGAACCGATTTCGGGGGCTTCCAGAAGAGTACCAGGACGACTGACTCGAGGGACTTCTCGCATCGGGGATTCCGATGGAGAGCACGGCCGCTCTCGACGTTGCCGAACCACCGAGCGCGACCTCACGAGAGACGAGCGAACGAAGCCCAGGTTACGAGCGTGCGGGGCCGGGTGACGAGCAGCCCAGGACGCGGTTCGGAGCACAGACCGATCGAACCGGTACTGCGTATAGACGCGTTACTTCGGTCGGTGGCCGTGACGGCGGCCGAATCGTTCTACTGCGACACGGTAATCGCGACGTAGCGAATCGCGGTCGCGTAATCAGCGACCGCACGAGCGTTCTGCCAACCTATCCCTCGTATAACTAAGATGGATGATGGTGATGGTCTAGGTATGGGAATGATACACATGATGCTCGACCACACGGTACTGATCCCCCTTCAATTCGGAGGCGACCTCGTCTCGCTGGCCATCCTCTTCCTGATCCTCGCCCTGGTTGCGGGGATCGCTGGCGCCAGCGGCGTCGCGGGGCTCAGTATGGACATCGCGAAGTGGCTCGTCATCATCTTCGTCGTCCTCGCCGTCGTGACGTTCATCCTGTAGGCCCAGGACGTGGTACTCGTCTTCGGTGTCCGAGCGCTTGGGCGTTACACTGCTAGAGGTCCAAGTAGATCGTACTACCTTCGAGAAATCCGTCTTCCGTCTCGGTGTTGGAGCGGGATATAGAGGGCTGCAGTATCTACTAGGAATCATGACCGAATCAGAAGCGACCCGATGGGAGTACGAGACACTTCGGCCACCGCGCGATGAGACCAAGAAAGAAGCAGAGGATCCGAAAGCAGAGTTGAATCGACTCGGTGCAGAGGGCTGGGAATTCGTGGAGACGATCGACTACGAGGGAGGTGGCACCAAGTACCTCGTTTGCAAGCGACCTATCCAATCGAGTGAGCGGGTATGACTGACGAGACCGACATCGGTACGGCCAACACGATACGTGAGCGCTCGGGCGAGAGTCGGACGAAACTCTGGATGCTGTTGCGCGCGAACCGCCTTCTCGTCTCCAGCGTCCTGACCAGTGCCGTGTTCGTCGCATTCGTGATCGCCGTCGTTGTCCTCGATCCACCGTTTTCACGGCAACTCGAGTCCGGCGACACGATCGACACGATATTCTCGACGATGATCACGGTCATCGTGACTGGGACGACACTCGTCGTCACGATCGGTCAGCTCGTGCTCTCCCAGGAGAACGGCCCACTCGGCGATCAACGCGATCGGATGTCCAGTTCGATGGATTTCAGGGAGTTCACTGAAGAATTGATCGGGTCGCCGAGTCCTGCCGACCCATCCGAATTCCTCCGGCAGATCGTCGGAGTCACGGCACAACGGACGACGGCTCTTCGAGAGTCTATTGGTGAGAACGACGACGAGAACCTCCGAGAGGAGGTCGACGAATTCGCTGAAAGCGTCACTGGGAACGCGAACATGGTACGTGATAAACTTGAGGGTGCACAGTTCGGGTCGTCCGACGTGGTATTCGCCGCACTGAACTTCAATTATAGCTGGAAGATCTTCCAGGTCGAACGTCTCGCGAACGAATACGAGGAGAGCCTCACTGAGGAGGAAGCCGGCTTGCTCGACGACCTCAAAACGGCGCTGACTCTTTTCGGTCCAGCGCGCGAACACATCAAGACGCTGTACTTCCAGTGGGCACTCATCAACTTGTCCCAGATGATTCTCTACGCTGCAGTCCCGGCAGTGGCCGTTGCAGGCATCATGGTCGCAATCGTCGATACGGGGACGTTCCCGGGAAGCACACTCGGTTTCGAACACATCATCCTCGTCGTGGGCGGTGCGTTTGCGGTGACGCTCGTACCGTTCATGCTGTTCGTCTCCTACGTCCTTCGCATCCTCACCATAGCGAAACGGACGCTTGCCATCGAGCCACTGATCCTCCGCGATTCACAACGCTAACGCGTCACACGAGGGAGGGGACCAGCCTGTCAGCAGAGGCATCACCGTGAGAGCCGATAACAACTCGTGACATCCTCCCCGTGCTAAACGGCGGGGCTTCCCACAACAGTGGGAATCCGGGTTGGCAGGTTTCAGTCCGAATACGCCGAGAGCGTCATCTGTCCGGGTCTCGGACTCGTCTCGCGGTGGACTGTGGCGCTGTCACAGGTGCTCCCGTCCTGTGGCGAGTCATCGCGTTCCGATTCCCAAGGAACGCTTTCTCCCCACGGGTTGACGCGACCGGCGATGTTCGCCGCCGCGTTGATGTCTGCTTGGAACTCTGATACGTGACAGTCGTCGTGCGGACACGCGAACTCCGCTTGCTGGCTCCGCCGACCGAGACGACCGCAGACGTGGCACGTCTGACTGGTGTACGCCGCGTCGACGTACTCGACGCGGATCCCTACCTCGGTCGCTTTGTCTTCGATTCGCCCCTGTAGCCGGGCGAACGCCCATGCGTGAAGGCGACGGTTCATGAACTTGCCGTAGTCCAACCGTTCGCGGATGTACGACAGGTCTTCGAGAACGATAACCGGATTCTCGAACTGTTGGGCGTACTCGACGGCCTGCCGAGACGCTTTCTCGACGATATCCGTCAGAGCGTTCTGGTAGTGGTCGCCACGATGGAACCCGTTGCTGGTCCGGTAGCCCCGTTCGGAGTAGCTGATTCGATGCGAATGCGGAGGATTTGAGCCACTCGTCAACGGTTTCTACTTTGGTGGGACTGAAATAACCAGTATAATAGTAGTTCTATATTTCTTTAGCTTGAATTATACTTCCGGTACTATCGCGAGTTCCGTGGCGTTCGGAGCGGGAATCGAGGCCATGACGGTCGCAGGCGTCTTTCAGCGGTGTCGCATCGTCGACGAGGAACACAGCGTTCGCCAGACGCTGTGCGTCTTGAGTGCCCACGAGAACTGTCGTGCAGTTCTCGGAACGTCGTCGACGTCGTGGTTCTCGCGTGCTTCCGTGAAGAACGCGTGAGCGAGAGCGGTCGTTCCGGTCGGTTCGAGTTTCGTATGGACGGGTTCGCCGGCTTCGGGATCGACTGCGACGTACAGCCGGTACTGTTCGTCTTCGAGTCGGAACACGGTCTCGTCGACAGCGACGTGATCCGACGACCCCCCGCGCTCGTGCTGTAGATCAGCCCTATGAACCCAGTTGTGGACGGTCGACACGACGCGACCAACACCGAACAGTTCGAAAAGAGAGATAGTATTTGAAAGTGATAGTCCAGCAGAGTAGGGCCGAATACCGAGTTTTTCAACAGTTACGGTGTTTCTTCTCGCGCCATTAGACCGAACTCGATTTCGCCCACCCTCCCGTTGAGGACGGCCTTTTCGGGCACAGGACACTCATTGACGTCCTCCCCGCCCTGAAGGGCGGTACTTTCTCCTCGGTTATCCATAAATCTGTCCGTATCTTATAAGTAAAATTTAATTAATTATGTACGTGGATGCTGGCTCGTTGCGTGTGTGTCAGATACGCCAACGCGAAGAGGGTACCTCGCCGGGGTCTGTCTCGCGACCGTCGGACTGGCTGGGTGTAGCGAGTCCGTTCAAGACGAACCGGCGAACGCCGATACGTCGTCCACGACGAACTCCGCTACCGTAGAGACCCGCACGGCTGAAACGACGGAGACGCAGAGCGCGACCACCACGGAGGAGAACCCGATAGGTGAAGCGTTCCGAGTCGCCGATGGCGTGCCGATGTTCCAGTACGACGCGGCGAACACCGGCGGGTCGGCGAATCGGGGGCCGGCGGCTGCTCCGAACGAGCAGTGGTCGAAAGGGTTCGCGGCCGGGCGGACGAGCCCAGTCGTCTCTGGAGAGCAGGTGTTCGTAGCCGGCGGAAGAACGCTCAGACTGGTGAACGCGAGCGATGGTGAAATCGTTTGGGAGAAGCCAGGTGGGAAGGGGACGCCAGCACTGACGGGAGAGTACGTCTTCAGTCCGTTCCGGAACGGAGTCGTCGCCTATCGGAGAGCGGATGGAACGGAGCTTTGGAAGACGAGTCTGGAAGCGAGCGAATACGAGGACATGGCGATGTCCCTCAGATCCGTATCGGTCGAAAGCGGTATCCTGTACGCGCCGACGACCGATGGAAGCGCGATCGCCATAAATGCTGAAACCGGAAACGTTCGCTGGAGGACGTTCCTGGACGATGGTCGGATCGAAGCGCCAGTCGGAGTCAGCGAAAACGGCGTCTACGTTCATACCTGGAACACGGTCTTCGGATTGGATGTCGAGACAGGAGAGAAGCAGTGGTCGATCAATCCGGGTTCCAACGTCGGAGGGAGTTCTGCGTCCGTGACGCCGGATACGAGATCCGCACCGACGTGCCAAGACGGACTCGTGTACGTCGGCGGGAAGGATGGCGTCTTGTACGCCATCCGGTCGGAGGACGGCACCGTCGAATGGTCCCACGAAATCGGGTACCCGATCTTCTCTTCGCCGAGTATCCACGAAGGCGTCGTCTACTTCGGCGCACGAGACAGTGCGTTGCATGCACTCGACTCGAAGACCGGAGAGCCCGTTTGGGAGACGGAAGTCGACTGGATAATCGACTCCCACCCAACCGTCGTCGATGGAACGGTGTACGTTGCGACGAACGATTCCACGCTGTACGCCGTCGATGGAGCCTCCGGGGACGTCCAGTGGACGTACACCTTCGACGATACGTGGTCGTTCACGGCTCCCGCAGTCGCCGATGGAACCGTGTACTTCACGACGTCGCATGGGAACGTCACTGCCATCGAATGACAGCTCGGTAACTGCATTGCTGTACCCTGTTTGAGCCGTCGTTGAGCGCCGAGGTGGCTGAGCCAGTGTATTCGACGGGACTGACGACTGTCCCCGGGTCAGCGGACCCGCCTCTCGTGACGTAGTCGTTGCCGGGTACGGGTTTCGAGTTTCCGTAGTCAGGATACTTCGAACTCGATGCCACCTGCGAGTCCCGCCGCCGCGTTGTATATGAGGGCGGTGAGCGCGCCGCCGATGGCGCCGTACAGCGCGCCGCCGACGATGGAGACGAGGAGTTCCGGAAGTCCCGGGCTTCCGCCCATGGGGCCGCCGAGGACGATCCAGCTGATGGCGATGATGATGCCCCAGAGGAGTCCGATGACGCCGAGGATCTTCGCGAGCGAGAGGACGTCGATGGAGTCAACGGTGTACGATGGCATGGGTGTCTGTATCGACGACACCAACCTACAAGAGATTGGGTGCTGATTCTCGGTACTGGACGGGGGCAGCGACGATTTGAACGGTCGGTTGCGATGGGCGAATCGGATTTGGGCCTCGATAGCGAACGAGTGGTTATGAGAGGCGCACTGTGGAGTCAGCGTCCCAGAGGCGCGCTGGGGACGGTTGGCGGTCTGGCCGCGGCGACTGCCGCCACCGCTGTCGTTGCGGTCGCAGTTCGCCGTCGTCGAGAGTCGGCTCGTATTCGCGAGTACGTCGCCTGGGTTCGACGCCGGGGTGGCCAGGTGGCGGCCGAGCCCTTCGAACCTGACGACGTCACGGATCTCCCGGCGCCTGTGCGTCGATACCTCGAGACGGTTCTACCGACTGGCCAGCGCCACGTGGAAGCGGTGACGCTCGACCAGGCGGGCGAGTTCAGGCCCGGTGGCGCGGATGCGTCCTGGCGTCCGTTCACCGCGACGCAGACGTATTGCGTCTCGCCACCGAGGTACGTCTGGGATGCCAGTATCGAGATGTTCCCGTTCGTCTCCGCGTGAGTACTCGATGCGTACGTCGCGGGCGAAGGCGTGCTTCGCGCGCGCCTCCTGGGCGCAATTCCGGTGGCGAGTGCGGGTCCGGACCCGCGGATGAACGAGGCGGAACTCCAGCGGTACCTCTCGGAGACGCCGTGGTTCCCGACGGCGCTGTTGCCGGCGTCTGGCGTCACCTGGGAGGGCATCGACGACCGCACGGCGCGAGCGACCGTCGAGGACGGGGACGTGAGCGCGACGGCGGTGTTCTACTTCGACGAGGACGACCACGTCGTTCGTCTGACCGCCGACCGGTACCGGCAGGACGTCGACGACGTCGCGCCCTGGGTTGGACGCTACGGCGAGTATGCGGAAGTGGACGGAATGACGATTCCAACGCGGGCGGAGGTGGCCTGGGAGACGGCCGAGGGAGCGGTCCCGTACTGGCGTGGCACCGTCACGGATATCAGCTATCGGACAGGCTGAGGGATGGATGTCATCCCGGGAGGAAGAGGTTGATGAGGGCGACGACGAGGCCGGCGAGTCCCATGCGGCCTGCGGCGACGTACCAGCGCTGTCCGGAGATCGAACCCATGTATGCACCGAATGCGCCGAGGACGGCGATGCCGAGGGCGACGGCGACGAGCGCCGCCTCTTCCATCGTGAGCACCGACCCCTCGAACACGAATGGAACCAGTGGAATCAAGATCCCGATCAGGGGACCGAGGCCACTCATGACCGCGTGCAGGAGTCGCGCACCGCTCTGTTCACGCTGGATGTGGGTGTCTTCGAGGTCCGTGAGCATCGCTCGCTCGATGCGTTCGAGCTCGGCGCGGGTTTCGGCTCGTTCGATCTCCCAGACGCTCCAGACGGCGGACGTGCCGAGGCCGACGGCCGCCCCGAGTCCGATCTTGATGACGGTGAGGCCGTCCGGGACGCCGGAGAGGACGGCGCCGACGACGATGCCGATGCTCGTGAGGGTGCCGTCGAACCCGTTCGAGATGAAGTAGCGACGCGAGATGGCGACGACGTCCTCCTTCCCGAGGAGTCGCCCGAGGAGTTGTCGAATCGACGACACGGGACTCAGCCGTCCTGTAACGTGCGTCGGTCCTCGACGACCTTGTCGCCACACGCGACCTGGTCCACGGAGTGGACCGAGCCGCCGAGGGATTCGATCCGGTCGTCGATCGCCGCGAAGTCGACGTCGTCGCCTTCGAGCGTGAGTTTGACGTTCTGGACCTCCTGGTCCAGTTCGATGAGCGAGGACGTCACGCCGTTGACGGTGTCGATCTCCGCGACCTGTTCGGTGAACTCCAGCAGGGACGGCTCGTGTGGTTTCAGGACGTCGACGACGATGCGTCGGACTGATGGCATGGGTCGAACTTGGAGCTGGTCCGACCTTAAAGACGTATGCCGATAGTCACCAGTTCGCAATACCGGATTCGCTGACCGGCCGTCTCGATGCGCCACGCTCACAGGGACGTTCGCTTTATCGCGGTGCCGACGACGAGGTACGCGGGGAAGGCGAGGAGGAGGACGACCGCGAGCAGTCCCCAGTCGGCGAGGTCGAGCGGAACCGTCCCGAAGTACACGTTGAGCGGCGTGTACAGGACGGTGAGCTGGAGGATGAGTGACGCGGCGACGGAGAGTGCGAGCCACGGGTTCGAGAACGTGGGCGTCTCCCGGAACCAGCGAGTGACGTACAGCTTCTCGAACTCCAGGACGACGAACCCCGTGAACACCATCGTCATCGCGTACGGCGTGATGGCGGCCGCCCCAGCGAGCGCGTAGAGCATCACGGCGAGCATGAGGATCGTCGAGACGGTTCCGGCACCGCCGACGAACGCGAGCATCGGCCCGTCGACGATGCCCTGGTCGGGGTCGCGTGGCGGTCGTTCCATCACGTCCCCGCTCCGGGGGTCCGCGCCGAGTGCGAGTGCGGGGAGTCCGTCGGTCAGCAAGTTGATCCACAACAGCTGGACGGCGGGCAACACGAGGTAGCCCATGAGGGACGCGATGAACACGATCGCGACCTCGGCGATGTTCGCACTGAGCAGGTACGCGACGAACTTCCAGACGTTGTCGAAGATGGCGCGACCGCGCTCGATCGCTCGTTCGATGGTCGCGTAGTTGTCGTCGAGGAGCACCACGTCGCTCGCGTGTTTCGCCACGTCGGTGCCGCGTTCGCCCATCGCGACGCCGATGTCGGCGTTCTTGAGTGCTGGGGCGTCGTTGACGCCGTCGCCCGTCATCGCGACGACGTGTCCGTTCGCCTGCAGAGCGCGGAGGATGCGGACCTTGTGTTCGGGGGAGGTGCGAGCGAACACGTCGGTGGTCTCGACGTGCTCGCGGAGCGCGTCGTCGTCCATCGCTTCGATCTCTTTGCCTTCCATCACTTCCGCCCCCATTCCGAGCGACGAGGCGATGGCGGCGGCGGTCCGGACGTTGTCGCCGGTCACCATCTTCACGTCGATGCCGGCGCGTTCGGTCGCCACGAGGGCGTCCGCGACCTCTTCGCGTGCCGGGTCGATCATGCCGACCAGTCCGAGGAAGGTGAGGTCGCTCTCGAGGCCCTCGGGGTCCTCGGCGTACGCGATGGCGAGCACGCGGAGTGCGTCGTCCGCGAACGCCCGAACGTGCTCGCGGACGCGTTCGGCGTCGTCCTCGGTGAGTTCGGTGGATCCATCCGCGGTCCGAATTCGCGAGGACTTCGAGAGGACGACCTCGGGCGCTCCCTTGACGTACCCGACGTCGTCGTGGACCGTTCCCATCCACTTCCTCTCTGAGGAGAAGGGGATCTCGTCGGTGCGTGGGTGCTGGTCGCGTAACGCCGCAACGTCGATGCCGTGTGCTTCGGCGGCCGCCACGAGCGCTTGCTCGGTCGGGTCGCCGTCCTCGCTCGTCGCGTCGTTACAGAGCGTACTGGCACGCATCAACAGGTCCAGTCGTTCGTTCGAGGGCTCGTCTTCGGGTGCGTCGAGGTCGACGACGGCGTCGTTCAGCCACACCCTGCTGACGGTCATCTCGCCCTCGGTGAGCGTCCCCGTCTTGTCGGTGCAGATGACGTCGACCGCCCCGAGTGCCTCCACGGCCGGGAGTCGGCGGACGAGCGCGTTCTCGTCCGCCATCTTCCGTACGCCCAGTGCGAGCGTGAGCGTCACGACGGCTGGCAACCCTTCGGGGACGGCGGCGACGGCGAGCGAGACTGCGGTGAGTCCGGCCTGGACGAGTGGGGTCTCTCGAAGCAACAGGAGCGGGACGACGATGGCGGCGAGGAGGACGACGCCGAGGCCGAGTCGTCGACCGAGCTGGTCGAGTTCCTCCTGGAGCGGCGTTCGCGTCTCCTCGGTCGCCGCGAGTTCCCGCGCGATCGCGCCGACCTCGGTCTCCATCCCGGTTCCGGTGACGACCGCCACCCCCCTGCCACGGGTGACGTTCGTCCCCTTGTAGATCATGCTCGTGTGCTCGGCGAGTGGGGCGTCCGCCGCGACGGCGTCCTCGGTCTTCGAGACGGGGACGCTCTCGCCCGTGAGAGCCGCCTCGTCCACCTCGAGGTCCGTCTCGTCGAGGAGGCGAGCGTCCGCTGGGACGACGTCGCCGCTCTCCAACTCGAGGACGTCACCGGGGACGAGTTCGGTCGCGTCGACGTCGACCGTCGTCCCGTCCCGCCGCACCGTCGCAGTCGGCGCGGTCAACTCCCGGAGCGCTTCCAGGCTCCGTTCGGCGCGGTAGTCCTGGACGAACCCGAAGACGCCGTTGGCGACGACGATGACGACGATGAGGACGGCGTCGACGGTGTGCCCGGCCCAGACGGAGAGCCCGGCCGCGGCCAGGAGTACCCAGATGAGGACGCTGTCGAACTGTGCGAGGAAGATGTCGAGTGGCGACCGCTCGCTCACCTGGACGACCTCGTTCTCGCCGTGTTCCGCGAGCCGTTCCTCGGCGGCCGCCGAGGACAATCCGTCGGCGTTCGTGTCGTGCGCCGACAGCACCGAGTCGGCCGGCTCGCTGTGGGGAGCTCCGACCACAGTCGAGGGTCACCGTCGTGCCTAATGGTAGTTGAGCGTGGTTCTCAAAGTCTGCAACCTGGCCGGCGACTCTCGAGGGGTGCTCGCCGTCGGTTTGCAGCCGTATTCGTCCGCCAGGGGGTAGCGGGACTCGCCCGGCAGAAGGCATATGCCCGAGACGGATGCACTCGCTGGTATGCCCTCCAACGAGCAGTCCGACGGTAGCGGTTCGATCCGACGATGGCGGCGGCGACGACTCCTCCAGGCGAGCACGGCGGCGGCCCTCGGTGCGGTCGCCGGCTGTAACACCGGTAGTCGGGACGGTTCCGACACGCGGTCTGGGACTCGAACGACGGAGCGGTCGGTGGAGACGAGTACCGGCGGCGATGGCACCAGCGACGACCGGGTGGGGCTCGACGGCGAGTGGCCGACGGCGCACGCCGACGCGGCGAACACGGGCGCCGTGGCCGACCCTGGCCCGCGGGGTCCGCCCGCGGTCCACTGGCATTCCTCGGTCGCGCTGGACACGCAGTTCACGGCGGCCGCGTCGCCGGATGGGCCCGTGGCCACCCAGCGCGACGGGACCGTCGTCGCGTACGACCACGACGGCACGGTTCGGTGGCGGGACGCCCACGACGCGGGGTTCGTCGCCGGACCGGTCGCCAGCCCCGATGGGACCGTCGTCGTCGGCACGCTCGAGGGCGTCGTGACGGCGTACGCCCCTGATGGGTCCGTCCGCTGGACGGCACGGACCCCCGACGGGTTGTTCCCGCCGCACGCGAACGACGCGACGCCGTTCCGCGTCGTCGAGGACAGGGTCGTGCTCGCTCATCCACACGGCACCGCGATCGCGTTCGCGCTCGACGACGGCGAGCGCGTCTGGGAGAGCGAGATCCCTCGACGGTGTCATCGTCCGAGTCACGGCGACGGAAACGTCGTCTTCGCGGGAATGGGCGATCGATCGTCCGATACCAGCACGGTGTTCGCGCTCGACGCGAACACCGGGCGGGAGACGTGGCGGACCGACGTCGAGGGGACCGTCAAGATCGGCGCTGGCGTCGACGAGGACGCCGTCTACGTGGGCGACATCGGCGGGCGAGTGCGAGCGCTCGCGCTCGCCGACGGGAGCGAGCGCTGGACGGTCGCGCTCGACCCCGAGGACTCGGCGTGGATCAGTACCATCCCGACGGCGTTCGCCGACCGCGTCTGGGTCGGGACGCTCTCGCAGGGCGTGTACGCAGTCACCGAGGACGGAGTGCAGGTGCACGTGGACGTGGACGATCCGACGACGCCCGCCGTCGGAGACGGCCGACTCTACGTCGGGAGCTCCGAGTTCGATTCGAGTCGGGGGAGAGCGAACGGGTCGGTCCTCGCACTCGACGGCGACGGGACCGTCGCGTGGCAGACCGAGACCCGCGGCCATACGGACGGTCACGTCCGGTACCGCGACGGCCGCGTCGTAGTCGGCACGGACACCGGCGCAGTCTTCCAGTTCGACGCTGGCGACGGGTCGCGCTCGTGGCGTCGGTTCGAACGTCCCGCGTCGCTCCCGACGCCCGTCGTCGGCAACGGGGCACTCTACTGCGGGAACCGACGGGACGCCGTCCGTGGGTACACCGCGACCGACGGCGAGAGCCACCTCTGGTACGTCGGGTTCGACGCACCGACGCCGAGCGCGCCCGTCGTCGCCGAGGGTACCATCGTCGCCGGAAGCGCGGCCGGGGAACTCGTCGGAACGCCACCCCACGAGCACGCCGACCCGCCGAGTTCGCCGATGACGCGACCCGAGCGGACGACGACGAAGGTCCACATCGACGCACCGAGTCCGGAACCGCGATGGCGTACGGACCTCGACGGGCCAATCGGCGACGTCGGGTTCGCCGACGGTACCGCGTACGTCGGGAGCGGCGACCGCGTGGTCGCGGTCACGGTCGACGGCGACGTCGACTGGCGGACCGACGTCGGCGGGCGCGTGAGCGCCGCGCCCGCGCTGGCGGACGACGCCGACGGCGACGCCGAGGACACCGACGACGTCCTGTTCGTCGCTCGCGACGACGGGGAGCTCCTCGCACTCGATGCACGCGACGGCTCCGTGCGCTGGCGGGAGAGCGTCGGTGCGAGAGCGACCGCACCGGTCCTCGTCGACGAATACGACCCGTCGCTCGTCGTGGTCGGCACGGACGGCGGCGTGACCGCACGTACCGCCGCCGACGGGACCGAACGATGGCACCAGGCCGTCGGGCGGCTTCGCGGCCCACCGGCGGTCGCCGACGACCACGCGTTCGCGGCCGGCGCGGACGGGATCGTGCACGCACTCGCGCTCGACGACGGCACCGAATCGTGGGCGGTCGACACGGGCGCGGCCATCCACGGCGCCCCAGCCGTCGCCGACGACACGCTCTACGTCGGGAACCGCGACAGGAACCTGGTCGCCATCGATATCGTGGAGGGTACCGTCGACTGGGCGTTCCGGCTATCGGACTGGGTGGACGGCTCGCCCGTCGTCGCCTACGGCGCCGTCTTCGTCACCACGCAAGCCGGGCAACTCACCGCCGTCGTCGCCGACCCGAACTGACCCCGCCGCGGCTCGACCACGACGGGACGCGTCTCGTTCGTCAGTTGCGGACACAAACTACTAGTCCCCCCGAGGCGACGGTTCGGCCAACCGCTCGCGCCACGGCCACCACAGGGCCGCGGAACTGGACGACGCCAACCCATGACGGACCCAACAGACCTCGATACCGACTCGACCGATCACGGGACCACCAGCGGTTCGGAGCACGTCAGGTGGACCGACCGGAGCCTCGCGGACATGCGCCGGTACTTCTGGCGGACCGTCGCTCCGGACGCGGCCGCGGACGGCATCGACGTCGAGACGGAGAAACCGACGTACGACTGGCTGGGGGACAACGACTACCGGCGGTTCGTGGCGGCACTCCGACGCCACCACGACTACACGTTCGACGAGTTCTGGAGCGAGCACGTCGCCCCCGAGAAGTCGAGCACGGGGTACGACTGGGGGACCGACGACCCCGATACCGTGGACGCGCTCGAGCACTTCCTCGACCGCCGCGAGAGCCGGTACGGGCTCGACGAGAGCTCCGTCGACACGTTACGATACCGCCTGAACGGCTACGTCCGAGCGTTCGAGAGCGCGAACGGTCACGCGGCGCTCCTCGAGTCCGTCGAACGCGAGAGCGGCACGCCCGCGTACGAGGCCGTCGACGAGGTGTTCGCCGCCTTCGACCACCTCAACGAGGCCACGGAGACGGCCGACACCACCATCGCTCGCATCGCCGACGTCGTCGACGCGTTCTACTCGCACCTCGTCTCCCGCCGCCTCGCCGCGTCCAACCCCGCCAGCGGTCTCGACGACGAATTCAAGTGGGAGACCGGACGCGACGGCGGAACGCCCGCACTCGCCACCGAGCACGTTCGAGCGCTCGACGCCGCCGCCAGCACGCCCGGGCGAGCGCTCCTCGTCGTCGCCCTCGCCGCCTGGGGGTTGCGCGCGAACGAAGTCGCGAGCCTCCACGTCGCCCAGATCGAGCGCGACACCGACGACGTCCCACGCATCGAGTTCGAGGAACGCAAGAACGGCCCCGGGACCGTGAGCATCCTCTACGGGATGGACGCCCTCGACGAACGCATCGCCGAACTCGCGGACCGGCCAGACTGGAACGGATACCTGTTCCCCTCCGAGCGATCCGACGCCGACCACGTCTCCCGACAGACCATCTGGCGGCAGTTCCGCGACCTCGCCGACGCCGCTGGCCTCCCCGAGGAGATCGGTGGAGAACGCCCGTCGCCCCAGCTGTGTCGCCGGTTCTGGTACGACCGGTACTCCGAGACGCTCGAAGACGTCGTCGCCGGCCTCGAGGACGTCGCCGCCGAACAGGGCAGTAGCGACCCCGAGGTCGTCCTCCGGAACTACCTCTCCGAGGACCGCGTGCGGCGACTGCGACGCGAATCGATGCGGGAGAAACTCGCCGCCGGGTTCGAGTGACGAACCGACGGTCGAGCACCGACGGCCCTCTCCCTCCGAGGACTGCGTTGTGACGTTACTCGACGAGTTCCGCGACCGGGTTCGCGTTCGCGAAGTACCGCTGGAAGACCGACCGAGCCCAGTCGACCGCGACCTGCGAGTCCGCCTTCAAATGCCCGAGGTACTCCGACCGGTCGCCGTGCACGAGCAGGTGTGCGGTCGACGTCTCGGGCGCTTCCATGATGAACACTGCGTACGGCAGGTCCGGAACGTACCGGAGGTCCGCGTAGTCGCTCCGGATGGAGTCGGCCACCCAGTCGTCGTACCGCTCGATGGACCGCCGAGTCAGTGCTTCCGTCATCACGAGGTCGACGTGCGTTCGCTCGCCGATCGCGCTCTCCTCGTGTATCGTCTCCACCCATCTGGCGTTGTTGTCGCCGACCCCTAGCCCGTAGAGGTGCGTCGCTCGTTCGAGTCGGTCGATGGCGCGGTCGATGTTCGGCTCCGGGCCCGGCGGCTCCACGGGGAACGCGGTGGCGTCGCGCAAGAACACCGGGTCGAGTGGTGCATCCACCGGGAGGTGCTCGAGTAACTCGCGAGCCGAGTGCACGGTCTCGGCGGTCGCGGTCGCGTCCGCAACCGTCTCGAGGAGGAGCGTGCCCGCTGTCGTCGTGACGAGCCCGTCGTTCGTCTCCCGCACGAGGTCCGCGTCGAGTAGCGTGTCCGCGACTCGATGAACGGTCGCTCGGGAGACGTCCAGGTCGTCGACGACGTCGCGTTTCGTCGCCGGCTCGTCCTGCAGGTATCGCAGGTAGTCGCCGCGGTCGTGCACGAGCCGTATCAGTGAACTATCCGACACCGACAACCACCTCCATCAGGCAACGTGACAAGCGAATACTGTTTCTTTGCACATCCTCTGGTATATTTCATTTGGCTCAGCGCTGAAGGGAGTGACGGCAGACGGCGTTCAGTTCCTGAAACATCCTTTCAGAGCGTAAGTATAGGCAACCATGGGTCTTCAGGTTCTGTCGATGACATCGAACGAAGGACCGGGGGCGAGCAAACGAACGAACGACACCAGTCGCCGTGGACTGCTGGCCGCCACGGGAACGGGCCTCGCACTGGGACTGGCAGGCTGTAGTTCCGGCGGCGAGAGTACCACCACGCGAAGCGAACCTGGGGACGCGACGACGGACGGGACCAGTACCGAGGAGACCAGTGGCGATGGCTCGTCGAACGAAGAGCTGACCGAGCCAGGGTACGCTGACGAGTTACGGAGCGTGCCGAGCGGGCTCGCCGACCCCACGTACCGGAGCTACAACCCGGACTCGGCGGGCCCGGGCACCGACGCGACGACCATGATGCGCGAACCAGCCGACGAACCGCGCTCTCTCGGAGACACCGCAATCGTCGTCGACGGGACGACCTACATCGTCTCGTCGTTCGAAGCCATCGCGTACGATTCCGGGCTGGAACGGCTCTGGCAGACCGAGCTCGACCTGGAGACGCCATCCGGCGCGAGCAACCACGCCGTCCCGGTCTACCTCGACGACACGCTCGTCGTCGCAGCCTCCAACCCGCCACGGCTCGTCGGTCTGAACCCCGAGGATGGGACGCGGGAATACCTCGAGACCGGCCCGACAGAGTTCGAGCAACTCCATCCCGTCGGACGCCACGACGACGCGCTCCTCTATCTCGCGGCCGAGGAAGGCGAGTCGGCACTGGATCAGGTCGTCTCGCTCGTCTGGTACGATCCAACGGACGCCTCGGAGGTCCGCCGGAGCGACGCCTTCGAGGACGGATACACGGGTGGGGACACCGTGATGGGTGACGAACGACTGTACGCGTGGGATAGCGCCATCTCGCTGACGGACGGAGTCGAGGTCTGGGAGACGCAGTCGGGCGACAAGACGACGACGCTCCTGTACTCGAACGACGTCGTCGTCAGAGGGAAGGCGCCGTCGGTTACCACCAGCGTACCGGAGGAACTGTTCGGGCTGGACGCCGAGACCGGCGAACGCCTCTGGTCGACGTCGGTCACGATCGACAACATGCCGGTGCAGGACGTCGCCGCGGACGATTCGCGTATCTACACGCGTGGGAACACCACGATGCGAGCGTACGACCTCTCCGACGGCGAGCAGGTTTGGGAGCAGATCACGGCCAGCAAGATGTCCTCGGAGTTCGCGATCGGCGACTCGAACCTCTACGTGGGAACCACGGACGACAAGATGCAGGTTCTCGACACCGAAACCGGCGAGCGGAAGAGCCGGATCGACGTCGAGAACCGCTCGTATTCGATGTCGGTGGTCGGGAATCGGCTCTATTGTGCGACGCGCGCCGGACGACACGGCGAGGCGGAGTTCGACGGGGACCTGATGGTGGTCGCCCCGAAGTAGGTGACTGCTTCGGGAGACTCACGCGGGCGCTCCGGCGTCCTCGAATCGTACTTGTTCGGGTGAACGAGGGCTCTGACCTGTTCGGGTGAACGAGAGCCGCTGGGAGTATGGCACTCAGACGACGTGCGAGTGGGGCGGGGTTGCCCGTTCACTCACTTTTTCGATACACAGCCTGATACGTAATTCCGGAGGCTCTAACGGCGTGGTAATCCTACACATGGTACGAGATGAACGAGCAAATCGACGTACAGCAGACCACGCCCTCAGACGAAGTGATGGAAGCCATCAAGCCGAAACTCGGCCGGTTGGCGGATTGTATCGAGACGATCAGGCAGTCGTTCGACCGATGGGACGACCCGTACGCGAAGGGACCGGGGCTGTACTTCCTCTTCGAATCGAGTTCGGTGTCGGCGTTCGTCGAACCGATGGGATCGAACCGCTGGTCGGTCGAGGACTGCGCGAGCGTCTTCAGCGACGAGCTGTTCGAGACCGCGAACCGTGTCGCGTTCGAGTGCGACGGCGCTGTCGTCGTCCACGACGACGGGACCATCGCCTCGGAGATGGTCAGGGCCGAGCAGTTGACCGCGAAGGAGGACGCCCGAGTCGAGGACCTTCCCTTCGCGGACTGGATGGGTGCGCGCCACATGAGCGCACTGGAGACGACCCTCCGACCGGAGGTGGACGCGGTCCTCACGCTCAGCGAGACCGACGGTCGGACGACGATATTCCGGGCAGGCCGGTACGAGGACCACCCACGGGACCCGGAGATCGACCACCCCTGACGGAACTCGTCCTGTACCGACATCGCGTCCCATCGTTCACCGGCCTCGAAGAACCGTTGCCGTCGATGAGCGACGACCGGAGTTTATACCTGTCGTCGCTGTAGCGTTCGATATGAACGATTGGCTCGCGACGTACGACGAGCGGGATTGGCGGACGACGACGGAAGGGACGGTGCGGTTCGCTCTCGTCGGCCTGGGGTGGTGGACGACAGACGTCGCGATACCGGCGATCGCGGGCTCGGACCTCTGCGAGACCACGGTCCTCGTGAGTAGCTCGACGGAGAAGGCCGAGCGCGTCGCCGCGACGAACGACGTCGACCACGGCATCAGCTACGACGAGTTCCACGACGGCGAAGCGACCGACGCGTACGACGCCGTGTACGTCGCAACCCCGAACGCGCTCCACCTCGAGTACGTCGAGACCGCCGCAGAACTCGGGAAAGCGGTGCTCTGCGAGAAACCGATGGAGGCAACGGTCGAACGCGCCCAGGACATGGTCGACGCGGCCGAAGACGGGGACGTCACGTTGATGATCGCGTACCGGATGCATACCGAACCCGCCGTGCGGCGCGCACGCGACCTCGTCGCGGACGGATTCCTTGGGACGCCAGTGTCGGTGTACGGCCACAACAGCCAGCGACTCCTCGAGATGAACCCCGACCCCGACCAGTGGCGGGTCGACCCGGACGTGACGGGGTACGGGACGTCCGTGATGGACCTCGGTATCTACTCGTTCAACACGGCGCGATACCTCCTCCGTCGAGAACCCATCGAGGTGCGGTCGCTGATGAGTTCGCACGCCGAGGCGTTCGCGGACGTCCCCGACGAACGCTCGTCGTCGCTCGTCCGGTTCGAGGACGACGTCCAGATGGTGTCGTCCGCGAGCCAGAACGCGTACGAGGACACCCAGTTGAAGCTCACGGGCACCGACGGCCAGATCGAGCTCCGGCCCGCGTTCCACGGCGAAGCGACCCTGCACCTCTCCAAGCACGACCTCTCCGTGACCGTCGAGCACGAGGCGTTCGACGAGGTCGACGAGATGCGCGAGGAGTTCGATTACTTCGCCGACCGCGTCCTCACGGACGCGGACGTCTACGCGGACGGCGAACACGGTCTCGACGACCTGCGGCTCGTCCGCGCCGTCCACGACGCCGCCGAAACGGGCGACGCGGTGCGACTGTAGCGGACGCCACCAACGACATCACTTTCTAGCGGACGCCCCTACTTTCATCACTTCAATCTCGGGCGGAACGTATTCGCACAAGCTCTCGGCGTGCGATAATCTCGCTGCAGGTTGAATTGAGTATGCTTGTATACGTTCGGTCATGCACCGCCAGTACCATCGACGGCGGGCAGGACGTAGAGGTGGTGGTTGGTGAGTCTGTCACGACGGGACTTCCTGACAGCGGCCGGTGCGGGGTCGGTCGCCGCACTCGTCGGAGGTGCCTGGGAGGCGACGAACGCGGTCGACCCGGTGACGTCCGTGGACAACTACCGTCGCGCGACCGAGTCAGAGAAGCGCTGTCCGCGGTCGTCGACCCCGACCTCGGCACGGACGTCGTCTCGTCGGGACTCGTCGAGTCCGTCGCCGTGGACGACGACGTCGTCACCGTCCAGGCGTCGTTCGCAGGGTTCGACGACGCGACCGCCGACGAGGTCGTCGCGAACGTCCGAACGAGCATCCTCGAACTCCCCGGCGTGCGGAGTGCGCACGTCCAGACGACCGAACCGGCCTCGAAAGCCGGTGGCGACAGGGCCGGCGAAGCACACGATGCGCACGACGCGCACGACCACGGGACTGGGACCGCACGGAGAGCCGGTCCAGGACCGAACCCAGTGTCGGTCCCCGGAGTCGACCGCGTGCTCGCGGTCGCGAGCGCGAAGGGCGGCGTCGGAAAGACCACCGTCGCAACCCAGCTCGCTCGAGCGCTCGACGCCCACGGCGAAACAGTCGGGCTGTTCGACGCCGACGTCTACGGGCCGAACGTCCCACGCCTCCTCGACGTCGACGAGGTCCTGGAAGCCACCGAAGATGGCCGGGCTCGCCCGGTCGACGTGGACGGACTCGACGTGCTCTCCGTCGGCCTGATCGCGAACGACGAACCGCTCGCGTGGCGCGGCTCCATGGCGCAAGAAGCCGTGCTCGAACTGCTCGGGGACGCCGCCTGGCGCGACCTCGACACGCTCGTCCTCGACCTCCCCCCGGGCACGGGCGACGTCCCGCTCACCGTCCTCCAGGCCGTGCCCGTCGACGCGACCGTCCTCGTCACCACGCCGTTCGAGACCGCGACGAGCGACACCGCCCGGAGCGCCACGCTGTTCCGCGAACAGGGCGTTCCGGTGCTCGGCGCCGTCCACAACATGGCGTCGTTCGTCTGCCCGTCCTGCGGCGACGCACACGCACCCTTCGACGACGGCGGCGACGATTCGGGCGACTCGGGAGGTCTCGACGTCGACGTCCTCGCCGAGCTCCCGCTCGACGAGCGCCTCCGCGACGCCACGGGCGTCGTCCCGGACGAATTCCGGGCCCTCGCCGACGCCGTCGCGACCGCGCTCGACGACGCCGGCGGCATCGACCTCCCCGAGCACGCACTCGACCTCCGTGGCGTCCCCGACAGAGCCCGACACGACCAGCTCCGAGCCGAGTACGACGCACTCGCACCCGGCGAACCCCTCTACGTCGAGATCGACACCGACCCACGACCGCTCGCGACCGCCGTCGCAGACCACCACGATGAGCCATCACCGACCATCGACGTCGACCGGCGCGGACCCAGCACGTACGCGCTGAGACTCGAACGGCCACGAGGCGACGCCGCAGAGGGAACGGACGGTACAGACGCTTCTGGCGCTTGTGCGTGCAACGGCGACCACGCGACGCACCGCCACTGAGAGCGAGCCGTCAGTCGTGGACTACAGCACTCTGTCCAGCGAGTCCGGGTACTGGAGGATCTGAATCTCTTCGCCGTCCGGCGAGTCGACCGCTCGGTCGAGGTCGTCGACGAATAGCGAGCCTTTGACCGTCACCGAGTCGAGCAGGTCTTCGGGCGGTTCCACGTACTCGCCGGTGGCGGCGCGTCTGACGAACGCCATGTACTCGATGAGTTCTCGCAGTCCGGTCGCGGCGTAGTCGATGGATTCGGTGTACTTCACCTCTCCGACGAACACCGCTTCGAGTTCCTCACGGCCACCGTCGTCCGTTCCGAAGCGTTCGAGGACGACGTCGGGCCGACCACCCCAGAGCGAATCGCTCCCGCCGCGGTCGAGTAACGTCGCGGAGAGGGACTGCCATCGCGACCGGACCTCGTTCGACCGGTAGAGGTATCCATCCGGTTCGACGTCCACGGAGTCGACCGATTCGTCGAACGCGAGTCCGGTGCCCGTCGAATCGTGGGAGAGCACGAACCGCGAATCGTCGTGCTCCCACGTGGCGATCGTGGACGTGTCCTCTCGACTGTCGGTCAACACCCGGTACTGGACGTCGTCGTACGCATCCAGTACGCGGAACACCCAGTACAGTTCGAACAATACCGCGGGCTCCCCCGGCGCGACGACGGTGTTGTCGAGTACGTCGCGAGCCTCCTCGCTGTCCAGTTCGTGATTCATCAGCTGTCGGTACCGGTCGAGGAGGACCGCCGCCTCCTGGTAGAACCGCGACCGTGAGCGCTTGACAGACTCGATCATGCGGTCCGTGACGTCGGTGTCAGCGACGTCGATCCGCTGGAGGTAGACGTTCCGCTCGTAGACGCGCTCGAGTGTCTCCGCCATCGACTCCGCGTTCCGGCCGTCTGAGTCGTCGTCCGGACGCACCCACGCGTCGAGCCAGTCGTACCCGTCCGGGTTCTCCAGCGCGTACGCGAGGTCGGTCGTGACGACGTCGTGAACCACGGACAACAGGCGTTTCAGAACGAGGTTCTCGTCGATGTCGTAGTGTTCTTCTGGTCGTTCGCACACGAACGTCGGCTCGTCGAGTCGCCCGGCCCTCGCTCGCCGCTTGACCGTTCCGTGCCAGTCGATGCGTCCACGGACCTCGCCACGGTGCTCGTGAGCCTGCGCGGACGTCGTCGTCTTCATCCGGCGGATGCGTGCCTCCAGTCGCCGCATGAAGTCCAGGACACCGACGGCGTCGTCGTCCTCGCGTTCGGTCAGCACGAAGTGCACTCGCAACAGCGTCTCGACGTCGTCGACATCCAGGTCGGCGTGCGCCGACCCGATCACTCGGTCGAAGCGAACGCCCTTCCGGAGGTACGTGTGGAAGTCGTCGGCGATCGCGTCCAGCAACGCGTCCTCGCTGGTCTTCGGCACGGCCGGTCACTCCGCCTCGCTCGACTGGAGGTCGACCTGGAAGAAGTCCCGAGCGACCGTCCACAGTTCGTCCGTTCCGTCGTCCACGATCGCGTCCAGCCTCTCGACGAGTCGTTCCAGTTCGTTCCGACGAAGCCCTTCGAGTTGCGGGAACACGTACATGATGAGCGGCGACACGTAATCCGCGGCCTCGCGGGACGGCGCGCTCGCGACGTGCTCGTAGACGTCCTCGACGATCGCTGGACCCAGCGAGCGTTCCTCGTTGACGGCACGCCAGATGCGACCGACCGGTTCGTAGTGCTGTTGGGCTTCCGGCACGCCGCCGTCGGCGGCCCAGACTGCGACGTAGTCCGCGACCAGCGCTTCCAGTTCGGCGTCGTCACCGTCCGTGCGTTCGGGGAGTTCCGGAATCCCGACGGGGACGAACGCCCAGCGCCGCATGAACGCGTAACTCATCTCGTAGAGCGACGTCTTGTCGAGCGTGTTCATCGTCGCTAGCATCCGCCAGTCCTCCGGGATGAAGAATCGATTCTCGGTGACGGCGTCGCGAGTACGAGACGAATCGAGGACCTCGATCGGTGCGCCGTCGGACCCGTCGAACGGTAGCGTGACGCTCTCGCCGGTCAGCGCCGAGAACAGCGAGCCGAACGCCTTGTCGATGTCCGCGCGATTCAGTTCGTCGATGACGAGCCACTCGTTCGTCGGCCGCCTGTCGTCGCCCTGGAAGCGATCGAGTATCACGCCCGGTTCGAACTCGAGCGTGTTCTCCGCGGTCGTCTGGTAGCCGCCGACGGTGTCGAACGTCGACCAGTCCGCCGACGCCGTTACGAGCTCGTACTGGCCGTCGCCGACGGTCGCTTCGCACACGTACCGTGCCAGTTTCGTCTTCCCGGTGCCGGGTGGCCCGAACAGGAGGACGTGGTTGCCGTTCACGAGCGCTTGCTCGACGCGAGACTGGATGCGCTCCCACTCGGCTGGCGGGAAGTGCAATCCCTCCCCGTCGACCGTGACGTCAGCGGCTGGAACCGCCAGCTCGTCCGCGTAGTCCTCGTATCGAGAGAGTTCGTCGAGTTCCAGGATGCGCTCGTATTCGCGTTCGGTCAGTTCGGTGACGACGAAGCTGTTGTCACTCTCGACGAGGCGACTGTCACGCAGTTCGGAGTCCTCGGTCACCTCGCTCCACGCGACACCGTCGAGGGACTCGTCCCAGCGGAGCGTTATCCCCTGGACGGACGCTCCATCGTCGTCCTCGGTGGGTTGCTCGTGTAGTTCCCGGGTGACGTGTGCCCGACCGACGACCCGTCTCGCCGGTGCGATCTGGTAGACGAGTACGTCGTCGCCGGGGTGAGCGGCCCGGTACGCGTCCGGGTTCCGGCGGTCGGTTACCTCGTAGAACACCTCACCGCCGTCGTGGTGCCAGTCCGTGGCTTCGGCGTTCACCCAGAAGTACCGGTCGTCTCGCGCCACCGCCGGGACGTCCATCCCCATCTCGTCGAGGAGGTACGTTCCGGCCGCAGACGGCAGATGACAGAGGTACGCCTGGATCACGTTCCCGTTCTTGTCCAGTGGATACTTGTCCGCGTCCTGGCGGACGGCCGGAGTCATCAACGTCCCCCGAACGTCGTCCAGTGCCAGCGGGTCGACGAGCAGTTCCGTGTCGAGGTCGACGAAGTACTGTTGCTCGCCGTCGTACGCCTCGCGGTACGCTTCCTTCGAGACGACGGAGCACGCTCGTAGCTCCTTCCGCCTGTAGTGGAAGACGACGTCGCCCGGGTCAAGGACCGTCAGATCGCGCTGCCACTTCCTGTCCACCGACCGGAGGTAGCCGTTCTCCAGTTCCTCGTCGTGGGTTTGGTTGACCCAGTAGAACGCGACGTCATCCGGAGCCGCTTCTCGTAGCGCGTCGACGGCCACGGCGTCTTCGTCGGTCGCCGTATCGTCTTCCTCGGAGGCTGTCGCGTCTGTCTCGTCGCCGTGCTCGTCAGCACCCATCAGGTCGTCCCAGCTCCAGATCAGCGTCTGGACGTGGAGCATCGACGCCTCCGGAATCCGTTCTTCGAGTCGGTCGAGAAGCGTCTGGCACGCGTCGTTCAACGCTCGATATTGCCCGGAATCGAACCCCTGCCGGACCGTGTACACCGAGTATTCGGAGAAGAACTCGCGCATCTCCGTCCACTTGTAGTGCACGTACCGATCCGGATGGACGAACATGAGTAGGCACCCCGCCAGTCCGAGTAGCGACCCCGGGCCGGTGTCCGCGGCACCGTAATGCGCCTGGAACGCGTCGATTCGGTCCTCGAGGTCCTCGGTCGGATCGAAGAAAAAGGAGAGCGTCTCGGCCGTCGCCGCCGGGTCCGCAAGCGAGATATCCTTGAAGTCACGCCACGCGATGCCACCGTTCGCGCCACCCCCAAGCATGTAGACCGGAATCGGCGTGTCGATGCCAACCGGCTCGTCGAAAGCCTCGACGAGCTCCTCGACGTCCGTCGCCACCAGCGCCGAGACGTCGTGGTCGTCCAGGAATGCTTCCTGGATATGGCGCTGGTACTCCCACTTCCATAGTTCCCGTCCGACGGGCGACTCGGCACCCGCCTCGTACCCACCGTCCTCCCAGACCGCAACGAACCGGTCGAGAAGTGCGTCCAATCCATCGAATTCGGCGGCCGCGTGCGACTTACTCATTCAGTAATCATGCCCCACCCGGAGTTATAAACGTGCTCGCCGAGGGCGACCGATCTGCGAACTCGAGTGGGTACTCGCGGCCGTCGAACTCGCGTCGAGGACGAGAGGAGACCGTCGAACTCGCGTCGAGGACGAAACGGGCCGTCGAGAAGCGACTCCTGACGGGGTCGAGACGGTGCGGTTCTAGTCGTACGTGTGGAAGTCGACGGCCTGTTCGAGGAGTGCGTCGGGGATACCGGGGACTTCGTCCTCCCGGACGGGGCCGAGTTCGTCGATGTGCTCGGGTTCGCGCGGGAAGTCCCGGAGCTGGAAGTGGACGTCGATGCCGGCTTTCGCGCCCTGGCCGAGCGCGACCGGAATCTGGTTGTGGCCGGGGACGCAGTCGCCGACGGCGTACACGCCGTCGACGGACGTCTGGCCGTGGTCGCCGACTTCGATGGTGCCGTCCTCGTTCAGGTCGCATCCGAGTTCCTTCGCGAGACCGTTGTTGTACTCGGCGCCGTACATCGCGAACCCGCCCCTGTACTCGCGGATGGTTCCGTCCTCGAACTCGAGGGCTTTCAGCCAGCCGTCGTCGCCGTTCTGGACGCCGGTGACGTCCTCGTGGACGACGTCGATGGGGTGGTTCTGGATGATAGCGTCGGTGTCGTCGCTCCATTCGGGCGTTGCGCCGCGCGTGAGGAGGTCGATATCGTCGGTGAAGTTCAGCATGATGGCGGCGACGTGCGCCGCGCTCTCGGCGTGCCCCATCACGTACACGGACTGGTCGACGAACATGTGTGCGTCGCAGTGCAGACAGTAGTGGAGGCCGCGGCCGGTCCGGGGGAGTGGCGGGTCGGGGCGGACGTCGTTGAACCCCGTGGCGAGCACGATCATCTCCGCGTCGTACTCGGCTCCGTTCCCCGCGAGCCGGAACCGGTCGTCGCCACGGGAGCACGACGTCACCATGTCTCGATGCTGGTCGCACCCGTACGCGTCGAGTTGCTCCTGGCCGATGCCGAGGTACTCGCCGCCGCTCGTCTCCTCGGTCACCCCGAGCACGTTGTGGACCTCCTGCATCATCGCCGCCCGGCCACCGCCACGGGACACGACCGCGGTATCGTGTCCGAGTCGCGTGCTGTACAGCGCCGCGGTCATGCCCGCCGGCCCGCCGCCGACGACCACGACCTCGTACTCGTGTGCGGATCCTTGACTCATGTGAGACACGACGACAGCAGAGTTGAAATAACCCGATTCCGAGTTGACCCAGTCACGTCCAGGTTACTCCCCCGTCGCCGGTTCGATGCGCGAGCGACGTCACTGGAGTGCCTGTGCAAGGACGTTGAACCACCGCGGGAGGTTCTTTACTATTGGTAGCGTCGAACGCTACCGTATGGCAGACTTCGACGTCCTCGTCATCGGTGGCGGCACCGGCAACAACGTGGCCGCGGCGGCGGCGGATGCGGGCCTGGAGACCGCACTGGTCGAACCCGGCCCGCTCGGCGGCACGTGCCTGAACCGGGGATGTAATCCATCGAAGATGCTCATCCAGGCGGCGAACGCCGTCGATCACGTCCGGGCGGCCGAACGGTTCCACGTCGACGCCACGATCGAGACCGTCGACTACACGGCCATCGTCGACGAGATGGACGACCTCCTCGGCGGTATCGCCGACGATATGAAGGCACGGTACCGGGAGACGGAGAACCTGACGCTGTTCGAGGAGCGAACGCGGTTCGTCGACGACCGAACGGTCGAACTCGACGGCGAGCACGTCACGAGCGAGAAGGTCGTCGTCGCCACCGGCAGCCGCCCGATGGTCCCGCCGATCGACGGCCTCGACGACGTCGACTACCTGACGAGCCAGGACGCACTCTACTTGCGAGAGCCACCCGAGAGCCTCGTCGTACTCGGTGGCGGGTACATCGCGGTCGAACTCGGGTACGTCTTCGAGTCGATGGGGACCGACGTCACCATCGTCGAGATGATGGATACGCTCCTCTTACGAGAGGACGCGGCGGTGGCCGAGACGTTCACCGAGATCGCGAGCGAGCGCCACGACGTCTACACCGGCCATCGCGTCACCGGCGTCGAGGAGACCGCAGACGGGCACGCGGTCCACGCCGAGACCGACGCTGGCGAGGAACGCACCGTAACGGGGAGCGACGTCCTGGTCGCGCTCGGGCGGACGCCCAACACCGACGCGCTCGACCTCGAATCCGCCGGTATAGAGACCGACGACCGCGGGTTCGTCGAGACCGACGAGTACCTGCAGACGACCGCGGCGAACGTCTGGGCACAGGGCGACGTCGCCGGCAATGCGATGTTCAAACACTCCGGGGATCACGAGACGCGACTCACGGTCGCGAACGTCGTCCACGACGAGGACCGGGAACTCGACCTTACCGCGATGCCCCACACCATCTTCACCGAACCACAGATCGCTGGCGTCGGCGCAACTGAGGAGCAACTCGAGGACGAAGGCACCGAGTACGTCGTCGGGCACGCGAAATACGCGGACTCCGCGATGGGACGTGCGAAGAAACTCGAGGACGGGTTCGTGAAGGTGCTCGCCGCGCCCGACGGCGAGGTACTGGGCGCGCACGCCATCGGGTACGAGGCGTCGACGCTCCTCCACGAGGTCGTGCTCGCGATGCGGACGGGCGTCACCGTCGACGCGGTCGCCGACACCATCCACGCACACCCGACGCTGAGCAAGATCGTCGAATCGGCGTTCCGGGACGTCCCGAACTGAACTATAGTAGCGTTTGCAATTATCTGCCCACTCGATTCGCCGGGACGTACTTCCAAGGGCGCTACACTTGGAGAACGGAGACCACGCTTGAAAAGAGTTGCAAACGCTACTATAGGTGCGAAGGAGCGGATGTGACCGTGGACACAGACGCCGACGCTGACATAGACGCCGACGCTGACATAGACGCCGACGCTGACATAGACGCCGACGCTGACATAGACGCCGACGCTGACATAGACACTGACACAGACGCGGCGGCCGACACCGGTTCGTCATCGAGGGGTTTCGACGCCGTTCGGTATCCTTTTTGAACCGGTGGGCTGTCTGGTCGAGTACCGAACATGCTGTCTCGGAAGCGTCGCGTCCTGGTGCTGGTGGCGGTCGCCGAGCTGTTGGCGATGTCGCTCTGGTTCTCCGCGACCGCCGCCGCGCCGGAACTCGCCAGCGAGTGGGGGTTGACGGCGAACGAATCGGCGTGGCTCACTATCGCCGTCCAGCTCGGGTTCGTCGCCGGCGCGTTCCTCTCCTCGGCGCTCACGCTCTCCGACGTCGTTCGACCACGTTACCTGTTCGCGGCGTCCGCCGTCGCCGGTGCACTCTGTACGGCCGCCATCGCGGCGGTCGTCGAATCGGCCGTCCCCGCCATCGGCCTGCGGTTCCTGACCGGCGTCGCACTCGCGGGCGTCTACCCGCCGGGCATGAAGATACTGGCTGGCTGGTTCGAGGAGGGTCGCGGGTTCGCGATCGGCATCCTCGTCGGGTCGCTCACCGTCGGGTCCGCGCTCCCGCACCTCATCCGTGCCGTCGGCGGCGTCGGCAACCCGAGGGTCGTCCTGTACGGTGCCGCGGCACTCGCGACCGTCGGTAGCGTCCTCGTGTTGCTCGTCGAACCGGGGCCGTACCAGGCACCCGCCGCGCCGTTCGACCCGGCCGCCATCGGTCGCATGCTCCGCGACCAGGGCACGATGCTCGCGAACGGCGGGTACTTCGGGCACATGTGGGAGCTCTACGCCGTCTGGACGTGGATTCCCGCGTACCTCGTCGCGAGCATCGCGGCGAACGGCGCGTACGGCGAATCCCCGAGCCTGGCGGCGTTGCTCGCGTTCGCCACCATCGCGATCGGCGGCCTCGGCGCCGCGTTCGCGGGGTCGGCCGCGGACCGACTCGGGCGAACGACGATCACGACCGCAAGTATGGTCGTCAGCGGCGTCGCCTGCATCGCCGCCGGATTCGTCTTCGGGGCGTCGCTCGTCGTCCTCGTCCCGTTCGTCCTCGTCTGGGGGTTCGTCGTCGTCGCCGACTCCGCGCAGTTCTCCGCCGCCGTCTCCGAACTCGCCGAGGACTCCTACGTCGGCACCGCACTCACCCTCCAGACCGCAATCGGGTTCCTCCTCACCACGATCTCCATCCAGCTGATTCCGACGTTCGTCGACGTCGTCGGCTGGCAGTGGGCGTTCGCACCACTCGCACTCGGACCAGCGATCGGCACGCTCTCGATGCTCCGCCTCCGCGGACTCCCCGACGCATCGAAGCTCGCGGGCGGGAAGAAGTGACTCGAACGGGTCAGTCGAGGCTGACGTCGTTCCGCGATTCGTGGAGCGACTCGCAGATCGCGCCCTGTCCCTCGACGTTCGCGGCAGCCAGTCGGGCGTCACGGGCGACGTTCTCGAACGTCTCCGGGTCCGCGTCGATTGGTTCGCCCTCGCGGTCGGCGAACACGCGGTCGGACGCGTCGGTCACGACGCCCGTCTCGCGAGCCATCGTTGCAGGTCGTCCTCGAACAGTCGGTCGATGACCTTCTCCTGGGCGGCCCGGACGTGCTGGCTGAACGTGGGTTGCGCGATGCCGAGGGCGTCGGCGCACTCCTCGGCGGTGCTCCGTCGTGGCCACGAGAAGTACCCGCTCAGGTACGCCATTCGAAGCACTTCCTGTTGCTTGTCCGTCAGTCGGTCGGTCATCGTCGCGTGAGCGAGTAGGGTAGGGTAGTTCACATGAACTCGGTGTTCTGTGGGCCGTTCGTGATGTGGACCTCGAACGGCTGCGTGCCGAGGTCGTCCTGTTCGATTAGGTGCCAGTACGTTTCGGCCATCTCGTCGGGGTCGAGGAACGTCTCGGGGTCGCGCTCCGGGAGGCGCTCGCGGACGCCTTGGGAATCGATCTGGCCGTCGATGACGACGTGCGCGACGTGCACGCCCTCGGGGCCGTACTCCTGGGCGATGTCCATCGCCATCCCGCGGGCGGCGAACTTCGCGGCCGTGAACCCGATGGTGCCGCCGAGACTCCGTACCGCGGACGTCGCACCCGTGAACAGGATGGTTCCGCCACCGGTATCGAGCATGTCGTCGACGGCCTCCTGCGAGCAGACGAACGCGCCACGGCCGTTCACCGCCCACGCCGCCTCGAACTCCTCGACGCTCGAATCCATGAGGCCCTTCCAGGACGCCGCACTCGCGTGATTCACGAGCACGTCCACCGGCCCGAACGCCTCCCGAACCGTCTCGAACCCCTCCCGGATCTGGTCCACGTCCGCGAGGTCCGTCCGAACCGCAAGTCCCTCGCCAGGGTCGGGGAGGTCGTCCGCGAGTTCTTCGATGTAGTCCCCCGAGCGCGCGAACAGCGCCACCTGACAGCCCTCGGCCGCGAACTTCCGTGCGAGCGATTCCCCGAGTCCCGGTCCGACGCCAGCGACGACAGCGGTGCGTGACATGCGCTCGCCTACGCGGTCGGAGGCCAAAACCGTAGGGTCGGGCCGTCGATGGAGTCTACTGGCTGGCCGCCGAACGGGGACTCATGACAGCTTCGGACCGCGACTCGATGCTCTACCCGAACGCGAACCGCGCGGCCGAAGATGCGGCCACCGGCGAGGCGAGAGGTGACGCTTCCGGGAGGGTATCGCGGCGCCTGTTGCTCGCGAGTGGCGCGACCGTCGGCGGCGTCGCATCCGCGGGCTGCCTCGGGACCGACGGCGAGAGCCAGGTGACGGAACGACCGACCGTCTTCGTGTTCAATACCGGCGACGGGACGACGAGCATCGTCGACGTGGCCGACGACGAGGTCGTGGAGACGCGAGCGGTCGACCTCTCCGCGTCGTTCCCGTCCAACCAGTACGCGCCGGCGTTGACCGACGACGCCGCGGAGTCACTGTGGCTGAACGTCGGCCGCGGCGTGCGCGCGCTCGACGTCGGCTCGCTCTCCGAGACGGCGTCGGTCGGCACCGAATCGGGTGCGAACTGGCTGGAGCGCACGCCCGACGGCGACCACGTCGTCGTCAGCGCGCGCGAACCCAGTCACACCCAGTACCGGATCGACGCCGACCCCGGATCGGACGGTTTCGGTGACGTGACCGGCGAACTCGACCGGACGAGCGAGGGCGGGCGCGGGAGCAACGACGGCCCGGGGCCGTGCGACGTCACCGTGCATCCGGACGGCGAGTACGCGTACGTCCCCGACATCTTCGCGGACACGCTCACCGTCCTCCGCGTCGACCCCTTCGAGGTCGTCACGCAGGTCGCGGTCGAACCCGTCGGGGACGGCCCGGCACGACCCTGGATGGGGACCGCTTCGGCCGACGGCGAAACCCTGCTCGTCGAGCACAGCGAGGGCGCGACCGGGACGGAGAGCATCTGGGACGTCAGCGACCCCGCGAACCCCGTCGAGACCGCGCGACTGACCGCCGACGACGACCTCGGGAAGCGGCCGCTGACCAGCGAGATCGGTCCCGACTCGGAGACCGGGTACGTGTTCACGCCCGGGTCGAACGACGTCACGGTCGTCGACCTCGAAGGCGGGAGCGTCAGCGGACGACTCGACCTCGGCGGGTCCGCGTTCGTCGGGACGTGGGACCCCGCCCACTCGAAGCTCTACGTGCCCGTGCAGTCCGAGGACGAGGTGGCGGTCGTCGAACACGAACGCGGCGAGGTCGTCGACCGCCTCGCCGTCGGCCCGAAACCGTACGGTGCGACCGCCGCCCAGGTCCGCCCGACGAGCGACCCCTCGGCCGCGATGTCGGTCGCACTCGCACGACTCGGCATGACGGCCGAGACCGCTGACACGACGTACTGCATCGGGAACTGCGCGTGCGGTCACCAACTCTGAGGAGTTACGCGACGAGTTCGCTGGCGAGCACGACGACGCCGACGAGCGAGAACACGACGCCGAGGGCGGGTTCCATGCTCTCGCTGGGGACGTACTTGCCGACGCGGGAGCCGACGGTGCCGCCGACGAGGACGCCCGGGATCGACCACGCGACGACGTACCAGACCGGCGTTGCGGCGAGTGCGTGCACGACCGCGTCGTCGGTTCGTTCGCCGCCAGTAGGCCGTACTTTCTCGATGCACGGCCGCCCGCCGTTATTAGGGCTGGCGAGCGAGTTTCCGGTATGGACACAGTCGACTTCATGGTCATCGGGTCCGGCTCGGGTTTGGACGTCGCGAACGCCGCAGTGAACCGCGGACAGTCGGTCGCCGTCGTCGAGAAGGGCCCACTCGGTGGGACGTGCCTGAATCGTGGTTGCATCCCCTCGAAGATGCTCCTGTACCACGCCGACGTCATGGAGACCATCGAGCGTGCCGACGAGTTCGGCATCGACGCCGACGTGAACGACGTCGCGTTCGCGGACGTCGTCCGCGAGGTCAACGACGAGGTCGAATCCGACGCCGAATCGATCCGGCGCGGCCTCCAGTCGTCGTCCCAGCACGACCTCTACGAGGGCGAAGGACGGTTCGTCGACGACCGAACAATCGAGATGGTCAGTGGCCCGGACGAGGGCGCACGCGTCCAGGCGGAGACGGTCCTCGTCGCCGCCGGGACGCGACCATCGATCCCGGACGTCGACGGCATCGACGCCGTGGACTACCTGACGAGCACCGAAGCGCTCCAGTTGGAGACGCCACCGGACCACCTCGTCGTCGTCGGCGGCGGCTACATCGCCGCGGAACTCGGGCACTTCTTCGGGACGTTCGGGAGCGACGTCACCATCGTCGGTCGCCGACCGAACCTGCTCCCAGACGCCGACGAGGACGTCGCCGAGGCGTTCACCGAACGGTACGCCGACCGATTCACGGTCCACACCGGGCACGCGGCCACGCGCGTCTCCGAGACCGACGGCGAGATCACGGTCGAAGCGAAGCCCTACGAGTACGGCGACGACGGTGGCGTCGTCGACACGGAGAGCGTGACCGCAACCGGCGACGAACTCCTCGTCGCGGCCGGGCGACGACCGAACACGGACATCCTCGACGTCGACGCGGCCGGCATCGACGTCGACGACCGCGGGTTCGTCGAGACCGACGAGTACCTGCGGACGACCGCCGACGGCGTCTGGGCGCTCGGCGACGTCGTCGGCGAGTACCTCCTCAAGCACAGCGCGAACCACGAAGCCCAGACCGTCGCCCGGAACCTGTTCGGCGACGACCTCGAACCGGTCGACTACACGGCGATGCCGTTCGCCGTGTTCGCCTCCCCCGAAGTCGCCGGCGTCGGCGCGACCGAAGGCGAACTCCGCGACGCCGGCGAAGAGTACGCCACCCGCACGTACCGCTACGACCAGACCGCTCGCGGGAGCGCGATGAAAGCCGACGGGTTCCTGAAAGCGATCATCGACCTCGACGGCGAGATACTGGGCTGTCACCTCGTCGGCCCCGACGCGTCGAACCTCGTACAGGAGGTCGTCGTCGCGATGAAAGCCGGCACCGGCACCGTCCAGGACATCCGCGAATCCGTCCACATCCACCCCGCGCTCTCCGAAGTCGTCCAGCGTGGCTTCTCCGGACAGTTCACGCGCGGCGACGCCGACCACTCGCACTAGCGAACACTCGCATTTGGCTTTGGCCACACGTGGAACGACAGCCAACTCGTTTTTGATACGTAGCGCACTCGCAGTCGGCGGTGCGCTGATGCCGATGCAGACCGAAGCCCGATGCGTGATGCTCGATAGCGAACTCCGAGACCGTGTCCGCCTCCTCGGCGGGAAGGTCGCCGGCGTCGACTGCCCGGAGTGCGAGTACCGGAGTACCGAGCGGACCTTCGACGCCCACACGCAGGAGCCCGTGGACTGCCCGGACTGCGGGCGGACGATCCTGACGGTCGAGGAGAAAGGACAACTCCGCCGAGCCGGCAAACTCTAGAGCGTACCGTGGCGAGCACGGACCCCAGCGTCCACGTCTCCACACCCTCACAGGCGATCAGGGCAAGCGGACTCGGAAGAGGACGACGAGGCGGTCGTCCGCGTACGTTCTGGGTGCTCTCAGGCGTGAGCTGTGTATCCAGCGTCTTCGACGGCTTGCACGAGGGCCGTGATGTCGGCGTCACCATCGGCCCTCGCCTGTTCGGCCTCACGATCGGCGGTGGCGTCAGTCACGCCAGACACATCTTGAAGTGCCTCTTCGACTGTCTGTTCACAATGGCCGCAGGTCATTCCCTCGACGGTGATCGTTTGACTCATTCCAGTGAGAGATACGGACGGCTCCGCTTTGTCGTTTGCTGCTTCGATACCGGTGTTCGAACGGGTATGAAACGACACATTCCAAAGTGTCCTTCGGGAGAATAGTATCGTATCCTGCGTCCTTTTCGGCCAGGATGCGGGACCTGGACGAAATCGACATGGAGATCCCCTCGCTGTTAGCCGAGAACGCCCGTCGCCCGTTCAGCGCGATCAAGTAGGAAGTTGGTCTCTCGGGCCAGCCGTCCCAGATCGCGTCACACGGCTCCAGGAGACCGGGGTCATCAACCACTTCACTATCATTTCTGTCGTCCATCGTGTCAGAGTCGATTCGAAGATCGGCACCAGCGTCTCGAAGAGGACGTGTAGCGTTGACTTCGGTTTGGAACCGAAAGTAAACGCCGTTCGTTACCCCCACTATCCAAGTAGAAACTCACCTAACGGAGTAGCTCCTATAGTATGACATGGAAACACGCACAGCACGTCTCGACATCACGGGGATGACCTGTGCCAACTGCTCGGGGACAGTTGGCGACACCCTGGAGTCACTCGACGGCGTCATCGAGGCGAACGCCAATTTCGCCACGGACGAAGGTTCCGTCGAGTACGACCCTGACGAGGTATCGCTCGGAGAGATCTACGAGGCGATCGAGGACGCCGGCTACGGTGCGGTGTCTGACACGGTTACTATCGGTATCTCCGATATGACGTGTGCCAACTGTGTGCAGACGAACGAGACCGCACTCGAGAACACGCCGGGTGTTATCGCGGCCGAAGCAAACTTCGCCACCGACGAAGCGCAGGTCAGGTACAACCCCGCGGACACGTCCCTCGACGCACTCTACGACGCTATCGAGGACGCCGGTTACTCGCCGGTCCGTGAAGACAACGACAGCGACGAATCGAGTGAAGACGCTCGGGACGCTGCACGACAGGGTGAGATTCGAAAACAGCTTCGACTGACGCTGTTCGGAGTCGCGCTGTCGGCCCCGATGCTGTTCTTCCTCGCAGAGAAGTTCCTACTCGGCGGAGGAATCCTCCCGGAGACGGTCTTCGGCGTCGAATTCGGGTGGGTCGAGTTCCTGCTGGCGACACCCGTTCAGGCCGTGCTCGGCTGGCCGTTCTACAAGAACTCGTACAACGCGCTGGTCAACAACAGGCGCGCAAACATGGACGTTCTCATCGCACTGGGTTCGTCCACCGCGTATTTCTACTCGGTCGCAGTACTCGCGGGATTGATCGCGGGAGGCCTGTACTTCGACACTGCCGCGTTGATCCTCGTGTTCATCACCCTCGGGAACTACCTCGAAGCCCGCTCGAAAGGGCAGGCAGGTGACGCCCTTCGAAAGCTCCTCGAAATGGAGGCCGAGACGGCCACCCTCGTCGACGAGGACGGCAACGAGACGGAAGTGCCACTCGAAGACGTCACCGTCGGCGACCGCATGAAGGTCCGTCCCGGCGAGCAGATTCCGACCGACGGCGTCGTCATCGACGGCCAGAGCGCCGTTGACGAGTCGATGGTCACCGGCGAGTCGGTTCCCGTCGAGAAAGGCGAGGGCGACGAGGTCGTCGGGTCCACCATCAACGAGAACGGTATGCTCGTCGTCGAGGCGACGAAAGTCGGTGCGGACACGGCGCTCCAGCAGATCGTCCAGACGGTCAAGGAAGCCCAGTCGCGCCAGCCCGAAATCCAGAATCTGGCGGACCGTATCTCGGCGTACTTCGTCCCAGCGGTCATCGCGAACGCGTTGCTGTGGGGTACTGTGTGGTTCCTGTTCCCCGAAGCACTCGCTGGATTCGTCGACTGGCTCCCGCTGTGGGGACTCGTCGCAGGTGGCCCCGTCGCCGCTGGAGGCGTCTCGGTCTTCGAGTTCGCGCTCATCGTCTTCGCGTCGTCCGTGTTGATCGCCTGTCCCTGTGCGCTGGGGTTAGCGACGCCTGCTGCAACGATGGTTGGGACGACGATCGGTGCCCAGAACGGCGTCCTGTTCAAGGGCGGTGACATCCTCGAACGGGCGAAGGACGTCGACACGGTCGTCTTCGACAAGACTGGGACGTTGACGAAGGGAGAGATGGAGCTGACCGACGTCGTCGTGTTCGATGGCGACGGACACCCTGTCACAGACGGCGGGGGTCCCGCTGCCGACGGCGGTCCCGCGAGCGGTGCGAGCGGGTCCTCGTCGGATCGGCGATCCGACGGCGGCCAACTATCCGCACGTGACCGCCTCAGCGAGGAGGACGTGTTGCGGCTCGCGGCCACGGCCGAGAGCGGGAGCGAACACCCGCTCGCCCGGGCCATCGTCGACGGAGCAAGAGAGCGCGGCATCGACGTGAGCGACCCGGACGACTTCAAGAACGTCCCCGGCCACGGCATCAAAGCGACCGTCGGCGACAGCGAGGTGCTGGTCGGGAACCGGAAGCTCCTCCGCGACAACGGGATCGACCCCTCGCCCGCACAGGAGACGATGGAGCGCCTCGAGAACGAGGGGAAGACGGCGATGCTCGTCTCCTACGAGGGCGAACTCGTCGGTGTGGTCGCTGACGCCGACACGATCAAAGAAAGTGCGACCGAGTCCGTGAGCCAACTGCAGGAGCGCGGCGTCGACGTGATGATGATCACCGGCGACAACGAGCGGACTGCTCGTGCCGTCGCCGAGCAAGTCGGGATCGATCCCGAGAACGTCCACGCGGAGGTACTCCCCGAGGACAAATCAGATGCCGTCGAGACCATTCAGGACGACGGTCGCAAGGCGATGATGGTGGGCGACGGCGTCAACGACGCGCCCGCGCTCGCGGTCGCCCACGTCGGGACCGCTATCGGGAGCGGGACGGACGTCGCCATCGAGGCGGCGGACGTCACGCTGATGCGCGACGACCCGCTGGACGTGGTGAAGGCCATCCGCATCTCGGACGCGACACTCCAGAAGATCAAGCAGAACCTCGTGTGGGCGCTTGGCTACAACACGGCGATGATTCCGTTGGCTTCACTCGGGCTGCTCCAGCCCGTGCTCGCCGCCGGTGCGATGGCCTTCTCGAGTGTATCGGTGCTGTCGAACAGTCTGCTGTTCCGTCGGTACACTCCGGATCACGATTACGAACTGCTCGGTCGACTCCGCTAATCGAATCACTTAGAATCACCATATTCACCGTATCCCGCCGATTGGTTCGAACGTATCTCGTCGAGACAGCCGGTGTCCAATGGCACTGTCTAGTTGAGGGAGTTTGAGAAGCGAGGAGGCCGTAGCGAGAAGTGTCCATGCAACTCGCAGACCTCCTCAGAGAACGCTTGAAGATAGAGAATCAAGACGTTCGGGAGAACGAGCGCACGCCGACACCCGTGCGCTGTTTCGCGGTTCGACTTCACTCGATGGGGTTGTCGGTGCGTGAAGTCGAGGCCGTCCTGGACTGGTTGGGTGTCGATCGTTGCTATCAGGCGATCTGGAACTGGAAGGAGAAACTCGCCGAGACACAGCACGACCCGCCGACGGCGACGCCGTCGCGGGTCGCCGTCGACGAGAAGCAAATCACTGTTGACGGTGAGAAACAGTGGCTCTACGCCGCGATTGATCTAGAGTCAAGGCTCCTGCTCGAAATCGACGTGTTCAGCCGCCGCGGGACCGATCCCGCGGCGTTGCCGAGAGCGTCGCTCTCGTTCGTACATCAGAAATCGAAGATTTCTGAGGACGGCGTTCCTCCATCGCCTCACCGAGAAACACGACGTCGCCGACGTCACCAGAAACCGCCGGTTTCTGGTTGGCGAACGAGACGCGTCGCCTCTCGTCAACGTCGAGTTTCTCGTCGATGCCGGCGGCTATCTGACTGCCCTGGCTCGGCGTGCGTTGAGCGGTCAGCTCGACTATAGCGAGCGGAACCACATCGAGAAACGGTTCCAGACCGTGGCGATGCGAATCGACCGCTTTCACTCGTTCTGGCGGGGCAGTCAATCGAGCGCAAGACGGTGGTTGCGGCGGTTCAGACACTACTACAACCGAAATCGACCGAACCGGGCACTAGAGGACGCACGCCCGCCGAGGAGGTGCTGAACTAGACAGTGCCATGTTGAAGGTCACCTCTATCGGCTGGGATGAGGATGCCGGTGTACCTGATTCGGTTGAGAACCTCGCGTTCCCGCGCGATATGCCCCCACTCTTCGACGCCTTCTGGCGACCAGCAATGGTATGACCCCGCAAGTGCAAGCAGGCCAACAAACTGGAAGGACCTCGTACGGAGACGTGTAATGTCCCTTTCCGAAACAGTCTCCAAAATCGGTCACTTGACCGACGAAGAGCGCGAATGCATCGAGATCTGCAACGAAGCCACGGAGGTCTGTGAGTGGTGTGCCGACGAGTGTCTCGGCGACGAGGAGATGGAAGCGTGTGCTCGCCTCTGTCGCGACGTCGCAGACATCGCGTCGCTGCATGCCCGGTTCATGGCTCGCAACTCCAACTACAGCCCACAACTTGCAGAAGCCTGCGCCGGTGCCTGTGAGGAGTGTGCCGAAGAATGCGAGCGCCACGATGCCGAGCACTGCCAGGTCTGTGCCGGGGTCCTCAAGGAATGCGCCGAGAGCTGTCGGAAGATGATGAGCACCTGACCAACGCCAGAATAGCACACGACCCAGCGCCTTGCAGTGCTGTCTTTTGACTCCAACCGGTATCGTGAGAGGATACCGAACCCCTCGTACAGAGAACAACGGAAGCGGTTAGAGTTCCGGAACTGCCGTGTACAGGAGGACGAACGCGTTCACGGTCAGTAGCACCAGTACGAGCCACTGGAAGATGCGCTCGGGGATGTGGTCGAAGATGTACACGCCAATCCAGGCTCCGACGAACACCATCGGCATCGCGACGAGAGCCTCGATCATCAGTGGCGTCGTCACGGCGCCCGTGTACGTGAGGCTCCCGAGGCGGTACACCATGAGCGTCCCGAAGAAGGCGGTGAACGTGGCCTTCATCTCCTCGTCGCTCCAGAACCCGCTCGCCGACATGAACGCCCCGTAGACGATCATCGGCGGGCCGGGAACGGCGACGGCGCCGCCGAGGATCCCCGCGAGCAGCCCAGCCGTCGCGCCGACTATCTTCCCCGGTCGGTACTCCTTCTCCTCGATCCAGTCCGTGACGACATCGAGTTGCTGGGTCGCGCCGACGACGATGACCGCCAGCACGAGCACCGCCCCGATGGCGACGCGCATCTGTGCCGCGTCGAACCCACTGAACACGAAGATACCGAGGGGCATCCCGACGACGAGGCCACCGACGGGGACGATCCACTTCTCCCAGTCGAACGCGTCGCGGACGCTCCACAGGACGCGGCCGTTTGCCACCACCGCCGTTGCCGTGAAGATGATGGACGCGCTCGAGGGCGACCGAAACAGCGGCATTACGCCCATCGACACCTGCGCGAAGCCGAAACCAGCAATACCGTGGACGGCGGCCGCGACGAGGATGACGACCGCAGACAACCCCGTCGTCACCCAATCGCTCGTCATCGATACCGCCACCATTCCCCCGAAAGAGCACGCATCTGAAGGAGCGATATTTCGACTGCATCTTTTATTGTAATGTTCAACCCTAAAGCAGTAAGTGAATCTTAGATTGCAGTTCGTATCTGAGACAAAACGCGATTCACCCGTTCCGTACTCCACCCTGACGCCGCCGGCGAGTCCGGCCTCTTTGAGATCGACAGTAGGTGTAATCGCTGGACTCGCGCGCTTCGATATTCGTGTACCGTCTGAATAACTATAACCGGACATTCCGATTGTTCGATGTCTGTAACGACGGTCACATCACGATGAACGAGCATGAGACAGATATCGGCGAATGGCGGTCCCTCGGCGGCACCCCTGTCGGAGACGGTCCCGATGACGCCGACGTGGTCTTCGCCCACGTCAGCGACCTCCACGGGCAGCTAACGCCGCGCTACCAGGTCTACTACGACAACTCGACGTCGAAGCCGGACTTCGACTTCGGAGACGACGACCGCGTCATCGAGCGCGGCGGCGGGATTCCCCTGCTCGCAGCGAAACTCGACGAACTCCGCGAGCACCTCGACGTTTGTACGCTCATGAGCGGCGACACGTTCCACGGCTCCGCCGTGACCACCTACACCGACGGGCGAGCGATGCTCGAGCCCATCAACGACCACGTCGCGCCCGACGTCTACGTCCCCGGCAACTGGGATTACTCGAACGAGGCCGCCGAGGACGGCAACTTCGTGGAGCTGATGGACGACCTCGACGCTCCGATTCTCGCGAACAACCTCTACGATTGGGAGACCGACGAGCGGTTGTACGACGCGTACCGCGTCCTCGACGTCGGTGGACTCTCCGTGGGCGTCGTCGGGATGACGAACGTCTACGTCGACCGGATGGCGCCCGCGTTCTCCGAGGGGAAGTACCGGTTCGGCAAACACCCCGCACTCCTCGAAGAGTCCGCGCAAGCCGCCCGCGAGGATGGCGCGGACGTCGTAGTCGCGGTCACCGAGATCGGCCTCCCGTGGATGGTCCAGGCCGCCAAGGACTGTCCGAGCGTGGACGTGATGTTCAGCGCGCACACCCACGAGTACACCTACGACCCGATCGTCGTCGAGGAGACCGAGACCGTGGTGGTCGAGTCCGGGATGGGCGAGGCGCTCGGTCGCGTGGACCTCCGCGTTCGAGACGGGGAGATACAGTTCCGTCACCACCTCTACTGTCTGACCGAGGACGGCGAGCACACGCCGGAACCGGACGCCGACGCGGCTGAGACGGTCGAAGCCGAGCGCGCGCCCTTCCTCGAGGACGACCCGGGCTTCGAGCGAGGGGCAGGCACGCTCGACCGTCCGCTTGATACGGTCGTCGGTCGGACGGAAGAACCACTCTACCGGCAGTCGTTCCTCGAGAGTGCCTGGAACACGCTGTTCAACGACGCACTCCAGGCGCACTTCGACACGGACCTCGCCGTCTCGCACGGGTTCCGGTACGGGACGGCCATCCCACCCGGCGACATCACCCTCGGCGAACTGTACACGTTCTTCCCGATGACGACGCCCATCGCCCGCGGCGTCGCCTACGGACAGCAACTCACGAGCCACATGGAGGCGTTCCTCGAGGACAACTTCACGCCGTACCCCTACGACCAGGAGGACGGTCGCGTCCGCAGCTTCTCCTCGAACGTCGAGGTGACCGTCGATCCGACCGCGAAGCGCGGCCGTCGCCTCGTCGAGTTGCAGATCGACGGCGAGACGGTCGACCCCGAGGAGACGTACTCGGTGGCGACGTTCCACCGGCCTGGCGACCCAGAACGCGACCTCGGCAACTGTGGGTTCCCGTTCGAGGACGTCGAGGTCGACGACGCGACGATACCGGTCGACGTCATCGTCGAGTACCTCGAGGACCACTCGCCCGTCGACTACGAGGTGATGGGGTTGGTCGAGACCGCCGACGACGGCGGTCGAGCCCAGAACACGCCCGCAGACGGTCCGTATCCGTTCATCCAGCCCGGCGTCGACTACGCGGCCGGCGAGGCGTACTGCGAGACGTCCATGATTCCACGCGGGAACGCGTTCCCCGAGGAAGGCCGCAATCGAACGCGCTAGAGGGGGACAGCGCATGCGACAGCTGCGTCGAGCGGCGAACTCGAAGGACACCACACGACACAGGCGAGATACATGGTCGAGAACATCACTGCGGAACAACTCGCGGACAGGATCGACGCCGACGAACAGTTCACGCTCGTCGACGCGCGCCCCGAAGACAGCTACGACGCCTGGCACGTGCGCGACGCAGAGAACGTTCCCTACGACCCAGACGAGGGACTGAGCGAGGAGCAACTGAACTCGGTGAACGCGCTGGTCGACGGCCAGCCGGTCGTCGCCATCTGTGGCAAGGGCCTGACGTCGACGCCGTTCGCGTTCGAACTCGACGACCACGGCTACGACGACGTCTCGGTCGTCACTGGCGGTATGGAGGAGTGGAGCAAACTCTACGAGATCGTTCCCATCGAGACGTCCAACGACGACCTCGTCGTTCGGCAGGTCCAGCGCCGAGCGAAGGGTTGTCTCGGCTACGTGGTCGGCTCGAAGGAGGCGGAGGAGGCCGTCGTGGTCGATGCGACCAGACAGACCGACCAGTTCAAAGTCGCTGCCCAGGACGCTGGGCTCTCGATAACGCGCGTGCTCGATACGCACGTCCACGCCGACCACATCTCAGGCAGCCCGGCACTCGCCGACGAGGTCGGCGCACCCTACCACCTCGGCGACGCAGCCAGCGAGCGCAGTGTCGAGTACGAATACGACCCGCTATCGGATGGCGACGTCATCCAGGTCGGCGACGTCGAAACAGAGGCATTGCACACGCCCGGGCACACCTCGGAGATGCTGAACTACCTCGTCGACGGCGAACTTCTGTTGACGGGCGATACGCTGTTCGTCGACTCCGTCGGACGGACGGAACTCCAGTTCGGCGAAGACGACGCCTCGCGTGGAGCAGAACTGCTGTACGACTCGCTCCACGAGACCATCCTCGACCTCCCGGACGACACGACGATCCTGCCGGGCCACCTCACCGTCACGAGCGACGGCCGCTACGAGAACGGCTCGCCGGGGGAACCCCTCGAGGCTCGACTCGGGGACCTCCGCGACGAACTCGACTTCCTCGGACTCGACCGCGACGCGTTCGTCGAGCGCCTGACCGAGGACGCCCCGGAGAAGCCCCCGAACTACGAGGCAGTCATCGCCATCAACACCGGCAAAGACACCGTCGACGACGAGAACGAAGCGACTGAACTCGAACTGGGGCCGAACAACTGTGCCGCGTGAACAGCACTCGCTCTCCCGTCGCGGCCTCCTCCAGCTGACGGGAGCGACCACTCTCGGCGCGCTCGCGGGCTGTGCCGGTCAGCTACCGGGCTCCGGCGACAGTGGGGGTCGTGAGGTGCCGCCGCGCTCGACCGTCTCGGCCGAGCCGGATACGGCAGTCAGCCTCACCGCGGCGTCCGGGACCATTCGGCCAGCCCCTGAGACGTCGACGACCAACTGGATGTACGAAGGTGAATTCCCAGGGCCGGAGCTACGCGTTCAGGAGGGTGACATGCTCAGTGTCGAACTGACGAACGACCTCCAAGAGGAGACGACGATTCACTGGCACGGAGTTCCCGTCGCTAATCCGGTCGACGGCGTGCCGAACGTGACCCAGGACCCGGTCGCGCCCGGCGACACGTTCACGTACGCGTTCCGTGCCGAACCCGCGGGGACGTACTTCTACCACAGCCACGTGGGACTCCAGCTCGACCGTGGATTGCTCGGTCCACTGATCGTCGAAGAACGTAACCCACACGTCGAGTACGACCGCGAGTACGCCGTCGTCGTCGACGATTACCTCCCCGGGGAGCCGGAACTTCCTTCGGACGGAGGAATGGGCGGCGGTGGCGGAATGGGCGGCGGTGGCGGAATGGGTGGGGGAGGCGGGATGATGGGAGACGTTCGGCCGCCGTACGGGGGTCTCCTGATAAACGGTCGGCTTCCAGACGATCCACCGACGTTCGAAGTGGCAGAAGGAGAGCGGGTGCGCCTCCGGTTCGTGAACGCCGGCAGCGCGACAGTCTTCGGTGTACGAATCGCCGGCCACGAGATGACGGTGACTCACGCCGATGGTCGACCTGTCGAACCCGTCAACGCGGACTACTTCGTCTTTGGAGCCGGTGAGCGCTACGACGCCGTGATCGAGGCGACGAACCCGGGCACGTGGGCCGTTCAAGCCGATGCGCTCGATGGAAACGAACCACCAGCGACAGCCGTCGTCGAGTACGAGTCAGCGGACGGGGAGAGCCCACAGCGTCCGTCGCCCACCAGTAACCAACTGCAGTACGGAGACTTGCGAGCGATCTCCTCGCTCGACGGGGTGAGTGGAGATCCGGATCGAACGTTCGATCTGACGCTCTCCCGTGGCAGAGGCCAGTCCTACACGTGGACGATAGACGGGCAGGCCTACCCAGACGCCGACCCGCTCCAGGTCCGGCCCGACGAACACGTCCGGATTCGGATGACCAATCGGAGTCCAGTCGTTCACCCGATGCACCTTCACGGCCACTTCTTCCAGGTCGGCAACGCGATCAAAGACACGGTCATCGTCCCCGGACATAGAGGGCAGGTGACGATCGACTTCCACGCCGACAACCCCGGCCGGTGGCTGTTCCACTGTCACAATCTGTATCACCTCGATGCGGGAATGGCGCGTGTCGTGAGATACGTCGAGTGACCCGGTTGAAGACCCGGTTTCAGCTCGTTCACACTGCCGTTCGGGTGGTCGTGGTCCTGTCTGAGAGATGGATTGAGTGCCATCCCCGGCGAATTCGGATGGGATGAACGATTCTATTTCCGAAAAACGTTTAGAACGCCCTATACACGTTCTCGAACGTTCTCCTATTCGGATTCACACCCACGCCGATAACTCCCGAGGGGTTCTACGAGTAACCGAGGAGAAAGACAATGACCAACTTCGAACTCGGCCGCTGGCTGCTCGTGGCGCTCGCGATCGTCGGACTCGCGTTCGCCGCGCCCGTGGTCAGCGCACACGACAACGACACGACCGCAGACGACGCGCCCACGGACAATGCCACTGCAGATGATTGGGCCACCTGGATGGAGGCGCAGATGACCGAACACATGGGTCCGGGTGCTGTCGAGTGGATGGAGTCACACATGGGTGTGACCGTCGACGAGATGGCCCAAGACATGGCTGACGAGGAATACCACGACGGGGCTGACGACGACGACCACGACGGCGGGATGTACGGGCAGGGCCACTGCTGACGGCCCTGACCGTTTCGATCGCTCCAACCGAACACCGCGACTCACAAACCCAAGATAATGACGCAACTCATCACACATTTCGGACGCACTGCTCGTCGACTCACGATATTCGCCGTCCCGCTGCTGGTCGCGGCGACTGGAACAGCTGCCGCTATGGGCGGAGGCTATGGCGGCGGCACGATGGGCGGCGGCTGGGGCCTCTTCGGCGGAGCGATGGGGCTCTGGGGGCTCCTCTGGATGGGACTCCTCATCGCCGTCCCGCTCTACATCGTCTCTACGCTCCTCGATCGAGGACCCGGCGGGAACGATGAGCAATCGCTGTCGGTTCTCCGCGAGCGCTACGCCCGCGGTGAGCTCTCGGACGACGAATTCGATCGACGGCGAACACAGCTCGAACGTACCGGATGACCGGCACAGTTGCTGTTCCAGCCGATACAACACACCCCAACATCCGCCATTGGGGCACCCAATCATTATCCCCGTATACGGGGTACGATATTCCATGGAATACACGATACAGACTTCCGTAACCGGCGAGTTCGACGACGTCGTCGACACGACGATCGCAGCGCTCGAAGACGAAGGCTTCGGCGTCCTCTGTGACATCGACATCCAGGCGACGCTCAAGGAGAAACTCGGCGAAGAATTCCGCCAGTACCGCATTCTCGGTGCATGCGATCCTCCGCTGGCATTCGAGGGATTGACCGAAGACGTCGAACTCGGCGCACTCCTCCCGTGTAACGTCATCGTCTACGAAACCGATGACGGCGATATCGTTGTGAGTGCCGTCGCTCCAAAGCAATTGGTCGGCATCGCGGACAACGATGCGCTCGACTCCATCGCAACCGGGGTCAACGAGCGTTTCGAGGGTGTTCTCTCCGCCGTCGCTGACGAACAAGAATCCCTATCGGAGGCCTGATCTTCGATGTCTTCATCGAACCAGCTCGACACCACGACCATCGTCCTCCTGATCTTCGGGGCGATCATCTTGCTCCCGTTGCTCACGATGGGATTCGGCGGAATGATGGGCTACGGCGGAATGATGGGCTACGGCGGGACCACCAGCGGGTGGTGGCCGTTCGTCGGGATGCTCGTCCCGCTCATCTTCCTCCTCATCCTACTCGGGGGTGGCTACCTCGTCTTCCAGCGCATGAGCGAAACGCAGACGTCTCGAGACCCCGCGATGGAGGAACTCCGCACGGCGTACGCTCGCGGCGACCTCACCGACGAAGAGTTCGAAGCCCGCCGCGAGAGACTCGAACGGTCCGAGTGAACCAACGAGTACGCACCAGGGTGCGTATTCCCCACGCCTGTGTGATCGAATTCGTGATGCCACTCCCGATCCCCACTGTGTGAGCGCGCCTTCGAATCGAAGGGATGGGGCTCTATCAGCTTACGATTCTGAACAGTAATGTCGTTAAGTTACAAGACCGTAGTATACTATGTGACCGAAGTCATCCTCTTCACCCAAGAGACGTGCGGAGCATGCGCAACACAGCGGGAGAAAAACGAGGGCATCGAGGACGAATACCCCGACGTCGAGTTTCGAGAGGTCGACATCCAGAAAGATCTGGAAACGGCCGAGGAGTACGGCGTCCGGAAGACGCCGACGACACTCGTCTACGCGAACTGTGAACGGACCGCCGAATTCATCGGCATCGTCGACCGGGAAGACCTGGAGTTAGCCATCGAGCGCGTTACTCAGCAGTCGTCTGGACTCGCCCAGCGCCTCATCGATGTCGTGCATGGATAACGAACAAGAGATCGATTCAACTCATATGACGAACTACAGTCGACGTCAGTTCCTGGGAGTGCTCGGTGCCGGCGCAGTCGCCAGCACTGGCCTCTCTCAGCCAGCGAGCGCACAGGAGACGCCCGTCGTGAAGATAGGCAACAACTACTTCGACCCGATCGGGCTCCACGTCGAGTCCGGCACGACCGTCCGCTTCGAAATAGCAGCCGGTGCACACTCGGCAACGGCCTACGAGAACCGGATTCCATCCGACGCCAGCGCATTCGAGAGTGGGGTCATCTCGTCGGGAGGGTTCGAGTACACGTTCGAAGAACCAGGCACGTACGATTACTACTGCATCCCGCACAAGTCGGTCGAGATGGTCGGTCGAATCGTCGTCGGCAATCCAGGCGGCCCGGCCGAAGACAGTCCGGTTCCGGACGGTGACGTGCCCGAGGGCGACGCGATCGTCGAGCAGGGCGCGATACCGTATGGGTCCAGTACCGGAGGTGACGGGGACTCCAACGGTGGAATGATGGGGCCCGGAATGGGGTCTGGCCCTGGAATGATGAACGGCCGGAACGGCGTCTGGGGTGGCGGGCTGCCGTTCGTCGGCGGGGCACTCGGAATGCTGGGGCTGGTCGGCGGACTCCTCTACTGGGCAGTGGGTCGAGGTGACGCTCCGCTCCGGCGTGATGATTCCGCGATGGAAACCCTCCAGCGCCGTTACGCACGAGGCGAGATCGACGAAGCGGAGTTCCAGCGACGCCGTGAGCGATTGGTGGAGAATCAAGAATACTGAAGCTACCGGAAGCCCACGACGATTCCCCACGCGGCCGTCCAGAGGGATTCAGGATGGTACCCATCGGGAAGCCCTTCTACTGCGGATTCAAAATCTGAGTGGTTAATCTTCATCGGCTCCGTTGAAACCCTTCACAACTGATACGAATCGCGCGCTACATACAGAGGATCTATTCAGCAAACCGGTAATAGTAGACAGATTTAAAATAATATCTGGACTATATCGAATACCAGGAACCTAACTATACCTCTCCTCGCTGAAACCGTAGTATGGCACTTATCGACTCGATCATCGTGTTCGTCGTCAGCCTGTTGGTGGGAGCCCTGGGAATCTACGTCGCCGCGCGCGTCATCACCGACTACGAGGATTACACCTACGCCATCGTGACAGCGTTAATCGGCGCGATTATCTGGGCAATAGTCGGCTTTCTGTTTGGCTGGATTCCGCTCTTGGGGCCGCTGCTCGTGCTGATTGCATATGTGGCAGTCATCAATTATCGGTATCCGGGCGGGTGGGGGAGCGCGATCTTGATATCTCTGATAGCCTGGATTGCATCGATCATCGTTCTCTACCTCCTCGCGCTCGTCGGAATCGGAGGTTTTGAGGCAGTTGGCGTGCCGGGAGTCTAATCCCCGGTCGCCGACTCCGCGACGAATACCCGATTTCTGTCTCGGACAGTGAAGCACGCACGTTGCATTCAGCACGACCGCTGAAACCTATCACCGATTGAGAGTTTAAACACGGCCTTTTCATCGGATTCGAAGACGCAACCGCATTGAACCACGCCTACGTACGTCGCACTATAAACGGACTTACAGGGCAGTAGCTGGCAGCGAGAGAGACTCGGACTAAGCCCTCGAAGAACTCCGACTCGCGTACGCTCGCAGTGAGTTGATTGACCGACGAGGGATACGAACAGCGGCGAGAGTCACTCGAACGCGATACGCAATGACGACAAGACGCCACAGACGACGCCGGTGTCATCCCGTCAGCTTCGGCAGACAGCGAACTCCATAGCTCAATTCCAGAACCCGCCGCCCACGAACGAGCAACGGCAGACCAGGGACAGCGATTTCGGAACGCCGATCTAGGAACGACGGACTAGGGACGCCGTCTAGGGTTTTTTCGGTAGTTCGGCGCCGGGATTCAAGTGGTTCACCCCGGTAGCCAGACGTATGAGTTCAGACGACCCACCGTCGTTCGACGAGTTGATCACGGACGTGAACGGACAGCGTGGGCCGTACTCGTGTCCGATCTGTGGCGAGTTCGACGGCGAAACCGTTCGGTCCGTGCAGGGGCACATCTCCGGGTCGAAGGACGACGTGCACGCTGACCTCGGGTGGAACTACGAAACGGAAATCGAGGCGACGAAGGACGACCGATGAGCGGATCGCACTGTCGGCGGTGGCATGCGGGATGACGTTCGCTGAGGTGACACCGGTCGCCGTCGGATACCCTCGGCGAGCGGACTCGGTCCAGACCGTTCCGGCGGAGCGGCACCTATTGCACTGGCTGGTGCTCCGGCCCGCGCTCGAGCAGGAGGCGTCCGCAGGCGTCGACCGAACGGAGTCCGGGCATCGAGCCCGCCGACAACGGTCGCTCCTGGAATCGGTGGACGCGACGCTCACCGTCGACGGCGAGGAAGTCGGAATCGTCGTCGACGTCGTCGGGGCGGACGACGACCGTGCCGCCGGGTACTGGAACATCACCGACCCACTCCCAGTCGGGACGCACACGACGACGCTCACGCTCGCATTCGACCAGAGCAACGAAAGCGAGGTCGACGCACGGTACGTCGCCGCCAGCGACGGGAGCGTCGTCCAGTGGCCTGAAGGAGGGAGTTTGTCGATGGCGACGACGCTCTCCGTCGTCCCCGAAGACCGGACTGCCTGCAGGGAGGGGACCGATCCACTCTGGAGTCGCCGAACGGTAGCGTACCCAGCGAACGACCCGACCAACGCGAACAGCGATACCTGAAAGGCCAGGAAACTTCGCTGAACTTGCACTGGACGAAGACAACTCGCGACCGCCGGACTCCGATCATCCATGACTGGTCACGAAGCTATCGGCGAGATCGAACTGACCGAACGTGAATTATCGACGAACGTAGTTTTCGCCGCCGAGTGCACGAACTGTGGCGCACGAACACGGTTCGAGCGGCCCCAAGCCCCCAGCCCCGGCGAACGATTCGAGCACCGATGCACGAGCTGTGGATCCGGCATCCGTCCGGCGCTCGGGAACGCACAGACGTTCGAGGTCGTGTCCACGGACCAATCTGACGGGCGGGAGTGTCGGTCCAGACGAAGACCGACGGAGTTCTCCTACCACCTCGCGGAACTGACGCCGCACTTCGTGCAAGAGACGACGGAAGGATACGCCATACGTGACGCTGGACGCCGCATCGTCGAATCGGTGAAGTCGGGCGAACACACGGTGAAGCCAACGTTCGAGCGAGTACGCCTCACGACGCACTGCCCCGACTGCGGGGAGACCGCCGCAAGCGCGACGTACGACGGCCGACTCGCCACCGTCGATTGCCAGTCCTGCTCGAGAACCCTCATGCGGTACGAGCTCCGCCCTGCACACGTCGCAAACCGGAGTTCACGCGAGGCCCTGATCGCGACAGACCGACAGATTCGAGCCGAGTACGAATCCGCACTCGACGGCATCTGTCAACGATGTGGTGGTACCGTCAGCGTCGAACTCCACACCGAGGTGGCCACCACAGGTGCGAGAGCCAGCATCGCGTGCGAATGCGACCAGTGCGATACGACGTACACCGCCCCCGTGGAAGTCGCACTCCTCACCCACCCCCCCGGTCATCACTCAACTGAGAGAGGACGGCGTAGACGTGCGAAACCGCCCGACATGGAACGTCCTCCCGGCGCTCGAAGCATGGCACGTCGAAGTACAGCGTTCGAACGCCGTGACCGTCGAAATAGCCAACATGGAGCGATTACGGAAAATTCGAGGCGAAAGCCTCGCGCTTCAGCGCGGGGATGAAGCCGACCAATAGTATTCAACCGCCGACGATGGCATAGACGGGGTTCCAACGCAATTCTTAAGCCGTCAGACCATGATAGTATACATAGATGGTAAAGAGTACCCGTCACGCGAAATACGAACTCTACTACCATATAGTATTCGTGCCGAAGTATCGGCGGTCGCACTTGACGGGGAAGACGAAGGAACGTCTCGAAACCATCTTCGCGGAACTCTGTGAGGACAAAGACCTCGAACTGGCGGAGTGCGAGGTCATGCCCGACCACGTACACCTGTTCATCGGGAGTCCACCGAAGAACGCCCCGTCACTCATCGTCAACTGGGTCAAGGGCATCTCCGCCCGCAAGTACAACCAGCGGTACGACGACCGCGTGAAGTGGACTCGTTCCTACTACGTCGGGACAGCAGGAAGTTTCTCGAAAGACGCTGTCGAACAATACATCGCGGAACAGGAAGGTGGCGACGAATGAAGCGCGTCAACACATTCGAGGTCGTGCCACAGACCGAGAACGGCAAAGAGTGCCTCCTGCGGCTACTCGATGCCTCAGCCTCGCTGTGGAACGAACTCACCTACGAACGTCGCCAGAACTACTTCGGTGACGGCGACGTGTGGGATACCTCCGAGTATCGTGGACAGTACAACGGTGTCGTTGGAAGCGCCACGGTCCAACAGGTCACGCGCAAGAACAGCGAAGCGTGGCGATCGTTCTTCGCCCTCACGGAGAAAGGCGAGGACGCCAACCCACCGTCATACTGGGGCAACGAGCAGGACGGACGCGAACTCCGTACCTACATCCGCAACGATCAGTACACGATTCGGTGGGGCAAGCGGTCACGTCTTGAAATTCCTGTCGGGCACGACCTGAAAGACGACTACGGGCTCGGCTACCACGAACGACTTCGCCTCGAAGTCCGAGGTACCCCGAAGTGGGACGGCAAACAGGGTCGTCTGGAACTCGAGTACGACGAGGTGAGCGACACGTTCAGGGCTTTCCAACCAGTCACCGTCGATGATTCTCGACTGGATTCACCACTGGCTTCTCACGAAGCCGCCCTCGACGTTGGCGCGAACAACCTCGTCGCCTGTTCCACGACTACTGGGAACCAGTATCTCTACGACGGTCGGGAGTTGTTCGGGCGGTTCCGCGAGACGACCGACGAGATCGCCCGCCTCCAGTCGAAACTCCGAGAGGGACGCTACTCCTCGAAACGGATTCGACGGCTGTACCGACAACGGACGAAACGTCGTGACCACGCACAGAACGCGCTGGTGCGCGATCTCGTTGAACGGCTGTACGACGAGGGCGTGGCGACGGTGTACGTGGGCGACTTGACCGACGTGCTGGAAACGCACTGGTCGGTCAGGGTGAACGAGAAGACGCACAACTTCTGGGCGTTCAAGCAGTTCATCCATCGTCTCGCGTGTGTCTGTGAGGAGTACGGTATCTCGCTCGAAGTCGAGTCGGAAGCGTGGACGAGTCAGACGTGTCCCGAGTGCGGCGACCACGAGGAGACGGTTCGCCACGGGGAAACGCTGACGTGTTCGTGTGGCTTTGAGGGGCATGCCGACCTCACGGCGTCAGAGACGTTCCTTAGGGAACATAGCGATACGGAAGTCAGGCCGATGGCACGGCCCGTGCGATTCGAGTGGGACGACCATGATTGGTCGGGGAAACCAGACCCTCACGAAAGTCCCAAAGAAGTGCGTACAAACCCGCAAGTTGCCTCCGTGGAATCGGCATAGCCCGAACCCCCAACGGAGGAATCCTCGCGCTTCAGCGCGGGGAGGATGTCAAGGGTGGAAGTCCGTGACGACGTACACATCCAACCCAGCGCATGACCACACGAACGACCCGCACACAGTCCGAGAGCAATAGAAGATTATAACAGACTGAGAATTTGCGAACGGGTCTATCACACTTGACGGAGTAGTATTTGGTGATGCCTGAAGACCAACTGTTCAAACTAGAAGAATCACGGACACGGACCGAGATCGCTGACGCCCTCGTCTCCGCCGCGGAACAGATCGAAGACGGGACCGTCGAGTTAGAGAGTGCGACGGGGAACCAGCAAGTGACTATCCCTGACGCCCCAACGTTCGAAGTCGAACTCGAACGACTCACCGACTCGGAAACCGGAGAACGACGCTACGAGTTGGAGTACGAAATCAGGTGGACGGACTGATATCCTCCCCACCCGAAAGGGACGGATTCCTGCCTGGACAAGACTACTCCTCCCGTCTCGCTCACGAAGCGTTTCGAAAACGGACGCTCGGCCCGGGAGCGAACTGTTCAGTCACAGGATCTCGTCCGGTGGGAGACACTCGAACAGTATCGAGGTGATTTTATTCGCAGGCGTGTTCTCATCTCGTGAGCGCTGCAACTAGCCTGATCTCGATCGTCGTGCTCGTCCTTGACCTGGGTCTCGCCGCCCAGATCCTCGCGGATAGACTCCAGATTCCGAGCGTCCTCTTCCTCATCGTCGCCGGCGTCCTGGTTGGCCCGGAAGGACTGGGGCTCGTCGGCCTCGAATCGTTCGGCAGCGTCGAACCGCTGTCGGCAATCGTCGGGTTGAGCGTCGCCATCATCGTATTCGAGGGCGCGTTCCATCTCAAACTCGAGAAGCTCCGACAGACACCCCGAGAAGCACTTCGATTGGTCACCGTCGGTGCAGGCATCGTCTTCGTCGGATCGGCAGTCGCAATCCGACTCGGACTCGGCGTCTCTTGGACGTCGTCGTTCCTCATCGCATCGCTCCTCATCGCAACTGGCCCGACCGTGATCACGCCGATCCTCGACGTGGTACCCGTCCGAGACCGTGTCGCCGCACCCCTCGAGACGGAAGGAATCGTCAACGACGTGAGTGCCGCAATCCTTGCAATCGCCCTGATCGAGATATCCCGAACAGGTGGTAGTAGCCTGAACGTGTTCGTTCGGTCATTCGTCTCCCGCCTCGGTATCGGCATCCTCGTCGGCGTGTTCGCCGCGGCTATCCTCGGCTATCTCCTCAAACACGTCGGCCTGTCACCCACGAACGCAATCCAGAACAGTTGACTCCTCGTACTTATCGGCGCACTCGCGACCTATGCACTCGCTGAACAACTCGCTCCAGAAGCAGGTATCGCCGCGGTCGCAACCGCTGGCCTCGTACTCGGGAACGCGAACCTTCCATACGAGGACGAGATCGAGGCGTTCAAAGGCGACATCACGCTCATCGTTCTCTCCTTCGTCTTCATCTCGCTCGCATCACTCCTCACCCTGGACGTCCTCGAGACCGTTGGTCCAGGGGGCGCTCTCGTCGTCCTCGCCGTAATGATGGTCGTCCGATCACTCGCGGTGTTCCTCAGCACGTACGGTCCGCATTTCTCCGTGCAGGAACGAGCCTTCATGAGTACCGTCGGGCCACGAGGAATCATCCCGGCGAGCGTCGCGACGCTATTCGCACTCGAACTACAGGCATCGAACCCGACTGCGCCGGACATCCTCGTCGGCACGATATTCCTCGTCATCGTGACGACAGTGGTCCTACAGGGCGGATTCGCTCGACATATCGCACAAGCACTGAACGTACTTCCAATGCGCGTACTCATCATCGGCGGCGGTCGCGTCGGTCGCGGCCTCGCTGCACGACTGGAGGATCGAGGCGAGAACGTCATCATCATCGAAGCCGACCAAGACGAAGTCGAAATCACTCGAACCGCCGGATTCACCGCCCATCACGGCGACGGCACCGATACAGCTATCCTAGAGGCGGCAGGCGTCGAAAACGCGAAGCTCGTCGCCGCAACGACTGGCGACGACGATTCGAATCTCTTGGTCGCACAGCTCGTGAATTCCAAGTACGACGTGAAGACGGTGATCGCGCGGGTGAACCGACCACGGAACGTCGAAGCGTTCGAAGAACTCGGTGTCCGCACGATCTCGGCGAACGAGTCCATCGCACAGGCGATGGACAACACGGTCGAACGACCCGCGCTCTCGGAGTAGATGACGGAACTCGGACGGGACGGCGACGTCCAAGAGATCGAAGTGACTGCCGACAGTCTCGTCGGAACCAGAATCGAAGAACTGGACATCGAGTTACCCGACGGCGTGAGAGCATCGCCACTCTTCACGTCCGAGAGTGCAAAAAGCCCACCACCCCCGACAGGGTGGCAGGCCAAACTATGAATAGCGAGGCAGCGAACCGCGTTTCCCAGAGGCTCGCGCACTCCAGTACTCCCCGGTACGCAGATGGGCTTAACTTCCGTGTTC